>ERZ831601.2-NODE-2-length-410595-cov-7.905951_pt1 | contig 410595 bp, 383 predicted proteins | sample MGYA00519578_ERZ831601 | MGnify/ENA primary metagenome ERZ831601 (study PRJEB31850, sample SAMEA3708717) | human gut metagenome | biome: human gut; feature: human-associated habitat; material: faeces | place: China | collected 2014 ... | reverse complement strand
GATGCAGAGACGTTACAAAGTTTGACGGTTATGTCAAGTGTTTGAATTCAGTTTTGAAAGTACAAAGAAAAAAGTACAAAATTTCCGGTGATGATGCGTCTAGGGGAAACACCCGTTCTCATACCGAACACGACGGTTAAGACCTAGACGGCTTGAAAATACTTGGTGGGAAACTGCCCGGGAAAGTCGGTGGTTGCCGGATTCAAAATGCCGATGTGGCTCAATTGGCAGAGCAGCTGACTTGTAATCAGCAGGTTAACGGTTCGAGTCCGTTCATCGGCTCTAAGCTGAAAATCAGCTTTATAAATTAAATATGGATGGGTTCCCGAGTGGCCAAAGGGGGCAGACTGTAAATCTGTTAGCTCAGCTTTCGAAGGTTCGAATCCTTCTCCATCCATTATATTATCGCGGGGTAGAGCAGCCTGGTAGCTCGTCGGGCTCATAACCCGAAGGTCGTTGGTTCAAATCCGGCCCCCGCAACTCAGTAAATCCTGTAATCTAAGTGGTTACAGGATTTTTGCTATGTATGAAAAAGTTTTAATAGTGATTTTTTTCAATTAATGTTCATTATCAAATATTATATCTTTTGTTTTGTATTGACTAAAATATTTTTATATGATATGATGTCATAATATGTAATATAGAGATAACGGAAATGGATATGAGAAAAGGTGATGATTTGATGGGAAAGAATGTAGGAGAACTATCGGAGATAGATTTAAAAAATTTAATTGAGGAATATTATATGGGAGTAAAAACAGATGAGTTAATAAGAAAATACGATTTAAATTGTAATTCAACATCTATTTATAAATATTTTCCACCGATGGTTTTTAGCGATTTTAAGTGTGAATTTTGTGGAAGTGCTTTGGTTATGGATAGGATATCCAAAACAAAAAGTAAATTACCTAGAGATAAAAAAGAATTATATTGTCCAATATGTGGTCATAAGCCTTATATACAAAAATGTAACTGTGAGAATTGCAACAAAAAAAGAGAGAAAAAATTGGAAGAAAAAAGAGATTTAATATATAGTGCATATAGCTATTATCCAAAAGGTGTTTCATTTGATTTATTAGATTTTAAAATTAAAGTATTTTTAGGAACTTTATGTAGAGGATTATTGAGAGAAAATTTATTTGAAATAGGTTCATATCAAGATAGTAATGTGAAATTAACGCCATTACAAAGTGAATTATTAAAAAATATTTATAATGACTTGATTAAAAATCAAGTTATAGTTGTAAATCCAAATTCAAAGATTGAAGCTTTTGAGGATGGAGAAGATTTTCCTAATGTTTATTATACATATGAAGTAGAATATAATTTAAATGTAGATTATGGCAAGTCTAAAAAAGATATGGTTTATAAAATTTTAAATCCAAGTTATTATACTCAAAAAAATTCAGAATGTGCTTATCAGTTATGGGTTGAAATTGCTGTTGAAGAATGTATAGAGTATTTAATATATCAGCTTAAAAAGGTTGATATGAATTTTTCACCAGGTGAAAAGACATATATGATTATAAAAAATATGTTAGAAAAATTTTCTGTATCACAAATATATGGTATAATATGGAAAGGGGTTACAGAGGCAACCAGATTTTTAGTTGAAAATAAAACAACTAAACAACATGCAGCAAATACTGTTATAGGATTTTGCCAGAGATATTCTGAAAGAGCTATTGAAAATAATTGGAATTTAAAAGACTTTGGGCGAATAAGAGATTTACCACAAAGTGTTTTAAGTGAATTCTTTTTTTACAAAGTATTAAATATTGGTGAGTTAGGTTTTAAAATGCCACCGACATATATATAGAAAACTATAAAAATATATAATGAAATGTTACAATTTTACTAAAAATAAGGGTTATAGTATTATTTTTTACTTGATATTTGAAATAAAATATAGTAGATATTTGGATGATAGAAATTCTGTAATTACGAACTAGTATCTGTCACAGTATTAGAACGAGGTTTAGACTGTAATTTAAAGTAAATATGAATTTTATCATAAAATGAAAAAGTTAAAAAATAATTGGTATAATAATACTAGTATGGTATGATTAAAATATAGAAATGAGGCAGAAATAATGAGCAGTCATAGTAAAAAAAGATGCTCCATTGTATTATAAATATGAATAAAAGTAAAGGTATTAATTTAATTTTTTATGTTATATTGTTAATTGGCAATATAACAACAACAATAAGATATGGAATGAACGTGGTGTCTGTTATTGCTATAGTTGCCTGTGCATTAGCTATATTGTTTAATGTAATATTTAATGAAAATTAAAGAATGGCAATATTTACAGATGTAAAAAGCAGATATAACGAAAAAATCTACAGTAGGTGGATTGTAAGTAAAAAATACGGTACAAAATTTGATTGATGTTTATTGTGCTATAGAATTTTGTTAAATAAATTAAATTTATAAATATAAAACAACATATGTCTTTAAGCAACTTTAGAAAATGTTGTAATAAAAAAGTTTATATACTACCGAAACTCAGTAAAGTCTGTAATCTATTGGTTACAGGCTTTTTGTTATATGCAAAAAATACAGTTTTTCATACCCTCTATTAAGTTGATTAAGTATTGAACCATCGAATAAGAATTATATTTTCATAATTTATTTAAGTTTTTTCCATCAGATTTTATTATTTTTCTTGTAATTGTATATAAACTATGTTAGGCTAAATTTAGTTGTTTTACGTAGGAAATATTACTATAGACTTAGAGGATTGATTATATGGTAGAGATTAATAAGTGGATGGATTTATTTAAAAGAGTTATATTGGAGAGAGGATATGACTACTTCGAAAGAGGAAAAGTTAAAGATGTTCATTGGGAAGGTGATACAGTATATGGAAAAGTAAAGGGTACCGAAGAATATAATGTTTCTGCTGAAATTGATGGTGAAAATGTTGGAAAATTAAGTTGTGATTGTCCATATGCAAAAGGTCAAAAAAAGTGTAAACATATGGCTGCTTTATTATTTAAAGTATTAGGTGGAGATATATATATTGATGATGAATACGATGACGAATATTATGATGAAGATGATTATGAATACTATGAAGATTATCTATACGAATGTGACCAGCATTATAATAACATTATTGATGATGATTATAGAATAGATGAATTAATAGATAGCCTTGATGAAAAAAGATTAAAAGATGTATTAAAATACTTATTAGAAAATGATAATATTGCAAAAAGAAGTTTTTTGCAATATATAAATAGTGAAGATAACAATATCAATATTGAAGATTTAAAGGAAAGTATAGATTGCATATTTTACGAAAATTCAGATGATGAATACATAGGGTATGACGAGGCTAGTATTTTATGGGACGAATTAAATGATTTTGTTGATATAGAAATAGTGCCTTTAATAGGATTACATAGATACATGGAAGCTGTTGAATTGACATTACATTTGGCAAGTTCTTTTACAGAATATGACATTGACGATTCTGATGGTATAATTATGGGAATTTATTCAAGATGCGAGGAAATAATATCTTCTGCAATTTGTTTATGTAGTGAGAAAGAAGAAGAAAAGATATTTCAAGCTGTTGTATATGAAGTGGAGAACAATTTTGATGAAAATGGGTATTATAAGGGGTTTTTAGATAGATTACTGTTTAATCAATTTAAGTCTGAAAAGTCGTTGAAGGAAATACTGAAAATTGTTAATTCAAGAATTAAAAGTTTATCAGAAGATAAAGAAGACAGTTTTAGCCAATTTTACTTTAAAATTATTTTATCTGCAAAGTTAAAAATAATGGAAGAACTTAATTTGCCAGATGATGAAATAGAAAAATTTTATGTTGAGAATAAATTTATATCTGAAATTTGTGTAATGTTTGCTGATAGGCTTATAGAAAATCAAAATTATAATAGGACAATAGAAATTTTACATGAAAGCGATAATAAAAATGAAGAAATAAGGGGAAAATTAAAAGAAATATATAAGATTACAGAAAATAAAGTTGGATATCAAAATATATTGTGGGATGAATTAAAAGATGATGGTACAGCAACAATAGATGTTTATAATGAATTAAAATCTACTTACAATAATAAAGAATGGCTTGTACAAAGGGAAAAAGTATTTGAATTAAAATCCTGTAGTTCAATACTGCATAAATTTTACTATATTGAAAAATTATATGATAGGCTTATGAGTTATATTGAACAGGATAGAGTGGGTATATATACAGTGGATTTATATGAGAAAACATTAAAAAAATTATATCCTGAAAGATTGCTAAAAAAATATGCAAATATTATTAATGATGAAATTAAAATTGTAAGTGATAGAAAAAAATATAAACAAATTATCAAAGTTCTTGTAAAAATGAAAGGATATGTTGGTGGGGATGAAGTAGTTGATAAAATTGCTAGTGAATGGAGAAATAAATATAAAAGAAGAAAAGCATTAATTGATGAGATGAAAATTTTATAGATGTTTATATAACTTATATATGATTAAAAAAGATTATAACTGAAATGGATACAGTCCCTTTGCCAATTAATATACAAACCTCCCCATTGTAATTCATGCACAAAAAATAATGTTCTCACAATACATTTACATTTTTGTAAAAAAGATGTATTGTATTAACAAGTTAAACAAAGGCGTTTGAATGACGAATAAGTCGTTCAGACGCCTTTTATTTTTTTGTTGGTATGATTGGAGGAGTTTATATGGAATATGAAGTACAGAAACATTTACATTATGCAGGAATACCAAGTTTTAATCTTTATCCTGTAACTAGAGAATTAAAAGACGATGTAGATATTACAATTATGGGTGTGCCTTTTGATAGTGGCGTAACAAATCGTCCTGGTGCAAGGTCTGGCCCTAGAGCAATAAGACTTAGTTCTCAGTTGACAAATTGTTTTGGCTATCCATGGGGATACAAGTTGTCTGATGAGGCTAATATAGTTGATTATGGCGATGTAGGTTACTATGTAGGTGCTAATACTACAAAGGTTATGCTTGAGGAAACATACGAAAATGCTAAGAAAATTTTTGCTTCTGGCAGTAAGTTACTTACATTAGGTGGCGACCACACTATTCCATATGGTATGGTAAGAGCTGCTAGTGAAAAGTTTGGTAAGTTAGCATTACTTCATTTTGACTCACATCAGGATAGTACACCAAGTACAGATGGCAATATTTCTCATGCTAATTTTGCTTATGATTTACAGGCTGAGGGTTGTATTGACCCATCTAAGTCTGCTCAGGTATTTATCCGTACAGAAATGACAGAATGTGGCTACAATATTTTCTATGCTCAGGATGCAGTATTTATGGATATGAAAGAACTTGCTGAAAAACTAAAGAAAATTGTAGGTGATATGCCAGTATATATTACTTTTGATATTGATGCTCTTGACCCATCTGCTGCTCCTGGTACAGGTACACCGGTTATTGGTGGTCCATCTTCAGCTCAGGTTAGAAAGCTTTTATACAATTTAAAGGGTATTAATGTAGTTGCTGCTGATTTAGTTGAGGTTCTTCCAGCTTATGACCATAGTGAAATTACATCACTTGCTGCATCAAATATTGCTATGGACCTTATGTATCTTATGCACAACAGAAAGTAAAGAATGGAGGAAAATATATGAAAAGATTATTGGCTTTATTATTAAGCGCAACGATGGTATTAGGTTTTACAGGTTGTGGGGCAAGTGGAGATACTGCAAAGTCAGATACAAAAGTTCCTGAAGTAACATTAGGTACAACTTCATGGCCTACAAATATGTTCTTTTATTTAGCAAATGAAAAGGGCTTTTTTGAAAAAGAGGGCGTTAAGGTTAAAATTCAGGACTTTTCATCTACAACAGAAAGTACAAATGCCTTTGTAGGTGGACAGATTGATTTTTGTACATTTGCTTCATCAGAAACTGTTGCACCATATTTTCAGGGTGGAGATATTGCAGTAGTATTGGAAACTGATAAGTCTAATGGTAGTGAAGGTCTTGTAGCTAAGTCTGATATTAAGTCTGTAAAGGATTTAAAGGGAAAGAGCATTGCAACTCAGCTTTACAGCGTTGACCATATGTTCTTACTTACTCTCCTTGCAGAAAACGGAATGACTGAAAAAGATGTAAACATTGTAGATATGTCTATTCAGGAATCTGGTACAGCTTTTGTAGCCGGTCAATGTGATGCCGCTTGTATTTGGGACCCATACTTCTCTCAGGCTATTGCAAGTGGTGGTACTAAGTTGTATTCATCTTCTGATAACCCTAACTTAATTACTGATGTATTGTGTACATCTAACAAGTTATGTAATGAAAATCCTGAGGCTGTAGAGGCTGTTGTAAGAGGTTTCTTCGATGCTGTTGAATACTGGAAGAGTAATCCAGACGAAGCAAACAAGTTTATGGGCGATAAGCTTGGTGTAGGAGAAGAAGAATTTAAGAAAGAAATAGACGGTCTTATTATTACTGACCCTGATACTGTTAAGACAGCATTTACTCCAGCAGAAGATTATTCATACTGGGGTTATACACAGAATACTATAAGAGATTTTATGTATGAACTTGGCGTACTTAAAAACAAGGATAAAGATTGTGGCGATATGATTAATAATACATTTGTTGAAAAGATTGCTTCTGAAAAGTAAAAATGTATAATTTACCCCTAAAAGGAGGACTACATAATGAAGAAAAAATTACTTGCACTTTTAATGACAATGATTATGTGTATTTCTTTATCAGCCTGTGGAGCAAGTAGTTCACAGACAGGAGAAAGTACAGCAAATGCTAATGATTCAAATGGTCAGAAAGTAGTATTAGGTATTAACGACTGGCCTGGAAGTTATTGGTGGCTTGCTGTAGACAAAATGGGATATTTTAAGGAACAGGGTGTTGATGTAGAAGTTAAATTATTTTCAAACTACTCCGATGGTTTAAATGCTCTTAATTCTGGAAAGATTGACCTTTTTGTTCCTGCCCTTGCTGATATTATTCCTGCTTATGTAAGGGGTGCAGATACTAAGGTAATTATGGTTCAAGACTATTCAGCTGGTGCAGACGGTCTTATTGCTAAAAGTGATATTAAATCTGTTAAGGATTTAAAGGGAAAGAATGTTGCTATTGAACTTGGTGGAAGTGACCATTTATTCCTTTTAAAATGTCTTGAAAATGCAGGACTTACAACAAAAGATGTAAACTTAATAAATATGTCAACAGGAGATGCTTCAAATGCCTTTATAAGTGGACAGGTTGACGCAGCTGCTATTTGGGAGCCTTCATTGTCAATGGCTCAGAAAGAAACTGGGGGAAATATTCTTGCAAGTACAAAAGATGCTGAATACGAGGGCTTAATTCCTGCCGTACTTGCAACAAATGGCAATGCACTTAAAACTAAGCGTGAAGAAATCAAAAAGGTTATGAAAGCATGGTTTAATGCTCGTGACGGTTATGAAAATAAATTTGATGAATTTGCCAAAGATGTTTCTTCAGGTGCTGAAGTATCACCAGAGGAATTTAAAACTCTTATGAATGGTTGTGCTGTAAGAACTATGGACGAAAATGCAGAAGCATTTAAAGATGGAGATACTTATGTTTCATTAAAGAAATGCTCTTCAATGTTAAGCGACTTTTTATATGACAATGGCTTAATTGACAGCAAGTCTGACAACTTTGATTCTTTGTTTGACAGCTCTATTTTTGACGAAGTTTATGCTGAAATGAATAAATAAGATTTATAATGTAACAGACTGGTTTTTACAATCAGTCTGTATTTTAGCTTAAATAAAAATGCTTAAAGGAGAAAATTATGTACTCAGAAATTGTTGATTTGTCTATTTTAATAGAAAATAATATGATTTATTATCCAGGGGACCCTGAACCGGAGCTTTCAAAATATATTACTTTAGAAAAAGATGGTTGCCAAGTTATGAAACTTAATATAGGCACACATACCGGAACCCATATGGATGCTCCGGCACACTTTGTGAAAAATGGCAAAACTATTGACAATGTAAATTTAAAAAATGTATAGGTAAGGCTGTTGTTGTGCATCTTCCAAATTTAAAGCCTTATTATGAAATTGTTCCTGAGGACTTTAATAAACTTGAAGAACATATTAAAATTTCAAGTATAGTGCTTTTCAATACAGGTTGGATATATAAAGCCGGTACAGAGGAATTTTATAAGCACCCATATATTTCAAAATCAACAGCAGAATATTTAAAAAATCTAGGAGTAAAGGCAGTAGGTGTGGATATGCTTAATGTAGACAAAACCTGTATTCAAGGAGAACAGTATACTGAAAATTCAACTGCTTCCCACAATATTTTCTTAGGTAATGATATATTAATTGTGGAGAACTTAACAAATCTTGAAAAATTAGATACAACAGGTAGCACCGTAATGTTTCTTCCGCTTAAAATAAAAGACGGAGATGGTTCGCCTGTAAGAGCAGTTGCTTTTGTTTAGTACAATAAAATGTACTTGACTAGTAGAATTTGTTGAAATATAATTTTAGAAAGTAACAGTAGGAGGGAGATATATGAACTGTGAGGATTTAGTTAATATTCCCTTATTAAAAAAGGGGCTAACACTTATTTCAGGGGCAAACGGTATACGAAATAACATAAGTTGGATATATTTTGCAGATTGTGTTCAATGTCTTGATGAAGAATACAATATAAGTGAACTTATTCATGGTGGAGAAATGGTTATAATAACTAACAAAAGTCTGACTGATGATGATAATAAGATTATAGACATTATAAAGGTTATGTATCCAAAGAAAATTGCAGCAGTAGTCATAAATGAAAATCAAATATCTAAAAAAATAGCAGATTATTGCGAAGAACTTAATCTACCGTTATTTGAACTTTCAGTAGAATTACATTTAATAGATTTTTCTCAAATTGTCTGTAAAAGGCTTATAGAGGAGGAATCAGAAACTCATTCTCGTGAAAAGTTATTAACTTCTATTTTATTTGTGGATAACTTTAATGAATATGAAGTAACAAAGAGAGCAAATCACTATGGTATTACTATTTCTGGCAAACAGTCTATAGCAATTATAAAAACAGTAGGCTTAAATGACCCTGCCAGCATAAAAAGAATACAAAGTTTAGTTGAAAATGAATTTAGATACTACGATATAAACAAATTGCTTATTTACTCACAATTTGAGACCATAGTAGTTATGTTTCCTTTGGAGGTATTTGGCAAGGATAGCGTTGTTCATTTCTTTGAAAAAATTGCTGATAAAATTCATAAGGAGTTTGAAATTGAGGCTTATATAGGAATTGGTCTTGGATATGAATATCTTGCAGATATTAGAGAAAGTTATACAGAGGCAAAAAGTGCATTACAGCTTATAAGTATGGAAAAGCAAAAGTATGTGCTAAGCTATAATGATATGGGTATTCACTCTCTTATATCTCAAATCAGAAGTCCAAAGACATTGGATAACTACATAAATGACAAGTTAGGCAGATTAATAGAGACCGACAAGGTTCAGGATAGTGAATTATGTAATACCCTTAGGGCTTATATTGAAAATAATTGCAATTCCAATGCCACAGCTGAACTTTTGTTTATACACCGTAATACAATGCGATACCGTCTTGATAAAATAGAAAAAATATTGAATGTTGATTTAGATGATTTATCTGTCTGTCTTGAGCTTAAATTGGCATTTATAATATTGGATTTTAGAAATAGTCGAAAAAACTGATATGTGCATAATGCACAAGAATGATTATAGCCAAAATACATTGATATTTTAAAGTCATAAATATATAATAGCACCATAAGGAAAACAAAAAGACGAGGGCGTCGGCTTATTAAAAGTCGACGCCCTTTTTGTATAATTGAAAGGAGAAAACTATTATGAAAATGATTAAAGCTATTGTAAGACCTGAAAAGTGTGACGAGGTTTTAAATGAATTATGTGAGGCTGGTTTTAGAGCAACTACAAGATATGGTATCTTAGGTAGAGGTAAGCAGAGAGGTTTGAAGGTATCTGATGTTTACTACGATGAAATTCCAAAAGAACTTATTATGTTAGTAGTTGAAGACGAAAATGTAAACAAGGTAACAGACATTATTATTAAGTATTCAAGAACAAGTGATGGCGGTTCATTTGGCGATGGTAAGATTTTCATTTTACCAGTAGAAAAGGCGATTACTGTAAGCTCAGGAAAGGCAGAGCTATAAGGAGGAATTGGATATGAAAAATGTTATTGTATTTTTAAGACCCAATTGTTATTTCAAGACAAAGGAAGCACTTAATGAAAAAAGATTTTTTGCTATGAATACAAAAGAGGTTCTTGGTAGAGGTAGAGAACATGTTAGCTTTACTACAGGCGAAGGCAACAATGAGGCTGATGACAAGATATATTCAAGAACTTTTGTAGCCAAAAAGATGATTAACATTGTAGTAACAGATGATAGACTTGACGAATTAATTAATGTTATTCTTTCTGTCAACAGCCATGGTGCAGAGGGCGACGGTAAAATCTTTGTTACACCTGTAGATAGTTGTATAAGAATACATACAGGGGAAACAGATGAGGATGCCCTTATATAATTGGAGGTTTTAGTATGAAAAAGAGTAGAGGCGATTTCCGTCTTAGAAAAGATATATCAAAGCGATGTTATACCATATCAATGATAATGACATTTGTAGTGATATTTGCTCTGTGGGGAGGACTAAGTGGAAGTGGTATGGTAAAAGAACTTTTTTTACCATCTCCATTAAAGGTACTTAATGACATAGTAAGTTGTGCTAAAGATGGTTCATTGTGGGCTAATATGGGCTGGAGTATTTTCAGAATTACAATGGGCTTTGTTATTTCTGTAATCATTGGTGTACCTTTAGGTATACTTGCAGGTAGTTTTAAAAGAATAGACGCAGTTATAACACCTATTTGTGAATTTATTCGTTATATGCCAGTACCAGCATTTGTACCACTTGTAATGGTATGGTGTGGTATAGGAGAAGGAGCTAAAATAAGTATTGTATTCCTTGGTTGTTTCTTCCAGATGGTACTTATGGTAGCTGATAATGCAAGAGCTGTATCTGATGATTTGCTTTCAGCAAGTTACACTTTGGGTACAACACGATTTACAACTATTACAAAGGTATTAATACCAGCTATGGCACCTAATATGATGCTTACATTGAGAATGATGATTGGTTGGGGCTGGACATACCTTACTGTAGCCGAACTTGTAGCATCTAATTCAGGTTTAGGTTACTCTATTTTAAAGGCACAGAGATTCTTACATACTGAAAGTATTTTTTCTGGTATTCTTGTAATAGGTGTACTTGGTCTTATTACAGACAGAATTTTTGCTTTTGCGATTAAAAAGATGTTCCCATGGGCTGAATAAAGGAGATGTAAAGTATGAAAAAACAAAATATTATTTCAAATTCTGGTTCACCCTTAGAGGCTCATGTTGCCAGTAGTAAAATTATAGTAAGTCATATTGATAAGGTTTATACAAATGGCAAAAAGTCAACAAAAGCCATTGATGATGTATCAATAGATATTCAGGATAATGACTTTGTATGTATAGTAGGCCCTTCTGGTTGTGGTAAATCAACTTTATTGAGAATGCTTGCAGGTTTGGATTTTCCTACTAAGGGCGAAATTGTAGTTAATGATACACCGGTAACAGGTCCAGGACCTGACAGAGGTATGGTATTCCAAAGTTATACTCTTTTTCCTTGGATGAATGTTGAAGACAACATTAAATTCGGTCTTAGAATAAAGAAATTGCCAAAAGATGAACAACAGAGAATAGCAGACAGATACCTTGATATTATTGGATTAAGAAAATTTGCAAAGGCATATCCAAAGGAATTATCTGGTGGTATGAAGCAGAGAGTTGCTATAGCCAGAGCCCTTGCTAATCAGCCAGAAGTATTATTAATGGACGAACCTTTTGGTGCTCTTGACCCTCATACTAAATCTATGATGCAGTTGCTTATGAGAGAAATATGGGAGCAGGACCACCCAACAGTTGTATTCATTACACACGATATTGATGAGGCTGTTTTCTTAGCAAATAAGATTTATGTTATGTCAGCTAGACCTGGTAAGGTTGTTAAAGAAGTTAATGTATACTTAACACACAAGAGAGGCTTGGAGTTAAAGGATACACCAGAGTTTATTAAGTTAAGAAAAGACATTAATGAACTTTTATATGCTCATTCTAATGATGAGTAATGAAATTAGCTATATGAAAAAACGAGTAATGTATTGAGTATTGTATATGGATAATATATAGACCTAAAAGGAATGTAATCTTATATTTTCCGTTGCCGAAATATAAAGAATGGTATATGGCAATATTAATTATATTTAGAAAGGAAGTCTATTCTATGAGTATAGAGCGAATGGTATATACAGGTACGACATATTTTGGAGAATATGCACGCAAAGAAATTATTACAGAAATAAAAAAGAGAAAATATAACAAGGCTTTAGTTGTTACAGATGCTATGCTGGTTCAGTGTGGTGTTGCAGAAAAAATCGAAAATGTACTTAAAGACGGTGGTATTTCTTATGAAATAGATGATGAGGTTAAGCCTAATCCTACTATTGATAATGTACATACAGGACTTGATAAGCTGAAAGCATCAGGGGCTGATTTTATAATTGCTGTAGGTGGAGGTTCTGTTATAGATACAGCAAAGGCTGTTGCTGTTATAGCCAATAATCCTGATAATTATGATGTAGTGTCATTAGAGGGTGTAGACAAGAGTAAAAATCCTCCAATGCCTATTATAGCTGTACCTACAACAGCAGGAACAGGCTCAGAAACTACAATGGACTATGTTATAACTAATACAGAACAGAAACGAAAAATGGCTTGTATGGATTCAATGGTTGTGCCAGTTGTAGCTATATTGGATACAGATATTATGGCAAGTTTGCCTTTAAAAATGACTGCTGCCACAGCTATGGATGCTCTTACACACGCTGTAGAGTCTTATTTATCAAAGGGTGCTTTTGATTTTTCAGAAATGTTGTCATTAAAGGCAGTAAGCCTTATTTCAGCTAACTTTTTAAAGGTAATCAAGAACTTAAATGACTTAGATGCAAGAAAGGCACTTGCTATGGCACAGTATATGGCGGGTATGAGCTTTACAAATGTTGGTCTTGGTATAGTTCATTCTATGGCACATCCGTTAAGTGCATTTTATGATGTACCTCATGGTGTAGCCAACGCCTTGATTTTACCTTATGTGTTAAAGTTTAATTCAGTTGCTTGTGAAGACAAAATGATAACTCTTGCAAAGGCTTTTGACCCTGAATTTGATGAAAGGTATGGTAGCGAAGCAGCTACAGAAAGATGTGTAGAGCTTATTAATACATTTAATAGTGTAGCAGGATTACCTCATAAATTAAAGGAAATCAATGTTAATGTAGAGGATATAGATGCCTTGGCTAGAGAGGCATTAAATGACGCAGCTACACCAGATAATAGACGAGAAGTCAACATTGAGGACTTTAAAAAGCTATACAAAACTATGCATGAATAGGATTGGTGGTTATATGGAGTATAAGAAAACATATATTAATGGTTGCTGGGTAGACGGCAATTCAGATAAAGAATTAAAGGCTGTTAATCCATCTAATGGAGAGGTTATAGCAGTAATTAAGGAAAATAATTTAGATGATGTAAAAAGTGCTGTAGCTTCTGCAAAAAATGCTTTTTATGTTACAAGACAATGGCGAGATATGAGTGCTCAGGAAAGAGCCGATATTTTGTTAAAAATAGCTGATGAAGTAGAAAAGCAGGCAGAAGAAATAGCTAAAATAGAGTCTATGGACAATGGCAAGCCTTTGAGAGAGGCTGAGGCAGATGTAGATGATGCTGTACATTGTTTCAGATATTATGCCGGACTTATAAGAACTCCTACAGGTGGAGTATATGAAGTTAATTCCAATTTTGGCAGAATGCACTCCTATAGTGTTACAGAGCCAGTAGGCGTATGTGCTTTAATAACACCTTGGAATTTCCCTTTCCTTATGGGCGTTTGGAAGTTAGCTCCAGCTTTGGCTGCTGGTAATTGTGTTATATTTAAGCCTAGTTCTGAAACCGTATTGTCAACTATTAAAATGTTTGAGATTTTTGATAAGGTTGGTTTGCCAGCAGGAACTGTTAACTTGATTATTGGACCAGGGGGTTCTTTAGGCAATTATCTTGCTGAAAGTAAAGATGTAGATATGCTTACATTTACAGGTAGTACAGCTGTTGGTCAAAGTATTATGAGAGCAGCAGCGTCTAATGTTAAGCGAATAGGTCTTGAACTTGGTGGAAAATCTCCAAATGTAATTTTTGCTGATGTTGATATAGAAAAGGCTGTTGAATGGGCTATGCTTGGTATATTCTTCAATCAAGGAGAGGTATGCTGTGCCGGTTCAAGAATTATTATAGAAAAATCTATTAAGGACAAGTTCATTAAGCGATTTGCTGAAAGAGCAGAAAAAATGACTATTGGTAATTCCCTTGAAAATTACGATATGGGTCCTTTGGTATCTGAAAAACATATGAATGATGTTCTCAAGTATGTAGAGCTTGGCAAAAGTGAGGGGGCAACTCTTGTATGTGGTGGATATAGATATACAGATGGAGAATGTGCAAAGGGCTTTTTTGTAAAGCCAACTATATTCGATAACTGTACAAGTGATATGAGAATTGTCAGAGAAGAAATTTTTGGACCTGTAGTTACTATACAGACTTTTGAAACAGAACAAGAGGCTATTGATTTAGCAAATGATACTGATTATGGTCTTGCCGGTGCAGTATTTACTAATGACGGAGCAAAGGCTTTAAGAGTAATTAAGGAAATCAGAGCCGGTATTACTTGGATTAATTGTTATAACCCTGCCTTCTGTGAAGCACCTTGGGGTGGCTATAAGATGAGTGGTATAGGCAGAGAACTTGGCACTCATGGTCTTGAAGAATATTGTGAAACAAAACAAATAAATATCAATTTGGATAATGAACAACTAGGTTGGTATAATAATTAGAAAACTATTAAAATGCTTTCTGTGATAAGTAATCATAGAAGGCATTTTTGCTTTTTCACTTTTTTTATGGTTTAACATAGTATATATATATAATTCTGTGGAGGTCAATATGATTTTTGGTAGTACAGTAGGCTATGACAGTATATATAGTTATCCATATGAAAGTAGAAAAATTACAGTACAGGAAATGATGGAGAATATTCCCCTTTATGATTCTGAAAAAGGAAAAAGCAGTAATGAAAGAACAGAAAATAGAAAAGTATGTGACATTACAGAAAGTGAGTCCAAAATTGTAAAGGCTCTTTATAGTAAAATAAATAGCAAAATTGACAGTTATATTCAGAAAATTATGGATAAGTATGAATATGAAGGAAGTCCAGTGTATTCTGATGACGGTATTACTAGGGAAACCCTTGCTCAGATTATTAATCAGGTTATGGAAGAAATGAAAAAGGATTTTGATGATGTAGAGGAAATAATTCTTGAATTTGACGGATATGAAGATTTTTCAAGAAATAACATTCTCAATATGTTAGTTGAGGCACTTGTGCTAAACGAGATTTTCCTTACACGAAGACCTAAGTATAGAAGAATAAGGGATAATTATGTTTTTGTAAATGGTATTTATAGTGGTATAAGAAGAAGATAAAAATTAAGTGACTAGCATTAAGTACAAAAGCTTTTTGCTAGTCACTATTATTTTTGTGAAACAATTTAAGCAAAGTTATGTTAAACTTATTATACGAAAAATTTACAGAGGTATAAAAATGGAGAATAAAGAAATTTTTAGTAAATCAGCTTTAAAAGCTCTTATAATTCCACTTTTAGTAGAACAGGTTTTGGCCGTAACTGTTGGTTTATCCGATGTTATGATGGTATCTAATGTAGGTGAGGCTGCCATTTCTGGTGTTTCTCTTGTAGATATGATTAATAACCTTATGATTGCCATTTTTGCAGCTTTGGCAACAGGTGGTGCAGTTGTTACAGCCCAATGTATAGGAGCAAGACATTACGAAGAAGCAAGAAAATCTGCTAAACAGCTTATTATTGTAGCCATAACACTTTCTATTGTTATTATGGTTGGTTGTCTTATATTTAATAGGCATATATTGAGAGTGCTTTTTGGTAGTATAGACAATGATGTTATGCACAATGCAATGTTATATTTTCTTATTTCATCTGCGTCTTATCCTTTCTTAGCACTTTATAATTCCTGTGCAGCCCTTTTTAGGTCAATGGGTAATTCAGCTATATCTATGAAAGTTTCAATACTTATGAATGTCATAAATATATGTGGTAATGCCATTTTGATTTTTGTATTTAAAATGGGCGTTGAAGGTGTTGCAATTCCGTCTTTGGTTTCAAGATTTGTGGCAGCTATTATAATGCTTGTGCTTATAAGAAATAAAAATAATGTTGTGTATGTAGACCATCACAACTTTAAACCAGAGTTTGGTATGATAAGAAGAATATTGTATATAGCTATACCTAGTGGTATGGAAAATGGTATTTTTCAGTTTGGTAGAATTATTGTAGTAAGTATTATTTCTACATTTGGTACAGTACAGATTGCAGCTAATGCTGTAGCAAACAGTATTGACGGTATGGGTACATTGTGTGGTCAGGCAATATCTCTTGCTATGATAACTGTAGTAGGCCAATGTGTAGGTGCTGGAGATTTAAAACAGGTAAGACTTTATACTAAAAAGCTCTTGAAAATAGCCTATATTCTTACAATTTGCGTAAATTCCACTATACTTTTGACTTTGCCTTGGATATTGAAAATATTCTCTCTTTCTGATGAAACCAGAAGTTTGGCTTTTATACTTATTTGTATACATAATGGATGTGCTATTTTACTTTGGCCATTGTCTTTTGTATTGCCAAATGCTTTGAGAGCTTGTAATGATGTAAAATACACAATGGTTGTATCTATATTTTCAATGTGTATGTTCCGTATAGTGTTTAGTTATATTATAGGACAGTATTTTGGTATGGGTGCAATAGGTGTTTGGATTGCTATGGTTATAGACTGGATTTTCAGAGTAATATTCTTTGTCTACAGATTTGTAAGTGGTAAGTGGGAAAAACTTACTTATGCAAATAGATAAAAAATATGTCACGAAATGTCATGGTACCTCCTGTATATTATTATTGATGACGAAATAAAAGTTGTCAAAATAATATACAGGAGGTTTTTTAATGGAAAAATTAAAATTTATGGCGAAAGGACAGAAATTAATTCGCCTTGAAATTAAGCCTATTTATAGTGGAGTAAGAAACTATATGGAGACTGAATTTATACTAAACCACAGTTGGTACAATATTACACCTCTCGTGGCACAGTTCAAAAAGGATGAAAAAATTTTTCATATCACTTTAAACAATGGAAAGTGTACTGTACCTTGGGAGGTTCTTGAAAATGCTGGAACTATTGAAATTTCCCTTACAGGTGGAAATTTATTAGTTACAAATCCAGTAAAAGTAACAGTAAATAATTCTGGTGCAGAGGGTGGACTTGTTCCAACGGAGGCATCAAATTCTCTCTATAGCGAGATTATGGCAAAACTTAATTCTATAGAAGAAGATTGGTTAAACTGTAAATCTTTATTGGCTGAATATGAACAGAATATAAGTGATAGCGAAACAGCTGTTGAAAATAAAATTACAGATTTTGAAACAAAGTCAGACGAATTAAGCGGAAAAATTAACGAGATAAATGTACTTGCTGAAAAGTGTAAAAGCGACAGTCAGACAGCACAAAATCTTTATGAAGAAGTTAAAGAAAAAATAGAAAATGCTAGAAAAACTATTGATACTTTGGTTGAAAAAATTACTTTAGCCCAAAACACAAAGAGTAGTTTAGAAGAAAGCATTTCAAATAGTAATAGTGCAAAAGCTGTTTTGGAAAGTACAATTACAAGGGCTGAAAATATTAAAACTCAGCTAAAATTAGAAGATTGTATTGCAGAAAATGAAAGAGCTGAAAAAAATATTGAACAGCTTGAAAGTGACAATTTTAATGCTGAAGAAATATTATATGGTGTAGAGAATTTAAAAAAATATTTAGGTTATGTAAATAACGGGTTATGCTTTTTTGCTAAGTTTAACACAGAAAATTCTACAATAGAAAAGTGTATTGACAATAGTGTTGTCATACTTGATTTATCAAATGGTTACAACGGTATGAATGTAAAGGCTATAGGAGATTATGCCTTTACAGGGTGTGGGAGTTTAACACAAGTAGATTTTGGTAATGACCTTATTTCAATAGGTGCAGATGCCTTTAATTCTTCTGGAATAACAGAGGACATTGTAATTACCCCTAACATTCAGACTATTGGTGAGGGTGCTTTCAGAAATATAAAGGCTAAAATATATAACCTTACAGATATTGAAATAGATGCTGACAACATAGTAAAAACAACATCAGAGGGAAGTTGTGGAGAAAGCACTAGCTACAAAATTGCAGGGGAATATATGGCAATAAGAGGTAGTGGTGTGACTGAAGATTATTCAGAAAACGGTCAGCAGTATAATGAACATATAAACGATATTAAAAGTATTTATATACAAAAAGGTGTAACAGGTTTAGGCAGTAGAGTTTTTTGTAATTTTAGTAATGTTACAAAAGCAGAAATACCGGAAACTGTTGAAACTATAGGGGCATATGCTATGGCATATACAACAAATATTAATGATATAAACACTATTCCTAAGAGCATAACAACTATTGGTCCAAATGGATTAGCTTCTTGCGGTATAGAGGGCAGGCTGGTGTTGCCGAAGTTATCTAATATAGGTGGAAATGCTTTTAGAAACTGTTCAAAAATAACAAATTTTGAGTTTACATCGCCCGATTTAAAGGGTTTATCCAGTAGCTGTTTTTATTACTGTAGGGGATTGACTGGCACGATAGAAATACCTAAAAATGTAGAGACCATAGGTTCATTGGCTTTTTATAATTGCAATAAAATTGAAAGTATAGTTATTCCTAGTGCTACAACAACAATAAGCCCGACAGCATTTTCAGGCTGTTCAAAAGTGACAACAATTAAAATAGATAAAGAAACAGACAGTATTGCAAATGCCCCTTGGGGTGCAGAAGGTGCAGATATAATTTGGAAATAATAGGAGGTAATTTTATGAGAATTAAAACATTAAAAAGATTAATTGCAGAAGACGGAAAGATTTTAAGAAATACAGAAACAGGTGTAACAGCCTACTGTGTAGATGTGTTGGAGGAAAAAGTAGAAAAGTGGGAAGAAATTGAAGATACTGAAAAAGATGAGGTGGTGTAAATGGAAAAGATTTTTAATGACTTTTCTGTTGTAGGTGCATTTATAGGTGGAATTTTATCTTTTATATTTGGTAAGCCTGATGTACTTATTTATGCACTTTTAGGATTGACAATTATTGATTTTATAACTGGACTAATAAAGGCTGTTTATACAAAAACTCTTTCAAGTGAAATATGTTTCAAAGGTGTATTGAAGAAAATAACTATTTATTTGGTAGTTGCAACAGCAGTTATTGTAAACAATGTAATAGGTGGCAACATTCCGTTGAGAGAGGTAGTAATTACTTTTTTCATATGCAATGAGGGTTTAAGTTTGTTAGAAAATGTTGCTGTTATGACACCTGTGCCACAACAATTAAAAGATGTTTTTCTTCAATTAAGGGATAAAGGAGATGACTTAAATGGTAAAAATAAGTAGCTATCCTGCATCAAAGGCAAATTATGGTGGTACAAGGGCATTAAGTACTATAAAGTATATAGTTATTCACTATACAGCAAATGATGGAGATACAGCCATAAGTAATGCAAAATATTTTGCAAATGGCAGTAGAGGAGCATCAGCCCATTATTTTGTAGATAGCAAAAACATAGTTCAGTCTGTAAAAGATGACTATGTTGCGTGGGCTGTAGGTGGTAATAAATATGATGACACTACAAAAACTGGTGGTGGCAAGTTCTATGGTAAATGCAATAATAACAATAGTTTAAGCATTGAAATTTGTGACGATATTAAAAACAATGCAATATATCCAACGGACTCTACAATAAATAATATAATAGAATTAGTTCGTACTTTGATGAAAAAATACAATATTAGTATTAACAATGTTATAAGGCATTTTGATGTAACTGGCAAAAAATGCCCTATGTACTGGTGTGGAGATAGTCAAAAAAATGGAAAATGGCAAAAATTTAAAAATAGTATTTTAGAGGAGGAACAGATTATGAAACAAAATATAAAAATAAATGGAAAAGTTAAGGCTGTTAATGCTATAAACAAAGACGGTTTTACTTATGTAAAAATTAGAGATTTGTCAGATGTTTTAAATATTCAATACGACAATGAAAGTAAATTAATAACTTTAAGTGTTAAATAGGTTTATGTTGTTGAAATATGCCATTTTAAATGTTATAATTTTAATATAAATATTTAAGAGGAGGCATATATATGAAGTCAAGTATTAATATTTTAAGCATAATTTTAAATGTTTTTCTTATATTCGCCGTTATTGTTTTACTTTTTGATAGAGATGATGAGGAAGAATACGGAGAAGAAATTTACGATTATGATGAATAAGAGATAGGGTGTTACCTGATTGATAAAGGCAGACACCCTATTTTTTTAGTTAAACCAAGCCTTATATAAAAGGGCAATTCCTTTTTCTATATTGTCAATTAATATTGAACTATAGCCGAGAATTACTGAATTTTTTGGGGCTGTGGAAATATTGTTATAGTATTTGGAAATGGGATATACTTTTATTCCAAATTTTAGAGCAGATGAAACAAGTTGTTCTTCTGTCATATTATTTTTAGGAGATACTACTAAATAAAGACCTGCTTTTTCCCCACTAATTTCTATTTTATCGTCAAAATATTTTTTTATAGCATCTAATAATATCCTGTTTTTGTTTGTGTTATGGGTTTTATAACGCCTTTTATGCCTTAATAAATACTTCTTTTCAATGTATTCAGTAAGAGCATATTGAGCAATAATAGGCACAGGATTTGAATAGTGTTCATATAGAGCATTATATTTCTCTGAAAATTGTGGCAACATAATAAAAAATGCCAATCTTGAGCCAGGAGAAAGTGTTACAGAGTAGGATATTGCATAAAATACTCTGTTTTCTGTATCACAGGCTTTTAAAGATGGATAATAGTTTTGTGTATAAATTAGTTCGTGGCTACTGTCGTCTTCAATTATGTAGGAATTGGTTTCGTTTGCCCATTTAACTAATGCCATACGATTTTCAGCAGAAAATGTTACACCTGTAGGAAAATGGTGGTTGGTTTTTACACAGAGAATTGATTTTTTGTATTTGTATAACTGGTCAATATCTATTCCATCATTTGTCAATTCAATATAATCTATATTAAATCTCTTTCGTGTTACAGCTTCTTTTACAGCAGGATTAGTCGGGTTTGTAAGTATAACATTATACTCTTTTGGGTCAAATAAATCATAAATTATACTTAATGCCTCGTAAATATCTGGAGATAAAACTATATCGTCAGGATTGGAGTGTATTTTTCTAAATATAAACGATTTTTTTGCAATAGCATGCTGTAGTACAGGTTCGCCATTTCTACTGGGAGTGTTAAAGAAATCTCTGTTTTCTAATACAGTTAAGGTGTGGGTTATACATTGACGCCAAAAATCGTGGCGAAAAAGTCTATTTTCTGTTATTCTCCAGTTAAAGTCAAATACAATGTTTTTATCTTCCTGAGGCAATATAATTGGAGGAGTAGAAATATTGTCATTGTTTGAATAGTCGTTTGTGGGAGATACAATATAGCCACTTCCTCTTTTGCTTACAACTAAACCCTCCAACACCAATTGGCTGTATGCTTGGTCAACAGTATTTCGACTTACACCCAATTCTTTTGCCAAAACTCTTGTGGGAATAAGAACATCGCCAGTAGCAAGTTCTTCATTTTGTATTTGGTTGAAAATTTCCTCATATATCTGTAAATATAAAGGTTTTTTGCTATTTTTATCTATTAAAATCATAAAAAAATCCTCTTTTTAAAATTGGCACAGTACCAGTTAATTGGTACTGTCGAAAAAATATAAATTGGCTGTTTTTTTGTAGATATTTATATTGTAAAATAACCTCGAAAGAAATGCAAGAAGTATTGTTGTTTTTATATTATACAGGAGATGATTATATGGATAATGTATCTAGTGAAAAGTTGTATTATTCTGTGTATGACACTTTTAATGACAAGGTTACAATAATATGTAATGATGATGCTGTTGTTGGTTTAAAAATGGGCGAGGTGTCAGTTGAAAATGGTACTTGCCAAAGAACACCTTTAATGGATAAGGCTGTAAAGGAATTAAAAGAATATTTACAGGGAGAGCGTAAGTATTTTGATGTACCACTTAAATTAGAGGGGTCAGAATATCAGAAAAAGGTCTGGAATATTATTAGAAGTATTCCTTATGGAAAGACAATTACATACAAAGATGTTGCTATTGAAATGGGCAAGAAAAAATCTTTTAGAGCTGTTGGTGGAGCAATAGGTAAAAATCCTCTTTTGATTTTTGTACCTTGCCATAGAGTAATAGGTCTTAATGGTGCTTTAACTGGATATGCCGGTGGCATTGAAAGAAAAGAAAATCTTCTTAAATTAGAGCATGCAATTTAATTTTTATGTCTTTTAGGACGCAGTTTTGTGACTGCGTTCTTTTTTTGTAATGAATATTTTTGTTGTTTTATTAGAAAAATATAGTATAATAGAATTAAAGAGAAGTATCCACATATTAGGAGGGATTTTTTATGAAAGAAGAAAGAATGTTTATTTTAAAAATGGTTCAAGATGGCAAAATTACAGCTGATGAAGCTGTTAAGTTGTTAGAGTCTATTTCTCCAAGCCATAGTAAATCTGATACAATAAGACAGGTTAAAGAAAAGGCAAATGATATAATTGAAGATGCAAAGCCTGTTGTAAAAAAATATGCAAATAAGGCAACTAGGGTTTTAAATGATGTTGTAGATGCTTTCAAGGAGGGCGTAGATAATTTTAATAACAAGCCTAAGAAGTCAGATTTTACCGATGATATAATTGATGATGTAAGCGACCATTTTGATGATTTAGATGATGATTTCGTAGTATATGACGGTTCAGATGATGAACAGGATATGATTGATGAAATTAAGAAAAACGCAGACGAAAAATCTCATAAAATTTCAGAAAGTGTAAAGGAAAATACTTCAGCTGTAAAAGAAACTATGAAAGAGGCTGCTAAGAATATTAAAGAAAATGCTAAAGATATGAAAGACACAGTAAATATAGTAGCTATGGATATAAAAGAAAAAGCTGAAAATGTAAAAGAAGATATTGAAGATGCTATGAAAAAGTAAAAAGAAACACCAATGCTTATTGTTTGAGCATTGGTGCTTTTGCATTTCTATAGTGAATCGGAAAGATAAATTCGATGACTTAACTTGTTAAGTCACAAATTAACAAAGTTAATTTGTTCTGAATATCTATTTATTAAAATTTAAAAGTATCCTTTAAGCCAGCCCATTTCTGGTCTTTATCGCTTAAATTAAGAGGTGTTCCGTCTGCCATTTTGTAGCTTTCAGCAGATGCAGTACCGTCATAATCACCAGTAACGCCACACCAATCAATACCGATTTCAGGGTCATTCCAAGCTAAACCACCTTCATCACCTGGGTGATAGAAGTCAGTACACTTATAGCAAAATTCTGCAATATCAGATAGTACTAAAAATCCATGAGCAAAGCCTTCTGGAATATAAAATTGCTTTTTATTTTCTTCTGTAAGCTCTACGCCAAACCATTTGCCGTATGTTTCAGAATTACTGCGTAAATCAACAGCAACATCGAAAACAGAACCCTTTACAACTCTTACAAGTTTGCCCTGTGGGTATTCTTTTTGAAAGTGTAAACCTCTTAAAACACCTTTTGTTGAGCAAGACTGGTTATCCTGAACAAAGACCATATTAAGACCGGCTTCTTCCATATCACGCTGATTATATGTTTCCATAAAATAGCCTCTGGCATCGCCATGAACAGTTGGTTCAATTACATATAAACCCTCAATAGGGCATTTAGTTACTTTAATCTGTCCCATAATTATCTCCCTTATCTATTGCTGTACATTCTTTCATAGTAATTCTGATATTCGCCACTAATGATAGTTTCCCACCATTCTTTATTTTCTAAATACCACTTGATAGTTTTCTTTATACCGTCAGCAAACTTAGTTTCAGGCAACCAGCCAAGTTCATTATGTATTTTAGTTGGGTCAATGGCATATCTCATATCGTGACCTTTTCTATCAGCAACAAAAGTAATAAGGCTTTCTGGCTTACCAAGTTCCTTACAGATAATTTTTACAATATCAAGGTTAGTCATTTCGTTGTGACCACCGATGTTATAAACTTCGCCAACTTTACCATTGTGGATAATAAGGTCAATAGCCTTACAATGGTCCTCAACATAGAGCCAATCTCTTACATTTTCGCCAGTACCGTATACAGGAAGTGGCTTATCATTAAGTGCATTAGCAATCATAAGAGGTATTAACTTCTCAGGGAAGTGATATGGGCCATAGTTGTTAGAGCATCTTGAAATAGTAACAGGCAAACCAAATGTTCTGTGATACGCAAGAACTAATAAGTCGGCAGATGCCTTTGATGCACTATATGGGCTTGATGTATGAATAGGAGTTTCTTCTGTAAAGAATAATTCAGGTCTGTCTAAAGGTAAATCGCCATAAACTTCGTCAGTAGAAACTTGATGATAACGCTTAATACCGTATTTTCTACAAGCATCCATCATAACCTGAGTACCGAGAATGTTTGTTTCAAGGAAAATACTTGGGTTTTCAATAGAACGGTCAACATGACTTTCAGCAGCAAAATTTACTACTATGTCAGGCTTTTCTTCTTCAAATAACTTATAAACAGCCTCTCTATCTCTAATATCGGCCTTTACAAATCTGAAGTTAGGGTTATCCATAACAGGTTCAAGTGTAGATAAGTTGCCGGCATAAGTAAGAGCGTCTAAGCAGATAATTCTGTAGTCTGGGTATTTATTGAGCATATGGAATACAAAATTGCTACCAATAAAACCAGCACCACCTGTAACAATAATATTCATAAAATTTCCTCCTAGTATAGGTACTTGCCATCAGCAACATTCTTTAAATGTTGACCGTAAGCAGACTTTCCATAAAGTTTGGCAGACTCTAAAAGTTTCTCCTTTGAAATCCAACCGTTCTTATAGGCAATTTCTTCAATAGCTGAAATCATAATGCCCTGTCTGTCTTCTACAACCTTTACAAATTCAGCTGCTTCATTAAGAGCAGGTACAGTACCAGTATCAAGCCAAGCATAGCCTCTGCCTAATGTAACTACATCGAGAGTGCCTTCTTCAAGGTACATTTTATTGAGGTCTGTAATTTCAAGTTCGCCTCTAGCAGATGGCTTAACCTGTTTAGCTTTTCTAACAACATCTTTATCGTAAAAATAAAGACCAGTTACACAGTAATTAGATTTTGGATGTTCTGGTTTTTCTTCAATGGAGATTGCTTTACCGTTTTCGTCAAATTCAACAATACCAAAACGCTCAGGGTCTTCAACATAGTAACCAAAAACAGTAGCACCAGTTTCCTTTTTTGCGGCTCTTTTAAGGTGGTTGCTTAGGCCATTACCGTAAAAAATATTGTCCCCTAAAATCATAGCACAGCTATCATTACCAATAAATTCTTCGCCAATAAGGAAAGCCTGAGCAAGTCCGTCTGGACTAGGTTGTACTTTATAGCTTAAATTAATACCAAAACTAGAACCGTCACCTAAAAGTCTTTCAAAATTAGGCAAATCAGTAGGTGTAGAAATTATAAGAATATCCTTAATTCCAGCCAACATAAGAGTTGAAAGTGGATAATAAATCATAGGCTTATCATATACAGGCAAAAGCTGTTTACTTGTTACCATTGTAAGTGGGTAAAGGCGAGTGCCACTACCACCAGCTAAAACTATACCTTTCATACTAGAAAATCTCCTAAATATAATACAATCATAATAACTATTATTTTATCATAATGTAAAATTCAAGTCAAATTATATTGCCTGAAAGCTATATATTTGACAAAATTAAATTACTTTGATATTTTTTATTAAATAATGAACCTTTTCTCTTTAACTATGCTCTTATATATAGACTGGTCAAAGGAGGCAAACTATGTATGAGGAAATAATAGAAAATATGAAAAATGGAGATGAAGATGCTCTATGTAAACTGTATTTGGTTTATGCTCAATCTGCATTAAGAAGTGCATATTTAATCACAAATAATCTTCATTCTGCTCAAGATGCTGTAGAGGATACATTTGTACAATGTTATAACAACATAAATAAACTAAAAAATAATGGAGCTTTTAAAGTTTGGTTTTACAAAATACTTACTAGAAATGCCTGCAAATACGCAAAAAAGGATAATAAAAACATTCCAGTTGAAGATGAAAATATAAATGCTGGAAGTGTAAATGATGAGTATTTTTCAAGTGAAAAATATATCCGGCTTTACAATGCCATAGATAGTTTAAATAAAAAAATGAAAACAACTGTAGTTTTATTCTATTTTAACGAAATGTCTATAAAGGAAATTGCAAAAATTACAGGAAGTTTTGAGGGTACTGTAAAAACAAGACTTTTTGCTGCAAGAAAAAGGTTGAAAAAGTATTTAGAAACAGATATGGAGGCTTAATATTATGAAATATGATGACGAATTAAAAAAAGCATTAAATTTAAGGGCTGAAAATTTTTCTGTAGATGAAAATATGCTTTATAGCATTAAGAGAAAAATAAAAAATCAAAGGAGAATAGGTATGAATAAATTTAAAAAGGCTGTTATTGTTTGCTGTACAGTTTTAGTAATAGGTGTAACTGGTGTTTATGGTGGTGGAAAGATTATATCCTATAGTTCTTCATCAAGTACTTTAAATGAAATGAAATATATTCCAGCAGAAAGTGAATTTACAAAAAAAGTTGGTTTTGTGCCTAAATGTCCTGAAAATCTGGGTCAGTATAAATATTTGTATTCTGTGCCAGTAGATAGTTCGGCAGATGATGAACAGGGGAATAGTGTAAAAAAATACAAAGAAATAAATATATCCTATGATGTTCCAAAGGGAAATCTTTTTATGAGCGTTTCTCCTTATATAACAAATGACCAAAGTCCAAATTCAGAAGAAATAGATTACAATAACAAAACTATTTACTATGGTAGCTATGAATATAAGGCTGTTCCACCTGATTACAAACCTACTGAAGAAGAAAATAAAAAGGTTGAGGAAGGCTCTTTGCAAATTGGCTATGGTTCAGATAAAGTAGAAGAAGAAAAGACACAATTTTTAATGTGGCAGGAGGGAGATTTACAGTATCTTATTATGGATATGGGTAAAGAAATACCAAAAGACGAATTTGTAAATATGGCTAAACAGGTTATAGATATGCAATAAATAGTTGTGTTAAATAAAGGTGGTAGCTGACATTGCTACTACCTTTATTTTTTTGTAAATTAATATGGCAAATTATGTTTTTATATGTTAGAATGTGCCTATAAAATTTGTGTATAGGTGGTGGCATTTATGGAAGATACTCCTATTTTAAAATTATTGTTAAAACTTTCTCCACCTGTTATGTTGGCACTTCTTATACAGTCTGTTTACAATATTGTAGATAGCTATTTTGTTGCCAAATTCTCAGGAGATGGATTAACAGCACTTTCTATTATTTATCCAATACAGCTTTTAATGTTGGCATTAGCAACAGGTACAGGAGCTGGTGTAAACATTCTTATATCCAGAATGGACGGTGTGGGGGATACTAAGTCACAAAATGATGTTGTAAAAAGTGGTATGTTTCTTGGTGTTGTAAATTTTATAGTGTTTGCACTTTTTGGATTGCTAAGTATAAAAGGCTATTACAATATTTCCTCTAATATAGACGGTGTTCGTAGAGAGGGGATAATGTATGGACAGATTATACTTTTGTTTTCTTTTGGTATGTTTTTAGAGGCTAACTGTACCAAAATGTTACAGGCAAAGGGAAATATGATTATACCTACTATAGCACAAATCGTGGGAGCAGTTATTAATGTAATTTTAGACCCTATACTTATATTTGGTAAATTTGGATTTCCACAAATGGGTATTAAGGGAGCGGGTATTGCTACAGTAATAGGTCAATTGATTACAATGATTATTGTATTAATAAATGTGCTTAAATATTATAAATTTAAAGGCAGTATTGACTTAAAAAGCTGTGTTAAAATTTATAAATTCGGTATTCCGTCTATTATTTTGCAATCTCTCTATACTTTTTATATAGTAGGACTTAATCTTGTACTTAAATTATTTACAGAAGATGCAGTTGCTGTACTGGGAATATACTATAAATTGCAAACATTTTTCTTTATACCTTTAACAGGACTTCAACAGGTTATAGTACCAGTTGTAAGCTATAACTACGGTGCAGAAAAATACAAGAGAGTAAAGCAGACATTGTGGTATTCTGTTGGCATTGCTTGTTCAGTTATGTTTGTGGGTATAATAATGTTTATGGTATTCCCTAGAGAGCTTATATCTATATTTTCACAACAGGAAAATGTTTTAAATATAGGTAGTTCAGCATTGAGAATTATTTCCACAAGTTTTATTCCGGCTGGTTTTGTACTTATGTTTATAGTCTATTGTCAGGGTGTAAATAGAGGTGGCTACAGCATTTTGCTTACTGTACTTAGACAGGTAATACTGTTTGTGCCATTGGCTTGGCTTTTCCACTACAAGGGACTTTTTTATGTATGGTTTACTTTTCCGGCAACTGAAATTATTACAGCATTAATGAGTTTTTATCTATATTTTGTAAGAGAAAAAAGAAGTAAAAAATCCTTGACTCTACAATAGTTATAGACTTTATTATATGTTATGATGATTTTTAGAAAGGAAATTTAATTTTATGGAGAAAAAATTGACAGAGGGAAGTGTATTTAAGGCATTATTGTTCTTTTCGTTGCCTTATTTACTATCTTATTTTTTACAGACCCTTTATGGTATGGCAGATTTGTTTATTATAGGTCAGTACAACGGTGTTGATAGCACTACAGCTGTTTCTGTAGGTAGTCAGGTTATGAATATGTTTACAGTTATGATAGTTGGCTTGGCTATGGGTGCAACTGTAATGATAGGCAGATGTGTGGGCAGTAATGACTTTAGACAAATGTCAAAGGTAATAGGAAATACTGTTACATTTTTTATGGGCTTTTCCATTGTTTTAACAGTTGTGCTTTTGCTATTTGTAAAAAATATAGTAAACATAGTTTCTACACCGGAGGAGGCTGTTTCTGGTACAATAACATATTTGACAATTTGCTTTATAGGTATACCTTTTATAGTAGCCTACAATATTATCAGCTCAATTTTTAGAGGTATGGGGGATTCAAAAAGCCCTATGTACTTTATAGCTGTAGCCTGTGCAGTAAATATAATTGTTGACTATATTTTTATAGGTGTTTTAAAAATTGGACCAGCAGGTGCAGCTTTAGGTACAGTATTATCTCAGGCAATAAGTGTTGTGGTGTCATTGACAGTTATTCTTAAAAGAAAAAGTGGTGTAAAACTGACTAAAAGTGATTTTAAACCACAAAAGAATGTACTGAGAAATGTTCTTAAAATTGGGGTGCCTATTTCATTACAAGACGGTTTTATACAGATTTCGTTTATAATAATAACTATAATTGCAAATAGGCGAGGACTTAATGATTCAGCAGCAGTAGGTATTGTGGAAAAAATAATAGGAATTTTGTTTTTAGTTCCATCATCTATGCTTTCGTCAGTTTCTGCACTTTCAGCTCAAAATATAGGTGCAGGCAAACATAACAGAGCTTCTTTAACTCTTAGATACGCTATTTTAATAACAGCATCTTTTGGAATAGTAATGGCTGTTTTGATACAGTTTACAGCTGGCTATGCGGTTGGACTTTTTACCAATAATAGTGATGTAATAGTTTTAGGCGATGAATACTTGAGAAGTTATGTGTGGGATTGTGCTATTGCCGGTATACATTTTAGCTTTAGTGGTTATTTCTATGCCTATGGAATGTCATTTATATCCTTTACCCATAACCTGTTGTCTATAGTTTGTGTCAGAATACCTCTTTCTTATCTGTTGTCAAAAATGTATACAGATACCCTTTTCCCAATGGGTATAGCATCGCCGGCAGGTTCGGTGTTGTCTGTAATTATCTGCGTAATAGCCTTTATTTGGTTTAGAAAGAGTAATAAAATTAGGACAACTTAATTTTTGACAGGGGGATTTTTGTGGATAAAACGAACTTATTTAGTATAGGAAATATTGCAAAATTGTTTAGTTTAAGTGTAGGTTCATTGCGACATTATGAAAATTTGGGAATTTTAAAGCCGGAATATATTGACGAAAAAACAGGGTATCGCTATTATAGCACAAACCAGTTTGAGTGCTTAAACACAATTAGATACTTGCGTTTGTTGGATATGCCCCTTGAACAAATAGGAGATTTTCTCAACAATAGAGATATTTCTAAAATGCAAGAAATGTTGCATCAACAAAAAGAATATGTTGTTGAAAAACAGAAAGAACTTAGAAATATAGAAAAGAAAATCAACAATAGATTAAACCAAATTGAAGATGCTCTTTCTTCTCAGCTAGATAAAATTAAAATACAAAATATTTCTTCTAAACGAATAGCATATTTACAACAAGATAATTGTAATAGATTAAATCTGGAAAATTTAGAACAGGCAATAAGACAAATAGAGAAAAATCAAAAGTATACAGCAGTTTTCTTAGGAAAAGTAGGTATAGGAATAGCTAAGGAAAATCTTTTAAAACAAAAGTTTGATAATTACGATATGGTTTTTATTATACTGGAAAATGAAGATGAATATACTGGCAAAACTGAAATTTTGCAAGATGAAAAATGTGTTGTACTTCGTTTTTGTGGCTGTCATGATAATTCTAAAAAACAGTATGAAAAAATGTTTAAATATATAAAAGAAAACAACTTGAAAATAAAAGGTTTTTCAAGAGAAATTGCCTTAATTGATTATGGTATTACAAATGATGTAAATAAATTTGTTACAGAAATACAAATTCCAGTAGAAGATAAGTAAAAAGCATAACACCCTATATTAATTTTCTTTACAGATATTAGTGTAGGGTGTTATAATTTTATAAAAAGAAAAAAGGAGGATAAATATGAAAATAACACACAGAATTATGTCTATAGCATTGGCATTTGTAATGTGTACAGGTTTAATATGTACAGTAAATGCAAATGAAAATACTGGAGAAATGTATTTTAATTTTACAAAAGAAAGTAGAGCTGGAGCTATAGATGTTGGAACGATAAATGGCAAAGCACCACTTTATAACAGAGATAGAGGGTGGGGATTTGTTTCTGAAACAACAGCTATGCCACCAAGAAAGGTAAATGTAAATAGTATTGAAGTAAAGAAAGAGGGCTATAAGGTAGTTGAAAATAGTGTAGCAAAATTCAATATTACTGATAAAGACGGAAAGTTGTTGGATTACACAAAGGCTACTGACTACAATTATGGCGGTATGGTATTTAGAGTAAATGTACCAAGAGGTGGCTACAATATTCAGGTGGAAACTGCCAGAGGTAAAGATGATGCTCTTGTTTCTGTTTCTGCTACACAGACAAGTAGAATAGAAAATACAAAACAATGGGATGCTGCCGGACTTGTTAAAAATCAGCATTTAGCAAAGTGGAATGGTAATGTGTGGAGCTTTGACTATTGTACTGGTAGAAGTTTTATAGATATTGAGGTTGAGCCTAAAAGTGCAGGCAATCCTGTAGTATTGAAATCTATAAAAATTACACCTATTCCTGTTAGGGAACAAGAAGATAAACCAACAGTTTATCTTTTAGGTGACTCTACATTAAAATCCTATCTTTTTGAAGAAGCTCCAATGAGTGGTTGGGGTCAGGTTTTTGATAGACTTTTTGATACAAGCAAAATTAATATTGTTAATTATTCTATGGGTGGTCGTTCTTTAAAAACAATGTACCAAGAGGGTAGATTAAACGATGTTCTTATGACAGGTCACAAGGGAGATTTTGTACTTGTGCAGTCTGGTCACAATGATGAAAAGAATGGAAAAGACAAGGGCGTTGTAAGTGACCCGACAGCTCGTTTTGGTACAGGCTCAACAGAAGAAATGTATAGAAATTACCTTGAGTATTGCTATTTATCAGCTATAGAAGTAAGAGGTATGATACCAATTCTTGTAACACCTATGACAAGAGCAGAAACCGGTGTAACGAAATGGCATGTTTATTCAGATAGTTTTGTATCAAAAGATAAACATTTTACAAAAGTAATGAGAGGTACAGCAAAGGATAACAATGTTCCTTTAGTTGACTTAAATGAAGATAGTGTAAATTACTTAAACGAATTGGGAGTACAAGGCACAACAGCTGTAGTTATGTCTATTGAGGCAGGAGAAACACCGGCAAAATCAAATTCAGGAAGTTATGCCAATGGTCATCCACAGCTTAAAATAGACGGTACGCATATGAAAGAGGCTCTTACTAAGCAATATGCAAGGTTTATTGTTACTGATTTAGCCAAACTTGAAAAAGATTACAGCTATTTAAAACCTTTAACAGATGCCTATACAAGTGATGTAAAAGACGCAATAGTCACAGGAAATTGGGATAAGGTTTATCCAGAAGTTGCAAAGGATTGTCTTACAGGGGATAATGCCTACTACAGAAATCAGATTGAAAAAATGCTCCAGCTTGGCGTAATGAGCAAGGATAGTGATGGCAATTTTAATCCACAAAATATTATGACTGTAAAGGAATATATTTCAGCATTGACTAAAATTTATAAAATAGACGAAAGTGCTTTCAAAAATTATACTGACGGTAATCTTACAAGAGAGGTTATGGCGGCAATAAATTTAGATGCTTACAATATGAAGTTTAAGTCAAAACCAAAGTATATGACAGACTACAATGGTAATAATATTACACCTGATGACCCTAATTATGACCCTAACTTGGTAGGTACAGAGGCACAGTATTATCCTTTAGTTGGATATAATGCTATAAAGGATAGAATGAGTATATCTCTTAAATTTGCTGATAAAGTGAAAGATGCGTATAATTTGGGTCTTATAAGAAGTGAAGTTGGCATAGAAAGAGGTAAGGTTCAAAATGGCTATTATATTGAACCACAGAAAGAAGTAACCAGAGCAAAAGCAGCTAAGTCCCTTTATTTTATGTATGTTTTAGGCAGTGATATTCATACAGAAAATGATATAATTGCTGAATAAAAGAATTAACAGCAGTATTTGTAATTTTAGTGTATTACATAATACTGCTGTTTTTTTATTGCTATTTTGGCTAAAATTTTGTAAAAAAATAATATTGAATAAAAAAAGGACTATTGCTATAATAGTTGTAAAATGCAACAGTTGTAAAATGACAACTATTATATGAGGTGATTATTTGTACGAAAATTATGAAATTATAACAAAGAAAAAAAGGGATTTTTTCAATAAAAAACTTATTGATGTAAACATTTCTTTTATGGAAGGTCTTATGATTTCCTATGCTGGAAATAAGCCTGACCAAAATCAAGAAACTTTGGCATCTTTATCTGGTGTGGATAAGTACAGAACAGCTAAATTTTTATCTTCTATGGAGGAAAGAGGATTAATAGTAAGAAAAGCTAATCCTGAAAATAAAAGAGAAAAATTAGTTGCTTTAAGTGAAGACGGCAAAGAAATATATGAAAAGTTTAATAAGTGGTCTGAGGAATGGAGAGAGCTTTGTTTTAAAGATTTTAACAAAGATGAAATAAATATATTTATGGGACTACTGGATAAAATGATTAAAAATTTAGAGTGATTTATTGTGATAGGAGAGATATTAAAATGAAGTTTATGAAGTTGGTGGCATTGGCAACAGCTGTTAGTTGTTGTCTTACTGGTTGTAGTTTTACAGGTGACGGTATTTTGGGCAAAGATAAAAAGGATATGAATATTCAAAGTACAGTTACAATGGATGAAAGTAATGTAAATGCTTTATCTTCCGGTCAGATAGAAACTGTATATGTTAAAGAGGGCGATGTAGTTAAAAAGGGTGACCCTCTTGTGCTTTTAAATAGTGATAGCCTTAATGCACAAAGGGACCAAACAAAGGCAAATATTGAAAAAGCTGAGGCTGCTTTAAAGCAACAACAGGTTACAAAAGCACAGGCTGTTGCCGGCAAGGCGAAAGCACAGGCAGCAGTAGAACAAACAGAGGCAGGCAAAAGTCAGGCAGAGGCTGGAAAGAGTCAGGCAGAGGCTGCTGTAAAATCAGCACAGGCATCTTATCAGTCTGTTTTAAATGGTGCTAATGAGGAACAGCTTGAACAGTTAAGGTCAGCAGTTAAGATTGCACAGACAAATGTTGAAACTTCACAGACAGCTTTTAATGATGCAGAAACACAGTTAAACAGGTCTAAGGCACTTTATGATGCCGGTGGTATGTCAAAAGTAGATTATGACAAGTCACAGACAGCATATACAACTGCTAAAAATAATTTAGACAATGCAAATCAGAATTTGGAAATTGCCAAAAATAAATTAAAAGATACTGAAAACGGTGCAACACAGGAAAATAAAAATCAGGCTAAGGCTGGTGTTGACCAAGCACAGGCAAGTGTGGCACAGGCACAAGCCGGTGTAGCACAGGCACAGGCAAGCGTGTCACAGGCAGAGGCTGGAGTTACACAGGCAGATACTTCAATAGCAGCAGCAGACACAGCTATTGAACAGGCTCAGGCATCTATTAAACAGCTTAAAATTTCTTTAAGTGATATTGAAAAGAATATTGAAAAATGTACATTAAAAGCTCCAGTTGACGGTGTTGTAACAACTGTAAATGTTAAAAAGGGCGATATGGTTACTACAGGTCTTCCTACTGTTGTAGTAACAGATACTTACAATCCTTATATTACTTGTAATATAGACGAGGATAAGATTGGAGATATTCAGCCACAGCAAAAAGTAAAAATTAAACTTTCTGCTACAGGTGACAAAACATATGAAGGAACGGTAACAACTATAAATAAACAGGCTGATTTTGCTACAAAGAAAGCATCTCAGGTAAATGGAGATTTTGATATTCTTACATATGGTATAAAGGTAGTGTTTGATGATAACCAAAGTGTTCAGTCGGTTCTTCGTGCTGGTATGACTTCATTTGTAGATTTTGGAAAGTGATGTGATAACCTATGAACATTTTTAGGTGGCTAAAAAACAAGATAGTTAAACATAAGCATATGATTATACCTATGCTTATAGTTCTCATACTTCCAAATTTAGTTGGTATACTTATTGGTTATGAATACAGCAATTATCCTTTTAAAAATGCAGACACTATAATAGTAAATCACGATGAGTCAGCTACGGCTGTTGCTCTTGTAAAAATGATAAAGGAAAACGAAACCTTTAATGTAATAAAAGAAAGTACGGAAAATAGTGATGTTGAAAAGTACATAAAAGAGGGAAAGGCTGCTGCCGGTATTATTATTCCGGAAGATTTTTCCTATAATATTACGCATGGAAAAGAAGCTAAAATAATGGTATTTAATGACGGTGCATTATCTAGCTCCGGTAGTACAGTAAGGTCTAAAATATCCGAAACCTTAGGGACCATAAAGGCTGGATATATGATAAAAATTGCTGAGGGTACTTTCAATATGGCACCTCAGACAGCAAAATATGTAGTATCTCCTTTTGGCTATAAAACCAGAATACTGGGAAATCCAACATCAAACATTGCAAATATGATGGTTGAAGGTGTTTTACTTACAATGTGCCAAATGCTTTTTATGGGACAGACTGCATTTATAAGAGAAAAGAAAAGATTTAAGAACATTTTGGCTAAGGTCCTTGTGTGTGCTTTTTGGGGATTTATAAGTGCTTGCATTACAGTAGTTGTACAGACAAGAATGTTTAACACACCTTATAATGGTTCTGTATTAGCTGGTGTGTTATTAATTGCTCTTGCATCTTTAGGATTTAGCTTTTTAGGTATGGCTATAAGAATAGGAGCAAAACATGGTGTAGACGATGTTGTAAGTAAAGTTAGTCTTGTCAGCTTTACTATGTTGCTTTCAGGCTATACTTTCCCTGTTTTTGCTATGCCTAAGTTCTTTTCGTATTTGGAATACTGGATGCCTAACAGACACATTATAATACCTTTGAGAAGTATAGGTTTATTAGGCTGTAACTTAAATGATATTAAAGGCGATATTATATGGTTGATTGCCTTTGTATGTCTTATGTTTTTGTTTATGTGTTATAAATTTTATTTAAAACCGGTATTAGAACAAAAGAAAAAGGCGAAAAAGGCTTTAAAAAGCAAGGCTGAAACTTCTATAGAAATGGCAGGTGAACAGTAATTGGGTTTAAGAAAAATTTTAAGACAGGAAAAACCTCTTATAATAAGTATAATTTTTGCATTGCTTTTTATAGCATTAGTTATGCCTTATGTATGGAAAAGTCCTTACATAGAACATGTTTCATTTGCTGTACTTGATGAGGATAATTCAGCACTTTCCAGAAAAATAACAGAATTGGTAAAGACAAACAATTATGTAGATGTAAATTATTATCCTAGTTCAGAAGATGACTTGGAAAAGGCAATAAAAAAAGGTAAAGTTTATGGTGGCTTAATTATTCCCAAAGACTTTAGCAAAGATGTAGCATTGAAGAAAACACCAGATTGCCTTGTTGTTGTTGACGGCAGTAATGTTATGGTAGGTGGTAATGCTTTAAATGGCTGTGCAACGGTATTAAGTACATTAAGTGCTGGTACTGAATTAAAAATATTAGAAGGCAGTGGTATGAATCCTACATCGGCACAAACTTCTCTAGGTTCTTTTACAGCCGTTGACAGAGCTGTGTATGAGCCAACAGGTGGATATACACCTAGAATGATGTACGCCCTTATGATTATGCTTGTTCAGCAAATAATGTTGATAAATTTTGTTATGCCTCTTTTTACAGAAAGAAAAAAATACTTCATTCGAGGAAGTAAAAAGGAAAATATTGAAAATATAAAAGATATATTGGTAAGAATTGCTGTTGTTTTTGTAAGCTGTATTATAATAAGTTTTGGTGCATTACTGATTGTAGGTAAAATGAGAGGACTGCCTTTGAGAGGAAATATTTTTGTCTATATTGTGCTTATGATATTGTTTATGCTTGATTGCTTAGGAATATCTATAGCAATAAGTGCTTTTGCTAAATCTGGTACAATAATCAGATGGATTTACTATATGCTTTCCACAACTATTACATTCTTCTCTGGAGCAGCGTATCCATTTTATATGATGCCTGACTGGCTTAGTAAAATAGCACATGCTATTATACCAATGGCAAATCTTTCTATGGCATTTAAGGCACTTAATTTAAAGGGTGTAGGCTTTAGTATTCTTATGCCGGATATAATGAATGGTGTTAAATATATGATTTTCTGGTTACCGGTTGGTGTTGCTCTTTATGTTTTAAGTATTTTTTTAGAAAAGAAAAAGTTAAATAACAAATTAGACAATACAGAAAATTTAGTGGCAGAATAATTTTTGAGAGTTGGAGTGTTTTCCAACTCTTTTTTTGTTTATTTAGATTTAAAAATTTGATATAATACAAAAAGAGGTGATTATAATATGAAAAATATTATTTCTTCTGCAGCAGGCAGAGAAAAAGCAGATGTTGTATTAAAGAATGGTAAAATTATAGATGTATTAGGTCATAGAATAGTTGAAGGTAGTGTTGGCATTAAAGACGGCATTATTTTGGGTATAGGAGATTATGAGGGGGAAAAGGAAATAGATGTAAAGGGTGCATATATTGCTCCAGGCTTTGTAGATTGTCATATTCATATTGAGTCTACAATGGTTACACCAAGTGAATTTTCTCGCCTTGTAGCTCCTTGGGGTGTTACTACTGTAATTGCAGACCCTCACGAAATAGCAAATGTGGCTGGTGAAAATGGTTTGAAGTTTATGCTTGAAGATAGTAAAAATTCTCCTATTGATATTGAATTTATGCTTCCATCTTGTGTACCGGCTACACCTTTTGACGATAGTGGAGCAGTAATTGACGGCGACCTTACAAAAGAGCTTTTAAGTAAGTATGATTTTAAGGGTTTAGGGGAAATGATGAATTCAGTTGGTGTTGTCAACTGTGATGAGGATATAATGAAGAAGTTGGATTGTGACTGTATAAAAGATGGACACGCTCCAATGTTAGAGGGTAAAGAACTTAATGCCTATGTGTGTGGTGGCATAAGTAATGACCACGAATGTTCAAATGAAAAAGAGGCTTTGGAAAAGGTTTCAGCTGGTTTAAATATTTATATCAGACAGGGTACAGGTGCTAAAAATTTAGATGCACTTATTGGTGCAGTAACTCCTTATAATTTACCACATTTTGCTTTCTGTACTGACGATAAGCACACAGAAGAAATTATGAAAGAGGGTACAATATCAAATTGTATAAGATTGGCAATAGAAAAAGGTTTTGACCCAATTTCAGCTTATACAATGGCATCTTACAACGGTGCTATGATGAACAGATTGTATGACAGAGGTGCTATTGCTCCAAATAAAATAGCTGATATTATTGTTACAGAGGATATTTCAGCACAGAATATAAAGTATGTTTTCAAAAATGGACAACTTATAGCTAGAGACGGCAAAGTTAATTTTGAAAGGGTATCAGCTGACAGTAAAGATGTAACAAACACTGTAAATATAAAGAAAATGACAGCTGAAGATTTCAAAAAGGATTTTGATAAAAATGAGCCAGTAATTGAAATAGAAACAGGTTCACTTATTACAAATGCTGTTTATGAAGAAAGTAGCCAGGGTCTTAGTCTTTGTGCAAATATTGAAAGATATACAGGCGAAAGTTCAATGGGTAAATGCTTTTTAAGAGGTTTTACAGTGGAAAATGGTGCTATTGCTCAGACAATAGGTCACGATTCTCATAATATTAGTGTAATAGGTAGTGACGGAGAAAATATGGCAGTAGCTGTAAATGCTCTGGGAAAAGAGGGAGGCATAGTTGTAGTAAAGGATAAAAAAGTCATTGCAAATATGCCACTTCCTATTGGTGGATTAATGTCAGATTTGGATTATGAAACTGTTGCTAAGGAGCAAAATGAAATTGTGGAGGGAGCTAAAAAGATTTGTGAAAATGGAAGTAGTACTTTACTTATGGTACTTGCCTTTGTGTCACTTTTAGTAATTCCACATATAAAATTAAATAATAGAGGTCTTTTTAATGTAGATAAGTTTGAATTCTACAAAAAATAACATAAAATTATATTGTGCAAATTATATAAAAAAGAAAATTGTGTCAAATAATAAGTATTATTGTTTAAAACTGTTGTGGAAAAATATACCTATATACTAACAGCTTTTACACATCAGAAAAAACTGTATTTAAGGGTTATTCACAGACTTTTCCACTTTATCCACAAAATATAAATGCACATATTGTGGAAAACCTAGAGTTATCCACAATAAAAGCGGCTTATGTAAAAACTTTGTAAGATGTTAGTAAACACAAGGGTTTTGAGTTTTTGTGCAATTTTTTGTCGAAAAAAGTTTTTTCAAAAATTTTAAAAAATAAAAAAGGATTTTACAAAAAGCCATAGAATATTAATTACATAAAAAGTAGAAAAGCTATTACATATATAGTAAAAGCTCTACATAATAAAGGAGTTGGTAGTATGCGTTATTCATTCATTGGTAAAAACATCGACATTACTGATAATTTTCAGGACAAGCTCACTAAGAAACTTGGTAGAATAGAAAAACTTTTCCCTGAAAATGCAGAGGCTACAGTTTCTCTTTCTGACATTAAGTTAGATAAGAAAGCAGAAGTTACTGTAACACTTCCGAATAAGCGTGTATTAAAGGCAGAAGTTATTAAGGACGATGTTATGGCCGCTATGGACGAGGTTGTTGACATCCTCGAAAGACAGATGGTTAGATATAAGAACAGACTTAATGACAAGGCTAAGAGAAGTGCAAGCTTTGCTGATGAACTTCATGCTATTGCACTTGCTGATGATAATTATGATGATGAAGAAGTTAAATCTTCAATCGTTCGTACTAAGCACATTCCAGTAAAGCCTATGGACCCAGAAGAAGCTGTTATGGAAATGGAAATGCTTGGTCACAATTTCTTTGTATTCATTAATGCTAATACAGAAGACTTTAGTGTTGTATACAAGAGAAAAGATGGCAATTATGCTTTAATTGAGCCAGAAGAATAAAATGATTTTTAAGGAGCTGTTTATCAGCTCCTTTTTTTTGTGCCTAAAATGAGTTTTTATAAATGTTTAAAATGGGGTTTATTATTTATTTCACGGGAAATAATATAGCATATGTAAAAGCTAAATTATATTGTGTTAATTTGAGATGTATTCAGAAAATTCGACAATATTTTTACAAAATAGGAATGAATTTATAAAATACATAACAAACTACCTATATTAAAGGGTTTCAAGGTATTTTTAAATATTAAGGTTGAAAAATTTTGTGTTTTTAAAAACCTTGTCAAAAGTGCATATATACTGATTAAAATGGAAAATTGACAAAAAAAAGACTATTAAGAATAAGTAAATTTACAAATAAAACTTGCAATATACCTTGTAAATCTGTTATTATATACGAAGTATATTGTTTACTTGTAATTTTAAAAGATAACAGAGGTGTAATCAAATGGGTTTATTAGAAAAAATATTCGGCAATTACAGCGATAAAGAAATAAAGAAAATAATGCCGATAATCAAAAAGATTAATGACTTAGAGCCAAGCATTTCTCCATTAACAGACGAGGAACTTAAAGCAAAGACTCCAGAATTTAAGGAAAGACTTGCTAATGGCGAAACTCTTGATGACCTTTTACCGGAAGCATTTGCTGTTGTTCGTGAAGCAGCTAAGAGAGTTTTAGGTATGCGTCATTTCGATGTTCAGTTAATCGGTGGTGTTGTTCTTCATCAGGGTCGTATTGCTGAAATGAGAACAGGTGAAGGTAAAACTTTAGTTTCTACTTGTCCAGCTTACTTAAATGCCCTTACAGGCAACGGTGTTCATATCGTTACTGTTAATGATTACCTTGCAAAGCGTGATGCTGAATGGATGGGTAAAGTTCATGAATTCTTAGGCTTAAAGGTTGGCGTTATCCTCAACGATATGGAAAAGCCAGCTAGACAGGAAGCATATGCTTGCGATATTACTTATGCTACAAATAATGAACTTGGTTTCGACTACCTTAGAGATAATATGGTAGTTTACGAAAAGGATATGGTTCAGCGTGGTCTTAACTTTGCAATCATCGATGAAGTAGACTCTGTTCTTATTGATGAAGCAAGAACTCCACTTATTATTTCTGGTCAGTCAGACAAGTCTACAAAGTTATATGAACTTGCAGACGGTTTTGTAAAGAGCCTTAAAAAGGGTAGACTTTTAAACGAAGATGAAGCACTTAACCCATTAATTCGTGAAGAATTAAAGGAAGAGGGCGATTTTGTTGTTGATGAAAAGTTAAAGACTTGTACACTTACTCAGCAGGGTGTTGAAAAGGCTGAAAGATTTTTCGCTATTGACAACCTTTCTGACCCACAGAATATGGAAATTCAGCACCATATCAACAATGCCTTAAAGGCAAACAATACTATGGCACTTGATAAGGATTATGTTGTAAAAGACGGCGAAATCGTTATTGTTGATACATTTACAGGTCGTATGATGCCAGGTAGAAGATATTCAGATGGTCTTCATCAGGCTATTGAAGCTAAGGAACATGTTGAAGTACAGAGAGAAAGTAAGACTCTTGCTACAATTACATTCCAGAACTTCTTCAATAAGTACACTAAGAAGAGTGGTATGACTGGTACTGCTCAGACAGAAGAACAGGAATTCCGTTCAATCTACGGTATGGATGTTGTTTGTATTCCAACTAACAGACCTGTTCAGAGAAAAGACCTTCCAGATATTGTTTACCAGACAGAAGATGCGAAGTTCAGAGCTGTTGTAGAAGATGTTAAAAAGGCTTACGAAGTAGGTCAGCCTGTACTTGTTGGTACAGTAAATATTGAAGTATCTGAAAGACTTAGTAAGATGTTCAAAATGGAAGGTATTAAGCATCAGGTATTAAATGCTAAGTACCACGAAAAGGAAGCTGAAATCGTTGCTCTTGCCGGCGAAAAGGGTGCAGTAACTATTGCAACTAATATGGCAGGTAGAGGTACAGATATTAAGCTTGGCGAGGGTGTTGTTGAACTTGGTGGTCTTAAAATCGTTGGTACAGAAAGACATGAATCAAGACGAATTGATAACCAGTTAAGAGGTCGTGCCGGTCGTCAGGGTGACCCAGGTGAATCTCGTTTCTATCTTTCTATGGAAGATGACCTTATGAGATTATTCGGTTCTGAAAGAACTGCTGCTATGATTAAGAAACTTGGTCTTCCAGAAGATGAACCTATTGAGGCTAGTATTCTTACTAAGGCTATTGAAAATGCTCAGAAGAAGGTTGAAGGTAATAACTTCTCAGCTAGAAAGAGATTACTTGACTATGACCAGGTAATGAACGAACAGAGAGAAATTATCTACGCTCAGAGAAAGGAAGTTCTTACTGGCGAAAACCTCAAGGAAGAAATTATGAGTATGACTAAGGAAGTTATTACTCGTATTGTTGATGCTTGCTGTGGTACAGACGAAGACCCAACAACTTGGAATATGGATGAGTTAAATGCTCAGTTAAAGCCAGAATTTGATTTTACTGAACAGTTTGAATTATCTAAGGAAGATATTCAGCTTATTACAAAGGAAAAGCTTGTTGATAGAATTTTTGAAGCTGCAAAGGCTAAGTATGACGCAAGAGAAGAAGAATTTGGTTCTGAAATCATCAGAGAACTTGAAAGAGTTATTACTCTTAGAGTTGTAGATAGCAAGTGGATGGACCACATTGATGATATGGATAGAATGCGTCAGGGTATTGCTCTCCGTTCTTACGGTCAGAGAGACCCATTAGTTGAATACCAGTTCATTAGCTACGATATGTTTGATGAATTAAGAAGAAATATTCAGACTGATATTGTTCGTGGTATGTTCCATGTTAGAGTTATGACTGCTCCTGAAAGAGAACAGGTTGCTCAGCCAACTTCAACTAATATGGATGATTCTTCTGTAAGCAAGCCAAAAGTAAGAAAAGAAGAAAAGATTGGCAGAAATGACCCTTGCCCATGTGGTAGTGGCTTAAAGTATAAGAACTGCTGTGGTAAGGATAAGTAATATAAATTATTAAAAATATACCCTGTGGCTTTATGTCACAGGGCATAAATATTTATAAAAAAGGATGTGAAAAAATTTATGATATTTGAACTTGACCAGATGGCAACAGAAATGGCAGGCTATCATAAAAATTTAGAGGAAATGGGGAACTCACTTTGACATCCCTAATTCTATTGAAAGGGTTGCAGAGTTAGAGGAAATTGCCGGAGACCCAGAGTTTTGGAATGATATGGAAAAAGCTCAAGGTATTCTTCAGCAAACTAAACAATTAAAAGACAAAATTGAGGGCTATAACTCTCTTGTTAGTCAGTATGAAGATTTAATGACCATTATTGAAATGGGTAATGAAGAAGACGATGCTAGTATGGTAGCAGAGGCAGAAGAAGTTAAAAAGAACTTTTTAGAAAGATTTGAAGAACTTAGAATTTCTACACTTCTTACAGGACCTTATGACAAAAATAATGCCATTGTTACACTTCATCCAGGTGCTGGTGGTACAGAGGCCTGTGACTGGGTTTCTATGCTCTATAGAATGTATAGCCGTTGGGTAGAAAAGCAAGGATATACTTTTGAGCTTTTGGACTATCTTGATGGTGACGAAGCTGGTATCAAGTCTGTTACATTTATGGTAAAGGGCGAGAATGCTTTTGGTTATTTAAAGAGTGAAAAGGGCGTACACCGTCTTGTAAGAATTTCGCCTTTTGATTCTAGTGGTAGAAGACATACTTCTTTCGCTAGTTGTGAAGTTATGCCTGAACTTGATGACACTATTGAAGTTGACATTAATCCAGATGATATTAAAATGGATGTTTTCAGAGCTAGTGGTGCTGGTGGTCAGCATATTAATAAAACATCTTCTGCTGTGCGTTTAACACATATTCCTACTGGTATTGTTGTTTCTTGTCAGAATGAAAGAAGTCAGTTCCAAAATAAAGATATGTGTATGAAAATGTTAAAGGCTAAGCTCTATGAATTAAAACTTAAAGAGAGAGGCGAACTTCTTGAGGGTATCCGAGGCGAAGTTAAAGACAATGCCTGGGGTAGTCAGATAAGAAGTTATGTTTTCCACCCTTACAATATGGTAAAAGACCATAGAACAAGTGCTGAAACAGGTAATGTTCAGGCTGTTATGGACGGTGGAATTGATATGTTTATTAATGCTTACTTAAAGTGGATTAATGAACTTGACACAACTGAGGAATAATATTTTAAATTTAGGCTGAACGGATAACTGTTCAGCTTAAATTATGTATGGAGATTTTTTATGAGAGAACTAACAATAGACAAAGGAACAAAGGGGCAAAGATTAGATAAATTTTTAATGAAATATATGAATAAAGCTCCTAAATCTTTTGTTTACAAAATGCTTAGAAAGAAGAATATAAAGCTTAATTCTAAAAAGGCAGAGGGCAACGAAATGCTTTCTGACGGAGATAAGGTACAGCTTTTCTTATCAGAAGATACTCTTGAAAAGTTTATGGAGGCAAAAGTTGTTGAAAAGGTTGAACAGACTTTTTTAGTTGCTTACGAAGATGAAAATGTGCTTGTTGTAAGTAAGCCGGTAGGTTTACTTGTTCATCCGGATAAGGAAAATAGAACAGGTACTTTAAATGACCAGCTTTTGTATTACTTAAATAAAAAAGGCGAATATTCTCCTTCAACAGAGTCAGTTTTTACACCTTCAATTTGTAATAGATTAGACAGAAATACAAGTGGTCTAGTTGTAATGGGCAAAAATCTTGAGGCTGTTCAAGAACTTAATGAAATGTTTCGTAACAGAGAAATTGATAAATATTATTTAACAGCCGTAAAAGGTGTTGTAAAGGAAGCAGGTTCTATAGAGGGTTACCATACAAAGACTAACGACAATATTGCATCATTTTCTAAGAGAGAAATGCCAAATAGTACATTTGTATCTACAAAGTATAGACCTATTGCTGTAAAAGATGGTTATACACTTTTAGAGGTAAAATTGGAAACAGGTAAATCTCATCAAATCAGAGTGTGTTTACAATCTTTGGGATATTATGTTGTAGGCGATAATAAGTACGGAAATATTGAGGCTAATAGATTTTTTAGGGATAAATTTAAGTTAAGAAATCAATTTTTGCATAGTTATAAACTTGTTTTTAGAAAAGACACAGGTGCTTTAGCCTACTTAAATGGCAAGGAAGTTATAGGTGGAATGAGTGTAACATTTAATAACATTTACAGATTTTTTAGGGACTAAAAGCTTTATTGTAAATAAATACTATTGTAATTATTAAGAAAAAGTGATATTATTGATGTAAAGTATTTAAGAAGGGAATTTTTATAATGAAAGCTATTATTCTCGTTGCAGGATATGCAACTCGTCTTTATCCACTTACAAAAAATACACCTAAGCCACTTCTTCAGGTTGGGGGAAAGGCTATTATTGATTATATAGTTGAAGAAATTAATACACTTGATGCTGTAGATGAAATTTATGTAGTAAGTAATCATAAATTCGCAAAGAATTTTGAAGATTGGGCTAAAGAAGTTGATAATATTAAGCCTATTACTGTAATTGATGATGGTACATCAACAGAAGAAACAAGACGCGGTGCTATTGGGGATATTCAGTATACAATAGAACAGGGCAATATTGATGATGATGTTGTTATTATTGCTGGAGATAACTTGTTTACATATGCCTTAAAAGAATATTATGATTTCTATAAAAAGAAAAATGCAGACTGTGTTTGTGTAAAGCAGTTTGATGATATGGAAATGATTAAACAGCTTGGTGTGGCTCTTTTAGATGAAAATAATAAGGTTATTGACCTTGAAGAAAAACCAGAACATCCAAAGAGTAATAAAGCTGCCTTTGCCACATATATGTATACAAAGGAAACTGTGCCTATGATTAAGAAGTATCTTGAAACTGGCAATATGCCAGATGCACCAGGATATTTTCTTCAATGGTTACACAAGAAAAAGCCTGTTTATGCCTATGTAATGAATGGTGAATGTTATGATGTAGGTACATTAAAGGCACTTGAAGAAGTAAGAAGTATTTACGGAAACTAAAAATAAATTGGGAGGGAAACCTCCCTTTTTTATTGTAAGAGGTGTTATATGAAGAGATTAGATATATATACAGATGGTGCTTGTTCAGGTAACCCAGGGGCAGGTGGTTATGGAGTAGTTATGCTCTATAAAGGTGCAAGAAAAGAAATTAGCGAGGGTTATAAGAAAACTACAAATAATCGAATGGAAACTTTAGCCGTAATAAAGGCTCTTGAGGCTTTAAAAGAACCCTGTGAAGTTACTCTTTATAGTGACTCAAAATATGTTGTAGACTCTATTACTAAGGGTTGGGTTCAGAAATGGAAGAAAAATAATTGGGTAAAGAGTGATAAAAAGAAAGCCTTAAACATAGACTTGTGGGAAAGACTTTTACCTTTGTTAGAAAAACACAATGTGAATTTTGTATGGGTAAAGGGTCATGCAGATACAGTAGAAAATGAAAGATGTGATTTTTTGGCAAGAGAAGCTATAGCATCTGGAAATTTATTAGATGATGTGAACTATAAATAAACTTTTGCATAAAATGAAAAATGACAATGTGGAGAGCATTGTCATTTTCCGGAGTATTGTATATGAATAATAGAGTCTAGCGATTTCTCTACGCTCATTATTATACAATAAAAAGAATAAAAATAAAAGGGGTAATTTACAGTTTTTTGTAAATTTTTTATGAATAATTCTACCAATGTACTGTGGTTGTTGTGTAAAATATATTATTAAAGCGTTGTAAATTGATGTTTTATTTGTATTTTATACATAAAAAATATTTTAAGTTGACATAAGGGTTTATATTGTGTAAAATTAACATTGGTGTCGATATTTAATAAAATATTAATGTATTTGTTAGAAAGGGTTAAGTTTTATGAATGAAATTGAAAAATTAAGGGAAAAATACAATATTAAATTACCAGGTAAAGGTTACCTTTTTGTTAAGAGAGTAATGGATATAGTGTGTTCTGCCTTTGCTTTAGTTGTCCTTTCGCCAATATTGTTGATTACGGCTTTGGCTATTAAATTAGAATCCCCAGGTCCGGCTGTTTTTGTTCAAAAAAGAGTGGGAACAAATGGTAAAGAATTTAATATGTATAAATTCCGTAGTATGTGTATAGATGCAGAAGAAAAATTAAAGAAATTAAAACATAAAAATGAAACAGAAGGACCTACATTTAAAATGCAGGAAGACCCTAGAATTACTAAAGTTGGCCATTTTATCAGAAAATATAGTATTGATGAGCTTTTACAGCTTGTAAATATATTAAAGGGTGATATGTCTATTATAGGTCCAAGACCAGCACTTCCAAGAGAAGTTGCAGAATATGGAGAATTTGATAAACTTAGACTTCTTGTAAAACCAGGTTTAAGCTGTTACTGGCAGGTAAGTGGTAGAAGTAACATTCCTTTTGACGAATGGATGAAATTAGATGTAAAGTACATAAAGGAAATGAGTTTATTAACAGATATAAAAATTATATTACTTACTTTCCCTGCTGTTTTTAAGGGCGATGGAGCGTACTAATATTTGTAAAAAGCATAGACGATTGTTCTATGCTTTTTTTGTGTAGTTTTTGGAATTGTATGTGTACTTATTTTGTGTTAATATCAATTTGAGGGGTGGTATTATGATAAATTTCATAAAAAAAGTGCTAAGAAGATTATTGATTATTTTTCTGAATATCGTGCTTTTAATATGTATGATGTTTGTAATGAGTAAGGGTAGGGAATTTAGAAAAATTCAAAGATATGTTTCAGAAGTAATAGATATAAATGTTTTAGATGGGAAAGTTTTGGTATATTATGATGACCATGGTGGTTTTCTTGGAGATGGTGAAACATTTATAAAAATAAAAATGCCAAATGACAGATGCCTAGATGTAATGAAAACAAATCCAAAGTGGTTGCCTTTGCCTTTTTCTAGTAATATTTATCGTGTAGTATATGGAATTGAATCAAAAGATTTTTCTGCCTCATCAATGATTCGTTATCACGATAGTGACGAGGTACTTATTCCTCCAATTAAAAATGGATATTATTACTTTTTTGATAGGAATATGGAGAGTAAAAATCCCAAAGATGATACAGAACTTTTTAATAGGTGTTCCTATAATTTTACTCTTGTGATTTATGATACAGATGAAAGAATGCTCTACTTTATATATTATGACACATAAAAAAAGACTATCTAATTGAGATAAAACTCTTTTAGATAGTCTTTTATAGTGAACCGAAAGATAAATTGGACACACGAAGTGTGGCTTTCAACGAAGTTGAAAGTTCTGACCAATGAATCGGAAATGTAAATTCGATGCCTTGTTGGTCAACAAGCCACAAATTAAAGTTAATTTCTCACTCTACTGCCAGAAACGACTTTATCCTTTGGTTTAGTCGAAGTCTTTTTATCTGTTGTTCTGTTTTCTTCATTTTGACTATTGTTGTCATCAGAATTATCGTTACCACCAAAAAGTTTGTCAAAAAATCCATGCTTTTCTTCTGTAGTTGTTTCGCTTTGGTCCTCAGTTACTGTAACTATATTAAATGTAATATCTTCACTTCTAGGTACAGCTTCAGTTGAAATTTCTGCGTCAGTAGGATTTTTAGTTTTGTGATTTATAAATGCTACTTCTACAGCTGTGGCAATAACAGCAAGGAACATTATACCAAAGATACCGATAAGACCAATTTTTGTCCAAAAACCGGCGTCTTTAAATGTATTAAGGTTAAATTTAGCTTTTTTCTTATACTTTTTGCGATTTCTTTCCCATTTTCTAGGAGTTTCAGGATTTTTTAATTCGTCATAAAATGCTGTTACATTTTTTGTTCTATGCTCAGGATGCAGATTAAGAGCATTAAACATAGCATTTTCAACATTCTTTTTAATATTTATGCCCATTAATGATGGAGCAACAAGAGTATCAGCTTTTAATCTGTTTACAGCTGAAGTTGGCTTTTCTTTAGTAACCATTTCATAAAATACAGCACCAACAGAGTAAATATCAGCTGACAAGTCAAGTCTTATATTTTTTTCATATTGTTCTAAAGGAGAATAACCGTTGTTGCAATCAGTTTTTAGATATTGACTTAAATAACCACTAAAGCTGAAATCTGTTAAAATAATAGATGTGTCTTTTTTACTTATGTAAAGGGTTTCCGGAGTTATATTACCGTGAATTATACCCTTTTTCTGTATTTTATTTAATGACCTTAAAATAAGAATGAGTACACGCCTTGCGTAATCATCAGAAATTTTTAGGTTGTTGTATATTAAGTTTTTAACCATTATGCCGTCTACGATTTCACGGACACAGTAATAAGTGTTGTTTTCTTCAAAACCACCTATTACATCTACATTTGGCATATCTTTCAAATCTACACATTCATCTTTAAATGCAGCTAAACCTCTCATAAAAATATGTGAAGTTTTCTTGTTTTCAGGCTCAACACTTAATGCCTCATTTCTTTCTGAAAGAAAGGCTGGAAAATATTCATTTATAATAACTTTTTTATTTTCTTCTTTATCCCATGCTACATATGCAATAAAAACTTCAGTTTCTTTTATTGCATAACCGAGAATATATCTATCTGCTAAAATTGTTTCCGGAGGTAAATGATACTCGGCTTTAGGCGTGTTGTCGTAAACTGTACCACAGGCTGGACATTTTTCCTCGGAAGCTGATAAATCGTTCATACAATTAAAGCATTTTTTCATATCAAGACCTCCTAAAAGTTCAATAGTTGCAAACATTATCAATTATATAATCTAAACAGAAAAAAAACAAGGAAAATATTAAAAAAACTTATTTATTAATGTATTTGTAATTATGTTTTTTGCACTTATATATTAAATGCAGCTAATAATTAAATTATGAAATTGAAATAAGACAAAATTAATGGTATAATTACAATAAGGAGGGAATATTTTATGATTAAAAAAATTCTTTTAATAGTTGCAGTAGTTACATTGTTTGCTTCTGTTGCTGTTATGTTATTAGCGAAAGATAGTAACGAGGGAAAAATTGGGAATATAAATAATTATTCTAAAAATTATATTTATAATCGTCAAGAAAAATTGAAAAAAGAAAAAGAAGAAAAGGAAAAGGTTGTAGCAAAATTAAAAGGTGTTGCTTGCTGGGGAGGAAGTAACACTGTGGGATATGTTTATGCTAATTATATTGATTTTCTTTATGAAGATTTGAAAGATATGGGGTATGATTTACCTGTAGAAAATAAAGGTGTCAAAGATGAAAGCACAGTTGATGTTTTGGGTAGACAAGGCTCTATACCTATTATTGTAGGGGAAAATACAGAAATAGATGGCACAAATAATACTATTAATGATATTAAGATTAAATCTAGTTCTGGAGCAAATGTAAATATACTGTGTGGCACAAAAAATCCTGGCGTAAATCCTTGTAGCATAAATGGTGTAAAGGGTACACTTTTCGGAAAACATCTGAAGAAGATGCTACAAAAACATCAGCATTTTATTTTCAGAGAGAAATTAGCGGTGAAAAGGTTGAAGTGCCAGCAGGAACAGTTGTACAAACAGAGGGTTCTGATGCAAAATATAAGGACTATATAAATATTATATGGTTGGAGAGAAAAGGGTGGTCTACACCAAAAGAATTGCTGGAACAAACAGAAAAATTTGTAGAATCCATAAATGGAAAGTACATAATAATTGGTTTATCAGACGGCGACGAAAACACCAACAAAGAAGTTGATAAGTTATTGGAAGAAAAATTTGGAGATAAATTTATAAATTCGAGAAAACTTCTTGTGGATTATGCCAAAAATGATATGGGCAAAAACACAACAGAAAGTAACAAGGAAAAAATAGCTAAAGGTATAATACCAAGCAACCTTGCAGATAATAATGGTTTATTAAGTGTTACAGGGTGCAAGGTGCTTAGTAAAAATGTATGTGATAAAATTAAGACTCTTGGATATTTGAATTAGCAGATATTTCTTCCACAATATCTCTTATAGTTTTATCCTGACAGTTAACTATAACATTTGCATATTTTTTATAGAGGGGAGTTCTTTCATTGTAAAGGTCTTTAAGAGTTTGACCTTTCTTGATTGTAACGCCCCTTTCTTCAAGGTTTCCTAATCTCTGCTCTATTTCTTCATATGGAAGATTTAGGTAAACTATTGTGCCAATGTTGTTAAAATGTTCCATAGCTTCTTCGCCATAGATAGCACTGCCACCTGTAGCGATTACGCTGTTTGTTGTTTTTATGCCTTTGTTTACATCGTTTTCAATTTTTTCAAAACCGTCAGTACCGTATTCATTTATGAGTTCTTGTAATACTTTTTTATATTGGTTTTGTATTACTAAGTCAGAATCTATGAAGTCGAAGCCTAATTTTTTGGCTAATACTACACCAATAGTGCTTTTTCCGGCACCAGGCATACCTATAAGTATGATGTTATTCAAATAAATCACTCCTTAAATATTGAAAAAGTCTTTATTTTTGTGTTTAAAAATAGCTTTTTCAATTTGAATTTTATAATAATATAAAAATAATAAAACAAAAAATGAGTAATATCAAGAGATTTTTTGAAATAATATGAATAGTTTAGGGTTAAATATGGAATATAGTGCCGGAGTTGAATAAAATAATTTAATTTGCATATATATACGAATTATAGTATAATATAAAGAAAAAATGCTTATATTAAGCATTGAAATGGAAGGAGTTGTTTCGAGTTATGGGAGATGAAAAAGTAGAGGTCATTAATATTAAAAATGTTTTGGAAATTATATATAAAAATATTTTAGTTATTCTACTTATTACAGTTATATTTGCCTCTATAAGCTTTATAGTCTCAAAGGTATTCTTACATAAGGAATATAGGTCATCTGTATCGCTTTATGTTATGAATAACAAAGTAACCCAGAATACCGGCGAAATTTTATCTAGTGATATTAGTGCTTCACAGATGCTTGTTAATACATACGCAGTTATACTTAGTGATAACTTAGTTATGGAAGATATTAGCAATAGCTTGATAAAAAAATATGGAGCAGATAAATTATCTAAGATTTTTCCTATTGTTGAAAAAGATGGAGGATATGCAATACCATCGTCTGCAATCTCAAGCTGTATTAGTATGGGTTCTGTAAATGAAACTGAAGTTTTAAGGGTTATAGCAACTACAAGAGACCCTCAGGTTTCAGTTGATATTTGTTTGGCTATGATAGATGTTGCACCTAAGGTACTTTCAGATGTTATGGGTGTGGCATATGTTAATCCTATTGGTTATCCAGAATTGATGGGAGGCAGTTCTTCGCCTAATGTATTAAAGAATGTTATTTTAGGTGGAGGCTTTGGTTTTATTTTATCTGTTGCGTTAGTCTTACTTTTAGATTTCTTAAATAATACAGTAACAGATGGAGAATCTCTTGTAAATAAATTTGGTGTGCCTGTTTTAGGCGAAATACCTGTGTACGATGTTTCAGGTAACAATGAAACTGCTGAAAGAGAGGTAAATGCCAATGCTTAGAGTGTTAGATAGTTTTTTTAATAGATTTAGAAAAAATAAAAATATAGACAACTTAAATGATAGAACGACAATAATGAATGTTAAAGATTTTCAAGTTGTTGAGTCTTATAAGCAGTTGAGAACAAATATCGTATTTGCAATGTCTGTAAGAAATACTTCTGTTATTGAAATTTCAAGTTCATATCCAGGAGAGGGAAAGTCTATTACATCAGCTAATGTTGCTATTGCTATGGCTCAAACTGGTGCAAAGGTACTCTTAATTGATTGTGACCTTAGAAAATCAGTACAGCATAAGATTTTTAAAGTTGAAAATAAATTAGGTTTATCTTCAATACTTGGTAAAATGGCAACATTTGAAGATTGTGTTCATAAGAAAGTAACAAAAAACTTAGATTTGATTTCTAGTGGACCAATTCCTCCTAATCCTTCCGAACTTATAGCATCACAAAATATGAAAAACTTTATAGAAGAAGTTCAAAAAAATTATGACTATGTAATTGTGGACACTCCACCGATAGGGGTTGTATCAGATGCTTTGGAACTTTCACAGTATACAGGAGGTTTAGTAATTGTAACTAGACAGGGAGTTACTACTTACGAAGATGTAAAAAGAACTCTCAGCAGTGCCAAATTCTTAAATGTTAATATTTTAGGTTTGGTCGTAAATGGTATAGAAGATTCTAAATTTAATGGTTACGGAAAATATAATAAGTATAAAAAATATGGAAAGTATAGCTATTCATATGAGCAAAATACTGAAAAATAAAAGAAAGATTTATGCTTTTGTATTTTTATATGATATTATTCAAGGGATTGGAGCTTTTGTATGAAATGTAAAAGTAGATTTTTCTTTCTAGGAGCTGTTCTTACAGCTTTAGTTATATTTATATTTTCTAGTTTTAATGGCGATGAATCTGTTAAACAAAGTAATGCTATTAGAGAACCGCTTGTAAAGATTTTGTCAGAAGTATATTCTGTTGAAACCACAACAGTGGGTGCAAAAGTGGAAAATTATACCGAAATTACAACTTTGTCACAGAATTTAAAGTCCAAAAATACATTGACAAGAAGACAATGGAGTAAAGTGCTTAAATACTCTGCTGAAGTAATAAGAAAAATAGCACATATGTTTTTGTATTTTATACTTACCATTTTCTTGCTTTTGGGATTTAATTCTTTAGACAAGATGTGGAAAAAGTATTCGGTTCTTTTAGCTTTGGCTTGTTGCTTTTTATATGGAGCTACTGATGAAATACATCAGATATTTACAGGAAGAACAGCTAGAGTTACAGATGTCTTTATAGATTTGCTTGGAGGAATTATAGCAGTTATTATTCTATATATTATTAAAAGCATTAAAAAATGACTGATTAAGTATTATTGCTATAGTTTGTAAGTTTATTGTCAATGAAAAAAATAGAGTATTCTTATGCTAAAATTAATGAAATGGGGAAGTTTTATGATTGAAAAATTTAATAGTAAGAAATTTTTTATAGATTTATTGACTTCCTACATTAATGGAAGCAAGATAGAATTAAAAGATACAGACAGTGTAAACTGGAAAGAAGTTTATTACTTGGCAAACATACATAATATGGTGGGGCAACTTTATGTTGTATTAAGAAACTCCGGCATACATTGTGACGCAGAGATTATGCAAAACTGTTTTAACAAATTTACATATATTGTACAATATTCTATAAAGCAAGAAATGATAACTCATTCCCTTATGGAATTGCTTAATAAAAATAAAATTAAGCACATTATGTGTAAGGGTTTTGTGCTCAGAAACTTTTATCCTCAAAAAGAGTTGAGGACAATGGGTGATGTGGATATTGTCATACAACAGGAAGATAAGGACAGACTTCACAATATTTTGATTGAAAATGGCTATAAATATGACGAGTTTAATTCCCATGGTCAAGTGTGGAATTATATCAAAAATGGCATAGTTTTTGAAATACATAGAAAACTTGTAGGTAAGAATATTTATGACGATGTAGATATGGTAGGGTATTTTGAGGACAATTTTAAGTTTGCAGAAGTTGTAGACAGATATACCTACGAATTTAAGCCAGAACATCACTTTATTTACTTAATAACACATATGGCACTACATTTTAGATATAGTGGATTTGGTGTAAGAATGTTGTTGGATATTCCTATTTTTATAAAGAGATATGGAAATAATTTAGATTGGAATTATGTTCAAGATAATTTAAAGAAACTTAAACTATATGATTTTGCTAATAACATTTTAACTGTGTGTAATAAGTGGTTTGGTATAAAATTGCCTTATGGATTTGATGTTATTAATAAGTCTGATTTAAAAATATTTGAAAATTATATACTTGATGGAGGAGTTTTTGGATATACAAACAGAAATGTTGATGCAATTAATGGAGCAAACAATTCAACCACATTTATTGGTGGATTAAAGAGTATTTTGGAGAGAGTTTTTCCTAGTTATGATAAATTAAAGGAAAGATATGCTTGGTTCGGAAGTCCACCTAAGATGCTTTTGCCATTGGGCTGGGTTAGATTTTGGCTCTATAGATTGAAATATGGCAAAATTGGGGATATAAAGAGAATTGGTAAAATTGTGGAAGTAAGTGATGATGTGGTTATACATAATTCACTTATGGAAAATTTAGGGCTTAAAGAAAAGAGGAAGTAGTAGCATGAAAAAAAATCCTAAAATTTGTTTCGTTTCTTCATCTGGAGGACATTGGGAACAATTACAGAAGTTAAAACCTTTAGCAGATAAGTATGAGGGCTTTTTTGTAACGGAAAAAACTCAGTTTGATGCCCCTCTTGCTTCATATTTTATGATGCAGACAGATTTAAAAGATAAATTAATGCCTTTTAAAATGTTAGTTAACAGTGTAAAAGCTCTTAAAATATGGATTAAGGAAAAGCCGGATTTAATTATAACAACTGGAACAATGGTGGCTTATCCCTTTTATTTATTAAGTATTATATGTAAGAAGAAATTTATTTTTATTGAAACCTTTGGCAGAGCTAATATGCCTACAGTAGCAGGTAAGTTGATGGAAAAACATTCTGACATGTTTATTGTACAATGGGAAACACAGAAAAAGCATTATAAAAAAGCTATTTATGGAGGATGTTTATATTGATATTTGTAACAGTTGGGTCAAGAAATTATCCCTTTGATAGATTATTTAAAAAGATAGACCAGCTTTGTGAAAAAGGAATTATTAAAGATAAGGTCTTTGCACAAACAGGAACATCTAAGTATAAGCCAAAAAATTATGAATATGTGGACTTTATTTCTCCGGATGTGTTTGAAGAAAAAATAAATGAAGCAGATATTGTTGTTACTCATGGAGCATCTGGCTCTATAATGAAGGCTTTAAATGCTGGTAAAAAAGTTATTGCTGTAACTCGACTTGAAAAGTATGGCGAACATATTAATGACCATCAAATTCAAAATAATGAGGCTTTTAGTAGCAATAGGTATGTTCTTATGGCTGATTTGGAATTAGAAAATTTGGGCGAATGTTTTCAGAAGATTTATGATGGTACTGATGATATTATACCATGGGAAAATAAAGACCCATTGGCTATTGTAAAATTAATTGATAACTTTATTCAGGAAAATTGGTGAGGTGTAAAATGTCTAGTAGTAAGATATTGAAAAAAATAAAATATGCTATGCGAATTATTCCAGATAGAGCATATATTCAAATGTATTATTTTGCACATTTCAAAAAGTTTTGTAATTTAAAAAATCCAAAAACATATAACGAAAAGTTAAATTGGTTGAAACTTCATGACAAAAATCCTATTTATACTAGAATTGTAGATAAGTTTGAAGCAAAGGAATATGTAAAGGATATTATAGGTGACCAATACATAATTCCTACATTAGGTGTATGGGATAACTTTGATGATATAGATTTTGATGAATTACCTCAACAATTTGTTCTTAAATGTACTCACGATTCTGAAGGTTTAGTAATTGTCAAAGATAAAGATAAACTTGACAAAGAAATGGCAAAAAATAAAATAGAGTCAGCTTTAAAGCAGAATTTCTTTTATATAGGTCGTGAATGGCCATATAAGAATGTTAAGCCTAGAATAATAGCTGAAAAATATATGGAGGACCATATTGACGGAGAATTAAGAGATTATAAGTTCTTTTGCTTTGATGGCGAACCTAAGGCTATGTTTGTTGCTTCTGACCGTGCATCAGATAATGTAAAGTTTGATTATTTCGACTTGAATTTCAATCATTTGGATATTAAGCAGAAGTATCCTCATGCAGAACAACCATTGAGAAAACCTGTTACTTTTGAAAAAATGATAGAATTATCGAAAGTGTTATCAAAGGGTTTTCCGCATGTAAGAGTAGACTTTTATGAAGTAGATGGTCAGTTGTACTTTGGAGAATTGACATTCTATCATTTTAGTGGATTTATGCCTTTTGAACCAAATAAATGGGATAAAATATTTGGTGATTGGATAAAATTGCCGCAGTGAGGTATAGCATATGGATTTGAATAAAAAAAATAAAATAGCTTTTCTTATTACAGGGTTGCAAGCTGGTGGAGCTGAACGCGTAATATCAAATCTTGCAAATAACTTTGCTGAGAAAAATTATGATGTTAAAATAATTGTAATGAAAAAAGCTGTTAGTGATTATGCCCTTAACCCTAATATAGATTTTGCAGGAGCAGATGCTGTTGGTAAAGAAGGAAAAAATAATTTCATAAAAGGCTTGTTGTTTTATATCAAGCAGATTAAAAATTTTAAGCCTGATGTAATAGTGTCATTTTTACCTAAGACAATAATAATATCTATGCTTTGCAAGATTTTGTTCTTTAGAAATATTCCTGTTATTGTAGGCGAAAGAGCTAATCCGGTAGCAAGAAAGAATATTATAGGAAAATTAAATGACATTCTTTTCAAAAAAGCAGATGGCTGTGTGTTTCAAACATCTGACGCTAAAAAGTATTACAATATTATTGATGAAAGTAAGCAAATTATATTAAAAAATCCAGTTAGTAGTGAATTTGATGTTGAACCTTTTAAGGGCGAGAGGAAAAAAGTTATTGTTACAGCAGGTAGATTAAGTGAACAAAAAAATCACGAATTGCTTATTGAGGCTTTTTCAAAAGTAAAAGACAAATTCCCTGAATATAAGTTGGTTATTTATGGAGATGGACCTTTAAAGGATAAATTACAAAATAAGATAGAGGCTGTTGGTGGAGAAAATAATATTATACTTGCTGGCAGAGTAAATCAGATAATTGATAAAATATACGATGCTTCACTTTTTGTACTGTCTTCAAATTTTGAGGGTATGCCTAACGCATTACTAGAGGCTATGTCATTAGGGTTGCCTTGTATTTCCACAGATTGTCCTGTAGGTGGACCACGAGAAATTATTGTAAATAATGAAAATGGCGTTCTTGTTAAACTCAATAATGCAGATGATATGGCTAATGCTATAGATAAAATTTTAAGTGACAGAGAGTTTGCTGAAAAAATAGGAAATAATGCGAACAAGATTTATAACCAATTTTCAGTTGAGAATGTTTGTAATAAATGGGAAGCATTTGTAACAAAGATAATGAAAAAATTCTACAATAAATAGTATTTTTTATTGAGAATGGAGGACTAGAATGGGCTTATTTAGAAAAATATATAGAGGATATTTATCTTTGGCCGGCAGTTCAAAGGCAAAATGTAATTATCTTAGAAAACAAGGGGCAAAAATAGGGAAAAATACAACTATACATGGTGGATTAAATACCTTTGGAACTGAACCATATTTAATTGAAGTGGGCAATGATTGTTTGTTTGCTTATGATGTAAGATTGATTACTCATGATGGTGGAACAAATGTTTTGAATAGATTATACAATATTGAGCCAAGAGTTGATAAAATGGGTAAAATCAAGATTGGCAATAATACATACTTCGGTATGGGTGCTTTTGTTATGCCAAATGTTACAATAGGAAATAATTGTATAATTGGTGCTATGTCTGTGGTTACAAAAGATGTTCCAGACAATATGGTAATGGCAGGTATTCCGGCAAGGGCAATTTGCACAGTTGAAGAATATTATAATAAGTCAAAGGATAGTTTGTACCCTACAAAGGACTTATCAAGAGAAGAAAAGAGAAAGTATTTTGAAAATCATCCTATTTGATTGGGTAAGGAGAAGTTATGAAGGTTCGTAAAATTTTATTTATAAATAGACGATTGTCGGTTGGTGGGGCAGAAAGAGTAATGACACTTCTTGCAAATGCTACTGCTAAAAGAGGAATTGAAACGGATATGGTAGTTCTCCAAGATATGGAACGCACATATCAGGTTGATGAAAAAGTCAATATTATACAATTTAAACACGAAAAGTATAACCCTATCATAAAAGCTTTTAAAAGAATAATGGATTTAAGACATATTATGAGAAAAGGCAAATATGATGCAGTAGTTGTGTTTATGCATGTTGATGGCTTTTATACAATAATTTCTCAAGGCTTTAAAAAAGAAAATCTTATTATTTCAGAGAGAAATGACCCTAGAAGATTTAAACAGTTGTATGTAAAAATTGGCAGAAAATTGTTATATCCATTGGCATCAAAATTTGTTTTCCAAACAGAAGATGCTATGAACTGTTTCCCTGAAAATATAAGAAAGAAAAGCTATGTTATTAGCAATCCTATTAATGAAAATTTACCAGAACCTTATACAGGAGAAAGGGATAAAGAAGTTATTGCAATAGGTAGATTAGTCAGTCAAAAAAATTTCCCTATGGCAATAAATGCTTTTGAAAAGTTTTACAATAAAAACCCTGAGTATAAATTTACAATTTATGGCGATGGACCTCTTAGAGAGAGTCTTGAAAAGGCCATAAAAGAGAAAGAATTAGAAAATGTAATTAACCTTCCAGGTTTTTCAAAAAATATTATTGAAGATATAAAAAAAGCTGGAATATATATATCCTCGTCAGATTTTGAGGGTATATCAAATGCTATGCTTGAGGCTATGGCAATGGGAATACCTACGGTATGTACAGATTGTCCTATTGGTGGAGCAAAAATGACTATTAAGAATAATGAAAATGGTGTTCTTGTTCCAGTAGGAAATGAAGATGCCCTATATAGAGCTATGGACAAGGTTGCAAATGATTCTACCTTTGCAAAAGAAATATCTGAAAATGCTATTAAAATAAGGGAAGAATTATCTATAGACAAAATCCTAGATAAATGGATTGATGTAATGGAAAGATGATATTAGAGGTACTGTTATGAACGCATATTGGGATACAAAAACATTAATATTCTATTTTATTATGGGTATGGTTTCAATGTTTGCACTTCAAAGTGTAAAGAAAAAAGAAGTCATAAGTGGTCAACAGCAAAAGATGCTAAATAAGGCTTATATTGCTTGGTTTGCAATATGGGTTATAGTTGCTGTATTTAGAAAAGTTTCAATTGGTATTGGAGGAAGTGATGCCATTGCGTATAAGGAATTCTTTGAGTATTGTTTGCACCCAAAAGCAGGTACAGCAAGAGTAATAGCATACGCAAACCATCTTGATACAGGGTATCAGATTTTATGTAAAATTATAAGAAGATTTACAGAAGATTACCATGTTTTATTCTTTATTATATATGGAATTTTAGCTTTTGCATATATTTGGTTCTTTAATGAACTTTCTATGAAAAGTATAAGTTATGGTCCGATGATGATATCTTTTTATCTAATGTTAAGAGGTTTCTCATCAATAAGAACAAACTTATCAGCAGCTTTATTGCTTATTTCTTGTGTTTTTATGTATAAAGATAAAAAATTCTGGACAATATTATTTGCTGTACTGTCCTTATTTATACATAAAGCTACAATATTCTATTTTGCGTTTATAATATTCTATTACATATTTAGAAATAGGAAAATTTCTGTTATAAAAATTATTGGCTTAGTTGTTATTGCCAGTTTATTAGCCAAAGGTGCTCAAAGTTATATTATTAATGTTATTGGTACAGAAGGTTTGGATTCATCTTATGTTAACTATGCATCTAACTCACTTTCAGGTGATGGTTTCTTTAAGAACTATTGGAAAATGGTAGTAGACCAGTTGGCTTTAATTGTGGCATGTGGATTTTTATATAAATATATAATTTATGATGTTAACCACAATATGGATGAACATGATAAAAAGCGTTTTAGATTTGTATGGTTAATGTGTGTTTTCGATTTTGCACTTGTACCAGCTTGTTACATTCTTCATATTTGGAGAGGTTATGAGTACTTCTTCTATGCACGACTTATATTATGGGGCGAAATAATAGCAGTTTTCTCTAAATCATTAAATGTAAAAGAGAAAAGAGTTGCTAGTATTTTATTTACATTAGGTTTGATGGTATGGATGGGTATTAGAGTATACTCAAATTGGCAGTTGAGCTCATTATCTCCTTATATCTTTGAACCATTGAAAAATCTCTTATCATAATATTAAATTAAGAAAAGAGGGAATTAATTTATGTTAGAGTCTGTAAAAAAAGATGTTATAAGAAGAAAAGGTAAGTATTCTTATTACATATTTATAAAACTGTATATATATTCAAGAAACTTTAGACATTTATACCATTACAGAAAATTGAGAAATAATAGAAAAAATTTATTTCATAAAATAATGCTATATATAACATCTAAAAATAGTGGATTAGAACTTGCTCCAAGTACAGAATTGGGAGATGGTGCATTGTTTTTACATTCATATGGCATAACATTTAATGGGCAGGCTAAGGTTGGAAAAAATCTTACTATGTTGAAAGGCTCTACAATAGGTAATATAAGATGTGGCAAGAGAATTGGTGTTCCTGTTGTCGGAGACAATGTATATATAGGGCTTAATAGCACAGTTGTTGGAAATATTAAAATTGGGAATAATGTGTTGATTGCTCCAAATTCCTTTGTTAATTTTGATGTTCCGGATAATTCTGTAGTTATTGGAAATCCAGCGGTAATACATAAAAAGGAAAATGCTACAGAAGGTTATATAACAAATGCTATAGATTAAGAGGATATAAAATGAAGATATGTGTTATAACGGATTCTTTATTCCGTATGGGTGGGGCTCAAAGGGTTGTTGTAGATGTTCTAAATAGAATGATAGATGACAATGATATAACAGTAGTTATGCCTTTTAGCAATCACAAAAATATATTTAAACTTGACGATAGGGTTAAACTTGTCAATCTTAATGAGTTATCTGGTTCAGTACATAAATTTTATAGAGTTTTAGGTGCAGTAAATCATAGGACAAAGATTTTTAATCATAGAATCTTTAATGGTGTTATGAAAAAAAGTATTGCATCTAAGAAAAAAAGGATAAAGTTTAATAACTTTTTGAGAGAAAATAACTTTGATGTAATAGTTGGGGTTCAAGCTACGGGATTGTTTAGACTTTCTTTAATTGATGATGACATTGAGGCAAGAACTGTTGGCTGGGTACATTCAACTTATGATGCCTACTTTAATAAAAGAGCATATATTATGTATGGATATGAGTCATTAGTAAAAGAAGTAGCAAAAAAAATAAATCATCTTATTGTTCTTACACAAAAAGATAAGAATGAGTTTGATAAAAATTTCAATATAAATAGTGATGTAATGCATAACCCTATTAACATTGATAGAAATTTTGCTCCGCAGGAAAGAGATAAAGATAAATTGCTTTTTATGGGTAGAGTTCTTATTAATATTAAGGGATTAGATAGAATAATTGCTATTATGAAAAAGATTATAGCCATTAGACCAAATATACATTTGGATATTGTAGGTGATGGTACGGACTTTCAAAAAGTCAAATCAATGATAGAAGAAAATAACCTGCAAAATAACATAACTATGGTAGGTAGGGCTGATGATTTAGTAGATTATTACTCTAAGTCAAAGCTATTGCTTATGACTTCCCGTTGGGAGGGCATGTCAATGTCAGTTCTTGAGGCTTTTAGCTATGCTTTGCCGGCAGTTTCATTTCATACCAATGGGACAGATGAAATTATAACTGATGGTAAGGAGGGATATTTGGTTGACCAAGGGAATATAGATACCTTTGTTAGCAAAATTCTTGAATTACTTGACGATGAAAATAAGTGGAATGAAATGTCAAAAAATTGCTATGAAAGAGCAAATGATTTTGATATGGAAGTTATAATAAAGAAATTCGAAAATATGCTAGAGAATTAATATGATTTTTGGTATACATTAGATATTCTATATTTTTGGAGGAATAATGATGATAAAAAAAGTGATTAAAATTGCATATAGAAAATTGCTTAACCACGCCTCCCATGATAAAAAAGCAAATTATCTTAGAAAAAGAGGTGTTAAGGTAGGCACAGGAAATAGGTTTAACTGTGACTTATCTTTTGTAGGCTCTGAACCATATTTAGTTGAAATTGGAAGTGATTGTGTTTTTGCTGGAGAGGTAAAGTTTTTTACTCACGATGGTGGAGTTAATGTTATAAATAAGCTGTACTATAGAGATGAGTATAAAGACAAGGTTGGCAAAGTAAAGATTGGAGATAATTGCTTTATAGGCTTTAGAACTATAGTCTTACCAAATGTTACAATAGGAAATAATTGTATTGTAGGGGCAGGAAGTATAGTATCAAAGGATTTACCGAATAACGGTGTATATGCTGGAGTTCCGGCAAAGTTTATTTGATCTATAGAGGATTATAATAATAAGTGTAAAGATACTCTTATAAAAAGAGTGCCTGCATCTCAAAAGAAAGAGTACATAACACAGATATTCGAAAATAAATTATAAATTTCTAATTTTTAATACCTTTTTATTAAAAAAAAGTGATATAATTATAGTTAACATAACTAATATTAGGAGAAAGTAAAATGGCAAATAGTAGCACAAGTAAGAAAATAACAGGTGGTCTTGTCTGGACTTTTGGAGAAAGAATTACAGCTCAGCTTGTTTCCACAATAGTAACTATTATATTAGCAAGATTACTTGACCCATCACATTACGGTGTAGTTTCTATAGTAACAGTTCTTATTGCTGTTTGTAATGTTTTTGTTACAGGTGGTTTTGGTAGTGCAATAGTTCAAAAGAAAGAAGTAACACATACAGATTATAACACAGCTTTTATATTGAGTTTTACAATGTCTTTGATTTTGTATGCTATACTTTTCGTTTCAGCACCATTTATTGCTAAATTTTATAAAATGGACCAATTGGTATGGGTTATTAGAATAATGTCATTAAGACTTATAATTGCTTCTATGAATACTATTCAGCAGGCAAATGTTCAGCGTATGATGGCATTTAAGAGATTTTTTATTTCTACATCTATTGGTACAATAGTATCAGGTTTTGTAGGGGTAGTAATGGCTTACAAGGGGTTTGGTGTTTGGGCACTTGTAGCACAGTATCTCACAAATACTACAATGGATACTTGCTTTTTATGCTTAGTAAGTGAATGGTTCCCTAAATTTGAATTTTCTAAGGAAAAAGCCAAACAAATTTATTCTTTTGGTTGGAAAGTTCTTGCAACACAGCTTGTATTCACACTTCAAGGGGATATTAGAAGCTTAATAGTTGGTAAAGTTTTTGGTCCGTCTAAATTGGCTTATTATGACCAGGGTATGAAATATCCATCATTGTTTGTTACAAATATTAATACGGCTATAAACAAGGTTATGTTGCCAGCTTATTCAAGAGAGCAAGACCATTTAGAAAGATTAAAGGAAATGCTTAGAAAATCTATCAGAATAGGTGCTTATGTAATGGCGCCAATACTTATCGGTTTTGCAGTAGTAGCCAATACTTTTGTTGGTGGTATTCTTACTGACAAATGGTTACCAGCAGTTCCTTATATCAGAATATTCTGTATAATGTATCTTACTAGACCATTGGAAACAGCTTGTCATCAGGCTATGCTTGCCGTTGGTAGAAGTGATTTAGCGTTATACATTATTGCTATAGTAAATGTTTGTGCATTAGGTTCTGTATTGACAGCGGTTTTTGTTTTCCATAGCGTTTTCTTAATTGCTGTAGGAGCTTTAGGTGTACAGATAATAAGTCTTATATGCTTTATGAGTTTTTCAGCAAGATTGTTGAAATACCATTTAAAAGAGCAGTTGGCAGATATTTTACCAGCTATATTATCAAGTTGTGTAATGGGTGCAGTTATTTTATTAATTAATTTCTTAAATATCTCAGATATTTTAAAGTTATTGATTCAGGTTATTTTAGGTGGAGGTATTTATCTTTTAATATCTATCGTATTTAAAATAAATGCGTTTTCATATTTGGTGAAAATGGTAAAAGGTATTGTTAAAAAATAAATGTGAAAAAAAGAAGGGTGGTTTTACATATGAAAACTTTTACACCTTATAGAATATGTCCATTGGGAGCACATGTTGACCATCAGTGGGGCAAGGTTACAGGTTTTGCTATTGATAAGGGCATCACAATGGAATTTGAGCCTACAGAAGATGGTTCAATATATGTGGAAAGTTGTAATTTTAAGGGTATTACTAGGTTCAATGTAAGAGATGAAGAAATTGAAAAAACTAATGAATGGGGAGACTATCTTCGAGGAGCTGTAGTTTCACTTTCAAGATATTATGAACTTTCAAAAGGGTTAAAGGGTATAGTTAAAGGCGATTTACCAATAGGTGGTTTGTCATCATCAGCTGCAGTTATAATAACATACATAGTTTCATTAGCTAAAGTTAATGATATACAGTTAGAGCGTTCAGAAGTTATTAAAATTGCTCTCTGGGTTGAAAATTCATTTGTAGGTATTGGTGTTGGTAAATTGGACCAAAGTTGCGAAGTATTATGTAAAAAGGGACATTTGTTATACCTTGATACTATAGATGATAGATATAAGTTAATTCCAATAAATGAAAATATGAAGCCATTTAAGGTAGCTATTATTTTCTCTGGTTTGGAAAGAAGTTTGGCAAATTCTAGTTATAATTTGAGAGTTGATGAATGTAAGGCAGCAGCTTACGAATTAAAGGGTCTTGCAAATATGGAATATGGCAAGTTTAATGATACTAGATTAAGAGATGTTCCAAGAGAAATTTTTGAAGAATATAAATCATATCTTCCGGTAAATTGGTACAGGAGAGCTTTACACTTTTATGATGAAAATGAAAGAGTAATGCTTGGTGTTCAAGCGTGGAAAGATGGAGATTTGGATAAGTTTGGAAAGTTAATTTTTGAATCAGGTTATAGTTCTATTTATAATTATGAAACTGGTTCAGAAGAATTAAGAGCCTTATATGAAATTATGACAAATACAGATGGCATATATGGTGGTAGATTTTCTGGAGCAGGCTTTAAGGGCTTCTGTATGGCACTTATTGACCCAGAAAAGGAAGAATCTATAAAAGAAAATATAACACAAGAATATTTGAATAGATTTCCTTTATTAAAGGATAGATTTTCTATACATATTTGTGAAATATCTAATGGGGTGGAATTGAAATGATTTGTTTAATATTGGCAGCTGGTTATGCAACAAGAATGTATCCTTTAACGGAAAATTTTCCTAAGCCTTTGCTTAAAGTAGGGGATAACACAATTATTGATTGGCTTATTGATGATATGGAAAGTACAGGAAAAGTTAGTAAATATGTGGTTGTATCAAACCATAAGTTTATTGATAAATTCCAAAAGTGGCATTCAGAATCTAAGTTAAAGGATAAAATTGTTATTTTAGATGATGGTTCTACAGAAAATGACAATAGACTTGGAGCAGTAAAGGATATTGCCTTTGTTATTAATGAATTGTCTATAGAAGATGATTTAATGGTTTTAGCTGGCGATAATTTACTTGAATTTTCATTACAGAAATTTGTAGACTATTTCTACGAAAAACAGGCTACTTGCGTAATGAGATATTTCGAAGAAGATGTTGCTCGTCTGAGAAAGACAGGTGTAGCTACCGTTGATGAAAATGATAAAATTACAAAAATGGTAGAAAAACCACAAGAACCAGAGAGTAATTGGGCAATACCTCCATTTTATATATATTGCAAGGACAATATTTCAAAAATTCAAAAAGGAATTGATGAAGGTTGTCCAACAGATGCACCAGGTAATTTTATAGCTTGGCTTAGCGACAATACCGAAGTTTATACATATGTAATGCCAGGTAAGAGATTTGATATTGGTAGCATTGATGGATATAATAAAATAAAGGAAACTTATGTGCCTGTTTATAAAAAGGCTTTATAGTTTAAATGGACTGATGATAAATAAGTCCATTTTTATATTTTATAAATATGTTGTTTTTTAAAATATAATATGATACTATAGACATAGAGGAGGTGGTCATTATGTTTGAAACAATATCTGTTTTTTGGCTTATTGTAGCTATAGTTAGTGGCATATTGGAGGCTGTTACAGTATCTTTGTTTAGTCTATGGTTTATGATAGGTGCAGTTGTTGCTTTTTTATTTTCTTTATTTTTTCCACAAGGAATAATATTGCAGATATTGTTATTTATTGTTTTTTCGGCATTATCATTGTTTTTTATACGACCAGCGGTGAAAAAATATGTAAACGATACTACTAAAAAAGACAAGTTAAATACAAAAATTGGTGCTGTTGGCATAGTAGTTCAAAAAATTGACTCAGAGGGAAAGGGCAGAGTAAGATTAGGTGATGTTACTTGGTCAGCAAAATGTGAAAACGGTAATATTGCTACAGGTAAAGATGTTATAGTTAAAGAGGTTAGAGGTAACACTCTTTATGTAGAGTTAAAAGAGGAGGCGTAATTATGATATTTTTGTTTTTATTTTTATTAATTATTGTTGTTGCAGTTGCGGCTAGTTGTGTTAAAATTGTGCCACAGGCCAGAGCTTATGTAGTTGAATTTTTAGGTGCATATAAAACAACTTGGCAGACAGGTTTATATTTTAAAATACCTTTCTTTGAAAGAGTAGCAAAAAATGTTACTTTAAAGGAACAGGTTATTGATTTCCCACCACAGCCTGTTATCACAAAGGATAATGTAACAATGCAGATTGATACAGTAATCTTCTTTCAGGTAACAGACCCTAAGTTATTTACTTATGGTGTAGAAAACCCTATTATTGCTATTGAAAATCTTACATCAACTACATTGAGAAATATTATTGGCGATATGGAACTTGATGAAACACTTACTTCAAGAGAAACTATAAACTCTAAAATGGTTATGACTCTTGACGAGGCTACAGACCCTTGGGGTATTAAGGTAAACAGAGTTGAACTTAAAAACATTATGCCACCAGCTGCTATTCAGGAATCTATGGAAAAGCAGATGAAAGCAGAAAGAGAAAGACGAGAATCTATACTTATTGCTGAGGGTGAAAAGAAGTCAACTGTACTTGTAGCAGAGGGTAAAAAGGAATCCGCAATTCTTGAGGCAGAGGCTGAAAAACAGGCTGCAATATTAAAGGCAGAGGCTGAAAGAGAAAAGATGATAAAAGAGGCCGAAGGTGAGGCAGAGGCTATTTTAAAGGTACAGAGAGCTAATGCAGAGGGTATCCGAATGTTAAAAGAGGCTGGTGCAGACGAAAGTGTACTTACTTTAAAGAGTCTTGAGGCACTTGCTAATATGGCAAACGGTAATGCAACAAAGATTATAGTTCCATCAAATATTCAGGGCATAGCAGGTCTTGCTACTTCTCTTAAAGAAATTATGGACGAAAAATAAAAAAATATTTTTAAGTGGTATAGATTTTGTCTATGCCACTTTTTTTGTCAACCTAAAATATAAAAAAATGTTGACAATTTATTGCATAATATCTATAATCACTATATGAAAAGTGTTATATATTTAAGAGGGGAAGTAATATGAGGTATTTGGATAATGTCAATCAGTCAATTACTGAAAGAAGAGATATAGTTATTGAAACAGCTTTTAAACTTTTTGCAGAAAATAGAATTGAACCAGTAACTATGACTATTGTTGCTAATAATTGTAATATGGGGGTTGCAAGCATATATCGATATTTTGGAACAAAAAAAGAGCTTGTAATTGCTGTTGCTACTAAAAAGTGGAGAGAGTATTATGGCGAATTACAAAGACATTATAATGAATTAAATGTAGAAAAAATGACGGCTGCACAGGAGTTGGAATTTTATATAGACAGATATATTGATTTATACAAAGAAAATAGCGATTTATTGAACTTTAATGCCAATTTTAGCATATATATTGGTTCAGAAGATACAACAAAAGATGAAATGAAGCCATATAACAGTATAATAGATAAATTCGTAAACAAATTTCATATGCTTTATAAGAAAGCTCAAGATGACAAGACAGTACGAACAGATATTTCAGAGAAAAGTATATTTTATAATGTAATGTACGCTATGCTTTCAGTTTTAAGTAAATATTCTTCAGGTATAATACATAGTGCGGACCAAGATAGAAATTACGAAAAAGAGATTTGCCAGTTAAAAGATATGTATTTGGAATATTATTGTAGAAAATAATTTGTATAATACCATTTATTGGATAAAAGTAGTGATATAATAAAAATATAAAGAAAAAAGTTACTAAAAATAGAGAGAAGGTTGGTATTATGAAAAAATTTTTGATTGTTATTTGTTTAATAATTGGTATTGGTATTGTCTGTGAATTTGGCTTTAATTCTTACAATCCTTATGAAACAAAATGTGTTGAGGCTGGGTGCAATAATGATAGAGTTGAGGGCAGTATTTATTGCAAAGAACATAAGCCAAGTGAAAAAGATACTACGGAGGAAACTACAAAAGAAACAACTACTTATTATTACCATAATAGCAGTAGCTCAAGCTCTTACAGTAATAGCTCAAGTTCCTATGGTGGTTCAAGCTCCTACAGTAATAGCTCAAGCTCATATAGTAGTAGCACTAAGAAAAAAAGCAGTTCATCAACTGGTGGGTATTCTTCATATAGTAGTGGTAGTTCTTCAAGTTCTCCATATAAATCTTATGATGAGGGATACGAGGCTGTATATGATGACGACGACTATGATTGGGACAGATATAATAGCGATTCAGACTATGCTGAAGGTGTAGATGACGCATTAGATGAATTAGACGATTAAATTTAAAAGTAAAAGACTAGATAAACGGGTATAAAAGGCTGTTTGTCTAGTCTTTTTATTATTCTAAAAACTGTTGACATAAATAAATTGTATAAGCTATATATTAATAATGTTAAAGCTATTGACATACTTACATTTTTCGACTATGATTTTATTGAAAATATTTTATCGATAAGGTTGTGATATGTTGACATTAAAAGATTTGCCAATAGGAAAAACAGCCACAGTTAAAACTGTTGGTGGTGACGGTTCTTTAAGACAACATTTGTTGGATATGGGTATTATTCCAGAGGCTGATGTTACTATGGTTAAGTATGCACCAATGGGTGACCCAGTAGAACTTAGAATACATAGTTATGAACTTACTTTGCGTTTGGCAGACGCAGAAAGAATAGAAATAGAAAATATAAGAGATACAAAGGTAGAAAAGCATACGCTATTACCTAGAAATGACAAGAAGAATATTCCTCATCCTGGACTTGGGGAGGGAGGAAAGTACCATACAAAGGAAACAGAAAATCCACTTCCAGATGGTACAGTATTGACTTTTGCACTAGCAGGAAATCAGAATTGTGGAAAAACTACACTTTTTAACCAGCTTACAGGCTCTAATCAGCATGTGGGTAATTTCCCTGGGGTTACTGTTGACAGAAAAGACGGTGCTATAAAGGAGCATAGTGACACTCTTATTACTGATTTGCCGGGCATTTATTCTATGTCGCCATACTCTAGTGAAGAAATTGTGACAAGAGAATTTATATTAAATGAACGCCCAAAGGGTATTATCAATATTGTAGATGCAACAAATATTGAAAGAAACTTAAATCTTACACTACAGCTTATGGAGTTGGATATTCCAATGGTACTTGCCCTTAATATGATGGACGAGGTTTGGAAAAATGGTGGATATATCCATGTAAATGAAATGGAACAAATGCTTGGAATACCTGTAGTACCTATTTCAGCAGCTAAAAATGAGGGTATAGCAGAACTTGTTGACCACGCATTACATGTTGCAAAATATCAGGAAAAGCCGGGTAGAAAAGATTTTTGTGATGTAAATGACCATAATGGTGCTGTTCATAGATGTTTACACTCTATAATGCACTTAATTGAGGACCACGCGAAGGCTGCCGGTATTCCTATTCGCTTTGCTGCCAGTAAATTGGCAGAGGGAGATAGTTTAATACTTCAAAGACTTAAATTAGACCAAAACGAACAGGAAACTCTTGAGCATATTATTCAGCAAATGGAAAGTGAAAGAGGTTTAGATAGGGCTGCGTCTATTGCCGATATGAGATATAGCCTTATTGACAAGGTTTGCAAAGAAGTAGTGGAAAAACCTCACGAAAGTAAGGAACATAAAAGAAGTCAGAAAATAGATAAAATACTTACAGGTAAATATACAGCTATACCTTCATTTATAGTTATTATGGGTATAGTATTTTGGCTTACATTTAATGTTATAGGTGCAGGACTTTCAGATTTATTGAATATATGTATTGAATGGATTACAGGTATTGTAGATAATGGACTTACAATATGGGATATAAATCCAGTAGTTCATTCCTTGATTATTGACGGTATATTTACTGGTGTAGGTAGTGTATTAGGCTTTTTACCTGTCATTGTAACATTGTTTTTCTTCCTCTCTTTGCTTGAAGACAGTGGTTATATGGCTAGAGTAGCTTTTGTAATGGACAAGCTATTGAGAAAAATTGGACTTTCAGGAAGAAGTATAGTTCCTATGCTTATAGGCTTTGGTTGTACTGTTCCTGGGGTTATGGCAAGCCGTACATTGCCATCTGAAAGAGATAGAAAAATTACAATACTATTGACACCTTTTATGAGTTGTTCTGCTAAGTTGCCTATATACGGGCTTTTTACAGCGGCATTTTTCCCTAAATATGGTGCAATAGTAATGGTATCACTTTACTTTATTGGCATATTTATGGGTATAGTTTCAGCCTCTGTTATGAGAAAAACTATGTTTAAGGGCGATGCAGTTCCTTTTGTAATGGAATTGCCTAACTATCGTATGCCAGGGGCAAAAAATGTTACTCAATTACTTTGGGAAAAGGCTAAGGACTTTTTACAAAGAGCATTTACAGTAATATTTGTTGCAACTATTGTGATTTGGTTCTTACAGACTTTTGATGTTAGATTTAATGTAGTTAGTGATTCTCAGCACAGTATACTTGCTATTATTGCTGGTATTGTTGCCCCTGTTTTCAAGCCTTTAGGCTTTGGGGATTGGAGAATATCTACTGCTCTTATTACAGGATTTATGGCTAAGGAAAGTGTTGTTTCAACACTTACTGTGCTTTTAGGAAATACAGAGGGAATAACAGCACTTCTTACTCATTTAACAGCCTTTAGCTTGCTTGTTTTCTGTCTTCTCTATACTCCTTGTGTTGCTGCCATAGCATCTATAAAGAGAGAATTAGGTAGTAAATATGCAGTATTTGTTGTAGTAGCTCAATGTGTAATAGCTTGGATTTGTGCCGGTATTGTACATATTATAGGGGCTTTTATAGGAGTGATGTAAATGAATATACAGAGTATAATAATTTTAGCTGTAATAATACTTGTCTGTTTTTTGATTTGTAGAAATTTATATAAGAAAAGTAAAAATGGCGAATTTTCTTGTGGAGGAAATTGTAGCTGTTGTGGGAAAAAGTGTAATAAGTAAAAAAAGTCATTGTTGAAATCTTTTCAACAATGGCTTTTTTAGTTAGATTGCTTGTTAAGCCACAAATTAAGGTTTGTAATTTGTTCTGGCTTATTTCTTTAAAGCATCTTCATAAATGGCTTTTAATCTCTTTCCAACTTCTTTAATATCTCTTTCTTTGGCTACATTATAGCCACCCTCAACTACACTTGGCAATTTGTTTTCAAGTATGCCTGTAATTTTAGTTTCAAATTCAGAAAGAGTTTTTGCCTTGTAAACATCTTTGCTGTCTGTGAGCCAACCCTCATATACAGGAATATCCCTAATAAGAGTTGGAATTTTCATAGCTAAAGCCTCAAGTATAACGATACCCTCTGTTTCTTCCTTTGACATAAAAAGGAAAAGGTCACTATTGTTATAAGCATCTTTTAATTCTGCTTTGCTAATATATCCAGGGAATGAAAGGTTAGGCAATTTTGTTTTGACAGCCTTTCTAATTTTAGCTGGAACAGTATATAAATTTGACTCGCCGTACCATACAAAATCGTACTGTGGCATTCTTTTGGCAAGTTCTACAAAGTCAGTTATACCTTTTCTGTCGATCCATAAACCGGCAGACATAATAACTTTTCTGCCTTTATGTTTTTTCTTAAATTCTTCACGCATTTCTTCGTTGCGTGTGTAGTAGCTAGTATCAATACCATTGGATAAAACTCGTATATCTTTAGTTATTCCGTAGGATTGAAGAAGTTTTTTAGAATAAATACTAGGGGTAATAATAATATCGCCGGAGTTGTAACATTTCATTATCCACCAAGCAAAAAGTCCGTCAACAAGATTAGAACCGATGTAGGAATTTCTAAAATCCTGTCTGGTAGAGTGTGCGTGGTAAACAACTTTTTTGCCTAATTTATGAGCCTCTTTTGCTAATTCATAGCTCTTAGGAAAAATTGTGTTAATATGTACAACATCTGCATCTTTAAGGTTATCAACTAATTCTATATCGTTGAAGGCAGCAGCTTTCTTTTGATGATAAATGGCTCTGCCTACACCACTTTTTTCAATCATTTTTTGCATTCCCGAATACAAAAAAACTTTCATTTTTATCTCCCCTATCGTATAAAGTTTATTAAATAAGTATAGAATTTAGTTAATGCAAAACTATACATAAAAATGGCAAGAGGTTTGCCTAAAAGAATTATTATTGTAAATTTGCTTAATTTCATATCTGTAATGCCAGCAAGATAGCATAAAAAGTCATCAGGGGCAACAGGACTAAATATGAGTAAGGCAAATAGAATAGTAAATTTTCGGCTATTCATAAAAGGGCTATATTTGTTGTAGAATTTTTCAGATGTTACACGCCTTACAAATTCTCTGCCATAGGCTCTGGCAATAAGAAATGCCCATATAGACCCACCACAAATACCTACATAATTATATACAAATCCCATTACTGGTCCAAAAAATATAACACCGAAAAGACAGCCTATTGAACCAGGAAGTATAGGGATAACAACCTGTATTGCTTGCAAGGCAACAAACATAATAGGAGCCCATACACCACAGCTTTTTAAAAGAGCTTCAAGTTTACTTTTGTCGGTAAAAACTCCTTGAGTGTAGCCATAAATACTAAGAAGTATAATAATAACTGTACTTACAAGACCTATTATATTCTGTTTAGCAACTACCCAATCTATAAATTTTCTCAAATCAATCACCTATGTTATTTATAATTAACGGAATTTTTTTCGTTAAATTTTTTAATGGTGTTTTTGTAAAGTTCAGCAACATTTTCTCCAAAGGCTTTACTGGAAAACTTATCTTTTACAGGTAAGGCATTTGCAATCATATCTTCTCGATTACATTTATCAGAAAAGAAAAAGTTTAAAAACTCTGCAAAATCATCTTCGTTTGTATATTGAAAACCATTTTTGTAGTTTATAAGTACACCGTCAAGGCAAGCATCTTTTTTACAAAGGGCAGGAACACCATTTGCTAAAGCTTCAAAATATGTAAGACCCTGAGCCTCACTTGTAGAGGAACAAATGAAAAGGTCTGCAAGCTGATAATAGGCATTTACGCTATCCATAGGCACAAGACCTGTAAATATAACATTATTTTTAATACTGCTTTTTTTAATATGTTTTTCTAGTCTATCTCTGTCAGGACCGTCACCTACTATAAGAAATGTAAACTTATTAATATGGCAATTTTCAATTAATTTAATAGTTTCATCTATGTTTTTTTCTCGTGCTAATCTGCCTAGAAATAGTAAAACTGTATTTTCCTCTGGAATACCTAAGGAATGTTTCATCTCTGAAAGAGTATTCTTATCCACAGGGCTACTACACTTTTGCAAATCAAGACCTGTAGGAATAACAGTTATAGGTGGTTTAACTTTGTATGAAGTTAAAATATCTTTTACCTTTTCAGTAGGGGCAATAATAGCCTGTGTATGCTTTAATATTTTACGAGAAAGGGTTTCAACTATTTCCTTGCCAATTGTATGGCTTGGGGAAAAATAGTGAGTATAATTTTCGTAAACGGTATGGTAGGTATGAACTAAAGGTATTCTAAGTTTTTTTGCTATTCTGTTAGCAAAAAAGAAAGTGCTAAATTCGCATTGTGAGTGTATAATATCCGGTTTCCATTTCACAATTTTGTTGACAACACTTCTACACATACCAAACATTATTCTTGCGTTGGGATAGATTTTACCAGCACTTATAGAACGAAGTATGTACACATCATTTTCTCTAACTATGCCTGTCTGATTTAGAGTAAGAACTCTGACCTCGTGACCTTGTTCTTCTAAAGCTGATTTTAATGTCATTACAGAACGAACAACGCCATTAGTATTAGGCTTATAAAAATCGGTAGTTATTAAAACCTTCAAGGAAAACCCTCCCAGCAATAATATGGTTTATTATTTCAAACATTACAAAAGCCCTTATTAAAAAAGGGCATTGTATTTACATCATTGTAAAGCTGAAATAAAATTACGCAGGCTTGTAATTGATGAGAAATAACCACCATTAACTTTAAGTCTGTGAATTAGATATATTATAATTCATAGAATATTTTTTGTCAATTAATTAAGAATCAAATATGTATAAATTATAGTTAAATTTAGGGGATAAAGTATGGGGGTAAAAACATATCAAATTTTATTTACGAAACCAATTTTTCATTGTATTTAATACCTTTATCAACTGTTCTTCTGTAATAATATAAGGAACCATAGCATAAAGATAATTGAGAAATGGTCGACTAAATACACCATTTTCAAAAGCAAATTGTTGATAACCTTTTAATACATAAGGGTCGTGTACTTCAATACAAACACAACCCCCCATAATTCTAATTTCTTTTATTCTGTTGTCTTCAAAATCTTTTAATTCTCGTTTAGTGATTTCTTCTATTTTATGTATTTTTGAAATATAGTCTTGGTTTTCAAATAATTCAATAGATTTTAAGGCTACACTACAAGCAAGGGCGTTTCCCATAAAGGTTGGACCATGCATAAGTGCGTGGTTTGGATTGTCGTCATAGAAACCATTATAGACCTTTGTATTTGCAACTGTAACAGCATGACCTATGTAACCTCCGGTCAAAGCCTTTCCTAACACAAGTATATCTGGAGTTACTAAATCGGCAACAAAGCGATTTCCTGTTCTTCCAAAGCCTGTTGCAACTTCATCAAAAATTAGTAGTATACCATATCTATTGCAAAGTTCTCTTGCACGAACCAAGAAAGAAATATCATACATACGCATACCACCGGCACCTTGAAGTAAAGGTTCAACAATAAAGCAGTTTAATTTTTCGTGATATTCTTCAAAGGCTTTTTCAAGAGCATTTATTTCTGTTGGAATATGTATCACATTTTTGCTTTTACCATAGGCTTTCAGAACAAAATGATAGTCTTCATCATCGCCTACTTCCATAGTTTTGAAAGTATCGCCGTGATATGCGTGCTCAAGAGCAAGTACCATAGTTCTTTTTTCATCACCTTTGTTCATAAAATATTGCAATGCCATTTTGAGGGCAACCTCAACAGCTACACTTCCGGAATCAGAGAAAAAACAATAGTTTAAATCAGCAGGTAACCACTCTGCTAGTTTTTGGGATAGTTTTTCTACAGGTTCGTGAGTTAATCCACCGAGCATTATGTGTGAAAAATTTTCAGCTTGCGATGTGATGGCTTTTGTTAATTCAGGGTGTTTATAGCCGTGTATTACACTCCACCAAGAGGATACAGAGTCTATGAGTTTGTTATTTTCGGTGTAGAGATATACTCCATCAGCATTTACTATTTTGTAAGGTTGTTTCATTGTTTTCATTTGTTCATAGGGATACCAAATCATTGAATACTCCTCCTATTCGTATAGCTTTTCTAATTCTTCAAATGTAATATTTATGTCAGTATCTCCATCTTTGACACAGGCAATAACCTTTGAATCTGTTATGTATTCGCACATTTTAATATTATCTTCGTGTAGAATGTTTCCTGGAATATAGTGGTTAAATATTATTCCCTTTAGAGGAATATTATGATTTTTCATATATTCAGCAGTAAGACCTACACCATTAATAGTACCAAGACCGGCATCAGCAACAATTATACAGCTAAGATTGCAAGCCTTAATAACATCTGGTAACATTATTTTATATTCTTCAAATGTAATAGGACAGAGTATGCCTCCTGAACCTTCCATTGTTATATAATCATATTTGCTACACAAATCTTTATATTCGTTAAGTACAACATCTATTTCTACAGGATTACCTTCTATTTTTGATGCAAGATGTGGAGAAAAGGCATTTTCATATATATATGGACACATACTGTCTATAGGCTGTTCTGTACCGGATATGTATTTTACATAGGAAGCATCTCCGGCAATCAGAGAACCATCATAACAGCGAATATTTCCACTCATTGCAGCTTTGTAATAGGCAGATTTATTTCCTTTTTGTCTAAGTTTTTTTACTATAAGTGCAGATACGTAGGTTTTGCCTATATCAGTACCAGTACCTGTTATAAATATACTTTTGCTCATATGTTGTATCCTTTCTTTTTAATAATTGGGACAAGTCGATTTCCAAGTATTGCCCCTAAAATACAAAGTAAAATATCTCCAGGGACTGCCAAAATAAAACAGTATAAAAATAATGGCCAAAGTCCTATAGGTGTGCCTAAATAAAAGTTGCTCATAATGTAATAGTAGACCATTCCAAAAAGGTAAACTATTCCAAGACCTATAAAGTTAGCACATAAAAGCCTTTTTATTGTAGGTTCTGAATTTTTGTTTGTAATGGTTCCAGTAACATAAGATGCTACAGCAAAGCCGATAATATATCCGAAACTAGGTTTAAATATATAAGCAAAACCACCACCTTCAGCAAATATAGGTAGGCCTATAAGTCCAAGAAAAATATATATTACTACAGCACGAAAACCATCTTTTCCTCCCAAAAGTATGCCGGCAAGCATAGTAAAAAGAAATTGAAGTGTAAATGGAACAATAGGTACAGGAATTTTTATAAATGCTCCAGCTGCAATCATAGCTACAAACATTGATGTTAATATCATTTTTCTAGTGCTCAAAATATCTCTCCTTTTTTATAAATTGATGATTTTCATATTAGCACAATAAAAATTAATTGTCAACTATGTAAATGTTTATAGTTAACAATTAAAGCGTGAAAAAACTCGGCTGTTAACCGAGCTTTTTGCTTTGTGACAATATAAGTCCACCTAATGTAAGGCAAATACCTACAATAGTCATAAATGTTATATTTTCTTTTAGTACTATTGCAGAAGCAACTGTTGTAATAACAGGAGAGAGGTATATGTAAACACTTGTTTTTACTACACCTAATTTTTCTTGAGCTATGCTCCAAGTTGTATAGCAGGTAGCTGATGCTAGAAAACTGAGAAACAGTATGTTGCCCAATATTTTTATGTTTGTAAATACGGATAAATCCAATGGTCCATTGTGCAAAGCTATGGGAATAAGAAAAATTACACCGTACATAAATATTCTTCGAGTTGTCTGAAGTATATTATAGTTAAATGTACTTATTTTCTTTAGTGTAACGGAATAAAATGCCCATACGACAGTAGCCATTAATGCTAAAAAATCTCCCAAAGGACTAAAATGAACACTTGTAAAATCTTTTATTCCAATTATACATATACCAATCATAGCAAGTACAAAACCAATAAAGAAACTTATCTTTGGCAAAGGTTCTTTAAGAAAAATGACAGAACAAATAGCTACAAAGAAAGGTACAACGGAAACAATTATTCCTACATTTGATGCCATTGTGTACAAAAGGGCAATGTTTTCAAACAAGAAATAAAGTGTAACTCCAAAGAGTCCTGCTAATATAAAATAAATTTCTTTTTTTATATTGTTTATAATTAATGGCTTTGGTTTGAACACCCAAAGGGCGATATATCCTAGAAAAAATCGAATTATAACAAGCTGTGCCGGTGTCATATACTGTAATATTATTTTAGAAGATACAAATGTTGTACTCCATACAAATACAGTAAAAAACGCAAGCAAATGACCTATAATATTTTTGTTCATTTTGACACCTCCTAAAGAAAGAATTTTAACATATAAAAACTAAATTTACAATATTTGTGATAAATTGACTATAAAAATAATATATGATAGAATAAAAGAAAAAATGGGGTGTTAATATGGATGAAAATAATGTAAATCAGACTGTAAATGAAAGCACAGTACCAGAGCAACCTAAGTTAGGTTGGAACTGGGGAGCATTTATGTTTAACTGGATTTGGGGCGTAGGTAACAGATGTTATTTACCTTTACTAAGCCTTGTACCTTTCGTAGGTTTTATTTGGGCATTTGTATGTGGTGCTTGTGGCAACAAGTGGGCATGGCAAAATGGATATTTTAAAACTCCAGAAGAATTTAATAAAACTCAAAGCACATGGAGCAGAGCTGGTTTAATTGCCTTTATAATTTGTGTAGCATTAATTGTAATGTACATTCTTCTTTTTGCTCTTTTTATTGCTATAGCTGTTTTGAGCAATGGTTTTCATAATTTATAAAAAAATGCTTCCGATTTAAAAAATCGGAAGCTATTTTTTTACTGAACATTCTTTAATTCATAACCGGCATCATCAATAACTGCCTTAAATTCTGCATCTGAAATATCCTTTGATAATTCAACAGTAGCGTTTTTGTTTTCAAGACTTACTTCAACAGAAGTAACACCGTCCATAGCCTTTAAAGCCTTTTCAACATGAGCCTGACAATGACCACACATCATACCTTCAATAGATAATACTTTTTTCATTTTTTCATTCTCCTTTTTAACTTCAATTACAGTTTCTTCAACCTTTTCAGAAGATTTGTAAGTTTTAAATCTTCTTAATCTTAAAGCATTTGTTACAACGCAAATACTACTTAAACTCATCGCAGCAGCACCAAACATAGGGCTTAATTTTATACCCCATATAGGGTATAATACACCGGCTGCAACAGGAATACCAATACAGTTGTAGAAAAATGCCCAGAAAAGATTTTCTTTAATATTTTTAATAACTGCCTTACTTAATTTTACTGCACTTACGGCGTCAAGTAAATCATTTCTTACAAGAACTGCATCAGCACTTTCAATAGCTACATCAGTACCAGCACCAATGGCAATACCAACATCAGCCTTTGCAAGAGCAGGAGCATCATTTATACCATCGCCAATCATTGCGACACAATGACCTTCATCTTGTAATCTTCTGATTTCCTTTTCCTTATCTTCAGGAAGTACCTGAGCAATAACCTTTGGAATATTAAGTCGCTTTTGTATTGCCTTTGCTGTTCTTTCATTATCACCAGTAAGCATTACTGTGGAAATACCCATTTTTGTAAATTCTTCAATGGCTTTTCTTGAAGTTTCCTTTTCAACATCGGCTACAGCAATAATACCAATTACATTACTGTCCTTGGCAAAAATAAGAGGTGTCTTACCCTCGTCAGCAAGGCTGTTAATCTGTGGTTCGATTTTTGAAATATCAATATTATTTTCTTTCATAAAGGCTCTGTTACCACCTAAAATAGTGGAGTTGTCAGAAGTAGCTTTTACACCTTTACCAAATACAGCCTCAAAGTTTTCAACATTTTCAGAAGAAATATTGTTCTCCTTACAATATTTTACAATAGCCTCAGCAAGAGGGTGTTCACTATTTTTCTCAAGGGAAATAGCATAAGTTAATAGACTGTTTTTGTCTATATGCTCAATAATATCTGTAACCTTTGGCTTACCCTCTGTAATAGTACCTGTCTTATCCATAACAACTGTATCAATTTTATGAGCAGTTTCAAGAGCCTCGCCAGACTTTATAAGAATACCGTTTTCAGCACCCTTACCAGTACCAACCATTATGGCAACTGGAGTTGCAAGACCAAGAGAACAAGGGCAAGATATAACTAAAACTGTTATACCGGCTGAAAGGGCAAATTCAAATGTTGCACCACTTATAAGCCATACAATAATTGTAACAAGGGCTATAGTCATTACGACAGGAACAAATATACCGGCAATTTTGTCAGCCATTCTGGCAATAGGGGCTTTACTTGAACTGGCTTCTTCTACTAACTTAATAATCTGATTTATTGTAGAGTTTTCGCCAACTTTTATAGCTCTGATTTTAATAAAACCATTTTTGTTTATAGATGCAGAAACAACATTGTCCCCAACCTGTTTTTCAACAGGAATACTTTCTCCAGTTATGGCACTTTGGTCAACACTTGTGCTACCTTCTACGATTACACCGTCAACAGCTATGCTTTCACCAGGGCGAATAATAACTATATCCCCAACAACAAGCTGTTCAACAGGTACTGTCATAACCTGACCGTTTCTTTCGATTTCAGCCTCTTTTGGTGCAAGGGCAACAAGTTTTTCAATAGCTTTGCTAGTTTTCTTCTTAGAACGGCTTTCAAGATACTTACCAAGGGTAATAAGTGTAACAATCATACCGGCAGATTCAAAGTATAAATCCATACTGTATGTGCCTACAAGGTCCATATTTCCATGGCCAAGACCCCAGCTCATTCTGAAAAGGGCAAATATACCATAAAACATTGATGCACTTGAACCTACGGCAATAAGTGTATCCATATTTGGACTTAAATGGAAAAGGTTTTTGTAACCTCTTATATAGTAAATTCTGTTAAGATACAATATTGGCAATACAATTAAAAACTGTGCAAAGGCAAATGTAATTGCATTTTCATTTCCCCAAAATATGTTCTGGAACCATTGAGGAATAGGGAAACCAGTTTTTGCAATCATATGGCTCATAGATATAGACATAAGGAATAAAAGGAATACAAAAGAGTAAACCAATCTATGGAGCATTTCGTCTTTTTCATTGTTCTTTTCTGATTTGGCAGAACTAGAAGTAGCATCAGAACCACCAATACCATAGCCAGCATTTACAACAGCGTTTTCAATATCAGTTGAAGATAAAATACTGTCATCATATTCTACTTGCATTGAGTTTGTAAGCAAGTTTACAGAGGCTTTTTCCATACCTTTAAGAGAAGAAACTGCCTTTTCAACTCTACTGGAACAAGCAGAACAAGTCATACCTGTAACAGTATATTTTTCTTTTTTCATTAAATATCACCTACTTCATTATTTTTTGAATTGTGTTTAAAAGTTCGTCAACAACTTCTTCATTCCCACTTTTAATATCATCAACAACACAAGTTTTTATGTGCTGTGAAAGGAGAATTTTATTGAAACTGTTTAAAGCACTTTGTACAGCAGAAACTTGAGTAAGTATGTCTACACAATATCTGTCGTTTTCTACCATATTTTTGATACCCCTTACTTGCCCCTCAATTTTATTAAGACGGGTAATAAGTGCTTTGTATTCAGCAGTATCACGATGTTTAGTTTTACCAGTGTTGCAACAACATTTATCCATTGTTTTACCTCCTTTATACCCATAGGGGGTATATGTTTATTATAGCATTACTTGTTGATTTGTCAATTGGAAAATTTCTCAATAAGAAAAATAATAAAAAAAGAGATAGGCGAACCTATCTCAAATAATTATAAATATTTTAAATTTTTAAAGTAGTTGCGAACTTGACATAGTTTATTATAAGTGATAATATAATAATAACCTTACAGGGTGGTGCTAACACCCTGCAAGACAATAATAAACATTATGTATTTTAGTAGCATTTAGTTACAAATATCATAATGAATAATATTGTGAGTAATGTTTGTATTAAAGCCCTGAGTACGAGGGCTTTTTTACTTTTATTACCCATTATTATCACCTCCAAAGAATCATAATCCTAAGATTAGGCGATGTCCTTATCAGCATAGATATAATATCAAAATATCGTTATTTAGTCAATATTTTTAAATTACTTCACAACAGCTAAAAAGCTCATTAACAGCATTTTTAAAATCCCTTACATTTTTAGCTTTCTTTATTTTTTTAGCTATTTTATCACAATCATTAAAGGAGTCTATCATATACACAAATACTTCTTTCATTTTGTGAAGTAAAGGAGTATCTCCGGAGAGTATTTCCTGATAATCATTGAACATTTTTTCATAAAATTTGTATAAATTATCTTTGTTTAATTTCTTGATACCCTTTATTTCACAGGCTAAGGCTGGATTTGAAATTATACCCCTCCCCACCATAATAGTATCTGTATTTGGAAATTCTTTTATAAAATTGTTGTAGTCCTTTACTGTAAAAATATCTCCATTGTAGCATAACTTGTGCTTGGAATTTTCAATAGCATACTTATACATATCCCAATTAGGTGTGTTTTTGTACATATCTTTTCTGGTTCTAGGGTGTATAATAAGCTCTGTAAGGGGGTATTGATTATATATTTCCAAAAGTCTGTAAAATTCCTCTGGACTTTCTTTACCGATGCGAGTTTTAATTGAAATATTGTATCCACTTTTGTATATTCCGTCTAAAAATTTATCTAATTCATCGGGATAGGCTAAAAATCCAGAACCTCTACCTTTTGAAACTACAGTTCCAGATGGGCAACCTAAGTTTAAATTAAATTCGGTATAACCGTATTGCTCTAAAGTTTTGCACATTATAATAAATCCGTCAGCAGAATTTGTTAATATCTGGGGTACAAGGTTCATACCCTTGTTATTTTCAGGCAAAATATCTCGCATTACTTTGGTATTTAAAATGCCCTGTTCATTTGGAGCAATAAAAGGTGTAAAATATTTATCTATGCCTCCAAAGTAGGTGTGTTGACTTTCTCTGTATATATTGTTTGTAATTCCCTCAAGGGGTGCTAAATATAGTTTCATTTTTTATTCTCCTTTGTGTTGTAGGTATGATAACATAAATAGAGAATTATGTAAATAAAAATAATTGCTACTGTTTTTTAAAGAATTATGGAGATAGTACAGAGTTTTAATACTAAATATTAAACAATATTTTTGTATTAATTATGTGAAAATTAACGAAAATAAAATACACTCTTGACCTTATTAAAATAAGGGAGTAAAATTAAAGTATAGATTGTTCTAGGGAGTGATTTGTATGAAAAAAGTTCTGATTATTGTTTCAAGTCCAAGAGAAAATGGCAATTCTGACAGACTTTGTAGACAGTTTGCAAAGGGTGCAGAGGAAACAGGAAACAAGGTAGAAACTATATATCTGAGAGATAAAAAGATTAATTTCTGTAAAGGCTGTAGTGTTTGTCGTACAACTCACAGATGTGCTCAAGACGATGATATGGCAGAAATACTTGATAAAGTTGTTAAGGCAGATGTTATTGTACTTTCAACTCCAGTATATTTCTACATAATGAATGGTCAGATGAAAACATTTATAGATAGATGTTTGCCAAGATATGAAGAAATTTCAAATAAGGAATTTTACTTCATTTGTACTTCTGTAGACCCAGATAGAGCTGTTATTGAAAAGACACTTAGTGGTTTAAGAGATTTTACAGATGATTGCCTTGATAACTGTATTGAAAGAGGAGTTATTTGTGGCATAGATACAGCTGTAAAGGGTGCTATTGAAGATACTCCGGCTTACGAGCGAGCCTATGAAATAGCTAAGAATATATGATAACAAAAAGAGCTGACACAATGTGTCAGCTCTTTTTGTAGTAAATTATAAAGGTAAATTTTCTAACCTTTACTTTGAAATATTATTCAGCTTCTTCCCAGTTGTGATATACATTCTTTACATCATCGTCTTCGTCAAGAAGGTCAAGAAGTCTGTTCATTTTCTTAATATCTTCTTCGTCAGTAAGAGAAGTATAAGTCTGAGGAATCATAGTAACAGATGCTTCAGCCATAGGGATACCAGCCTTTTCAATAGCCTCTCTTACCTGTGAAAAGTCTTCAGGGTTTGTAATGATTTCAATGCCATCGTCTTCAATAGAAATATCTTCAGCACCAGCTTCAATAGCAATCATTTCAAGTTCGTCTGTGTCAATATCTTCTTCTGTAGTGTCAATAATAATCTGACCCTTTTCGTCAAACATAAAGCTTACACAGCCACTTGTACCCATATTTCCGCCACCCTTTGTAAATGCACTTCTTACATTGGCTGCAGAACGGTTTTTGTTGTCTGTAAGAGTTTCAACAATAACAGCAATACCCTTAGGACCATAACCTTCATATGTAATTGCTTCGTAGTTTACAGCTTCAAGGTTGCCGGCTGCTTTCTTAATAGCTTTGTCAATAGTATCGTTAGGCATATTGTTAGACTTTGCCTTAGCAATAGCATCTCTTAATCTTGAGTTACTTGCTGGGTCTGGACCGCCTGCCTTTACAGCAACTGCAAGTTCACGACCAATAACTGTGAAAACTTTGCCCTTAGCAGCATCGTTCTTTTCCTTCTTGTGCTTAATATTGGCAAACTTAGAATGTCCGCTCATTTTATTACCTCCAGTAAAAATAAAGTTATCATATCATCTAATTTTACCACTACATAGATAAATTTTCAATAATTTTTTTCTCACTTGAAAATATTCGAACTTTTTTTCGATTGACTGTTGCAATTTATTCCTCTGTTGTGTTATACTATTTCAAAAGCAAGTCGAAAGGAGTAATGGTTTTGAAGGCAGAAATTCTTGCAGTAGGTACAGAGATTTTGTTGGGAGATATTGTAAATACTAATGCTCAGTTTTTGGCTAAGGAATTAGCAAATATGGGTATAACTGTTCAGCATCAGGCTGTTGTGGGAGATAATCCTCAAAGGCTTAAAGAGGCTATGGAACAGGCACTTTCCAGAAGTGATATTCTTATTACAAGTGGTGGACTTGGACCAACACAAGACGATATTACTAAGGAAATGGCTGCCGAAGTATTTGGCAAAAAAATGTATCTTCATCAGGAGAGTATGGACAGATTGAAAGAACATTTCAAGGGCAGATATATGGCAGAAACAAATAATAAACAGGCCTATATGCCAGAGGGTTCAATAGTCCTTAAAAATAATAATGGTACTGCTCCTGGCTGTATTATAGAGGGAAATAGCAAAATTATAATTGTTCTTCCTGGACCTCCACGAGAAATAAAGCCTATGTTTACTGAAAGTGTCATTCCTTTCCTTGCAGAAAAGACAAATTGCACACTTTTAAGTAAAGAAATTCACATTGTTCAGGTAGGCGAAAGCAGAGCATCAGAAGTAATGGACGATATTATTAAAAATAGTACAAATCCTACAGTTGCTCCTTACGCAAAAGATAATGAAATGCTTTTCAGAGTTACAGCAAGAGGTAAAGATAAAGCAGAATGTGAAAAAATTATGGAACCGGTTGTAAATGAAATTTACAATAGACTTGGCGATTATATTTATGGCGAAGACGATGAAACTCTTGTATCTTCAATTATGAAAATACTTGAGGAGAGAAAATGGACTTTAGCAACAGCTGAAAGTTGTACCGGTGGTATGGTTGCGTCAAGAATTGTTGACTACGCCGGAGCATCAAAAGCATTTGTAAATGGTATGGTAACTTATACAAATGAGAGTAAGTCCCGTTTATTGGGCGTTAAATGTGATACATTAGAAAAGTGGGGAGCAGTTTCTTCTCAAACAGCAGAGGAAATGTGCCTTGGTGTTGCAAAAGTCAGCAATACAAATGTAGGTATTAGCACAACAGGTGTTGCCGGTCCTGGTGGTGGAACTGCTGAAAAGCCAGTTGGTCTTGTGTATATTGGTGTTGCCATTAATGGCAAGGCTACAGTAGAAAGACTTGATATTCACTTAGGTTCAAGAAATAGAATAAGAAGTTATGCAACAGCAAGAGTGTTGGCTCTTTTAAGACAAGAATTATTAAAAAGCAAGTAAATCTTAGGAGGAAAATATGAAAAACAACAGTACTGAAATTAATGAGGCAAAAAATCAGGCCTTACAGACAGCAATAAGCCAGATTGAAAAGAACTTTGGTAAAGGCTCAATTATGCGTCTTGGGGAAGATGCTGCGGATAAAAGTGTTGAAAGTGTGCCAACAGGCTCTCTTTCTCTTGATATTGCACTTGGCATAGGTGGTGTGCCTAGAGGCAGAATTATTGAAGTATACGGTCCTGAAAGTGGTGGTAAAACAACACTTGCACTCCATATGGTAGCAGAAGTTCAGAAAGCTAATGGTATAGCAGGCTTTATTGATGCAGAACACGCCCTTGACCCTTCATATGCTGCTAAACTTGGTGTAGATATTAACAATCTTTATGTTTCACAGCCAGACGATGGCGAGCAGGCTCTTGATATTGCGGAGGCTATGGTTCGTTCAGGTGCTATGGATATTATTGTTATAGACTCTGTTGCAGCTCTTGTTCCTAGAGTAGAAATTGACGGCGAAATGAGTGATAATAATGTAGGTTTACAGGCCAGACTTATGAGTAAGGCGCTTAGAAAACTTACAGCTATTGCATCAAAGAGTAATTGTATTATTATATTTATCAACCAGTTAAGAGAAAAAATTGGTATTATGTTTGGTAATCCGGAAACTACAACTGGTGGTAAAGCTCTTAAATTCTATGCTTCTGTTAGAATAGAAGTAAGAAAGGGCGAAGCTATTAAAAATGGTACTGAAATTATAGGTAATAAAACAAAGGCTAAAATTGTTAAAAACAAGGTAGCACCTCCTTTCAGAACAGCTGAATTTGATATTATGTACGGTTTGGGTATAAGTCATGTTGGAGAAATAGTTGACTTAGGTGCAAATCTTGATATAATACAAAAGGGAGGAGCTTGGTATAGCTACGGCGATGCCAGAATAGGTCAGGGTCGTGAAAATGCAAAACAGTATTTGACTGAAAATCCTGATGTAGCTCTCGAAATTGAAAATAAGATTCGTGAACACTATGGTCTTGAACCTGTTATTGACTACATTCCAACAGGAGAAGAAGTAGCAGAAAGCGAAACTGAAAAAGTAGAAGAATAATTTGGAAAGCTGATTGATATGAAAAATTTAACTAAAAAGCAAAAAGGTATTTTATTTATAATCTTGGCAGCTATGTTTTTTGCCCTTATGAATTGTTTTGTAAGACTTTCAGGAGATTTGCCGACAGTACAAAAGAGCTTTTTCCGTAATCTTGTGGCTGTTTTTGTGGCATTTGTTGTACTTATGAGGTCAGGAGTTGGCTTTAGCTACAGATTAGAGGATATGCCACTTCTCTTAACTCGTTCAATAATGGGTACAATGGGTATTTTGGGTAATTTCTATGCAGTAGACCACTTGAATATTGCTGATGCCTCAATGCTTAATAAGTTGTCACCTTTCTTTGCGGTTATTTTTTCAATATTTATATTAAAGGAAAAACCAAAGGTTTTTCAGGTATTAGGTGTTATTATTGCCTTTGCAGGTAGTTTGTTTATAATAAAGCCTAGTATGGACTTCAGCCATACTGTTCCGGCAGTAGTTGGTATGATAGGTGGTTTAGGTGCAGGTGTTGCCTATACTTGTGTTAGAGCTTTAGGTAATAAGGGAGTGAAAGGACCTCTTATTGTGTTCTTCTTCTCTGCTTTTAGTTGTATCGTAGTATTGCCATATTTGGTATTTAACTATCATCATATGGAATGGTGGCAGTTAGGCTCACTTTTACTTGCTGGTTTAGCAGCTGCTGGTGGTCAGTTCTCTATTACTGCTGCCTATACAAATGCTCCGGCTAAGGAAATTTCGGTTTATGATTATTCACAGGTAATATTTGCAGCGATTTTGGGATTTTTCTTCTTTGCTCAAATTCCAGATATTTACTCAGTCCTTGGATATATTATAATCTGTGGTATTTCAATAATTATGTTTATATATAACGGAAAAGAAGATGAAAAAGAAAATGCGTAAAAAAAGGCTGTTTAGGATTTTCCTAAACAGCCTTTCAGAGTGTAGAAAAAGTTAATTAAAAAAATATTTTGCAATTTCTAAAAAATAAATTTGCGTATTTTTTCAGATTATCAATGGAAAGTTGTTAAGAAAACCTTGGTTTTCTTAAATTCATTCCGCAACTCGAGCTTTGCCCGAGTGAGGACAGGGACTGTTTTGTGTTCTTGCGTAGCAAGGACGCGAAATACACGGCTGGTCCCTACCTTAGACTAACTGCAAGAAATGCAAGCATTTCTTGCAAGGCTGTCGATTTTATCGATAGCTTAAAATGCTGTTTAGGAGTTTTCCTAAACAGCATTTTTCTATATTAGTACATTGTTTTATCCATATTGTCGTATTCTTTGAAAAGTTCAAGGCATTCTTTTCTATCAGTTTCCAAAGTTTCAATACCTTCTTTTTCGCCTTTTAATACAGCAAAGAAGTCGCTATCTCTAAAGCCAATGCTTTCGGCATCTTTAATAGTACAGCCATAGTAAACCTTTTCAATGTTTGCCCACATAATAGCAGCAGAACACATTGGGCAAGGAGCTGATGTAGTATAAAGTGTGCAACCAGAAAGGTCGAAAGTATCAAGATTCTTGCAAGCATCGTGAATTGCCATTATTTCGCCATGGTTAGTTGGGTCTTTTTTGCTAACAACACAGTTGTGACCTTTACCTACAATTTTACCGTCTTTTACAATAACAGCACCGAAAGGACCACCGTCGCCTTTTCTTATACCCTCATAAGCTTCGTCAATAGCTATTTTCATAAATTCGTCCATTTTTTATCCCCCTAATTTTACTTACTCTTGTTTTTTTGTATTTCGTAACATACTTTGCCTATAATACCGCTAGGTAGTAATTTAGATGCAACGGCAGAAAATTTGCATACTATACCAGGGACAATTACAGTTTTTTTCTGAAACATTTTTCTTATGGCATATTTTGCTACATAGTCACTTGTTAATGGTTTCATACTAAAATTTACGCCAGCTCTTTTATTAAAACCTGTATCAACAGGGCCAGGGCATAAAGCACAAATATGAACATTGGAATTTTCCTGTTCAAGCTCTTGCTTTATTGACTGTGTAAGTCTTAAAACATAGGCTTTGCTTGCATAATAGGTTGACATAAGAGGACCTACACAAAAGCCAGCAAGAGAGGCAGTATTCAATATATAACCTCTGTTTTTTTCTCTGAAATCTCTTAAATAAAGCTTTGTCAATATATGGACAGCTTTAATATTAAGGTCAATTAAATTCAGTTCATTATTAAGGTCAGTTTTATAAAACTCGCCAAAAGCACCAAAGCCGGCATTGTTTACAAGAATATCAATATTAATTCCTTTTGTCTTTTTATGGAGTAAAAAGCAATTTTCCGGCTTGCTTAAATCTAAAGCCAAAACTTTAACCTTTGTATTTAACTTTTTGGCAAGTGTGCATAAAGCCTGCTGATTTCTTGCTACAAGAATAAGTCTGTAACCTCTCTTTGCAAATTCAAAAGCCATAGAACGACCTATGCCACTTGTAGCACCTGTAATTAAAACAGTAGTCATAGTTTACCCCCTTAAAAACGCCATAATTTTTTCCCGTTGGTTATTATGAGGATTTTTCAACACAAAGTCAAGAGCTTTTGCTAAATATTCTCCCACTTCTTTTCCATGGTCAATGCCTAATTCTGTTAAGTCATTTCCATTTATGGCAAGAGATTTTAAGTTACAACAATCTCCTGCTGAAATTATTTCACTGTACATCTCTTTGGCTTTTGATGTATCTATACCTTTTACAGCACCCATAATTTCTATTTCGTGTTCTGTATTTTCGCCTAAAATACTAATAAGTTTACGAAGCGAATATTTGTCTGTTATTTCAAAATCAATGTATTTTACAAGCTGTGAAGTAATTTTATTTGTTTTGTTATCAGTTCTGAAATTATGAAGTATTTTTTTAACATTATCGCTATCCAATGTGTGGAAAACATAGGCAAGACGCACGCAAATGTCTTTACTTAATGTATTAATAGTGGTATAAGAAATGGAGTTATCCTCAATTATTTTCTTTAATTCTGGTAAGAAATAAGGCAACATACCACTTTCGTATAAAAGGTCAAGTCTTTCATTGTGGTCAGAAATTATAAGTTTGAAAAATTCTTCTCTTATTCTTTCGATGCTTATATTTTTAATAAGCTGTGCGTTTTCTTTAAGTGCAAGCATAGTATTTTCTTCTATTGAAAAGTTAAGCTGTGCCGAAAAACGCAAGGCTCTCATCATTCTTAAAGCATCTTCTTGAAATCTTTTAGATGGCTCGCCTACACCTTTTATTATGGCCTTTTTTATATCTTCCATACCACCAAACATATCAACATAGCCTCTTTGGTCATTGTAGGCAATGGCATTGACAGTAAAATCTCGTCGGCTTAAATCACCAGCCAATTTATCTGTAAAAATAACTTGTTCAGGGTGTCTGTTGTCCTTGTATTCTCCGTCAATTCTGTAGGTAGTAAGCTCGTAACCTATTTTGTCAATAATAACAGTTACAGTACCATGTTCTATACCTGTGTCTACTGTATGTGGAAAAATAGCTTTTACTTCCTCTGGAAGTGCTGAAGTTGTAATGTCATAATCGTGAGGTGGAATACCCATAAGATAATCTCTTACACATCCGCCTACGATATATCCCTCGTAGCCATTTTTGTTAAGTTCTGAAATTATAAATTTTACCTGTTCTGGTAGTTGCATAAAAGCACTCCTTTAGTGATTTTTGTCATTATGAATTGTACCATATATAAACATTTTCTTCAAGTTTTGTAATTCAATATGTACTTGATAAATAGCTGAAAAAACGATATAATTATAACATAAAGAGAGTTTTACTGCTACTAATTCAGCAGTTTAAATAAAGTAGGTAGGAAGGTGTTTAAATGGCTAAGATTTTAGTTGTTGACGATGAAGCTAGTATTGTTACTATGCTTGCTTATAATCTTAAAAAAGAGGGCTATGATGTTGTTACAGCAGAAGACGGCGAAGTTGCCCTTGAAAAATTTGAAAGTGAAAAACCTGATTTATTGTTACTTGATATTATGATGCCTAAAATGGACGGATATGAAGTATGTCGTAAAATTAGGGAAAAAAGTAATGTGCCTATTATTATGCTTACAGCAAGAGCTGATGAAGTGGATAAAGTTGTAGGTCTTGAAATGGGTGCAGATGATTATGTTACAAAGCCTTTTGGCAACAGAGAACTTATTGCAAGAGTAAAGGCAAACCTCCGTCGTTCAGATATTGCCCCTGTGACAAATAATGAAAAAGATGGAAATAATCAAGTTTATGGCGATTTGAATATTGACTTTGACAGATACGAAGTTACAAAGAGAGGAGAAGTTATAAATCTTACTTTAAGAGAATTTGAACTTCTTACTTTCCTTGCTACTCAGACTCCAACTATTTTCACAAGAGAAAACTTGCTTGAAAAAGTTTGGGGATATGAATATTTTGGCGATGTCAGAGCTGTAGATGTTACTATAAGACGATTGAGAGAAAAAATTGAAGATGACCCAAGTAAGCCAAAGTATATTGTAACAAAAAGAGGTGTAGGGTACTACTTTAATTGCTAAAGTTTTACCTATTTTACAGGTGATAGTATGAAAAGTATTCGTTGGAAACTGGTTTTTATGTATTTGTCATTAGTATTTATGGTGCTTATTTTGACAGGTACTTACATTGTAATCAGTACAGAGAATAGAGAAAAAAATAAGGCAAAAGAGGAATTAAGACAATGTGCCGTATATATTAATGAACAGGTTGTTGAACAGTACGACAGCAGATACTTTCAGAATAGTCTTGTAAATCTGTCTATAGTTAGTTCATCTCTTAAAAATGTTACAGGGCATATTTTGGATAATAAAGGGGATACTATAGCCTCCTCAACTGCCAGAGATGAAAATTCTTTCCAAAAATATAATGACTCAGCTATTATAACAGCCCTTAATGGGGAAGAAAGTTTTCAGGATAAGGGGCGAGCTGTAGATGCAAATGATCAGGTAACAAGAGTTATGTCCTATGCTTATCCCGTTACAGATGATGGTGGACAGGTTAAGTATGTTATTTATGTTCAGATGGACGCAGAAAGTTTCTACACAAGTATTAATCAGACTATAAGAACAATTTTAATTAGTGTTGTTATAGCTATAGTGTTTACAATTATTTTGGGCTTCCTATTTGCAAACACAATTACAAAGCCTATTTCTGTTCTTACTAAAAAAGCTAATATGATGGCAAAAGGTCATTTGGAACAGAAAGTAAGCGTAAAAGGTAATGATGAAATTGGTCAGTTGACCCGTTCATTTAATACAATGGCTAAAGAATTGAGAAAAACCGTTGCAGAAATTGATGAACAGAGAAACCGTCTTGAAATTATACTTATGAATATGACAGACGGCGTTATGGCTTTTGATGAAAGAGGTCAGCTTATACATGTTAATACAGCAGCTTATGATATGCTGGAAATTGATGATTTGAATATTTCTTTTAAGTGGCTTTTGAAAAAATTAGGACTTAAATTAAAGGATATAAAACAGGATTCAATTTATGAAATGACAGTAAATGAAAATGGAAAATATATTTCCACTTCAATTATTTCATACTCAGTAAAACACGATTACAACAGTTTTATTGTAGTTCTCCACGATGTTACTAAGCATAGACAGCTTGATGATATGCGTAAAGAATTTGTTGCTAATGTAAGTCACGAAATTGGCACTCCACTTACTACAATAAAGGGATATTCTGAATTGCTTTTAGACGGTGCTATTGATGATAAGTCTGTAGCTATGGATTTCTTAAAAGAAATAAATGTTGCAGCTGATAGAATGAAGTTGTTAAGAGATGACCTTTTGGATTTATCTCGTTTTGATACAAGAGTTAATAAGTTCAATAAGGAAAGAACGGACTTGGTTGAAATTGCAAGAGGCTGTATAAGACAGAATAAGGTTGTTGCAGAGGGCAGAGAACAGAAAATTGTATTTGATGACCCACTTATTCCTATGTATATTTATGCTGATGTGGCAAGAGTAAATCAGGTTATAACAAATATTATTTCCAATGCTATGAAATATAGTGATAAAGGCTCAGTTATTAAAATTTCAATGGGAGCGACAAGAAGTGTCTATATGCTTTCTATTTCTGATAATGGTATTGGTATGCCACCAGAGGCTCTTGATAGAATTTTTGATAGATTTTATAGAGTTGATAAGGCAAGAAGTCGTTCAATGGGTGGTAATGGGCTTGGTTTGTCTATTGCAAAGGAGATAATGGACGCCCACAGTGGTAGTATAGATGTAGTAAGCCAGTTGGGACAGGGAACAACAATGGTATTGAAGTTTCCAAAGGTGAAGTAACCACCATAAAAAAATAAAAATAGGTTTCAAGCGAAAAAAATGCTTGAAACCTATTTTTATATTATTTCAAATATAAAGCATCATTACGAGAAAGAAGATATACACAATATTGATTCATACTTATACCCTCTTTTTTTGAGTGTTCAGCTAATGAACGGTGTAGACTACGAGGAATTCTAAGTTTAAACTGACCAGAATATTCCTCTAAATTATTTGGTTCTTGAAGTTCTATACCAGATTCGAGGGCAGCCTCAATCCAAGCTTTTTTTGCATCATTTGCATTTGATATGGCTGTTTCTATTGTTTCGCCACAAGTAATGCAACCAGGAAGGTCAGGATAAGAAACGACAAAACCACCTTCATCTTTATCTTCTACAATTTCCATTTTGTAAGGTAATGCCATATAATAATCAATATTTTTCATTATTATTCACCTCATTTTCTACGACATAATATTATATGTGGTATTATATATGGTGTCAATATTTTTTTTATATTTATGCTACAGACGATTTATCACAATATTTTAAAATTACTGCTAAAACTGCGGACAAAATTCTAGCAAGGGAGATGCTCCACCATACCATAATCTGACCACCGAAGAAAGGTGGGAGAACAAGGAGAAAAATAAGCATTAAAACAGGCTCTATATATGTTAAAATATACGAGTAAATACTTTTTTCAGAAGCATAAAAACCAGCTGTTATAATGCGGTTAATACCTATAAAAGGAATTGCTATTAAAAATATAGGAAATACTTTTCCGGTATAATTAATAACAAAATCTGATGCACCAAGTAATTTTCCTACTTCAAAACGCACTAGATAAAGTGATAATATGCCAAGAGCAGAAAGAAATAGTGCAAAAACCAATGCTATTTTTTGTATATATTTTAAATCCTGAGTTTTTCCCTCTCCGTAGTATTTGCTAATTAATGGCTGACTTCCGTCGCCTACGCCTTGAAGTATCAAGTAAACAATTACTATAACATAAGAAACACAGGCATAACTGGCTATTGCCTCCTCACCACCGTAGAAAACAGAAAAACGGTTTATAAGTATAAGTGAAAAATTAGGTGAGAGGTTAAGTCCAAAAGGTGCAATACCTATTTTTAAAATAGATTTCCATATGTTTAATAGGTTATGTTTATAAGTTTTGAAAGTGATACCCTTTTTCTTTATAAGGTACATAAGTCCTACAATAAGAGCAACAGCTTGCCCAATAACTGTTGCTAAACCTGCACCAAAAGTACCTAAATTCAATTGCCATATAAAAATATAGTCAAATATAATGTTTGAAATAAAGCCTAACATCATAGTTATTGTGGCAAAGTAAGCACCTCCTAAATTTCTTATAATGGGTATAAAGGCTGTACTGAAAATTTGAAAAAATGAACCCAGAGCAATAACATCTATATATGATTTACTTTGTGCTAATACTTCCCCATCAGCACCTAAAAGTCTTAAAAGTGGTTCAGAAAATAAATATAAAAGTATAGTGCATAAAAGGCTAGCAATAGTTAATAATTGTATTGTTCCACCAATAAAAGACTTTGCTCTGTCATTATTTTTTTCAGCTTTTTCAATAGAATATCTTACAGAGCCACCCATACCTATGCCTATACCAAATGATTGAATAAGTGCAGAAATGGGATAAGCTATATTTATTGATGAAAGACCTACATCTCCTATACTGTTGCCTACAAAAAATCCATCTACAATGGAGTAAATTCCTGTCAAAGTAAAGGATATTATTGTAGGAATAACATATTTGAAAAATTCCTTATTTCTATTCATTTTTTCCACCCTCTCGGAATAGCCTTATAAATTCTTCTAGTCCATCATTCATATTGTCTATTTTTTCTTTTCCTATTTGATTAAGAGTATAAAATTCTAATTTTCTTAGTTTCAAAACTATTTTACCAATAATTTCTTCGCCTTTTTTTGTAAGTTGAATGACCTTGTTTCTTTTGTCTTTAGGGTGTGGTAAAAGAGTTATATATTCTTTTTTTTCGAAATCTCTTAAAATTGAATTTAAAGTCTGTTTTGGTATAAACCACTTATGGCTTATACTGCTAGGAGTACAGTTTTCTCTGTTATTGTAAATACTTTCCATAACCATAACAACATTGTTAGATAATCCATATTGCTTAGCCCAATCTTCATATATAGCAATACTTTCTCTCCACAAATAGTAAAACCTATCAAGTTCTTTTGTTAATAATAAATTATCCATACTAAACCTCCAATAGTATTATTTCGTACTAAAATGATTATAGTATGAAATGGTACTATTATCAAGGGGTTAAATATTTAAGAAAATATTATATTTTACAAATTTTCTTTAATTTACATATTGACATTGAGTTCACTCCAAGTGTTAAACTATTATTGAAAAGAAAATCTATGTGATTTAAACAAAGAATTTTAAATTTCATATTCAATGTGTTAGAATGAAAAGAGGGAAAGCGAATGAAAAATATACTTGTAATTTCATCAAGTCCTAGAAGAAACGGAAATTCTGATTTATTGTGTGATGAATTTATTAAGGGTGCTTTAGAGGCAGGAAATAAGGTTGAAAAAGTTTTTTTAGCCGACAAGAAAATTAATGTTTGTCTTGGCTGTGGTGCTTGCTATAACACTAGCAAATGTATCCAAAAAGACGATATGGTAGAATTAAATGATAAAATGGTAGAAGCTGATGTAATTGTTTTGGCAACTCCTGTGTATTTTTATTCAATGGCAGGACAGCTTAAAGTATTTATTGACCGTTGTGTGCCAAGATATACAGAAATGGCAAATAAGGAATTTTACTTTATTCTTACAGCTGCTGATACTAATGAAAAAATGCTTAACAGAACTGTTGAGGCAATCAGAGGTTTTACAGAAGATTGTTTACCAAATGCAGTTGAAAAGGGCATTATCTATGGTGTTGGTGCTTGGAATAAAGGCGAAATAAAAAATACAAAGGCTTTCAAAGAGGCTTTTGAATTAGGAAAAAATGCTTAATAAAAAGAAAGAGGTGTTTTTAATATGAAATATAATGATAGAAGTGAATTTGAAAAGGTAGATTCTTTTGGTATTGGTGCTCCAAACGATGCTTATGCACAGTATTTTACGGGTAATTCTTTTTTAAAGCCATTAACAGAGTTTGGTAAAGCTCCAGTATTTATGGCAAATGTAACTTTTGAACCAAAGTGTAGAAATAATTGGCATATTCATCATGCAACAAGTGGTGGCGGTCAGATTTTAGTATGTACTGCCGGCGAGGGTTGGTATCAGGAAGAAGGTAAAGAGGCTGTTAGTCTTACACCTGGTACAGTAATTACTATTCCCGCAGAAGTTAAGCATTGGCATGGTGCTAAAAAGGATAGTTGGTTTAGTCATATAGCTGTTGAATGTCCAGGAGAAAACTGTAAAAATGAATGGTGCGAACCTGTAGCTGATGAGGAATATGACAAGCTCTCATAATTTTAAGGAGTTGATTTTATGACTATTTCAGAAGTTAGTAAAAAATATAATATAACAGCAGATACTTTGCGTTATTATGAAAGAATAGGACTTATACCACCAGTACCAAGAACTAAAAGTGGTTTAAGAGATTATGACGAGACTTCTTGTAATTGGGTTAATTTTATAAAATGTATGAGAAGTGCCGGACTTCAGATAGAGGCTTTGATAGAGTATGTAAAGCTTTTCCAAATGGGCGATGAAACCATTGAGGCAAGAAAACAGTTGCTTATTGAGCAGAAAGAGCTATTGGAAGAAAAGCAAAGAGAAATAGCATCTACTCTCGACAGACTTAACTATAAAATAGAAAATTACGATAGAATTGTTAAAAGTAAAAAAATATAATATTTGATGATTAGCTACCCTGTTAAAAAGCAGGGTAGCTTTTTTTATAGTGAATCGGAAAGATAAATCCGATGACTTAACAAGTTAAGTCACAAATTAACAAGGTTAATTTGTTCTGAATATAATAAAGTTTTTTGCATAATTTATAAAAGTAAATGTATAAAATTAAATATGACTAAAATAAAAGAGTATAAAATGTGTATATGTGAACAAATTGTGAAAATATATACTTGTGTCAAAAATGTTAGTAAATTATGTATTTTATAAGAAAATCTTAAAAAAGTATTTGACTTTTCTTAATTAAATTAATTGAAGTATAATTTCCAAGTAATAATTTATATTATATTTAAAATTATTTTAATATAATTGTTCTATAATAGTTTAATATAGCAAATAATATAAAAGCCTTTAAAATAGCGAGTTTTAAAGGCGAAAAAGAATAAGTCTATAAAAAGAATATTGAGAAAAAATTTTATTAAATGAAATAAAAAAGAATTTATATTGTTTTATTAAGAAAATCTAAAATTTAGCGTATATATTTTTTTAATTCTAATGTTGTATACTAGTACCTTTATAATTTAATGATGTTTTATAAAAAAATATATAGAAAATTGTTAAAATTAGATATTGTAAAATTTATATTACGGTAGTATAATGCAGGTAAGAGGTGTTGCAAATAAGTTTATGTAATGTAATATCCAATTATAATTCTGGAAAAATGGGAAATTCAGAATTAGCTAAAGTTTATTCAAAACGGGGGGATTATTTTATGAAAAAACTTTTAGCACTTGTATTGACTTTTTTAATGAGTGCAAACTTGGTATTGTCAGTTTATGCTGGCGATGATGTTGGAGGTTCTACACAAATAGACTATGGAGATATTGCTGGTAAGTGGGATAGCACTTCAGAGTCCACAACGGAAACAACAGAAACAACAACAGAGGTTATAGCTGTAGAAGATGAAACTGAAACAACCACATTGGGGGAATCGGAAGAAAATAATACCTATGTATGGGATTTAAGTTCAGACCGTACTAAAGACTCAGAAGAAAATGGACTTAAATTTGTAAATGGTGGTTTTACTATTGGTGGTGGTGCTAAAATTGACGGAATTCAGTTTAGCAACAGTATTACAGCTGTAGCAAATAATGCAGGTATTGAGTTTACTCCTAAATCAAATGGTAAGTTTACTATAGCTTATAAAATAAGCAAGGGTAAAACTGGTTATATTTTTGGAGAAACTGTAGAAAACAAAACTGGTGCAAGTTTGTATAAGAAAGCGACCTACGATGTTGAAAGGGGAACTACTTATACAGCCTATGTAAGTGGGTCTAAAATACAGATTTACTACTTAGAGTTTGTAGGAGAACAGGGAGAGTTTGAGTCTACTACTGAGGGAACTACAGAGTCTACAACTGAAGAAACTACACAGACACCTGTAGATTGGCCAGAAACAGAAAAGGCTACATATTGGGATTTTAGTTCGGATAAATATGCAGAGGGTGCAACTGCTGGCGATGACAATGGTCTTATTATAGGCGAAAATATGTCACCTAAAAACAGTTCTATTGACGGAAAATATGTACAAGGTTCTACTAACCCAACTGTTAAAAACAGAGTTCCAAGTACCGGTTCATACTATGCGTTTACAGCTCCAACAGATGGTACATTTTATGTAAAAGTTGGTTTAGGTAGTAGAAAAACATCTTACATATGTAATAATAAAGTTTATAACGAAAAACAAAAGGATTTAATTTTTGAAGGAGCTTATAAACTTGAGGCTGGTAAGACATATTACATATATTCAGTTACTTCTAAGATAAAAGCCTTTAAATTTGCCTTTGTTTCAGGGGGTACAGAGGGCGAAAGTGCAGAAGTGACAGACGGTATCTTTACAGTAACAGATAGCAATAACAATGTTACTCAATGTTTAACATTACTTGAAGCAATAACTGCTGCTAGTGGAAAAACAGCCACAATTACATTGAATGAAGATTATTATATTAATTCTAATGATATATCTAATGACGGCAATAGTTATCAGTACGGAGATGGTGGTAGAGCACCTTTGCTTTCAGGCAGTAACACAAAGGTAACACTTGTATCTAACGGTAGAAGACATTCTATTATCAGAGATACATCAGACTATACAAAGAAGTTAAATGATTGGACTTCATTAAGTTTGGAAAACTTTATAGTGGTTTCAGACGGTGCAGAACTTACTATTGGTACAGAAAATTATGCAGATGCAGTAATTTTTGATGGCGGTTTTCAATATGATTCTTCTAACCAGAAATTAAGCCCAATGATAAATGGAACAAATATGGGTTCTAGCTTTGGTGCTTTTATTGGTGTCAAGGGTGGTAAAATTGTTTTAAATGAAAAGGTATCCCTTGTAAGAAATTATTCTGTAAATCATAGTGCTGCGTGGTCACCAGTTCAATACGCTATAATAAATCCTTTAGGTTCTGGTTCGGAGATTGAAATAAATGGTGCGGATATTGCATATAATCATGGTATGGGTATATTGGCAGCTAGTAATGATTGTAAAGTCACAATAAATAAGACAGATATTTACTATAACGAAACCATAGGACAGCGAGGAGCTATAACTCTTAGTGGCAGTCCTGAAAACTTAGTTTTCTCAAAAACATCAGATGCACAGATAAGGTCAAATAAAAATTATGTAGAAGTATGGGGACAGGATAGTAGTGAATTATCACAGTATCTTTCAGATATTTATACATCTTGTGCTATTTACTTTGACGGTAGTGTAGAAATAGGCGAGGTCTGTCTAAGTAGTGCTCAGACACCTGTGTACTTTATGGCTACAGATGAACATAAAAACACTATTGCTGTTTCAGCGTATTACTATAGTTTAAGTGCAGTAAGCCTTAACATTAATGTAGATATACCAAGTAATTCAAAGTATGCTGATGAGGAGCAAATGGTTAATTATGACCCAGGTATTATAGTTAAGTCTGGTAGTGGTCACTATTACAGAGTAAAGGCTGCTAGTATAGGCGACGGTTTAGAAAGTGACACAAAGACTATTAAATACGATAATGTATATAGAGATGTAGTAATATACAGAGAAAATACAGACATTGGCGAAGATACAGCAAGATATGGCTTTGCTGTTGCAGGTGCTTTCAGTTGGGGTATGAATAACAAAGAACTGGAAGAAGCTGAAAAGAGTAAATGGGACGCAGTAGGCTTTGATATTTGTGCAAGTGTTAGTGATGATTTTGACCCTAATGCTGTAGAGCCTATGTTTGTAAAGTCAAAGGTAGCTTATTATGACGGTGTGGTTTGGGGAAATCAAGAACTTCCGTCACAAGACCAAAGATATGATATGTTCGTAGAAAATCCTATAACAGGTTGGGCACTTGATGGAAAGTCATCTCCTGTGCTAAATGCTGATATGACATCTAGTGCTCAATGGGCAGATGGTGCAAAGGCAATCTTTGGTTTCGAAGTTAAAAACTTATCCGGTAATGTAAGGTTTTATTTGAGAAAACATTATATTGCCTCTGCTGAAAATACAGACGGAGATTATATAACAGATTGGATATTTGTTAATACTCCATCGCTTTATACAACAAGTTATACATCATATATATTAGATTAATTAAAACTTTAATAGGGGGATTTAGTATTATGAAACGGGAATATGTTACACCAGAAATTAGCATAACTAATTTTGATGTAAGTGATAATACAAACTATGTTACCATTAGTGCAAACTATGGCTTTGCAAAGAAGAATAGTTTTAGTCAGGTAACACATTTGAATTCTTAGTTTAAAAAGTTTAAAAGGCTCTGTTTAGTATATTGGGAAAGCTAGACAGAGCCTTTTTTATGTAATTTTAGGAGAAAATTACATAAATTTTAAGAAAAAATGAAAAAATATGAAAATTTGTTGCTCTTTTGGTGCTGTTCATATGTTTAAATAATATTAAAGTAAAGATAAATTTACTATAGATTATATAAAAGGGGGAGTTTATTGTATTCAGTTTTTGAAATAGGTGCTTATACAATTCCGGCGAGAGAGTTCTTTATAAACTGTGGGACAGTTGTTGGGCTTATTGTTTTGTTTAGTACAATATGTAAAACGGTACATATAGATAAAATTAAAATTATAGTTGTATATAGTTTAAGTCTGCTGTTTTCTATACTGGGTTCTAAATTTGCTGGAGCATTACTAGAATGGGATATGCAAAGTAGTTTATTAGATACTTTGAGGAATAGTGAGGCTGTAAATTTTTCAGGTTATGTGTTGTTTTTTACTATTTTATTTTCCGTTTTGTATAAGTTAATTTTAAAAAATTATAATGGATTTTCTCAAAATATTAAAGCTAGTGCATTGTATATGGCAATACAACATATGTTTAATAGGATTGGTTGTCTTATGGCAGGCTGTTGTGGAGGTAGAGAGTATAGAGGCTTTTTAGCATTACATTATTCTCCTAATGATACTGGTTATTATCCGGTTCAGCCTTTTGAGATAATATCAATGATATTGGTTCTATTTTTTGTTGTATTTTTGTATGATAGCAAAAAGATTAATGTTTTTTGTCTTTTTATAATATGGTTTGGCATAACATTTTTTATAGGCGATATATTTAGAGATAATTTATATGATTTAAGAATTTTAGGACTTACAATTTCTCAAATGATAAGTTGTATCCTAGTTGTAACTGGTGGCATAATGAATTTTAAATTTTGTGGGGTGAATAAATGAAGAAATTTAAAAATTTAGCTAAAAAGACGGCTGCATGGGCTGTGCTTTTAAGTATGGCTTTTTCAGAAGTGACAAATGCCTTTGCATCTACTCAAACAGCAAGTGCAAATAATGAAGAGGCACTTAAAAGCGAGCTCTATGTAGATAGTAGTTATGCAGCAGAGCACCCTAATGGGGTTTTCACATTTTACGAAAGTAAAATTGTTGCTAATGAAGGCGACGGTACTGCTGAAATAAAAGTAGTTAGAAAAGGTGGCTCAAAGGGAAAAGCTACTGTTAAGTTTAAGGCTGTGGATATTACTTCAGTATACGGTACAGACTATACTATTTCAGTAGGTAATTCTTTGTTTTCAAAGGTTTTAGATGCAAATCCTAATGCAGAGCATCTTATTGATAGATACTTAAACGAGGATTCTTATAATACATCTCCTGAGGATAAAATCCTTTCTGATGCAGCTGCTCAAATTATTGAGGAAAATCCTGATGTAACTTCAGATAATGGAATTGAAATTGCAACAGAGATTATAAGTGAAGAAACAACAGCAGAGGCAACAACAGTAGAAAATGGTGTTGAAGAAACAACAGTAATTTCCGAATCAGAAAATGACGAAGATGCAGAGACTACTACTGAAACTACTCTTGAAAATAATATGTCTGTAAATATGAGTGGTCAAAATGCACTTATGAATGCAGCTGCTGCTTATACAGGTGTTAAAATTCAAAAGCCTAATTGGAAAGAAAATCTTACTTCTGATAATACTTCAGATGAAAATCAAGAGGCAATTCAAAAGGAAGTAAGGCGTCAGGCTTTAGAGAAAGAAGATGCCCTTGAGGGTGTAGACTATGTTCTTAACTTTGACGAAGGCGAAGTTGAAAAGACACTTATTGTAAATATTAACGATGATGATATTTACAAAAATGAAACTTCATTCTTTATTTTCCTTACTGATTGCGATGGTGCTGAAATTGAAGATGTAAATTCTGGTTATGTCGTTATTGAAGATAATGATGTTGTAGAAAAGACTAAATATGCAATTTCCGACAATTTATATGAAGTTGGTCCTGATGCAAAAGAGGCTGAAATAAAGGTTGTAAGAACAAGTGGTATAAATTATCTTGATGCTATTGATGTTTATACAAAAGACGATACAGCAAAGGCTGGTCAGGATTATGCAGAAAGTGCTACAAGACTTTTATTCCCTGGTGGTGTAACAGAAAGAACATTTAAAGTACCTCTTAGTCAGGGTAGAAAAGTTGGTACAGATTTCTATGTTATGCTTAATAATGAAGATGGAAATGTGGATAGCAAATCTGCAACTGCTAAGGTAAAGTTTGTTGATAATACAGCTAATAATTCTAATGATGAAAATGGCATTAGCCTTTTATCAAGTAGTAATTCAAGTTTAAAGAGTGAAACAATTGAAATAAACAAAACAGCACAAGTAAATAGCAAAAATGGCTCTAATTATGTTACTGTACCAATTAATCGTCCTTTAGTAGACCACATTGATGTTGAATACGAAACAAAAGGTGGTACTAAAGTTTGTAAAGGCTGGGATTACGGTGGTAATGCTACTCTTGAGGTAAAAGGTCATCGTATGATATTAGGCTACGGTATGTCTGGTATAGCAAAATTAACTGGGCATGGATATTATGATGGATATGAGAAAAATAATGGCTATATTGATAATCTTGTATTAGGTGTTTATACAAGTGGTAAAAATTCGTTTGCATCTATAACTGTTAAAAAGGCTACAATTTATTACTCTAATTTTAAAGTAAATATTGACAATACTTTGGGCGAAAATAATACATATACACCTAGAGTTTGGTCAGCAGTAAATGGTGCTTATCTTTATACAGATAAAAACGGTAATGCTGTAGTAGCAGATAAGAGTGAAAAAATTGGCAATCACACAATGTATTATAACTTTAGAAATACCAATAATACAGAAAAGTTACAGATTGCAAAACTTTCTCTTGATTCTCAAGATGATTCAACATCAAAGACAGTAAGTTATGGGGATACCATTTCATTTAAGAATAATTACTTAAATAATTGGAATAGTGAAAGTGCTTATTTAGACCACTATATAATAAAAAGTGGAAGTTCAGAAAAGGAAATTCCAGCATCTGGATATATAACAATTGACAATAATTTTTTAGCTAATTATGGAAGCTTTTTACAGTACGACAGTAGTGGAACAAAAGTAACAATTACTCCTGTTTACAAGCCAAAGACAGCTTTTGTACAGATTAAAAATAATGACGAAGGTAGCGTTGTAGGTAGTGAAAATGGTAATGACATATTTAAGGTTAAAGTCAAAGATTACCTTGCTGTACAGAGTGTAAGTAATGCAGGACATTATGTAAGCAATATTTCGTTAGAAAGTAATACTCTTAAAAACAACAGCGAATATTCTGACCTTGAGTGGAATGATAAAACACCAGATAATATTAATATAAGTGGATATAACTATGGTGCTACTTCTTCAGAAACTATAAATAAGGACACTAAAAAAGATGGTTATGAGTTTGCTGACGGAGATATTACAAAAGCGACATTCCCAATTAATAACCAGTTGACAACAGTTTATTCTTTACCTGGAGATACAAATCTTAAAGTTGCTGTTCACCCTAAACAGAAAGCTAATGCAGATAAGGGTGCTGTAATATACACAGGTAGTGACGGTAAAGTTATTACAACAGATGAAAATTACACTCTTGATGTAAAAAATGCTGAAATTAATAAGAACTATATCTTTAAGGGTATTGTTAATAAGACAACTGATGGCTCTGTAAAATTTGAAGATAGTTCTAAAAATAAGGCAGATATAAAGGTACAGCTTATAAATCATAAGGGATATGATTTAGGAGATGTTCTTAAAGAAGAACTTACAAATGGTGTAAAAACTGATAAAAATGGTAATTTCGATTTTGATGATTTCTATAAATTAGATACATCAAAGGAATATGAATTTACTGTTAAATTGGATTACAATGGTAAATATTGTAGTGATATTATTACAGTTAAGAATGGTAAAATTACTAAGAAAATAGTATTTACTATTGCAAAAGACGGTAACATTACTTCTTCAAAGGAAGATGTAGATTTTAGCGATTATATTTTCTATTGGAAAGACGGTACATTTTCAAATCCTGATGGTTCAAGAAATGCTGAACAGACAGCAAAAGCAAAAAGTTATGGTATAGACCCAGATTTAAGTTTTGCAGGTAGTGCTTATTCTCATATATTCAAATACTATGATAGTATGGTGTACTACACTATGATTAAGAAGGACGAGGGACAGTATCAAAATCCAGGCAAGTTTAGTGGTTATGTATACTATAAAAAGAGAGAGTTATTCTCTGATAATTCTACTCAAGAACCTATTGCTGGTTGTGCAGTCTATGTAGGAGATAAATATCTTCTTACTGATAATGACGGTCATTTTGAATATAAATTTGACAAAGGTTATGGTTTCTTTGATGTATTTTCATTGATTATAAATTATAATAATAGAAATTATTCAAGTAAGATTTCTGCTGACCAGGAAAAGAACTATACTATTGATGCTGAAGAAGTAGTAAGCTATTCTAATCCTATTTTATTAAGAGATGGAGATGTAATAGGTTATGATTCAGGCAATTTTGATAATGGCGATAGAAACTATACTATTAAAATTCAGGTAAATAGTAAAGATGCAGGTGTTGTACCATATAAGACATACTTTACAGCCTATAATAATGGTGTGCCTGTAGGAACAAATGCTGTTCCAATAGTAAATGGTTTTGCTACTTATGAATTTAATCCTACAAAATATATGTCTGATAACGATACAACAGTCAAAAGACTTGATGAAGATACTATATTCAAAGTTACAACTGAAGACGCTAATCACAATAAGTATACTGAAATGGAAACAGGCTTAAAACTTGAAAAGTATGTTGGCTCAAGAGGTATAAGTGGTAGCATTGTACCAAATGGTGGCTCAGTTAATTTGTTAGGTTCATTTGTTGCAGGTTTTGGAGCGAATGCAACTGCTGATGAAAAGAATGACAAAATGCAGGCATATGATTTATCTCCTGACGACATTTCATTTATTAATACTGATTTAACAGCTGGTAAGGTAGATACTAAACTTGCTGGTAATGTAAAATTTGCTGATGAAAAAGAAAAATACAAGGCTGGCATTAAGGTTGAGCTTATAAATGATAAGAAGTATAATTTAAGTGATGCTGTTAAAAACGATGTAGCGAATGGTGTAGTAACAGATGAAGAAGGTAATTTCTATTTTAATAATTTTGGTACACTTGATAAAGATGTAGATTATGAATTTACACTTAAATTTACTTATGGTAATTTCTATAAAACTTGCAAGATAAATGTTAAAAATGGAAAACTTGTTCAGCAAACTAACTTTGTTGTTACAAATAGTGGCATAACTTCATCACAGGAAAATATTGAAAAGAAAGTTGTAGATGCTAGTTGTAAATATATGACATTGAATTTAGGTTTTACTTTCAATGGTGAGGGTAGCTCAGAATCTACACCGGAAGATAAAGTACCTACAGGTGGTTATGCTATACCTAAGGCTATGAAAAATGCTTTTGATAATAATAATGTTTTAAATAAATTAGAAAAACTGAAAAAATCTATTAACAAGGCTAAAGATGCAAGAACTAAGAAAGAATCTAGGGGTTTTGCAAATAAGTCAACATTTGATTTTGCTGTAGCTGTAAACTGTAAACTTGGTTGGGTAAAAACAAAAGAGGGCTACAAGATGTCAGATGTTACAATTATGGAATCAGTTGAAGCCAAGGTAAATTTTGATATGGTATATCAGACTCCAGTATTTATACAGATATTGGGCGAAGTTAGTCTGGGAGTAAACTTAGATGCTACGCAGATAAAGGTATGGCCATTAGCTGACGGAAATGTGGTTGATACAGGAAAACTTGAACTTGGAAATATGTTTGATGACGACGATGACGAAACACCGTTTATGAATGGTGGTTCATATTGGTATACAGATACAAACTTTAGCGTTTTATTGTCATTATATGCTGGTGTAGGTATTTTTGGTATTTCAGCTAAAATAGGTGGAGATGCAGTATATAGTCTGGAACATATTTTTTATAAAAATTCAAATACAGGTAAATCATATTCTGATATGGCTACAAATCAAATAGTATTGACTGCAAAGGTTAAAATAACAGTTATTGTTTTCTCAGTAAAATATGAATTTGCTAAGGTTAAAATTGATTTTAATAATATTGGCAAAAATAAGGCAGATACAAATCTTATGCTTGGTAGTTTAAATTCCATGGATATGGGAGGACAAGATGTTCTTCTTAAAGATGCAAATACTATGTTTGGCACAGAAGATTTATCATACCTTGATGGCAGAGAGGGTTGGACAGGAAATTCTCCTATGCTTTTGCGTTCGTTAAATGGCAAAAATTCAACTCTTTATGAAAATCAGATTATGGATAAGGTTTATGAAAATTCATATCCACAAATTGAAAATATTGGAAACGAAAAATACCTCCTTGTTTACTGTGATAGAATTGCAGGAAGTAAGGATAAGACCGGTATTTACTATTCTGTATTTGATGGTACTTGGAGCGAACCAAAACTTATTTCATCTCCTGAAAATGGTTCTACAGAGCCTTACTTAATTAATACAAATGACAAGGCTTATGTGGCTTGGACAGATGTTAAGTCAGTTGATAGCGACAATGTGGCAAAATCTTTAAATTCTACAGACATTAGAATGTCAGTATTTGATAAGAATACTTTAACATTTGGCGATGCTTTAGATGTAACTCACGATACAGATGTAGATGAATATTCTGATAATACTCCTATTTTAAGTCAAACTACGAAGAATGGCAAAGACTTGATTATGGTATATTATCTCAAGTCATACTATGAACAGAATAATGCTCTTGTAGGAGATATTATAAATCCTTATACAATAGCAGCTTGCAGAATATATGATGTAAATTCAGGCAAGTTTGTTGATGACTATAGTGAGTTAGAAAAAGAAAATATTAGTACATACAGTATGTACAATAATGCTGATGATTTCCAAGACGGCTGGTATGGACAGAAGTTCTTAGATGTTTCTCCTAATGCTTATATTTCACAGGCTTCTGTATTAAATGATGAGGGAAATTGGACAAGTGAGCCACAGCTCTACTCAAATAATGCTCAGAAGTACGGAAGAATTATTTCTGCAGACTCTTGTCAGCATAATGGAAAGAATGTATTTGCTTATGTACTTGATGAAGACGGTAATCTTGCAACAAGTGAAGATGAACAGGTTTACATTAAGCTCTATGATGCAAGTACAGATACATTTACTGATGCTATGAAGGTTTCTGATAGTGAGGGTCAATGTTCTTCTCCTAAGTTGGTTCAGCTTAAAGATAAAACATATCTCCTTTGGACTGAATCTGATGGTATTAAGGCTATTGATATTGGTAATGTTGTTGATAACTGTATAAAGGAAGAAACTGTAGATGGTAAAACTGTTTCTATAATTGATAAGTCTGAAAATGGAAATTATGTAGCTCCTATAAATATGATTTCTGCAGGCGACAATACAGTTATTACTAAATTCTCAGTTGAGTCAGATGGTGACAATACAGCTTATATTAGCTGGACACAAAATGAAACAAAACTTAAAGATGGTATAGAAGAGGGTACAGAAGAAGCTGAAAAAGCTGAAAACAGAATTGTTGAAAAGCAGATTTATATTGCTAGATACACAGCAGATAATGATAAACTTTCTGTACCAGTTAAGATGACCGATGAAGTTGGTGCTAATTACGGTGATGTTACATTTGATGTAACTGATGATGATGTAGTAAAGGCTGTTACAACAAAGAGTATGTCAGATGTAATAGAAGTTAAAGACAGTAAGAATGGCAATACAGCTGAATATGCAGGAGAAAATATGGAAGAGCGTTCTCTTGTAGAATTAAACTTCAATGTAGCTGATGATATTAACATTAAAGATATAGATTTGACTAAGGTAATCTATGGTTATACTCCAACTGCAAATGTTAAGATTAAAAATGAGGGCTTTGTTGATGGCAATGGTCTTAAAGTTGAGGCATATGTAAATGATGAAAAGGTTGGAGAAGCAACAGATATTAATCTTGCAGCTAATGAAGAAACAACTGTTTATATTGACCTCCCAGAATTAACTGAAAAGAAGGATTATAAGGTTGATATTAAACTTGTTAATGGAAATGGTAAGGTAATAGATGAAGATTCTGCAACTGAACCAGTAGACTCAAAGATTTCTGTAAGTGTTGATGATTACAAGTTGATTAGTAGATATGAAGCTACTATGAGTTACACAATTAAGAATGAGGGTAACTTCCCAGAAAGTGGACTTGTAGCCGTATTACAAGATACTATTGATGGTTCAACTTCAAAGACTATAGATATTGGTGATTTAGCTCCTAGAGAAGAAAAAACTGGAACAATACAGTTTAATATTCCTAAAGATGATTACCATGAAATTGAAGGTCTTGATGAAGATTATGATTACGGTTATTTAGACTATGCAAACTTCGTATTAAGTGTAGGAAATGCAAGTGATGTGTTTGGCTTTATCAGATATGCAAGTGATTCTCAGATTAAGAAATTTGGTAAAACTTCAAAGATTATCACAAGTGTTGGCGATAATATTACAGTTAAAACTGGAGATATTGTTGATATGAACCTTAGTGTAGATAACGAGGATACAAGCGGTATTAAGTACAAGGTTGTAAGTAGTAATAACGATGTTGTTAGTACAAATGACTTAGGTATATTAAGAGGTATAGGCGAGGGTAACTGTACTGTTACAGTTTATGCTATGCCATTTGATGACGAAGTTGTATTAACAGGGGAAAATGAAGAATATACAGAAGATGCTTGGGAAACTGTACCTGAAAAGTATGTTGTATCTAAGACATTTAATGTTACAGTTGGTAACAATGCTACAAGCTCAAAAGGTAATGGTGACGATACTATAGATACTGGCGACTTTAGTAAGGCGTCTGGCGAAAATAGTAATACAACTACAACTGTAACTACTGAAAGTACAACAGAAACAACTACAAATGATACCGTTGTAACTGAAACTACAACAGAGGCAACAACAGAATTTGCTCCTGTAATTAATCCGTTTAAGGATATAGTAGGAAAATGGTATGAAAATACTATTGCTGAACTCTATAACAAGGGTATTGTTTCAGGTGTAAGTAAAGATGAATTTGCCCCTGAAAACAATGTCAAGAGAGGCGATTTTGTAATGCTTATTATGAACTCTTTAGGCGATAAGTTTGACGAAATTACTTCTGACGAAGATACTACTGTTGATGAGTTTGCAGATGTAAGTGCTGATAGTTACTATCACGATAGCATTATTAAGGCTAGAAAACTTGGCATAGCCTATGGTGCTGAAAATAATAACTTTAATGCTGATGACTCTATAACAAGAGAAGAAATGTGTGCATTTACAGCAAGAGCATTAAGAAAGATTGATGAACTTGATGAAAGTCAGAAAGATAATGAATTTACTGACAAGGCAGATATTTCAGCTTATGCAGTTAAGGATATAAATGACCTTTATGCTGTAGGCATTGTTAAGGGTTATGAAAATAATGAAATAAGACCTAAGGCTTATACAAAGAGAGCAGAGGCGGCTCAGGTTGTTTACAATATTATAAATAAATGATATTATTTATATATAGGATTCTGACAACGGAGTTAAATTTGCAAATATAATTATTCATTCGGGCAGATGATTTATCATCTGTCCGAATTTTTAATGAATCGGAAAGATAAATCCGATGGCTTGCTTGCAAGCCACATTTTGCAAAGCAAAATGTTCTGACCAATGAATCGGAAAGATAAATCCGATGGCTTGCTTGCAAGCCACATTTTGCAAAGCAAAATGTTCTGACCAATGAATCGGAAAGATAAATCCGAATAGGTGATTTTATGGAAAAATACAGTTTAAATAACTTTGAAGAAAATATTTTTAATATGGATAGGGCTGGTGGTAATACAGCTGTATGCAATATAGGTGGATTAGTTACCCTTGATACAAATATAGATTATGATGAATTTTGCTATAATTTTAGAATTTTAGTAGCAGAAAATAGAGCATTGAGAAAAAATGTTGATGAAAACGGAAATGTGTATTTTACTGATGAAATAAATTTTCCTATTGACCACCTTTATTTTGATAGCAGAGAAGAAGTGGAAAAATGGGCTGATGTATTAATAAAAGAACCTTTTACAATAGAGGATAAGTGGTTTTTTAAAATTTGTTATATTACTGTTAAGGATAAAAATTTCTTGTTTTTAAATGTTCATCACATAATATGTGACGGTATGGGAATGGTAAATATATGTAGAAAATTCCAAGAAATTTTAGAAAGAAATGAAAAGAAAATAGCAATAAGCCATACTGTAAATGAAGAAAGCATATCCAAAGAAAAGTATGAAAAGGCTGTTGCTTTTTTTGATAAATATATTAGTAATGAAAGTGCCTTTTGTAAAAAAGAAAATAGCCTTGATTATAGGGCTGGTGTGCAAAAGATATTAATAAAACCTGCGTTATATAATAAGCTGAAATTGTTTGCTGAAAAAAATAAAATTTCAGTTGGTATGGTTATTATAGGAAGTATTTATAAGTATTTTTCTACAGTAAAAAATAGTGATAAAGTTGTTTTTGGTAGTGTATTTTTAAATAGAAATCATAATAATATAAACGATATTTCAATGGTTGCAAATACAATGCCAGTTGCCATTGAAAGTGTTGAAAATTCCTTTTCTAAAACTTGTTTTAGTATTGGAAAAACTATATTTAAACTTATGAAATATGGCTTTTATAGTCAAAAAGATTTGCACAATAATCAACATATACATAGTAATTTATATGATATTTCTATTTCTTACAGAAATGAAAAATTGATACCTGCTTTAAAAATAGGTAAAATAAGAGAATTATTTAATGGTTATTGTGATAGCAATATGAGATTTTATATCAATGAAAAGGAAAATAGTGTAGAAATCCAATTACACTATAAGAAAAGCCTTTTTTCTGATTTTTACGCCGAATGTCTTTTGGATAGAATATTGCATATTACAAAACAGGGTATTAAAGATATAAGTTTGGATAAAATCAGTATATTTACTGAAATGGATAATGAAATATATGAAAAAACTAATTCTACTTTCTACAATTATGATAAAGGAAATGTACAAGGCTATTTTGATGAAATAGTCAAAAAACAGGGTAACAATATTGCTTTAATAGATGATAACAGAGTGCTTACTTTTGAAGAATTTAATCAGTATAGCAACTCTGTTGTAGATTTTCTTATGGAAAACAATGTGGAAAAGGGTAGCACCGTTGGTGTACAAGTAGAAAGAAGTGCTTTTCTCCCCATAATTTTAATGGGAATATTAAAAGCTGGTTGTGTTTATATGCCAATAAGTGTGCATAATTCAAAGGAAACGACAGAGTTTTTTAGAAAAAAGTGTAGTATTGTCATTACAGATAAGAATAAATTTTGCAGAAGTGAAAACAATGTGGTAGATAGTAATAAATATGCCTATACAATGTATACCTCCGGTTCTTCAGGTGTGCCTAAGGGTGTAAAAATAAGTACAGATGCAATTTACAATAGAATGTGTTGGATGCACAGAAAATACAATCTTGCCAGAAGGGTATTGCAAAAGACAACAAATGTATTTGATGTATCAATGTGGGAACTTTTGTCCATTGCCTTCGGTGGTAGTCTGTATATGCTAAATGAGGGAGATGAAAAATATCCAGACAAAATTTTAGAGGCAATTTTAAAACATAAAATACAGATAATTCATTTTGTACCATCTATGCTTAAATTATTTTTGGATTATTGCATTAAAAACAATGTGAAAATTAATTGTGTAGAAGATGTTTTTGCTAGTGGAGAAAAATTGACTTTGCCATTAATGTGTGGTTTTAAAGATGTTTTTATTAATGCAAAACTTCATAACCTTTATGGACCAACTGAATGTGCAGTTGATGTTACATATTATGATGGAACCTTTGAGGAGGATAATATACCTATAGGGTTACCAGTAGATAATTGTGTAATTAAGATTATGAGTAATGAAACAGTTCTTCCGCCTATGGAAAGTGGAGAAATTTGTATTTTTGGTGTACAAACAGGAGAGTATACAGACAAAAATATAAGTGGATTTAAGAATATAAATGGGGAATATGCTTATTATACAGGGGATATTGGTTACATAGGTAAAGATGGAAATATATATTATGAGGGCAGAAAAGATAGACAGCTAAAAGTAAAAGGTATAAGAGTAGAGCCTGAAAGTATTGAAAAGGCGTTTATGTCTGTATCTGGAGTTAGTGATGTAAGAGTTTTTGCCTATAAAGATATGTTATGTGCTGTCTATACTGGAAATTGCAATAATATAAAATCTGTTCTTAGGATAAAACTAAACTATAGAGAAATGCCTACAATAATTAAAAATGTGGAAAGTATTCCACTAAATAAAAATGGCAAAACTGATTATAAAAAACTTTATGAAATTGTTTTAGAAAATGAAAAAATAGATATTAATGCAACTGAAAATGAAAGAAAGCTAATTGATGTAATTGCAAGAGAAACGGAAATCAAAAATATTATGCCTGAAGACGATTTATTTAATAAGGGTATTGATTCTTTGGGGGTAATAAAAGTTGTAAATGCTGTTTCAGAAAGTGATATTAAGTTTAGTGACTTTTACGAGTTTAGAACTGTTAGAAAAATAGTTGAAAACATAAATAGTAGAAAAATGCTTACAGTTTTAAAAAGCAATAATAGCCAAAAAGCTCTGGTATGTGTACCCTATGGTGGAGGCGAACCTCAAATATTTTTAAGTATGTGTGAATATATCAAGGATTTTGATGTTTTAGGAGTATATACTTCGTTTTTTAGTAAAGATATAACAGTTGAAAATATTGGGGAGAACATAGGAAAAGAACTTTGTAAGTTGGGCTATAGTTCCTTTAGTGTTATAGGAATTTGTGTAGGTAGTGTCGTGGCATTGGAGATTGCTAAATACCTAGAAAGTAATAGAAAAGTTGTAGATAATGTGTTTATAGGGGCAAGCCTACCGACAAAAGCTCCTAGAATATTGGGAAAAACAATAAACCCTTGGAGCTTTGTAAATAGAAAATATATAAATTATTTTTTAGAAAAATTAGGTGGAGAACAGGTATGTTTTGAAAAGGTATCAGAAAAAATTTTTAGAAACGATACCAATAGATTTTTCAAATATGTTAATAAAGAAAATAGAATTAATATTAAAGGGGCAGTTATATTAATTTTCGGAGAAAATGATAAAATTACATTAGGCTATAGCAATAAAGCTAAAAAGTGGAAAAATTACATAAATGATTTTAGTTTAATTACATTAAAAAATGCTGGCCATTACTTTATAAAAAGCAAAGCAAAGAAAGTTGCAGAAATAATAGAAAAAAGCTCAAAGATAAATTAGTCTTTGAGCTTTTTTAAGTACAATATTTATTTAATTATAGAGTTTACTTTTTCTGCCATTTCTTCTGGATATGCAGTAATATAAACGCTATCATTAGGTTCGCCCTCAGGGAAGAAGTTATAGAATGTGAAGTTATTTATAAATCTTGCCCATTGATAAACACCGTAGCCATCTTGGTTGTGGTCGCCTGTATCATAAGGGTCTGCTACAATTAAAACATCGTCTAACTGATAATCAGGTGTACCCATATCATCGTAGCCAATAATTACCTGCCAATGACCACCAAAGTCGTTCCAACCAATCATAATTGGAATACCGGCTTTAAGTAAGTTCTGAATAGTTTCTTTGTCTAGGCTGTTTTTATCAAATGTAGTTGTGCATTTAAAACCGTCAACACTTTTGAACATATCAATCATTTGTTCAAGACAAGTTCCTATATGCTTGTCAGAATGGTCAGTTCGGCTATCCCAAAGTGTTTTTTCGTCTATATTGTTGGCTTTGTTAAACCAATTCATAACCATAAGGGCAGCGGAAGCACCACAGCTTACTTCAGAAGTCTGCTGATAAGTTTTAAAATTGTGAAGAATAGTAAGGCTGTCTGTAGATTTCATATTGTAAAAATCAAGATTGCTGTAGTAAGGGGAATTTTTGTGGTCACCCATTCTTTCCACAGAGTCCGGACCGTCTTCAGGGGATAAGTCTACCTTTTTTTCTATCTTCATTTCATCTGTATAGTTTCCAGAAGTCTTATCAGTAGTTATAGATGCAACTCTTTTCATTATAGTTTCGTATTCCTGCTGACTTATTTCTTGCTTAGGTCTTATAGTATTGTCATTATATCCTTTGATAATACCATTTTTAATAGCCCATTCCATAGCTGATTTTGAGTTTTCATCTACTTCTGACCAGTCAGAAAACTTGTTTCCATAGTTGCTGTTTTCAGAAGATACACCTTTAAGTGTATAAATACTTGTTATAATATCTTCCCTTGTAGGTGTTCCACAGTTTGCGGATATTGTCATAGCTGATGAAAGCATAACAATGGAAAGTGTTGTTGCTAAAATTTTCTTTAATTTCATAGTTAAAACCTCCGTTTATTTTATGTTTATAATATTGTTAATAGATGAATAAAAAGATACACCGTTTATACGAAGTACATCTAAGCTGTATATTGTAATTGTGTTTATATATGTATTTACACCGTTTATATTTATAGAACCTGAGGCGTTTAGTATATAATATTTGCCATCGACTTTTCCTAAATAAAGCATTTCGTGGCCTTTAAACTGTAATATTGCTCCGGCAGGGGTTTTATCAAGAATTACTGATTTTTCATAATCAGTTATACCTGCTAAACTTTGTGCAGTAGGAATTTTACTTTGTGTAGAAACATCTCTTGGTAGCTTAAATCCAAAACAACTGTATACAGACATTACCAGTTCTGAACAATCTCGAGAATTGAGAGAACCACCCCAACCGTATCTATTGCCTAAATATTTGAAAGCAAGGTCTAAAGTGTTTTTTCTGGTATAGTCTAGGTAACCAATATGTACATCTCTATTTAAAGGTATAAGTGCTAATTTTGTACAGTAGCTACCGTCATTATTTCTTGCAGGTACTTTAACTGTATAATTAAACCAGTTCGTTCTATAATTGTTAAAGTGTAAATTTTCTGGCTTAACCAGTTCTAGCTTTGTACCCATACCAAGAAATTTTTCTGATAAAGCTGTGTCTACTTCGTCTTTTTCAAGACGGATATTAGGTGCTGTAACAAGAATAAAATCTTTTGGATTTTTGGCGTTTAGCCATTCTTCTCGATTTTGGCATATTGCTATATTATCGTTAGAAACCCAACCGTTGTAGTATTCGCATCTTATATATGAGAATTTTTTATCGGCTGTTTGAAAGTATACAATAATAGGGGTATTCACTTCCATAGAAGTTGCAGAATTTTGATTCCAGTCCCATTCATCAGAACGCCAAGACCAATTTGCAGAATCAGGATAGTACTTGAGAACAGTTCTATTTACAACTATACCATATTTTAAAGTCATATTACTTGAAACATCAGAATATTTAATATTGTTTCTAATGTTCTGTATGTAATCTTTAGACATAACATTCCCGTTTATGTAAAATGTGTCGTTTAATGTAAAGTTAGAAAGGTTGTTGACAAATTCAACTCCGTTAAAATTTTCATTAACACATTCAAGATTTGCCATATTTGTTCCAGAGGTGTTAATTATATTGTTGTTAAAATTTACAATATCACTACTGTTCATAATGATTTTGTTTGGCTCATCAATTTTTGAAATCCAATAACTAGAATTGCACATTTCAGGGTAGACCGAACTAGAAATACCATAATTTGTCGTATTGGCAAATACTGATGTTGAAATCAAATTAAAAATAAAAAGTGATGATGTCAATATTTTAAAAAGTTTTCTTTTGTTCATAGGCAAACCTCCTTTGTTTAGTATGTTCAATTAATTATACCATAAAAATAGCAACAATATAGCAACAAATGGAAATATTGAAAATATAAAAATTTGGTGTAAAATGTCAATATTGAAAATATAAAAATTTGGTGTAAAATGGAAATATTGAATAAAGAAATTTAGTTTCGGAAAAAGAGGGGGAGGAATATTGAATTTACTTATTGTAGATGATGAGCCTATGGCTTTAGAGGAAATAAGGGAAGTTGTATTAGAAGTAAAGAATGATATCTGTGTAAAATGCTGTGACAATTATATGGATGCTCTGGAAAATGCTAAAATAAAAAAATATGATGTGGCTTTTTTAGATATTTCAATGCCCTGTATGAATGGATTGGAAATTGCCAAAAATTTAAAAGATATAAATAAAAATACTAATATTGTCTTTATTACAGGCTATTCAGAATATGCTGTAGAGGCTTTTTCAATAAATGCAAGTGGATACATATTGAAACCGGCAAAAAAAGCAGATGTGAAAAATGCTTTGGATAATTTGCGTATACCCGTAGTGGAAGATATTCAAACAGGACTTAGAATAAAGTGTTTTGGAAATTTTGAAGTTTTTTATAATGATGAACCAATTAAATTTAAAAGAACTCTTACAAAAGAAGTATTAGCCTATTTAGTTAATTTAAAAGGAGCGACAGCTACTACAAATGAAATTTGTGCTGTTCTTTTTGGAGATAAGTCTAACGAAAATTCCAGTAAGCACTATTTCAGAAATCTTATATCTGACTTGAGGGCGACTCTTGGACAATATAACTCAGAAGATATATTTGTGTATAAACGAAATAGTTTTAGTGTTGATGTTAGTAAGATAAATTGTGATTACTATAAATATTTGGATTATGATATTTCAGCTGTAAATAGTTATATGGGAGAATATATGAAACAATACAGTTGGGCAGAATTAACTAATGGATTTTTAATAAGTCAAAGTGAAAAATAGCTTTTAAAAAATGCAATTTTGTAAATAAAATTATTTTTATATACGAAATTGTGTTTTTTTTAACAATTTTTTTAAAAATGCTAAAATTTGTTGCGGTTTTGTTGCTGTAGGGGTGTTATAATAATAAAAAAAGAAAGAAATGTGGGGGGATTTATTATGGGAAAACTAAAAAAGATTACAGCATTGGCTTTAGCATCTACAATGATTTTGACAGGACAGAGCGTATTTGCCGAAACAAATAATAATAACATTTCTGTTGTTGTAGACGGAAGTGAATTGACATTTGATACACAGCCGGTTATTGAAAATGGTAGAGTGTTAGTGCCTTTTAGAAAGATTTTTGAGGCTCTTAACTGTGCGGTATCATACAGAAGTAATGGAGCAAGCAAGGAAGTAGTTGCTGTTAACGGAGAAAAATTCATTACCGCAGAAATTGGTTCAAATACAATGACTGTTGATGGAGAAGAAATAAAGCTTGATGCTCCGGCTAGAATTGATAATGGCAGAACCTTAGTTCCTTTAAGAGCTGTTTCAGAAAGTCTTAATGCTGATGTTCAATGGAACGGAGAAGAGAAAAAAGTAACTATTAACAAAAAAGCAGGTTTTTACAAAATATCATCAGTTTCTAATGATGAAACAGTTAAGGCTGATGACGGTACAAATATTGCATACATAAGCACAGTTTATCCTGTTATTGAGGGTAGTAGTGATTTTGTAAAGAAGATTAATAGTGAATATAAGGCTCAGGCAGAAAAGTTTGTTTCAAGTGCAAAAACTGAATTTGTAGAAGATGCAAAGTTGCTTTATAAGGAAATGGGTTCAGAATATAATCCTATGGAATTTACACTTTCTTATGAAGTAAATACAAATAGAGATGGTGTAATTTCTATTACTAATTTTGACTATGAAAACACTAATGGAGCTCATCCAAGTTATTCAAAGTCTTCAAGGACTTTTAATATGACTGATGAAAAGGAACTTCAGCTTATTGATGTTCTTGTAGGAGAACAGGAAGGTCTTGAGCAGACTGTATATGATGCGTTTATAAGCTATTTGGAAAAGAATGACCCTGGTCTTGATGCAGAAGCTGCTGAAAACTTGGGTAGCAAGCTTAAAGATGTAAGTTGGTATTTAACAGATGATTCATTGGTTATGTACTATAACCCATATGAGATAGCTCCTTATACTCTTGGTACACCTACAGTTGAAATTAAACCAGAAAATGAACCAATGCTTAATCTTTATCTTTCAAAATAGCTATTAGTGTATAATTTTGGCAAAAGGAATTTAAGTTTTATTTCTTTAATTTGTTTTAAATATGTAATATTAATTGTCATATATAAATATAAAAAATAAGGAGGAGTTTTTTATGAAAAATCCAGCAAAGGCGATTAAAATCGTTTCAATTATTGTTTTAATTTATGGCATCTTACTTGGTATTGGTGGTATACTTCTTACAGCAGGTGGTGGAATAGGCACTAGCTTTGTAGGAAATAACTCAGAGGCAATTAACAGTGCAATCGCTGAAAATTCAGAAGCATCATCATCTATGGACGAAATTAATAATACATTTGGTACAGATGCAAAGCCAGCAGAGGCTGCTGTTGTTGTAACATCTGCTTTACTTGTATTAGGTATTGTATTTGTTATTTCAGCAATTTTCGATATTATTGCTGCAGTATTGGGCTTAAAGGCTGCTAAGGGAGGCAACCCAAATCCAGCGTTCATATTTGGTATTATTGATATTGTATTGTCAGTTATTTCAATAGTTACATATAAGGGTAACTATGACATATTTTCTGTTATTAGCTTAATTATTGGCTTTGCTATTTCAGCTATTTATACATATGCTGCATATCAGCTTAAAAAACAGAGAGCATAATTTCAAAATTAGAATTTTTTGACGATTGATATTATTTCTTAAACAGACTGTCGATTATAAACTGACAGTCTGTTTTTAGTGAATCGGAAAGATAAATCCGATGGCTTGCATGTCAAGCCACAAATTAACGCAGTTAATTTGTTCTGACAGTGAATCGGAAAGATAAATCCGATGGCTTGATATGTCAAGCCACAAATTAACGCAGTTAATTTGTTCTGACAGTGAATCGGAAAGATAAATCCGATGGCTTGTTTGCAAGTTACAAATTAACAAAGTTAATCTAAAAAAATAATGCCCATTTCCAAAAAGAGGAAATGGGCAATTTTTCTATTTTTCTATAATGCTGTAATCTCTATCGCTGAAATAACTATCTTTTAATCCGTCAGTAACATATATTTTTCCGTCAGTTGTAATAAGTACAGCTTGGAAATCTTGATTTTCTCTCCAATATTCCGTAGCTTTATCAAGTCCCATTACAAATAAGGCTGTTGAAAGACCGTCACCCTCAATACCTTTGTCTGTTACTATAGTTACAGAACTTAAACCACTTGTTGCCGGTTTTCCAGTTTTAGGGTCAACAATATGTTCATAAGTTACACCGTCTTTAACAAAGTATCGTTGATAACCTCCAGATGTTATAACAGCTTTGTCAGATACTTTTACACCGCCAACATATTTATTTTGGTCAAAAGGGTCTTGTATAGCGACTTTCCAAAGATTTCCGTCAGGCTTTGTACCTAAAGTTTGAACATTACCGCCTAATGAAATAATAGCTGATGTTACACCCTCGTCTTTGAGGAGCTTTATAATGGTATCAGAGGTATAACCTTTGGCAATACCACCTAAATCCACCTGTGTATCCTTAGGTTTGGAAATAACATTATCTTTAATTGATACCTTGCTATAGTCTACATTTTTTAAAGCATTTTTTATCTCATCATCTGTAGGTACATAGAAATTTTGGTTATAAAAACCCCATAAATCCATAACAGGAGCAATGGTAATATCAAATGCACCCCTTGTCTTTTTACCAATATTAAGTGCTGTTTCAACAATGTAAGCTGTTTCATCAGTAAGCTTAGTTTCTTCATTGTTGTTTACGGCATATATTTCACTTTCTTGACTTCCACGCCTTAATTCTTTATCTATTTCATTAATTTTCTTTTCAGCATCATTTAAAACATCGGAATTATCTGTATAGGCTGTTAAATCCATAATTGTATCCATAGCATATACAGTTTTCTTTTGTTCTTGAATTTTATTTGAACTACATCCTGTAAGCAGTAATGAACCTACAAGTAATGGAAGTAGAATTTTCTTTGAAAACAATCTCATCTCAAGTACCTTTCTATTATTGCACAAATTTAGTTAGAATTAGCTAACTACACCTAAAACAATCTATCATATTATTAAATTAATGTCAACAGTTTGGCATAAATTTAAACAATAATTAAGGGTGTGCATATTTGCACACCCTCTCTAAACTAATAAAATTTATTCAGCAACTGTTTCGCTTTCAGTTACTTCTTCAATAGTAGTTTCTTCAGATATTTCCTCAGTCACTTCTTCAGTAGTTTCTTCTGTTTCATCAACAGTAGTTTCATCTACTACTACGGCCTTAGTTTCGTCAACTTCTGGTAAAGCTACAGCAATTACATCAGTTATATCTGCTGTATTGTCCTTTACAACATCTTCGAAAACTGTAGTGTTGTCTTCTGTTTCAGTAACAACTACCTTTTCTTCGTTGTTTTCTTCAGCAGTTGTGCTAACTGCATCAGCAGGAGCATAGTGAACAGATGCAGTCATACCTAATTTGTCAGCATCGTTGTAATCTAAAGTAGGGAAAGTTACAGTATACTGTGTATCCTTTACAAGGCTGTCCTTAACATTTTCAAAAGTAAGTGTAAGAACATTACCATTTACAACAACCTTACCATTTTCAGCTACAGTATTTCTACCTTCGCCAATAGTGATTTTAGCAGTACCGTTGGCAACTGCATTTACAAGGCTTTCAGCATAAGTAGCATTGTTAATATCGTAGTTTAATACTAAATCAGTACCGTCTGTAATTTCGTTTACATCATCGTCATCGCCCTGCATTTTAAGAGGAGAGTCGAGGTCAAATCTAGCACTAGATTCAAGGACAACATCCTTATAACCATCAGCCATTAAAGTAATTCTATACTTACCATTACCGAAGTCCTTAAATCTGTCATAGCTGTTAGTTACAGCAACTTCAACAACAGGACCATGGTTAGGAGAAATCCATAAGTCAGATGCGAACTTAGCACCAGCAACAACAGGAGTAGCAGTACCGTCTTCGCCTAAGTATTCAATCTTAGCACCCTGAACATTGTAAATATAATCCTTAAATTCGCCAACCTTACCGGCAACAGCTTCATCAGTATTGATATTCTTGTGAGCTGGGTCATCAGCTTTCATATTAGCATAATCATCAAAGTAAACAAGGAAAGTAACATCGCCAAATCTCTTAGCATACTTTGTGTTTACAGTAAATTTATTGTTATCATTTGTGTTAGCTTCAGAATAGTTACCAACATTCTTTACAGAAACATTGTCATTAACAACTCTCTTACCGTAAAGACCGTTAGCATTTAATTCCTTGTAAGAATAAACATTGCTTTCGTTTAAGTCAGCATCAAAGTTTAAAGATGCAATTTCGTCAGAAACTTTCTGAGCCTGTGCTTCATAGCCAGAAACATTCTTTAAGATTTCAGCATTAACAGCCATATCCTTAGAAACAGCTACAACAACATCTTTAATACCAGTAGCAGTTATTTTACCATTGCTACCTCTGTTAGAAGAACCGTCATAACCAAAGTCAGCCTTTGCATTGTCAGGTCTTACAACAGTATAAGCACCATTTTCATACTTAATAGAGCTAGAGAAAGGAGCCATTTCGCCGTTGCTGTTTAAAGCATTAACAGCCTGTGTAAATGATAATCTACCTAAACCGTAACCAGTAGTAGCTCTTGAAACAGCATCGTACATACCGGCATCAGTATCAGCACCAGTAGCAGCATACTTATCATTAGCACTCTGAGTAGCAGTATAGCTGTCAGGAATTTCAGCTACAGTACCGTTCTTAGCAAATTCAGTAGAAAAAGTACCGTTGAAACCATCACTTGTTTCAGCATACCAGTATTCGCCATAAGTTAAAGTTTTCCTAGCAAACTTGTAACCAGAAAGGGCATTGTCGCTATACTTAACAATAGTCTTTTCAGCATTTACAGCAGTAGGTGTAACAGCAGTACCGTTGAAAGTAAATGTATAATTAGACATTGGCTTTTCAAGTGTGGCAACATAGTAGTCAGCACCGTCAACTGTTACCTTATTCTGGCTTTCAAGAGCAACAGCTGTAGTAGTTTCAGTAGTTTCTTCAGTTGTAGTTTCTGTAGTTGTTTCAGTAGTAGCCTCTGTTGTCTTAGTATTTGACTTTTTGCTACTGCTTGAAGATGAACCACCACCAGCAGCCTTTAATGAGTTTTTGCCAACGAAAGTAGTAGTTTCAGTTGAACTTTCTTCTGTAGTGTCTACAGTAGTATTTTCTGCATCAGTAGTTATTTCTGTGCTTTCTTCATCAGCACCAAATTTATTCTGACAGTTATATAAAAGCTGAGCAAATTCTTCTCTAGTGATATTGTTCTTTGGATTTAACTTGCCATTACTACCGTTTACAATACCATTTTCAACTAAAGCTGAAACAGCATTTACAGCCCAGCTTGAAACATCTGAACCGTCAGTAAAAGCTGAAAGATTAGCATTTTCGCCAGTAAGGTCATATGCTCTAGCGATTATTGTCATTACTTCTTCTCTAGTAATATTGTCATTTGGTCTAAGCTTGTTGTCTGAACCTTTGAAAAGACCAGCATCTACAGCCTTAGCTAAATCATCATAGTACCATTGACTAGCATTAACATCAGTATAAGAACTAAGGTCTGCCTTGTTTTCTAACTTTAATACTCTTGCAAATATAGATGCTACCTGAGCTCTAGTTGCAAGACCTTGAGGGTTTAATTTACCGTTACTACCCTGAATGTAACCGTTGTTTACTGCATAAGTCATAGCAGCATTAGACCAACCAGTAGGCATATCTGAATAATCTTCTGCAAAAGTCTGCATTGAAGATGCCATCATAGTAAGAACTATGCCTAAAGAAAGCACTCTCTTTTTCATATTTTCCTCCTTTAAATAGTTAGCAAAAGCTAACAATACATCAAAAAAATAAATGCCTATTTCTAAGCATTTTATTATTAAAAGTAGAAAAAATTTCAAAAACTAAAAGTTGTTTTTAATATTTTTTCTACTAAAAATTTGATTAAATGATACAATATTTAATTAATGTATGTCAACCAGCTTTTTGATGTTTTATTTTCAATTACTGTAGTATGGTATATAATTTACCTTTATTGAAAAATCTTATCAATTTCGGAGAAAAAATTTTAATTATGCTTGTATTTTGTTTCAAGTCTTTTTATTAAAAGCTGTGCTACAATACCTGTAAATATACCGGATATAATACCGGATATAAATAAAAGTGGAAAATAGAAAACTATACGCCAAGTACCTGTTAATATAATAGCAACAATAATCTGACCCAAGTTATGACCAATAGCACCAAAGGCACTTATTACCCAAAGTTTGTCCTTCTTTAAAAATAAAGAGAAAAGGGACATAACAGCAAAACTGAAAATACCACCGGCTATGCTGTATAAAAAGGAAGTCATTTGACCGGCAAATATACTGCTTATAACTATACGAAGTATAAGAACCGTAAAGGCATCTTTTTTGTTGTAGAGTAGTATTATTACAAGAGTAATAATGTTTGAAAGTCCCATTTTTATCCCTGGTATAGGAGTAAGAGGTGGAAGTTGTAATTCCAAAACAAATATTATTATTGCTATAGTCAAAAGAACTGATAATTGAGTTAATCTTCTGACATTATAGCTTGTTGAATTATTTGTTTCCTGCGATTGCATCAAAGTCACTCTCCTTATCCACTATTGTAATTGATAATCTGTGAGGTAAACACACTATAGGGATTACACCGTCAGAAATATAGCCAGTATTTACACATATTTTATCAGCACAGTCAGCATCAATAATGGCAATTTTCCCTTGTTCTACTCTTATTGTATTGCTGTGTCCGTCACTTGTTTTTATTTCAAATTCGTAAGGGTCTGTTACAGCGTTTAAGTCTATTTCTTTTATTATTTTACCGTTTTGGCGAATAACAGCATTTTTATGTTCTCCACCCAAATTGTTCATTACTATCCATACTGTAGCTGAAACAATGCAAAGAACAGCAAAAATAATAATCCATTTTAAATTATCTTTCATATATAATCAATCCTTATTGTTAGCATTGACTAACATTCTATCATTACTAAAAATCAATGTCAATATTTATGGTTATATTTACGGTTATAATTAAATAAAAAAATATTGACAAGAAAGTTCAAGTGATGTAGACTTAGTTAGCAAAAACTAATTAAGTTATAATAAGCTAATTATGTAAGGAGAATTGTATATGCGTTTAGGTTTAACAGAGTTAATATTTATTTTCGGCATTATTTTAATCGTATTTGGTCCTACAAAGTTACCTACATTAGGTAAGTCTATGGGCGAGGCTATTAAAAATTTCAAAGATGGACTTAATAAAGTTGAAGTAAAAGATGAAAACACAAATGAAACAAAATAATGATGGAGTAATGCCAATTACTTCCCATTTATTGGAACTGAGAAAAAGGCTTGTAGTTATATTTCTTACGGTGTTGGTATTTTCGTTTATTTCCTTTTTGTTTTCAGAGGATTTAATAAAAAATCTTATGTCATTGTCAAAGGGTTATAAATTTATATATAATACACCGGAGGCATTAATAATTCAAAGTCTTAAACTTGCTATAATGTCAGGAATTGTACTGTCTAGTCCAGTTATATTTTTTAATATTTGGATGTTTGTTTCTCCAGCTCTTAAAGTTACTGAAAGAGTAGTAATAACTATTATTTTTACATTGGGAGTGGTTTTATTTTTAATGGGTTGTATCTTTGCCTATTACATAATAATTCCCTTTGTGCTTAAATTCTTTGTTGAGTCAAACTCTATATCAGAACTTCAAGCCTATGTTACTTTGGAGGGGTACATATCCATAATTGTAAGTTTCTTTATAGCCTTTGGACTTGTGTTTGAATTGCCAGTAGTTTTGCTTTGCCTTGATATAGCAGGAATAGCAAGACGAAAAACTTTTGTAAATATGAGAAAATTTGCAATAGTTATCATCTGTATCGTGTCAGGTATTATTACACCACCAGATGTATTTTCTCTTATTGTTACAGCAATTCCAATGGTTATTTTATTTGAATTAAGTCTGTTTATAATGTACTTATATGAGAAAATAACGAAAAAGAACTAGAAAACACCTGTACTGAATTTGTTTCCAGTACAGGTGTTTTTCTATCTTTTTGTATAATAAGTGTGTAAATATTTGTGGGCAGTATTTGAACAAGGTAGAGTAAGATACTTTTCGTATATAGCTTTAAGGCTTGAATTTTCGTGACATTTTCTAATTTTGTTACTTCTGTCACTTTCGTAAAGTCCTTTACTTCTCAATGCTGTATTGCCACTGTATAAAGGTGTACCGCCACCACCTACACAGCCACCAGGACAAGCCATAATTTCAATAAATGTATATGGACTTGTACCATTTTTGACTTCATCTAATATTTTTTCAGCATTTTTAATACCATTTACAACACAGGCTTTTATAGTTTTATCTTTTATTTTGATTTCAGTATGCTTTATACCGTCACTACCTCGTAATTGCTTAAACTCAACATCTGTAAGTATTTCTCCGGTCATAAGTTCGTACATACTTCTTATGGCAGCCTCTGTAACACCACCACTTGCACCGAATATTCTACCAGCACCAGATGTATTTCCGAATAATGAATCGTATTCGCTATCTTGAAGTTTTGTAAGGTTTATGCCTTTTGACCTTAAAAGTTTTGCGTATTCTCTTACAGTAAGAACAGCATCTACATCACGACCACCCTCTGTATACATTTCAGGTCTTAAAGCCTCGTGCTTTTTAGCTGTACAAGGCATAACAGCTATGTGATATATGTTATCCTTTCCAAGATAATTTTTAATAAGTGCACCTAACATTTGCTGAGGGGATTTACAACTTGAAATATTGTCAAAAAGGCTAGGGTAGTTAAGCTCAGCATAGTTTATCCAACCTGGGCAACAAGATGTAATCATAGGGAGAACGCCACCAGTTTTAATTCTGGTTATAAGTTCAGTTACTTCCTCCATTATTGTAATGTCAGCACCAAAATCTGTTCTAAAAACATAGTCCCCAAGCATTTTAGCTGATGTAGCAATTTTGCCGGAAACATTTTCTCCGGATAAAAGCCCAAATTCTTCGCCTAATATGTTTTGTGAAGACGGTGCAAACTGCCAAACTATTGTTTTTCCGCTGTTTAAAGCTGTTGTTACCTTTTGGAGGGCGTCGTTTTCAGCAATAGCACCAGTAGGACAGACCTTGCTACATTGACCACAGCCAATACATTTTGTCTGGCTCAAATCGTACCCACCAATAGTGTCAGAGTAAGTTTTGCCATTTTCAGTTTTTAATTCTAATATGTTTATGGCTTGAGTATTTTTACAGACATCAACACATTGACCACAGCCAATACACTTTGAAATATCTCTTATTATGGCATTACTTGAAGTATCAGCAATAGTAGAAACAGTAGATTCGCTGTCTACAATAGTATCGCCAAATACATTCTTACCAAAAGCCCATAGAGATGCAAAGCCAGCAGCATTAATAGCTCCCAACTTCAGAAACTCTCGCCTTGATATATTTTTACTCATACATTACCTCCGTTAGAAAACTAGCATAATTCCATAGTTTGCCTATGCTAACTTAGTACATTTTAACTATTCTTAATACCTATGTCAATAATGCTTAATCAACAAAACTTCTCAATTAGTCGTGTTGACATAATAAATGTATTATACTATACTCTAGTGTGGTTACTGTTAGATAACTAGGTTAGTAGAACCTAACCTTAATTCAAAAGTAGTTTGTTTAATATGGTATTCTGTTATTTTTTAATAGATGTTTTATATTAAAAAACTAAATATAGTATATTTTAAAAGGAGGAATATTAAATGCTGTTTAAAAATAAAAAAATGAGCAGAATAGTTGCTTTATTATTAACAGCAGCCTTGAGTTTTTCCGCTAATTCATTTGTTTTTGCTGGAGAAAATTCAAGTTCAGTTCTTTTAGGCGATGTTAATGGAGATGGCAAGGTAAATTCAGATGATGCGTCATTAGCACTTAGTTATGTACTTAAACCTAATGAAGTACAGGGCTTTAATCCTGATGTAGCAGATGTAAATGGAAATGCTGTTATTGACTCTGTAGATGTTGCTTTAATTTTACAAAAGGCTTTAGATTCTAGTTTTAAGTTCCCTATTGAAGATGTGCCTACAGTAACAAATGTTACAAACTGGAAGGAATTTAAGACAGCTGCCGCGACTGCAAAGGAAGGCGATACTATAAGTCTTTCAAATGATATTTCAGCAGACGGTTCAGCAATATTTGATGTAGACGGTGTATCAGGTGCAACACTTGTAGTAAAAGAAAAGAATGTAACAATTCTTGGTAACGGACATACTGTAAAGTCAGACGGTACTAATACATTTACATTTGACTTTGACGGTGAAGCAAATGAAACAGCTGGTACTTCAGGTGCAAAGGGTGTTAATGTAAAGGACCTTACTATTGATGGTGCAAGCTTTAAGCATAAAATCGGTGGTGGTATGTTCCTTGAAGCCGATGCAGATGTTACACTTACAAATGTAACAATGAAGAATTGTAATGCAGGAGCTACATCAGCATTCAATGGTGGTGGCGCAGTTTATGTAAACTACCACAGAGGAGAAACTCCAACACTTACAGCTGTTAATTCAACTTTCGAAAACAATAGCGTAGGCGACGGTACAACTGGTCGTGGTGGTGCAATTTACGGTTCTACAGGTAATGTAGTATTAGAAAATTGTACTTTCAAGGGCAACAAGGCAGGCTACGGTGGTGCAGTTGCTATGGACGGTAAGCATGGAAATTCAGGCGAAGAAGTAAATGGTTCACTTTCAGTAACTAATTGTACATTTATTGACAATGACGGAGTCAACGGTGGCGATGATATTTATGTATTTGAAGGTACATCAGCAGGTAAGAAGGGTAAGGCTATTACTTCAAATATTGATGTTAAAAATATCTCTGGTACTTTTAGTGGCGAAACTACTGATGATTTCAAGGATTATGATGTTGTTTATTCAAGATATTATGCAGATACATATGTTGGAGATAAGACAAAGACAGCACCAAAATTTGACGGTGTAACTGTTCACGATATTACATTCCCAACACAGGATAGAGATACTCTTGAAGTTCCTACTACTACAACAGAAACAACAACTACTACAACTACTACAACTGAGAGTACAACAGAAACAACTACTACAACAACAGAAACTACAACTCAGACAACTACAACAACTACTACAGAAACAACAACTGAATCTACTACAGAATCTACAGAGGCAACAACTGCTGTATATAAGGGTAGTGAAACAGTTGATGTATATGGTTATGATGTTAAGGTAGCTGTAGCAGTAGACGGAGATGGCAAGATTATTTCTGTATTAGACGACAACACAGATACACAGGATATGTTTAATGAAATGTTCTATAGCAAGGCTATAGCTATGTTTAAGAATTTCATAGGCAAGACAGCTAGTGAACTTGATGATGTAGATGGTGTATCAACAGCAACATATTCTTCAAATGCCATAAGGGGAGCTGTTAAGAATGCTCTTAGCTCTATACCAGCATCATTAGACATTTCTTCTAGCTTTGTATCAGGTGGTGCTGTAAATGCAAATAGTAGCTTTGCTGAAGTTGCATTAAAGAGTAGTAATGATAGTGCCAATATATTCTATACAACAGACGGCACAGAACCTAATGAAAATTCAAACAAGTATGACGGTAGCATAAAATTAACTGCTGCTGATATAACTTCATCATCAAAAAAAGTGGTGGACTGATTACTTTAAAGGCAATAGCTGTAAAGGATAATGCAAAATCTTCTGTTTTGGAGCAAAAAGTAATTTTTGCTGATGAATTAGACGGAAAATATGAAGACGGTACATATGGCAGTCCTTTGAGAAGTTATGTTGGAAAGGATACAGTTTCAGTAACTGTATCTGACGGATTAATAAGGGCTATAAATGTAAAGCCTGTTTCAGGAGAAGCAGACCAAGACCTTATTGACGAATTGCTTATTAACCAGTGTAGAGATATTAACTATAGTAGTCAAAATCAAGACTATGTAAATAGAATTTACGAAGTCTTGTATGGTCATTTTGAAAATAATAGTTCAGAGCCTACAATTCCAGAAATAAGCTATACAAAAAACAATGACATAATAACAGTTACCATTACAGGAAGTAATGTGTATTACTCTGTTGATGGCTCAATACCATCAATATTGTATACAAAACCTGTAGTTATAAACACTTCTGATTATAATGATGTGGATAAAATCAGAGTGCGTGCTGTAGCTGTTGACGGTAATCAGTCCTCCGAAGAAAAACAGTTGGATATTTATACAAATACCAATGATATATTAAATTCAATAAGTTTTTACCAGAAAGCTTTTGAATAAAAGGCATTAAAAAAATCACTCCGAATAAAATAGTTTCGGGGTGATTTTTTATGTTACAAAAATTAAAAAAAGTAGTAAAAAAGTTGCTAAACAATAAGAAAGTTCCGGTTGTTACACTTGGAATAGTAGCACTTTTAATTTTAACTGCCGGACTCTTTACACCAATGACACAACCAACAACTGCATCAAAGAAAAAATTGCCTATATACTGCGTAGATACACAGGGCAAAAAACAGGTTTCTATATCCTTTGATGCTGCTTGGGGAGCAGGTAGGTGGGGAAGATGTTTACTACCATATGAAATTACACTACTCTCAAATCGTGGTTGTTGGAATGGCTATGGCTACGAAGTTTTACTACCATATGAAATTACACTACTCTCAAACCAAATCGTAAGGCATATTAACTCTTTTTGTGTTTTACTACCATATGAAATTACACTACTCTCAAACAATCAGTAACAGTATCGTCATTTATGTACCGTTTTACTACCATATGAAATTACACTACTCTCAAACCTGAAACACGAACCGAAACAGTCCTGACCAGTTTTACTACCATATGAAATTACACTACTCTCAAACTGGAATGAACATCACTGGTTGAAAAAAAGAGTTTTACTACCATATGAAATTACACTACTCTCAAACTATGAAGCCGATAATGAAACTTTTTCCATTGTTTTACTACCATATGAAATTACACTACTCTCAAACGGCATCTGTACCCTTTAATAATTCCTTTTCGTTTTACTACCATATGAAATTACACTACTCTCAAACAGAATGGTTCGAAGCCAACGAACCTACTTTGTTTTACTACCATATGAAATTACACTACTCTCAAACATAGTCATATAATCATTCTCCAAAAAGAAAGTTTTACTACCATATGAAATTACACTACTCTCAAACCAGATTGAATTTAAAAAATATCCATGCAAAGTTTTACTACCATATAAAATTACACTACTCTCAAACAAGTTCACTTAAAGAAGCAATTAATAATGTGTTTTACTACCATATGAAATTACACTACTCTCAAACACTAAAAAAAGTGGTGAAAGCTACAAGGCTGTTTTACTACCATATGAAATTACACTACTCTCAAACCTCAAATTATAAAAATAGGGGAGAATATTCAATGCCACTACTCGCATTGTAATTCATATGGTAGGTATAAAAACTACTTTTTTAGACTAACTTCACAGTAATCTTTGTCAATAAGATATACTTGAGAGAATATGTTGATATTTTCTGGTTGTTTATCTTCAATAAGAATAATAAAAATTTTCTCGTAATGACAAAATTCATATAGCTTTTCTATTTCATATTCAGTTAAATAAGATAGAAGATTGACAAAGACAAAACATTTAGTTTTTACGAATTCACTGTGAATTTTAATATAATCTATAATACGTTCTAAAGTATCCAAGTTATCATCTTTAAATTTAATGTTTATGAATTTAAGTAGTGATAAAATATCAAAATCGTTAATCCAGTCTAAATTAAAATCGACAATATTTTGAAGACTATTTGCGTATGCACACATTATATTATATATTTTATTATTTTGCAATAATAGTTCAGTAGAACTTATTTCTTTTTTTAGAAAATCATACAGTTTATTAAGTGCTTTTCTATTATTTAGTGATAAATTAAAAATATCAATAATACATTCAATTTCTCCAATATCAATGATATTGCTATTTTCTGAAAATATAATAGGACTTTCTCCACTTTCTATGTTTGTGTCACAAATAATATTTCTAAAAGCTTTTGGATTTTCTACTATTAAAAGAAATTTATCATTTTCATTTAGTTCAATAATAAATTGATAATCTATATGTGCAATTTTCATAATATAACCAACATTTCATCTGTATCTAATACATTTACTTTATATTCACCAGTTATTATTTCCATTTTTGAAAATTGTTTTTCTGTTAAAGTAATAATTTGAACAATGCCTTCAGGTGGTTTATTATTTTTTATTCCATTCACAATAGAGTTTACTACTGTAGAGTTTAAAGCCAATTTACTGTAAACAGACTCCTGCATCATAATAAATCCATTTTTTATTAAATATTTTCTAAAATTTGCATAATCCTTTCGATTTGCAGGTGTTATTGTAGGTAAATCGAAAAATACCATTATTCTCATAAATCTATAACTCATCTTTATAAAATTTAATTAAGGATACATCTTGTTGATTAATTGCATCAAACACACTTTTACAGTAAATTTTAATTGCATTATTTACATAATTAATTTTACCATCAATAATTACTTCTTTGTTAAGGATATTTATTAATTCCATTTTTTCATTGTGATTAAATATTTCAGGTTTTAAATTATATACTATTTTGTCAACTAAAGTTCTAAAAGGTTCCATAAGGTCAGAACCTAAATTAAAATGGTTAAACATATTATCATGAAATAATCCTAATTGTGTTATGTATCCATTAGCAACAATTTCTCTGTTAAATGTGCTTAATAGTATACCGTATCCATAGTTTAAAGCTGCATTTGTAGGGGTATCTGATGTTCTTGTAAAATCCATTCCAAATAGTGCGTTAAAATATACCTTTGCAGAGTGCCCCTCTCTGTTTGTTGCATCTCCAATTTCAATTTGAGATAAATATTCATCTAACATAAAATATTCTTTTTTATTGAAGTATTTAAGAATATTTCTTTGATTTCTTATTTTTTCTGATACAATTTCAGTCCAAATAAGTTCTTTAATTTCATCGTTCCAGCGAATTTGGTTTCTTATTTTTGCACTTGAATCGTGACAACCATAATAAGAAACCAATTCAGAGGAAGGATTTCTTTTTTCATCACAAAAAATAACTTTAATTTTTCTTTTAATAAGCTCATTTAGTAAAGCTGCAGTAATAGAAACAGCAGTATTTTCAATAAGTAATATAGAAATTTCACTTAAATGAATTTTAGTTATTTCTTCTTGACGGACAACTAAATAATCTAATTTGTAATCTAGCTTTGCACTACTTGAAATTACTATAGTACGCCAACTCATATTTTGTTTAGGTCAACAGTATATTCATATATGCCTGTTGGTGATTGATGAACAAGTTTTACATTTTTTGCGGTAATATTTTTTGCTATTTGTATTATACCTACAGTTTTTTTTAAATTAATAGAAACTAGATTTGCAGAGGTTAGAGGTTTACATTGGAATAAGTGTAATATTTCACTTAATACTATACATTGTTCTTTTACAGTAAGCTCTATAAATATATCTCTTGCGTTTATTAATTTTTCTACAGGATTTGCAGGTCGTTTACTATATATACCTGTAGTTAATTTTTGAATAAAAATATCATATAACTTTATATTTTCTTTAGCAGAAAGTTCCATATAAGGAGTTACTTCTAACTTGTTTTTGTTAATGTTATTTTCATTTACAAATTTCATTAATTTTTTTAAATATATCACCATATCTGACTCTAAAATGAGCTGTACTGCTCCCTGTAATTTTAATTGGAGACCAGTTGAACCTTTTAAATGCATAGGAAAACCATCAACAATAAGTAGGGCATTTTTCTTTATACATTTGAGAATTATTTTAGGTTCTTTTAATTTATGAACTTCTTTGCAATAATTAAGTAAGAATTCTTCGTTTTTGCTAAATTCTTTTTCTCTATAAAGTGGCATAGTTTCAATAGTTCTTATATAATTACCTTTTTTATCTTTAGATTCAACTAGCATAAAATAGGAAGGGGTAATACTGTTGTATCCACCGTATTTCCAAACTTCTTTACCTTTTTTTAGAGGAACAAGAGTTGTTTGCTTACTTTTATCACCAGTAGCTTTTAAAGGATTTTGGTCAAAAAGTTCACCTTTATTTGTCATTGCATACCTTGTATATAATATATCATTTTTACCTAAATATTTATTTACTGTCTTTTGAGTTCCTTCGTTACCAACAACCCAAATGTTTTCGTTATTTACAGTTAAATTAAAATCATACATTCTATTAAGACTGTATTTTACATTTCTATTATTTTTCAACCACATTAAAGGGTTGTTAGTAAACTTAGAACTGTAAACATTACCTACAACAATATTCAAATAAGCATCTTTAGCATGGTGATAGTCATTTAATTCTCTTACTTTTACACCATTTTCACAGTCTTTACGGTGCCTAAAATCTGATACATTTTTAGCTTTAACATATATTATTTCTGTATTTGGATATATTCTCTTAAAAATAGATGCCATAACCTTTGTAGATTGTCTTGTTTCTACAAGTTGTCTATTGATAAAGCCTGCAAGTTCCTCATCTGTAAGAGGAGTTGTTCTAGTAAGGCGATGGTATTTCTTTTCAGAAATAAATTTTCTATCAAAAAGAAGTTTCCAAAAAGTTCGCATGTTATTCTGTATTGTAGGAGAAATTATATCATCACTTTTTTCAGAATTAATTGATTTATATACCAGTACTAGATTGTCTAAGCTATCATCTTTAGTTTTAGATTGAGGATATATATGGTCTCTATCCCATATATTTGTATTACTTAACTGTGACAAATCTATATGCTTACCACTATACATACAACAACCCATTTGTGTATAGTATAGATATAATCTTATGTTCTTGAAATCGCTTTCGTCTTTTGAATATATTTCATCATACATTCCTTTAGCACACTCATCAGAAATATTTTTATATAAGTCCAATAATTTTTGTTTTCGTGATGTAGTTCTTACTTTTTCTTCTTCTCCTCTTGCCATTTCAACAAAAATCTTTCTAGGCTTAGAACCCATTACTTCTTGTATTTCTTCTACAATTTGTATAGTTTGCCATACACTTCGTTTTATAGAAGGGGAAGCAACAATGTTCTTTACGATGCTGTCATAGGAAATCTCATTTGGATTAATAAAATATCCAGAATTAATTTTCTCACATTCTTCTGTAAAAGTGTAATTTTGGCTAAGAAGTTGCATAAGATTGTTTTGTGTGTTTCTTAGACCTTTAATTATGGTCATAGTTTCTCCAGTTTCACGGTCAGCACCTCTAAGCTCTGATAAAAATGCCTTTGATAGTCTTCCCCAACCTTTAAATTTTAATTTTGTAATTTTCTTGATTTGTTCGGGATTTAACTGCTCACTACAATTCTTTTGTAAAACTCTTTTAAGAAGTTTTGAATCATCACCGTAAAGAGTTATCCACAATATGATTTTTTCAGCTAAATTATAGATTTGAGGCTTGTCTATATTATCTCCAAAAATATAATTTTTTAAATCAATATATGAGGATAAAGAAGATTTAAAATTACCATCAAAACCTGATAGGTCATCTTTTTTCAGATTGTATCCGTTGGAATTTAAATGGCTTAAAAGTTTTTTACATGTAACTTGTTTATTATTTTTAAATAAACTATTAAAAATATCCTGTTTTAATTCTACTGAAATTTTTTCTCCATTTATTCTTATATTGTTTATTTCATTTAAAACCGTATATTCTGAATAGAGTAGTGAATATTTAGGGAGTACAGTTTCGTTGTTTAAATATGTACATTGATTGGTCATTCGAGTAATAAACTCAGCAGCTGTTTTATCAATATCAACTTTTTGTTCAAAATTCCAAGGTCTAATTGTGCCATCTTCTTTTCTTATCATCCAAGCATTTTCGCATTTAGAAGTGTTTAATGGACCGACATAATATGGTATTCTAAATTCAAATAAATCAATAATTTTTTCAGAAGTAGTTTTGTTACATTCAGTATCTATTTCCTTTAAGAAAGGGAGATAATTTTCAGCATTTTTTAATATAGATTCTAACTCTATTTTATTAGCTTGATATGGAATTACACCATTATTTTTATTTATTTGCAAAGGTAAGAAAGAGTTATTTTCTATTTCTGATAAAATATATTGTACATCTTTATCATTGCTTATTTCTTCAGCAGTATTTTTATTAATAATATTTTTTATTGTTTTATAAAATTCTTCTGGTTTATCGCTACATTTTTTTACAGAATATTTTTTACCACCAGATTTATACATACCTATGTAAGAACAGTAATTATTTTCTTTATTTGAGGCAAATATATCGGTATATTTTTGTGGAAAATATTTTTTTATAACGGATTTTAATATCTTTAAATCTTTGCTATGTTTATTATAGGTGTTTACTTTAGCGATACTTAAATAAAGTCCACCATTATACTCCCCACCTGAAAGAATATCAGATAATATTACCCAATTGTATATGCTGTTAAAAATATCAATAATTAAAGTCTTTTCTTGTATTTCACTATTTAATACTTCTCGAGTTTCTTCATAATTGCTGTCAGCAAAGCTGATTTTATTATGTTCGTTTTCTTTGAAAGACTCATCTTCGAAAATAATACTTAAATCTGCTTTTAATCCAGAAATTAGCTTAAAAATATTATCTAATTTTTTATCTGAGCTTGGTATACTGCAAAGTTCTTTTAGTTTTTTGCATTTTTGAGTTCCTTTAAAAGTGCTATCTTTTAATATGTTTTCAAATTCTGAGATAGATGGACATTCTAAATTAATTTCCAGCTCGTCCAATAAGCAGTTTTTAAATTCATTAAATGTATTTTCAAATGATGTTACGGATTCTATATTACCATTAAAGAGAAAGTGACCTCTGTTTTTCATAATATGATGAATAGCAAGGTATACCAATCGAGCATCATGCTTTTCTTTATTTTTTATTAAATCAGCTCTTAAATGATAAATAGTTTTATAGTTATTATGATAATTTCTATCATTAAAATTTTTATCATTAAATAGAGAATATATTTGTTTTTCCTCTTTATCTTCTGACCATAAACTACTATCTCTAAGTCTTATAAAAAAGTTTGGGTCTAATTTACAAATTTCTTTGCAAAATAATTCTTGAAGTAAGTTTATTCTTTGTTTTTTTCTCTCATTTCTTCTTCGTAAAGCACGAAAAGTACGCCTTTCCTGTGCAGTATTAGCTCCGTCAAATAGTCGTATACCCCATAGAGATTTGCCTTTTTTCCTTATAACATTGTATTGGTTATCAGTTACTGCCCAACCTACAGAGTCTGTACCAGCATCAATTCCTAAATAATAATTTCCGACTTCCATATAAAAACCTCCTACATTTTATACTTGACAAAATAATTAAATTGTTATACACTGTAGGTGTCTCAAATGTTTACTACCATATGAGATTACACTACAAAGTTCAAATAAAAATTTATTCTAATTCTTTTGTTGCATTGTGCAAAATTTAATATTTATTTGAATAAAGGGAAACAGTATATTCTGTTTCTTTTTTTATTTTATCATAGATTGAATATATATTCAATGATATACTAATATTTACTTTATTAATGATTTTTTATAAAAAGCAAGAATGGAATTATACTAACATTTTTACTTCTAATATGTCTATATATTATTAATCTCCTAACCCTTTAAACCTAACCCCCACCTCAACACTTTTTTCGCTACCTATCTCAGACACATATATTCTATCAACCAAATTGACAAGTAATTCCCTATTTATTTCAGTAATTTCCTTATGTTTTAGGATATTTTCAAGCCAAACAGTATAATCATTATATTGATTTTTTTTATTTTTTATTTGTTCTTCTGTATTTGAAATTTGTTTTTTTATTGTTTCTATTTCTTTTTTATTTTCTGTGTCAAATTCTTTAAAATCCTCTGTATTAATAATGTTTTCTGAAAGGTATTTTAGCATAGTTTTTCTTTTATTGTAGCAAAGGTAAAGTTTTTTATTTAGATTATTTATAGTATCTTTTTGTTTGTTTTCCTCCTCATTTAGGCTATTATTTCTTATATATTCACAGGTTTCGTTGTCTAAGGCTTGTTTCATAAATTTATTTATTTCTTTTATCAAAATTTCGTCTAGTTCTGATTCTTTTATAGAGTGAATGGTACAATTTTGTTTTCCCAATTTCGAATATGTACTACATTTAAAAGTTATATATCTACTACCGTTCTTTTTAGGCTTGCTTAAAAACTTATTCATAGCTTTACCACATTCTTTACAAAACAAAAGTCCTGTATATTTTGACAGATTTTCAGTTGTTTCAATATGAACTCTTTTTGTTTTAAGCATATTTTGAACTATATTAAAAGTTTCATTGTCTATGATAGGTTGGTGTGCATTTTCAAAAACATACCATTTATTTTTTGGTACTTGTATTTTTTTATGAATGTTGTAGGCTTTTATTTCTGTTTTATGCTGTACCATTGAGCCGGTGTATACAGGGTTAGAAAGTATTTTATGTATAGTGGAATAGGTCCAGTAGTTAGTTTTTGTCAGCTTATTTGAGTTTACATAATTTAATTTTTGCACTTCTCTTTTATACATAGTGGGATTTAGAATACCTTCGTTATTTAAGGTTTTAGCAATAGTAAGTTTGCCAGCACCAGACAAGTACATATTAAAAATTCTCTTTACGATTTGTGAGGCGTATTCATCAATAACAAGTTGATTTTTGTTTTCTGGAGATTTATTGTAGCCATAAGGAGCATATGAGCCTATGAAATCTCCTTTTTTCATTTTTGCACTTTGTGCAGAGCGTACTTTTTTGGAAATATCAGCACAGTAGTAATCATTTAATAACAGTTTAAAAGATGTACTTAAACCGTCACTTTTACACGAATCAAAGCTATCAAAGTTATCTGTAATTGCAATAAAGCGTATATTTTTTACTACAAACTCTTTTTTTATAAGGTTTAGGGTTTCTATTTGTTCCCTGCCAATTCGAGATAAGTCCTTTACAATTATGGCATTGATTTTATTGTTGTTAATATCAGACATCATTTCTGTAAAAGCAGCTCTGTCATAGGTCATACCGGAAATACCGTCATCAATATAGATTTTAACTAATTCAAATTCGTTTTTGTGTTCATTTATGTAGCTTTCTATTATTAACCTTTGATTGTCAATACTTTCGGACTGCTGATTTAAGTCATCGTGAGAAATTCGGCAGTACATAGCCGTTTTAAATTTATACATTTTTTTACACTCTTTCAATAAAAACTAATTAATATTTTCGTATTTTGCTTTTACAGCATTAAGCAAACAATCTTTAAATTCCTTTTTTCCATATGTAATCTTAACTACAATATTCTTCTTGTTTTTGCTCACAAAATCTACCACCTTTTATAGTAAATAAATCTTATGTTAAAGAATATTAATAAGTGGCTTGTCAATATGCGTTATTAAGTGGGAGATAGTATAAAAAATCTAAACTTGCATAGCTATATTAAAAACTTGATTTTTTGTTTTCGTTGGAATATAATAATTACAATGGATTTTAGGGTATTAAAGTAATGTATAAATATCAAATTGAAAATGATATGTATTAAATCTTTACATGAATATAATATTTATTTTTTGTATAAATTAATAAATTATAGTTTGTATTGTTCATATTGTAAAAATAGGGGTACAGATGAAAAAGTTTTATTGCCTTTTGGCGTAATAACTATTTTATTTTGTTTCCTCTATTTATTTATGTTAATAATCAGATTGATATATTGAAAATATGTTAATTAAGGAGGAAGAATGATGAATGTTTTAGTTTGCGGTGGTGCCGGTTATATAGGTAGTCATACAGTTTATGAATTGATTGAAAGAGGACATTCCGTAGTAGTAGTAGATAGTCTTATTAAGGGTCATAAGGCTGCTGTTCATAATGAAGCTAAGTTTTACTTAGGGGATATACGAGATGAAGAATTTATGGACAGAGTATTTAAAGAAAATAATATTGATGCTGTTATAGATTTTGCAGCTTTTTCACTTGTAGGAGAAAGCGTTAATGAACCTTTTAAGTATTATGAAAATAATGTATATGGTACATTAAAACTCTTGGAAGCTATGGAAAGAGCAGGGGTTAAGAAAATAGTATTTTCATCTACAGCAGCCACTTATGGCGAACCGGAAAACGATATTATTGTTGAAAGTGATAAAACAAATCCAACTAATCCTTACGGGGAAACAAAGCTTACTGTAGAAAAAATGTTAAAGTGGGCAGATAATGCTTATGGAATAAAATTTGTTGCTTTGAGATACTTTAACGCAGCTGGTGCCCATATAAGTGGCAAAATAGGAGAGGACCATAGCCCTGAAACACATCTTATTCCTATTATTTTACAGACAGCTTTAGGGCAGAGAGAAAAAATGTTTATTTTTGGCGATGATTATGATACACCAGATGGAACTTGTGTAAGAGATTATATTCATGTTACAGACCTTGCAGATGCCCATATTAAGGCTCTTGAGAAACTTTTCAAGACAAATGAAAGCGGTATCTATAACTTAGGTAACGGAAAAGGCTTTTCTGTTAAGGAAGTTATTGAAAAGGCTAAAAAAGTTACAGGTAAAGATTTTAAAGTGGAAATTGAAGCAAGAAGAAGTGGCGACCCATCTACGCTTATTGCTTCATCTGAAAAAGCTATAAAAGAGTTAGGTTGGAAACCTAAATTTAATACACTTGATAAAATAATTGAAACTGCTTGGAATTGGCACAAAGACCATAAGAATGGCTATGAAGATTAAAATATTTGAGGGAATAGTTATTATAAGTTTTTAGTAAATGTGTTTTTGGTTGATGAGCCATTAAATACAGGTGCTGTTATGAAATATTGTCAAAAATTGAAGAATTGTATATACAGTAAATAATGTTTTTATTAATAAATATTAGAATTTTTAACCCTCTTTCTCCATCTACCTGCTCCTTGGGGAGCAGAAGACACAGATACTTTGCTAGACATATTGAAGAAAAATGATGTCAAGGCCACTTTCTTTTTATGTGGGTACTGGGTAGACAAATATCCGGAGGAAGTAAAGAAAATATACAATGACGGTCACGATATTGGAAACCACAGCAACACACATCCTCATGGTTCAAAATTATCCCTAGAGGAGAATAAGGAGAATATACAGGGGTGTCACGAGAAGATTAAAAACTTGTTAGGTATAGATGCCAACCTGTATAGACCACCTTTTGGAGAGTATAATGATACTGTCTTAGATGCAGCAAAGGCGTGTGGATACTATGCTATACAGTGGGATGTAGACAGTATTGACTGGAAGGAATTAGGTGTTCAGGCTGAAATTGACAAAGTACTAAATCACAAGCATTTGGGAAATGGTTCAATAATTCTTTTCCACAATGATGCAAAGTACACACCTGAATGTTTAGATACTATTATTAAGGGGCTTAAAGAAAAAGGCTTTGAGATAGTGCCTATAAGCCAGTTAATACATAAGGATAATTATTATATGGACGTTGAGGGACGACAGATTTTAAATAACTAAATTGTTTTTATAGACTTAGGTTTTTGCCTAAGTCTATTTTAGTATGAATAAAAGATAAATTCGATGGCGTGTAAACAAAGAAAACTTTTTAAAACATATTGACTTGGAGTTAGGTTCAAGAAGTATAATGATGTTGAAAAGTAGGTTTAGAATTTAAAATGTAACAGTATAAATGTTTTTTATTGAGGTATAATTTTTTGGATTAAATTTAATGGAAACAAGTGGAAAGAATTTAGAGTTATCTAAACAGAGAAAACCTCCTTTGCTTTTGAAAGGAGGTTTTAAATAGTGAATCGGAAAGATAAATCCGATGGCTTGTTTATCAAGCCACAAATTAACAAAATTAATTTGTTCTGAATAGTGAATCGGAAAGACAAATCCGATGGCTTGTTTATCAAGCCACAAATTAACAAAGTTAATTTGTTCTGAATTCAATATTTTCCTAAAGGAAGTTCCAGACCATTGTTTAACATAATATCCTCGTTTAGCAATATGTCGTGAGGATTTCCGTCGGCTACAATTTTTCCATTACTTAACACAATTACCCTTTGGCATATTTCCATAGCCATATCTAAGTCGTGGGTAGTTATTATTTTTGTTTTATCAAGGTTTTTAATTATGTTTATGAGGACTTTTCTATTTCTAGGGTCAAGACCTGTTGTTGGTTCATCAAGAAGTATACACTTTGGCTCTATAGCCAATATTGTTCCCAATGACGCAAGTTTCTTTTCTCCACCGGAAAGTTTAAAAGCTGGCTTATTTAGTATATCAGTTATGTTTAACATTTTAGCTATGTTATTAACTCTTTGGTCAATGTTATCAAAACCTAAATTTTCTAAGCCAAAGGCTATATCCTGTTTTATTGTAGGCATAAAAAGCTGTGAATCAAAGTCTTGGAATACAAAGCCTAACAATGTGCGGATTTTATTGTAATTCTTTTTTACTACAGGCATATTTTCAACAGTTATACTGCCTGTGTAATTACTTAATAATCCAGTCATAAGTTGTAAAAGTGTAGACTTTCCTGCACCGTTGCTACCTACTAGACATATGCTTTCTCCTTGATTTATTTCAAATGAAATGTTGTCTAATATAACATTGTTTTCATAGCTAAAGCTAACATTTTGAAATTTTATAAAATTCATTATTTCACCAATCCTTTAAGTAATACAAAAATTAATAATGATACTAGAATGAATATGTAGTCAAAAAAGTGGAATTTTATATTGCTGTTTATAGCTTTGTTTTCGCCAAAACCCCTTAAATACATACTGTTGTAAAGGTCTTTACCTCTTTCCAATGTCCTGTAGAAAAGGTTTCCCAATAGAGAACCCCATACCTTAATATTAAATCCTTTTTGGTTTGGAGCAATTAGGGAATAGGCTTTTGTAATTGTATTAAGCTGTTCTATAATTACAAAAATGTATCTGTATAGCAACACAAGTATCCACACAAATATTTCGGGAAACTTTAGTTTTATAAGTCCATAGGCTAAATTGTATATGCCAGTAGTACATATAAATTCGTAAAGGACAGTTAAAGACAGTATGCTTTTTATTGCAAATGTTACAAAAGATACTACACCAAAGGTAGTTTTTATACCAAATACAACTACATCATTGTTATTAAAAAATATATTTCCTATGCCTATAAACAGTATTACTGGAACAATAATCAATAGCCTTTTTAATGTCTGAATAATAGGAAGTTCAGACAATATAAGAATTACAATAGGATATATGAACCAAGGTAAAAGGGCAGAAATTGAATATCTATAACAGGAAGTGACCATTACAATATATATAATGGTCACAGCAAGTTTGGATATAGGGTTTAATTTATGTATTATTGTGTTTTTTAATGAAAGCCTTTCAATTAAGTTGATTTCGTTAAGCGCTTTTTCTAGTTTGTTCATTCTTGGCACCCTTTTTGTAAAATCTGAATATCAAACTTCCACCAATAAGTATAACGGCAACTAATACTGAACCTACGATGCCACTAAAACTTGTGCCTAAAATTTCATTGTTGGAATTTGAAATTGAGTAATCTGGTAATATAGCGGTCTTTTCCTGTATTTCAGAGGCTTTGTCATATGCACTTCCCTTTGAATCAAGTTCTGTTGAGCCAGCTACATTTTCCATTGACCACTCAAGACCGTCAGGACTTGATGATGCAAGAAGTGAAATGCCACCACCAATTAATATTGTAACAATGCCTAATATGGCAATAACCTTTTTAAATGAAAATTCATTGCTTTTTTCATTTATGTTTAACATTTCAGGTCTTGTGTTATACACAAATATAAGTACAGCTGATGTTATTAAGCCCTCTACAAAGCCTATGGCTAAGTGGATAGGTTGCATAAATGATAAAAATGTTAAGAACGGAAGTTCTGTTATACCGGAAATTAATGTTTCCAAAGTAACACTAAATGCACCAAGCTGTAAACTTAAAACACTTCCCAATATACTTGCAATTAATATTTTTTTCTTTGATGGATTTTTGCCTAATATTGGCTTGTATATGCAGAAATATCCGAAGAAACAAGCATAGAAAGCCATATTCCAAACATTACAACCATATGCCATTAAACCACCGTCAGCAAAAAGCAGACATTGCAATAACAGTATAGCCATCATTGAAAGGAAACCGCCATAGGGTCCTATTAATGCAGAAAGTAAAAGACCACCACACAAATGACCACTTGAACCAGTTCCGGGAATTGTAAAGTTGACCATTTGTGTTGCAAATACAAAAGCACCCATAACACCCATAACCGGTATATTTTCAGGTTTATTTTCTTTTTTTATTTTAAATATGCTGTAAGCACCTACTGCCAAAGAGGCTACAGCCATACCTGTTGCGACAGGTGGAGAAACTAAGGCATCTGCCATATGCATAAAAATCACTCCTTTGTTTTTTATCTATTTTTTGGAAGTATATCATTAAAATTTGTGGTGCACAAGCCCCATAGGGGGTTGTAAATTTATGAAATTTATTATAAAATTATGACGAGGTGAAATTATGGATAATAATTTAGTACATACCCATATTGATAGTGACGGCAAGGAGTATACTCATAGCCATACTCACACTCATACCCAAACAAAGGCTGTTATAAACAGACTTTCTAAAATATCCGGACATGTAGAGTCCATTAAAAGAATGGTTGAAGCTGGTCGTGATTGTAGCGAGGTTCTTACACAGCTGGCAGCCGTTAAGGCAGCAGTTTCAGCGGTAAGTAGCATTGTGCTAAAGGACCATATTGAACATTGTATTGTTGATGCAGCTAGGGAAAATGATAAAGAGGCTATTGCCGATTTAATAAAATCTATTGATAGATTTGTGAAGTAATTTGACTTAATCGTTAAATTATGATACCATAGAACGGAAAAGAAATAATTATGTATTTTTAGACAAAGAGGTCATTTTATATGGTCTCTTTTTTTGTTTTTTTACAGGGAGGGAACTTAAATGAGATTAAATCCTAAGGAGCAAGAAAAGCTTATGCTTCATTTTGCAGGCAAGCTTGCAGAGGAGAGAAAAAATAGAGGATTAAAGTTAAACTATGTAGAGTCAGTTGCTTATATTAGTTCAGAACTTTTGGAATATGCCAGAGATGGCAAAACTGTTGCAGAGCTTATGCAGTTAGGTACAAAAATATTGACAAAAGATGATGTAATGGAGGGTGTTGCAGATATGGTACACGAAGTACAGGTTGAAGCAACTTTCCCAGACGGTACTAAACTTGTAACAGTTCACAATCCAATTCAGTAAGGAGGAATACATAATGAAAATAGGCGAAATTATGCCTCTCGATAGAGAAATTATACTTAATGAAGGCAGAAAAACAGTATGTATTGATGTTGCAAATACTGGAGATAGACCTATTCAGGTAGGTTCACATTTTCATTTTTTTGAGGTTAATAAACTTCTTAGCTTTAACAGAGAAAAGGCTTATGGTATGCGTCTTGATATACCATCTGGCACTTCTGTGCGTTTTGAACCAGGAGAACAAAAATCTGTTCAGCTTGTAGAAATTGTTGGCAATAGAGCTGTATATGGACTTAACGATTTAACATCAGGCAATATTGATGAAAAGAGAGATACAGCTATTAGTATGGCAAAAGAAAAAGGCTTTAAGGAGGTTTAACTATGGCTTGTAAAATTAGTGGCGAAAAATATGCAATGATGTATGGACCTACTGTTGGGGATAAGGTTAGACTTGCTGACACAAATCTTGTAGTTGAAGTTGAAAAGGACTATACAATTTATGGCGATGAAGTTAAGTTTGGTGGAGGTAAAACAATCAGAGATGGTATGGGTCAGTCAGTAAATACTACAAGTGCTGACGGTGACCTTGACCTTGTTATTACTAACGCCCTTATTATAGATTATACTGGTATTATAAAGGCTGATATTGGTATTAAAAACGGCAAAATTGTTGGCATTGGTAAAGCAGGAAATCCAGATGTTATGGACGGTGTAACACCCAATATGACTATTGGTGCATCAACAGAGGCTTTGGCAGGAGAAAATCTTATTGTTACAGCTGGTGGCATTGATTCTCATATTCATTTTATTTGCCCTCAACAGGTAAATGCTGCCTTATGTGGAGGTATTACTACTATGATTGGTGGGGGTACAGGTCCGGCTGACGGTACAAATGCCACAACTTGTACTCCGGGTCCATGGAATTTGGAAATGATGTTAAAGGCTGCTGATGAATACCCTATTAATTTAGGCTTTTTAGGCAAGGGTAATTGTGGTAGTGAAATGCCTTTAATTGAACAGATTGAAAATGGTGCTATGGGACTTAAAATTCATGAGGACTGGGGTGCAACACCAGCAGTTATTGACAGAGCTTTAAGTGTAGCAGATAAATATGATGTTCAGGTTGCAATTCATACAGATACTTTAAATGAGGGCGGTTGTGTAGAAGATACAATTGCTGCTTTAAAGGGCAGAGTTATACACACTTACCATACAGAAGGTGCCGGTGGTGGTCATGCTCCAGATATTATTAAGGCAGCATCAGTTCCTAATGTGCTTCCATCTTCTACTAATCCAACTATGCCATTTACTGTAAATACTATAGATGAACATTTGGATATGCTTATGGTTTGTCATCATCTTGATAATAAAATTCCGGAAGATGTAGCTTTTGCAGACTCTCGTATTCGACCTGAAACTATTGCTGCTGAAGATGTACTTCATGATATGGGTGTATTTTCAATGATGAGTTCAGATTCTCAGGCTATGGGTCGTATTGGAGAAGTTGTTACAAGAACTTGGCAGACAGCTCACAAAATGAAAGAGGAAAGAGGTCCTTTACCTGAAGAAACAGGGGATAATGATAACTTTAGAGTTAAGAGATATATTTCAAAGTATACTATAAACCCAGCTATAACTAACGGTGTAGCAGATTACATCGGTAGTGTCGAAGTTGGCAAGTTTGCAGACCTTGTATTGTGGAACCCAGCTTTCTTTGGAGTTAAACCAGATATGGTAATTAAGGGTGGTATGATAGCAATGTCTAAAATGGGCGATGCCAATGCCTCAATTCCTACTACACAGCCTGTTATGTATCAGCCAATGTTTGGTGCACAGGGTGGAGCAAAATATAAAACTTGCCTTACTTTTGTATCTCAGGCATCTATGGATAACAATGTAAAAGAAAAATTTGGTATTCAGAAAAATGTTGTGCCAGTCAGAAATTGTAGAAATATTTCAAAGGCTGATATGAAGTTTAATAGTGGTACACCAGAAATTACAGTTGACCCAGAAACTTATGAAGTAAAGGCTGATGGTGTATCTCTTAAATCAAAACCTGCTGAAAAATTGCCACTTACTCAGCTTTATAGTTTATTTTAAGGAGAATTGTTATGTTGTGTGAAAAGGTATTAGGAAAATTAAGTGATGAAAAATTTAAAGATTTAAAAGTAGATTATGTTGATATTGATTGGTATGATGCTTTTAAAAAGCTCCATAAAAAGGTGTCAGTTGAGGGCAGAGAAGTAGGCATAAGACTTGATAACGATATTTTGACTAAGGGTCTTAATCAAGACGATGTACTTGGTGTTGATGGCGATACAGTTGTTGCTGTAAATATTCCTCCTTGCGATGTTATTGTGGCAAAGGTTGCCGAAAATCATCCACATATTGTGCCAAAGGTATGCTATGAAATTGGTAATAGACACGCAACACTATTTTATGGCGATACACCTTTTGAATATATTACACCCTTTAATCAGCCTATGCTTGATATGCTTAACAAAATACATGGTGTAACTGCAACAGTAGTGAATATGAAACTTAATTTTGATAAAAGTATTTCATCTACTATAAACAATCATACCCATTAAGGTGAAAGTTATGGATTTTAATAAGGATTTTTTGCTTTTGCAAATAAATGATGCTCTTTTTCCTATAGGTGGATATTCCCACTCTTTTGGGCTTGAAACCTATATTCAAAAGAATATTGTGACAAACGGGGAAAAGGCAAAGGAATATATTTTAAGTCGAATTAATAACAGTATTAAGTATACAGAACTTTTGGGAATAAGGTTGGCTTATAATGAGGCTGAAAAAGAAAATATTGAAGGACTTTTGAATATTGATGAAATTCTGACAGCATCAAAAATACCATCTGAAATAAGAACAGCGTCTTTAAAAATGGGTTCAAGATTTGTTAAAACAATAAAGAATTGTCAGTCTTATTTTGTTACAGATATTTTTAATGAATATTTGGAACAAGCTAAAAATATACACCACATTACAGCCTATGCTGTAGTGTGTGCTAGTGCCAAAATACCTCTCAATAGGGCTTTGGAGGGCTTTTTGTTTGCACAATGTTCTGGAATGGTAACTAATTGCGTAAAAACTGTGCCTTTAAGTCAAAGTCAGGGGCAAAAAATATTGTCAGAATTATTTGAAGTAATGGGAAATGTTATAAGTGATGTTTTAGTTGCTGATGAGGAGGATTTCTGTGCCTCTTGCCCAGCCTTTGACATAAGGTCAATGGAACATCAGGAACTTTATTCCAGATTATATATGTCATAGAAACTAGGAGTGATAATATGAGTTATACTAAAATTGGTGTAGCAGGTCCAGTTGGTTCTGGAAAAACTGCACTTATTGAAATTTTAATAAGAAAATTGGCAAAGGATTATAGCATTGGTGTAATTACAAATGATATTTACACAAAGGAAGATGCTGAATTTTTGTGCAAAAACAGTATTTTGCCACGAGAAAGAATTATAGGTGTTGAAACAGGTGGCTGTCCACATACTGCCATAAGAGAAGATGCCTCAATGAATTTGGAGGCTGTAGAGGAATTAATGGATAGATTTCCTGATATTGAACTGATGTTCATTGAAAGCGGTGGGGATAATCTGTCTGCAACATTTAGCCCAGAACTTGTAGAGGCCACAATATTTGTAATTGATGTATCAGAGGGAGATAAAATACCAAGAAAAGGTGGTCCAGGTATTTCAAGAAGTGACTTGCTAATTATCAACAAAATTGACTTAGCTCCATATGTTGGTGCTGACCTTTCTGTTATGGAGAGGGACTCTAAAAAAATGAGAGGGGATAAGCCTTTTATGTTTACAAATATTAGAGATGACCAAGGTGTTGATGAGGTAGTTAAGTGGATAAAAGAAAATGTTATGCTTGAAGGATTGAAGTAAATGGATAATAGATATGGCAAAACTTCAAAATTAGACCTTACTATGGAGTATAGAGATGATAAAACTATACTAAGTGATGTATTTTTTACAGCTCCATTTAAGATAATTAAGCCTTTTTATGATAAGGATTATATGCAGGTTATGCAAATTTCTGTTTCAGCAGGAATAATGGATGGAGATAAACAGGAAATCTCTATAAAAGCCCTTGAAAATAGTAAAAGCGAAATAATTTCTCAAGCCTATGAGAAAATACATAAAATGGAAAATGGTTTTGCTCAGAGAAGTATTGAAATAGAAATAGATGCTAATAGTCAACTAATTTATAATCCATTACCTGTAATACCGTTTAAAAATTCTGCATTTAAAAACTCACTTTCTGTCAATTTGAAAGATAGTAGTTCTAAATTTATATTAAATGAAATACTTACTTGTGGCAGAGTTTATAGTGGAGAAAAATTTGAATATAAATTCTATAATTCAAGGGTTTGTGTCAGAGAAAATGGCAGACTTGTTTTTATGGATAATTCCCGCTATTCTCCAGATAGGACGGATATGTCAAATATAGGAATGTACGAGGGTTATACACACCTTTTTAATTTTGTTGTGTTTAACTATGAATACGATACAGAATTTTTGAAAAATTCTGTTAGTGTATTTTGTGAGGAAAATAAATACATTGGTGGAGTTACAACTGGTGACTCTAATAGTTTGATTATAAAAATACTAGGAGATAATGCTGATAGGCTTTCAAAATATAGTGAAAGATTAGTGAAATACTTCAAAAAATATAAAAAATGAATTAATCTTAATAAAAAAATTCATTTTTTGTAAAAAATCTCTTGACAAGTTAATAAAAATTTGCTACAATGCAAACAATTCTGATGAACAATTATTTCAGAAGTTATAAGCTATTATATGTGTAATGCTTTATTTAAAACTTTGTATAATATGTATTGTTTTTAAGACAATGGCGTCACTTGATTTGAATTATAAAAATCAAGGGGCGTCATTTTTTTGTGGTTAAGAAGTAAAGATAATACATAAAAATTTAAGAGAATTTGGAGGTACAAAATTATGAAAATGAAATTGTGGAAGAAAGCAGTAGCTTTGTTATTAGGTTCAACATTACTTTTTGGTATGACAGCTTGTGGAGATAGTAGCCCGACTAGTAGTACAGCTGATAGTGGCGATACAGTAAAGGTTGGTTTGCTCCATTCATTAAGTGGCACAATGGCAATAAGTGAAACATCAGTAAGAGATGCCGAGCTTTTGGCTATTGAAGAAATCAATGCTGCTGGTGGTGTACTTGGTAAGCAGATTGAGGCGGTTGAAGAAGATGGTGCCTCTGAACCATCAAAGTTTGCTGAAAAGGCTCAGAAACTTTTGCAAGATGACAAGGTTGCAACAATTTTTGGTTGCTGGACATCAGCATCAAGAAAGGCTGTTAAGCCAGTTGTTGAGGGTATGAATGGTTTACTTTGGTATCCAGTACAGTACGAAGGTATGGAAAGTTCTGAAAATATTATGTATATGGGTGCTGCTCCTAATCAGCAGGCTGTACCAGCTATTGACTATTGCTACAAGGATAAGGGCTACAAGAATTTCTATTTGTTAGGTTCTGACTATGTATTCCCTCAGACAGCAAATATGATTGCTAAGGCTCAGATTTCAGCTTTAGGTGGTCAGACTGTTGCTGAAGAATATGTACCTCTTGGTCATACAGACTTCCAGACAATTATTGCAGATATTAAGGCTAAGAAACCAGATGTAATTATTAATACATTAAACGGCGATTCAAATGTTGCTTTCTTCAAACAGCTTGCAGACGCAGGTGTTACATCAAATGATGTAATGACAATGTCATTCTCTATTGCAGAAGAAGAAGTAAATTCTATTGGTGCTAACTTACTTGATGGTCACTTAGTAGCTTGGAATTACTATATGACAACAGATACACCTGAAAACAAGAAGTTTGTTGAGGCTTATAAGGCTAAATTTGGTAAGGACAGAGTTACATCAGACCCAGTTGAGGCAGCCTACATTGGTGTCTACCTTTGGAAAGAGGCTTGTGAAAAGGCTGGTAGCTTTGATGTAGATGCTATTAAGGCAAACTGTGGTGGTCTTACATTCCAGGCACCTGAAGGTTTGGTAACATTAAATGGCGACAACCACCATATTTCAAAGCCAGTTAGAATTGGTCAGATTTCAGCTGACGGTACTATTAATGAAGTTAAGTCAACAGACTCTCCAGTTGAGCCAGACCCATATTTAACAACTTATGATTGGGCAGTAGCTGCTAATTTAAAACCTCTTGAATAATTTTGAAGTACTGGAAATTATTTTTAGATTGTCTGACAGGTGGGCTTAGTTCCACCTGTTAGTTTTTAGCGAAAAAATAATAGGAGGAAAGTTTATGAATATAATGACAGTAATATTTAATGGACTAAGCACTAGCTCAATATTGTTAATAACTGCCTTAGGTTTAGCAATAACTTTTGGTCTTATGCGAGTTATTAATATGGCTCATGGGGAGTTCATTATGATTGGTGCTTATACTACTTATGTGGTTCAAAATCTGTTTTCAGCATTTTTGCCTAGTAGTGTGTTTGATGCTTATTACATAGTAGCTCTTTTTGCTGCCTTTGGTGTGGCATTTGCTATAGGTGTAATTATGGAAAAGTTAATTGTTTCAAGATTGTATGGAAATGAAATTGATAGCTTGCTTGCTACTTGGGGCGTCAGTCTTATTTTACAGCAGTTAGCTCGTAGTATATTTGGTGCACAGCCGGTAAATGTAAAAGCTCCTTCATTTTTACAGGGCAATATAGGTACAGGCGATGTAACTTTTTCTTATGTAAGAATTTTCATTATTGTAATGATGATTTTCTGTCTTGTAGGTGTTTGGTTACTTATGTACAGAACTAACTTTGGTTCTAAAATGAGAGCTACAATGCAGAATAGAAGTATGGCTCAATGCCTTGGTATTAACACTAAAAAAATGGATAGTATTACATTCGGTATTGGTTCTGGACTTGCAGGCATTGCAGGCTGTTCTATATCATTACTCTTTTCTATTGATTCAACACTTGGTACAAAGTATATTGTTGATACATTTATGGTAGTAGTTCTCGGTGGTGTAGGTAAACTTCTTGGTACATTCTGTGGTGCAGACATTATAGGTTTTTCAAGCGTGTTTATGGAAAACTTAACTTCAGCATCTATAGCAAAGTTTATTGTACTTATTATAGTTATTGTATTTCTTCAGAAAAAGCCACAGGGCTTGTTTACAATAAGAAGTCGTTCACTTGATGATTAATAGGAGGTGTTGTAATGAAAAGTTTTTTTACTAAAAATCCACGAAATATTGCCTTTTCTATAGTAGTAATACTCCTTGCATTAGTGCCGCTTTTTACAGATATGGGACTTCTTACTTCATCAAGTATTGTTAGATTTGGCAGATACATAACTTTTGCAATAGTTGCTATTGGTATTGACCTTATTTGGGGTTATACTGGCATACTTAGTCTTGGTCATGGTATTTATTTTTGTCTTGGTGCTTATGGTATGGCTATGTATTTATTGCTTCAAAAAACTGGTGGAAAAATAACTGACTTTATGCAAAGAGGTGGATTTACAGAACTTCCATGGTTTTGGAAACCATTTAATTCATTACCATTGTCTATTATACTTATGATTGCTGTACCAACATTAATAGCGTGGGTAATAGGTTATTTTATATTTAAAAGCAGAGTTAAAGGCGTTTATTTTTCAATTATATCTCAGGCACTTACTTGGGCTATGTATACACTTTTTAATGGACTTCAACCTTATACAAACGGTACAAATGGTATAACAGGTATTGATACAATTATAGGTTCTTACTATAATCCTAACAATATAAAGATTTTATTCTATGTAGCATTGGTTTTTCTTGTACTTGTCTATGCTTTAACTTCATTTTTAATAAGTACAAAGTTTGGCAAAATACTTGTTGCAATAAGAGATGGGGAGAATAGAACATATTTCTCTGGCTATAAAGTTAGTTCATTTAAGAATTTTGTATATGTACTTTCTGCTGTTTTCGCTGCAATAGCTGGTGCGTTATATGTAAATCTTAATAACTCAATTTCTCCTACAGAAATGAGTATCACTTTTTCAGTTGGTATGGTAATTTGGGTTGCTGTAGGTGGTAGAGGTTCTTTAATCGGTGCTGTTATTGGTGCAATTCTTGTTTCAGCTTGTGAATTTAGTGTTAGTTCAGCTTTCCCAAGTGTATGGCAATACTTTATTGGTATATTCTTTACTGTAGTTATACTTTTCTTCAGACGAGGTATTGTAGGTATTGCATCTGATTTAGTTGCAAAGCTAAATTTAAAGAAAGCAACAGGTAAGGAGGCGTGATTATGGCAAATAAAATTCTATCCCTTGAAAATATATCTGTTGTTTTTGATGGATTTAAGGCATTGACAGATGTAAATATAAATGTAATGGAAAATACAATACATTTCTTTATTGGTCCTAATGGTGCAGGTAAAACTACACTTTTGGATATTATTTGTGGCAAAACTAAGCCTACAAATGGCAAGGTTAAGTATTTTCCAGACGGTAAAGAAATTACATTAACTGGTATGAAAGAGTATCTTATAGTTGGTCTTGGTATTGGTAGAAAATTTCAGGTTCCGTCTGTATTTACAAATCTTACAGTATATGAAAATATGGAATTATCTCTTAAAAATGGAAAAGGTGTTATAAGTTCTATTTTTTCAAAGCCGACAGAGGAAGAAAAAGAGCGAATAGATGAAATATTGGATATGGTTGACCTTTTGGATAAAAAGGAATACAAGGGTATTAATCTTGCTCATGGGGAAAAACAATGGCTTGAAATAGCTATGCTCCTTGTTCAAAAGCCAAAAGTTATATTACTTGACGAACCAGTTGCTGGTATGGGTAAGCCTGAAACATATAAAACAGGAGAAATTTTAAAGCAAATTAAAAATGAATGTACAGTTGTTATTGTTGAACACGATATGGAGTTTGTAAAAATGATAGCTGATATGGTAACAGTAATGCACGAGGGTAAAGTGCTTATGGAGGGCGATATTGACTCCATACTTGGAGATGAAACTGTACAGAAAGTTTATTTAGGCAGAGGAGGAGAAAGAAATGCTGAAGATTAATGGACTTGATACCTATTACGGCGAAAGTAAAATAATAGATAATCTTTCCCTAGAAGTGCCTAAGGGAAAAATAGTGTGTCTTATTGGTAGAAACGGTGTAGGCAAAAGTACAACACTTAAATCAATTATGGGGCTTACAAAAACACCAAAGGGCAGTATTATGTTTGACGGCAAAGAAATAATTAAAATGAAGCCTTATGAAAGAGCTAAACTGGGCATAGGCTATGTTCCACAGGGTAGAGATATATTCCCTCAAATGACTGTTGAAGAAAATCTCAAATTGGGACTTCAAGTAAAAGGTGGCAAGGGTAAAATTCCACCAAATGTTATTGATTTATTTCCAATCATAAGTAAATTTATGCTCAGAAAAGGTGGCGACCTTTCAGGTGGTCAGCAACAACAACTTGCTATAGCAAGAGCTTTGGTTTCTGAACCTAAAATGCTTATACTTGATGAACCTACAGAGGGTATTCAGCCGTCTATTATTGCTGATATTGGCTATGCAATTAAGAAAATAAATGAATGGACTGGAATAACTATACTTATTGTTGAGCAGTATTTGGATTTTGTACTTGATGTGGCAGAGGAATACTATGTTATGGATAAAGGTGCTATTGTTATGAGTGGCAAAACTAAAGATGCCAATAAGGAAGAAATACAGTCAAGAATGACAATTTAATATATGTAAATAAAAACGGGGCTATGTCCTCGTTTTTTGTTTTAGATAAATTAATAATTATTACCAATATGCCTTTATATAGACAGAATATGTCTATATAAAAATTATGGTAATTGTGCAAAATAAAACAATGTTTTTTGTTGAAAATATACATATAATATGCTATTATGTAAATATAAAGATGTACAGTTATTATATAAATAGAGAAAGGTAAGTTTTATTATGGATAATGTAAACAAATATCCGTATTTAGTTAATAACGAGGATAATCAAAATTTACTAAAGAAAAAGGATAAATGCGATAAATATGATTATATAACAGCTATTGCCTGTGGTGCTATTGGGGGTATGATAGATATATTCTTAGTAGGAGCTCCTGGAGATAGTGTGTTAGGAAAATGGACTGACAAACAAGTAGACAATGCAGTTATGGGTTTCGCTAAGAAATTGGGTTGGAATCCTAAAGCAAGTAATACGGGTAATGCTAATAGTGCTATAGGCTTTTTGGAAAGAAAGTTTAAAGTAAATTATGACCAAAGAAAACCTAGTGATGTAAATGATTTGTTCAATATATCTCCCAATTCTCATCATATGATGTCTTTGGCACATTCGCCAGATATAATTGGTCTTTTCTTTTCAATATTAAATCAGTTTACATCAACAGCATCTTTTGTTGCAAATGGAAGATTGGTTACAGTAGCAACAGATACATTTGAACTTCAGGGTGGAAACTTTATAATGAAAATAATGTGTGGTATTGCAAACTGGTTTGGTCATTTAATGTCTGATGTTGCAGGCAGTTCCGGTTCTCATGGTCGAGGAACAGGTATTGTAATGCCTTTTTATGAACTATTTGGATTTTGTAAATTTGGTAGTTTTAATACAGCAGACGGAAAGAAAGATTTAGCAGAAGTAGCAATGCAGGCTTTTAATCAAGGCTTGGATTTCCGATTTGGTTTAACACAGGCTATACCATTGGTAATAACTGAATTGAGCATAAGATTAATATGGGCAATAAGAAGAAGATTTCAATATCGTATGCCTATAAGAGATTGTATTCCTAGTATGAAACACGATACTTTAAGAGTTATGTTGATTATTGGAAATGGTACTCTTTGCTTTATGGATGGTGCTGATGCTTTAATAAGGTCAGGAGGAAACGCTGTATTATTCTTTATGAGAATGAATATTGTTGCTTGGTTTAGATTTGCAACACTTGTGTTAAAAGAAGTATTTATCAGACTTGGCATTGTAGATTCTATACAGAGAACCATTGAAGCATTTAAACGCATTAATGTAGCTTTACTTGATTATTTACATAAACTTGAGCAAATAGATGTGGCTTTATTTAAAGAAGAAACAAGAAAATATAATGAACTTGTAATGTCTTTAGATAGTGCTAAGTCAGACAAAGATTTGAATAGACTGCTTTTAAATATGTATGATGAATATGGTATTAGCAAGCCATGGCAAGGCGATTTTAATGAGCATATGTCAAATAAAAATGGAACATTGAGGTTTGAGTAATGTTTAAATGCGATTGCTGTGGGTGTTGTTGTAGAAATTTGCAGTTATCTGATTTGTATTCTGAATTAGATAGGGGCGATGGTACTTGCAAATACCTTGTAGGAAATTTATGCTCAATATATGAAAAAAGACCTTTGATATGTAGAGTAGATGAAAGCTATGAAAAGTTTTTTAGTGATAGTTTATCCCTTGAGGAATACTATAGATTAAATTATGAAGTTTGTAAAAAATTAAAGGAATTGGAGGAATGATTTATGCCATTACCATTTATACTTGGATTAGGAGCTGTTATTGCCGGTGCTGCTGGGGTAGGAAGCGGTATTAACGGTGCAATTAAAATAAAAGATGCTAACGACACTATTAAGTCAGCAGAAAGGCAACATAAGGAGAATATAGCAAGATTTGAGGCAACAAGTGAAAGAACAAATACTATAATGGATAATTTGGGTAAACTTGAATTAAATATTCTTAAAAGTTTTGAAAAATTTTCTGATGTAATAGAAAAAATTCAGAATAGACCTCAATTTAAAAGCTACAATATAAATGGTATTTTACTTCCTAAGTACGATAAGGAAGAATTAAGAAAGGTATCTGTAGGGGCAGGTGTATTGTTAGGTGGTTTAGGTGGAGCTGCTGCAGGAACTGCTGGTGGTTTTGCAGCTGCCGGTGCTACAACTGCTGCTGTAATGGCATTGGGTACAGCATCTACAGGAACTGCTATTGCATCTTTAAGTGGTGCTGCAGCAACTAATGCAACTCTTGCTGCATTAGGAGGTGGAGCTATTGCTGCCGGTGGCGGTGGTATGGCTTTAGGTTCAGCTGTGCTTGGTGCAGCTACTCTTGGTGTAGGTTTATTAGTTGGTGGTGTTATATTTAATGCTACAGGAAGTAAATTATCAGATGAAGCAGATAAGGCTTATTCAGAAATGTTAAAAGCTAAAGATACCATTGATAAAGCTTGTGAAATTTTAACAGAAATAGATAATACAGCTAATAATTATATAATAGCATTAAAAGAAGTTGAAAGAGTTTATAAAAAGTTCTTTGGTGTAGTAGAATGGGCTGTAAGTACAGGCAAAAGAGATTGGAATGAATTTAGTTATTCTGAAAAAATTGCTACAGAAAATGCTGTGTTATTAGTAGGACTTCTTTACAATATGTGTAAAGTTGAATTAGTTCTTAAAGCAAAGAATGAAGACGATATGAACAAGGCTAATGTTGTAGAAGTAAATAAATCAATAAGTAATGCTGAAACTATTCTTCAGGAAGTAGCATAAACATAGTGTTTAGGCAATTTAACTCCGTAAAGATATTGATACTTTACGGGGTTTTTTATAGTGAATTGTAAAGATAAATTCGATGATTTGATGTATCAAGTCATAAATTAACTAAGTTTATTTGTTTTGATTATTTGACTTTATATGCCAATGTCATTATAATTATCAGTAAAATATTTAGATTGTGGGATTGAGCATATGAAAAGACCTAAAATAAAAATAACTATTATAGACAGAATAGGGAAATGTGGTTGTCACAGGGGGCATAAAGTAGGGGATACTTTTGATTTCGATACTGAACGAGGAAAACTATGCCCTATGGCTATGCATGTTGCCTTTCCTTATATTGACATTTTGAGATATGGTGGTTCTATTCCAAATCAAAAAGATGGAGAGGCTGTTTTTTGCTGTCCAGATGTAGATACAATAAATGTATTTAAAATTGAAGTTGTAGAAGAATAGCAAAAGCTCCGTAAGGTAATAGCCAAACGGAGCTTTTAATAGTGAATCGGAAAGATAAATCCGATGGCTTGTTTACAAGCCACATTTTGCAAAGCAAAATGTTCTGACAAGTGAATCGGAAAGATAAATCCGATGGCTTGTTTACAAGCCACATTTTGCAAAGCAAAATGTTCTGACAAGTGAATCGGAACGATAAATCCGATGGCTTGCTTATCAAGCCACAAATTAACGAAGTTAATTTGTTCTGAATGTTGAATATTATATTATTCTTCGGAGTTTTTCTCAAGTTCTTCTTTTATTATTGACATTATGCCATTTATTTCAACATTGTTATCCATAGGTATTACAAGGCATTTTCTTCCGTCAATCATTTTAATTTTTACAATATTTGAATCTTCAGGTTTTACATTAATGACAACATTATTTGTTTTAACTTCAAATTTTCTCTTTTCTTGAATATCATTGGCATTAAAACGCATATCTTCTCCCAATTCATCAGCAAAACGAGTATCAACTTTTTCAAGGTCTTCCTCTTTTACACCACTTGCTTGGAAAAGATTTTTAATTTCCTCTTTGCCTAATGTTACAGGCTCATCTCCACTATGATTTTCAATCATTTCAGTAAGATTTTCGTTAATATCTCTTACAACATTGACAACTTCATAATCTGGTTGATTTACTATAGCCTGTTCAATTATATCCTTAAACATCTGCTTTTGGTCAGCTGATGGAATAGTTTCAGTACAGCCGAGAGCTTCTGTTATAAATTCACTATACATTTCTTTAGTTGACTTTACATAGTAAAGCAAGTTGTGAATATCTGTACTTCTGTCATTAAAGGCAGGGAACATAAAGCCCATACAAGGTGGTTCAACAACCCAATCTCTTGTTCTAGGCTCAATAGAATTATTTTCTTCGTGGTAGCTAAGACCAGCTTTAGAAAGATTTACAGGGCAAAGACAGCATACTATATACTGAAAAACTTCTGATGAATCGTCCATTGTTACATTGTCTTTTCCTTTTGTAGGCACATCATATGTATCATACATAAGAAGAATAAGGTAGTTACCTACATAGTCAAATTTATCAATTACAAAATCGTAAAAATTGTCTAGGGCCTCCTGTGACTTTAGTTCCCCAGCTCTTAAAGCTAAAAGTGAGCGTTGCTGACCATCTTCTTCTTCAGCCTCTTTTGTAAATTCCAAATTGTGAAGATTTTTACCAATAGAGCCAGAGAGAGTTTTTTTGAGAAGTTCAGCATATTTGTTCTGTTCTTCGTCAGGCATATTGCTAAGGTAGTCATTTATGTATGTCAATTTTTCTTTCTCATTTCCAGCAACATAACAGCCACAAACTCTTATAGAACTGTCAGAGTCTTTTTTTATTAGTTTTCTTATTTCAAGAACTTCTTTACTTATCATTGTATTTCTCCTTTTAAAATTATTATAGCGTCAAGTAAATCTACTTTTTGGTCTTTGTTTACATCAGCAGTTTTTTTATTAAAATTAAATAGCATATTGTTGTTAATATACTTTAAAATTATGGCAGTATCTTTATTATCTATTACACCGTCAGAATTTAAGTCCCCCAGTTTGTAAGGCTTTTCAACAATAGCTCCGTCTTCAATATTATAATACAAACTATGGTCTATTGTAACTAAATTTTTGAAATATTCATTACAAACATCTATTGTATCATTATGTATCCATACCATAGATGCAGGAAAGACGATATTTGTCCATAGGGTATTGCCTTTGTTAGATATAAACATTGAACCTTTTTCTGTTTTTTCAACGCCATTAGCTATATTAACTGTACCTTTATATTTGTTAGGTACATACCAAAGTGTTTTCATATCCTTAGAATAAAGTATGCCGTCTACAGATGTGTATTTTGTATTGGAGCTTTTTACAGAAACGCTGTTTATTCCTGTATATAGATAAAAAGCACCAGAAAGGCTGTTTGCATAATCCCTGTTTAATATGTTTTCTGGCAAATCTGTAGAAATGGTGTAGCTATCTGGCAAAATAACTTTTTTTAAATAGCTTGCTCTTGAAAATGCCATTTCATCAATTTGAGTTACACCCTCTGGAATTTCAAATATGGTATCTCGTTTTCCTCTAGGATATGCCAATATTCTTGTTCTATCGTAAGAATATAAAATACCGTCTAGTGAAGTAAAGTATTTATTTCCACTAGCTGTATAAATAGCTGTAAATTTTGATGTTTTTCCCATATCGTAGAAAACATGCCCGCCATAACCTGTGTTTTCATTTACAAGATAATCCCCCCCAATGGTTTTAACTGTAGATGGAATGGTAAGAGATGTATTTTCAAGACCTGTCATATGGTCAAAAGCACCGTCTGAAATTACTTCTAAACCCTCATTAAGTGTAAGCTCAGGAATTTTTGTACAGTATTGAAAAGTATAAGGTCCTATTTTCGTCAAACTGTTTGGAAGTACAAGTTTGTTAAAACACATAGGTGTTTTAGGAATTGATGAGGCAAAGGCAAGTGTACCTGTTTCCTTTACTCCATTCTCAAGGGTAAGACAGCCGTCAAAACCGGAACAGTTAAAAAATACTCCATTACCTATTTTTGTGACTCCGGCAGGAATTGTTAAATCTCCTGTAAGATTGGAACATTGGTAAAAAGCAGCATCTTCTAAATAATTAAGAGTATCTGGAAGTGTTAATGTTCCACCAAGAGCACTACAGTCAGAAAAAGCATAAGAGTCTATTCTTTTAAGTCCGTTATTTAGTTTAAGTGCTGTAATATTTGTATTGTCAAAGGCGTAAGGGTATATTTCTACTGTATTTTTTGGAATATTAAGCTCCCCAGTAAGAGAGGTGTCTTTAAAAGATGCTCCACCAATTATTTCTATACTGTCTGGCAATGTTGCCGTAGTAAGAGAGGAAATTTGGTAGAAAGCATAATTACCTATTTTTTGTATTCCATCTGAAATATTTACACCTGTAACACCAGTTTTTTTGTTTCCTAAAATGTTTTCATTTTCGTAGCCACCAACTGTTGTAATAATATTACCTTTATAAAAATTCGGAACGGTTGGACAAGTATCACTTCCTATGTATTTATAAAGAGTGTGTCCGTCATCAGATGTAGTCCAATCTTCATTTTGTGAAACAATTTTCGTAGGCTTAACAGTAAATTTTTGCGACCTTTCTTCATCGTTAATAAAGATAATAGAAGAGGGAGAAATTACGGTATCTGTATTTTCTGGAAAATAAAAATACACATAGCCATTTTCATCTGGTGTGGAAGTTATGGTATACTTATTTTCATTGATTTCTAGTAAAAGATTTTTTGGATAATTACTTCCTGTGTATTTAAAAAGTAATGCCTTTAAAGAGTTGTTTTGAGTGTATAGCACTTTTGGCTCTATAGTATCAGATATGTTTTTGTTAAATAAAGCAATTTTTATTATTTTAATGATATTTTGCTTTTCTTCAATAGAAGACACATTTTTAGTGGCTGTGTAGAAAATATCTTCGTTGGCATAGGAGGAAATTGAAAATAGAATACAAAATAAAATTGTTATAAAAATAGTTTTATTTCTCATATTATCCTCCTTATTTAAACAAAGTGGTTATTTCAAAAGAGAAATAACCACATAAAAATATCAGTTGTTTATTTTAATAAATTTTCATTGTTAAAGTAATCAATACGCATAGAGTGACGAACTTCATCAAGAGTTTGACTAGCTTTTTCTTTAGCTTTTTGACTACCAGCTTTTAAGATTTCATATACTTCAGGCAATCTCTGTTCCCACATTTTTCTTCTTTCTCTTATTGGCTGTAATTCAGTCTGAATAACATTGTTAAGGAATTTTTTAACCTTTACATCGCCAAGACCACCTCGCTGATAGTGAGCTTTAAGTTCATCTAAGTTATTGTATTCAGGTAAAAATTCTTCAAAATGTTCTGGACGACAGAAAGCATCAAGATATATAAATACTGGATTGCCTTCAACCTGACCAGGGTCTTCAACTCTTAAATGGTTAGGGTCTGTATACATAGACATAATTTTTTTCTTAATATCCTCTGGTTCATCAGAAAGATAGATACAGTTGCCTAAAGATTTACTCATTTTAGCCTTTCCGTCTATACCTGGAAGTCGTAAACAAGCCTGATTACTAGGTAAAACAATACGAGGGTCAGTTAATGTTTCGCCGTATACTGAATTAAATTTATGTACAATTTCCTTACATTGTTCCAACATAGGCATTTGGTCTTCGCCAGCAGGAACATCAGTTGCCTTAAAAGCGGTAATATCTGCTGCCTGACTAATAGGGTAACAGAAGAAACCAACTGGAATACTTGCTTCAAAGTTACGCATTTTAATTTCTGACTTTACAGTAGGGTTTCTCTGTACACGAGATACTGTTACTAAATTCATATAGTAGAATGTAAGTTCAGTTAATTCTGGAATCATTGACTGTATAAATATAGTTGACTTTTCAGGGTCTAAGCCACAAGCTAAATAGTCTAAAGCTACCTGCATAATGTTTTGTCTGACTTTTTCAGGATGTTCAGCATTGTCAGTTAAAGCCTGTGCATCTGCAATCATAATGTAGATTTCATCATATACACCAGAATTTTGAAGTTTAACACGCTCCTTTAATGAACCAACATAATGTCCAACATGAAGTCTGCCAGTAGGTCTATCGCCTGTTAATATTACTTTTTTCATTGATATTACTCCTTTTACATTTATGTAATGTATGATTATAATTGTAAATTATTCAAAATACAAATCTTACTTTAATTATAAGTTTTAATTGGTATGCTGTCAACAGTAGAGAAAATAAAAAAGACCGTAAATTACGGTCTTTATTTTTTAGAGCATTGACTTAATCATTGGAATGATTGCTGGAATAAGGTATGTAATGCAACTCATAATGGCACTTGCAAGAAAAATACCACAGAGAATAGCTGGTATAGATTTTCTTAATTTAATACCTAAAAGTGCAGCAATTAAAGCACCTGTCCAAGCACCTGTACCTGGAAGTGGTATGCCTACAAAAAGTAGAATACCTAAAAATTCGTATTTTTGTATTTTGTCACTTTTACCCATGGCTTTATTTTCTATTTTTTGAACCATAGGTCTAAAAAGTTTTGTTTTTTTGAGAGCGTCAAAAATCTTTGTAATAAATAAAAGTATAAATGGCATAGGGAGCATATTTCCTAATAGACAAAGTGTCATAGCCTGTAAATATGGCATTTTAAAGACAGCAGCAGCTATCATACCACCTCTTAATTCCAAAAGTGGAAACATAGAAATAAGAAATACAACAACATTCTTATCAAGACCACTAAAGGCATTTATAAAAAAGTTTACTAAATTTTCCATAGAGAACCTCCATTAAAAATAACAATCCTGTTAATTATACTATAGTTTTTATTTCAAAACAACAAAAATATTGTAAATTTAAAAATATGTGTAAAAAGTTTTTTGCTTGGGTTATAATATAAACATCTAAGGTTTTTTATTACGGAAAATTACAGTATTGGTTTATAAGTATTGACAGAGTATGGCATTTGTGCGACAATACAACTAATGATTATATTATTGGTGTTTTGAATGAAAGATGGTGAGCTTATGTACAAAGTTAATCCATACAGACCAGGGGCAGGAACAAGTCCTCTCTATTTGGCAGGGCGTGAAATAGATGAGAATGAGGTAAATGGGATATTTGAAGCCTTAGTTAATAAAGTACCTGTATCTTCGGTGATTTATAGTGGTTTAAGAGGTGTAGGAAAAACTGTACTTCTTAATAGATTTCAAAGAATTGCAGAAGAAAAATCGGTTTTTTGCAAATATATTGAAGTTGAAACAAGACAGGACTTTATATCGCAAATAGTCGCTTGCTCTCAGGCTTTTTTGAGAGAAGTAAGTTCTAAAGAAAAAATAAAAAATCTTTTATCTAAGGCTTTGGATGCACTTAAAACTCTTGTAATATCTTTTGATGTTAAAAATACAACATTTACAGTTTCATCTCAAGAAAGAGAATTATATACATCAACAAGCCTTACACAAAGTTTAACAGATGTATTTGTATATATGGGACAAACTGCGTTAGAAGCTGATACACCTATATGCTTTTTTATTGATGAAATACAGTATATGAAAGAAGAAGAGTTGGGTTCTCTTATAGCTGCTTTGCATAGAACTAATCAATTAGGGTATCCAGTAATGATTATAGGGGCTGGATTGCCTAAAATCTATAAGATGTTATCAGATGAAAAAACATATACCGAGAGGTTATTTAGATATAAAGAAATAGGTTCATTAAATCAGGAGCAAACTAAAAAAGCCGTTGTTGAACCAGCTATAGGTTTTGGAGTAAAATATACAGAAGAAGCCATAGATAAAATTTATAATATAACAAAAGGTTATCCTTTTTTTATACAGATGTTATGTAGTATAGTTTATGAAAAAACGAACAAAGAGCTTATAGAAGTACAAGATGTTGATTGTAGTATTCCATATTTCTATAGGGCTTTAGATAGTGGCTTTTTTAAGGTAAGATATGAGAGGTGTTCCCTTGCTGACAAAAAATTTATTTTTGCAATGGTCAAGTGTGGTGAACTACCTTGTACTATATCCAATATAGCGACAAATCTCCATAAACCTGTAAAGTCAATATCCCCTACCAGGGCACAGCTTATAAATAAGGGACTTGTGTATTCAGCAAGGTATGGAGAATTAGATTTTACCGTACCTGAATTTACAGGTTTTATACAGCGACAAGAAGATTACAATAAATGGTGTAGCACAGAGGCGTAAATTTTTTACAAAGGAGTTTTATTTATGAAATTTTCAGAGAAATTTGGAAAAATGGAATCCAATATTCTTTTGGATTTAGATGAAGCAAAGAGAAAATTAGAGGCACAGGGTAGAGAAGTTATAAATCTTTCTATTGGTACTCCTGATTTTCCACCAGATAAGCATGTTATGGACGCAGTTTCAAAGGCTTTTCAAGACCCTAAAAATTATGTATATGGTATGACTGAAAGTGATGAGCTTATTGAGGCTGTTTCAAATTGGTACAAGAGAAGATATGGTGTAGATGTATCAAGAGAGAATATTTGTGCAGTAAACGGTTCACAGGAGGGTATTGCCCACATAGCATTTCCTATTTGCAATCCAGGGGATACAGTTCTTGTGCCAGACCCTTGTTATCAAATATTTTCATTTGGACCAACAATGGCTGATGTAAATTTGGAATATATGCCTCTTAGAAAAGAAAATGATTACATTATTGACTTAGACGCAATTCCAGTTGAAGTAGCTAAAAAGGCTAAAATGATGGTTGTTTCTTATCCGAACAATCCAACAACAGCTCATGCAAATAAGGATTTTTACGAAAAGTTAGTAGCCTTTGCTAAAAAGTATGATATTATTGTTATTCACGATAATGCTTATTCAGAGTTTATATATGACTATGAACCTGGTATTTCGTTCCTTAGTGTAGATGGTGCTATGGATGTAGGTATTGAATTTAATTCTCTTTCTAAAACTTATAACCTTACTGGTTTAAGACTTTCTTTTGCTATAGGTAATGAAGAAGTTATAAAGAGATTTAAGTCATTTAGGTCACAGATTGACTATGGTATTTGTATGGGATTACAGATTGCTGCCATTGAAGCATTAAATGGACCTCAAGATGTAGTTGAAAGAAATAGAGCAGAGTATAAGAGAAGACGAGATACACTTTGCAAGGGACTTAATGATATTGGCTGGAAAGTACCTTACACAGATTCAACAATGTTTACTTGGTTCCCAATTCCACCAAACTATACTTCATCTGAAAAATTTACTTTTGACCTCCTTGAAATGGCTGGAGTTCTTTGTGTTCCAGGTGTTTCCTTTGGTAAAGAGGGAGAGGGCTATGTAAGAATGGCACTTGTTCAAAGTGTTGAAAACTTAGAAAAAGCTATTGAAAATATTAAAAATAGTGGAATTTTAGAAAAGTAAAAAATAAGGACTGCTTTCGGGCAGTCCTTAATCTTTGTTAATTATTGTTTTTTCTCCTAATTCAAATAGGAGTTCGTCACATTTTTCTATAGTCAAACCCTTGTTAATTGCAAATAAAATGATACTATCTCTTTTTATACGAGGATATAGTTCGCTTACGCCAGCAAGTTTCAGAAGTCTTTGACTATCTTCTAAGTTTAGACTCATTCCAAAAATTAACTGTAAAATTTTGTCCCTTGATGGATTTGGTCTTTTGCCAGAAAAGATTTGATAACCATATATTTGAGATATGGCAGAATTATTTATTGCTTCATTTTTTGATATAGAATACTTTTTAAGTAATGTTGCAAGATACAAATGGAGAGGCATATCTATAAAGTCCTCTTTATTTGTGTTGATAAAATTTTCTATATTTTGTTCATTTTTTAGTAATTTTAAAAGCTCATCGGTAGAGTTATTTTTATTTATATTGACCACCTCTTTTTTATATAATATAATATTTTAAATTAATTATCAATATTTAGGGAGTAAATTTATGTCAGATTTGTCAGAAGAATATGAATTTAGTCAATACAAAGAATTAAATCAATTAGATAAGAAAAATAAAGTAGTTGTTGTTCAAGATATAAGAGATAACAGAATTTGGGTGCAAAAAAATATAGAAAAGAGAAGTTTACCTGTATGTGAGAAAATGCTTGGTAAAAAATATAGCAACTTAATTTATTTACACAAAATAATAAAATATCAAAATAATTATTATGTATTGGAAGAATATATAAACGGAGAAAATATTCAAACAATAGTTAGTCAAAAAGGAAAAATGGATTTGGAAACAGTTCGAAAAATAATTGTTAAAATTTGTGATGGCTTGACGGTACTACATAAAAATGGAATTATACACAGAGATATTACTGCTAAAAATATAATCATTGGAGTAGATGGCAATGTCAAGATTGTGGATTATGGTATTTCCAGAATTATAAAAGATAGTCAAGGGACAGATACAGAGATTTTAGGAACGGTAGGTTATGCTCCACCAGAACAGTTTGGTTTTTTACAGACTGATATAAGAACGGATATATATTCTGTAGGAGTGCTTATGAATTATATGCTTACAGGAGCTTTTCCACAAGAAGTGAAGTATAATGGCAAAATGAAAAATGTTTTAAATATATGCTTAAACTTGCGTCCGGAAAAACGATATAGTTCAGCAGAAAATTTGAAAAAAGCAGTACTTCACAACTATAGTGCGAGAAATGATTTGTTTCTTCTTCCGGGATTTAGAGGCGATAATAATCTTGTGAAAATTATTGCACTATTAATATATATGTTCTATATCTTTAGCTCTATCATAATTGTTTACGCAGCATCTATTGGAAATAACATTCCTCAAACAATATTTGCTTTATGTTTTTGTATTTTTACCATGGGTGTATCCATGTTGGTATTTGGAGATTACACTTTTTATTTAGAAAGAATATTTGGACTAAGCGATAAAGGATTTTGGTCTAAAAATCTGGTTAGACTTTTTCTAACACTTGTATCAATAATATTGTCTTTAATATTATGTGTAGTAATGTATTATATTACTGAGATTATGCTATCAGCATAGTACAGAAATGAACCCTTTCTGATATACTGTTTTTAGTATATTAGAAAGGGCTTTTATATTATATTAAGAAGTCTAAGGAGGAATTTATATGAAAGAAAAATTTTATGAAAAAACATGGTTTACAATTTTAACTTTGATTTGTGTTTTTCCAGTAGGTTTAATTTTGATGTGGAAAAATAAAAAGTTTAATATTCCTACAAGAATAGTTATTACAATTTTAGGAGTATTTATTATTTTTTGTATAATGGGAGGTAGTAAAGGAAGTACGGAGAATAATAATACTAAACAGACTATTGCTATTACTACAACAGAGGCTAATGTAAATGAAGAACAATCTGAAATTACTACAGCTAAACCGAATACATCTTCTAAAGTTGATGAAATATCAAGACAAGCCAAGAATGATGCAAAAAATATTGATATTGAAAAAACAATAGATGCTGTTAATTTTATTAAGGAAAATTATCCAAACTATTTTGCAAGTAATGAAGTAATGGAAAAAACTATGTATTATGGTTATTTACTTGAATATGGCTATAAAAATAAGAATAATAATTATGCAGATTTAGGTATGGATGCCTATCAGGTTGTAAAATATGTCTATAGAGGTGCTGAAAAAGTAGAAGATATTTCTACTCAAGAAAATTTAAAACAGATTGCAAAAGATTTAGATAAAATAAAATAGGGTGGTAAAATGGGGCTTAGGTTTAGAAAAAGTATTAAAATTGCACCTGGTGTGAAATTGAATATAAACAAGAAAAGTTGTAGTGTTACTGTTGGCAAGAGAGGAGCACATTATACAATTAATTCTAAGGGAAAGCATACAGCATCAGTTGGTATTCCTGGAACTGGTTTAAGCTATACGCATACTTCAAGTGGTTCAAAAAAGAACTTATCAAATAAAAAATTGAAAGAGGAAAGACAACAAGAATTGGCAAATAAGATAAATACTGTTTCAGCAAAAATGTACAGAAGTGAAGGTTCTATGAGGTTCTGTAAATATTTTCATCTTATTACTGGTATATTTTTTATACTAGTAGGGTTGATTCTTACAGTAATTATACCGGTGTGTATTATATTCCCTATTATTGGAATTTTTAGTTTGTTTCTTAGTCATAGTTATAGTAAACAGCTTAAATATCTTGTAGATGAGAGAAAAAAGAAAGAATTACATATATCAAGTGAAAAAGAGTATTAAATAAAAAAAGGAGTAGCTATCATTCTGTTATGATAGTTACTCCTTTTTATATTCTATTTACCGTCAATATAGTAGAAGTTTTCATCAGGTATTTTATTACCAATTACAGCTGGGTCATTCTTATTCATAAGGTTTAAGAAATCGCTTACGGTTGTTTTCATTTTATCTCCTATAGAGATTGAAATACTTGAGCCAGGAATAGCTGATTTTGCAATAGATGCTGATGAAACCATTTTGTATCTTTCTGCCATTTGAGCAGTTTCGTCAATGCTGTGTCTTGACATATTAACAGAAGCATCAAAGTCCTTTAAGAAATAGCTTACAGCCTTTGGATTGCTACCAAAGAAATCACTATTTACAACAAGACAGCCAGTTGGAAGTTCAATACCACCAGCAGCATCGTCCCAATCATCGTAAAGGTCAATAGCAAGTGATACATTAGGGTTATTTGCTGTAGCCTGTGAAAGGAATGGTTCTTGAATAAGTGCTAACTTTATAGAGCCGTCACTTAATCCCTTTACTATAGCATCTGTACTATCGGCATAATTTATAGTACAGTTTGTAACATTCTGTGCTTTTAAAATTGTGTCAATAACAGACTTAGCTAATAAATCGTCTTTTGCAACTGTTAAAGTTTTACCGGCAAGACCAGTAACACCCTTTACACTTTCGCCTACAGAGGCTACATAATAGTTACAAGCAGAACTTGTTGCAACAAGTTTTACTTTGCCTGTTTCATTATAAAGTCTTGTAGCAACATCAATAGGAAGTGTAGCTGCATCTATTTCTCCACTTTTTAATTTTTCACAAAGTTGAGAAACTGTATTTCCTTGTATAAATTCATATTTTTCGTAAGAATCGTTTGTATCGTTGCTATCCATAAGGTGAGTAACTACATAAGAGTTTACACCAGACATTAAACCTAATTTAATAGTAACTTTTTCTTCGTTAGATGGGGGATTATCCATACTATCCTCAGAAGTGTTTTCGCTATTTTCATTACTAGATGGGGCAGCAGTAACAACCTGAATTTCATCAGAATTTTCGCTGTTGCTTTGACCACATCCACTAAAACCTAAAGTCAATAAAAAAGCGGATGATACAAGTAATAATCTTTTATATATCATATTAATCCTCCCAAAATTTGTATTACTCTTTATTTTAATATTTATGTGGGAGTTTGTCAATAATGTAAAGGCTAGAAAAAATGTAGATTTTCTTAAATTTATAGGGGTTCACAGTATTTATTGAATATTTCTTCAACTTTATCAGGGTTTGAACATATAGCAAACATTACAAAGTTGCCATATGTTTTGAAAATATGTTTTTCAACTTTTTTACTTTCACTTTCTATGCCACTCCAACTATTTACTTGAGAATTAAGATATTCTGCAAGAGCTTTTTCGCTTTTTTCCAGTCCTTGACTGTCAGTTGCCTCCAAAATAATGATTTTGTCGGCGTTTTTTTCGTCTGTAGAATAATAAACATAGCCTTGCTTAATATGGTCAGGAGAAATACCATAAAGTGATGCAACTTCTTGGTGTGTTAAATCGTCTTCTGTTGTATTGCCAAAATCAACAACTGTTTCCATAGTGTGAATAAGTTGATGTAAATCTACATTTTTTTCCTCTTTTTGTCCACAGCCACAAAGCATTAAAATAGGTAATAGTATAAGTATAAATTTTCGCATTTTCTTCACCTCTAATTTTATTTTGTTAATAAATATGGAGATAATACTACATATTTATAGGCAGTTTATCCACTATTTTCTAAGGTATAAAATGAAAAAGTGCAAAAAAAAATAATCACCAATACTAAGAAAGGTGATTATTTTATATTTATTAACTAAAATTTGATTTCTTTGCCTTCTTTTCTCCATTGACGGAATTCTGCTGATGCAGATAATAATAAGTCTGAAGAAGAATTTAAGGCTGTTTCAAATGAGTCCTGAACTACACCGATAATAAAGCCAACGCTTACTACCTGCATAGCTATATCATTTGAAATACCGAAAAGTGAACAAGCCATAGGTATTAAAAGTAAAGAACCACCGGCAACACCAGATGCACCACAAGCTGATAAAGTAGCTAAAATACTTAATACTATTGCACTAGGAATATCTACAGCAATACCTAAAGTATGAGCAGTTGCAAGAGTCATTATTGTAATTGTAATAGCTGCACCGTCCATATTGATTGTAGCACCAAGCGGAAGTGTAACAGAATATGTATCTCTAGTTAAGCCCATTCTTTCGCAAGCTGACATATTTACTGGAATATTGGCGGCTGAACTACGAGTGAAGAAAGCTGTAATAGCACTTTCCTTTAAGCACTTGAAAATTAAGCGATATGGGTTCTGACGGATACATAAGTATACCATAATAGGGTTTGTTACAAAATAGATAAATAACATTGAACCAACTAAAATAGCAATAAGTTTTCCGTATTCTGTAAAAATAGAAATACCATTAGTTGAAACAGTATTAAATACTAAACCTAAAATACCAAGTGGAGCAAAGAGTATAATCCAAGAAACAACCTTAGAAAGTCCATTGGCAATATCGTTGAAAATCTGTTTTGTGCTGTCTTTTGAGTGACGGAAACTAATGCCGAAAAGAACAGCCCAAACTAAAATACCGATATAATTAGCCTTTGTTATAGACTCAATAGGGTTTGTAACAATGCTCATTAAAAGGTTTTTTAATACTTCATATATACCCTGTGGAGCTGAAAGGTCAGAAGTTGAAGTAGTTAATGTAAGTGTAATAGGGAAAATTCTGCTTGCAATAACGGCAACTATTGAAGCAAGAAATGTACTAAACATATACATTATAATAACAGTTTTAATTACTCCACCATGGCTCTTACTTGACTGGCAAAGTGAACTAATAACTAAGAAAAATACTAAAAGGGGTGCGATTGCCTTTAAAGCTCCAACAAACACATCGCCTAATAGAGAAATAAATGTTGCATTAGGAACAGTAAGTCCTAAAACAATACCGACGATTAGACAGATTACTATTCTCTGAACTAAACTGATTTTTTTGAAAATTTGAATTAAATTTTTCACAGTTTTTACTCCTTTTTAAATTAGTCGAAAAATAAGTATATCACATCATAATAAAAAATTCAATATTTTGTAATAATATGTATAAATTTGTAAATTGGGAAAATTAGATTGTTCAAAATATTTTTTAAGACAATTATAATCTTGCTGTAATTTTTTCTTTTGTTTTGTTTGTTATAATGGTTACATAAGATAAAGTAATGGTTAATATAGTATAAACCAGTTACCCCGAAAGGAGATTTTATATGATACAGAACTATTCTTATTCAAATTTAGAAGCTATGATAAATTCTATATATTCAAATGCTGAAATAATTCAGAAAATGTTGAAATCAGTTAAGGAACAGGAAACAGAGATTACATACAAAATGCAATCTTATGCTAAGGTTAAAAAGACCATTTCCGAAGATAAAATTGACTTATATAGAGATTATGTTAGTAATAAGAATGAAATGGAAAACCAACTTGAACTTTATAGAGATGATTTGAATACTGATTGCACAGTAAAACAGCTTTCACTTCAAATTTGTAAAACAGATGCTGATTATTCTAAGCTTCACGCAGTTTTTGACAGAATTAATTCTATACAGATAAAAGTTATGGAATTGCTTTGTAATTTGTTGTGTAAAGCTAATAGAATAGTTGCAACTTTCTAAAAAAAGAGTTATAATAGATATAGAGATTGATAGTATTTTAGATTTAATTATGCTTACTGACAGGAGTTTGTTCTTCCTTTTTTTGCACCTAGAGTTTTACTCTAGGTGTTTTTTTATGTATAAATCCAATGTTTCTCTAAGTATTGCTCCACCAATAATAAATATAGCATCTATAAGAGTTCTGGTAAATACTATTTCGTAGCTATTCATAGTAATGTGACTGGCAACAATGCCATTTAAACCAAAAAGTAGTAGTGCCAAAAAATATTTGAAATAAGTTTTTGTCATATAAATTATCCTTTCTAGTAAGTATAAAATTAACTTTATCACATAAAAATAAATTAAAAAAAGCGAATAAATGTCATATTTTACATTACAAAAACGAATAATATTCTTTGTTGCATATTATTTTCGTATTTGCACAAACTCATTTTAAGGGAGTGATGAAATGTTTAGTTATGAAAAATACGAAATTAGGCTTGAAAGTATAGGTGGACTAGGTGCAAACCTAGTTGGAAAACTTTTAGGTCAGCTAGGTGCAGAATATATGGAATTAAATGCTCAATCTTTTGCTAGTTATGGCTCAGAAAAAAGAGGCTCTCCTGTAAAGGCTTATATAAGATACAGCAATCCGGATAAAGAAATCAGAATAAATTGTCCTGTTGAAAAACCGGATTTATTAGGCATTTTTAATATCTCTTTAGGTGGAGAAGAAAATGTTACAGCAGGTGTTGATGAACATACAAACATAGTAGTAAATACTATACTTTCTCCGGAAGAAACCAGAGATAGATTAAAATTATATGGTGGAAATTTATGGTGTATAGATGCCTTAGGTATGTCATCAAAAATTGGCACAAGAGTAAATATGGTACTTTTAGGTGCTATTGCAAAGGCAAGTGGCTTTATTCCTTTGGAAAAAGTTCAACAGCTGGTTACAGATACTTTAGGTAAAAAATATCCAAAGGCTTTAGAGGGCAATTTAAAAGGTATACAAGAGGGATATAACAGTGCTGAAGTAAGTGTTTTTAGAGCAGACGGAAAATATCCATATATTGAGTTTAAAGAAAATAAAAGAGAGTGTGGTTATGAAAATGCTGTAATAGGTGGTGTTAATATTATGGCTGGTAGTACAATAACCAATTCATTAGTAGGTAGCAGAGAGGGTAAGTTGCCTTATTTTATAGTAGATAAATGTATACATTGTGGACTTTGTGATACCACTTGTCCAGATATGGTATTTCAGTTTAAAGACGGCAAAAATTTAGGTATGGATTTGTACCATTGTAAAGGCTGTATGAGGTGTGTTGAAGTTTGTCCAACTCAGGCACTTGTAGAGGTTGCTGAGGGAGAAAAGGAAAATCAGAATATTGGCAATATTAATCTTATAAATAAATCCTTTGAGTTTGATAGTACAGGTGCAAATGGCTATGTGGAAAGCGAAAGCTATACTGTAAATAGTGAGGAATAGGGGTGGTAAAAGTGACAGACCAAAAAAGAGTTTTCAAAAGTGGTAATGAGGGTGCTGCTTGGGCAGCAAAACAAATAGATTTTGATGTAATGGGATACTACCCAATTACTCCATCAACGCAAATTGCAGAAGAAATTGACTTGTACAGAAGTGAGGGACTTTTGACAACAAAAATGATACCGGCAGAGGGGGAACATTCAGCTGCTGGTATTTGCTATGGTGCGTCAACAGGTGGCAGAGTTATAAATGCAACATCAGCAAATGGTCTTTTGTATGCTCTTGAACAGTTACCAGTACAGTCAGGAACTCGTTATCCAATGGTTTTAAATGTGGCTTGCAGAACAGTTTCCGGACCATTATCTATAAAAGGCGACCATAGTGATATTATGTATGCTTTAAACTGTGGTTGGTTAATATTTTTTGCAAAGGATAATCAGCAAGTTTATGATTTTAATATTGTTGGGCTAAAAGTGGCAGAAGAAGTAAGTTTGCCAGTAATTATTGCCTATGACGGATTTTTTACTTCTCATCAAAAAAAGCCTATGTTTGTTTTTGAAAATGATGATGATGTTAAGGGATATTTGGGAGAATATAAAAGCAAATATTCCCTTTTTGACCCTTACAATCCTATTACAATAGGCTCATATATGAACGAACCAGACCTTTTGAATAATAAATATCAGCTTAATATGGCTATGGAAAAGGCAAGGAATTTAATTGTAAAGGAATTAGAGGATTATAGTGACATTTCCGGCAGAAAATACAATGTTTATTCAGAATATAAAACAGAAGATGCAGAGGTCATTATTTTTGCTTTAGGTTCAGCCTATGACACAGCAAGAGAGGCTGTAGATACATTGAGAGAAAGTGGTAAAAAGGCTGGAGCATTTACTATTCATATTTTAAGACCATTTCCGTCAAAAGAAATAGCTGAAATATGTAAAAATGCAGAAGTTATTATAGTGGCTGAAAGACAGGATAGCTACGGTAGTAACGGTGGAAATATGTCAAAAGAAATAAAATCAGCTTTTTATGATTTTAAGACCAAAGGAGAAGTTCTTACCAGAATTTTTGGTCTGGGTGGCAGAGATTTTTATGTTGATGATGCTATAGAAATGTTTGAACATGGTTTTAAGGCTGTTGACCTTGGAGAAATAAAGCGATTTGATTACTATGGACATTATTGCGGTAATGGTGGAAAAATTGAAAAATATTTTGAACCAGTAACAGAAGAAAATGGGGATAATGGAATTACTGTAGAGGAAAAAGATGATAAGTTAATTGTAAAAGGTGTAAATATTAAAAAGTTAGCATCAATGCCTAAGAGAGTTGTAGCTGGTCATGGTGCTTGTCCTGGTTGTGGCATACCCGTAAATCTTAATTTGCTTTCAAAAGGACTAAAAGGAAATGTAGTATTTTTGTTCCAGACAGGCTGTGGTATGGTTGTTACAACGGCATATCCTAAAACAGCTTTTAATGTAAACTTTATACACAATCTTTTTCAAAATGGTGCTGCCACACTTTCTGGCATTGTAGAAATGTATAAGCAAAAACAGAGAAAGGGCGAGATGGCTTCTGGAAAAATTACTTTTGTTATGGTTAGTGGCGATGGTGGTCTTGATATTGGTTTGGGCTCTGCTCTTGGTGCTGCGATACGAAATCACAATATGATAATTTTTGAATATGACAATGGTGGATATATGAATACAGGATACCAGCTAAGTTATTCTACTCCTTTAGGTGCAAAAAGTGCCACAAGTCATGTTGGCAAAGACCAAAGTGGTAAATCATTTTTACAGAAAGATAATCCACAGCTTTTTGCCGATACAGGTATTCCCTATGTTGCAACAGTATCTGAAAGTAATGTAACAGATTTTATAAAAAAAGTGGCAAAAGCACAGTATTATGCCGATAATTATGGTACTGCCTATATTAAGGCAATATCAGCCTGTCCTTTAAACTGGGGTGACTATGGAAAGTATGAAAGAATTGTGGCAGATAAAGGTGTTAAATCTTGCTATCACCCTTTGTATGAAGTTGAAAGAGGAATAACAACTATAAACTATAATCCGGAATTGAAGAATGAAAAAATACCAGTAGCAGATTTTTTAGGTGCTATGGGTAGAACTAAGCACTTGTTGAATCCTGAATTTAGTGAAATACTATCAGAAATGCAGAAAAATATAGATTTAAAATGGGAAAAACTAAAGGCTAAAGCTGAAAATAGTATTCTGTAACATTGACGAAATATGAAATATAGTGTATATTTATTTGATAGAAATCTAGCACTTTCCCCTTTTTGGGGATTACATATTGGAGTAAATATATGAATAATAAAAAAATAGGTACACTTATTATAATTGTGTGTTCTGTATTGTGGGCGATTTCCGGAATATGTGGACAGCTTTTGTTTTCAAGAACCAGCCTTTCTACGCCTTTTTTAACAATGGTCAGGTTGGCTGTTTCGGGTTTAATTCTTTCAGGAATGGCATTTTTCTCTAATCCACAAAAGTTTTTATCACTTTTCAAACATAAAAAGGATATGTTAAATGCTTTCATATTTTCTGTTTTTGGCTGTATGGCTGTTCAGTATTCATACTTTGCAGCAATAGAGGCATCAAATGCTGCCACAGGTACTATTTTGCAGTATATGTCGCCTATTTTCGTTGTTGTAACAATGTCAGCATTACATAAAAAATTGCCTGCTATTGCAGAGGGACTTTGTTGTATATTGGCGGTAGCCGGTGTGTTTTTAGTTTCTACTGGTGGCAATATTAAATATTTGTCTATATCTCCAGAGGCATTATTTTGGGGAATTTTTTCGGCAGGTTGTTTGGCTTATTACAATATTGCTCCTGTAAGTTTAGTAAAGAAATATGGAACTATGGAAATTGTAGGTCTTGGTATGCTTTTGGGTAGTGTTATGCTAGGTGTTTTAGTACGACCTTTTGGAGTACCAATGGAGGGCGTAGATTTTGTCGCCATAGCTGAAATAGTTGTTATAATTATTTTTGGTACAATAATTCCTTTTGCAGCATATCCAAAGGGTGTGGCGATTATTGGGTCAACTAAAAGTAGCATTATAGCTACATCAGAACCAATGTCAGCTTTCCTTATTTCACTTTTTATACTTGGGGAAAAGTATCCTCCATTGTCTATTGTAGGGTTCTTTTTTATCGTTTTAGCAGTAATTTTTATAACATTAAGTGGAAAAAAGGAGAATAATGACAGAAAATAATAGAATTTTTCAGTTGAAAAAATGAATTTTTTAAGTCATACTGAATAGGCAGTATCTTTTTTGGAGGTAAAAAAATGGACTTGTCAATTGTTATTGTAAATCATAATACTAAAAAACTGACTGAACAGACAATACAGTCCGTTTTTGATACAACGAAAAATATTTCATACGAAGTAATAGTAGCTGATAATTCAACAGACCCGTCACAAGTTTTAGATATGAAAGATGATAGGGTTAAAATTCTTAAAAATTTAGAAAATAAGGGCTTTGGGAATGCTTGTAACATAGGCACTAAGGTGGCTATTGGAAAGTACATACTTTATCTAAATTCAGATACTATTATGAAGTCCCATACTTTGGAATTGTCAGTTAAGTATATGGAGGAACATATTGAAGTAGGCTGTTTGGGTATAAAAACTTTTCTTGCAGACGGTACTTTTGACCATGGTTGTAAGAGAGGATTCCCTACACCTTTTAATTCCCTATGCTATGTTTTGAGATTGGATAAATTATTTCCAAATAATAAGAAATTTGGGGGATATACTCTTTCTTATTTGCCTATTGAAGAAACAAATGAAGTTGATAGTGTAAGTGGAGCATTTATGCTTATTCCTCGTACGGTATTAAACAAAGTTGGGCTTTTTGATGAAAGTATTTTTATGTATGCTGAGGATATTGACCTATGCTATAGAATAAAACAAAGAGGATACAAGGTTGTATATTATGCCGATGTATCTATGACACATTTAAAGGGTCAAAGTGGATTGCATACAAAAAATAAGCTTGTTATTTATCACTTCCATAAAGGCATTAAAATATTTTATGACAAGTATTACAAGGATAAGCACAATTTCTTTGTTACATTTTTAATGCACTCTGCTATAAATTTAAGATATGTTGTAACTCTGTTAAGGTCTAAATTGAGAAGGTGATTTTTTATGACAGATATTTTAATGGCTGTCTATAACGGCGAAAATTATATAAAAGAACAGCTTAATTCTATAATAAGACAAACTGTTAAGGACTGGCATTTATATATCTGTGATGATTGTTCAAGTGATAATACTGTGGATATTGTACTTGATTATGTAAATAAATATCCAGATAAAATTACTTTAGTTCAAAATAGTGAAAATATGGGGCATAAGGCTGTTTTCTTTAAGTTGTTGAGAATGTCAAAGGGGGATTATGTATTTACATGTGACCAAGATGATGTATGGAAAAAGGATAAAATTGCAGTCACATTAAAGGGATTTCAAAATGAGGATACAAAAACACCGGTTTTGGTACATACAGATTTGACAATAGTAAATCAAAAATTGGAAATAACTTCTCCGTCTATGATTAAATCTCAGCATATTGATGTTAGAAAAAATAAGCCTAATGATATGTTGGTTCAGAATATAGTAACAGGTTGTACAATGGCTATGAATAGGGCTTTGGTTGATATACTTCACGAGCCTAAAAAAGTACCAGTTCACGATTGGTGGATTGCTACTGTTGCATCTTTTATGGGGAAAATTAAATTTGTAAATAAGTCTACAATGTATTATAGACAGCATAGTGAAAATTCAGTAGGGGCTAAGATAATGAGTATTGATTACATTGTAGAGAGAATGAGAAAAGGAAAGTATAACAAAGATATGCTGTCTTTAGGCTACAATTTGGCTAGTGAAATTTTGGCTTGTTATGGTACAGAATTAAAAGGGGAAGAAAGACAAATGCTAAAGGCCTATAGTAAAATGTCAGAAAAGAATAAAATTGAAAAAATAAAAACTGTAGCTAAGTTTAAGCTATGGAAAAGTGGAATTGTTAGAAAAATAGGGCAGATTATTTATATGTAGGAGGTGTAGAAATGCTCTTAAAAAAAGCAGAAAGAGTTATAAAAGAAAAGGGCATTTCTGCCCTTAAAATTAAAGTAGTAAATAGGTTAAAGTATAAGGCAGCAAGTTTAAAATATGCTTATACCCATAAACTTTTGCCTATAGAAATAGCTAAGCAAAGGGAAAGAAAGTATAAAGTACCAGTAAAAATAAGTATCTGTGTTCCGGTATATAATGTGGATAAAAAATATTTCAGAGAAATGTTGGAGTCTGTATTATCGCAAACCTATAGCAACTGGCAACTTTGCCTTGCTGACGGAAGTACAGAAGAATTTTCTTATATATCAAAAATGGTTGAGGACTGTCACGATAACAGAATAAAGTACAAAAAACTTATTTCTAATCAAGGTATTGTGGGCAATAGTAATGCTGCAGTTGAGCTTGCAGACGGGGAATATATAGCATTATTGGATAATGATGATGTTCTTGCACCTGATGCACTTTTTGAAATAAGAAAGGCAATAGATACAGGAGCAGATTTTATATATACCGATGAAGCTAGTTTTTCTAAAAATATAAATTCTCCGGATATTATACACTTTAAAAGTGATTTTTCAATTTATAATTTGAGAGGTAATAACTATATCTGTCATTTATCAGCATTTAGAAAAAGTTTGTTTACTTCTGTTGGTGGTTTCCGTTTAGGCTATGACGGAAGTCAGGACCACGACTTGATATTAAGACTTTGCGAAAATGCAAGAAAAATACATCATATTCCAAAGGTACTTTATAATTGGAGAGTACATGGAGGTTCTGTAGCAAGTGATATAAGTATAAAGCCATATTGCATAGTTACAGGTGTCAGAGCTGTAAACAGCCATTTAAAAAGATTGTTTATTGACGGAAGTTGTAAAAGTATAAACGAAACAACGCCGGTTTATAAAGTGACTTATGGCAAAGGAAATAACAAGGCTACACTTATAAATGATATTTCAGATTTTGATGGCATTACAAGTGAATATATTATTGTAGCTCGTAAGGACATTGAAGTTAAGGAAAATGTAATTTCAGAGCTTTCAAGATATATACAACAAAGCGATGTAGGTGTTGTAGGTGCTGTAATAGTCAAAAACTATAAAATACAATCAGCAGGTCTTATTATTAAAAATGGCTTAGTACATTGTTATAAAAATGAAAATATATTAAGTGACGGCTATATGCACACACTTAATTATGCCCATAGTGTTTCAGCTGTTGGCAACTATGTTTTTGCAATAAAGAAAAGTCTAGTAGATAAAGTTGGTGGATTTGACAAAAATTTACCTGAAAATGAAAAAATAATAGATATGTGCTTTAGATTGAGGGATAAAGGATATGATATTATTATAGACCCATATGCAAAGGCTGTTGGAAAAGCTGAAAATATTAATCTGTCTAATGAATTTAAAGAAAAGTGGAAAAATAAACTTTCAGAAGATGACAAGTTTATGAGAAAAGAAATTTATGGTTAAAAACAAACACCAGTCGACTGCTACGAAATCGGCTGGTGTTGTTTTTTTACGGCAGAGAGGGATTGTTTTGCCGTTGTAAAACCTATCGGGAGATAAGTTATACTTTATAGTATGATAATTTTTACTTTGTGTGAATAATATTTGTAATTTTATCTATGAAGTGTTAAAATATAACTTGATGAAATAATTTTGCAATAGAGAAAAGGCGAAAGTATGAAAACATTTATCAGACTATTTTCTGTTTTACTTTCTATTATGTTGTTTTGCACAGGTTGTGGAGTTAGTAAAGAAAATAGCAAGTCGGATACTGTTGAAAATAAAGAACCTACTGTAGACGAAAAGGTTGAAAAAATAGTAAACAATATGACTTTGGAGGAAAAAGTAGGTCAAATTTTTATGGTTGCACCAGAGGCTGTAGATAAAGACGGTGGAATTACAACTGTATTTACTGAAAATATTGAAAAGGAAATAGAGAAGTATAATCTAGGTGGATATATACTTTTTGCATCTAACATAGAAAATCCAACACAAACTCAAGAACTTATAAATGGTTTAAAAAAATCTTCTAAAATTCAGCCTTTTGTGGGTGTTGATGAGGAAGGTGGCAGAGTTGCCAGAATTGGTAAAAATTCAGCTATGGGTGTGGAAAAAATAGAGCCTATGGCACAGGTTGGAAAAAGTCAAAACTATGAAAGAGCTAATGAAATAGGTACAACAATAGGCAAATATATTAAAAATCTTGGCTTTAATTTAGATTTTGCACCAGATACTGATGTACTTACAGACTCAAATAATACAGAAATTGGGGACAGGTCTTTTGGTAATGACCCAGAAGTTGTAGGAAAAATGGCAACAGAGGTTGTAAAAGGCTTACAATCTGAAAATATCAGTACTGTATTAAAGCATTTTCCGGGACATGGTGGCAGTATAGGTAATTCACACCAAGGTTTTTCATTAAGTAACAGAACAGAAGAAGAATTGAAAAAATGTGAAATTGTGCCTTTTAAAACTGCTATAGAAAACGGAGCAGATTGTGTAATGGTTGCACATATGTCATTACCTAATGTTACAGGGGATAATATTCCAGCAACATTGTCTAAAAAAGTAGTAACAGATATGCTTAAAACAGAACTTAATTTTAAAGGTGTAGTATTTTCCGATTCTATGTCAATGGGTGCTATTACAGAAAATTATGGAACAGGAGATGCTTGTGTAAAGGCTGTTGAGGTTGGTATTGATATGGTGCTTATGCCAGAAAATTTAGATGAAGCATACAATGCTGTTTTAGAGGCTGTTAAAAATGGCAAAATATCACAGGAAAGACTTGATGATGCCGTTTCAAGAATAATAAAAGCAAAAATCCAAAGAGGAATTATAAAATAGGAGGTTTTTATGAAAGTAATTGCAATAGATGCTATGGGTGGAGATAATGCACCAGCAGAAATAGTAAAGGGTGCTGTTGAAGCTAGTAAAAGTGTTAAGTACAATTTGGCACTTGTAGGGAAAGAAGAAATTGTAAATGCAGAGTTGTCAAAATATAACTATGATAAGTCTAAAATAACTGTTGTAAATGCTACAGAAGTTATTGAAACTTGTGAAGTACCTACTGTTGCTATAAAACAGAAAAAAGATTCATCAATGGTTGTAGGTCTTAATATGGTAAAAAAAGGGGAGGCACAGGCCTTTGTGTCTGCCGGTAATACAGGTGCTTTGCTTACAGGTGCAACTGTTATTGTTGGTAGAATTAAGGGGGTAGAAAGACCTGCTTTAGGTACACTTTTACCTACAGAAAAAGGTCATACTCTTTTAATTGATGCCGGTGCAAATGTAGATGCTAAGCCTTCTTACTTTCCACAGTTTGCTTTAATGGGTTCTATTTATTATGAAAATGTAATGGGTGTAAAAGAACCAAAGGTTGGACTTGTAAATATAGGCGTTGAGGAGTCTAAGGGTAACGCTGTTGTAAAAGAGGCCTATGGTCTTTTAAAGGAAACAAAGGATATTAACTTTGTTGGCAATACTGAAGCAAGAGATATAAGCCTTGGGGATGTTGATGTTGTTGTATGTGATGCCTTTGTTGGTAATGTAATTTTAAAGGTTATGGAGGGCTTTGGTAAGAGTATCCTCCGTATTATCAAGAAAGAAATTTTGGCTACAGTTATGTCTAAATTAGGTGCTGTTTTAGCCTCAGGTGCATTTAAGAGAATAAAGAAATATTTTGACTACGATACTGTTGGCGGTGCACCTTTCCTTGGCTTAAAAGGTCTTGTTGTAAAGGCTCATGGTAGTTCAGATTACAGAGCTGTTGCTGGTGCTATTTTCCAATGTGAAAAGTTTATTGATGGAGATATAGTATCTAAAATTGCGGAAAAAATTAGTCCTAAAACAGAAGAATAAATCTTATAAAATACTGATTTTTAAAGGAAAAACAGAGTATTATTATTAGAATAAATAAAAAATTTTATTAAAATACAAAAATGTACTTGTAAAATTATTCAATATCTAGTATAGTATTAATGATAATATTATTAAAGGAGGAAATTTTAATGGAATTCGATAAGATTAAAGAAATTATTGCAGAACAGTTAGGCGTTTCTGAAGACGAAATCGCTATGGAAACAACTTTTGAAGATTTAGGTGCTGACTCTTTAGACCTTTTCCAGATTATCACAGAATTAGAAGATGCTTTCGATATGGAATTTGCTAACGATGATGCTGAAAACATCAAGACTGTTGGTGACGCAGTAGAATATGTTAAGAACGCAACAAACAACTAATTTTTAGTAATTTGTTAATAACTGCTTGGCTGTGACGGTAAGTCACAGCCTACTTTTTGTATGGAATTATGTGATATTTTGTTGAAATATGTTTTATCGGTGAATATAGTAGCTTGATAACGGTAAGGGTTGTAAAGTTACTATATTTACTATATTTACTGAGATGGAGGATGTATGATTTTAGATTATCAGTTTAAAGATGAAAATTTAATTAATACAGCTTTTACTCATAGCTCTTATGCAAATGAACATAAGGTTATTTGTAATGAACGCCTAGAGTTCTTAGGCGATGCTATATTAGGCTTTGTTGTTGGTGCTTATATTTATAAGAAGTATCCAAATTGGCCAGAAGGTAGACTTACTAAATTAAGAGCAAGTGTTGTATGTGAAACTATGCTTGCTAAAAAGGGTAGAGAAATTAAGTTAAACGAAAGTCTTAGACTTGGTAGAGGCGAAGAAAATACTGGTGGTCGTGATAGAAGTTCTATCATCGCCGATGCTATGGAGGCTGTTATTGGTGCTATATACCTTGACGGTGGTATTGAACCAGCACAGAAGTTTATACTTGATATGCTTATTCCAGAAATTGAGGCAGTAACAACTACTGTTAGAATTTTAGATACAAAGACTTGTTTACAGGAGATTTTACAGAAGCATAGTCAAGCACCTGTAGAATATAAGATTATCAGAGAAAGTGGTCCAGCTCACAATAGATTATTTACAGCTGAAGTTTCTCATAGAGGTAAGGTACTTGGTACAGGAGAGGGTCACAGCAAAAAAGAGGCTGAACAGGTTGCAGCTATGTCAGCTATAAAGGCACTTTCTAAGTAAAAGAATTGAAATTTTCAGACTTTTTTACTATTTTTCAGTATATTTATAGTAGGAGTGATGAAAATGGATAACAAGTTAGATAAATTAATGGGCATTATAATAGGCTTGTGCCTTATTGCCTGTGGATTACTTTTTGTAATTAGAGATTATTTTACATTACCTTTTGGGGCAATAATATGTATGATGATAGGCTTTGTGTGTATTGTGTACTATTTTGACAGGAAAAGGGTTTGGGCATTGGCGGTAGGTATGTATTTATTCTACTGGGGTGCTATTAGTGGTTTTTATATAAATAATGCTTATTTTGGAAATCTTGTGGCAGCTATGTTCTTTTTAGCACCGGGACTTTCATTAGATGTTCTCTACATTGAGAATAGAAAAAGGTATCAGCTTATGATAGGTTCAATACTGACTTGTATAGGTATTGGAATTGTGTTAAAGCCTATAATTAATATTGAACCAGTAGAGATTATGCCTTTGGTAATAGGTCTTGCTTTTGTTATTGACTATGTATTTTCTTTTGACTATGGAAATAGATGGGGATTGTATTTTGGCGTTTTAATGTGTATATATGCTTTTAAAAATGCTATTCCTATGGATAGTACAGTAAATATAATATCAGCAGTTGTACTTATTGGAGTGGGAATAAGCGTTATTTTTAAGGCATTAAAAAAATGAAAGGTGATAACTATGGCTGAGATTGGTGAAGTTATTGGTACAGAAAAAAATAAACTTGTTGTAAGAATGACAAGAAAAGAGGCTTGTGCTAAGTGTAGAGCTTGTTCTGCTGGTTTAAAGGAACAGGATATGCTTTTAAAGGCTGTTAATCTTTGTAATGCAAAGGTTGGCGATAAAGTAGAAGTTATGCTTGAAACTGCTGATTTTATGAAAGCTACCTGCATTATGTACGGTATTCCTTGTGCTATGTTCATTATAGGTATTTTAGCTGGCTACTATGGATTTGAGGCATTAGGAAAAAGTGGTGGCGAGTTCGCAGGTTTTGGCCTTGGAATTGTGTTAGTAGTATTAACTTATTTAATTATAAGAACTCAAGAAAAAAGATTTAAGAATGGAAACTATGTTCCAAAGGCAATAAAAGTTGTAGAATAATATTATTTAAAAAAATGGGTATTACTAAGGTAGTACCCATATCTTTTTAATGGCTTATATTACAAGCTGTAGATTAAAAAAGTTGAAACGAAAATATCCCTGTAACAAATTAAGAAATGAGTTACAGGGATATTTTTATATTAAGTAGAATTATTTTTTGCTTAATTCTCTATCTTTCAAAATAGAGTTTTCAACTGCCTTTACAACACCAGCAGTAAATTTATATTCTTCAAGAGTTGTAACACCCTCAATAGTTGTACCACCAGGAGAACAAACTTTATCCACAAGCTCCTGTGGGTGTTCATTAGACTGAGCGTACATAGAGGCCGAACCAATTACAGCAGATGCTGCAATTTCAAGAGCTTTCTGTTTATTCATACCCATTTTTTGAGCACCTCTAGCAAGACCGTCTATAAACATATAAACATAAGCAGGAGAACAACCGGCAATAGCAGTAAATATTGCAAACTGGTTTTCAGGCACTTCTGTAGTAAGTCCTATAGATGAAAAGAGGTTTTTAATAGTTGCTAAATCCTCATCAGATGCAAATTCATTTTTGCAAACAGCTGTAGTTGACATAGCAATAGCAGCATTAACATTTGGCATAATTCTTATTATTTTTGCGTCATAGCCAAGCATTTCCTTAATGCTGTCAGTTGTAAGACCAGCAGCCATAGAAACTACAAGAGGATTTTTCTTTTTAACTGATTTTGCAATCTGTGGTAATAAAGTAGGGAAAACAACTGGCTTAACACCAAGGAAAAGTATATCGCTGTTTTCAATAAGACTTTCATAGTCATTACAGCCGTTTATACCAAGTTCACTAGCCTGTTGAGCCTGTTTTTCCTTATTCTGTCTGATAAAGTAAATATCAGAAGAATTTACACAATTTTTGTTAACAAAACCTTTAATAATTGCTCCTGCCATATTACCGGCACCTATAAAACCTAATTTCATATAAATCTACTCCTTTTAGCTTATTTTTAGCTTAAAGACAGCATTGTATTAAGAGATTTTACAGCATCCTTTGCAATGTTGTCGTCTACAGTAATCTGTTTTTCAAAATTGTTTTCTTTAATCTGTTCAAGTGTTTCCAAAAGATTTTCAACAGATGTCTTGTTCATATTTGTACAAACACTTCTTGTGTTAAGTATAGAAACTTTTTTGTCTGGGTTAGTTTCTACAAGTCTTAAAACAAGGTTAGCCTCTGTACCAACTACCCATTCAGAACCAGCAGGTGCATTTTTAACCTGATTGATTAAGAATTCAGTTGAACCCTTGCCGTCAACAGCCTTACATACTTCGTGAGTACATTCTGGATGAACAATAATCTTAGCATTTGGATGAGCTTTTCTGGCTTCTTCAACTTTTGAAAGGGCAATAGCATGATGAACATGGCAATAGCCATTCCAAAGTACCATTTTAACATCTTCTTTTGAACAGGCGTAAGTAAGTTTTTCTGTTGACTGGTCATAAAGTGCCATATGTTCCTCAGGAATACCTAAATCAACAGCTGTATTTTTACCAAGGTTCTGGTCAGGTAAGAAAAGAACTCTCTTTTTCTGAGATAATGCCCAAGAAAGAACTTTGCCGGCATTACCAGAAGTAACAGTTGTACCACCATGTCTACCACAGAAAGCCTTGATTTCAGCCTTTGAGTTGATGTATGTAACAGGAACAGTTTCCTCGTCGCCAAATTCAGCCTTTAAAAGTTCCCAAGCTTTTTCAGCCTGGTCAAGGTCTGCCATATTTGCCATTGGACAACCTGCTGTAAGAGCTGGAAGTAATACTTTCTGCCAATCTTCAGTTAAAATATCAGCAGTTTCTGCCATAAAGTGAACACCACAGAATACAATGTATTTTGCAGTTTTGTTCTTTTCTGCCATCTGTGCAAGTTTAAGAGAGTCGCCTACATAGTCAGCAACAGAAACAATCTGGTCATTCTGATAATGGTGAGCAAGGATTAATAAATCATCACCCATTTCTTTCTTAATTTCTTTGATTTTGTTTAACATTTTTTCCTCCGTTATTATTCAGGCTTTATAGCTGTTGTACTTACAAAACTAATATCAAGTGGCTTTACACCGTTGGTAAGAGAACCAACAGAAATGTAATTAACACCACAACCACCAAATGAGGCAATAGTGTTTAAGTTAATACCACCAGATGCCTCTGTAATTATATTATTTGGTACAAGTTTTTGAAGTTCTTTTATTTCATCTGGCTTTCTGTTGTCAAACATAATAACATCAGCACCAGCATTTACAGCCTCAATTACTTGTTCTTTTGTTTCAGTTTCAACTTCAACTTTAACCATATGTCCTAGCTTGCTTTTTACAAGCTTAACAGCTTTTGTTATACCTCCAGCAAAGGCAATATGATTATCTTTTAACATTACACCGTCATAGAGAGCAAAACGATGATTGAAACCGCCACCACAAGTAACAGCATACTTTTCAAATACTCTAAGACCTGGATGAGTTTTTCTAGTGTCGCAAACCCTTATGTTGTCGTCATTAAGGTTGTCTACATATTTACGAGTAGTAGTAGCAATACCACACATAAGTTGCATAAGATTAAGTGTAACTCTTTCACCTGAAAGCATTGTAGCAACTCTTGCCTCAACAGTAGCTATAATTTCTCCCTTTTTAACACTTTCTCCGTCTTTCTTTAAAAGTGTAATATTGTAGTCATCAGAAAAGAAAGAATAAACCATATCTATAATTTCTGTACCACAAACAACACCGTCATCTTTAGCAACAAAATTACCACTTGCTCTTAATTCAGTGTCAAAAACTAAGTCAGTAGATAAATCGCCTGTTCCAATATCCTCTATAAGAAAGGATTTAATAGCCTCTTTTGCTAATATTTTATTCATTATTTTTCGTCCTTTACAATATAATGAGCACCAATGCTTTCGTGTCTGTCCATAGCTGATTTAGCTACAAGATAGCCAGTTGTAAGCATATTGTATATTTCGTACTGTTCTTCTGTTGTTTTTTCTGGATTAAGCTTTACAAAATCCTTGCCATCTGGCATATACTGCTTAAACCAGTCAATAATATTATGTATTTCATTACTGTGACGAACTATACCCACATATTCCATCATTTTACGCTGAATTTCTTTTTTAGTTGGAAGATTATCAACAGTTGTTTCAGGAACATCGTCAATAATGTTACCAACTTTTCTATGATGAGTGAGAATATAATCAGCAAGAAATTTACCAAATACAAGTCCTTCAAGAAGTGAATTACTTGCCAATCTGTTAGCACCATGAACACCTGTACAAGCTGTTTCGCCTACAGCAAAAAGTCCGTCAATGTTTGTAAGACCATCTGGAGTAGCCTCAACACCACCCATATGGAAGTGAGCACCAGGAGCTACAGGAATAAGGTTTTTGCTTACATCAACACCATTGTCTTCACAAATTTCAGTTACAGTAGGAAATTTAGACTTAAAATCGTCTACAGCACTTATATCAAGAAAAATCTTTTCGCCCTTTAAGTAGTGAGCATAAACTTCTCTTGCAACAACATCACGAGGAGCAAGGTCCTTGAGAGGATGAACACCCTCCATTATTTTTTCGCCTTTTTCATTTACAAGTATACCACCAGCACCACGACAAGCCTCTGAAACAAGACCATATGCTTGACCGTCAATAGTAAGCATAGTAGGGTGGAACTGTACAAATTCAAGGTTCTTTAATTTAGCACCAGCTCTATAAGCCATTGCAATACCGTCACCTGTAATTGTTACATCATTTGAAGTAGATGGATAGAGCTGACCAATACCACCTGTAGCAAGAACAACATAGTTAGCGTGGTATGTGTGGAGATTTCCGTCACTATCCTTTGTAATAACACCGTAGCACTTGCCGTCTTTTACTCTTAAATCAAGTGCCATTTGATTTTGTATTACAGTAACATCAGTTGTTAAATTTCTTATAAGCTGTTCTACAACTCTAAGACCAGTTCTGTCCCCACCGGCGTGGATTACTCTGTTAAGTCTGTGAGCGGCCTCTCTACCAAACATAAGATTGCCTTGACTATCTCTGTCAAATTCCATACCTGTGTCAATTAATTCTCTGATAACATTAGGAGCGGTAGAAACTAACTTCATTACTGCGTCAGAATCATTGAGGTTGCAACCAGCTGCCATAGTATCTTCGTAGTGCCATTCGTAATTGTCCTTGTCAGAAAGGGCAACGGAAATACCACCTTGAGCAAGAGAGGAGTTACAGGACTTCTTTAAGCCTTTAGTAATTACCAGAACCTTTCTTCCGTTTTTACAAAGTTCGCCGGCTACACTTAGTGCACCTATACCTGAACCAATTATAATTATGTCTACCTCTGTCATAGTGGAGTACCTCCGTAAATTGAAATCGCAATTAATGCTTTTTAAAAAATTATATACTTATTCCATTATCGCACTTTTTTTGTAAAATTTCAATACCTATTTGAATATCTTTTAATATAAGTATAATTAAATTTGAAATTGGATATAATTTACAGGAAGGAGGAATAAGGACTATGAAGAAAAAAATATTTTTAGTTGGTGTAGTAGTAGCTGTGTTTTTTGCCTTTGGAATTGTAAAATATAGCTATAATACTGGTGTTGTAAAGGCTGAAAATAAGGACAATACCTTAAAGTCTGGTGCAGTATATGCTTATGTACCTGTAGGTGCAGTAGTCTATGACAATATTGACGGAAAATGTGTTGATATGATTGCATCAGGAAAGAAAGTGGAAATAATAAAGGACAGAAGTAAACAATGGTATTATGTGAAATATGGTAGTCATTTAGGTTGGGTAAAGGAAAATAGTCTGAAAATACCTCCAGATAGTGGTACAGAACAGAAACAGCTTTCGGCTGATTTTATAGAAAGTTATGCTGATAAAAATTTTAGTAGTAAAACACCTCATTTTGTTTGGGTGGATATTGACAGACAGAGAATATATATTTTAGAAAAAAATGATAGTTGGAAGTTAAAGAAAATTATAGTTTGTTCTACAGGTAAAAATGAATCACCTACGCTAAGAGGTAATTTTACTATTGAAAACAGGGGAAAGTGGTTTTATTCTGATAGATTAGGTAGTGGTGCTGTAAATTGGATAAGATATAAAGACAGTTATTTGTTCCATTCAGTGGCTATGGATAAAAATAAAAATGTTATAGATAATACTTTAGGACAAAAACATTCCAGTGGTTGCGTAAGAATGAGTGTTGAAAATTCACAGTGGTTTTATGACAATATAGAATATGGTACGGGAGTATGTATTTATTAGATAATTTAAAGGGGAATGATGCTTAGTTGACATTTCCCTTTAATAATTTTATTCAATACCAAAAAATACTCCATATAATACAAAAAAATAAGTAATTTGTTAGGTTTTACAGGCATTTATTAATAAAAGTTTAATCTTTCGTTTATTGATAAGTAAAGGTTTTTGTTGTATCATATTAAATAGGAAAAATCCGAAACAGGAGGGATATACTGTGATTGAAGTAAAAAATTTGACCAAAAAATTTGGCAGTCACACTGCTGTAGAAGGTATAAGTTTTACTGTTAATGACGGAGAAATACTTGGTTTTCTTGGACCAAACGGTGCAGGAAAAACAACCACTATGAATATGATGACGGGCTTTATTTCTTCTACAGAAGGAGAAGTTAAAATAAATGGTTTTGATATATTATCTGACCCAATAAATGCAAAAAGACAGTTAGGCTATTTGCCAGATGTTCCACCTCTTTATGGTGATTTAACTGTTGAGGAAAATCTTAAATTTGTATGTGACTTAAAGGGCGTAAAGAAATCTGACAGAAAAGAAATGTTAGAGGAAATTTGTCGCATAGTACATATTGAAGATGTGTATAAGAGATTATTTAAAAATCTTTCAAAGGGCTACAGACAGAGAGTTGGACTTGCTCAGGCTTTAGTTGGCTTTCCAGATGTTATTATACTTGATGAACCAACTTCAGGACTTGACCCATCTCAGATTATAGATATGAGAAATGTTATTAAAAGCCTTGGCAAAAAGCATACGGTTATTATTAGCTCACATATTTTAAGTGAAGTTAGTGCTGTATGTGACAGAGTAATAATTATAAATCAGGGGAAAATTGTAGCATCTGATACTACAGATGGACTTGCAGGCAGAGCAGATAATCATGTTCAGCAAGTGTCTTTTAGGGGCAGTCTTGAAAAGGCGTTATCCTCTCTTAATCAATGGAGTGCTATTAAGGATATAAGTATTGTAGATGAAAAAGAAAATTCAGTTTATACAATAAATGTTTCAGGAGAACAGGGAACAGATATAAGAGAGATTATATTTGCTTCTTTTGCACAGGCTGAAATACCAGTTCTTATGTTAAAGCCGGCTAGTGATTCCTTAGAAGATGCCTTTATAAATGTAGTAAATGGTGCTTATGATGAGGTTATAACAGATTCTGAGGAAAAAAATGAAGAAGTAGAAGAAGTTGAAATTATAGAAGAAAGTGTAGAAGTGCTTTCTGAAAATGAGGAGGTTGATGAATAATGGGTGCTATATTTAGAAAAGAAATGAGAACCTATTTTACAACAATCTCAGGATATGGTTTTTTAGGATTTTTTGCTTTAATCACAGGTTATTTCTTTATTGGTCAGAATATTGTAGGCTCTAGTGCCAACTACAACGATACATTGACAGGTTCAATGATAATGTTTCTTATTCTTGTACCGGTTCTGACAATGCGACTTTTTGCGGAAGAAAGCAGACAAAAAACAGACCAGCTATTGTACTCAGTACCTATAAAAGTAACAAGTATAGTTGCTGGAAAGTTCTTAGCTGCTGTATGTTTGTATTTTATTGCTTTAGTTATTACCTTTGTATTTCCTATTGTTTTAAGTTCCTTTGGAAATGTTGATTGGGGTATGACATTAACTGGTTATTTGGGATATTTCTTAATGGGAATGTGCCTTATTAGTGTAGGTCTTTTTATTTCTGTGCTTACAGATAATCAAATTGTTGCAGCAGTTTCAACTTTTGCTGTAGTATTTGTTCTTTTTATGATGGATAACATTACATCATCATTACCAGCTACTATATTTTCTTCACTTATTTTTGTGGGGATTGCAGTTATTATTTTAGCTGTTATGGTGTATTCATCAACAAAGAGTTTTGCACCAACTGCTATTTTTGCTCTTTTGGGCTTTGCCGTAATGACAGGCGTATATGTTGTAAAACCTACTTTATATGACGGTGTTATGGCTAAAGTTCTTAGTTGGTTCTCAATTTTAGGTAGATTTGAGAATTTCTATTTAGGAATTATAAGTATTGCAGATGTAGTGTATTATATTACTTTTTCAATTGCACTTTTATATCTTACAGTAAATGTAATTGAAAAAAGAAGATGGAACTAGGAGGTAGACTATGAAAAACTTATTTAAAGATAAAAGAGTTAAATATGGTACATATTCTACTGTTGTTGCTATGATTTTTCTTGCAATACTTGTAATGATAAATTTGGTGGTAGGACAGTTTAATAGGAGTTTTGATACTACAAAGGATAAACTTTTTGGTTTAAGCTCAGAAACACAGCAGGTTTTGGATAATATGACTTCCAAAGTTACTATTTATACTACTTCAAAAACAGGTAGTAGTGACTCAATAGAGGATAGAGTTGAACAGGTTCTTATGCAGTATAAGCAAAAGTCTAAGGTTGGCAGTTTAAGTGTAGAAAATATTGATTTATACTTGCATCCGGATTTTGCAAAGAACTACAATTCAGAGGATAAGCCTGTTTCAACTGGCTCAATAATAGTTGTTAGTAATGACAAGTACAGAGTAATTTCTGAAAGTGATTACTATGATTCAGAAAATGGTCAGTTTAGCATAGAATCTGCTATTACAAGTGCAATACAGTTTGTAGACGCAGAGGAATCTCCGGCTGTTTATTTCGTAACAGGACATGGAGAGGCTGAGCCGGAAAACTTTTCTTCATTGTCAAAACAGATGTCATTAGCTAACTATAGTGTAAAAACTATAAATCTTTTAGAGGATAATATTCCTACAGATTGTGCTGTGCTTATGATTACACCTTGTTCAAGAGATTACTCAGATGTAGAAGCTCAAAAGGTAAAGGATTATCTTACTTCTGCCGGTAGAGTTTACTGTATAATAGGTGGTATCGATACAGCTAACTGTAAAAATCTTATGGGTATTATAAATAGCTATGGACTTACTGTAAATAGTGGATATATTTATGAGGGCGATGAAAATAGCTATATGATGTACCCTTATGCAGTCCTACCTACTATAGCTAAAAGTGACATTACATCACAGATTACTGAAAAGGGTTACAAAGTTCTTGCTGTTGCATCTCAAGCTCTTGAAAATACTGAAATAAAGAAAAAAGATGTTGAAATAGAGCCTCTTTTAACTACAAGTAAAAAATCTTATGTAAAAGAGGGAGAAAATAAGGCAGTAAGTAAGGAAAGTGGAGATAAATCAGGACCTTTTAATATTGCTGTTTCCGTAAAGGATAAATCCAATGACAGCAAACTTATAGTAACAGGCTGTAGTTATTATTTAGTAGAGCCTAATGTGGATTCTATGGTAAATGGTGCAAATGCTACATTTGTTATTAGTGGCTTAAATTGGCTTAATGACCAAAGTGATAATATTTATATTTCTCCAAAGGATATTATGACAGAAACTGTTGTTGTAGATGAGGCGTCAGCTAGCAAACTTAAAATACTTGCTTGGGCAGTAATTCCGGCTATTATTTTTGTAATTGGTTTTGCTGTATGGGCAGTAAGGAGAAATAAGTAATGAAGAAGAAATTAACTCCTCTTATTTGTGGCATAATTATTTTAGCTATTTTAATTGTGCTTTATGTTGTAGGTTCAGCCAGAAAGAATAAAACTACTGAAACTAAAGAAAGTACAATAACACAAGACGAAATAGGACAAAAACTGTCTACTAATGATAATGCTGTTGATATTTTAGTAGAAAATAAAAATGGCAAATTTGAATTTGAAAAAGCTAAGGATAGTTGGAAAATAAAAGGTTACAAAGATGTTACACTTTCAAATGATGCTGTAAATTTAATAATAAATGGTGTTGAAAGTTTATATGCTATTGAAACTATAGAAGAAAATCCACAAAGTGTTGAAAAATATGGATTAAGTAAACCTGTGGCTACAGTAAGTGCAAAGTATAAAAATAAAAATCAAACAGTTTTAAAAGTAGGAAATTTATCTACTGATAAAAAATATTATTATGTTCAGGTTGATAATAGTCCAAGTGTTTATATGGTAAATGCTAATGCTTGTAGTTTATTTACTGGTACAATGAACGATTTTGTTGACAAAAATGTGCCTAAAGTAGATACAAATTCTATTGTTTATATGGAAATAGACTACAGAGATAAAGATGATATTCTTGTTGAATATGATAAAGATAATTCTCTTGTAAAGGAATACGCTGATAAAAATGGTTTGGCTACTCTTGTACTTAAAAAGCCGGTTTCAGATATTGTAGTTTATCCTTATAGCTTGCAGGCTACAGCTTTGGAAGATGCTAGTGCTTTAAATGTAGAAAAGTTAGTAGACCCAAAGCCTACAGACCTTTCAAAATACGGACTTGATAATCCAGAAATGAAAATAGTTTTAAAGGATAGAAATACAGAATTAACCGTAAAAGTTGGTTCAAAAGTTCAAGATGATAGTGATATTAACTATAGATATGTTCAGATAAATAATAGAAACGAAGTATTTACAATGGACCAAAGGGCATTACAGAGCTTTTTTGATGCTGATATTGTAGACTTTGTTCAGCCTTTTGTGTCACTTCATTCCAGAAGTAGTGTAAATAAAATAGAGGCTGAAAACAATGACAAGAAATTTAATGTCGAATTTAAGTCAGAAGGCGAAAATACCTTTGTAAAGACAAAGGAAGGCATTGAAAAAGATAATAGAAATGCCTATGTAAGTGGAAAACTTGTTAAAAGAGAATTGTTTACACCTTTCTATCAGAATATTGTAGGTTTAAGTTTTGATAGTATATTAAAGGAAAATGCAAATGTTACAGGAACTCCACAGGCTGTTATAACCTATGTTATGAAAGACGGCTCAAAGGAAAAAATAGAATTTTATAACTATGATGATAGCTATTATGTTGCTAAAAAAGGCGAATCTTCAACACTTGTAGTAAATAAGCAAAGTGTTAGAAAATTATTTCTTGATGCTGAAAAAGTCTTAAAGGGCGAAAGTGTGGAAAATAGTGACAGTGAAAAAGGTCAATCATCATAAAATTAAATGTGCGAATGGATTTTGTCTGTTCGCATATTTTTTTATCTTTGTTAATTTGTTCTGATAGTGAACCGAAAGATAAATCGGACACACGAAGTGTGGCTTTCAACGAAGTTGAAAGTTCTGACCAGTGAATCGGAAAGATAAATCCGATGGGTTGGATACAAGCCACATTTTGCAAAGCAAAATGTTCTGACTATGTTGAAATTTTAAAATATTTTAAATTCATAATACAAAATGAATTTAAACAACAAATGTGTAATTTATTGATGATAAAAACGAGTTTATGAATAAAAATAATATTAAACTTGCAAAAGGGTTGATTTTATTGTGTTATTTGTTGTATAATATGAAAGATTTATTAAATTTTAACGGAGGAATTAAAAATGAATGTATGGACAATTTTAGCATTTGTTCTCTATTTAGGTGCAATGCTTTATATTGGCTTTCTTTTTTCAAAAAAGTCCAATAATGTCGGCGATTACTTTTTAGGTGGTCGTGGTATGGGTAGCTGGCTTACAGCTCTTTCAGCACAGGCATCAGATATGAGTAGTTGGCTTTTAATGGGTCTTCCAGGTGCTGTTTATTTAAGCGGTCTTGGCGAGGCTTGGATTGCAGTTGGTCTTGGTATTGGTACATATCTTAACTGGCTCTTAGTTGCAAAGCGTCTTAGAAATTATTCTTATGTAACAGGCGATGCAATTACTATCCCAGAATATTTCCAGAACAGATTTAATGCAAAGTCTACAGCTTTAAGAGTAACTTGTGCAATTATTATCTTTATTTTCTTTTTGGTATATACAGCATCTAGTTTCAATGCTGCTGCAAAACTTTTACAGACTGTTTTTGGTATTCAGTATCAGGTTGGTCTTTTAATTGGTGTTGTTGTAATTATGGCGTACACATTTATGGGTGGATATTTTGCCGTTGTATGGACAGATTTCTTCCAGGGTATGCTTATGTTCTTCGCACTTCTTATAGTGCCTATTGTTGCTTATGCATTTATTAAAGCTGATTTTTCATCAGTTGTAAGTGAAATGCCTGGCTATATGAATTTCCTTAAAGAATCTGACGGTAGCACATCTACATGGCAGTATGTAGTATCTAATCTTGGTTGGGGTCTTGGTTACTTTGGTATGCCTCATATCCTTGTTAGATTTATGTCTATTAAGTCAAGTTCAATGATTAAAAAATCAAGAAGAATTGCTATTGTTTGGGTTATAATTACACTTGTTGCATCTGTTGCAGTTGGTGTATTAGGTTATGTTTACTTATTCCAGACAGAGGGTACAGTATTACAGGGTGCTGCATCTGAAACTATATTTATGGTTCTTGTACAGCGTCTTACTCCTGGCTTTATTGCAGGTATTCTTCTTTGTGCTATTGTTGCGGCTATTATGTCATCATCTGATTCACAGATGCTTGTTACAGCCTCTGCCATTTCAAATGATATTTACAAGACTATTTTCAGAAAAGAAGCAACTGATAAGGAACTTTTAAGAGTTAGTAAGATTGCTGTTATTGCTGTTGCCGTTATTGCTTTCGTGCTTGCACTTAATCCTGATAACTCTGTAATGAACCTTGTAAGTTATGCTTGGGCAGGTCTTGGTGCTGCTTTCGGTCCAGCAATGATTTTAAGTCTTTACTGGAAGAGAATGACAATGAAGGGTGCTTTAGCAGGTATGGTTTCTGGTGGTTTAGGTGTTCTTTTCTGGAATACTTGCCTTACAGAATCTAGTCCAATTTTTGGCGATAGATTTGTAATCTGTGATACAGGTCTTTACGAACTTGTACCAGCTTTCATTCTTTCAATCATTGTAATTGTTGTAGTTTCTTTAATTGACAAGAAACCTAGTCAGCAAGTATATGATGAATTTAATAGAGTTTGTACTGAAAAATTTGATTAAAAAGTTTATATAAATTTAAGAGTCGAGTCTATGCTCGGCTCTTTATTTATGTTCAGAATTGTGTTATAATTCCTTTCGAATGTAAATTTTTAAGGTGAAATTATGGATAAATTAAAAGTTTTAAAAGATGTATTTGGTTATAGTAGCTTTCGTGACGGACAGGAAGAAATTATAGACAGTATACTTGAGGGCAGAGATGTATTCGGAATAATGCCTACAGGTGGTGGTAAATCTATATGCTTTCAAGTTCCGGCACTTATGCTTGAGGGCATAACTCTTGTAGTTTCGCCTTTAATATCACTTATGAAAGACCAAGTTGCCACTTTGGTACAGTCTGGTGTAAGGGCAGCATATCTAAATAGTTCTCTTACTTTCAGACAGTATAACAAGGCACTTGAAAATGCCTATAATGGCGTTTACAAAATTATATATGTTGCTCCCGAAAGACTTTGTACACCAGAATTTTTAAGGTTTGCAAATACTGTAAATATTTCAATGGTTACAGTTGATGAGGCACATTGTGTTTCTCAATGGGGACAGGATTTCAGACCTGGGTATTTGAAAATAAGCCAATTTTTAAATTCCTTAGACAGAAGACCTAGAGTAAATGCTTTTACTGCTACAGCAACAGACAGAGTAAAAAAAGATATTATAAAATTGTTGGAATTAAATAAGCCATATATGGTAAAAACTGATTTTGACAGACCTAATCTTTATTTTGCTGTAGAAAGTCCTAAAAGCAGAAAAAAGGCTGTTTTGGATTTTGTAGCTGAACACGAGGACAGTTGTGGGGTAATATATTGTCTGTCAAGAAAAAATGTAGAGGAAATATGTGAGCTTTTATGTGTAAATGGTTTTAATGCTACACGATACCACGCAGGTCTTGAGCCTGAAGAAAGAAAGCAAAATCAAGAAGATTTCATATACGATAGAAAAAATATTATTGTTGCTACAAATGCTTTTGGTATGGGTATTGATAAAGGCGATGTGCGATATGTTCTCCACTACAATATGCCAGCCAGTATGGAGGCCTACTATCAGGAGGCAGGACGAGCCGGTCGAGATGGGGATAAATCAGAATGTGTGCTTTTCTATTCCCCTCAAGATGTCAGGGTACAGCAATTTTTAATAGACCAAGATAATGAAAATGAGGAATTGACAGAAGAAGAACAGAAAATAGTAAAGGAAAGACAGCGAGAAAAGTTAAAAGAAATGACTTTCTATGCTACTACTGACGACTGTTTGCGAGCTTATATGCTCAGGTACTTTGGAGAAAAGGCAAAGGGAAAATGTGATAATTGCTCTAACTGTAAGGGCGAATACGATACTTACGATGTTACAAGAATAGCAAGGTCAGTAATCAGATGTATTAATGACTTAGACGAAAGATATGGTACAACAGCTATATGTGAAGTTCTTACAGGTCTTGAAACAGACAGAGTTATAAGAAATGGTCTTGACGATGAAATTTCCTTTGGTTTGCTTTATGATGTGGAAATATCTGAAATCAGGAATGTTATAAACTATCTTATAAGAGAAGAATATATTACGCAAACTGACGGAAAGTATCCAATACTTACACTTAATCATAAAGCTAGAGAATTTATGAAGAAAGATGTAAAAGTCAATGTTAAGGTTCGTAAGAAGAATACTGTTAAGCCTAAGTTCGTCAGAGAAAAGACTGCTGATAGTAACTTGTTCGAGCTTTTAAGACAATGCCGTATGAAGATAGCACAGCAAAAGAGGGTGCCGGCATTTATGATTTTTACAGATGCGTCATTAAGAGATATGACAGTAAAACAGCCTACAACAGAAAAGGAATTTCTTACTGTTAGTGGTGTAGGTTCGGCAAAAATGAAAGCCTATGGCAAAGAATTTATGAATGTAATAAAACAATACAAAAAGAGATAGTTTAGGAGGGGCGTTAATGTCTGCTAAAATAAAAGAAAAAAAGATTGATTTAGTAGCTTACTGGAAAGGACTAACACTGGGATATATGATGCTTGCGTGGATAGTGTTGGTGTTTTTTCTCAGATTTAAGGAATGGATATTAATACCGGCATTGTTGGTGTACTTGCTTGTAAGTGCCGTTGTGTGTAATGCCTATGTTATAGGTATGATTGGTAATATGTATTACTTCTTGAGAGAACCGGAAAAGGCAAAGAAGTTTTATACTATAGCTGTAAAGAAAAATACCAGAAATGTAAAGGCACTTTATAACTATGCTCTTGATGCTCTCCACGAGGGTAGGGCTGATGAAGCATTACCTATATTCCAAAGAGCTGAAAAGTTAAATGTAAAAGTCCTTTTTGATAAACTTATACCTCTTGCTGTTTCAAGCTGTTATTGGGTGTTGGGAGATATTGATAAGGCTATTTCCACTATTGAAGATTTACAGAAAAAGTATAACTATATTAACCCTAATACACTTACTACTCTTGGCTATTTCTATATGTTAAAAGGTAATTATGAAAAGGCTGTTGAATTGACAAATAGTGCCTTAAAGGATAATGAGGAGTATGCTCCGGCTTGGGATAATTTGGGTCAGATATACTATAATCAAGGAGATTATAAAAAAGCTTATGAAAATTTTCAAAAGGCAATAGACTATAGAGAAAATATGGTTGAAAGCCTTTACTATATGGCTCTTTTAGAAGAAAAAAATGGCAATATTGAAAAGGCAAATGAATATCTTGAAAAAGCAAATGGTTGCTATATTTCAGCTTTAAATACTGTAAAGAAAGAACAGATTGAAGAAGAATTGAAAAAATTAGAAAAATAAAAAAATGTGGAACTTCGTAGTTGTATGGAGTTCTACATTTTTTATTGTGAATCGGAAAGATAAATCCGATGGCTTGCTTGTCAAGCCACAAATTAACAAAGTTAATTTGTTCTGAATTGTGAAGATATTATGTGAAGATATTTGTATAATAGTATTGCAAAATGATTATATAAATGGTATTATAATGTATATAGTATAAATATAAAAACAAATGTATGTATTTTTTATTTAGTCTATGAAGCTATGAGATAAAAATTATCTTAAAATTCTAATGAGAGGTGTGGGCGAAATGAAAAGAAAAATTTTAAGTATGTTTTTAGCAACAGTTATGATGTTTGGAACATTTGATGTAACTTATGGGGCAACTACAGAAAATACAGTTACAGCACAATCAACATCTGCTACCATTGTTGATAGTGGTAAGTGTGGAGATAATGTAACATACACTTTAGATAGTAATGGACTATTGACAATAAGTGGTAGTGGGGATATGTTTAAATCTGGAATTGGAGACTCTCCATTTCGGTATAATAGTGATATTAAAAAAGTTGTTATAGATGAAGGAGTAACAAACATAGGATATGAGGCATTTAGAGCTTGTAGCAATTTGGCAAGTATAAAAGTCTCTAATAGTGTAACAAGCATAGGAGATTATGCATTTTGTGAGTGTAGTAGATTAACAAGCATAGAAATCTCTAATAGTGTAACAAGCATAGGAGATTATGTCTTTGCGGATTGTTATAGCTTGGATAATATATATGTTTCAGAAAGTAATAGTAAATATAAATCACAGGGTGGGGTTTTATATGACAAAAAAATGACAAAACTTATTGTTTGTCCAGCAGGGAAAAAAGAAAATATAGAAATTCCGGTAGGAGTAACAAGTATAGGAGATTATGCATTTGGTGAATGTAGTCACTTAACAAGCATAGAAATTCCAAATAGTGTAACAAGCATAGGACATAGTGTGTTCTATAACTGTGGCAGCCTAACAAGTATAGAAATCCCAGCAGGAGTAACAAGCATAGGTGGTGGTGCGTTTTTTTGCTGTAGTAGCTTAACAAGTATAGAAATCCCAGCAGGAGTAACAAGCATAGGGAATTCAGCGTTTGAGGGTTGTAGTAGCTTAACAAGTATAGAAATACCAGCAAGTGTAATAAGCATAGGAGGTTCTGCGTTTGATTATTGTAGTAACTTAAATACGATATACTGCTATAAAAACTCAACAGCAGATAAATATACTTCTTACCCATCAACAGCAACAAAGGTATATTTAGACGATGTTACAACAACAGAAAGTACAACAGAAAGTACAAGTGTTACAGAAACAACAACAGAAACCACAACTACAGTTGAAAACTTATTTAATTTCAATTCCTCAACAGGAACAATTACAGGTTATAGTGGTAGCGAAAAGGTAGTGAATATACCGTCAAATATTGGTGGTGTTGAAGTTAAGGTTATAGGGGAAAATGCTTTTAAAAACAATACCGATATTGAAACAGTTATTATTCCAGAGGGAGTTAATTCTATAGAAGACTTTGCTTTTTATAAATGTACAGGTTTAAAATATGTTTCTATTCCTGAAAGTGTTACATCAGTTTCAGAAGATGGCTTTTATAGATGTGGAGCATTAAATGTAACTTGTAAGAAAGGCAGTACAGCAGATAACATAAGTTTATATCCAAGTGGTTCAACAATAGTTTACTATGTTGAAAAGGGTGATATAAATGGAGATGGCTCTATAGATATGAGAGATGTTATACTTCTTATGAAGTATGTAACAGGAAAAATTAGCGAAATATGATAAAAAGAAAGGCCGTTTTCTGCGTAGGAAACGGTCTTTCTATGTAATATATCTATGTGAAACGAAAAAAGACCACCTGAAACAGATGGTCTTAGTATTACTTTATTAAATTTAAAACTTCTTCCTTTGGAATAACGCCAACACTCTGGTTTACAAGTTCGCCACCCTTAAAAACTAAAAGAGTAGGAATACTCATAACACCGTACTTTATAGCAAGCTGTTGTTCCTCGTCTACATTGACTTTGCAAACTTTTATATCTGGATTTTCTTCTGCTACCTGGTCTACAACTGGGCTTAACATTCTGCAAGGACCACACCAAACAGCCCAAAAATCAACTAAAACTGTTTTATCACTTTTTAAAACTTCTGCTTCAAAATCTGCTGTTTTTACATCAATAACTGACATACCGTTACCTCCTTTTTCCTTATTCTGTGCATTTGGTGTAACTATTACTCACTTAAATTGAATTTTTCTTTTATTCTTTCAAAAGTCTGGGAACTTATTATATGTTCGATTTTGCAAGCATCAGCTGCTGCAACATCTGCATCTACACCGATATGTTCAAAAAACTTTGTCAAAACTCTGTGTCTTTCGTAAATTCCTTCGGCGATTTCTCGACCTTTGTCAGTAAGTAAAATCTGGTTTAAAGGGTCAATTTCTACAAGACCCTCCTTCTTCAATATTGATACGGCTCTACTAACACTAGGCTTAGAAAAACCTGTTTCGTGTGCAATATCTATTGAACGAACATAACCGTTGCGTTCTTTCAAAATAAGTATAGTTTCTAAATAATTTTCACCGGATTCTTGAATCGCCATTTTTCTCACTCCCAATATATCTTCTATGTAACATATTAACATAAAATTGCAATATTTTCAATGGGTAATGTGGCTAATGAAAAAATAAAATTAGTTGTGGAAATTTTGTCAATGAATGGGATTAAATATACATCAAATAGGCTTGTACAGAGTTTGGCGATGTGTTATAATGAAACGGTAAAGAAAGAGAACATTTTTAAGGGAGGAAAGTAATATGATAATGGATAAATTTAGCTTAAAAGGTAAGGTTGCAGTTGTTACAGGTGCTAATACAGGACTTGGTCAGGGTATGTGTGTTGCTTTGGCTCAGGCCGGTGCAAAGGTAGCAGGTGTTGCCAGAAGAAGTTGCGAAGAAACAAAGGCTTTAATTGAAAAAGACGGTGGCGAATTCCTTGAAGTAATTGCTGACTTAGGTTCAACAGAACCTATTCAGGGTATTATTGACAAGACTGTTGAAAAATTTGGTAAGGTAGATATTCTTGTAAATAATGCAGGTATTATTTTAAGAGAAGATGCTATTAATGTTCCTGAGGCTGATTGGGACAAGGTTATCACAATCAACCAAAAGGTTGTATTCTTTATGTGTCAGGCTTTTGCTAAGGAGTTTGAAAAAATTGGTGGTGGCAAGATTGTCAATGTAGCATCAATGCTTAGCTATCAGGGTGGTATCAGAGTTCCTGCTTACACAGCAAGTAAGTCTGCTATTTTAGGCTTAACTAGAGCTTTAGCAAATGAATGGGCTTCAAAGAACATAAATGTAAATGCTATTGCACCAGGTTATATGGCAACTAACAATACAAATCAGCTCAGAAGTGATGCAAATCGTTCTGATGAAATCCTTGGCAGAATACCTGCCGGTCGTTGGGGTACACCAGAGGATATGGCCGGTGCTGTTGTATTCCTTTGTTCTGATGCAGCAAGCTATGTAAATGGCTTTACTCTTGCTGTTGACGGTGGCTGGCTTGCAAGATAAAATAAAATAACAGGAGAAAGATTATGTCTGGACTTTTTATAACCCTTGAGGGTACAGACGGTTCTGGAAAAACTACTCAGATTAACAGACTTAAAGAATATTTTTCTGAAAGAGGATATAGAGTAGTTTGCACAAGAGAACCAGGTGGTACTCCAATAGGAGAAAAAATTAGAGAAATTATAATTGATAAAAATAATAGTGAAATGGCTAATATTACAGAGGCTCTTTTGTATGCAGCAGCGAGAGCTCAGTTAGTTAATGAAGTTATTGAACCTGTGCTTAAAGACGGTGGCGTTGTTATAAGTGACAGATTTTTGGATTCAAGCCTTGTATATCAAGGTTTTGCAAGAGGTATGGGCGAAAACTTTATAAAGAACATTAACAGAGCCGGTGTAAATTCACTAGAACCGGACATTACTTTTCTTTTGAAACTTAAACCAGAAGATAGTATTGCTAGAAAGTCTAAACAGGCAGAGCTTGACAGACTTGAGGCAGAAAAGGCAAATTTCCACCAAAGAGTTTTTGATGGATATATTAGCCTTGCCAGAAGAAACAAAGAAAGAATTAAAATCATTGATGCTCTTAAAACAGAGGAGGATATTCACAACGAAATTCTCAATCATATTGAGAGCTTTATGAAAAAACGAGGTTTTTAATGTGATAGGCTTTAACCGGATATTAGGACACGAGAACATAGTTCATAGTTTGAAAAATTCTATAATTGGAGAACGAGTAAATCACGCCTATATCTTTAGTGGAGAAAAAGGCATAGGAAAACATACTCTGGCTAAAGCCTTTGCTAAAACCCTTAATTGTCGCAACGGTGGTACAGAACCTTGCGGACAATGTATAAGTTGCAAAACTTTTGATACAGGAAATAATCCGGATATTATTACTATTACCCATAGTAAAAGAGATATTACAGTTGATGTAATAAGAGAACAAATAGGGGAAAATATTATTTATAGACCCCATTCAAACAAATATAAAATATTTATAATGCCTGATGCCGACAAAATGAATGTTTCGGCACAGAATGCTTTTCTTAAAACACTTGAAGAACCGCCAGAGTTCGCAATTTTTATGTTGTTGTGTGAAAATTACAATAAACTTCTTGCTACTATTTTATCCCGATGTGTTACATTCAAATTAAGACCGGTAGACCATAATCTTATTGAAAAATATCTAATTGACAACAATTCCCTTGATAGAGAAAAGGCTCAAATGTATGCCAGATATTCTCAAGGAAGTATTGGTAGAGCTGTCGAACTTAGTAACTCACAGGATTTTAATGAAATAAGGGACTATACCCTTAACTTAGCAAGAGAATTGGAAAAAGCTGATTTAATAAAAATGTATAAATTGGCTGAGGGCTTAAAGGAATATAAAGACGAAATTGATACTGTGTTGGAGATATTGCTGTTACTTTACAGAGATACTCTTGTGTATATAAAAACTGGTAGCAGACGATATATTATTCAACAAGATAAAATAGATGATATTATAAATATGGCACAGACTTCAAATACAGCACAGCTGGAAAAAAGATGCGATGCCATAAATGATACAAGAATGAAATTACTCAATAACGGAGATTTTCAGCTTATGACTGAAACTCTGTTTTTTAAGATAAAGGAGAAGTAAGAATGATAGTAGTTGGTGTAAGGTTTAAACCAGTAGGAAAGATTTACTATTTTGACCCTGCTGAATTGCCTGTTGAAAAAGGTAGCCATGTTGTAGTTGAAACCTCAAGAGGTACTGAATATGGTACAGTTGTCATAGGTAAAAGAGATATAAGTGAAGATGAAGTAGTTCAGCCTTTAAAGAAAGTAAGCCGTATTGCTACAGAACAAGATGAAGAAAGATATGCAGCTAATAAGGAAAAGGAAAAAGAGGCTCTTGATATTTGTCACGAAAAAATAAGAAAGCATAATTTGCCTATGCGTCTTATTGATGTAGAAATAACTTTTGACAATAGTAAAATTATTTTCTACTTTACTGCTGACAATAGAATTGACTTTAGAGAACTTGTAAAGGATTTAGCAGCGGTTTTCAGAACAAGAATAGAATTAAGACAGATTGGTGTTCGTGATGAAGCCAAAATGGTAAATGGTATTGGTATTTGTGGCAGACCTCTTTGCTGTGCAACTTTCTTAGGGGATTTCCACCCAGTAAGTATTAAAATGGCAAAGGACCAAGGTTTATCCCTTAACCCAAGCAAAATATCAGGTTCTTGTGGCAGACTTATGTGTTGTTTACAGTATGAACAGAGTTCTTACGAAGAATTGATTAAAAATCTTCCAGGAGAGGGGGATATTATTGATACTCCAGAGGGTCAAGGCGAAGTTTTAAGCGTATCTGTATTAAAACAGGTAATTAAAACAGCTATCAGAAAACCACCAAAAGACGAAGTTACAGTATTCTTCTTTAATCCAGAGGAAATTTCTATTGTAAAGCGTAAGCATAGGCGAGAAGAACGACTTTCTAAAGAGGAAATGAAGGAATTACTAGACAAATGATAGATATGGAGATTTTTGAGGGAGAGAGAATAGACGACCTTCAATGTAGTGGATTGTATATTATTCAAAATAAAAATGGTTTTTGTTTTGGTATAGATGCAGTTCTTCTTTCTAGTTTTGCAAAAGTGAAAAGAGGCGAAAAGGCCTTAGATATGTGTACAGGCAATGGAGTAATTCCATTGCTTTTGTATGGTAAAACAAATGGAGAACATTTTACTGGTATTGAAATACAGACTCCTGTGGCAGAAATGGCTCAGAGGTCAGTTATTATGAATGAAGTATCAGACAAAATTCAGATTATAAATGACGATATTAAAAATCTTTGCAATTACTTTAAACTTGCTACATTTAATGTTGTAACTTGTAATCCACCTTATATGGCACAGGGTGTCGGTGCAAAAAATGACCATTCGCCAAAGGCTATAGCTAGACACGAAATAATGTGCAATATTGACGATATATTTGAAAATGCAAATAAAATGCTTAAATTTGGTGGCAGATTGTATATGGTTCATAGAGCAGAAAGATTGACAGATATTTTTTATTCAGCCAGAAATCATAGGTTAGAACCAAAGGTTATGCAAATGATACAGCCTTATGCAAATAAAGCACCTAATTTGGTACTTATTGAGTTTGCAAAAGGTGGAAAACCACCGCTCAAGAACCTTGAACCTATAATAGTATATAACCAAGACGGAACTTATACAGAACAACTAAAGAAAATGTATTATATGTAGGAGATAAAGATGTTATATATTTGTGGTACACCTATTGGAAATTTAGAGGATATGACTTACAGAGTAGTCAGAGTGCTTTCAGAAGTGGATTTAATTGCTGCTGAGGACACAAGACAAAGTGTTAAGCTGTTAAATCACTTTGATATTAAAACTCCGCTTACAAGTTATTATGAACATAATAAAGATGTAAAAGGACCTCAGCTTATTAAATTGTTGCAAGAGGGAAAGGATATAGCTTTAGTAACTGATGCGGGTATGCCTGGTATTTCTGACCCAGGGGAAGACCTTATAAAGTTATGTTATGAAAATAATGTTCCAGTTACTGTTGTGCCTGGACCAACAGCAGTAGTTACAGCTCTTGTTTTAAGTGGTTTAAACAGTAGAAGTTATATTTTTGAAGGATTTTTGCCAAGAAATAAAAAGCAGAGAGCAGAAGTTCTTGAAAGATTGGTTGATGAAAGCAGAACTACTGTTTTCTATGAAGCCCCTCATCACTTAGTAGATACCCTTGATAGCATATATAAAACTGTTGGAGATAGAAATATTGCTGTAGCAAGAGAACTTACAAAGAAGCACGAAACAGTAAACAGAGGTGCTGTAGGGGAAGTATTGGAATATTTTAAAGAAAATGAGCCAAAGGGCGAATTTGTACTTGTGCTAGAGGGCAAGGATAAAGAAAAGATAAAAGAGGATAAAATTGCGTCTTTTGAAGAAATGACTATTGAAGAACATTTTAATATGTATATTGAACAGGGTATGTCTGAAAAAGATGCTATGAAACAGGTTGCAAAAGATAGAGGTATAGGCAAAAGAGATGTTTATGCTTATATAAAAAAGTAGGGTTGAAGATGTTTAAAACTATAGGAATATTTGCTCATGTTGACGGTGGCAAAACTACATTTAGTGAACAACTTTTATATAAAAATGGAAGTATAAGAAATTTAGGCAGGGTGGATAACCAAACTGCCTTTTTGGATTGCGATAATATTGAAAAAGAAAGAGGCATTACTGTTTTTGCAGAACAGGCGTCTTTTGATTATAACGAAAATAAATACTATATAATAGATACCCCTGGGCATACAGATTTTTCTCCAGAGGCTGAAAGAACAATGTCGGCTTTAGACTATGCTATATTGATTATCAATGGTAGTGATGGCGTACAGGCACATACAGTTACTCTTTTTAGGCTTTTGGAAAATTATGGTGTGCCTGTTTTCATATTTGTGAATAAATGTGATATTACAGGTTTTAGCATTGAAAATACCCTTGAAAGCATAAGAGAAAAATTAACAGAAGATGTTCTTTTTATAGATGATTTTGAGGATATTTCAAAAGATGAAAATAAGGAATTTATAGCTGAAAGAAACGAAGATTATTTGTCAGAATATCTTGATGGTGGTGGAGATGAAATAACAGCCATAAAAGATAGCGTTAAAAATAGAAATATTTTTGTAGCTATGAAAGGTTCAGCTTTAAAGGATATCGGTATAGACCAATTTTTTAGTGTATTTGATAAATTGACTTTTACAGATTACAGTTCTGATGGAGAATTTTGTGGAGAAGTCTTTAAAATAAGATATGATTCCAAAGGTTTAAAAGTTGCTTATATAAAGGGCAATTCTGGTACTATTGGCGTAAAAGAAACTATAGGCAACGAAAAGATAAATGAAATTCGTTTTTATAAAGGGGAAAAATACGAAAATTCAGATAAAGCTTGTGGTGGTCAAATATTTGGGGTTACAGGTCTAAATGAAGTTTCTTGTGGCGATATAATAAAGAATGGCAAAATTATAAAAAATGCAGAAAAATATACTATGATTTCAGCATTACAATCAAAAGTAAATATATTAGACGGAACAGACAGCAATAAGGTTATGGAATGTCTTAAAATACTTGAAAATCAAGAACCTATGCTTAGGACAGAATACATAAAACAAACTAATGAAATTGTTGTAAGCGTAATGGGTAAAATACAGCTTGAAGTTTTACAGGAAATTCTTTCAACAAGATTTGGTATAAGTGCTACATTTGAAAAGCCAGAGGTACAGTATAGAGAAACTGTAGCTAAAACAGTTATTGGCTATGGTCATTATGAACCTTTAAGACATTATGCAGAGGTTGTGTTGGAAATTGCTCCAGCTGAAAGAAATAGTGGTATTACTTTTGATAGTACAGTTCACATTGATGTTCTTTCAGCTAATTATCAGGCACTTGTAAAAACTCATATTTTTGAAAAACAGCACAAGGGAATATTAACAGGTTCTCCCCTTACTGATGTAAAAATTACATTGATAAATGGCAGAGCTCATTTAAAACATACTGAGGGTGGCGATTTTAGACAGGCTACTTACAGAGCTATAAGACAAGGTTTAGAAAAGGCAGAAAATGTTATTCTTGAACCTTTTTACGCCTTTGAAATATATGCTGGAGAGGAATATGCCGGAAGAATTATGACAGATATTCAAAGGTTAAGAGGTAGCTTTGAACCTCCTGTTCAAATGGGCAATACATACAAAATAAAGGGCAGAGGTCCAGTTGAAACATTTATGGATTATCAAGAAGAATTGCTTTCATTTACAAAAGGAACTGGAAGTATTGTTATGACTGTTGATGGATATGAAAAATGTGAGATTGCCGATGAAGTTATAGAAAAAATAAACTATAATAAAGGCGAAGACAAGGAAAATACTTCTTGCTCTGTGTTCTGTAGTCATGGTGCTGGGTTTACAGTAAATTGGGATGAAGCTGAAAGTTATATGCACACGCTAAAATAATTATTATTTTTTGTCAATAGAGTATACTATTGTGTACAAAAAAATAAAAATATGATATAATATACACAATTATGCAAAGGAGAATAATATGAAAAAATTTTTATGTGTGGTTTTATCTTTGTTGGCAGTAACTGGCTGTGCAACAAGTAGCAAAACATCAGTAAGCGACAATACAACAGAAATCACTTCATCTGAGGGTACAAGTGGTACTGATTTAAGTGACTTATCTGTTACATATTCAAAAGAAGATTTTGGTTTATATACGCCTCCAGATAAAGACGGAAACAGTAGTTTTATAATAGGTCTTGATGAGGACCAAGATTCATTACCTTTTAATGATAATGAGTTAGTAAGATACTTAGCTGTTACAAACTATGATGTTAAAGATAAGGTTGTTAAATTTGAGGGTGATGAAACACCTACTGACCATACTGTTGTAAGCCATATTAGCTATGAGGGTGGTAATCTTCCAGTAGTTAACAGCAAGGGCATATCTATTGTTGGTCTTAAAGGCGAGGATAATAAAAATTGTAGTACGCCTGATGATGTAAAGGTTGCTTATGATATAAACAAAAAGCAGGAAGAAGAATATATTACAAGCAAAATTGATGATAAAAACTATGTTATTCAGTTGTACTTCAAGAAAACAGAAGTTCCACAGGAACAGACAGAAGTTACTACAAATGAAGAGGGTAAGCAAGTACAGCAGTTGGTATATAAATACGAAAGAATAATTGTTGAAAAGGGAAAGGACCTGTTAAATGTTCCAGAGGCAACATATTCAATGAAATTTATAGTTAGAGATGGATATGTAAAGAGCATTGATTTATATAGCTACAGGTAAGGTAATGAGTTTATGAACTTTAGAGAATATATAAAAAATAACAGGGTACTTTATGACGGAGCTTTTAGTACATACTATGCTGAAATTAACGGCAAGTGCTTAGTTCCGGAAATGGCAAATATAAAGGATAGAGAAACTGTATTAAAAATACATAAGGAATATGTAGATGCAGGGGCTGTTTTAATACGAACTAATACATTTGAGGCAAATACAGGTAGTTTAGGTTGTGATAAAGAAGAACTTAAAAGCATTATAAAAGCTGGCTGGGAAATTGCAAAAGAGGCTTGCGGAGATAAGGCTTATGTGGCGGCAGATATTGGTCCTATTGAAACAGGTGCAGTTTTAAAGGAATACGAGTTTATAATAGACTGTTTTATTGAACAGGGTGCAGAGATTTTCAATTTCGAAAGTTTCGCTGATATTGATGATGTTATACGACCTTTAGAGTATTTGAAAAAACAAAAGCCAGATGCTTTTGCAATAGTTAATTTCTGTCTTAACCAACATGGATTTACACAGAGAGGTGCTGGAGCTGAACGCCTTTTAGAAAAATGTGACGGTATTGACACTATAGATGCTATGGGCTTTAATTGCGGTGTTGGTCCTATACATTTACAAAATGTTTTAAAGAAAATTAAGTTTAATTTTTCAAAGCCAGTAGCAGCACTTCCTAATTCAAGTTATCCGTCAATTATTCAGGATAGAATGGTATTTTTAGATAATATCAAATATTTTTCAGATGTTATGAAAGATGTTAGTTCTATGAATATTGAATTTTTAGGAGGTTGTTGTGGTACAACTCCTAAATATATTAAGGCTTTAAATGATGCTGTAGATTTTAGTCAAAAGCCACACGAATTGAAAGCTGCTTTATTGGAAAATAGTGATGAACACAAAGAGCCTAAAAATAATGTGTTTTTTGCAAATAAGGCAAAGGGTGAAAAGATTATTGCTGTTGAATTAGACCCACCTAAAAATGCAGATACTACAAAACTTATGGAAACAGCAAATTATTTGAAAAAGCATAGTGTGGATATAATTACTTTTGCTGATTCTCCAAGTGGAAGAACTAGAGCAGATTCTGTTCTTGTAAGTACAAAGGTAGCAAGAGAAGTTGGTATAAATGTTATGCCACATATCTGTTGCAGAGATAGAAATGCAATAAGTATGAGTTCACTTTTATTAGGTGCTCATATTAATGACATAAGAAATTTATTGGTAATTACAGGAGACCCTGTTCCTAGTGCTAGTAGAGAGCAGGTAAAAAGTGTATTTAACTTTGACTCAATAAAACTTATGAAATATATTGAAAATATTAACGAAGAAAATTTCCCAGATGATAAAATTTGTTTTGGCGGAGCAATAAACTATGCTAGAAGAAATTTAGATGTGGAAGTAAGGCGTGCAGTTGAAAAGGAAAAGGCTGGGGCAAAGTATTTCCTTACACAACCAGTATATGATGACAAAGATATTGAAAGTTTAAAGTATATCAAGTCTTTCTTATCTGTGCCAATTTTATTTGGTGTTATGCCTTTAGTTAGTTATAGAAATGCTAATTTCATAAGAAATGAACTTCCAGGTATTACTATTCCGGACTGGGTAATAGATAAATTTAGTATGGATATGTCAAAGGAAGAGGGAGAAAAGGTTGGTCTTGAGATTGCCTTTGATATTATGGAAAAGGTAAAAGATATAGCAGACGGATACTATTTTACAATTCCGTTTAATAGATTGTCAATTTGTGAAGCTTTATTAAAAAAATGTTGTTGATAATGTGTAAATATGCTATACTATAAGACGGAACTGAGGGGAAGATTATGGAAAAATTAAGAGTAGCAGATTTGAATTTGCTAATTGACTATAAATATGATACAATGAAAAAGCAGTGTCCACCGTATAAAGCTGACTTTGAAAAGCCTAATTTAACTATTAATATTCCAAAAGAGGAAATAATTAGACTTCAAAAGGAAAATCCTCTTTTGTCTTGTGATGATGTGGAATATGTTTATACTGGTGCGGCATTTTATGAGGCTTTGTTACACTTCAATGGTTTTATGCTCCATAGTAGTGGTATTGTGAAAGATGGACGAGCCTATTTATTTTCTGCAGACCCAGGTACGGGAAAATCAACACATACAAGTCTTTGGCAGAAGTACTTTGGCGAAGATGAGGCGAAAATCATAAATGATGATAAACCAGCCATTAGACTTGTAGACGGAGAATTGTATGTATATGGTACACCTTGGAGTGGAAAGACAGATAAAAATATTAATATGCGTGTTCCTATTGGGGCTATTGTGTGCTTAGAGCGTTCAGAAAATAATTGGGTTAGGGAAATTACACCTAAGGAAGCAATTCCATTTATATTGCAACAGACAATAAGACCAGAAAATAAATCTGAAATGATAAATCTTTTAACTATTTTGGATAAGGTTTTAAGAACTATCAAGGTTTATAGAATGGGTTGTAATATGGATATGGAAGCAGTTGAGGTTAGCTATAACTCAATAAAGGTGGAGGAAAAGTTATGAAAATAAAAGAAGGTTATTTACTTAGAGAAGTTGCAGGTAGCAACATTGTTGTTCCTATTGGAGAGGGCGAATTAAACTTTAGTGGTGTTATTACACTTAATGATGTAGGTGCTTTTTTCTGGAGAAATCTTGAAAAAGGCTGTACAAAGGAAGAACTTTTAGATTCTCTTTTAGCTGAATACGAAATTGACAAAGAAACAGCCAGTAGCGATATTGACGAATTTGTAGGAAAGCTCAAGGAGGCAGGTTTACTTGAGTAAACAAGTTAGACTGCAACAAATGTATAATGTAATGGAAGAAATGCTTAATAGTGGCGGAACAGTTAACTTTAATCCCAGAGGTTATAGTATGTGTCCAACACTGAGAAATGACGGCGATAGGGTTGTTATAAAGAAGATTAATTCTTTAAAGAAATATGATTTGCCGTTATATATTAGACCTGACGGTAGTTTTGTACTTCATAGAGTTATTTCAGTAAATAAAGACGGTACATATAACATTTGTGGAGATAATCAATGGAATATTGAACATAATGTAAAGCATAGTCAGGTTGTAGGCGTAGTTACTACAATAGAAAGAAAGGGCAAGCGTTTTTCCGTAAATAATCCATTATACAGAATTTATGTCGTTTTTTGGGTGGCTATAAGACCTTTGCGACATATTGTGTTTGGCGGAATTAGAAAATTAAAGAAAGCAATAATGAGAAGTATAGGTAAGAAGAATATATGAAATTAACAAGAATGATAATTGCATTGGTTATTAGTTTACTATGTTTAATTCCAACGGTTTCAGCATATTCGGAAAAGATAATATCTCTTGAAGTTGACGGTACTGTTATTAGAACAGAAGTTCCACCAACAGTTATTGTTGGAAGAACCATGGTGCCAGTAAGAGATATTTTTGAGGCTTGTGGTGCAAGTGTTACTTGGGACCCAGCAACAAAGAAAATTACTGGTAGTAAAAATGGCAAAAATGTTGTTATGCAAGTTGGAAGTAACAAGTTGTATATGAATTCTAATGTAGCGACTATGGATTCTACACCGGTTATTATTGACGGCAGAACTCTTGCTCCGGCCAGATATGTAGCTCTTGGATTTGGTGGAACTACACAATGGGATGCTTTAAACAGAGTTGTGGTTATAACAGGTGTAACTACTCCAACAGTTGAAACTACAACTGAAATGACAACAACCACAACTGTAACCACTACGGAAACTACAACTGAAATAACAACAGTTGCTCCTGTGGTTGTGCCAAGTAACGAACCATCTGATGAAATTGTAAAAGTTGTCAGAAATGATTTGGAGCATGCTTTGGGAACTTATTCTTTAGGTTCTTATGAAACAGCTGGTAGATTTAAAAGCAATGCCATGAACCAAATTATAAAAAATTGGGAGTCTTTGGCTACTACAGATTTAGATAAGGCTTATGTTGCATCAGCTAAAAGCTTATATTATGCCATAAATTCTTTTTATAGAAATTTAGATTCTGTGTATGGCAACTCGGAATATCCAAAACGAATACTTAGTTTTGGGGATATAATGAGAGGCTATAAAACTGACGGAAATATAATAATAAATAAATTTTTTAAAACAAGAGATACTGAAGAAATAAAAGCTATTGTTTCAGAATTGTCACAATTTTCATCAAAAATGGCATCTGATATAAAATTTCAGTATGATAATAGCTGATTAAAGTTGTTTAGAAAGGAGAATTTATAAATGAAGATGAATAAATTAATTGCAAGTTTACTTGCTGTATCACTTTTAGCATTTCCAGTTGTTCAAGTAAGTGCTGATGAAAATATTAGCCTTACGGTTAATGGCGAAAAGGTTGAAACTCAAGTACCACCTACAATTATAGACGGTAGAACAATGGTACCAGTAAGAGATATTTTTGAAGCCTGTGGTGCAAAGGTAAACTGGGACGCAAATACAAAAACTATTACTGGCGAAAAGGGCAACACAACTGTTGTTATGCAGATTGATTCAAATATGCTCTTTATAAATGAAGATGTTACTGAAATGGACGCAACACCAGTGATTATAGACGGTAGAACACTTGCTCCAGCTAGATATGTAGCTGAAAGTTTTGGTGGTATCGTTGATTGGGATGCCGAAAATAAGGTTGTAATGATTGATGTTGCAGATGATGATGAAGAAATTACAGAAACAACAACAGAGGCAACAACTGTAACAGAAGAAACAACAGAGGCTACTACTGTAACAGAAACTACAACAGAAACAACAACTACTGCTACTACAACAGAGGCTGTTCCATCTGATTTAATAGTTAGTACAGTAAGAAGTGATATACAAAAGGCTGTAGGTACATATTCATTAGGTTCATATGAAACTGCTGGTAAGTTTAAAGCCGCTGCTATGAAACAAACTACAGATACATGGACTTCTATGGCAAATACATCTATTGATAAAAGATATGTTAGTACAAGTAAGACATTTTTTACTAGATTATCATCATGTTATAAAACAATAGATAATATTTACGGAAACAAAAGCTATGCAAGAAAATTATCTGATTTAAGAGTAAAAATGGCAGATTATAAAAAGCAGGCAAATGAAATTGTTGACGAATATTTAAAAACTAGAGATATAAAGGAACTTAATGAAATATCAGCTAAGTTAGCAAAATTTACAGGCGATATGAGAACAGATATGAAAGTTCTTTATGACAATACTTGATACAATATTTGATAAAAAAAGGACTGGAAAAATCCAGTCCTTTTTTGATAGTGAAATAGTGAATCGGAAAGATAAATCCGATGGCTTGTGAAACAAGTCACAAATTAAAGATTTTCTTTAATTTTGTTGATAATTACTTCGTATTCTTCATCAGTAAGGTATTTAGGTGGATTTACATTCATTTCAAATGTGCCACCAAAACCGTAGCCATCTTTCTGCTTTGGTACAATGTGAACATGAAGATGAGGAAGTGTATCACTAAACATACCGTAGTTTACTTTTGCTGGGTTAACAGCAGCAGTAATAGCCTTACCTACTCTCTGCATATCCTGAATGAAAAGAGCTGATTCTTCAGGGCTAAGGTCAGTAAGTTCAACACCATGGTCCTTATAAGCTATAACGCATCTGCCATAGTAAGTTTGTTCTCTGAAAAGATATAATTTAGTTACACCTAATTCAGCAATAGGTATCATTAAAGAATCAAGTTTTTCTTTGTTTTTGCAATATAAACAAGTATCTACAGTTTCCATTTTGTAACCCTCCAAAAAAGTAAGTATAATACAATTTTTATCAGAAATAGAACTTTCTATTCTGAGTAAATAGTTTTATAATTTTGTCTGAAAAATAAACAAAAGTTAAAACTAATTAAAATAATATACATAATATTATAACATTTTTAAAATAATTGTCAATCAATGTTATAGACATAGAAAATTAAATTTGGTATAATGGAAGTGATATGTGAGGAGGTTTCTTTAATATGAAAAAAATATTTTTGATGTTTGTTCTTATGGGAATAATGATTGTATCAGCAGGTATTCTTGTAAGTGCTAAAGATGAGATTGGAATAGTTGTAAATGGTGAAAATGCAAATATGAAGGTTTCACCTAAGATTATAGATGGGGTTACCATGGTTCCTTTTAGAGAAACTATGGAGGTATTGCAAGCTAAAATTTCTTGGGACGCAAATACAAAAAGCATAAAGGCAACAAGAAAGAATAAGTCTGTTTCTATACAGGTAGGTAGTAATATAGTTAAAGTAGGTAAGCAGGAAGTGGAGATACAGTCACCACCTGTTGTTATAGATAATTTTACATATGTACCTATAAGAGTTATTTCTACTGGCTTTGGCTGTAAAATAAGATATGATGCTATAAACAATAATATCGTAATTACTGATACAGCTTTGGCTAAAATGACAACTACAACAAAGGCAACTAGAGCCACTACGACAACAAAGGCTACAACTACAACAAAGGCAACAACAGAGGCTACAACAGAAACAACAACAGTTAACTACAATGATAGTCGTATTCCAGGAGTATCAAGAGCTTTACACAAAATGGTTCTTCAGGATTTAAGATTGGCACTTAATAATTATTCATTAGGTACTGCAAAAACTGCCACTAGATTGACTAATTCATACATAAACAGAACTACAAAGAATTGGTTAGATATGGCGAAGACACCAGAAGAAAAGAAATTTGTTGCTGCTGCAAAGACAGCATATATAAAAATGGTTCAAACTTGTAGAAAACTTGACGAATTCCAAAATAAATACGGAAGATATAATGGTGCTAGACAAGAATTAATGAATGCAAAAAATAAAATTATAGATGCAATAGATGCTTGTGGTATGGCAACTTCTGTAGATGAATTTACTAAAAAGACAAACAGTATAACAACTGTACAGAATAAGACAGCAAGTGTTATGAATGGTATAAGAAAAAAGAATGCCTAATAAAAAAACTGAAAGCAAAATGCTTTCAGTTTTTTTATTTAGTCATTATTACCGTAACTATCGCTATTACTGTTACTGCTACTGTTTCTACTGCTACGACTACTGCTGTAGCTACTTGTACTTGAACTACTGCTATAGCCATAACTACTACCTGAAACCTGTGCAGCACCAACTTCAATCTGCTTTGTAACAGGCTGTGAAATGATTTTTTCACTCTTTTGAACTTCGCCAGACTGTTCACCATTAATGTATGGTGTCTTTTCAATAACCTGTTTTTTACCTTCCTGTCCAGGAGTAGTAACCTTTGAATAGCCAACAGGCATATTATAATTCTTTGTTCTTACGGCTGTAAAGTCAATAATTTCTTCTTTTGTAGTTGTTTTAAATGTTCTTATTGGAAGAACAGGTACATTAGAAGTTACTGTCAACTTCTGACCAATTTGTAAGTTTGCTTTTGCTTCAGATGATATAGATGGATTAGCCTTTAACAATTCAGCTTCTGTCATACCGGCATTTGATGCAATAGAGGCAAATGTATCGCCAGCAACTACAGTATGAGTTCTTGTAACCTGTTTAGTTTCAGAGAGCTTTTCTACAGCTTGGTCTACAGTTAATACATCTTTATTATCTACAAAAACATTAGCTGTTCCAATTTGTATAGCAAATTCAGGGTCAGTAGTTCCGTCTGGGGCTTTGTACTTTTTAAGGGTAGTTGCTAAAGCCTCTTTTGCCTGTTCAAGATTTGAAACTGTTACATAAGGCTTACCTTCAACTTGTATTGAAGTTGCCTGCTGTTTGTAAGTAACTGATTGACAAACCTTAGATATAACTTCTTCAGAATTTCCACTAACATTCTTAAATAAGCCATTTACAGGTTTTAACTTAATACTTTCGTTGATTTCCAACTCATTACCAACTGTTTCTTTAAGTTTAGCTGTTATAAGTTGTTTAAATTCATCTTCAGTTGTTGAAGTATCTTTTATATATCCGATGGTATTGTTGTTAACAACAACGGCAAGGGCATTTTTTCTAAATACAAAAGAACCTAAAAGGCAAATAACTAAAATTGCAATTAATAGGGTTATAATTGGTTTACCATTAAATTTAAAATTAGACGGTGTTCTTTGACGAGTAGTTTTTCTAGCTGTATCAGCATTTACAGGAAAAATTAATGGTCTGTCGCCTTTGTTTCTAAATTTTAATGGATTTTGGGAAAGTTTAGCTGTCTTAGGTCTTGGAGGCATAAGATTATCCTTCTTTCTATTGATATTTATTTTTTGATTAGTTTTGTAAAATGTAAATTATATATACACCTACAAGAAGTGTGCATATATCCGAGAATAACTCATTACGCTATATTATAATGAAAAAATGACATTATTTCAAGTATTAAATAGTTACAAAAAACTGAATGTGTGCTAAAATGTTTATTAATCGTTAAAAAATAGTGAATTTTAATTATTTTGGGAGGAAAAATGGGATATTGGAATACAAGAGGGTTAAGAGGAAGTAGTTTTGAAGAAATGATAAATATGACAAATAAAGTATATAGGGAAAAAAATTTGGCCATAATACAAAAAGTACCGACTCCAATAACTCCGATGAAGTTAGATAAAAGCAAAGGAGTTATTACATTAGCTTACTTTGACCAGAAATCTACTATTGACTATATTGGAGCGGCACAGGGAATACCTATTTGTTTTGATGCAAAGGAAACACATCAAGGTAGATTGCCTTTGCAAAATGTACATCAGCATCAGGTGGAATTTATGGAGGATTTTCAAAAACAAGGTGGAATATCATTTCTTCTTGTAAATTGTAAAGATGCTGACGAATGTTATTTTTTGCCCCTTAAAGTGTTAAAGGAATATTGGAATAATGCTCAAAAAGGAGGTAGAAAGTCAATTCCTTATACTGCTTTTGAGGAAAAATATAGAGTATATAACAAAAATGGTTTTCCTGTGCATTATTTAGAGGCTATAAATACTTTTCTTCTGGAGGAATAGTTTATGAAAATGCTTTTGACAATTTTGACAATTATGTTGGCTTTTAACTCTCAACTAAATGAAAAGAAGAATATTGCAAAAGCATATAGTTTGTGCCTTGAAGATACTAATGTATCAACTGGTTTATATAAAGGGGATAGAATTTTAAAGGGTGTAGGAATATGTGAGGATATTGCTCTTGGAGAAGTGGAAAATTTCGAGAATGTAACATCTGTAACAAATGATATTTATATTAGAAGATTAAAAGTTAAGGAAGAATTTCCAACAGATTGGGTTATTGATTTATATTCAAAAAATAAAATTCCTATGATAATATTGCCCTATAATATTTCAAAAGAGGAAGTTAAGAAATGTGCTGAAATATCAAGAGATTTGGATAAACCTATTTTTATTGAACCTGATTGTGGATATGATGTTGAAAAGTACGCAGAAATATCTGAAATATTAAAGACAACAGCACCTAATATTGCCATAGTATGGAGTATAGACAGTAGTTGTGCAAATGTTGGAGATGCGTATCCTAAAAATTTACCTGTAGATTGGATAGGCATAGATATAAAAGAAAGATGTAATGAAAAGGGCATAGATTCCCAGTTACCTAATGTTATGTCTATTTGTAGATATTTTAGTGAAAAGCCTATAATGTTAAATATTTCTGTATCACATTTTTCAAATGTTAATAGAAAATATTATTTGGAAGATGCTATAAATGAAATGTCTGTATTGTATAATGTAGTAGCTGATTTTAAGGGTGTTTCAGTAGTAAATTATATTAGTTATTCAGAAGAAAATAATGAAGAAAATAATTATAAATTATCAGAAAATTCTAAATTGATTGAAAATTACAAATATTGCACAGATTTATTAAATAGGAAAAAATACTTTTCACAAGTAGGAGAAGTAGCATATTTAATAAATGATAAAATGTATGTAAATATTAAAACGGCAGAAAGATTGAATTTGAAAACAACATCTTCAAATTATGAAAATTTAAAGTGTGTAAGAAATTTTAATGTTGATAATTCTACGGCAAAGGTATTTGTCAAAAGTAAAAAAATGTAGTATAATAGTAGGGATATTTTGATGGAGGTAAGTTTATGAAATTTTCAAGCCAGTTTATAACTGCTTTATGTAGATTTGGGCAATATAGTAGATTGCTTTTAAATAAACCAATGAGAGTTTTTTGGTATTTTATTATAATTTGTGCATTATGTTTTTGTATAAAGTGTGGAGCATTTTTTCATGGATATGCTCAAGCAGGAGGCATTTCAGGTCTTGCTAATACATACTTGCCAGAGTTTTCTATAGAAAATGGCAAACTTATATGCTCTGACTATAAATTTGAAGATGAAATTGCTGGTATAGATATAGTAGTTGATACTTCACCAGATTTTGTGGCAACAAAAGATATGGTAAGTGATAATACAGTTGCAGTTATTGCAGATAGTACAAAATTAATAGTTGCTAATCCAATGCAGTATCAGGAAATAAGATTTGACGACAGGTCTTTTGATGGACTTACAAAGGAAAAGATAGTTAAATATCTTGAACAATCCCTTTTAGTAAAGCTTATGCTTGGCTGTATCGTGTTTATGATGTTTGGTATGTATGTTTTTAATTATGCAATATATGTGCTTTTGTCTATTTGTATAGGCAATTTAATAAATGCTTTTGTAAAGACACAAATAAGATACGGTGGTATGGTCAAATTAGGCATTTATGCAATTACTTTTCCTAGCTTGTTAACCGCAGTTACATCAGCTGTTATGAATTTATTGGGATATACAGGAAATAACAATTTTAATGTTATTCTGTTTGCTGTTTTAGTAGGGGTATATATGTATCTTGGTCTTAAAAATATTAAGGCAAGTAATGGATATATTGTAGCTACATTATAGGAGGTTTTTATGGCGTATCAGGCACTTTATAGAAGATTAAGACCTCAACGATTTGAAGATGTAATCGGTCAGGAGCATATAATAAGAACTCTGAAAAATCAGATTGAAAAAGACAGAATAAATCACGCATATTTGTTCTGTGGTACTAGAGGTACAGGTAAAACTACAACTGCTAAAATTTTTGCCAGAGCCATAAATTGTACTGGAGAGGGCGAAAAACCTTGTAACGAATGTTCGGTCTGTAAAGAGGCTTTAAAGGGTACTAACTTAAATATTATTGAAATTGATGCTGCTAGTAACAATAGTGTTGATAATATCAGAGATATAGTGGAAGAAGTAAAATATCCGCCTACAGAGGGTAGATATAAGGTATACATTATTGATGAAGTGCATATGCTTACTACCAGTGCATTTAATGCTCTTTTAAAAACATTGGAAGAGCCACCAGCCCATGTTGTGTTTATACTGGCAACAACAGACCCTCAAAAAATGCCAGTAACTGTTCTTTCTCGTTGTCAAAGATTTGATTTTCATAGAATTGGTCACAAAGATATGGTAAAAGTTTTGACTGAATATATGGAAAATGAGAAAGCTGATGTGGATATTTCGGCACTTGAATATATTGCTGAAATTTCAGACGGTGCTATGAGAGATGCCCTTAGTGTGCTTGACCAATGCCTTAGTTTTTACTATGATAGAAGAATTACAGAAAAAGAAGTAAGAGAAATTACTGGTGCAACAGACAGAGGTGTATTTTTTGATATTACATCAGCTATGAACTTTAATGATAGTGGAAAATGTATGGAAATCATAGACGACATTGTTATTAAGGGGAGAGATATACAACAGTTTGTTCAAGATATGATTTTGCATTTAAGAAATTTGCTTTTAGCTGTTTCTGTAAATAAAGAATCAAAGGCATTAGATTATTCTCAGGATTATATTGAAAAATTAAGACAACAGGGAAATTCCATAGGCTACGATTACTTACTTATACTTATAAGCAATTTTTCTGAACTTGCTAACCAAATGAAGTATTCTCCAAACCCTAGAATACTTTTAGAGGTATGTTGTATAAAAGGTTGTAATCCGGTTACAGGTCAGGATTATGGTTCAGTTGTTAAGCGTATGGCTGATATTGAGCGTGTAATTGAAAAGGGCGGAGTTCCTTCTAGTGGTGTTGTAAATAACGCACCAGTACAAGCACAGGAGGAAGAACCGGAAAAAGAAGTTGTAATTACAAAGGCAATACCAGAGGATATTAAGGAGGTTATATCAACTTGGAAAAAGTTTGTTTCTTCTCTTAATACTGGTATTGTTAAGGCTATGCTTGGTAGTGTTATTCCAGCTTTTATAGACGGGGATATTATGTACTTAGTTTGCCCTACAAATGGACATCTTGTGGTACTTACAAAGAATATTGATGAAATAGTTGAGAATATTACAAAGTTTTATAGCAAAGAATTTAATATAAAACTTATACTTGAAAAGAATTATAATACTATGCACAGCGAAGTGTATGGTGCAAGAGATAATACAGTAAAAGTTCTTACAAAAGAAAGTTTTGCCGTACTTGGAGATAATGTTAATTTTATAGATTAGACTTGATAAGAGTAAATAAATATTATATAATTAATTATATTTGATTTTTAGGAGGATAAAAATGGCAAAAGGTTTTAACGGCGGTTTCGGCGGTATGAATATGAACAATCTTATGAAGCAGGCTCAGAGAATGCAGAAGCAGATGGCTGAGGCACAGCAGGAACTTGAAACAAAGGAATTTGAAGTAACAAGTGGCGGTGGTGCTGTTAAGGTTGTTATTACAGGTAAAAAGGAAATTAAGTCTATTGATATTAATCCAGAAGTTGTAGACCCAGATGATGTAGAAATGCTTCAGGACTTAGTTATGACAGCTGTAAATGAAGCTATCAGACAGGCTGACGAAGCAGCTAGTGGTGCATTAGGTGGTATCGCTGGTGGTCTTGGTGGCAACATCCCAGGTTTATTCTAGGAGATTGAAATGAATTATTACGGCGGTTATGTAAATCGACTTATTGAACAGCTTTCCAGACTGCCGGGTATCGGTGGCAAAAGTGCTCAAAGATTGGCATTCCATATTATAAATATGCCAGAAAAAGATGCAGAACTTCTTGCTGATACTATACTTAGTGCAAAGAAAAATGTGAAATACTGTTCAAAGTGTTGTACTCTTACAGATACGGACCCATGCACAATTTGTTCTAACCCTAAGAGAATACAATCTTCTATTATGGTTGTAGAGGATTCAAGGGATATGGCAGCTTACGAAAAAACTGGAGAGTACAAGGGACTTTATCATGTTTTACAGGGGGTTATATCTCCTCTAAAGGATATAGGTCCAAATGATATTAAAATTAAAGAACTTATTTCTCGATTAGACGAAAATGTAAAAGAGGTTATTATTGCTACAAACCCTACTGTTGAGGGAGAGGCTACTGCTATGTACATTAGTAGATTAATTAAGCCTATGGGAATTAAAGTTACAAGAATTGCCCATGGCGTGCCAGTAGGTAGCGACCTTGAATATGTTGACGAAGTTACTCTTTCAAGAGCTCTTGAGGGTAGACGAGAAATGTAATATCCTATAAAATACCTCCAAATCTGGGGGTATTTTCAATATAAGGAGGTTTTTATGGATATAAAAGATATTTTAAGCAAAGTTGACCACACTCTTTTAAACCCTAAGGCCACTTGGGAAGAAATAAAAAATATTTGTGATGACGGTATGAAGTATTGTACTGCAAGTGTATGTATACCGCCTAGCTTTGTTAAAAGAGCAAAGGAGTATGTAGGAGAAAATTTAAAAATCTGTACAGTTATTGGTTTCCCAAATGGCTATAATACAACTGATGTTAAGATTTTTGAAACAGAAAATGCACTTAAAAATGGTGCAGATGAAATTGATATGGTTATTAATTTGGGAGATTTAATGGACAAAAAATATGATGATATATTGTCTGAAATAACAAAAATTAAGGCTGTTTGTGGTACAAAGATTTTAAAGGTTATTATAGAAACTTGTTTGCTTAATGAAGAACAGAAAATAAAAATGTGCGAAATAGTTACTAAAAGTGGAGCAGATTTTATAAAAACAAGTACAGGTTTTTCTACAGGGGGAGCAACTTTTGAGGATATAGAACTTTTTGCCAAATATGTAGGTAAAAATGTTAAAATAAAGGCTGCCGGAGGCATTAGTTCTATTGCTGATGCTGAAAAATTTATATCTCTTGGGGCAGATAGACTTGGCACAAGTCGAATAGTGAAAATAGTAAAAAGTAATGAGATATAGTATCTATTTTAAAATAAAGCAAAAACTTAATAGGAGTTGAAAGTGTTGAAAAATAGAATGGTCTGCGAATGTTATGACATTACTGTGGATAAAATAAAACAGGCTTTACTAGATGGAGCAAAGGGCTATGACGATTTAGTTAAATCAATGCGTCTTGGTGTTCTCTGTTCAGCCTGTATAGGCGATGCCAAAAAAGTAGTAGAGCAATTACAAAATGAAATAGAGGAAGAAAAAAATAGAGGTACGGTGTGAAAGCCGTACCTCTGTTTTTATGGTAAATTACTTTGTCATCATCTTGTTTACAGCACTTGCAATAGCTCTTAATGAACTCTTTGCGATGTTTGAGCTTGTGCCAATACCGAAGTAAGAATTCTGGTCTGCGTCATAAATCTGAATGTATGTAATAGCCTTTGACTGATTACCAAAAGACATTGAATGTTCGCTATAGTTTACAATATTAAAGTGAATATCAAATTCTTCCATTAATGACTTACAGAAAGCATCAATGATACCATTACCCTTACCAGTAATAACAACAGACTTGCCATTGTATGTTAAGTCGCACTTAATCTGAACACTATCGTCGCCAGATTCTTCTTCTGTATAGTAATTAACTGAAAGTGGTTCTTTTACATAGTAAGTATCGAAGAATAAATCTCTGATTTCTTCTGGCTGTAATTCCTTATCAAGTTCAACAGAATCTTCTGTAACAATAGCACCAAAGTTCTGCTGCATACTCTTTGGAAGAATTAAGCCATAGTTGTTTTCAAGAATGTAAGATACACCACCCTTACCAGACTGACTGTTAATTCTGATAATAGGGTCGTAGTTTCTACCTACATCAATAGGGTCAATAGGTAAGTAAGGAACTTCCCAACGGTCTGGGTGTTCAGCCATTTTAGCCATACCCTTTTTAATAGCATCCTGATGAGAACCAGAGAATGCAGTATATACTAAATCGCCAGCATAAGGGTGTCTTGGGTGAACATCCATACCTGTTGAAGATTCATAAATTTCAATAGCCTCATTAATTTGAGAGAAGTCAAGCTTAGGGTCAATACCCTGAGAAAACATATTAAGTGCCATTACCATAATATCGGCATTACCAGTTCTTTCGCCGTTACCAAAAAGTGTACCTTCAATTCTGTCAGCACCAGCTAAAAGACCAAGTTCAGATGCAGCAACACCACAACCTCTATCGTTGTGAGCATGAAGACTGATGATTACATTTTCTCTGTTCTGAAGATGTGTAGCAACATATTCAATCTGGTCAGCATATACATTAGGAGTTGACATTTCAACTGTGTTAGGTAAGTTAAGGATTACCTTTTTGTCTGGAGTAGGTTTCCATACATTAAATACTGCGTCACTAATTTCTACAGCATAGTCAAGCTCTGTACCAGAGAAACTTTCAGGAGAATATTCAAACATAAAGTGTTCCTTGCCATATTCTTCAGCAAGTTCATCAACAAGTTTTGCACCAAATACTGCTAAGTCAATAATTTCTTCCTTAGACTTGTTGAAAACTACATCTCTCTGTAAAGTAGAAGTAGAGTTGTAAAGATGAACTACAGCCTTATTAACACCCTTTAAAGCCTCGAATGTCTTTCTGATAATGTGTTCACGACTCTGAGTTAATACCTGAATAGTAACATCATCAGGAATTAAGTTCTGTTCAATTAATGTACGGCAGAATAAGTATTCTGTTTCACTTGCAGCAGGGAAACCAACTTCGATTTCCTTGAAACCGATTTTAACAAGATACTGGAAGAACTTAATTTTCTGGTCAAGGTTCATAGGCTTTTCAAGTGCCTGATTACCATCTCTAAGGTCAACACTACACCAAATAGGTGCTTTTTCAATAACCTTGTTAGGCCACTGTCTGTTAGGTAAATTAACTGGTGGGAACTGTCTGTAACGCTTAAAATTCATTTTTCTTTTCTCCTCTCAAAAATTTAAAATTATGTATTGTTTATGTGTCAAAAGTTTATCGGTAAAATGCCGATAATATCAAAAAAAGCCTTCGTCTACTAAGAGACGAAGGCTTAAACCTCGTGGTACCACTCTAATTCCTTGCAAGCAAGGCTCTCATTCAGGTACAAGCTAAAAAAGCTGATACCCTGTCCCTATATCGGTGGACTTTCCGTTTCAACCTACTTAAAGTTCAGCTGAACCACTCAAAGGCGAGTTCGGTTAAGCAAGAATACTGCCTTACACCAGCCGACAGCTCTCTGAAAAACTCAACATAACTTACTGCTCCTTATCACAGTGTTACCAGAATATAACATTTGATGTAAGTTATAATAACACAGCATAAAATTTTTGTCAAGTTATAATTTTTTTCTTTTTGCTCTTTTTGCCTTTGTCTTCTTTTTTTCTACACTATAGCCAAATTTTCCTAATTTTTTGCCTAAGCCATAGTATTCTCCATGAGAATAGCAAATTGGCTTTGTATCTGAATATATAAACTTGCCTTTTTCGTCCATATATTTTTCATCAGCTAAAGTGCCCACAACTTCAGCAACAAACATATCGTGACTGCCAAGATGTACAATTTCCTTTACTTTGCACATAATATTCATTGGACTTTCAGCAATAGCAGGACAGCTTACAAGAGGGCATTCCTCTTTTGTCAATTTCATTTCTTTAAATTTGTCATATTTGCTACCACTTCTTACGCCACACCAATCTGTAGCATAGGCAAGGGCTTCAGTTGTTACATTAATTACAAATTCGCCAGTTTCCTTAATTATATTGTAGGAATGTCTTTCCGGTCTAACAGAAACATAGGTCATAGGTGGATTTGTGTTTATTGTACCAGTCCAAGCTACAGTAATAATATTGCTTTCTTCCATTGTGCCACAGCTGACCATAACAACGGGTACAGGATAAAGCATATTTCCGGCTTTCCATAATTCTTTGCTCATATTTTTCCTCCATAAATTCATTAATGTAATTATAACTGATAAAAACTATTTTTTCAATTGATATTAAGACAATATAATGTTAAAATAAATAGAATAGGATTGAGAGGTTGAAATATGAATTTACCAAAGGAATATACAGAAAAAATGAAAAGGCTGTTAGGAAATGAATATGACAGCTATATAGAGAGTTTTTCTCAGCCAAGATATTATGGATTGAGAGCTAATACACTAAAGGTTACACCAGAAGAATTGACTTCAATGGTTGATTGGAAATTGGAACAAGTGCCATGGTGTAAAGAGGGTTTTTACTATGACGGCGAAAATGTTCGCCCTGCAAAACACCCTTATTACAATGCTGGACTTTACTATATACAAGAACCGTCAGCTATGTCTACAGGTGCTATGCTTAATGTTGAACCTGGGGATAGAGTTTTGGATTTATGTGCAGCACCAGGTGGCAAAAGTACACAGGTTGCCGCAAAGTTAAAGGGTCAAGGCATTATTGTAAGTAATGATATTAGTGCAAGCAGATGTAAGGCACTTTTGAAAAATATTGAGGTTAGTGGTGTTCCTAATTGTGTTATTACAAATGAAATGCCGGAAAATTTAGCTAAAAAATTCCCTAAGTTTTTTAATAAAATTATTGTTGATGCCCCTTGTAGTGGAGAGGGAATGTTTAGAAAAGACGACTCAGCTGTTAAAAGTTGGGAAACTCACAAAACAGAAATGTGCTGTGGACTTCAAAGAGAAATATTAAAGTATGCAGCAGATATGCTTTGTGACGGTGGTATTATAGCTTATTCTACTTGTACTTTTGCTCCAGAAGAAGATGAGGGTATGATGCAAGAATTTTTAAATACTACAGGCAAAGATTTTGAAATTATAGATTATGATAAATCAACAGGATTTATTGACGGTAAGCCACAATGGGTAGAAAATGGCGAAGATTATCTTAAAAAATCGGGTAGACTTATGCCTTATAAAGTAAAGGGCGAGGGTCATTTCTTATGTCTTTTAAGAAAAAAAGGAGAAGCTTCAGAGCCGGTATATGCAAAGGATAAAACAGCTAGTGAAAAGTCTTTAGTGGATTACTATGAATTTGTTAAAAATTCTCTTAATTGTCCACCAAAGGATAACCTTATTATCCATGGCAGTAGTCTTTTGTCTGTGCCTTATTGCGTAGACTTGAGAGGTCTTAGAGTAATGAGAAGTGGTCTTTATATAGGCGAATTAAAGAAAAACAGATTTGAACCAAGTCAGGCGTTTGCTATGACACTTAAAAAAGAAGATGCAAAAATAAGCATTGATTTTAATTTAGATGACGAAAATCTTAAAAGATATATGCGAGGAGAAAGTTTTGCTGTAGATTGTAATGACGGTTGGTGTCTTGTATGCGTTAATGGTTATCCTTTAGGTTGGGGTAAGGTTACAAAAGGCAGACTTAAAAACAAATATCTACCAAGTTGGATGAACATATAGTTTTATAGAAAGTAATGAGGTTTTAAAATGGACTTTTTACCAGTAAATATGGACGAGGCAAGAGCAAGAGGTTGGGAACAACTTGATTTTGTAATAGTTACAGCTGATGCTTATATTGACCACCCATCTTTTGGTACGGCTATTATAAGTCGTGTACTAGAAAGTAAAGGCTTTAAGGTTGGTATTATTGCTCAGCCAAATTGGAAAACTACAGAAGATTTTATGAAATTTGGAAAGCCTAGACTTTCTTTCCTTGTAAATGGTGGAAATATAGATTCTATGGTAAATCACTATTCCGTTGCTAAAAAGCCTAGAGCAAGGGATTTATATTCTCCAGGTGGAGAAATGGGTCACAGACCAGACAGAGCAACAATAGTTTATTGCCAAAAAATCAGAGAGGCCTATGGACAAGTACCTATTATGATTGGTGGTATTGAGGCAAGTCTTAGAAGATTGTCACATTATGATTATTGGGATAACAAAGTTAGACGCTCTATTTTGCTTGATTCACAGGCTGATATTCTTATGTACGGTATGGGCGAACACCAAATCGTAGAGCTTGCAGAGGCTTTGGATAGTGGAATTGATGTTCACGATTTAACATTTGTAAGAGGTACAGTTTATAAGTCTAAAACTCTTGAAAATTTATACGAAGATTATGTAATGCTCCCTTCATTTAAGGAAAGTTCTACAGATAAAAAGGCTTATTGCAAGAGTTTTTTGAGCCAGTATGAAAATACTGATGCTGTAACAGCTAAAATACTTGTAGAGCCTTACAATGACTGTTATGTAATTCAAAATAAGCCGTCAATGCCACTTTCTCAGTCTGAATTTGACAATGCCTATGGTCTTAACTATATGAGAAATTATCATCCTATGTACGAAGAAAAGGGTGGTATTCCTGCTATTGAGGAAGTTAAGTTTAGTATTATAAGCAATAGAGGTTGTTTTGGTAGTTGCAATTTCTGTGCTTTAGCTTTCCACCAAGGTCGAGTTATACAGGCAAGAAGTCACAAGTCTATTATTAATGAAGCAAAAAAAATAACATGGGAACCTGATTTTAAGGGCTATATTCACGATGTAGGTGGTCCAACAGCTAACTTTAGACAGCCAGCTTGTGATAAACAGCTTACAAAGGGTGCTTGTAAAAACAGACAATGCCTTTTCCCAGATGCCTGTAAGAATTTAAAGGTAGACCATAGAGATTATGTAAAACTTTTGAGAGAGTTAAGAGAATTGCCAAAGGTTAAAAAGGTCTTTGTTCGTTCTGGTATAAGATATGACTACCTTATTTACGATAAAGACGAAACATTTTTCAAGGAGCTTTGTCAATATCATGTTAGTGGTCAGTTAAAGGTTGCACCTGAACATGTTGCACCTAGAGTTCTTGAAAAAATGGGTAAACCATCAAGACAGGTTTATGACAAATTTACAAAGAAGTTCTATGATATAAATAGAAAAATTGGCAAGGAACAGTATCTTGTGCCTTATTTAATGAGTTCACATCCTGGTAGTGATTTAGATGCTGCTATTGAACTGGCTGAATATTTAAGAGATTTAGGATATATGCCAGAACAGGTACAGGATTTTTATCCTACACCGGGAACACTCTCAACTTGTATGTTTTATACAGGACTTGACCCAAGAACTATGAAAGAGGTGTATGTTCCAAAGACACCTCACGAAAAGGCTATGCAGAGAGCTTTAATACAGTATAGAAATCCTAAAAATTATAAGCTTGTAGAGGAAGCACTTAAAAAGGCTGGCAGAGAAGATTTAATAGGTTTTGATAAAGAATGTCTTATCAGACCTTATGTGCCAAGAGTTCATAAAAAAGATGATAAGAAACCGGCATATAAGGGCAAAGGAAGTAATAAATCAAACCCTAAGTCAAATGGTAATGGAAAATCTAGTCGTAAGGGTAAAACTATAAGACAGGTTCATAAAAAGAAAAATAAATAATATGGCAAAATATATGTATTTTGTAATTTAGTACAAATTTATAAATTGGCTATTGACAAAAGTTTTGTGCTGTGATACAATCCTTTCATAAACAAAGGCGTTTGCTCAGGGGAGCAAGCGCCTTTTTCGTTGTTTGCATAAAGCCGGCATTGTGAACAGAAAAATAAAAACAGAGGATTATTTAGGAGGAGTCTATTATGGTAAACAGCGGAGATACTGGATTTGTACTTATTTGTGCCGCTTTTGTGTTCTTTATGACACCTGGGCTTGCACTTTTCTACGGTGGTCTTGGTAGAAGAAAAAATGTTGTAAACACAATGTTATCATCACTATTTTTAGTTGGGGTATCTATTGTACTTTGGGTTTTAGTTGGTTATTCACTTTCATTTAGTGGCAATATTGGTGGCGTTATAGGTAATTTGGATTGGATAGGTATGAAGGGTGTCGGTATGGAAGCTGGACCTTATTCTGACAATATTCCTAACTTAGCTTTTGCAGCTTTCCAAATGATGTTTGCAATTATTACACCAGCACTTATTACTGGTGCAACAGCAGGAAGAATGAAGTTTAAGGCTTCATTTATATTTATGATTTTATGGTCATTTATTGTATATTATCCAATGGCTCATATGGTATGGGGTCAGGGTGGACTTTTAGGCGACGGTCTTCTCCATTCAGTTGACTTTGCTGGTGGTAATGTAGTACATATTAGTTCTGGTGCTAGTGCATTGGTACTTTGTATTGCTCTTGGCAAAAGACAGGGTTACGAATCTCAGTCATACAGAATACATAATATTCCAATGGTAGCTTTAGGTGCTAGTATACTTGTCTTCGGTTGGTTCGGCTTTAATGCTGGTAGTGCTTTAAGTGCTAATGGTCTTGCAGCTCACGCATTTATGACAACAGCTACATCTTGTGGTGCAGCAATGGTTTCTTGGATGTTTATTGAAGTAATGCAGAGTGGTAAGCCATCTCTTGTAGGTGCAGCTACTGGTTTAGTTGCTGGCTTGGTTGCTATTACTCCAGGTGCAGGCTTTGTACCTATTTGGTCAGCAGTAATTATTGGTATTATTGTTTCTCCAATCTGTTATTTTATGATTGCGGTTGTAAAGAAAAAGTTTGGATATGATGATGCCCTTGATGCTTTCGGATGCCATGGTATAGGTGGTATGTGGGGTGGTATTGCTACAGGTATATTTGGTCTTTCTTCTATTAATAGTGTGGCTGAATGGAATGGCCTTTGCTTTGGCGATACAAAGCTCTTTATTGCTCAGGTAGTAAGTATCTTAGTTACTATTGTTGTAGCTATTGTTGGTACACTTATTTGTCTTACTATTACAAAGTTAATTACACCAATTAGAGTTAGCAAGAAAGATGAACTTATTGGTCTTGATAAGTCAGAACATAGTGAAACTGCATATCCATCATTTAATGGTTTTGATTGATAAGGGGAGGTACTGTTATGATTAAAATTGAAGCTATTGTAAGAGAAGATAAATTTGAAGATGTAAAACAGGCTTTGCAAAACATAAAAATTAATGGTATTACAGTTTATCAGGTTATGGGCTGTGGTACTCAGAGAGGTTATGTAGAGTATGTCAGAGGTCACGAAGTAGATATTAATATGCTTCCTAAGATTAAGTTTGAAATTGTAGTTTCAGATGAGGAGTGGGAGAAAAAAACTATATCTGCAATACAAAAGGCTGCTTACACAGGACACCCTGGCGATGGTAAGATTTTCTCTTATGATTTAAAATCAGCTATGAGAATTAGAACTAAAGAAACTGGTTATGATGCTATTCAGCCAGAAGATGATGAAGATTAATATAAAAAGTGGTTGTCAATTTAATGTTGACAGCCACTTTTTTGGTTACATATAATATTATATAAGGAAAATTAAAAGAATAGGAGGTAAAATTATGCAGTACATAAATCATTACAAGTCGCCTATTGGTGGTATTACTTTGGGTAGTGACGGAGAAAATATTATTGGATTGTGGTTTGACGGAGAAAAATATTTTGGCGATACATTATATGAACAAACAGAAGAAAAAGAACTTCCTGTGTTTGATTTAACAAAACAATGGTTAGATATTTATTTTAGTGGAAATGAACCTGATTTTATGCCACCTATAAAAGAATATGGCTCAGAATTTAGATTGACTGTTTGGGAGGAGTTAAAGAAAATTCCTTATGGAAATACAGTAACTTATGGAGAAATTGCAGACACCATTGGAAAGAATAGAGGTATTGAAAAAATGTCCTCTCAGGCCGTTGGAGGTGCTGTGGGTCATAATTCTATATCCATTATTATTCCTTGTCATAGGGTTATAGGTGCAAAGGGAAATTTAACAGGATATGCCGGTGGTATAGACAAGAAAATCAAACTTTTAGAACTAGAGGGAATAGATGTAAATAAATTTTTTATATCTAAAAGTAAAAATTCTTTTTAATTCAAAATAGGAAAAATCTTTTTATCAGAGATGGCTTATGACAAAGGGTTAAAATAACTAAAAGCCTACTAGCTTAAATTTAAAAGTTAGTAGGCTTAATTTTTAACTTAATTCTTCGTATTCTTCGTATACATCCATTAAATCTTCTTCAAGTTTTTCTTTTTCTTCGAAAATTTCTCTTGAACGGTGAGCGTCAGTATAAACTTCTTCTAATTCTAGCATATCTGAAAGCTCTTTGATTTTTTCTTCTATTTCTTCAATTCTTTCTTCAAGTTTTGCAAGCTGATTTTCCTTTTTGCGTTTTAAAGCCTGTTCTTCTTTTTGTTTTTGCCAATCTATTTTTGTATCTTTGACAGTTTGAACAGTTTCAGTTTCAGCTTCTTCTATTTTAGTTTTTTCTAAATAGAAATCGTAATTACCAAGATATTTAGTTACACCATTCTTTTCCATAGCAAGAACAGTTTTTGCAGTAGAATTTATAAAATATCTATCATGAGATATGTAGAGAACAGTACCTTCATAGTTGTTTATTACATTTTCCAAAATCTGCTTAGAGTCTAAATCAAGGTGGTTTGTAGGTTCGTCAAGAATAAGGAAGTTAGCATTTGAAAGCATAATTTTAGCAAGAGCTACTCTACCTTTTTCGCCACCACTTAATGTAGAAATCTTTTTGAAAACATCATCGCCAGTAAATACAAAAGCAGCAAGAACATTTCTTATTTTAGTATTTGTAAGAGTTGGGTATGTATCTGATATTTCTTCGAAAATAGTCTTTTCAACATGTAAGTCAGATTGTTCCTGGTCATAATAACCCACTTCAACATTAGCTCCTAATTTTATTTTACCAAATGTAGGAGTAAGTCTACCCAGTATAATTCTTAAAAGTGTGGTTTTACCTACGCCATTAGGACCTATAAGTGCAATTTTGTCGCCTTTCTTAACTTCGAAAGAAATGTCAGAAAAAATATTCTGATAATTAAAGTCCATAGCTACATTTTCTACAGAAAGAACATCATTTCCACTTTCTTTATCTGGAGTTATTGTAAAGTGCATTTTATCAGGTAGAGATTCTGGGACATCAAGTCTTTCAATTTTATTAAGCTGTTTTTCTCGGCTTTCAGCTCGTTTAATAGACTTTTCTCTGTTAAATTCTCTTAATTTTTTTATAACTTCTTCCTGATGCTTAATTTCTCTTTGCTGATTTTCATATTGCTTTTGGGCAATTTCTCTGTCAACAATTTTCTTATTGTAATAGTATGTATAGTTACCGTAATATACCTTAGCTTTATGGTTTTCCACTTCTATTACTTTTGATGCAACTTTATCAAGGAAATATCTGTCGTGAGATATAATCATAACAGCACCGTTATAAGATTTTAAATAATCTTCAAGCCAGCTAATAGAGTTAATATCAAGATGGTTTGTAGGTTCGTCTAAAAGAAGTAAATCCGGAGCACTTAAAAGCAACTTACCTAAGGCTACTCTAGTTTTTTGACCACCAGAAAGTTCGCCTATATTTTGACTGCTTTCATCAGTAGAGAAACCAAGACCTTTTATTACACCACGAATACGGCTTTCATATTCATAACCGTTTTTTTCTTCCAATTGATGAGAAAGGTCAGAGTATTTTTTCATAAGGTCATCAAGGGCAGTACCTGTTGAACTAGCCATTTTTACTTCAATATCTCTCATTTCCTGCTCAAGAGCCATAATAGGTTCAAAAACAGTTAAAAGCTCGCCATATATAGTTTTGCTAGAATCAACTTCAAGAGTCTGAGAAAAATATCCTATAGTTGTAGTTTTAGGGCAAATTACTTCGCCATCATCGTGACTTAATTCCCCTGTTATAATTTTAAAAAGAGTTGATTTGCCGGCACCATTTACACCAACAATAGCAACTTTGTCTTTTTCTTCTATATTAAATGACACATTTTTTAGTATTACATCTGTGCCAAATGATTTGCTTATGTTATTTAGAGCTAAAATCATAATATTCCCTCCTTATGGGATTTATATTATACTATATTTATTGTAACAGAAAAAAACACAAATTAAAAGGGGTGTTAAATAAAATTAATTACAAATTTAGTTTTGTAGAGGTTTTAAAAACATTGACAGAAATGCTACAAAGGTGTTATACTCTACCTTGGGTGATATTATATGGAAGAAAAAACAATTTCTATTGCGGTAATAAAAAGATTACCTCGATATTATAGATATTTAGGCGATTTACTTGATAATGGTATTACAAGAATTTCGTCTGGGGATTTAAGTAAAAAAATGAATGTTACAGCATCACAGATTAGACAGGATTTAAACAAATTTGGGTGCTTTGGTCAGCAAGGCTATGGATATAATGTAGAAATGCTGTACGATGAAATAAGAAAAATATTGGGATTAGACCGAGTATACAACTTAATAATAGTTGGTGGTGGTAATTTAGGACAGGCTTTAGCTAACTATGATAACTTTAAAAGGCGTGGCTTTAATTTCGTAGCTATATTTGATAAAGACCCTAATCTTATTGGTAAAGTGGTTCATGGTATAGAAATTAAAGATGTAGAACTTATAGATGCTTATTTAAAAGTAAATCAAGTTGATATTGCTGTTCTATCACTTCCAAAGGAAAATGCATTACAAATTTCTAATTTGCTTGTGGCAAATGGTGTAAAGGGTATTTGGAATTTTTCTCATGTAGACTTACATACTCCAAAGAGTGTTGTTGTGGAAAATGTTCATTTAACAGATTCTCTTATGACATTGTCATATAAGCTTAGTAATATGTAAGGAGAGTGGATATTTTGAATCAGGAATATAAAATGAATGGCTCTGAAAAGTTTATGGGTGTTTTACTGATTTTAGTTATGGCACTCATTCCCCTTATTTGTAAAGTAGCTGTTGTTCCAGTAAGTGTAGATGAATACAATGTTGTGCGTTCATCGGCTAGCGTTACTGATGTTTTTAGCTATTACAAGTCAGTATTTATAATTATTTTTGGAGTTGTTATTGCTTTGGCAATGGCATTTCAAATTTTGGGACAGGACGGATTTACTGTAAATTTTAAGACTATACCAGTTATTCTTGTTGGTGTAATGGGTCTTTTAATATTGTTGTCTTCTCTTTTTTCTTCAGCTAAGACAGTTGCTTTCAAAGGTGTTTCTGAAAGATATGAAGGTGCTTTTGTATGGCTGTGCTACATAGCATTTTTCATTGTTGCTATGGCATTTAGCTCAAATATAAAGCGTTTTAGTTGGATATTGACAGGAATTATGATTTCTGGTGCTTTAGTAGGTTTAATAGGCTTTGGTCAGTTCTTTGGAGCTAATATTTTTAATTCTCAGGCATTTGCAAAGTTTATTATGGGTTCTTACTACAAGGGTCAAAGTCTTAATATACGCTTTGACTCAGTTTTTGCAACACTTTATAATCCAAACTGTGCAAGTATGTTCTTTGCTATGATTTTTTGTGCAGTTGGTATTATGGCTGTGTTTATGCCAATCAAAAATAAGGTTAAAATTCCTCTTATTGTTCTTGCCGTAATACTTCTTGTGGCACTTGTTGGTACAAATGGTGCTGGTGGTTTTATTGGTACTGTTGCAGGTGTAGGAATTTCTGCTATTGTTGCAATTTGCTATTATGTATTCAAGGTTAAAAGTCCAAAGGCTATAATTGCTTGTGTTATTGCTATAGTTATAGCTATTGGTGCTGTAGTTGTATTCTTTAATACAGATAATAAAATTGTGTCAAAAATAAATATTATAACTGAAGCACTTAAAGATGGTCAGAGCTTAGGTGGTTCAGCAAGTTTCTACGAAGATGTTAATGTTGATGGAGAAACAGCTACAGTTATAACAAAAGACGGCAATTACACTATTGATTATGCAGAGGCAGGAACTCAGCTTATGCACAACGGTAATGTACTTACTCCAGTATCTATTGAACCAATGGAAAGTCAGAAAGACGGTAAAACATATACATTTAATGAATCCGGTATGACTTGGAAAATGATGATTTATGGTAACAACGCAACATTAGTTGGTGTTGACCCACAGGGAACTGAAACATACTTTATGTTTAGTGAAGTAGATGGCAAGTTATCAATGGTTGACAGATTTGGTACACCAGTTGACTTAAATGTACCTGTTGAAAGTTTTGGTTTTAAGGGTGTTGAAAGACTTGGCTCAAACAGAGGTTATATTTATTCAAGAAGTATTCCTCTTTTAAAGCACAATATTATTTTAGGTGCTGGTGCAGATAACTTTGTTTTAGAATTTCCACAGCAGGATATAAAGAGTAAGCTTGAATTTTTAGGCGACCCTTATGTTATCATTGATAAACCACATAATATGTTTTTACAAATGGGTATAAATGATGGCTGTATTGCTCTTTTAGTTATGATTGCACTTTTCGTTCTCTATGTTGCTCAGACAATAAAGAGAATTTTTACAGATAATAATAAATATTTACAGGCTGTTAGATATGGTCTGATGGCTGGTTGTATAGCATATATGATTACAGGGCTTACAACAGATAGTGTTGTTTCCGTTGCTCCGGTATTTTGGATAATGCTTGGTGCAGGTTTTGGTGTCAATATGATTGGCAATGAAAAACAGGAAGAAAAAATTAAATAATATTAAAAATAGAGATGAAGATTTTATTTGAATTTTCATCTCTATTTGCTATTTTAGGGGAAATATGATATTATAGAATATATTTTAATGTTTATTGATTGGAATGTTTAGAATGTCTAAATTAAATGCAATTTCAAAGGCACAGCAAGGAAAAACTTTGCTTTATGTCTTTATGGATATTATACTTATTAATTTTTCAATTATATTGGGAATAACACTTTGGTACGGTGGTACAATTCCAGGTTTGCCAGGAGGAAAAAGTGTTGTTATTAATCCGGAGGCTTGGCTTTGGTATAGCTATGCCGTTATTTGGGTTACACCTATTTGCGTAATTGTATATGGTATTTTTAAATTTTATTCTAATATATGGAAATATGCCTCTATTGACGATGTCTATAAAATAGTAATAGCCGATACAATTATATTTGTGTCCCTCTACTATATAGATAGATTTTTCATAAGTAAGAATGTCGATTTTATGTTGCCTAGGCGTATGCTTTTGGTGGCTTGGATAATTGATGTTGTGCTTTTTGTCTTTTCTCGCTCCGGTTACAGACTCATTAAAAAGTTTTTTATAAATTTGGGAAATATTATTTCAAAGAAAACAGGTACTAAGAGGGTTCTTGTTGTAGGTGCTGGAGATGCTGGCTACAATGTAGTGAAAAGTATTGCCAACGGTGGTAAGGGTTATGAAAACAAAACAGCCATAATTGTAGTTGATGACGATTTTAGAAAAAATAATTCAAACATTATGGGTGTCAGAGTAACATATAATTGTGATAGTATTCCTCGCCTTGCAAAGGAATACGAAATTGATGAAATAATAATAGCTATACCTTCAGCAAATAGCGTTCAGACTAACAGAATTATAAAAAAATGTACTGAAACCAATTGTGCATTAAAAATGATACCAGCAATAAGTGATATTTCAGACGGAGAATATAATTCTTTAAGAGATTTGAATATAACAGACTTGCTTTTTAGAGATGAAGTTCAGATTGATGTTGAAAGTATTGCAAAATATATAACAGATAAAACTGTTCTTGTAACTGGTGGCGGTGGCTCAATAGGTTCAGAGTTATGTCGTCAGATTGCAAAGTTTAACCCAAAGTTATTGGTTATTTTTGATATTTACGAAAACAATGCCTATGAGCTTTTTAGTGAATTAAAAAACAAGTACGGAGAAAAATTAAATGCTATTGTAAGAGTAGGCACAATAAGAGATATTAATTGTGTGGAAAATGTTTTTAAGGAATATAAGCCACAGGTTGTTTTCCACGCAGCTGCCCATAAACATGTGCCTTTAATGGAGATTGTGCCAGCTGAGGCGGTTAAAAATAATGTGTTTGGTACTTACAATGTGGCAAAGTGTGCTGACAAGTATGGTTGTGACAGATTTGTACTTTTGTCTACAGATAAAGCAGTAAATCCCACTAATGTTATGGGTGCTACAAAGAGGATTACAGAGCTTATAATACAGGAATTTGCAAGCAAAAGTAAAACAAAGTTTGTGGCTGTGCGTTTTGGTAATGTATTGGGAAGTAACGGTAGTGTAATACCCCTTTTCCAAAGACAGATAAAAGAGGGCGGTCCGGTTACAGTAACCCACAAGGATATTACAAGATTTTTTATGACTATACCAGAAGCAAGTCGACTTGTGTTGCAGGCTGCTGCATTAGGTGAAAGTGGCAGAATATTTGTATTAAATATGGGCGAGCAAGTTAAAATTGATGAACTTGCTAGAAATCTTATAAAGTTATCCGGTTACATTCCAGATAAGGATATTCAGATTGTATATACCGGCCTTAGAGCAGGAGAAAAACTTTACGAAGAACTTATTATGGACGAAGAAAAGGACCAGATGCAGTTGGTTTATCACGATAAAATTTTTGTCACAAAACCTATAGATATGGACTATGAAAATTTTGAAAATAATCTTCAGAAATTAAAAAATTCTTGTGAAAAAGATGCCCACGCTGTAAAATTGGAAATAAAGAAGATTGTGCCTAATTATAATGGAAAGGATTTATAATGTACGGAGTTTTAAAAAGATTTTTTGATATTATCCTTAGTCTTGTAGCTATAATAGTTTTTAGTTGGTTACTTATTATAATAGCTATTGCCATAGTAGTTGAAGATAAGGGAAATATTCTTTTTAAACAAAAGAGAATAGGAAAAAATAAAAAAGAATTTTATATCTATAAATTTAGAACAATGAAAGTAAGTACACCAAAAGATGTACCTACCCATTTGTTGGATAATCCAGAAAGCTATATTACTAAAATAGGTGGCTTTCTTAGAAGAACTTCACTTGATGAATTACCACAGCTTTTTAATATTCTCAAGGGGGATATGTCTATAGTTGGTCCACGCCCTGCTTTATGGAATCAATTTGATTTAATTGACCTTAGAGATAAAAATGGCTCTAATTCTGTTCGCCCTGGACTTACAGGGTGGGCACAGGTTAATGGCAGAGATGAACTCCCTATTGATGTTAAAGCTGGTTTTGATGGAGAATACATAAAGAAAATGAGTATTGTGTTCGATATTAAAATTATACTTATGACAGTTGTTTCAGTATTTACTTCCAAAGGGGTAAGAGAGGGCAGAAATGAAAGTTCTAATAACAGGTAAAAACAGTTATGTTGGCAAAAATATAGGTAACTTTCTTCTATATAAAAATATGGAAGTGAAATATGTTTCTGTTAGAAATGGTATAAGTGAAGATGAGTTTACTGATGTAGATGTTGTAGTTCATTGTGCAGCTATAGTTCATAAAAAAGAGGCAAAGTTTGCTATTTTATATGATAAGGTTAATTATGAACTTACTGTTGATATTGCCGAAAAGGCAAAGAAAAAAGGTGTAAAACAGTTTATATTTATGAGTACAATGGCTGTTTACGGCAAAAGTGAGGGAGAAATAAATGGCAACACACCTTTACAGCCAAAGACACTTTATGGCGAAAGTAAGCTGAAAGCTGAAAAGGCATTAGAAAAAATAGCTGATGAAAATTTTAAAGTTTCAATTATTCGCCCACCTATGGTGTATGGAAGAAGTTGTCCAGGAAATTATAAAAAGCTAAGAATGTTGGCTTTAAAATTGCCTGTTTTTCCTTTGGTGGAAAATAAGAGAAGTTTTATATATGTAGAAAACCTTGCTTATTTTGTTTGGAATACTATTTCAGAAGGTAAAGAGGGAATATTTATGCCTATGGACAGCAAGACAGAGTCTACGGACACTATGTCAAAATATATTTGTAGTGTCAACAATAAAGAAATAAAATTTTCTCCTTTCTTAGGAAAAATGGTAAAAAAAATTCCGCTAAATTCATTAAAAAAAGCTTTTGGCTCTCTTTATTATGGAAATGATATTGCTGAAGTAGTGAGTTTTACTGGGTTTCAAGAGGCTATAAATTACACAGAAAAAAATTTTTAGGTGTAAAGAAAAAATACTTGACAGGCAAGTGGTTTTGTTGTAAAATAGTTGAGGTGTTAGGGGTAAGTAATTTTACTTTACACTACATCACAGGAGATTAAGTATGGATAAGATTTATTATATAACTTTGCTGTACGATTTCTACGGCGAACTTCTGACAGAAAAGCAAAAGGCTGTTATTACTCAGCATTTTCTTAATGACTTATCTCTCAATGAGGTCGCCATTGAACACAACATAACCCGTCAGGCTGTTCTTGATATGATTAGAAGAACTGAAAAGTTACTATTGCAATATGAAGATAAATTACAGCTTGTAAAGAAATACCTTGTTCGTAAAGAAAAGGTTTCTGATGTTTTGAAAAGGCTAGATGCCTTGGGAAATGATGAAAAAATAGAAGATATTAAAAGTTTGGTATCACAGATATTGGACTAGGAGGTTGGTTATGGCTTTTGAAAGTTTATCAAATAAGCTTCAGGATGTGTTCAAACAACTTCGTGGTAAGGGCAAGTTAACAGAAAAAGATGTTAAAACTGCCATGCGTGAAGTTAAATTGGCTCTCCTTGAGGCCGATGTTAATTTTAAAATTGTTAAAGATTTTGTAAATAAGGTTACTGAAAAGGCTGTTGGTGGCGATGTTCTTGAAGGACTTAACCCAGGTCAGCAGGTTGTTAAAATAGTTAATGACGAGTTAGTAACTCTTATGGGTAGCACTCAGTCAAAGTTGACTTTTTCATCTAAATCGCCTACGATTTATATGATGGTTGGTCTTCAGGGTGCTGGTAAAACTACTACTACTGGTAAGCTTGCAGGACAGCTTAGAAAGCAGGGTAAACAGCCATTGCTTGTAGCCTGTGATGTTTACAGACCGGCTGCTATTAAGCAGTTACAGGTGGTAGGTTCAACTTACAATATTCCTGTATTTGAAATGGGACAGGGCGACCCTGTTGAAATTTCAAAAGAGGGTATTAAATATGCTACTGGTCATGGTCATGATGTTGTAATCATAGATACCGCCGGTAGACTCCATATTGATGAAAATCTTATGGACGAGCTTCTTAATATTAAGAATGAAGTAAAACCTCAGGAAATTCTCCTTGTTATTGATGCAATGACAGGTCAGGACGCCGTAAATGTAGCTGAAACATTTAATTCAAAGCTTGGCGTTGATGGTGTTATCATTACTAAAATGGATGGTGACACAAGAGGTGGTGCTGCACTTTCAGTAAGAGCTGTTACAGGTAAGCCTATTAAGTATGTTGGTATGGGCGAAAAGATGGAAGATTTAGAACCTTTCTATCCTGACCGTATGGCATCTCGTATCTTAGGTATGGGCGATGTGCTTAGTCTTATTGAAAAGGCTCAAGGTGCTTTTGATGAAAAGCAAGCTAAGGAACTGGAAAAGAAAATGAGAACTCAGGAATTTAACCTTGAGGACTTTATGAACCAGTTACAGCAAATTAAGAAAATGGGTCCTATTAAAGACCTTATGAAAATGATTCCTGGCATAGGTGGCAAGATTAATCTTGACGAAATAGATGTTGATGATAATGCTACAAAGCATATTGAGGCAATTATTCAGTCAATGACTCCTGCCGAAAGACAAAATCCTGATATATTAAACGGCTCACGCAAAAAGAGAATTGCAAAGGGTTGTGGACGCTCTATTCAGGAAGTTAATAAGCTTTTAAAGCAGTTTAACGATATGAAGAAAATGATGAAGTCTATTACAGATATGCAAAAGGGAAGAAAAGGCAGATTTAAAATGCCATTTGGATTGTGATATTGCTTAATTTATTTAAGTTAATATATAAATTTATTATTTCACAAGGAGGTGAAAGTTGTGTTAAAGATTAGATTAAACAGATTAGGTGCTAAGAAGTCTCCTTTTTACAGAATCGTTGTTGCTGATTCAAGAAAGGCTCAGAACGGTAGCAAGGTAGCTGAACTCGGTTACTACAATCCAACAGTTGAACCTATTGAATTAAAGGTAAATGTTGAAGAAGCTAAGAAGTGGTTAAGCAATGGTGCTCAGCCTACAGATACTGCTAAGGCTTTATTAAAGAAGGCTGGCGTTATCGAATAATACATGGGAGGAACAACCATGAAAGAATTGCTTGAAATTATTGCTAAAAATTTAGTCGATAATCCTGAACAGGTGGTTGTAAACCAGCGTGTAGATGAGGATGCTCTCATTCTCGAGCTTACTGTTGCACAGGATGATATCGGCAAAGTAATTGGCAAGCAGGGTAGAATTGCTAAGGCAATCCGTACCTTTATGAAATCAGCTGCAGGTCGTATAGACCAAAAGGTAGTTGTAAAGATTATGTAATCAGGAAGGTGTTGTACTATTTTTAGTTGCAACGCCTTTTTTGTTAGAAAAATAGATTTGAGGATATTATTATGGAAGATTATTTTGTTATAGGCGATGTAGTTAATACACAGGGTATCAAGGGCGAAGTAAGAGTTATACCTTGTACTGATGACGAATCTCGTTTTGAACTTTTGGATTCTGTTTTTCTTGAACAGAGGGGAAAAATGACAGAATATTATATAGAAAATGTGCGTTATCATAAGCAGTTTGTTCTTCTTAAATTTGAAGGTGTAGACGATATGACAACAGCAGAAAAATTAAAGGGTGCTACTGTTAAAATTCCACCAGAAGATGCTTTACCATTGGAAGAAGGAGAATATTATATAAGAGATTTATATGATATGAATGTAGTTACAGACGAGGGCGAAAACCTTGGCATTATAAAGGATATTCTCTTTACTGGTGCTAATGATGTATATGTTGTAAAGCCTGAAAAAGGCAAAGATATTCTTATTCCAGCTATTAAGGAATGTATACTTGATGTAGATGTTGAAAATAAGAAGATGACTGTAAAGCTTTTAAAGGGGCTGAGAGATTGAAATTCTATATATTAACACTTTTTCCAGAAATGATAGAGGGTGGACTGGAACATAGTATTTTAAAAAGGGCAAAAGAAAATAATTTAATAGATGTAGAGTGTATAAATATAAGGGATTTTTCAAATAACAAACATAATCATGTAGATGATTATCCTTATGGCGGTGGTGCTGGTATGGTAATGCAACCACAACCTATTTATGATGCTTATATGAGTATAAAGCCTAAATTAAGCGAAAATTGTCCTGTGGTCTATATGAGTCCACAGGGCAAGACTTTTAATCAAAATAAGGCTGTAGAGCTTTCTCATTTTGAAGATATGGTAATACTTTGTGGTCATTATGAGGGAGTAGATGAAAGAGTTTTAGAAGAAATAGTGACAGAGGAAATTTCTGTAGGCGATTATGTTCTCACAGGTGGGGAATTGGGAGCGATGATAGTTGTAGATGCTGTTTCAAGACTTATAAATGGTGTGTTAAATAAGGCGGAAAGCTACGAAAATGAAACTTTTTCAGACGGATTGGTTGAGTATCCACAGTATACAAGACCAGTTGAATTTATGGGCAAAAAAGTACCGGATGTACTTTTAAGTGGTCATCACGCCAATGTAGATAAATGGCGTAGAGAACAGTCTGTAATAAGAACATTTAATAAACGCCCTGAATTACTTGAAAATGCTCAATTAAGCAAAAGTGAAATTGAACTAATAAACAAATTAAAGAATAATGGGTGATTTTTATGGAAATTCTTGTTGATGCAGATGCTTGTCCTGTTATAGCTCAAGTAGAAAATGTTGCTCAAAAACATAATGTGCCTGTAACCCTTTTATGCGATACAAGTCATATATTGGAGTCAGAGTATTCAAGAGTAGTTATGGTGGATAGAGGTGCTGACTCTGTAGATATAGTTTTGGTAAATAATTGCAATAAAGGCGATATTGTAGTTACACAGGACTATGGTGTGGCTGCTATGGCACTTGGAAAAGGTGCTTATGCTATTCATCAAAGTGGAAAATGGTTTACAAATGACAATATAGACGAAATGCTTTTTTCAAGACATATTGCAAAAGTTATGAGAAATAGCAAAAAGAAATCCCATTTAAAGGGTGGAAGAAAACGAAATTCTGATGATGATAAGAATTTTGAAATGTCCTTTGAAAGGCTTATTTTAAATGTTTTGGGCAAAAATACTTGACTTATTTACCGATTACATATATAATAATCCTAGTATAACGATATGAAATATTGGTAAAGAGGATGAAGAATATGAAAATTTCAACAAAGGGCAGATATGCTTTAAGGCTTATGCTTGATATAGCAGATAATGGTAAAGAAAATCCTGTTAGAATAAAAGATATTTCAGCAAGACAAGGTATTTCTGATAAGTATTTGGAGCAGATTATTTCTGTGCTTAATAAAGCTGGTTTTGTTAGAAGTATTAGAGGCCCTCAGGGTGGTTATAAATTGACTAGAACTCCTGAAGAATATACAGTAGGTTCTATACTTAGATTGACAGAGGGAGATTTAGCTCCTGTTGCTTGTCTTGAAGGTGGCAATAATGATTGTGAAAGAAGTGGCAGTTGCGTTACTTTAAGAGTTTGGAAAAAGATTAATGATGCAGTAAACGATGTAGTTGATAACATTACTCTTAAAGATTTGATTGATTGGGAACAGGGTTGTGTAGACAATTATGTCATTTAATTAGTATTGAGAATATTTGAATATTGATTAAGTCGTAGTTTAAATGCTACGGCTTTTTTTGTATTAAAAAATATAATATATAGTGTTGAATAATAATACAAAAGGTTATATAATTAAAAGAAAAAGGAAAGGGTGTTAAACTATGGGTGATACTGTAAAAAGATGTAATAACTGTGGTGAAGTATTGTCAAAAGATGATATTTACTGTCCAAAATGTGGCAATAAATTTGAAGAAACAAGCAACGAAACTAAACCAGTTTATTGCTCTAAATGTGGAAGTCTTTTAGAAGATGATGCTAAGTTCTGTAGTTGTTGTGGCGAAAAAGTCCTTACTGAAAAAGAAATTGAAATGGATAAAGTTATAGAAGGCTCAAAAAATATTGGGCAAACTATGGCTGAAAATATTAACAGAAAGAGATTTTGTCCTAATTGTGGAATTGAAATAGGAGAAAGTGACAAATTTTGTGGCAACTGTGGAAGTAGTATAGAAGAAGATAGGGGATATACTTCTTATAATAATTTGTCAAGTGAAGTAGCAGTGGCAGAAAGTATTCCACAAAATGTAAATGAAGCGAAAAAGCTTCACTTCTCAAGAACCCATTTTTCTAAAAAAGTTCTTGCTTATATATTAAGTGGTATAGGTTCAGGAATAGTTGTAATTGCTATAATAGTCGGGATATTACTATGCTATACAGGAAAAGTTGATGGTACAAAAATAGGTATTTTCAAAAAGGAATATGCTATTGCTAAGGTAGATAGTTATCTAAATGAAAAGGACTATAAAAGTGCATCAGATTATGCTGTTTTGGCACAAAGTAAAAAGCCAAAAGATACAGAATTTCTTACAACACTTGTAGGAAAAATAAACCCATATAGTCCATTAGATGCCTATACAATGGTAGAAAAGTATATTAAAAAAGTTGGAGAAAATAAGGCTGATAGTAAAATAAAGAAATGGTATGAATTAGGCAAAACTCCTATTGAAGAATTAAATATATCTCCTATTGGTGGAAATTATATTTATCCACCAACAGTTACTTGGGAGGTTAATCAAAATATTATTGGACATGGTATTTATTATACAGTCGATGGTTCAGAGCCTAATGAAAATTCTCCTAAGTATTATACAACAGGTATTAAACTTCCAGGGGATTGTATACTTAAACTTTATGCTGTAAACGGTGCAGGGGAAAAAACAGAGGTTAAATCCTTTGAATACGAAGTTGATGGAAAAAGTCAAAAGAAGATAGAAGAAGTATACAAGAGAGCTGAGAAAACATATGACGAGGCTGTTGTTGGCGACAATGTAGGTCAATGTTTGGAAAGTACAAAGGCTGATTTAAAGAAAGCTATAGATTGGACAAATGAAAAAATTGCAAGTCCGGCAAGTGATATAGCAACAGGAGAGTTAATAGTGTCAGAGCTTAACGCAAAAATTAAGGCTTTGGAAGATTCTAAGGTAGTTAAAACAGACAGAGGGGCATTAAAAAGTGAAATTTCAAGTGCAAATAGCACATATAATTCTCAAAAAGACGGACAATACTATGCTTATTTAGTTTCAGATTTGAAAGTATTTAAAAATGCTATTGATAAGGCTACAGAAATAAGTAAATCCAGAAATCCATCTCAAGATGATATTGACAATGCTGTAAAAAGTTTGAAAAATGCAACATCTAAATTTAATGGTGCAGTACAAACTGTAAAAATGGATACAGTATATAACCAGTATAAGGGCGGATATAGATTTTATACTGATTATAATAATGATTATAAATATGTTTATTTAGAAATTACAAAAGTACAGGGTGGAAAAGTTTATGGCTCTATTGATGTTTCCCACTATACTACTGAAATGGGATATGATAAATCAGTAAGTGCAGTTAAACAATTAAATGGTGTAAAAATATCAGACGGCAAGATTACTTTTGATATTTCAGGCACTTCTACTTACTATAATGATGGAGATTATACTTATAACGAATTTTATGATAGTTTTGACTATCAACCAGGTAATACAGAGGCAAAGGAGTATACAAGCCATGTTACAGCAAGTTTTGTTCAACCAGGAACAATACAAATGAGTTTATCAAATATTGGCGATGGCGAGGAATTAGACGAGGCTATGTATAGAATAAATTAAAAAAGGAATATTTTAAATTTAGTTGAAAAAATTGGCTGACTATAAATTTCTTTCTTTGACATAATAGTTATTGTAACAACAAATTATTTATTTTAAAAGGAGGAAAAAATTATGGCAAGTTCTAATTCAAGCTCTAACAAAATCAATGTTCCTGAGGCAAGAGAGGCTATGGAAAAGATGAAGTATGAAGTAGCCAACGAAATTGGTGTACCTTTAAAGAAAGGTTATAATGGCGATTTAACATCTGCTCAGAACGGCTATGTTGGAGGTTATATGGTGAAAAAAATGATTGAAGATTACGAAAAGAATATGGCAAAGAGTAACGAGTAATCATTTTTTAATATCATAAAATCTGTGGTGTGGCTTTGTCTGAGTTGTATTGCAGATTAAATTTAATATAAATAAAAAAGAACAGTTGGCATATATTGTCGCTGTTCTTTTTTGTTTATAGACACAAAAAAGGTAATGACTTACGCCACTACCTTTTTGTAGGATTAGAAATGTTATGTTAAATTATATATTACTGAATTGCCTTAAATGCTTCGTCAAGGTCCTGAATAATATCATCAATGTTTTCAGTACCGATTGAAAGACGAACTGTAGAACGAGTGATACCCTGTTCAAGAAGTTCCTGTTCGTTAAGCTGAGAGTGAGTAGTAGATGCAGGATGTACTACAAGGCTCTTAACATCAGCTACATTAGCAAGGAGTGAGAATAATTCAAGGTTATCAATAAATTCTCTAGTCTTCTTTTCGTCGCCCTTAACTTCGAATGTAAAGATTGAACCACCACCGTTAGGGAAATACTTCTTGTAAAGCGCTTTCTGGCTTTCATCAGTAGTTACTGATGGGTGATGTACCTTTTCAACAAGTGGATGATTAGAAAGGTAATCTACAACTTTAAGTGCGTTTTCAACATGTCTTTCTACTCTAAGAGAAAGTGTTTCAAGACCCTGTAAGAGAAGGAATGCGTTGAATGGAGAAATAGTTGCACCAGTATCACGAAGAAGAATAGCTCTAATCTTTGTTACGAATGCAGCAGGACCTACAGCCTTTGTAAAGCTAATACCATGGTAACTTGGGTTTGGTTCTGTAAGAGATGGGAACTTACCAGATGCTTCCCAGTCAAACTTACCGCTATCAACAATAAGACCACCAAGAGATGTACCATGACCACCAAGGAACTTAGTACCAGAATGAACAACAATATCTGCACCGTATTCGATTGGTCTAATAAGGTATGGAGTACCAAATGTATTATCAATTACAAGTGGAATATTGTGGCTATGAGCAATCTTTGCAATAGCTTCAATATCAGAAACTTCTGAGTTAGGATTACCTAAAGTTTCAATGAATAAAGCCTTTGTGTTTGGCTGAATAGCCTTTTCGAAATTACTTACATCAAGTGGGTCAACGAAAGTTGTTGTAATACCGTATTCTGGAAGTGTATGTGCAAGTAAGTTGTAAGAACCACCATAAATGTTTTCAGCTGCAACGATGTGGTCGCCGTTCTGAGCAAGGTTCTGAATAGTGTAGCTAATAGCTGCTGCACCAGATGCTACTGCAAGGGCAGCTACACCACCTTCGAGAGCTGCAACTCTCTGTTCTAATACATCTTCAGTAGGGTTTGTAAGTCTACCGTAAATGTTACCAGCGTTTGAAAGGTTGAAACGAGCTTCTGCATGGTCGCAATTATCAAAAACATAAGAAGTTGTCTGATAAATAGGTACTGCTCTTGCACCTGTTGCTGGGTCTGGATTTTCCTGACCTACATGAAGCTGTAATGTTTCGAATTTGAATTTTCTATCTTTTCTGCTTAACTTTGCCATAATTTTATAATCTCCTTTAGTATGTAAATTTTAGTTTTATTCTTGTATCTATTACTTATAATTGTTATAATCTAGTTTGTCAATGAGCAACACATTCGTATGTTACTCCTTGCATATATATTTTTAAGTTGTTTCATAGGCGTTGCTCCTTTCGATTAAGTATGAATGTATTATATTATACTATTCCTATTATGTCAATAGGAAATTGGGATTTTTTTCAAAAAATTTTTGAGGTATGAGTTTCTACTATTATAATGGGGATATAATTTTATTGCTTTTTATAAAAAATTAGAATATAATTAACCTACAAAGAGGTGGTTTTATGATACTTTTACTTGTAATACCAGTTTATTTGATGTTAAATGTTTATGTATTTATGAGAACTTTTATGTGGATAAGGTCCATTGTAAAGGTGTCACATCATAAAATAATAGGTGCAATATATTTTGTGATTTATGCTTTTTTTGCTGTTAGCTTGCTTTCGGCTTTTGTATTGCCACAAGGTACGCAAATACAATATATTATGAAATACATAAGTAATTATTGGATAGGCGTTATGCTTTATTCACTTATGTTTATTTTTTTGAGCGATGTTATATTGTTTATTTTGAAAAAGAAAAATATACGATTGCCTTTTAAATATCCATTTGTTGTAGTAGGCGGAATTGTCATCGTTTGTGTAAGTGTTGTATCCATTTATGGTGGACTTCATGTTGGAGATATAAAGACAAGAGAATATAGTGTAACAATAGATAAGGAATGTCCTGATTTAAAAATTGCCTTGGTGTCTGATTTACATTTAGGCTACAGTATAGGCGAAAAACAAATGGAAAAAATGGTTGATATAATAAACCAGCAAAATCCAGATATAGTTTGTATAGCAGGAGATATTTTTGATAATGATTATAGGGCTGTCAGAAATCCTGATAAAATAGCAGAAATTTTAAAAGGTATAAAAACTAAGTATGGAGTATATGGCTGTTGGGGTAATCACGATGTAACAGAAACACTTTTAGGAGGATTTTCTGTTCATAGTGCAGAAAATAATGAAAGAGATACACGCTTTGAGGATTTGATGAAAAAGTCAAATGTAAAAATCCTTGAAGATGAGGCTGTTTTAGTAGATAATAAGTTTTATGTTGTAGGTAGACTTGACTATGAAAAAACAGGCAAAATTGGTTTAGAAAGAAAAACTGTTCACGATTTGACCGAAAATTTGGACAAAACAAAACCTATAATAGAAATAGACCACGAACCAAATGAGTTTGATGAAAAGAATGATGCAGGTGTTGACTTGGATTTAGGTGGACACACCCATAATGGTCAGCTTTTCCCAGGAAATATTACTATAAAACTTGCGTGGGAAAATCCTTGGGGTATTATTAAAGTTGGAAATATGACAAATGTGACAACTTCTGGTGCTGGCGTTTGGGGTCCTAATATGAGGGTTGGTACAAATTGTGAAGTTGCAATTATAAATGTAAAGAAAGGCAGATAAAATGTTATGATTAGCTATGTTAAAGGTACTGTAGCCTACATAGGAAATGATTGTATAGTTGTAGATAACAATGGTATAGGTTATAATATTCAGGTATCGTCATCTACAGCCTCAGCAGTTGTTATGGAAAAAGAAGTTCAAATTTATACTTATATGAATGTAAAAGAAAATGAACTTTCTCTTTTTGGATTTTTAACAAAAGAAGAATTAAATATGTTTAATTTGCTTATAAGTGTAAATGGTGTTGGTCCTAAAAGTGCTGTAGCAATGCTTGGAGCTTTATCTCCGTCACAGTTGGCACTTGCTATTGCCACAGAGGATATAAAGGCATTAAGTGTTGGTCAGGGCATAGGTAAAAAAATTGCCCAGAGAATAGCTTTAGAGTTGAAAGATAAAGTTGGTGCCGACACGATTACTACAGGTGTTGAACTTGTTCAGAAAGTCGATGTTGCAACTGGAGAAAGAGCAGAGGCACTTTCAGCACTTATGGCACTTGGATTTACTAAAAATGAAGCAGAAAATGCAATTAAGGCTGTTTTTGTAAATGGTATGGCAACAGAAGAAATTATAAGCAAGGCTTTAAAGGTTGTTAAGTAGGAGAAAACAATGGAGAAAAGACAATTAAATACAGGGGATAGAATTACTACAGCCTCTTTGAGAGAAGAAGATGCTGTATCTGAGCCAAAACTTCGCCCCATAACTCTTGATACATATATAGGTCAGGAAAAAGTAAAAGAAAATATGCGTATTTATATGCAGGCAGCAAAACAAAGAGGAGAATGTCTTGACCATGTTTTACTTTATGGACCACCGGGATTGGGAAAGACTACACTTTCAAATATTATAGCAAATGAAATGAATGCTAACATAAAGGTTACTTCTGGACCAGCAATAGAGCGTCCGGGAGATATGGCAGCAATATTAAATGGCTTAAATGAAGGAGATGTGCTTTTCATTGATGAAATCCATAGAATAAATAGACTCATTGAAGAAATTCTCTATCCAGCTATGGAAGATTTTGTTTTGGATATAGTAATCGGTAAAGGTGCAGATGCTAAAAGTATACGACTTGATTTGCCACACTTTACTTTAATAGGGGCAACTACAAGAATAGGTCTTTTGACAGCACCTTTAAGAGATAGATTTGGTGTAGTAAATAGATTAGAATTGTATACGCCACAGGAACTTATGCGTATTGTAATAAGGTCGGCTAATGTTTTAAATATTCCTATTGATGAAGATGGTGCTTTAGAACTTGCCAGACGCTCAAGAGGTACACCAAGAATAGCAAATAGATTGCTTAAAAGAGTGCGAGATTTTGCACAGGTTAAGTATGATGGTGTAATTACTGGTCAAGTTGCAAAAGACAGTCTTGATATATTAGAAGTTGATAAAAATGGTTTAGATTTAACAGACAAAACACTTTTAATGTGTATGATAGACAAATTTGGTGGTGGACCAGTAGGTCTTGATACACTTTCTGTATCAATAGGCGAGGAGGCAGAAACAATAGAAGATGTTGTTGAGCCATATTTGATACAACAGGGTTTTATAAAAAGAACACCAAGGGGCAGAGTGGTAACTAATAAAACTTATGAATATTTCGGGCTTGAAGTATTGGGAGGAGAAAATAATGATTAAACTTGAATTAGAAGATTTTATTTATGAAATAAAGGAAGAAATGGAATGTTATGCTGAAATAGGCAAAGAGGGTGCTGACAAGTGGGAAGAAAAGTTCAGAAAATGGCTTGATAACCCTAAGATTAAGCATAGTAATGTTACTAAAAAAGGCGATAAAATAATGTATAGTGTAGCAGATGAAAGTGAAATTTTTGATATTGCCGATGAATATTTAACAGCTATTGAAAACAACAGCGAAGAAGAATACTGGAAAAATTTTCAATAACTATTGTCGAAAATTAGTTGTGCTATAGCCTATTTATAATATTATGTAAATCAGTTTACAGAGTTAAAAAGATTAATAATTACGACAAATTAGTTGACAATATTTACAAATTGGTTTAATATTATTTATAAATTATTTTAGGAGGTCAAGATATGTACGACATTAATGAAGTAAAAGCAGTAGACCCTGAAATTTGCGAAGCTATTAACGAAGAACTTTATAGACAGCAGCATAACATTGAACTTATTGCATCTGAAAATATTGTTTCTAAGGCAGTTATGGCAGCTATGGGTTCAGTTCTTACAAATAAATATGCAGAAGGTTACCCAGGTAAGAGATATTACGGTGGTTGCGAAAAGGTTGATATTGTTGAAGAATTAGCTAGAAAGAGAGCTTGTGAACTTTTTGGTGCAGAACATGCTAATGTTCAGCCTCACTCTGGTGCACAGGCAAATATGGCTGTATTCTTTGCAGTTTTAAAGCCTGGCGATACTGTAATGGGTATGAGCCTTGCACATGGTGGTCACTTAACTCATGGTTCACCTGTTAATATGAGTGGTAAGCAGTACAATGTAGTTTCTTACGGTGTAAGTGAAGAAACTGGTAGGATTGATTATGAAGAATTCAGAAGAGTAGCTCTTGAAAACAAGCCAAAGCTTATTATTGCTGGTGCAAGTGCATATTCAAGAACTATTGATTTTGAATTTATGAGCAAGGTTGCTAAGGAAGTTGGAGCATACTTTATGGTAGATATGGCTCATATTGCTGGTCTTGTAGCAGCAGGTCTTCATCCAAATCCAGTTCCTTATGCTGATTTTGTTACTACAACTACTCACAAGACTTTAAGAGGTCCTAGAGGCGGTCTTATTCTTTGTAAGGAAGAAAATGCCAAGCTTATTGACAAGGCTATTTTTCCTGGTATTCAGGGTGGTCCTCTTATGCATGTTATTGCAGCTAAGGCTGTTTGTTTCAAGGAAGCTCTTGACCCAAGTTTCAAGAAGTATGCTGAACAGGTTGTTAAGAATGCAAAGGTACTTGCTGACAGACTTATTGAAAATGGTTTTGATATAGTTTCTGGTGGTACAGATAATCACCTTATGCTTGTAGATTTAAGACCAATGCACATTACTGGTAAGGAACTTGAAGCAAGACTTGACGAAGTAAGAATTACTTGTAACAAGAATGCTATCCCATTTGACCCAGAAAAGCCAGGTACAGCAAGTGGTATCAGATTAGGTACTCCAGCTGTTACTACAAGAGGTATGGTTGAAGAAGATATGGTTGAAATTGCTGACCTTATTGCTATGGTTGCTAAGGACTTTGAAGGAAACAAGGCAGAAGTTGCTGAAAGAGTTCAGAAGCTTGTTGCTAAGTACCCAATTTATGAATAATTTTAATATATTTATACATATTGTAGCTACTCTTTTTGGGTAGCTCTTTTTGTAAATTTATATGTAAGAAATATTTTTAAGGAGGACGATATATGAAAAATAAAATTATACTTGCTTTATTGTGCGTTACTCTATTTTGCCAAAGCTTGACAGTATTTGCAGAAAATACAGAATATGATGCAAATGAAAACTATACTTCATCTGATGAATTATCAAATGATAGTGAAAGAACTAAGATACCTATTGAGGGTTTGGATAATTGTTATATATTAGATGATGGGTCTGGATTTTATGTAAATATAGTAAATGATAAAAATGAAAAATTAGTAGAAACAAATTTTAGAAGTGTAGAAAGCAAACTTGGGGAGTATGACACTATTATTGTCCATTATCCAGAGGGTATGGCTGATTCTAGCTTAGGACTTTTAAGCAAGGATTTTAAAACAATAGTTCCTCCAAATTTCTACTATAATATTAATTTTATTAAAGTAGATAATGAGGTGTATGTCGAAGCTACAAACAGTGCAGACGATTCAAAAGATTATTTTGATTTAGATGGTAACAAAGTAGATGTTAAGGTGGATAATTCATATAGTAATTGGGCTGAAGATAGTATAAATAAATCTATTGAATTAAATTTAGTTCCAGATAATTTAAAGTTTAAATATACTAACAAAATAACAAGGCAGGAATTTTGTCAACTTGCTGTACAGACTTACATTGCCAAAACTGGAAATGAAATTAATATGAATGTTGAAAGTCCGTTTTCTGACGTAGACGATATTTATATAACAACAGCATATAATCTAAAAATAGTATCTGGCACAGGCAACAATAAGTTTGCACCGGAAAATTATATTACTCGTCAAGAGGCTGCTGTAATGATAAATAATCTTGCAACAATTCTCAATATTGACAAAAACAAACCTCAAACAAAGAAATTTGTCGATGAAAGTTACTTTGCTAAATGGGCAAAAACTGCTATTTATAGTGTTGCAGGAATAAAAAGTGGAGATACCTATGTAATGACAGGTACTGGAAATGGAAAATTTTCTCCTTGGATGAATTATACAAGAGAGCAGGCTATTGCTACTATGTTGAGATTGTATAATTGTAATTAAAAATTGAGATTGTATGTAAAAAACCTCAAGCATTTTACTTGAGGTTTTTTAAGTGGAATAATATTTATGCGTCTTCCCAAATGGCTTGTGATTTAACAAGTATATCAAATATTCTTGACCATGGGAAACTCATTTGTACTACTTTTATATTATCAAGATAATATGTATCACCATTGAAAGTATATTTACAGCCCTTTAAAACATTTTCTATACGACTTGGATTCATTAAATCATATAAAATTTGACTTTGCTGATTTTCATATACAGTCGGCTTATATGCTTTGTTTGCAAGGGTAAGTTTTGCTGTAGCAGTGTATTCGCTATCTTCAATATAATGTTGTAAAAGAACTTTTAAGTGGGCATCAAGAGCTGTTTTAGTATCTTTTGACACTTGGTCAGCAATAGTGAAAACCTGTGCGTGAGCAATGCCTAAACCTATGGCATTTGCTTGCGTATTCCAAGCAGAGTACATATCAAGTTCACTTAAATTCATAGTTTTGCTGACAGATTGGTCACTTCTCTTGTTTCTTGATAATTGCTGGAAAATGTAATTTCGGCTATTATCAAGTTGTGTATTTACATATAATTCAATCAAACCAGTATGACCACCATTGGCATTAACATTATATAACTTATCAAGGAAGTTTTCTTTACTGGATTTGCCAGTAGTGTAATTATATATAAATGTGTTAAAATCCTTTTTTGTATATTGTCCAACTCTACCACTGGCATAATTTATAGCAACCTTGATTAAGTGACTAGGAGATGAAACATCAAATGTTGCAACATCTTGAGTGTGGTCATTGTAATATAAGTTGTATTTTGGTGTGAGGTTATTTCTTATGGAATAATCTCGGGCATAAGTAAGCTGTGGCAATTCATCTGTACCATATATTATGTTGACTTTTTTGCCATAGCCAATTAGAGCCATTTCCTTTTCGCTGTTGCCATAAGCCTCTTTTAAATTGTTCTGAATGGAATTTGGAAGAACTTCCATATAACTTCTAGGAAAGCTATATTTTACGGCAGAGCCTTTGCTGGATTGCACCCAACTGGCATTTTGTCTATAAAAATAAGTAATACAATTAGGTAACTGTAAATCGTCATTACCTACAAGTATTTGGTCTATTTTTCCCTCCTGTTGCCATTTCAAAAGCATTGAAAACATATCAGCAGTAGCAGAATAAGGAAGGATATAATTATCAATGTATGGCTTATACTTTGGACTACTTAGGTATGTAGTGTTAAAATTGTTTAGAAATGCCTTTTCCCATTTTGTAAGCTCGCCGTATCCAAGTTCAACAGATTTATTATAAACATATCCGTACTCTAACAAAAATTGTTCCGGAGTTACCATAGTATATGTATTTAATATTTCATCTTTGTTAGGGTCATTAGGATTTAATTCAAGGTAATAAGATGCAAGACCTTTTAATTTGTTATTGTCACACCAAATTGTATTAAATCTTGTTTCAGGTAATGAACGAGGATTTGCAATATTTATATAATATTTTGGGTTAGGAAAATTAGTAATAAGTGTATTTAAGTCTTCCATAGCATCTTTGTAGTCCTTGTAGTTTACACCACATCTACTGCCCACAAGGCCGTTTGTAACATAGGAAGATGTATTTATAATAACCGTAGTATCTTTATTATTGTTGTTTAAAACAAGGTTGTAAACTTCATCTCTTACGGCAAGAGAATTTCCTAAATGATTTTTTGTAGTATCGTTTGAAAAATAGTCCAGATTATCTTTGCTGACAGTTATACAATTGTCACCACCTATTCTGGAAAGGTTGTCAAAGTATTCGTAACTAACAGGTCGGCTGTCAAGGGGAATATTTATAACTGTATGTGCAAAAACACCAGTAGAAAAACCTAATACAGCCAATAGTGTAGTGATTAAAAATCTAAATTTCATTGTTAAAACTCCTCTCTCAAACAAGTATATTTTATATTTATATTTTTGTCAAATTATTTCGAATGTTATCCTTATTTTACCAGTAAATACATAATTACACCTTGTCTATAATATAATATTTTGGGTGATAAAATGAGTATATATATTTTAAAGAAAAGCGATTATGAAATTACGGCTATTTACTATTCATTAGGCAATATTTGTATAAAGAAAATAGAGAAAGGAATGTGGGGAAAAGAAGAAATTGTTGCAAGTGGTGTAAAGCCTGAATTTAGTGTTTTTGAATACAATTATAATTATATGGTTATATATCAGAAGAAAAATGGCAGTATGTATCTTTGTGAAAATGGCAAAGAAGAAGTTAAAATACTGGAAAGTTTGGGAGATGAAAAGAATGACATTGTTATTAATGCGGAAATCTGGAACAATCAGATGGAGTTAATATATAATTTGCCTGATAGAAACGGGGAATATATTGTAAGACAGAAGAAAAGGGCGGACAGTAATTGGTCTAAACCAGAGAAAATAGATGATTTTATTCCCTTTAACAATAGCTTTTTTAAGGTTCACTATGCCGGAAAAAATAATAAAGTTATTTTTTATCAAAAGCGTATGCCAGAAATTCAGTTTGGATACAGAGAAGTGAATGAAAATATAAGCAATTTTAAAATGGTTTATGCAACAGGGTATTACATAACAGATTATTCCTATGTTATAACAGAGGATAGTATTCATTTTGTATTTTTATTATCTGGAATTTATGGTTCAAAAATAGTTTATGTGCGTAAGGAAAGCAATAAAGTAAGCAAGGCAAAAACTATCGTAGAAAATACTTTAGCCAGAGATTGTATAATTGCAATAGTGCAGAATAAAGTTTGCATATGGTGGAGGACAGCTAGAAAATTATATTCTATTGTATCCTACGATATGGGAGAGAGTTTTAAGCAACAGGGGTTATACAAGGGAAAGTTTGAAACAAATTCTGTAAAGGCTATTTTAATAGAAAAAAATCAACAAGGAGATAAATATATTGCAAATGAAGTTTATGTTCCAAGCGATAAGCCTTATCTTATGGAGCTTTTACCAGTTGATAATATTGTGCAGACACAGAGTATAGCTGAACAGGAGGAAATAGAAAGACTGCGAAAAAAAGTTAAAGATTTGGAAATGCGAATAAGAGGAAAATAGGTTTATTTATTTTATGAAATGTAGTATAATTAATGGACTTTGAAAAGGTTGTTATTAAAAAATACAGGAGAAAATATGTCTATTATAAAAAAATCATTAGAATATATAAAAAAATATGGTTTTGCGGTAGTTTTGGATAGGGTGAAAGAGAATAATTATATTCGAAAAAATCCATCAAATTACGACAATTACAGAAAACTTATGGATTGCCACGAGGGTCATAAACTAGATTATAATCCTAAAGTTACAGTTATTGTACATAATGGCAGTAGCAAAACAATAGATAGCATTAAAAATCAAATATATACCAATATACAGCTTTTGAATATATGCGAAGAAACAAAAGCTAAATCTTTTAACAAGGGTCTGACTATGGCAGAGGGAGAATATGTTTGCTTTATGAATAGTGAAGATATTCTCGAAAAAAATGCAGTATTTGAATTTGTAAAATGCCTAAATAAAAAAATGTGTTTAATGGTGTATTGTGATGACGATACTATAATGGGAGAAAAATACATAAATCCATTTTTTAAACCTTGTTTTTCTCCTCATACCCTTTTATCATTTTGTTATATAGGTTTTTCAATTTTTGATTGTGAAAAGGCTAAAAATATAGGATTTAATTGTGATTATAAAGATGAGGAATACTATGACTTTTTGTTGAAATATACAAATGAAAACAAGGATATTTCAAAAGTGGATAAAGTCCTTTGTCATAAAAAAGAGCATATTGAAAATATAGACGAAATAAAAACTATAAAGCAAAGCATATTAATGACTAGAAATATAAGAGCAACTATTGATGATTTTGGTAACATAGTTTTTAAACCTGATGAAGAATTGGTATCTATAGTAATTCCCTCAAAAGATAATGTTCCAATGCTTGAAAAATGTATTAATTCTATAGCAGAAAATACGCAGTATGGAAATTATGAAATTATTGTAGTAGACAATGGCAGTAGTGATGAAAATTCAAAAAAATATGTTGATATAATTTCAAAAGTAAATGGAAAATACATTTATGAAAAAATGGATTTTAATTTTTCTAAAATGTGTAATATTGGGGCAGAAAATTCTAATGGAAAGTATATACTGTTTTTAAATGATGATATAGAGATTACAGATAGTAAATGGCTTACAGAAATGGTAGGTTATTGTCAGTTGCCGGAAACAGGTGCAGTAGGTGTAAAACTTCTTTATCCCGATACAAAAAATATACAGCATTGTGGAGTAATTAACATACAAAATGGACCTGTTCATTGTTTTGGAAATATGCCAAATGGTAACTATTATTTTGGCAGAACAAGTTCGCCTTATAATTTTTCAGCTGTTACAGGGGCTTGCCTTATGATAAAGAAAAAAGATTTTTGTGGCTTTGATGAGGATTTTGCTGTTGCCTATAATGATGTAGATTTATGTTTTTCTCTTTTAGAAAAGGGCTTGTATAATGTATGTTTGAATAATATAAGTTTGCTACATTATGAATCTGTATCTCGAGGCGATGACAGAAAAAATGATGAAAAGCTTTTGAGATTGTACAAGGAAAGAATGAAGTTAGATAGCAAATATAGAAATTATATTTCTAACGACTTGTATTATAATACAAACTTAACACAGCATAAAGCAGACTTTTCTATAGAAGTCCTTAATAGAGTTTTTGCTAGTGAACCTTTTAAGCAAATTAAAAATGTGGATAGATATATTGACAGTAATATTGAATTTGCCGTAGAATATATACACTATAGGGATTTCATTACTATAGGTGGTTATGCTTATAGAGAAAAGGGAGGGTATTGTAAAATCAATTTATTGTTATTTACAGATGAAAATGCCCTTGTTTTTGAAACAGATATGGAGCAAAGGTTTGACTTGGCAAAAATAAAGAATAAAAATATACCTTTATGTGGTTTTAAGTGTAGAATTGATAACGAAATAGTGGATAAGGGTCAATATGAAATAGGTATTTTATTAACCAGTTCTATGGGAGCAAAGCACATTGTTAGAACTGGTTATACAATAAATATTACAGTATAAAAATTAGTATATTTTGGACAGAGTTTCCGTATTATTTACAGAGGTGATTAATATGGGAGAATACTTTGTTGAAAATTTATTTTTTATTATACTAGCACTTAGCATATTAAGTTTTGTATTTTTAAAATTAGGCTCTAAGATTATAAAACTTGTAGCCAGAGGAGCTTTTAGTGTGGCAAGTATATTTATACTGAATATATTGCTTTCGCCACTTAATATATCTGTAGGTATAAATGCTTTAACAGGGCTTTTAGCTACACTTTTGGGCTTTCCAGCTGTGGTGCTTATGTTTGGACTTGCTTTACTTTTTAGATAGGAGAAAAAATGTCTTTTATAAAACAATTTACCGATAACTTGCTTTCAATGGAATTTCGTACAATAAACAATATGAACGATAATACGATTTTAAGTGATGAAAGCAAATATATGGGATTATGTAAATTTACTGGCAATACGATGTACATAGTTGTTGCCATAAATGGAGATAATCCAGATTATGAAATTATTACCCATGGTTTACAGAACTTTCTTGCTATGGAAAAGAGATTTAATGTTGTTTCTTTATTTGTTTATTTTAAAGAAAAGGTTGATGAAAAGATAATAAATTACTGTAATGTTGATATTTTGGATTATAATGCACCCTATGTGGAATTAAAATGGGTTGTAGATATTTTAGAAAAAAAGATTATAGTAAATGGTCAACAGCCTAATAAACTAATTGATATAGAAAAGGCAATAAATAGTGCCCTTAATATGGAGGGCTATGATGTGGCAACTGATGTCAGAGATTTGGAAAAAAAGCATATTGAAAACAGAGCAAAAAATGTAAAAACTAATAATATTGCTTTTACAATAGGTCTTATGGCAATTAATGTTATTGTATTTTTGGCTATGGAACTGTTGGGAGGGTCAACAAATACAGAGGTATTACTGAATTTTGGGGCATTAGACAGAGATTTAATATTGTCAGGACAAATATATAGACTGTTTACATATATGTTTTTACATATAGGATTTATGCATCTTTTGTGTAATGGCTTTTCTATTTATATATTTGGCTCTAGGGCAGAAAAATATTTTGGAAAATTGAAATATATAATTATATACATTATTTCAGGTTTGTTAGGTGGATTACTTAGTATTACATTTAACGGAGCAGTTTCTGCTGGTGCAAGTGGAGCAATATTTGGCATAATGGGAGCAAATATTGTATATTCAAAGTTTTATAAAAGGTCTATGGACGGACTTGATTTAGGTGTGCTTATAGTTTTTGCTATTATAAATATAGGAACTGGCATACTTATACCAAATGTAGATAATTGGGGTCACTTAGGCGGACTTATTGGTGGACTTATAACATCACTAATTTTTTGTATAGGAGAAAAGAAGAATGAAACAACTTAATGATGAAATATTAAAAAGTACAAATGAAATGTGGGCAGACAGACCGGTAGTTTTTGGCGATGGGGATAAAAATGCTATTATAATGCTTATTGGAGAAGCTCCGGGAGCAGAGGAGGTAAAAGAGGGCAGACCTTTTGTAGGAAAAGCTGGAAAGAACTTAAATGAGTTTTTAGAAATATTGGGATTAAAGAGAGAAAATCTCTACATTTCAAATGTAGTAAAGGTTAGACCTACTAAAAATAGTCCAAAAACAGGTAAGCCTATTAATAGACCACCAAACAGAGAGGAATTGGAACTTTTTGTACCATATCTCCAGAGAGAAATTCAGCTTGTTAAACCTGAATTTATTGTTACTTTAGGTAATTTTGCACTTAAAAATACTCTTATGGATAACAAAATTACAATAGGGGAATGTCATGGAACATTAATTGAGTATAATGGATTTAAGGTATTTCCTTTATACCACCCTGCATCAATTATATATAATAGAGCATTAAGTGAAGTATACCAGCAGGATTTACTTAAATTAAAGGAGCTTTTATGAGAAAGGCTGTTTTGATAGGATTACCGTTTTTAGCTTTAGGAATGTTATTTTTGTTAAAATTGGTGTTTCCATTTATATTAGCACATCTGTATTCCTGTAAATTTAAGGAAGTTACAGGATACTGGTGTCCAGGCTGTGGAAATACAAGATTTGCAATATATCTTCTCAGAGGAGATATATTGACAGCTATTAAATGTAATTATGGAACAGATATAGTAATAGTTACGGTTATTTTATTTTATATTGAACAGCTTTTAAAATATTTTGGAATAAATAAAAAACTGCTACCTAGAAAGACAGCTTTCTGGGTAACAGTTTTAGTTGTAGTTATGATTTATTATATTTTGAGAAATTTTATACCTATTTTGGATATTCCCAAACTATGTTAGTAATAAATATGTGAACCTAAAGCTCCAATAAGACTGGCTGCACCAAGGCCAAGACATACAATAAGAGCAAGAACAAGACCTATGCCAGAAAGAACAATACCTAATATTGATGTTGTTCTACTAAGTGGGTCTTTTTTGTATGAATAAACACCAAGTACAATACCAGCTACCGCCATAATAAGAGCTGGAACATTAGAGCAACAACATAGTACAGAAAGAATACCAAGAACTAAAGAAGCAATAGCTGTTCCAGTTGATGGCTGTGGTAAAGATGAAAAGCTAAATTTTTCTTCATTTAAATTTACATCTTTAGCATCTTCAGGTATGCTATCACAAACATCGTCAGTTGTATTATTGTTTATATTTTCGTTTTCGTTCATAAGAACACCTCCTCATTTATTAAATGATTATCTACAATATTATTTTACCATAATTTATATTTTAATACAAATTAAAATATTCTAAAATTTTCCAAATAAAAAAATGCCGATAAAGGGGAGAAAATCGGCATTTTTGTTTATTTATAAAGGGAATTTTTATGAAAAAATCTTTTATTAGTGTTATTTATTTTAATTTGCACTTGCTGTCTGAGTTTCAGATTCTCCAGCAGGTGCGGATTGTGTCATTACAACAATCTTTTCAGGGGTAACTCCATCATCAGAATATTTAATTCTAACAACATCGTCTACCTTAATATCACTTAATGAACAGCCAGTTTCAGTTTCTTTATCTCTAGTATAAAGTATGCTTTCGTCTGGAATTTCAATAAGTGTTTCGTCTGTATTAAATTCTAATGAATGACCTTGAGAATTATCCTTATCCTTAGGGGCTGGTGCATTTCCCTCAGGGGCATTGCCTTCTGGAGCATTACTCTCTGGTGGAGCAGAAGGTTTTTCACTATCACTAGGTCCGTTGCTATTGTCCTTCTTGTCAGGTTGTGTACCGTTGTCATCAGGTTTTCCCTCTGGCATTTTTGCAGCCACCACACTAATAGAATGGTCAGTAACAGCAGTAACCTTTGCTATAGTGGAATTATCTTCTTTATCTGGCTTGTTGTCAGATGTTTCAGCTTTGCTACTTTCTTCACTTGTAATTTCTACGCTGCTTTGCTGTGATGCAGTTTGTGTTGATGAATTACAGGCTGTGAAAGCCAACATACCAACAACAGCAATACAAAGGAATATATCTTTCTTCATATATCTGTCCTCCTTGTGATTTATTTTACAAGTAATAATATAGCAAACAAATATTAAATTAAAAGAATAGGAAAATTAAAATAAGATTAAATTTGGAAAGTTTTAGGAAATGTAAATATGAAATAAAATTGAGAATAAAAAAGGACTTAACCCTTACCTTTGGTTAAGTCCTATAAAGCATATATAAATTAGTCAATGAAACCAGTGTTCATCTTGTTCATACTCTTAATAACAGAAGTGATGAAAACGATTTCATCTTCAGTAAGAGAGCTAACAAGACTTCTTAAAGCTCTACGAGCCTTAGCACTTCTTGTGTTTTCCATATCCTTCATATCAGCACCGCCGTTAGAAAGGTCCTTAGTAATAAGGTCATCTAAAGAAATATCGAAAAACTCTGCAATAGCTACCATATTCTTTACACTTGTGCCTCTCTGACCTCTTTCGATAAGACCGAGGAAACCAGGTGCCATACCAATAACCTTAGCAAAGTCATCAATAGTAAGACCTCTGCGTTTTCTTTCGTATCTAATGTTTGAACCAATAATTTTTGCGTAATCCATATTGAAAATCTCCTTTCGATTATTTGTTTGTAATGTAATTTATCAATATGTCCCCTTGTACAATATATTCTATATTAAATGATGAAAAAAATCAAGCCCTAATTTGCTATAAAAAATTAAAACAAAATTAAGATTTACATCTGACTTAAATAGTCTGTATAGCCGATGTTTTCTAGTTTCTCAGCTTTTTCTTCTACAGAATTCTTTAAGTCCCTTTTATAGGTCTTAACTTTTTCTTGAAGTTGAGGGTCAAAAGCTGCTAACATTTGTACTGTAAGTAAGCCAGCATTTTTTGCTCCGTTAATAGCAACTGTTGCAACAGGGATACCACCTGGCATCTGTACTATAGAATAGAGGGAGTCTACACCACTTAATGCTCTAGTCTTAACAGGGACACCAATGACAGGTAATGTTGTAATGGCAGCTGTCATACCAGGAAGATGAGCAGCACCACCAGCACCAGCAATAATAACCTTTAATCCTCTTTCTTGTGCTGTAGAGGCATATTCGTACATTTTATCTGGTGTTCTGTGAGCAGAAACGATGGTAAGTTCGTACTCAATACCAAAAGAATCTAAAACCTTTGCAGCTTCACTCATAACAGGTAAATCTGAATCACTACCCATAATTATTCCAACTTGAACCATTGTGTTAGTCCTCCTTTGATGTAATTTTTATTAAACTAAATGCTTTATCGGCAGTTTCGAGAGCTTCTTTTACTGTATCAGCTGTTACAGTAATATGACCCATTTTTCTCTTAGGCTTAGAAATGCCTTTGCCATAAATGTGTACAGTAGCTCCTTTAAGGGCACATACATCGTAAAGACCATCTACATATGTTTTGCCACTATGACATTCTTCGCCTAAAAGATTGACCATTACTGTTGGTCTGATAAGGCTTGTATCTCCTAAAGGTAAACCAACAATGGCTCTTATATGATTTTCAAACTGACTTGTAACACAGCCTTCTATTGTATAGTGACCTGAATTGTGTGGACGAGGAGCAACCTCGTTAATAAGAATTTGGTCATCTTCAGTTACAAACATTTCTACACAGAACATACCTATACCGTCAAAAATTTCCATTACTTTCTTTGCGGCGTTCATAGCACCCTCTGTAGCTGTTTTATCTATATCAGCGGGAACTACAGTTTCGTGAAGAATACTGTCAATATGTCTGTTATCGCCAACAGGGTAAACAGCGACATCGCCATTTAAGCTACGGCAAGCTAAAACAGATGTTTCCATACGGAAATTAATCATTTTTTCAGCCATAAGTTTAATTTTGCCACTACCAAGCTCATTATAAGCAGAAGTTATACTATCTTTGCTTTTTACTACAGCATTACCTTTACCGTCATATCCACCAGTACGAGCCTTGAGCATATAAGGATAGCCATATTTTTCGCCAGCCTTTTCCATATCTTCAATGGATTCAATAGCCATAAAGTCTGGGCAAGGTAAACCATTTTCAGCCATAAGTGTTTTTTGAGTGAACTTATCCTGAATGATTTTTAAGCTTTTTGCTGTAGGATAAATTTTATATCCTTTGTTTTCAAGCTCTAAAAGGGCATCTGCATTGATATGTTCAAATTCATATGTAATAACATCTGCCTTTTCAGCAAGGAGTGCAAAAGCATTTTTGTCGTTGAAATCTGCGATAATGTGTTCATCGCATATACTATGAGCTGGGCAGTCTGGAGTAGGGTCTAAAACAATTACATAGAAGCCCATTTTTTTAGCCTCAAGTATCATCATTTGACCTAACTGACCACCACCAATAATGCCAATTTTAGTCTGTAAAAAATTAGTTGGCACAACAATCACCACCATTTCTTTTGTTACTTAATAATAACACAATAAATATATCATTTCAATAGCTTTAGATTAAATATCGGTTAAAATTCGGTTGTTTATAACAGGAATTTGTGATATAATAAACAAAGTATTTTTAAAGAGGAATTTATATTTTTTATACTCTTTTATAAAGCATATTAGAAAGAGGAGTTTTATAAATGGCAACAAAAAAGAAAGGTCCAAAAACTGGAACAACAAGAAAAAAGTCCAGCACATCAAAGGCTAAAACATCGAAGAAGAAAATAACATCTAAAAAGAGTAATAATAAGGTAATACAGTTACAACAGGATAGTGAAAAACAATTTTTAAATAAAGAAATTTATGCTGTAGGCATTATTGGTGTATCAATATTGCTTTTTGTCTGTGTAATAGCCGGAGAAAATATGGGCATAATAGGAAATTATGTTTCAATTTTCTTACGCCATACCTTTGGTGTAGGTGCTATAGCCTTGCCTATTGTGCTTTTGGTTTATGGAATACAAATGCTCAGACATATGGAAGATGAGGATTTAAAACGAAAAGCAATTATTTTTATAGGCTTTTTTATTACATTAATAAGTTTAGCTCACACATTAAGAGGCTGGGAACCATCAAGTTCATTAGGCGATTATATTTCAAAATGTTATCTTAATGGCTCATTGAAAAATGGTGGTCTTATAGGTGCTATTTTTGGTGGACTATTAGGTAAGATTTTAGGTCAGTTAGGTGCTTACATCGTACTTTTTGCTGTGCTTGTAATGCTTTTTATTATGGCAACAGGCAAGTCTATAATGGATTTCTTAAATGGTATAGGGGAATTTATAGACGGTGTTCGTGAAAATAATGACTATGAAGAAGAATATTATGAGTTAAGAACTATAAAAAATGATGAAAAAACTGTATCGGAAAAGGTAGAAGATATTGAAGATACAGATGAAAAATCAGAAGACGAAAGTAAAGAAGAACAAAAATCAGAAATTGAAGAAGATACAGATGACGAGGTTGAAGAAGAAAGAGATGTAAGAAGAACCGTTAAAAGAAAAGGTGGCTTTTTAGGTCTTTTTAAAAGACGAGAACCAGTTCCAGAAAAAGAGGAAAAATATGTTCCTCCTGTTGTTACCTTTGAAATAGGAGAAGATAATAAGGATAAAGAACATAATGAAGAATTGGAACTAGACAATTGTGATGTTGTAAATCAAAGATACAATTATCTCCATAGACCTAGAGAGTTTGACGAAAGTATACCTAGACTTCGTGAAAGAGTAAAGCAGGCACAAGATGCTATTGCAAGAGGAGAAGAAAAACAGTATGTATCACAGCTTTTAAATGGTATACAGACTGAACTTGATAAGTATAGCGAAAAGTCTGATGAAAAATCAGAGGAAAGCGAAAATGTTCAAAGTGCTGATACATCTCAAGTAGATGCAGATATTCCAAGCCTTAAAGAGGAAATAAAAGGTGCTGGGGATATATTTATGTGGGATAGTCCAAAAACTGATGAAAATGAAGTTCAGCAAAATTATGATGATTTACAGAGTGTTTCAGAACAGCCTGAAAATACTACAGATTTTAATGTAAGCTTTGAACCACAGGCGGAAAATGTAAGCCCTGAATCACATGTGGAATATGAAAATGTTCAGCATAAATCATTTGAAGAAAGGAACAGTGGTATTTCATCAAGTGTTTTAGAGATTAGCCCTATTGAGGAAAGTCCTGATTTAGAAACAGAAAAAATTGCTTTAGATGCTTTAAAGTCAATAAATAAGCCTAGTATACAGATTGTAAGTGACGATAACGAAAGTGATGTTGTTGCTGAGAAAGAGGCTATCAGTTTTGCTGACCCTATAAGAAGTAGGGAAGATGAAAATTTATCAAGTAGCATTGAGGAAAAAGAACCTAAAATATTTAACAAATCAGAAAATGTTGAAGAAAATATTTCTGATGAGGTAGAAGAAAAGAGTTCTGTTCCAAGGTCGATGTTTACTGAAAGCATATTTAAAACTGGAAACAGTAAAAATGAAACCAGTCTTGCCGGAAAGAATTTCAGTTATAGTGAACCGGAATTTATAGAGGCTGAAGAGGAAAAGAAAGTTTCTAAATTAACAAATCAGGCTGAGGCTGTTACAATTCCTTACCAGTATCCTAAAATTGAATTTCTTGCCAAAAATCCTGATGAAAACAGTAGTTTCACATCAAGAGAAGAAAAAATGCGTAAGGTCAAAAAGTTGGAAGAAACTTTAGCGATATTTGGTGTTGAGGCAAAGGTAAACAATATAAGTCAAGGTCCTGCTGTAACAAGATTTGAACTTACACCTCCAGTTGGTGTAAGAGTAAACAAAATAGAGGGTCTTGCTGATGATATTGCTCTTGCTCTTGCAGCTAAAAGTATAAGAATTGAAGCACCTATTCCGGGTATGAGTGCCGTAGGTATTGAAATACCTAACGATAAAATTTCAAATGTATTTTTCAGAGAAATTTTACAGACAGAGAAATTTAATAGCTATGACGGCAAAATAGCCTTTGGTATGGGTAAGGATATTGCCGGAAATATTGTAGTTTCAGATATTTCTAAAATGCCACATTTACTTATTGCCGGTGCTACTGGTTCTGGTAAGTCTGTATGTGTAAATACAATTATTACAAGTATGTTGTATAAGTATTCTCCAGATGAAGTAAGACTTATATTGGTAGACCCGAAGGTAGTAGAATTAAGTGTTTACAACGGTATACCACATTTGCTTATTCCAGTAGTTACTGACCCACATAAGGCAGCAGGTGCTTTAAACTGGGCAGTTAGAGAAATGATGAGAAGATATGACTTGTTTGCTTCAACTGGTTCAAGAAAACTAGAGGCTTACAACAAAAATGTTGATAAAGAAGATAGATTGCCACAGATTGTTATTATCATTGATGAGTTAGCCGATTTGATGATGGTTGCAAAGAAAGAAGTAGAAGATTCTATTGTGCGTCTTACACAGCTTGCAAGAGCGGCTGGTATTTACCTTATTGTTGCAACTCAAAGACCTTCTGTAAATGTCATTACTGGTCTTATTAAAGCAAATATTCCATCAAGAATAGCCTTTAAGGTTTCTTCTCCTGTAGATTCAAGAACAATTCTTGACTGCTCTGGTGCTGAAAAGCTTTTAGGTCGTGGTGATATGCTTTTCCGTTCTGTTTCTATGGACAAGCCTCTAAGAATACAGGGTGCTTTTGTATCTGATGATGAAGTAGAAAAGATTGTAGACTACATTAGGGTAGACGAATCCCATTATGACCAGGAAATTATAAAACAACTTGAATCTTCGGCTTCAGACGGAGTTACAGTTTCAGGTGGTTCTGGTGATGGAGAAGACGAGCTTACAAAACAGGCTATAGGTTTCCTTGTTCATAGTAAGAAAGCATCTATAAGTGGCTTACAGCGTAAATTCAAAATTGGATATAACAGAGCCGCTAATATTATAGAAGATCTTGAAGAAAGAGGTATTGTTGGTCCAGATAATGGAGGAACAAAGGGCAGAGAGGTTCTTATGAGCGAATATGAATACAAGGAATGGCTAGAAAGAAATAGTTAAAATTTGAATAGATACAATTCTATGTTCTATTATATGAAAATTTTAAGTTGACTAAATTTAAAATTAGGATTATATTTATATCAATATAAAACCTAGGAGGATGAGAAAATGAAAAGTGATATTGAAATCGCACAGGAATGTGTCATGGAACCCATTACGAAAGTAGCAGAAAACTTTGGTATTGATGTAAACGATTTGGAAATGTATGGCAAGTATAAGGCTAAGATTTCTGATGAATTATTCAAGAGTAGCAAAAATAACAAAGACGCAAAGCTTGTTCTTGTAACAGCAGTAAATCCAACTCCAGCTGGCGAAGGTAAAACTACTGTAACTATTGGTCTTTCACAGGCTTTAAATCAGCTTGGTAAGAAGACACTTGTAGCTTTAAGAGAACCTTCTCTTGGACCTTGTATGGGTGTAAAAGGTGGTGCAGCCGGTGGTGGATATTCACAGGTAGTTCCTATGGAAGATATTAACCTCCATTTTACAGGCGATATTCACGCAATGACAACAGCCAATAACCTTTTATCTTCTATTATTGATAATCATATTAAGCAGGGTAATGTTCTTGGTATTGACCCAGACAACATTATTTGGAAAAGATGTGTTGACCTTAACGATAGAGTTTTAAGAGATGTTATCGTTGGTGTAGGTGGAAAGCTTAACGGTGTTACAAGAGAAGACGGCTTTATGATTACAGTTGCTTCTGAAATTATGGCTGTAGTATGTCTTGCAGAAGATATTACAGACTTAAAGGACAAGTTAGGTAAAATGGTAGTTGCTTATACTTATGACGGTAAGCCTGTAACTCCAAAGGATTTACACATTGTTGGTGCTATGGCAGCTCTCTTAAAAGATGCTCTCAAGCCAAACTTAGTACAGACATTAGAGCATACACCAGCTTTCATTCATGGTGGTCCTTTTGCTAATATTGCTCATGGTTGTAACAGTGTAAAGGCTACAAAGACAGCTATGAAGCTTTCTGATATTACAATTACAGAGGCTGGTTTCGGTGCTGATTTAGGTGCTGAAAAGTTCTTTGATATTAAGTGTAGAAAGGCTGGCTTAAAGCCTGATGCAGTTGTTCTTGTTGCTACTGTTAGAGCATTAAAGTACAATGGTGGTGTACCAAAAACTGACCTTAACACTCCAAATCTTGAGGCTGTTAAGAAAGGTTTCTGTAACCTTGAAAAGCACATTGAAAACTTACATAAGTTTGGTGTGCCTGTAGTTGTAACACTTAACAACTTTATTACTGATACTCCAGAAGAAGTAGAATATATTAAGACAAAGTGCGAAGAAATGGGTGCTGATTTCGCTATTGCTGAAGTTTGGGCAAAAGGTGGCGAAGGTGGTAAAGCTCTTGCTGAAAAAGTTCTTGATGTACTTGAAAACAAGGAAAGCAACTTCCATGTTTTATACGATGAAAATGATACAATCGTAAACAAGATTACAACTATCGCTAAGGAAATATATGGTGCTGCTGATATTTCTATTGATAAAAAGGCGATGAAAGAAATTAAGAAGATAGAAGATTTAGGTATGGATAAATTACCTATCTGTATTGCAAAAACTCAGTTCTCATTATCTGACGATGCAACTAAACTTGGTAGACCAGAAGGCTTTACACTTAATGTAAAGGAAATTCGCCTTAGTGCTGGTGCTGGTTTCATTGTTGCTCTTACTGGTAATGTTATGGTTATGCCTGGTCTTCCAAAAGTTCCAGCAGCAGAAAATATTGATGTTGATGAAAACGGAAAGATTACTGGTCTTTTCTAATTCCTGAGGTGTGAAATGGAAACTAAAAAGAGTAATAAAAAAATTATAGCTTTAATTATCGCTATTGTAGTGGTAGTTGTTGCTGTATGTGCTGTTGTTTATGTAAAGCATAATTCAAAGCCAGCAGAGGTTACAACTGAAAGAGTAGTTGGTAATACTCCCGGTAATATAAGTAACTTAGGTGCAGTAGTTGACGATGGCGACTATTCTTATTATCAAAATAGTGATGATAAATACTCTGTTTATAAGAGTAAAAAGGGTAGTAACAAAGGCGAAAAAATCAATTCAAGTGCTAGTTATTTCCTTAATGTAATGGGCGATTATATCTACTATGCAAATGGAGATGATGACTTTAATGTTTATCGTATGAAGAAAGACGGTAGCGATAACAAAAAGATTATTTCAACTTCTGCTTACTATATGACAGTTACAAAGGATTACATTTTCTATGTTGACTATAATAGGTCAAAGGCTATTTATAGAACTGACTTAGAGGGTAAAAATTCTAAGTGTATTTATGCAGGCGAAGCTAACTACTTAAATGTTTACAATGACGAATTATACTTTACAGATGCTAAGATTAACTACTGGCCGATTAAAATTGATATGGACGGTGGCAATCAGGAAGTTGTTGTAAATAAATATGCTTGCTATCTTGTAGTAGATAATGGATATTTATATTATACTTCTCCTCATAACAATCAGACTAACCCAAATGGCGATGACTACATTTATAGAACAGAAATCAGTACAAAAGAAACTGAACTTCTTATAGGTGTTCATTCTGGTGACCTTAATATTGCAGACAATGTACTTTATTATGATGATTGGGATAAGCTTAAAATCTATAAGTATGATTTAGATACAAATAAGGCTGAACAGATTGTTGATGAATCTGGTATGTACTTAAATGTTGGTAACGACAAATTATATTACATTATTAACAATAACGGAAACGGTGTTGTAAAGAATGTTAAATTAAAGAAATAAGGAGAATTTGTATGGCGAATATAATAGACGGAAAAGCTATTTCTACACAGATTAAAGATGAAGTAAAGGCTGAGGCTGTAGCATTAAAGGCAAAGGGTGTTGAACCTTGCCTTGCTGTAGTTCTTGTAGGCGAAGACCCTGCTAGTCAGGTGTATGTAAGAAATAAGAAAAGAGCTTGTGAATACTGTGGTTTTAAATCTTTAAACTACGAACTTCCAGCATCTACTACTGAAGAAGAACTTCTTGCTTTAATTGATAAATTAAATGCAGACAAGGAATGTAATGGTATTCTTGTACAGCTTCCACTTCCAAAGCATATTGATGAAAACAAGGTTCTTTTAAGAATTTTACCAGAAAAGGATGTAGATGGTTTCCACCCTTATAATGTTGGGTTATTATCTATTGGTAAGGCTGATTTAAAGGCTTGTACTCCTGCTGGTTGTATTGAACTTATTAAGCGTAGTGGTGTAGATATTACTGGTAAGAAGTGTGTTGTAGTTGGTAGAAGTAATATTGTAGGTAAGCCTGTAGGTATGCTTTTATTAGCTGAAAACGGTACAGTTATTACTTGTCATTCAAAGACTAAGGATATTGCATCAGTATGTAGAGAAGCTGATATTTTAGTTGCAGCTGTTGGTATTCCTAAGTTTATTACAGGAGATATGGTAAGCGATGGCGTAGTTGTAATTGATGTTGGTATTAACAGAAATGAAGAAGGTAAACTTTGTGGCGATGTAGATTTTGAAAGCGTTGAACCAAAGGCATCTTACATTACTCCAGTTCCTGGTGGTGTTGGTCCAATGACTATTGCTATGCTTATGAAAAACTGTCTTACAGCTTGTAAGAAACAGAATAATTTATAATAAATTCAGAACAAATTAACTATATTAATTTGTGGCTTGCAGGATAAGCCATCGGATTTATTTTTACGATTTACTATTAAAAATGGCTATAAAACCTGATTTAAAGGTTTTATAGCTATTTTTTTATAACTTTAAACTTTTTAAATTTTGTAGTGTAACACTATCTCCAATTTTAGCCATTTTAATATATTTTTTTACAGTTTTCCAAAAACCTTGACGACTTAATGGACTGCCATTACAGTTTAAAAAAAGGGTTTTTACTGGAGATTTATCTAACAACAACAATTTACGGCTATTGTCTAAATAATCTAACAAATAGGCGAAAGCATTGTATGGGAGGGTAACAATACCACTTTTTAGTTTTATTTCTCTTGTTCTTTTGTTAAAGCTGTCAATATCTATTGAAACCAATTCGCTTATTGAAATCTTAGTACAGCTTAAAAGGGAAAGCATAGCCTTATCTCGTCTGCCAGAAGTGCTATTTGGGACTTGATAAAGTATTTTGTCAAAAACTTCTGGAGATAATGTTTCACGCTTAATTTTCTTTTCTGCCTTTGGCATTTTTAAGTTTATTTCATTGTCTGTATTTATAAGTCCCTCTGCAAACATATACTTAAAGAAACAGCGTATAGATGCTACATTTCTAGCAATAGTAGAATTTGTTCTGCCGTTATCGTATAATGTTTTAATATATTCCTCTACATGTATTGGTTTACAGTCTTTTAAACTAATTCCAATATTGTTTATGTATTCCATAAAACTTTCAATGTCGTGCTTATAAGATACAACTGTATTATCTGAAAAGTTTTTTTCCTCTTTTATATACTCCAAAAAACTTAAAAGTTGTTCCCTCATTTTAAAATTCAACCCCTTAAATCATTAATTTTTGTTAGTTAAATATTCTTTGTATGCTAAAATACCAGCTATTGTCTTGCTGTCACAAATTTCCCCATTCCATATTTTAGCGATACTTTCTTCTAATGTATATCTTTCGATAGTTATAAATTCATCATCATCCATATTGAATTTACCTGGAATTAAATTTTCAGCAAGGTAGATATATAATATTTCACTACAAAAACCTATTGCTGAATACATTTTAAACAAAAATGTAAAATCGTTAGATTTATAGCTAGTTTCTTCCTCCAATTCTCTAGTAGCACAGACTAAAGGGTCTTCTCCTTTTTCAAGAGTACCGGCTGGCAATTCCAAAGTTTCTGTTCTGGCTGAGTGTCTATACTGACGAACAAATATAATTTTACCGTTTTCATCAATAGGTATCATAGCTGCTGCACCACCATGCACAACAGTTTCTCTGGCACAAGTTCTACCATCAGGTAAAGTTATTTCGTCTTTTTCAATATGAAAAACTCTGCCGTTATATACATTTTCACTTTTTAATACATCATAACTCATATACAAACTCCTCCAAATTTATATAAATTTATATTCAAAAGTTTGATATTGAATATATAAATCATATATTATAATTATAAACTCATTACTTTATTATACATAATTTTACAAAAAAAACATCTTTTTTTGTGAAAATTTATCAAATTTGTGCAAAATGACCAAAAGAGCAAAATAATTAAAATTAATAAAAATATCACTTTTAAAATCAAGTAGGCTGTGTTATAATAATATAAAGTAAATTGACTGATAAGGAGGCTTTTTTATGAGATATGCAAGACCTACAAGACATTATCGTGTAGCTGAAAAACAGGTACAACAAAATCCATATAAAGGTACATTTATTCCTAATAGTGATAAAACAAAACTTGGCATTTTTGCTGCCGGTGTTGGTGCTTTATTATTTGTTTTAGGCCTTTTGATTGGTGCAGTTGCTAATCGAGATTAAATAAAAAATATTTTATAATAGGAGAGGATAATTTACTCTCCTATTATTTTGCAATAAAGAAAAGATTTTACTATAAACTTATTATAAGGGCATAAAATCTTGATAGTTGATGTGATTTAATATATTTTCTCGAAAAATTGGTACGCAATTGGTACATAAGCTGGTACAAAATTGTACATAGTTGGTACTAATATACGGATAAAAGGCTAAAGAAGCCATTAAAATAAGCAATAAAGAAAAGGAAAGGATTTTATTATGAAACTCGGAATTGTTGGTTTGCCAAATGTAGGCAAAAGTACATTATTTAATTCACTTGCTGGTGGTGGTGCAGAAGCTGCAAATTATCCATTCTGTACAATAGACCCTAATGTAGGTATTGTTCCTGTTCCGGACAAAAGACTTGATGTATTGGAAGAAATGTATACAGCAAAGAAAAAGACTCCTGCTGTTATTGAATTCGTTGATATTGCTGGTCTTGTAAAGGGTGCTAGTCAGGGCGAAGGCTTAGGTAACAAGTTCCTTTCTCATATCAGAGAAGTAGATGCTATTGTTCATGTTGTGCGTTGTTTTGAAGACACAAATGTAGTTCATGTTGATGCAAAGGTTGACCCTGTAAGAGATATTGAAACTATTGAATTAGAACTTATTCTTGCTGACCTTGATGTTGTTGATAAGAGAATTGCTAAGACACAGAAGCAGGCTATGAATGACAAATCTCTTGCTAGAGAAGTTGAAATTTTAAAGAAAATTAAGACTGTTCTTGAAGAAGGTAAGAATGCAAGAACTATTGAATTTGATGATGATGATTTAGCTTTTGTTGACTCACTTACACTTTTAAGCAGAAAGCCAGTTCTCTACGCTGCTAATGTTGGCGAAGAAGATTTAGCTGATGATGGTGCTAGCAATGTTCATGTACAGGCTGTTAGAGAAAGAGCAGCGGAAGAAGGTTCAGGTGTATTCGTTGTTTGTGCAAAAATTGAAGAAGAAATTGCCGAACTTGAAAACGATGAAAAACTTGAATTTTTAGCTGATTTAGGCTGTGAAACAAGCGGTCTTGATAGACTTATTGCTGCAAGTTATAAGTTACTTGGTCTTATTTCTTACCTTACAGCCGGCGAACAGGAAGTAAGAGCATGGACTATTACAGAGGGTACAAAAGCACCTCAGGCAGCTGGTAAAATACATACTGACTTCGAAAGAGGTTTCATTCGTGCTGAAGTTGTAACATATGATGACCTTGTAAAACTTGGTTCTGTAGCAGCAGCTAAGGAAGCTGGTGTTTACCGTAGTGAAGGTAAAGATTATGTTATGAAAGACGGAGATGTTGTTTTATTCAGATTTAATGTATAAGGATTGAGTTTATATGAGTACATTTTTACCTATTTTAGGTGTTCTTTTAGTTTTATATTTTCTATTTGCATTATATCAGAATGTGGCAATAGTTCTTCCTAAAGTAAATGAAATATGGGAGTGCCCTCAAGAAAATCTTAAAATTATTTGTACTAGAGTTGAGGGTAGACATGTTGTTTGCACAATGTATCATAACGATAGAATAATAGAAGATGTTCATATTGGTAAGGCATTTTGTTCTTATGATGCTAGTTATAAAGATGTTGTAGATGGTAAAGAACAGATTGTAGGTGCTTTTGCTGGTAATTTCCTTTTTAGAACTTCTGATTACCTTTATATAAGGGGTAATATGGACGGAGAAAAAGGCAAACATATTATGAAATTTTTTATAAGTTAATTTAGGGCGGGGTACTTTTTAGTACCTCGCTTTTTGTAAGAGGTATATATGTATTTTAAGTACGGAGAAAAAGAGTTAAACTATTTAAAGAAAAAAGATAAAAATTTAGCAACTGTTATTGATAAAGTTGGAGTTGTGGAGAGAAAACTTGAGCCAGATATATTTGTTTGCATTGTGAAAAATATTGTTGGTCAACAAATTTCTAATAAAGCTCTTGATACAATATGGAATAGATTTATAAATAGGGTAGGTAAAGTTACTCCTGAAAATATATATAATACAGATTTAGAAGGTATAGGGATTTCAGCTAAAAAGGCTATATGGATAAAGGATTTTTCAAGAAAGGTTTTGGAAAAAGAATTTAGTATAGAAGCTATTTATGAAAAATCAGACAATGATGCAATAAAAGAATTGTGTACATTAGACGGTATAGGTAAATGGACTGCTGAAATGGTTCTTATATTTTCTATGAACAGAATGGATGTATTAAGTTATGGCGATTTTGGTATAAAAAATGGTATGAAAATTTTATACAATAAAAAAGAAATTACAAAAGATTTATTTGAAAAATATAGAAAACTATATAGCCCTTATGGTTCTGTAGCAAGTATGTATTTATGGGAAGTTTCTGGCGGCTGTTTAAATGATAAAATGGAGAAATAATATGGAAAATTTAAGTAAGTTTTGTACATGTAAAGATTTAAAATGTCCATTTCATCCAACTAATCATAATAAAGGTTGCTCGTTATGTATTGCCAAGAATTTGAAAGAGGGAGAAATTCCAAGTTGTTTCTTTAATAAAGTTGGTAATGCAAGTGAAATGGAAAGCTATTACTATGAAGATTTTGCAAAATTGGTTTTAAAGAATAAAAGAGAGGAGTAAAAAGTATGGAATTTATAAAGATAGATAGTAACTTTAAGGATAAAGAAAAGTTGTATAGCTTAAATGACGAAGCCTTTCCAAAAGAAGAAAGGATACCCTCTGAAAAGTTAATCAATCTTTTAGATGAATGTGGTTGTGATGGCTGGGCTTTTTATGATGATGAATTTGCAGGTTTTGCAATAATAATAACGGATAGTGAAAATAGAGAATGTTATTTAAGTTATTTTGCAATAGACAAGAAATTTAGAGGACAGGGAAAAGGCAGTAAGGCTTTACAGAAGTTGCAGAATGTATACAGTGATTATCAAATAGCACTAGATATGGAAAGAATTGATGAAGTAAATGCTGAAAATTTTGAACAGAGAAAAAAGAGAGTTGCATTTTACGAAAGAAATGGATTTAAAAGAGCAAAATGTGGCATTTCATTCTTTGGCATAAATTTGGAAATAATGTGTAACAAAGGTGAGTTCAGAAAAAGTGAATTTGAAAAAGTGCTTACAAAAATAAAAATTAAAGGCTTTGAACCAAAGTTATACGATATATAAGGAGATAATATGGATAAAAGAATTTTAAAAATGACAATATTTCTCGCTCTTTTTGTTGTAGAGTTTATATGGGCGTTAAAAGTTGGATTTGATGGTATGAGAATAGCTGCAATGGTGTTGTGTTTGATAGTTGCAGTATTAGCATATTTTAATATAGGTAAGAGAAAATGAAAAGCTCCTCAAGTTGAACTTGAGGAGCTTTTTGTATACCTAAAAACGATTAAAACTGACTTTTGAAAACGTCAACCTTATCAAGTTTTTCCCAAGGAACATTAATATCACTTCTACCAAAGTGACCATATGCAGCAGTCTGCTTGTAGATTGGTCTTCTTAAATCAAGGTTCTTAATAATTGCGGCAGGTCTTAAATCAAAGTTTTCTCTAATGATTTCAACAATCTTTTCATCAGAAACCTTACCAGTACCGTAAGTATTTACATAGATTGAAAGTGGCTGAGCAACACCGATTGCATAAGCAAGCTGAATTTCACACTTATCAGCAATACCACTAGCAACAACATTCTTTGCAACATATCTTGCTGCATAAGCTGCTGAACGGTCTACCTTAGTTGGGTCTTTACCACTAAATGCACCACCACCATGACTAGCATAGCCACCGTAAGTATCAACGATAATCTTTCTACCTGTTAAACCACAGTCGCCCTGTGGACCACCAACAACAAATCTGCCTGTTGGATTTACATAATACTTAGTATTTTTATCTAAAAGTTCAGCAGGAAGAACTGCCTTAATAACCTTTTCGATAATGTCCTTTTCAATCTGAGCGTGTTCAACTTCTGGAGCGTGCTGAGTAGAAATAACTACATTGTCAATTCTAATAACCTTGTTATCATCATATTCAACAGTAACCTGACTCTTACCGTCTGGACGAAGGTAGCTTAAAGTACCATTTTTTCTAACTTCACTTAATTTTCTTGTAAGTTTGTGGGCATAATAAATTGGAGCAGGCATATATTCATCAGTTTCGTTGCAAGCAAAACCGAACATCATACCCTGGTCACCAGCACCAGTATCGTCGCTGTCAGCTTCACCATTTCTTGCTTCAAGAGATGAATTAACACCCTGAGCAATATCAGGTGACTGTCCCTTTAAAGAAGTAAGAACAGAACAGCTATCACAGTCGAAACCGTATTTAGCTCTATCATAACCTATTTCTCTAACTGTTTCTCTTGCAATTTTGTCAAGGTCAACATAGCAGTTAGTAGTAATTTCACCAGCAATCATAATAAGACCTGTTGATGTCATTGTTTCACAAGCTACTCTTGCCATAGGGTCTTTTGCAAGAATGGCATCAAGGACTGCATCAGAAATTTGGTCACAGATTTTATCTGGATGTCCTTCTGTTACAGATTCTGAAGTAAAGAATTTCTTCATTATTAATGTAACTCCTTTCAATTATAAAAAATATCTACCATTTAGAAATTGGCATAAAAAAAAGCCCTCGAAGGCTTATTCTCGTGAACTCATCTGTCGGAATAAACCGTAGGAATTAGCACCGATGCATAAAATGCCGGTTGCTGGGCTTCACAGGGCCTAGTCCCTCCGCCTCTCTGGATAAGCAAATATTCATAACATTTTTTACAATGGATATACTAACACCAATTTAAAACTTTGTCAAGAGTAGAAATTGGGCAAAATATATAACAAAAAAGCTATTGAAAACTTTTGTAAAATAGGCAATTTTTTTGAAAAAAATCATTGACTTTGAAATTAAAAGGTGTTAATATATACGGGTGTGTGATACGGTCGTATTATGCAACAAACAGATTTATTATTTTTTTAAGGAGGTGCAGTTAATGCCAACATTTAACCAGTTAGTAAGAAAGGGTAGACAGACTAAGGTTACTAAGTCTACTGCTCCTGCGTTACAGAAGGGTCTTAATTCACTTAAGAAGAAGCAGACAGATGTAAGCTCTCCACAGAAGCGTGGTGTTTGTACATCAGTAAAGACTGCTACACCTAAGAAGCCAAACTCAGCTTTAAGAAAGATTGCCAGAGTTCGTCTTTCAAACGGTATTGAAGTTACTGCTTACATTCCTGGTGAAGGTCACAACTTACAGGAACATAGTGTTGTTCTTTTAAGAGGTGGTAGAGTAAAGGACGTACCTGGTGTGCGTTACCATATCATCAGAGGTACACTTGATACAGCAGGTGTTGCTGATAGAAAGCAGGCTCGTTCTAAGTACGGCGCTAAGCGTGCTAAGAAGAAGTAATAACAAAATATTTTTTAAGACTGCGTAGCAGCCTTATTTATGCCTCATTATTTTAAATCTGTGTGTTGCAGGTTCAGGTAGTGTGGCATGGAATAGCGGCTACATAGTGGTCGCAAGTACCTATGAATTAATCAATTATTAAGGAGGGAAGAATCGTGCCAAGAAAAGGTCATGTTTCAAAGAGAGAAGTACTACCTGATCCAGTATATAAGAGTAAAGTAGTTACTAAGCTTATTAATTCCGTTATGTTAGACGGTAAGAAGGGTGTTGCACAGAAAATCGTTTACAGTGCATTCGCTCAGCTTGAAGAAAAAAGTGGTAAGCCAGCCCTTGAAGCTTTCGAAGAGGGTTTAGGCAACATTATGCCTGTACTTGAAGTTAAGGCTCGCCGTGTTGGTGGTGCTACTTATCAGGTACCAATGGAAATTAAGCCAGAAAGAAGACTTACTTTAGGTCTTAGATGGTTAACATTATACAGCAGAAAGCGTGGAGAAAAGACTATGGATGCACGCCTTGCTAATGAGCTTTTAGATGCTATTAACAACGCTGGTGGCGCTGTTAAGAAGAAGGACGAAACTCATAAGATGGCAGAAGCTAATAAGGCTTTCTCTCATTATAAGTGGTAATTAAGTAGATTACAAAAGGAGGAATAAGTGTGTCAAGAGCATGCCCGCTTGAATTAACCCGTAATATTGGTATTATGGCGCATATCGATGCAGGTAAGACTACCCTTACAGAACGTATTTTGTTCTATACAGGTCGTACTTACAAGATTGGTGATACTCACGAAGGTACAGCTACAATGGACTGGATGGAGCAGGAGCAGGAAAGAGGTATTACAATTACTTCTGCCGCTACTACTACTCAGTGGCAGCTTAACCACGGTCTTGAGAACGCTGGTCCTATGCATCGTATCAACATCATTGATACACCGGGTCACGTTGACTTCACAGTTGAAGTAGAACGTTCACTTCGTGTACTTGATGGTTCTGTTGCTGTATTCTGTGCAAAGGGTGGTGTTGAACCACAGTCTGAAACAGTTTGGAGACAGGCAGATAAATACAATGTACCTAGAATGGCTTTCGTAAACAAGATGGACATTATGGGTGCTAACTTCTACCGTGTTGTAGATATGATTAGAGATAGACTTGGTGCTAATCCAGTACCTGTTCAGCTTCCTATCGGTGCTGAAGACGACTTCGTAGGTGTAATTGACCTTATGGAAATGAAGGCTTACTACTATGAAGATAAGCAGGGTACTAAAGTTGAAATTAAAGATATTCCAGAAGATATGGTTGATAAGGCTAACGAATATCATCAGCAGATGGTTGAACTCATCGCTGAAACTGATGAAGCTCTTATGGACAAGTACCTTATGGAAGAAGAACTTACAATTCCTGAAATGAAGAAGGCTCTTAGAAAGGCTTGTATCGCTTGTGAAGCAGTTCCTGTATTCTGCGGTTCAGCTTATAGAAATAAGGGTGTTCAGAAGATGCTTGACGGTGTTCTTGAATACATGCCAGCACCAACTGATATTCCTGCTATTAAGGGTCACATTCCAGGTGATGAAGAAACTATTGTTGAAAGACATTCTTCTGATTCAGAACCATTCGCAGCACTTGCATTCAAGATTATGAACGACCCATTCGTTGGTAAGCTTGCATTCTTCAGAGTTTACTCTGGTGTTCTCGAATCTGGTTCTTATGTATACAACTCTGTAAAGGGTAAGAAGGAAAGAATTGGTCGTATCCTTCAGATGCACGCTAACGACCGTAAGGAAATCGATAAGGTTTACGCTGGTGATATTGCCGCTGCTGTAGGTCTTAAACTTACAACTACTGGTGATACATTATGTGACGAAGATAACGAAGTTATCCTTGAATCAATGAACTTCCCAGACCCAGTTATTTCTGTTGCTATCGAGCCTAAGACTAAGGCTGGTAGAGATAAGATGGGTATTGCTCTTGCTAAGCTTGCAGAAGAAGACCCAACTTTCAGAACTTACACTAACCAGGAAACTGGCGATACAATCATTTCTGGTATGGGTGAACTTCACCTCGAAATCATTGTTGATAGACTTTTAAGAGAATTTAAGGTAGAAGCGAATGTAGGTGCTCCTCAGGTTGCATACCGTGAAGCATTTGGCCATGATGTTGATGTTGATAGTAAGTTCAAGCGTCAGTCAGGTGGTAGTGGTCAGTACGGTCACTGTAAAGTTCGTTTCGAAGTTATTCCACCAGATAGCGACAAGCCATACGAATTCGTTAACGAAGTTGTTGGTGGTGCTATTCCTAAGGAATACATCCCAGCTGTTGATGCTGGTATCCAGGAAGCTATGCAGGCCGGTGTAATCGGTGGCTTCCCTGTAGTTGGTATTAGAGCCGTTTGTTACGATGGTTCTTACCATGAAGTCGATTCTTCTGAAATCGCCTTCAAGATTGCTGGTTCTATGGCGTTCAAGGATGCCATGAAGAAGTCAGCTCCACAGTTACTTGAACCTGTAATGAAGGTTGAAATTACTGTTCCTGAAGAATACATGGGCGATGTTATGGGCGATGTAAGCTCTCGTCGTGGTAGAATTGAAGGTATGGAACCTCAGAATGGTGGAGTTCAGCTTATTAATGCTTATGTTCCACTTGCTGAAATGTTCGGTTACTCAACTGACCTTCGTTCAAGCACTCAGGGTCGTGGTACTTACTCAATGGAAGTTGACCACTACGAACCAGTTCCTAAGAGTATTCAGGAAAAGATTGCTGCTGGTAAGGCAGAATAATTTAGATATAATTAATTTTGCAAGTATTGCTAAAAAATACTTGCAAAATTCTTATAAATTTTGTATAATAAATCTAGTGTATAAGTCGGCTTTTTTGTCGGCATAGTAAGCACGATTTACTAAAATTTTAATTAATTTTAAGGAGGACATTTTAAAATGGCTAAGGCACATTATGAGAGAACTAAACCACATGTAAACATTGGTACAATTGGTCACGTTGACCACGGTAAGACAACTTTAACAGCTGCTATCACTAAGACTTTACATGATAGATATCAGTTAGGTGAACAGGTAGATTTCGAAAACATCGATAAGGCTCCAGAAGAAAGAGAAAGAGGTATCACTATCTCTACTGCTCACGTTGAATACGAAACTCCTAAGCGTCACTACGCTCACGTTGACTGTCCAGGACATGCTGACTACGTTAAGAACATGATTACTGGTGCTGCACAGATGGATGGTGCTATCCTCGTTGTTGCTGCAACTGATGGTCCTATGGCTCAGACTAGAGAACATATCCTTCTTTCAAGACAGGTAGGCGTTCCTTACATCGTAGTATTCATGAACAAGTGTGATATGGTTGACGATGAAGAACTTCTTGACTTAGTAGAAATGGAAATCACTGAACTTCTTGAAGAATACGGCTTCGAAGGTTGCCCAATCATCAGAGGTTCTGCTTACCAGGCTCTTCAGGATACATCTGGCAAGTGGGGCGATGCTATCATCAAGTTAATGGAAACTGTTGATGAATACATCCCTGACCCAGAAAGAGATACAGATAAGCCTTTCCTTATGCCTGTAGAAGACGTATTCTCTATTTCTGGTAGAGGTACTGTTGCTACTGGTAGAGTAGAAAGAGGTATCTTAAAGGTTCAGGACGAAGTTGAAATCGTTGGTCTTGTAGAAGAATCAAGAAAAGTTGTTGTAACTGGTATCGAAATGTTCCACAAGCTTCTTGATGATGCTGAACCAGGTGATAACATCGGTGCACTTCTTAGAGGTGTTAACAGAGATGAAATCGAAAGAGGTCAGGTATTAGCTGCTCCTGGTACAATCACTCCACACAAGAAGTTTACAGCTCAGGTTTACGTATTAAAGGCAGATGAAGGTGGTCGTCATAAGCCATTCTTCAACAACTACCGTCCACAGTTCTACTTCAGAACTACTGACGTAACTGGTGTTATCACTCTTCCAGAAGGTACAGAAATGTGCATGCCTGGTGATAACGTAGAAATGACTATCGAACTTATCAGCCACATCGCTATGGAACAGGGTCTTAGATTCGCTATCCGTGAAGGTGGTAGAACTGTTGGTTCTGGTTCTGTTGTTTCTATCATTGAATAATTTTAATATTATTTAATGCTACTTTACACTTCAGGGTTCGTAGCTGAAGTGTGCTTTTAATCAAAAATCTTGATTTTCTATAATATTTAATTTCTAAAAACTAATTATCTTATATAATAAATTTTCTAAAAAGCTGGTGTTCTGCACCAGCTTTTCTTTTTGTGAATATATGGATTTATTTGGAATAAATGGAAATATTATAAAATATTAAATAAGGAGGCTGATATTATGAATTCAACATCATTGACACCATTAGAAGTCGCTGAATTATTAAAAATAAAAAAGACACCGGTTATAGTGTGTCTTTTTCAGTTAGTAGATTGTTATGTAAGCTAATGTAAATATGATTGGTAGTTTTTATATGTTTATGACTTTATTATTATAAAATTATAAAATAAATGCTTTTTAATATTGTTGTTTGCTTCAAATCAATATTATAATATTACAAGGTATTAGCCAGTTTATATATTTATAAACTAATCAACTTTTGCTTGTATGGAGTGTTTATCTAAAATTAGTAATGCCCAGTATAATATATAGATTTATTGATAAATATTATATCAAAATTTAATATGATATTCAAACTATTGGATAGTAATATTAATCAAATTATAAAATTTACAAAGAAAATAAAAAATTGACTGATAATTATTTAGATTATAAATAAAACTCTAAATTAAAATATTGGCTTTTTTGCTGTTTTTCTATTATTAAAAACAATATAATTTTATCCATAAAAAAGGCACAACCCAAAGGTTATGCCTTAACATCATATAGTTTTTAAATATTCTTTTACAAGGGTGTGGGATACGCTACCTTTTGGGTGGACCATTGTAAGTGCTTTTTCTGCTGGTATCCAAAGGGCAGAGTCCACTTCTCCGGAAAGTTTAAAATCCGTTTTATGGGTTTCAGCTAAGAAACCAATCATAATCATATCTTTTTTATCAAACCAGTATGTTCCTGTTATTTTAGGCTCATTTATTGTTAAGCCCAATTCCTCTCCAACTTCTCTTACTGCCGTTTCCTCGGCTGTTTCTCCCGGTTTCATATATCCTGAAACCAAGTTATAGTAGTCGGTTGATATATAGTTTTGTCTAAGAAGTGCTACTTCCTGTTTTTCATTTGTTACCAAAGCAATAATACAGGAAGAAAACATATCAAAAAGAGGCTTTTTACAGTTATCGCAATAGGGCATAAAACCCTCGTCGCCGACTTCTTTCTGTATTAACTTTGTTCCGCAATCAGGGCAATAGGTAAATCGCATATTAATCTTCCTTTATTTTATCAAATTTATAGTTGTGGCTGTTCATATATTCAATAATATTTGGTAACATACCTTGGTCAGAATAATACCATAATCTGACACCGTCAGCAGTAGTATATGTTGTTATTTTCTTTATATCCAATACAGGATGATAGAAAAGACTCATTGTATAGTTATTTTCCATAGAATTATTAAGTCTGCCTAAAATGCCGTTTAAATCCCCTAAATGATGAACATAATCGGCTGGTGTTGGAACATAGTACACCTTTTTGCTTGATTCAGTAGTATATGTCAACTGATTTATAAGCTCCTGCTTTGGATATGACTGATAAATAACATCAAAGTAATTCTCAGCAATCCTTAACTGGTCTTTTGTTGCTCCGTAGTGAGGAAATTCGAAAAATTCCTCTGTGTAGCCTAAACGATGACAAGTTTCTTTAGCATAAATCATTCTTTGCATCTGTTGTTGGCGAGTATAAGGTGTTTTTGAACCCCATTCATAGCCTACACAGCTTTTATCTTTGCCATATTGGTGTGTATAGCCATGTAATCCAATATGACCACCATGGTCTACCATATAATCAAGGGTATAGACAAAATAAGCATTATAAAGGTTAAATGTAACACTTACATCATTCCATGTTTTTGTTGCTGGATTTGAATATACAGGAACCCATGCTATATAGTATTGTTCGCCTTTTGTATATAAGTATTCAGCTGTATATCTTAATTTTTCAAGGTTTTCAATAGTATAGTTAGGTTCGGCTGTAGTATCCATACCGTCAGCTACAATATCCTCTAATCTTATATAGGCTGATTTTGTAGCTGTAGTCTTTGCAAGCTGACTATTTGGCATATTTGTTGAATGTTTCAATATATTGACCTTGTTTGCACCAATGTCTACAGTTGCAATATAGTCAAATGGTGTCAAAAGCTCATAAAGTGAAATGTAACATATGTTGTTATAATAGCAAGTAACAACTCTGTTGCTGTCCTTTGTCTTTGTTGAAATATCTATAGTTTTTCCACTAATTGTAATTTTGCAATCGTCATTTACTAAGGAATATGTACCATCCATAGCAGTAATTGTATCATAGAGAGGAACACAAAGGCGACCGTTACAATAAACAACATTAAAAGCTCGACTTGTCCTACCCATAATGTTAAGTGTTACATTATCTGGCTGATATGTAAGTTGTGTTGGTTTTTCAACATAGGGTAAATAGTCATTGGCGTTTGCTATAGAAAATGTGCTTAGTGTAAATAGTGCCACTAAAATTAGTGCGATGAATTTTTTCATTGTATATTATCTCCTTGCCTAAAAATCCAAGTATAATTATAATTACATATATAAAAAATATCAAGTAGAGATGTAAAAATTAATAAACTAAAAATTAGCATAATATGACATAATCTTTGGTATCTTTTTTATTTTGAACCATATTTTTGTGGGATAAATGTATGGAAGTAAACAATAGTAAAATTTTTTTATAAAATGTAAACAATATTTTGAGTAAAAAGTGGGCTAAGAAGAAAGCATACAGAGAATATTTTAAAATGCCAGTAAAATAGCATATCACAGGGTTGTTTTGGGTTCTTGCAAAATGATAGAAATTAAGGACATATTTATCAAATTTTACCGTTATTTATCGGATTTTATCATTTAATTGGTATAAAATTGGTGTACTTTTGGTGTAAAAGTCAATCTAAAGGTATTACATATTTATTAGTGGTTCTATATCAGTTCGGAGCAGAAGAAAAAAGTATATAGTTGTTGAATATAGAAAGGTTACTAGGAACATATGCAACAGAAGGACATTTACAGTAGAAACAGTAATTTTCGAGATAGCTAAAAATTGAAAGTTTAAAGGCTAGAAGGGTGTTAAAGCAGGAAAATAAAGTTAAGTGGACATATACTGTATATATATAGGCACCCCGAAAGTGGACATATACACACCTTGATATTTATTCATAATGCTATAATGTACTTAGGGTTGTAAGTATAGAAATAGTTATTGTGTTTATTAGATAGAAAGAAGAATTACTAGGAACATAGCTATTGGAATGAAAGTAACGGACAAGAAAATTTTTCTGAAAAAATTTTTGAGACTAACAGATGCACTTAAAACATAGAAAGTAAAAAAGTTTAGAGTAAAAAAGTGTTCGTGAGGGGGACATACAAGAGTTATATATAGAAGACCTTAAGAGGAAATGTAACTATACTCATTTATTTAATAATTATTTATTTGGTATGTGGTGTATCTTGGTTAATGAAATGGTAATTATAGCTTTAGGACATTGTTAGAGTTAGGAATAGTAATGTTGTTTAGATTCACAGCAGAGTATGGAAATGACATTTAGAAGTATGGTGTTGGCTCTGAGTAGATTTAGGAGTAGACGGTTGGGGATAGGGAGCTAGAGTTATGGGTTTAATGGTTTATGACATTAAAGCGAAATATATAGTCTCATATAGGAGATATGTTTATTTGTTTCTAAATCTCTCTATTTTTAGCTAAATTTAAGAGAAAGTGATATTTATATACAGAAAATGAAACATTTAAATTTTTGGTAAAATAGAAAGAAATTTCAATATTTCAGATATAGATATATAAAATAAATACTTCACTTATATTTTTATGCTTGAGTTTCTGTCTTTTCTGTAGTATTATTAGGATATATAAAAACATAGAGCAAAGCTATTATAAAAATAAAAACTCTATGTTGAGAAAGAGATAAAGAAAAAGAGAGGGAAAAGAATATGAAGAATGAAACGAGAGTACCAATATCAAGAATAACATTAAGAGCCTTAGCAATTTTAGCAGCAGCAGGTTCTATTAATGTGGCAACAATTCCTGTGCAGGAGCATTTTGTATACAACACACAGGCATCAACTAGATTTAGTGATGATAGTTCAATCAGAGATTACAGTAGAAGCTCGGTAGAAAGTTTATTAGCCACAGGAGGAATTAAAGGTTATCCAGAAGATAACACATTTAGACCACAGGGAACAATTACTAAATTAGAGTTCCTTAGTATGGTCGTGAATAGCTTAGACCCAGACGGTACAAAATTAGCTGAGGGTGTACAGCAAGCAAAAGATGATGTAGAAGTCGGAATTAGTTATTATGATTCACTTAAAAAAGATGGATTATTAACTGAATTTTGGGGAGGAAAAGCCTTTGACTTAATTGTAGGTGCACGAGTTTTAGGAATAGGTTCAGGGTACGAAACCAACTCAACAGGAGGAAACTGGGATACACCAATCACAAGACAGGATGCAGCAATGATGGTTTATCAAGGTTTAAAGGCACTAAAGGGAAATGACCTTTATGTAACAATGGGCGTAGCCGAGAATAGAAATGGTGGAAAGAAGCTCATTGGGGATTGGAGTGAATTGACAGATACAGATGTACCAGATGGACATCCACAGTCTGTATCAGGATGTGCCCACCCAGATGATATTTTAAGTTTATATGAAGCAGGAATTTTACAGGGCGATAGTGAGTCTAAATTCTATCCAAATAAGTATCTTACAAGAGAAGACTCAGCAATAATTATAGACAAGGCAGTAAACCCAGAAAAGAGAGCAAAAGTAACAATACCAGAAGCAGATAAAGAGATAGATAAGACAGAGGGAGTAGAAAATACAACACTAAAGCAGACAGACCCAACAAGACGAGGAGCAATAGATGGAGATACATTTATTAAAGCAGATGGTACTTCAATCAAAGTAGTCAAAGATGAAAAGAGTGGGGTAATCGGAGCAAACCAGCCAGTAGCATTAGATATGGGTAGAGAACTAGTTCGTACTTCTAATGAAGGTAAGCGTATAGAACATAAGATTGCAAACTATGGAGAACTAAAATTAAGTGATGGTAGTTTAAGTGTAAATTTAGGTTACATCTCAAATGATAAAATTAGTGCTGATGAAAATACTTATAGTGGAAAGGGAGATTATTTATACAATCCAAAGACAGGAGAAGGACACTCTGAAGGAGACTGGAACAAGATAGCAGAGTCACTAAAACCAACAGATAAAGGAACAGAAGGCGAAGTAAGACATTTAGGGTTAGGTGGTTGGTGTGAATACATCTATTCTAGCGAATATGGTTGGGGAACACCTAGTACAGCAAGCCAGATTTTATATGCGACTTTTGAGTCTGCAAGATAGATAATATATAAACAAACAAAATAGAATATTTAGTATTAAAGAGGTTGCACTTAGTAGCCTCTTTTTATTTTTGAAAAAGTTAAAAAAATAAAAATATAATGGAGACATAGATTAAATATTATTTAGGGTTAATAAGTATAAAAAGACTTAAATATAAACTGTAAATACACTAAATTATAATACTTAGTTTATTTGAAAAGGTGTCTTAGAGGGGGACATATAAGACTTAAGGGTATAGAACAAGTGGAAAAAATATAGAGAGACAATTATATTTCTGAATTCCTAATGACAATAAGGGTATAAAGTAAGAATGGAATGGAAGTAGAGAAGTGTTTATTTAGTTCATAGTTTTTCTTGAGTTATTATAGTGAGTGTGATAGAATAAGTATAGAGATAATAAAAGATAAGATTAAATGGTATTGTGAAGGGCATACAACACTTAAGTAATGAGAACCAAAAACAGACAACAGACAATATGACAATTAAATGAATAAATGAATACTTAAATACTTAATCTAATGGTTAATACAAGTAAATAGGTAAATAGGTAAATAAGTATGTTTAAGAGATTGTCTATATTAAAAGTTTAACAGCAACTATAGTTCAAACAAGATAACTCAAACGAGCAAAACGAAAAGGAATTAACATAAATACAAATAAAAGAGAGGGAAAAGAATATGAAGAATGAAACGAGAGTACCAATTTCAAAAATCACATTGAGGGCATTAGCAATTTTAGCAGCAGCAGGCTCTATGAATATAGCAACAATTCCAGTACAGGAGCATTTTCTGTATAACACTCAGGCATCAACTAGGTTTTCAGATGATAGTGCCATCAGAGATTACAGTAGAAGCTCAGTAGAAAGTTTATTAGCCACAGGTGGAATTAAAGGTTATCCAGAGGATAATACCTTCAGACCACAGGGAACTATCACAAAACTTGAATTTTTAAGTATGGTAGTAAATTCTCTTGACCCAGACGGAACAAAATTAGCAGAGGGTGTACAGAAAGCAAAAGATAATATAGAAGAAGGTGAAAGTTTTTACGACTCTTGTAAAGAAAGGGGCGATTTGAATAGCTTTTGGGGTGGTAAAGCCTTTGATTTAATCATAGGAGCAAGAACACTTGGAATAGGTAGTATATACGAAAGTCATTCCAACGGAGGAAACTGGGACACCCCAATTACCCGAGAAGACGCAGCAATGATGATAGTACAGGGCTTAAAGTCCTTAAAAGGCGAGGATTTAGAGAAGATATACAATGTAAGTGAAGATGAAACATATCTACGCATAGCAAAATTAATAGGTGACTGGGATGAGTTTACAGACTCAGATGTACCAGATAAAGACGAAATAACTGTTAGAGGTAGTTTACAGAGCTATGATATAGCAAGTTTATATGCTTCAGGTATTGCACAAGGAGATAGTGAAGCTAAGTTCTATCCTCGTAAATATCTTACAAGAGAAGACTCAGCAATTTTAATCGAAAAGGCTGTAAATCCTGAAAAGAGAGCAAAAGTAACCATTCCAGAAGCTGACAAGAAAGTAGACCCAGCAGATGGCGTAGAGAGAACAACATTAAAACAGACAGACCCTAAGAGACGAGGAGCTGTTGACGGTGATACATTTATTAAGGCAGATGGTACTTCAATCAAGGTAGTCAAAGACCCAAAGAGTGGAGTAATTGGTGCTAACCAACCAGTAGCTTTAGAAATGGGTAGAGAAATAACTCGTGTTAGTGATATTATTACAACAGAAAAGATAGCAAATTACGGAGAGAAGAAACTGGAAGATGGTAGTTTAAGTGTTGATTTAGGGTTTATTTGGAATACTGATGTAGATACCTATAGTGGAACTGGAGAATATTTATACAATCCAAAGACAGGCGAAGGACATACAACTAGTGAGTGGCGTGCAATAGCAGAGTCTTTAAAACCAACAGATGAAGGTAAGGATGGAGATGTTAAATATGTTGGCTTAGGTGACTGGTGTAAGTACACTTACTTTGAAGGTGTAGGTTGGGCATTTCAGGTATTTTATGACCCTGATTTCGTAGAAATATTTGAAGCATATAGATAGAAAATAGCATAAAGATGTTTATTAAGCTCAGAGGTTACAGTAGATGTAGCCTCTTTTTTTATTGCTCAAAATAAGTTTATACAGCAAAGACCCTTTAATAAATGTGTTTTAGGAAGAATAAGGATAAATTTATTTTATTGAAAATTAAAATAATACTTGTGTGGAAATAATATTTTAAAAATCACTATAATTTATGTTGAAAAATGTCTAAAATTAATGTATAGTATACTATTGGTGTATAACGCAAAGGAGGATTAAAAAATGATTAAAGTTTGGTTAAGTGGAGCCAACAGTCAGATTGGTAAGGCAATAAACGATATTTTTTGCCCTACAGATTTAGAGCTTTTTAATACAGACAAAGACGAAGTAGATGTAACAGATTTAAAGGCTGTAATGAATTTTGCTCAGGTTAGTAGACCAGATATTATAATTAACTGTTCAGCAATTACAGATATTAATCTCTGTGAAAAAGACCCTAAACTTGCTTTTGGCGTAAATGCAATTGGTGCAAGAAATTTAAGTATAGCTGCAAGAAAATGTGGGGCTAAAATGGTTCAGATTTCTACAGATGATGTTTTTGATGGTTTAAGCGACAAACCTTACAATGAATTTGATGTTACAAACCCAAGAACTGTTTATGGTAAGTCAAAGTGTGCCGGCGAGGGCTATGTTAAGGAATTTACTCAGAGACATTTCATAATCAGAAGTACATGGGTTTATGGCGAAGGTTATAATTTTGTAAATAAATTTATTGAAGAAACAAAGAATAAGAGTGAAGTAACTGTAGCATCAGACCAGTTTGGTTCTCCTACAAGTGCTGAAGAACTTGCAAAGTTTATACTTCACATTATGACTACAGGAGAATATGGAACATATCACGCCACTTGTAAGGGTGTATGTAGTAGATTTGAATTAGCAGAAAAAATAGCTGAAATTTTAGGTAGAGATGTTAAAATTCATCCAGTTCCTTCAAAGGATAATGAATTTTCATCGTTTAGACCAGCTTATGGAGTTTTAGATAACTTCATTATGAGCATTGTTGATGTGTATGATTTTGCTGATTGGGAAAGTGCATTGGCAAAATACTTGGGAGGAATTAAGGAAAGTGGAAAATAAAGAAAAAAAGAAAAAGAAATTGGGATTAACAACCCAGATTTTTATTGCACTTGCTTTAGGTGCAGTTGTTGGTATAGTTTTAAATTATCTTATGCCAGATAGTGATTTTAAGCAGAATGTTATTATAAATGGTGTTTTATATGTTGTTGGTCAGGGCTTTATCAGACTTATGCAAATGCTTGTAGTTCCTTTGGTTCTTACATCACTTGTTTGTGGTAGTATGTCTATAGGCGATACAAAGAAATTAGGTGCAGTTGGTGTTAGAACACTTTGCTTCTATATTGCTACTACAGCAATTGCTATTACAGTTGCTTTATGTATCGGCAATTTAATTAATCCTGGTGTAGGTCTTGATATGAGTGCAGTTCAGCAAAGTGCTTCTACAGCTGGTTCTGTAGCATCAAATAGTGCTGACAAACTTAGCTTAGCAGAAACAATTTTGGATATTATTCCTACAAATATATTCAATGGTTTGTCTGAGGCATCTATGCTTCAGGTTATATTCTTTGCCTTAGTTTTAGGTGTTATACTTGCTAAGCTTGGAGATTCAGCAGATACTGTAAGTGCTCTCTTTAGTCAAGGTAACGACATTATGATGGAAATGACAATGATGGTAATGAGCGTAGCTCCTGTTGGTGTATTCTGTCTTATTGCAAAGACTTTTTCTACTATTGGTTTTAATGCTTTCATACCTTTACTTAAATATATGTTGTCGGTATTTATTGCATTAGGTGTACAGGCCTTTGTTGTGTATATGAGTTTCTTAAAGGTATGTACAGGCTTAAATCCTATTAAGTTTATAAGAAAGTTCTTCCCAGTTATGGCATTTGCATTTTCAACTTCAACTTCAAATGCTACAATCCCTCTTTCTATTGAAACTTTAGATAAGAAAATTGGTGTTTCAAGAAGAATTTCTTCTTTCACAATACCTTTAGGTGCAACTATTAATATGGACGGTACTTCTATAATGCAGGGTGTTGCCGTTGTTTTCGTTGCACAGGCCTTTGGTATTCAGCTCCATATGATGGATTATATAACTGTTATTGGTACAGCTACACTTGCATCAATAGGTACAGCCGGTATTCCTAGTGTAGGTCTTATTACACTTACAATGGTATTTAATTCAGTTGGTCTTCCAGTTGAAGGTATTGCCCTTATTATGGGTATTGATAGAATTCTTGATATGACAAGAACTGCTGTTAATATTACTGGCGATGCTGTTTGTACAACAATCGTTGCAAACCAGAACAAGGCTTTGGATAAAGAAAAATATAATAATATGGACTTAATTAAAGCAAAATAATTTACTAAAAAAGCTATGAAGATGAGTTAATCATTTTCATAGCTTTTTTTCTTTGTATTCAGTACCCCATTGTAGCATGGCATTTAATATAGGTTGTAGGCTTTTACCTAAATCTGTGAGAGAATATTCTACTTTAGGGGGAACTTCTGCATATACTTTTCGGGAAATAAGACCACTTTCCTCCATATCACGAAGTTGTGTTGTTAAGACTTTTTGAGATACTTTGCCAATAGATTTTTTTAATTCACCAAATCTTTTTGTGCCAGTAAGCAAATCTCTTATAATTAATACTTTCCACTTGTTGCCAATTAACATCAATGTAGTTTCTACTGGGCAAGCAGGTAAGTTGTCGTTGATTTTTTCGTTATTCATACAAACACTCCCGTATTTTTATTACATAAATTATATCATACAGAAGACGAAAAATCAAAATAGTATGCATTAGTTTCTTCTAGGTAACTATGGTACAAATAAGTGCGTACTTTACAATTTGGGTTAAAATTTATACAATTATATAAAAGAGGAATTAAAGATGGAGGTACAAATATGAATACGGAAGATTACATTAAATTTTTGGAAAAGGAAATTCATACAACTATTATTGCAACAGTAGATGAAAAAGGATTACCTGTAACCTGTGCTATAGATATTATGTATAGTGATGAAAAGGGGCTATATTTTCTTACAGCAAAGGGCAAGGGCTTTTATCACAGATTAATAAAAGAAAAGTTTATTGCTTTAACTGGTATCAAAGGCGAAGACACTATGCATTGTGTTGCTGTATCAGTTAGAGGTAAAGTCGAAGAATTAGGTGGAGAGTTATTACCGTTTTTATTTTCAAAAAATCCTTATATGGCTGAAATTTATCCAACAGAAAAATCAAGAGAAGCTTTAACAGTATTTCGCTTATATGAAGCCAGTGGAGAATGGTTCGATTTATCTAAAAAGCCTATTGAAAGAGATACATTTTATATTGGCAAAGAAGAAAGTTACGAAAAGAAATATTTTATTACAGATAAATGCGTAGGTTGTAAAGTTTGTCAGGGTGTTTGTCCTCAAAATTGTATTGATTTTACTTCTATTCCAGCTGAAATTCACCAGAAAAATTGTTTACATTGTGGTAATTGTATGGAAGTATGTCCAAATAAAGCTGTAGTTTGGAGGTAAAGGAATATGACACAAAATGAAAAAAGATTGTTTTTAATTAAATATTTACTTAATGAAAATTCAAAATATTCTGATATTATAATTCCTGAAGATATAGAAGAACAGAAAAGATTATTGCGTTCACTATTAAATGTTCGTATGCCGAAAAAAGTAAGCAGTGAATTTTTAGAAATACAGGATAGCTATTTACAGGAAGAAATAAATGGAAAAGGTATAACTGATATAGGGGAATTAGAACCTATAAAAAAAGGAATTTATGTTTGGCAAGGAGATATTACAACTCTAAAATGTGACGCAATAGTAAATGCAGCTAATAGCCAAATGTTAGGCTGTTTTTATCCTTGTCATAGCTGTATTGATAACGCTATTCATACTTTTGCAGGAGTTCAGTTGCGTTTGGAATGTGAAAAAATAATGAAATTACAAAATAGATTAGAAGAAACAGGAAAAGCAAAAATTACATCGGCTTATAATTTGCCTTGTAAATATGTGTTACATACTGTAGGACCTATTGTGAGAGGGAGATTATGTAAGAATGACGAAGAAAAACTTGCCAGTTGCTATAGGTCTTGTTTAGAAATAGCAGAACAAAGTGGAGTAAAAAGTATTGCTTTTTGTTGTATATCAACAGGAGAATTTCATTTTCCTAACGAAAAGGCTGCTGAAATTGCAGTAAATACTGTGAAAGATTATAAATCTAAGACAAATAGTAGTATGGAGGTGATTTTCAATGTTTTTAAAGAAATGGACTATGAAATCTACAGAAAATTGCTTGAATGAAATTGAAAAATTAAAAGAGAAAATAGAAAAGGCTGATGTAATAGTTATTGGGGCAGGTGCAGGGCTTTCTACCTCAGCCGGATTAACCTATAGTGGTGAAAGATTTGAAAAATATTTTTCTGATTTTAAAAGAAAATATGGCATTAAAGATATGTATTCAGGTGGGTTTTATCCATTTAACTCTTTAGAGGAATACTGGGCGTGGTGGTCAAGACAGATTTATGTAAATAGATATGATATTGAGCCTACAGAAGTATATACAAATCTTTTAAAGTTAGTAGAAAATAAGAATTATTTTGTTATTACAACAAATGTTGACCACCAATTTCAAATATCAGGTTTTGATAAGAAAAGATTGTTTTATACACAAGGGGATTATGGATTATGGCAATGTTCAAAACCTTGTCATAATAAGACCTATGATAATGAAGAACAGGTTAGAAATATGGTAAAACAACAGAGTAATATGAAAATACCTACAGAATTAGTGCCTTATTGCCCAATTTGTGGAGCACCAATGAATATGAATTTACGCTGTGATGATAGTTTTGTACAAGATGAAGGTTGGTACAAGGCAGAGCAGAGGTATGAAGACTTTATTCGCAGAAGTAAAAATATGAATGTTGTATTTCTTGAGCTAGGAGTAGGTGGAAATACACCAGTAATTATAAAATATCCGTTTTGGAGAATGACAGAGGAAAATGAAAATTCTACATATTGTTGCATAAATCTATCAGAAATATATATCCCAAGACAAATAAAAGAACAGACCATTTGCATTGAAAGTGATATAGGAGATGTTTTGAAACGAATGGTATAATTTAAGGGCTACCAATTTAGGCAGCCCTTAATCTATTAATATTTTTCAATATCTATTTGCTGTGCGTGGAATTCTTTATGTAAAACTCTTTCGCAAATTGTATTAAACTTTGCATTGTTATCACTTACATAGAAAGTGTGTTTTTCTGTATTTAAGTCATTAAGCATATTGTGAGAAGTAAGATAATCTTTAACCTTTAAGGCTGTTGCCTTAGCAGGGTCAACAATCTTAACTTTTTCTCCCACAATTTTACCTATACAAGCCTTTAAAAGTGGGTAGTGAGTACAGCCAAGAATTATAGAGTCAATATCTTTGTCTAATAATTCCTTTAAATATATTTCAGCTGTTTTATAGGCAACCTCGTTATCTGTCCAACCTTCCTCAGCGAGAGGTACAAAGAGAGGACAAGCTTTTTTATATACTTCGATTTTGTTATTAGCAGCCTTTAATCTTTTTTCATAAGCACCACTACTAACAGTACCTTCTGTACCAATTAAACCAACCTTGTTGTTTTTTGTGGCAGCAAGGCAAGATTCAACCCCCGGTGTAACAACCTCTATAATAGGTAAGTCTGGAAATTCTGATGTTAATGCCTCATAACAGTTGGAGCTGACGGTGTTGCAGGCAATAACTACAGCTTTAACATCCATAGTTTTCAAAAATCTAATTATCTGACTAGAAAATTTAGTTACAGTTTCTTTAGATTTTGAACCATAAGGAACTCTTGCTGTATCGCCAAAATATATTGTATGTTCATAAGGCATAGTTTTTATTATCTGTTTTACAACAGTAAGTCCACCAACGCCAGAGTCAAAAACTCCAATTGGTCTGTTATCCATAATAACACCTCTTATTCCTCGTTACGAGTTAATGCAAGTTCAATAAGTTTATCTACAAGTTCTTCTGTATCAATACCGGCAGCTCTAAAAAGCATAGGATACATACTTATTGAAGTAAAGCCAGGTAATGTATTAATTTCGTTGAAAATAACTCTGTTTGTTTTTTCTTCAAGGAAGAAGTCAACTCTTGAAAGACCTCTACCGTCAAGTACCTTAAATATTTCAATAGCTTTCTTTCTGATTTCTTCAGCCTTTTCATTTGAAATATTAGCAGGGATTACAGTCTTAGATTCAGCATTGTTATATTTTGCATCATAGTCATAAAATTCGGCAGCAGCATAAATCTGACCTACAGCAGATGCCTGAATATCGTGATTACCAAGAACAGCACATTCAAGCTCATCACCTGTAATGTTTTCTTCTATAACAATAGTTCTGTCGTGTTCAGAAGCAGTCCAAAGGCCATCAATAAGTTCATCTCTGTTGTGAGCCTTTGTGATACCTACACTTGAACCGGCACAAGCAGGCTTAACGAAGCAAGGATAACCACATTTTTCTTCAACTCTATCAAGACATTTGTCAAGGTCTTCAGATAATTCTGGTCTGTATACAATAGTGTACTTAGCCTGGTCAACTCCAATAGTATCAACAATAATCTTTGTATAAGCCTTGTTCATACTTACAGCAGAAGATAATACACCACAACCTACATAAGGGATTTTAGCAAGTTCAAAAAGACCCTGAACTGTACCATCTTCGCCATTTGCACCATGAAGAACAGGAATGACAACATCAACAGGAATGTTTTTAACCTTATCTCCAACAATTCTAAGAAGACCATGGTGTTCTGTATCTGGGCTTAAAATGCAAGTGCTTGCAAATTTCTGCCAATCGTTATTGCCAATGCTGTCCAAAGGACCGTCATACAATAACCATTTACCCTCTTTTGTAATATATACTGGAATTACAGAATACTTTTCTGTATTAATATTTGAAATAATTGTAGCGGCACTTACTTTTGAAACATCATGTTCTGATGACTGGCCACCAAACAATACAGCTACTACTTGTTTGCTCATTTTATAAATTCCTCCTAAAAAAGAATAGATATATTTATTCTAATACTTTTTGGGGATTATTACAAGTTTTTTTTGAGATTAAAGAGTTTTTTCTATTTCATCCATTTGTGCAAGCCATAATTTAGATACGGCATCGCTAGGCATTCTCCAATCTCCTCTAGGACTAAGGCTTACAGAACCTACCTTTGGACCGTCTGGTAAGCAACTTCTCTTAAATTGCTGTGAGAAAAATCTCCAATAGTAATTTCTAAGCCATTTATATATTGTTTTCTTGTCATATTTGTCCTTAAAGGCTATATTTGCAATATAGAAAATCTTTTTAGGTTCAAAGCTTAATCTCATCATATTGTACAAGAAGAAATCGTGAAGTTCGTAAGGACCAACCACATCTTCTGTAATCTGTGCAATATTTCCGTTTTCATCTGGAGGAAGTAACTCAGGAGAAACAGGAGTGTCTAAAATATCATAAAGTATTTCTTTTAAGTTGCTGTCAGAAGTTGTGTCAGCAAAATATTTAATAAGGTACTTTATAAGAGTTTTAGGTATAGAGTTATTTACACCGTACATACTCATATGGTCGCCGTTATAGGTAGCCCAACCTAAGGCTAATTCACTTAAATCCCCTGTACCAACTACAAAACCTCTATATTTTGATGCCATATCCATAAGAATTTGAGTTCTTTCTCTGGCTTGAGAGTTTTCGTATGTTAAATCCTTTACACTTTCATCGTGACCAATATCAGAGAAATGCTGTTTAACGGCTTTTTTGATATTAACTTCTATTAAAGTAGCACCTAATGCTTTTGTAAGTTCTACAGCATTGTTATATGTTCTGTCAGTTGTACCAAAGCAAGGCATTGTAACACATATTATGCCTTTTTTGTCTAAACCTGCAAGTTCAAAGGCTTTATTTGCCACAATAAGAGCTTGTGTGGAGTCAAGGCCACCACTTATACCAATAACAACATTCTTAGTACCAATATGTTCAATTCTCTTTTTTAAGCCTAAAGCCTGAATATTGAGAATTTCATCACAACGCTTATCTCTGACTTGTAAATCACTTGGTACAAATGGGTGTGGGTCAAAAAATCTATTAACTTCCCCATTATTTTCTTCAAATTCAAAATTAACATAGGTATAACCAGTTGTGTTAAGTCTGAAAGATGTATTTTTCTGTCTTTCAGAGGCTATTTTAAATATGTCAATATCTCCATATACTATACCATTTTCAAATCTCTTGGCAGTTGCAAGCACAGTACCATTTTCACAAATAATATTGTGACCAGAGAAAACTACATCAGTTGTAGACTCTCCATAACCAGCACAAGTATAAATATATGAAGAAATAGTTTTAGCAGATTGACTGCTTACAAGAGAAAGTCTGTATCTGTCTTTTCCTGTAATTTCATTTCCGGCTGACGGATTTGCAATAATAGTTGCACCTGCAAGACTGTGATTAGAAGATGGAGGAATAACACTCCATAAATCTTCACAAATTTCAACAGCCAATGAAAATTCAGGTATATTTTCAGCCTGTACAATAATTTTTGTACCGAAAGGCACAGTATCCCCTAAAATATCTACATAAACTGTTTCATTAAGTGCTTCCTCAAACCATCTTTTTTCATAAAATTCGTTATAATTAGGTAAAAAGCTTTTTGATATAAGAGCGAGAATGTGTCCTTTATACAATACAGCACCACAGTTATATAACTTGCCTTTATATTGGTATGGCATACCTAAAACAATTAATGTATTAATGTTTTTTGTTTCACATTTAATCTTATCTAATGCTTTCATTGATGAAGAAATAAGAGTTCTTTGACCAAATAAATCTCCACAAGTATAACCAGTAATTACAAGTTCAGGAAAAACTATTATTTCAGTATTGTTTTCGTATGCTGTTTTAATGTTTTTTATAATATTATCAGCATTAAAATCGCAATCACAAACCTTTATATCAGGTGTGGCAGCAGCAGTTCTTATAAAACCGTATTTCATAAAAGACGACCTCCATATAATAATTATTTTTATTGTATACCATTTTTCAAAAAAAAGCCATAAAAATTTATAAAATTTACTGAAAAAATACATTGGCTATTTTTTACATAAATTAGTTTTTTTGATTGTAAAATTTGTTGATTTTTTTAGATAGGTTTGCTATAATGTAATTAAGTAATTACAAGGTGTAACTTTTATTGCTTGTAATTTTTTCATTTATTATGCGATTTCTATTTGTTGAATATTGCTTTTGCTTGTGATATGATTGACTTATGGATATTGAATGGAGGGATGTATTTATGAAGAGAAACGAGATGATGGCCATGCTTCTTGCAGGTGGTCAGGGTAGTAGACTTGGTATTCTTACTATGGACAAGGCTAAGCCGGCGGTTGCTTTTGGGGGCAAGTATAGAATTATTGACTTCCCAATGAGTAATTGCGTAAACTCTGGTGTTGATACAGTTGGTGTACTTACACAGTATCAGCCATTGACATTAAATGCACATATTGGTATTGGTGTGCCTTGGGACTTAGATAGAGTAAATGGTGGTGTTTCAATACTTGCACCACATATGAGAGAGGGCGAAATAGGTTCTTGGTATTCTGGTACAGCTAATGCTATTTATCAGAATATTGACTATATTGACTCTTGTAATCCAGAATATGTGCTTATACTTTCAGGCGACCATATTTATAAAATGGATTATTCAGCAATGCTTAAATATCATAAGGAAAATAATGCTGATGCAACTATTGCAGTATTAGAAGTACCTATGGAAGATGCTAGTCGTTTTGGTATTATGAATGCCGATGAAAATGACAAGATTTATGAATTTGAAGAAAAGCCTGAACATCCAAAGAGTAATCTTGCTAGTATGGGTATTTACATATTCACTTGGTCAAATTTAAGAAAGGCTCTTATTGAAGATGAAAAAATTCATCCGGATAGTGACTTTGGTAAGCACATTATTCCAAAGATGCTTGGAGAGGGTCAGAGCCTTTATGCTTACAGATTTAAGGACTACTGGAAAGATGTAGGTACTATTGAATCTTATTGGGCTGCAAATATGGAACTTATCAAGACTTTACCTGAATTTAATCTCTATGAAGATTTTTGGAAGATTTATACTAAGAGTGATTATCAGCCACCACAGTATACAGGGGAAAATGCTTCTATAAAGACTTCTATAGTTTCAGAGGGTGCTCAGATTTATGGTTCTATTGAACATTGTGTAATAAGTAAAAATGTAACTATTGAAGAGGGTGCGGTAGTTAAAGATTCAATAATTATGGAAGGCTGTGTAATCGGCAAGAATGCTGTACTTGACAGAGTAATTGTTGACCAGAATACAGTAATTGGCGATAATGTAAAGATGGGTCTTTGGGATAACATTCCTAATGAACAGAAACCTAAGATTTACAACACAGGTATTACAGTAATTGGTAGTGATACTGTTGTCCCTGATAATATTGAAATAGGTAAGAATTGTGTTGTTTATGGAAAGACTACTGCTGAAGATTATAGCGAATCTAAACTTCCAAGTGGTCAGTCAGTTATTATTGAGGGGGCGATGTAATGAGAGCCATAGGTATTATTTTAGCAGGTGGAAATAGTGAAAGATTAAAGGACCTCTGTAAGGTAAGAGCTATTGCAGCAATGCCAGTTGTTAGTTCTTATAGAGCCATTGATTTTTCTTTAAGTAATATGTCTAATTCTGGTATTAAGAAAGTAGCTGTTATTACACAGTTCAATTCTCGTAGCCTTCAGGACCATCTTTCATCAGCAAAGTGGTGGGAATTAGATAGAAAAGAGGGTGGTCTTTACATATTCACACCTTTCTTATCAAGTGATAATAATTTCTGGTTTAGAGGTATTGCTGACTCAATTTATCAGAACATTAGCTATTTAAAGAGAAGTCACGAACCTTATGTTGTAATTTGTTCTGGCGAGGCTGTTTATAAAATGGATTATTCAGAAGTTTTACAGTACCATATTGATAAAGCTGCTGACTTAACAATAGTCTATAAGAATGTATCTCGTACAAATAAAGATGTACACGATTATGGTGTTATGACATTTGGCGAAAATAACAAACTTGAAACCTTTGAAGAAAAGCCAATAGATGCTAAGAGTTCTAATATCTCATTAGGTATATATGTAATAAAGAGAACTCTCCTTATTAAGCTTTTGGAAAATGCCATTCCAAAGGGATATTATGACTTTGTAAAGGATATTATCTTGAGAAATAAGGATAAGATTGATATTTATGGTTATGAATTTGACGGTTATTGGAACACTCTTAATTCTGTAAATTCCTATATGGAAACAAATATGGATTTCTTAAACAAAGATGTTCGTAAAATTCTTACTCAAGAACCATTTATTGCATCAAAGCCTAGTGATGACCCTCCAGCAAAGTATAACCCAACAGCAGAAGTTACAAATACTCTTGTAGGTACAGGCTCTATTATTGACGGTAATGTAAAGAATTCTGTACTTTTCAGAAAGGTATTTGTAGGCGAGGGTGCAACTGTTGAAAACTCTGTAATTATGAAGAGTTCCTATATTGGTAAGGGTTGCGTAATCAAAAATGCAATTATTGATAAGGAAGTTGTTATCAGTGATAATAAAGAGGTTATAGGTACAGAGGAAGAACCTATCGTTATAGGTAAAGGACAGGTTATATAAAATAATATGTGGAATTTGATATGTTGGATGATATTGGGTGCTTTTGCCGGTGGATTTGCCAACAAAATAATGAATAATGGTAATAGAGGCTGTTTAACTAATATTGTAATAGGTGTTGCTGGTAGTTTAATAGGTGGCTGGTTAGGTTCGCTTATTGGATTTACAGCACATTCGCCTTTTAGCATTAAAGGCTGTTTTATTGCAGTTGTTGGTGCTTGTTTCTTAATTATTATATCCCGAATTATAACTAAATAAATTAAAGCCACTACAATATTTTGTAGTGGCTTTTAATAATGAATCGGGAAGATTGACCCGATGGCTTGCTTGCAAGCCACAAATTAATGAAATTAATTTGTTCTGACAAATGAATCGGGAAGATAAACCCGATGGCTTGCTTACTGAAACATTTTTTTATGTTTTTTTCTATACCAGAAATAGTAAGAGTATTCTACTACTAACATAGCAATCCAACCAATACCAGAAGCAAATGCTATACCTTCAATACCCATTGATGGAGAAAGTATAAATGTGAATATTACTCTTATTGTAATTTGCATAGATGTGCTGATAAATGTAATAGACATATTACCTAAACCTCTGAAATATCCCTGAAGTCCATTTGTAAGACCAGATAGACAATAGAGGAACGCCATTACAGAAAGGTATTTAACACCTTCAGTAATCATCTGGTGGTCACTTTCTGAACCAAACAATGACATAAGGTCTGTTTTAAATAATGTAATTATTGTACATATAAATATCCAGTATATTATTTCTATTACAAGACCTTTAGGCAAAGCAAGTTTAACTCGTTTTTTCTCTTTTGCACCTCTGTTTTGTGCTGTAAATGTCATCATAGAATGGGAAATACTTTGTTCCGGAATAAGGGCAAAGTTTTCTATTTTACTGGCAGCATTAAAGGCAGCAATTACAGAAACACCATGGTAGTTTACGGCACTTTGTATAAATAGTTTACCAAAAGGTTGACAGCATTGTTGAAGTGCTGTAATAGAACCTAAACTAAATGTTCTATTTATCAATCTTCGGTTAAACTTAAAGTGCTTTCGTTCTACATGGAGCATAGGTACTTTTCTGAATACATATACCATACACAGAACAGCAGAAATACCTTCGGCAAAAACTGTTGCAAGACCTGCACCGACAACACCCATATCAAATATTTTTATGAATATGTAATCAAGACAGCCATTTAAAACAGATGAAATAGCTAAAAAATTTATAGGTGTTTTGGAATCTCCTATACTCCTTAAACCGGCAGAATAGATATTGTAAAGACAGGTAAAAGGTGCACCAATAAAGACAAGCTTTAAATAACTGTTGGCGTCAGCCATTATTTCTGGTGGGGTCTGTATTAGTTTCAAAATAGTATTTGAAAGTAAAAGACCTAAAATTACAATAATAGCAGTAATGCCCATACCAATAGAAATAGTAGTTGCAAATTCGTTTTTAATGTCTTCATATATTTTAGCACCGAAAAATTCGCTCATAAGCACAGACGCACCAATGCAAATACCACTTATACCAAGTATAAGCATATTTACAATAGGGTCAGATGTACCAACGGCGGCTAAGGCTTTTGTTCCAGCAAATTTACCTACTATAATTGAGTCTACAGCGTTGTAAGTAAGCTGAAAAATATTACCTAGTATTATAGGAATTGAAAATTGGACAATATGATTATATATATTGCCTTTGGTCATATCTCTAATCATAAATAATTACTCCTTTGTAATGTATTTGATTATAGAATGTAAAATAAATTTTGTCAACAGAGGAAATAGTATGGAAAAAAGAACTATCAGAACAGGAAATATTGAAATAACATATGTTTTGACACGAAAAAAAGTAAAGAATATTAATATGAGAGTAAAAGCTGATGGAAATGTATATGTGTCGGCTAGTAACAGAGTTTCTGTAGATTATATAGACGGTTTTGTTGCATCTAAGGCTAAGTTTATAATGAAAGCCATAGTAAAAATGCAGTTAAAGCAAAATAAACCTCTTTCATATAATGACGGAGAAAAATGCAAGGTTTGGGGCAACCAATGTCAGCTTAAAATAGTTGAAGATAGTAGGGAAAGAGTAGAATATACAGACTTTGTTGTAACTGTATTTGTTAAAAATATAGAAGATAAATCGAAAGTAGAAAAGTTGTATATAAAATGGCAAAAAGAACAAGTGGAGAAGTTGGCACAGGATATTTCAAAGAGGGTATATCCAATATATAAGAAATTTACAACTTTTCCTAATATGAAAATCAGGCTTATGAAAAGCCTTTGGGGTTCTTGCAACAGGAGAACAAATACTATTACTTTAAATTTAAGGCTTTTTGAATATAATCCAAAGTGTTTGTTGTATGTTTTGATACATGAATATACACATTATATACACCCAAACCATTCAAAAGAGTTTCATAAGGCTGTTGAAAGTGTAATGCCAGATTGGAAAGAATACGACAATATGCTTAAACAAAAATAATTATTAATTATAATAGAAAGGATTTAAATATATGTCTATAAATACGACGAAAATATGTGATGATTTAGAAATAGCAGATGAAGGAACTACAGTAATAGCTTATAATAAAAATAATGAAAAGGTAATAGTTCCTTATGGTGTTTTAGAGTGGAGAAATGAATATGATGACGGGGACGATTGGGACCTTCCATTGTTTTTAAAACTTTCAGAAATCAGTAGTCAGCTTATAGCTAAAGGATACAAGCCAACTTTTTTTGTTTGGTGGGATATGGGATTGTCTGGAAAAATATATGCCTATACAAATGAAGAAGATAACCCTCAATGGAAAGAATACGGTGAAACAATAGGATACGCATAAAATAAAAAAGGTTTTACACCATAGAAAGATGTAAAACTTTTTTTGATAGTGAATCGGAAAGATAAATCCGATGGCTTGATTGTCAAGCCACAAATTAACAAAGTTAATTTGTTCTGAATAGTGAATCGGAAAGATAAATCCGATGGCTTGCTTGTCAAGCCACAAATTAACAAAGTTAATTTGTTCTGAATATTAGTTGTCGCCACAAAGTTTTCTTGTGACAGTAATCATATATCTACCGTTAATTTTTGAAACAAAACTATCAAGGTGCTTTGTTTCAAGGAAAGTATCAAGCCATGGAATAGACTTAGATGCTCTAATGTTAAGAGTAGAAAATCTATCTTTACTAATAAAAGGCAATAATACCTCTTTAGCAGTTACGCCAGGATAGTCCTTTTGTAAAGATATAAGGTCAAGGAAATACTGACCCTGACTATCAACGGCTGTAGGGTTTGCTGGAACTTTAAATTCGCCATCAACTTTTATTTCTTTTTTACCAGAAATGTATTGACTTTCAATTTTCTTTAATAGTCCCTTTCCAAAATTATGGGCAGTAGCAACAGCTACATTATTTTTAAGAAATTCGTTGTAGTATAAATCACCAAAAGATTTAGCTACAATAACATCTATATTACCTAACTGCTTGAGTAGTTCCTTAGCATATAACTCAGGTTGGTCAATAGATGAGAAAACAACTTCGCTGAGAGTAAATCTGTCTACGGCCTTCCATTTATTATTAATTTTGGAATAAACAGAGACAAACCTTCCGCTAGTTACATCGCTAAGCATATTTGTTGCATCGAAAAATGCTGCAATTCTTGTATTCATTTAAGAACACCTCCAATAAAAACAATAGTGACTTAAACCATTTGGTTCTCCAATTTATCCACGAATATAATGGTATCATAATGAAAAATAAAAATCAATAAAAAATTGACAACTTTTTCACATAGTGATAAATTTCGTGTAAATTGAATAGTTTTGACACGAATTTCCAATAAAATACAGACTTTTTTCATTATCATATTTTTTGTAATGATAATTATTATACAAATTTATCACCTATTTTTTGTTTAATATAATGGCATAAAAGTAGATATTAACAAAATTGTAAGGTATAAAATTCGATTAAAACATTGAATTAAATAGGATTTTACAGTATACTAATACAGGTTTGTAGTTAAATAGTCCGGAGGTTGAAAATGAAAAATGCAGACAAATTAAAAATTGTTACGACAATAATAGGAATATTGTTGTTTATATACGGATTGTCATTTATATTCGTTTTTAATCAAGGGACTTTCGTTATATTGTTTTTAGCAGTTGTGCTTTTGCTTTGGACGAGAGTAAAAAGTGTTCCGGCTACTAGATTTTTTAAATTCTTGTTGGTTCTTGGATACATATTCTTTGGTGCGATTATGGTTTTCATAGCAGTTGCAGGTACTTGTGACAAAGCATCGGGGGATGAAGACGCAGTTATTGTATTAGGTTGCAAGGTTAATGAAAGTGGAGTGTCTAATTCTTTAAAGGCAAGACTTGATACTACTTTGGAATATCATAGCATTAATCCAAAAGCAAAAATAATTGTTACTGGAGGACAGGGCAGTAATGAGCCAATGACAGAGGCAGAGGCTATGAAAAGATATTTAGTTGCCAATGGTGTTCCAGAAAATATTATTTATAAGGAAGATAAGTCTACATCTACAAATGAAAATTTTGCAAATTCTAAAAAGATATTGGAAAATTTGTTTGATGATGACTATACAGCTTGTATTATAACTAACTCTTTCCATGCCTATAGGTCAAGGGGATTGGCTAAGTTAAATGGTATGAACTTGACAACATATAATGCACCTACACCTTATATATCTATGCCAGTAGATTATTGTAGAGAGGTGTTAGCTGTAATTAAGTTATGGCTTTTTAAATACTAAGGAGTGAAGAATATGGCAGCTTATGAGGGGTTTGCACAGGTATATGACCGTTTTATGGACAATGTACCTTATGCCCAATGGACAGAATATTTACAGGAGATTTTTGAAAAACATAACTTGCCACATAATACAGGTGTAATATGTGATTTGGGTTGTGGAACTGGCAATATGACAATACCTCTTGCTAAAATAGGTTATGATATGATAGGTATTGATTTGTCAGAGCAAATGCTTGCTATAGCGTCTGAAAAGACTATAGAGGAGGATTTGAACATACTGTATCTTAATCAGGATATGAGAGAGTTTGAGCTGATTGGCAAAGTAGATGCTATTGTTTCACTTTGTGATAGCTTAAATTATATTACAGAAAAGGCTGACCTTTTAGAGGTGTTCAAAAGGGTACACGATTATCTTGAAAAAGACGGTTTATTTATATTTGATATAAATACAATTTATAAATTTCAAAACATATTAAGCGACAACAGCTTTTGTGAAACTACTGAAAATTCAGCATATACTTGGGAAAATTACTATGACGAAGAAGAAAGAATAAATGAATTTTATACTAACTTTTTTGTTGAAAATAGTGACGGTCTTTATGAAAGATATGAGGAGTTTCACTATGAGAAAGGCTATACTATAGAGGAAATAAAGGAACTTTTGGGTATGGCTGGTCTTGAATTTGAGGCTGTTTATGATGAATTAACATTTGAAGAACCAAAGGAAGAAAGTCAAAAGGTTTTCTTTGTAGCGAAAGTTAAATAGGAGGAATAAAAATGGATTATATTTTAAGAGCAAGTGCAGGAGATGGAGCAGTAAGAATTTTTGTTGCAAATACTCACGATACAGTACAAAAAGCATTTGAAATTCACAAGACTTCACCAGTAATGTCAGCTGCTTTAGGTAGAGCATTAACAGGTGTAGCTATTATGGGTTCTATGCTTAAAAATGATAAGGATTTAGTTACAATTACTATTAAGGGCGACGGCCCAGGTAAGGGTCTTACAGTAACTTCAAATTCAAAGTCACAGGTAAAGGGCTATGTTTACAACCCTATTGTTGATATACCTTTAAAGCCAAATGGTAAACTTGATGTTCAGGAAGCACTTGGCTTTGGTGACCTTACAGTAATTAAGGATATTGGTATGAAAGAACCTTATGTAGGTACAATACCTCTTATTTCAGGCGAAATTGCAGAAGATTTAACATATTATTTTGCTAAGTCAGAACAGATTCCTTCAGCTGTTGCTTTAGGCGTACTTGTAGACAGAGATTATTCTATAAAGCAGTCTGGTGGTTTTATTATTCAGATGATGCCAGATGCTCCAGAAGAAATTATATCTGCTATTGAAGAAAAGTTAAAGGTAATTGAACCTTTAACAACTATGCTTGATAAGGGTATGACACAAGAAGATATTTTAAACGAACTTGTAGGTGACTTTGACCCACATATTTTAGACAAAATTCCTGTAGAGTATTACTGTAATTGTTCTAAGGAAAGAGTTGAAAAAGCACTTATTTCTATAGGTAAAGATGAAATTCAGGATATTATAGAAAATGAGGGAAGTACAAGCCTTCATTGTCATTTCTGTAATAAAGATTATGAATTTTCAAAAGAAGAACTTGAAGAGTTATTAAAGAGAATTTAATTATAAACAAAGGCGAGGGTGTAAAAACTCTCGCCTTTGTTTATATTGAATCGGAAAGATAAATCCGATGGCTTGATTGTCAAGCTACAAATTAAGGTCGTTAATTTGTTCTGAATATTTTAAAATTTATATATATTTCATAGCCTGTGACATCATACATACACCTTTTGCACCATTTTCATAGCAATATTTAGAATTATCTTCATTTATACCACCTAAAGCAAACACAGGTATATTTACATTGTCACATATATTTTTTAAGAAATCTAAACCTCTGGGTTCTAAGCCTTTTTTGCAGTCTGTAGCAAAGATATGACTTGCTGTAATATAGGTTGCACCTAGTTTTTCTGCTATTTTAGCATCTTCAAGGCTATGAGTAGAAGCACCTATAATATTAAAGTGTTTTAATTTTTCAGCATCTTTTCCCAAATCTGTCATAGAGAAATGAATATTTTTACAATCAAGCTCTATAGCTACATCAGTAAAATGATGTAGAATTAAAGTTTTTTTGCAAATTTTCATTGCTTTTTTTGCAAGAGAAAAATATTCCTGTTGTGTTAAATCCTTTTCCCTTAATATGACATAATCAAAATCTGAATGATTTAGTATTTCTAATTGTTCTAAAAGATTATTGCATAATTTGCGATTAGTTATAGCTATTTTACACATAAATGTAATCACTCATTACAGGCTGTAAACCTTGTTCTTTAATAGCATTGAAAACTTCTTCAACACTTCTGCCATCAGAAATTTCAAACTGTTCATCGCCTTTTTCTTCGCCGGTATGACCACCAATACCTACGTTTACACCAGCAGAAATCTTTGTTGCAGCAATTTTAATTACGTTATTTCTAAATCTTTCACATTCTCTAGTAGAAATTGTAATACTAGCAAAAGGAAGAAGAAGTCTATAAGCACAAATTACCTGCAAAAGCTGAGGTTCGTGTACGTCTTTAGGATTAATTTTATCATTGTTTATAATAGGTCTTAATCTTGGACAAGACATAGCAATTTCAGCCTTTGGATATTTACGCTGTAATAAATATGCGTGGTAACCACAGGCAAAAGCATCTTTTCTAAAGTCATCAAGACCAAGTAATGCAGCAAAGCCTACACCTCTCATACCACCCATTAATGCTCTTTCCTGAGTATTAAATCTGTAAGGCCAAATTCTCTTGTTACCAGCAAGGTGGAGAGTTTCATATTTGTCAGAGTTGTAAGTTTCCTGGAAAACAGTAACATAATCTACGCCACATTCATGAAGATATGCGTACTGGTCAGAGTTTACTGGATAAATTTCAAGACCAACCATTCTGAAATACTTCTTAGCTATTTTACAAGCCTCGCCAATGTACTCTACGCTAGACATTTTTTCACTTTCGCCAGTAAGAATAAGTATTTCTTCAAGACCAGTTTCAGAAATAGCCTGCATTTCTTTTTCTATTTCTTCCATATTTAACTTTGCTCTATGTATTTTGTTATGGCAGTTGAAACCACAGTAAATACAGTAGTTATCGCAATAATTGGCAATATACAAAGGTGTAAACATATAAATTGAATTACCAAAATGCTTTCTAGTTTCTACCTGTGCCTTTTGAGCAATCTGTTCCAAAAGAGGGAGGGCAGCAGGGGAAAGGAGAGCTTTAAAATCTTCTGGAGTAATATTGTCGTGCTTTAAAGCCTCAAGTACATCATTTGCTGTATACTTGTTTGGGTCATAGTTTTCCATTTCTGAAATAACCTTGTCCTGAATTTCAGAACCTATATTTTCCATTTGAGGAAGGTACTTCATATGGTCAATTCTTTCTTCACTCATTGTTAAATGTCCTCCTTAGTCCTGTAAAAATCCTGTTAATGGTGATGATGCAACAGCACCTTTTTCGATTACTCTACCAAGTTTAGCAAGGTATGCTGTTCTACCAGCTTCAATAGCCTTTTTGAAAGCCTCAGCCATAGCTGGAACATTACCGGCAGTTGCAATAGCTGTGTTTGCCATAACGGCAGCAGCACCCATTTCCATAGCCTCGCAAGCCTGAGATGGCTTACCAATACCAGCATCTACAATAATAGGAAGTTCAATTTCATCAATTAAAATCTGTATAAATTCTTTTGTGCAAAGACCTTTGTTTGAACCAATAGGAGCAGCTAAAGGCATAACAGCAGCAGCACCGGCATTTACTAAATCTCTGGCAGTATTAATATCTGGGTACATATAAGGCATTACTACAAAACCTTCTTTTGCAAGAATTTCAGTTGCTTTTAAAGTTTCATAATTATCTGGAAGAAGATACTTACTATCTCTCATAATTTCAATTTTTACAAAATCGCCATAGCCAACTTCTCTTGAAAGTCTTGCAATTCTTACAGCCTCGTCAGCATTTCTTGCACCAGATGTATTAGGTAAAAGTGTAACATTCTTTGGAATGAAATCCATAATATTATCTACATTACCAGCCTGTGCACGCCTTAAAGCAAGTGTAATAATTTCAGCACCAGCATTTTCAACGGCTGCCTTAATTAAGTCAAGAGAATATTTTCCTGAACCTAATATAAATCTTGAATTAAATTCGTGACCACCTATAATTAATTTATCGTTTTCCATTTTTTTATCTCCTTTATACTTCATCTATACCTAGTAACAATCTCAATATTGTATTTGCTTGATGCATAGCACATATGCCTACACGAGGAGCCATAAGTCCTCTGCCAATTTCAGCTGGGGTTACACCATCGCCACAAATATAAAATCTATTGTTAATTTTTTTGGTCTTTATTGTATTACTGCTTTCATATCCGGCCATACCAGAGCCAGAAACAACAGTTACATTTTTAGTTTCTGTCAATAATGTATTTATGAGCATAGCTTTGTATTCAGCCTTATCAAATGCCTCACATACAATGTTGTAGTCCTTAAATAGTTCAACGGCATTATCTTCCGTTACTTTTGTGTTTTCATATGTAATTTTTACAAAAGGGTTTACTTCTTCAACTTGTTCCTTTAATGCCTCTGTTTTGTATTTGCCCAAATCCTTAATTCTATAATTTTGTCTGTTAAGATTACTAGGTTCAACAATATCAAAATCTACAATGTGGATATGACCTACACCACTTCTGGCAAGTGCCATAACAATATTAGAACCTAAACCACCTAGACCGGCAACGGCAACAGTACTTTGCTTTAATTTATCATATACCTTTGGGGTATGTCTTGCTGAAATTAAAGCCTCTAATTCGTCAAGGGGAGGGAGTACACCTTTTTGTATAAGGCTGATGTTACAATTTTCTGAAAGCTCTAAATTTTCATTAGTTTGAAAGCCTTCAAAGATTACAACACAGTTATTGCTTTTTGTTTCAGAAATAAGCTCTGAAACATTCTTGGAATTGGTTTCATAATTTTTGCCATTTAGCTTTATTAACATATCAGCCTCCACCCATAAAGCATACTATTTCTAAAACATCATTGTCTTTTAAAACTGTTGTGTCATAAGCCTTTTTGGAAAGAATTTCATTATTCAATTCCACAGCAAGGGCAGATTGCTTGTAATCAGCAGATTTAATATATTCAGAAACAGTTTTACCAATGTATGAACTTTCGTCTTTTCCGTTTATTTTAAGCATAAAGAACCTCCTTTCGGACACAAAAAAGGGCACACAAAAAACTACACCCGTGGTGGTGTACCCCTTCGTGTGACCCTAGTCATACTCTGTAATATATATTAACAAAAAAATGATATTAAGTCAAGTAAATTTATTGATTTTTTTGTCGAACTTGTACTTGATATTTAGCTCAAAATAGATTACTATATAATATATATTCATTGAAAATATTAGAGGTGTTGTGGATGAAAGTTTTGGTTACTGGCGGTATAGGGTATTTAGGCCGCAATATTTGTTATGCCTTATCGGATTGTGGAATTGAGGCAGTAGTTATTGACCATGTAGATGATGCTGACAAGTATACTTTGCCTGGTTGTCATTTTTATAAGGCTGATATTACAGATAAGGAAAGTATTTCAAAGATTTTAGATGAACATCCGGATATAGATTTTGTAATTCACAATGCAATGGTTTCTGCAGTTGCAAAATCAGTTAATCATCCATATGATTTTTATTATCAGAATGTTGTAACATCTATGGAACTTTTCCATTTATTAAAAAATAGAGGTATTAAAAATATTATATATGCTTCAACGGCTTCAATATATGATGATGCACCTGGCTATGTTGTTACAGAAAGGTCACCATTAAAGCCTAGAAGTCCTTTTGGCAGAAGTAAGTATATTACTGAAATGATTTTGAAGGATTTTTGTAATGCCTATGGTATGCGTTGCATTACTTTAAGATATTTTAATCCTATTGGTGCAGACCCACAGACTAGACATGAACTTCCTCACAAAGCCGGTTCAAATATATTAGAAAAGCTTGTGAAAATTCTTAAATATGAAGAACGCCAGTTTGTTATTTCTGGCGATGATTGGGATACTCGTGACGGTACTTGTATAAGAGATTATATTCATGTAAGAGATTTGGCTATGGCTAACTGTAAGGCTGTTCTTAATTTTGATAAGGCTTTTGAAAGAGCTGGAAAAGATTATACAAATTATCTTTCATTAAATATAGGCTCAGGCGTTGATGTAACAGTAAAGGAATTTATAATTGCTTTTGAAAATGTTACACAGGAAAAAATCAACACAGTTATGGGTAAACGCCGCGAGGGCGATATAGGTGGTTCATATGCCAATATTCAGCTTGCGAAACGCACTATAGATTGGAAACCAGAATATTCCATTGAAGATGCAATATTTGATGTTTTAAAATACTATGAATTATAATTATCTCACATCGGAGGAATTATGCAAAGACATCGTAATTATTATGATAGGGGTGTAAGTGGAAGTAATAGGGTATATGTACTGCTTCTTATTCTGATAGGTATTTTGACAGCAGCCTTTTTCATTGGTGGTTATCGTAGGGCAAATGGTAATATTGATGAATATGGAAATGAAATCACAGAGGGAACTTCCTCTGAAAATGTGTCAGCAGAGGGCACTACTGTTGATACATCAAATGTAGAGGCTGTTGCTGAAAAATTCTATAACAATTCTGTGTTTGTTGGGGATTCTATTATGGCTGGATTTGCCGGCTATGCTTCATCTAGTGAAGCTCCAGAATTTTTGAAGAAAGCTGTATTTCTTGCTTCTGTTAGTTACGGTGTAGGCGATGCTTTAAAGCCAGCTGGAAGTGGTGTGGTTCATCCTATGTATAAAGGTGTATCTCAACCTGTAACTACATCTATAGCAGAAATTAAGCCGGAAAGAGTATTCGTTAATCTTGGCATTAATGAGTTAAATGGTGTATCAGCTGAAAAAGTTGGTAAAAAGTACGGACAGCTTATAGAAAAAATAAAAGAGGCATCTCCAAATAGTAAAATTTATGTTATAAGCCTTACTTATATTGTAAATGGTAAGGAAAAAGAACATTTTACTAATGCAGGAATTAAGGTCTATAATCAATATTTGGAAAGTCATTGTAAGGAGTGGGGTGCTACTTACCTTGACCTTGCTAGTAAAATGACTAAAGACGGAAATTCATTGCCGGCAGAATATTCTAGTGACGGTTATGTTCATCACAACAAGGCTGGTTATGCCCTATGGGTACAGTTCCTTAAAGATACAGCTGTTAAATATATTAATCAATAAAATAAAGGAAAATAATCAAGGGAGGATTTATCGTGAAAAAATTATTTGCGATATTAGTTTGTGGTTTGATGATTACTGTTTCTGGCTGTGGCAGTAATAAAAGTGATAATGAAACAACACAAAGCAGTCAAAATGTAGAGTCAAAGTCTGTAAAGGATATATATGCTTCTGTTTCAACAATGGCAGAGGGAAAACTTACAGAACTTGACCCACAGTATCTTTCTAATTATTATGGAATAGATACAGCAGATTTAGACGAGTATGTTTTTGCTCAAAGTGATACACCAGAGTCTTCAGCAGAAACTATTATTATTATAAAGTCAGCAGATACTTCAAAATTTGATAGTTATAAAACAAGTTTTGAAAATTATAAAAAGCAAAAAAGTCAAGAACTTACAAACTATAATCTCCCAGACCAGGCTAAGTTAGTAGACAAAAGCAAGGTTGTTGAAAAGGGAAATTACTTGTACCTTGTAATTTCTAAAAACGCAGACGAAATTATTGACACAATAGAAAAGAATATTTAATTCGGAGGACAATATGGTATTCAGTAGTTTGGAATTTTTGTTTTTCTTTCTTCCCATAGTCCTTTTGCTATATTATGTTGTGCCATATAAAATTAAGAATATTGTACTGCTTGTGGCTTCTCTCATATTTTATGCTTGGGGGGAGCCAGTTTATGTGTTTTTGATGATTTTTTCATCATTAATGGGCTTTATTTTTGGAAAAGCAATAGACAAAAGCAGTTCTGAAACAGGCAAAAAGATATTGTTATTTTTGTCTGTTTTTGTGAATATAGCAATTCTGGGCTTCTTTAAATACGCAGATTTTGCTATATCAATAATCAATCAATGCTTAGGCACTTCCATAAATGAACTTGAGTTAAGTTTACCAATAGGTATAAGTTTCTTTACATTTCAGATTATGAGCTATGTTATTGATGTATATAGAGGTACAGCTCATGTCCAAAATAATCCCCTTACACTTATGACATATGTTTCAATGTTCCCTCAGCTTATTGCTGGACCTATAGTTAGATATGAAACAGTAGAAAGAGAATTAAAAACTAGAACAATAAATTATGAAGGCTTTAAAAAAGGCACTATAAGATTTTTAATAGGTCTTTTTAAGAAAGTTCTTATTGCAAATAATATTGGTCAGCTTTGGGATTATATTAATAATTCAAATTTTGAAGAAATTTCTGTTAGTACAGCTTGGCTTGGTGCTGTGGCTTTTTCAATTCAGCTCTATTTTGATTTTAGTGGCTATGGCGATATGGCTATAGGTATGGGTAAAATGCTTGGTTTTAACTTTAATGAAAACTTTAATTATCCATACATTTCAAAGTCTATTACTGAATTTTGGCGTAGATGGCATATTTCACTTTCTACTTGGTTCAGAGATTATGTCTATATACCATTAGGAGGTAACAGATGTTCCCGTTTAAGGCATATTTTCAATATTCTTGTAGTATGGACACTTACAGGGCTTTGGCATGGTGCATCATGGAATTTTGTTTTTTGGGGTGCTTATTATGGTGTGTTACTTGTTCTCGAAAAGTATGTTTGGGGTAAGTATTTAGATAAGTTACCTAGAGTATTAAAACATATTTATACTTTATTCATTGTAGTTGTAGGCTTTACAATTTTTACTTTTGACGATTTATCAAAGTTGAAAGATTATTTAGGTGTAATGTTTGGCTTAAATGGTATGCCATTAATGGACAATGATTTTAAATTCTATTGTGTGAATTACGGTATATTATTAATAAGTGCAATTATATTTGCAACACCTATATATCCAAAAGTAAAAGAATATGCAAATTCATCTACCCATAGGACTGCCTATAGTGTGTTTGGTGGAGTTGTTTTTTGTTTCTTATTTATTTTGTGCGTTTCATACTTGGTAAACGCATCTTACAATCCATTTTTGTATTTTAGATTTTGAGGTAAATAATTATGAAATTTGTTCCAGCTTTTACATCTTTAATAGTTATTGTGTTTTTACTAGCTTTTATTGTGTTGCCAAAAAGTTCTTTTTCTGAAATTGAAAATAGAAGTCTGGCAAGTTTTCCAAAGTTAAATTGGGACGATATAAAAGACGGAGATTATATGTCAGATGTAAGTACATATTTATCTGACCATTTTCCTTTAAAAAATACTTTTGTAAACAGTAAAACACAATTTGAGCAACATGTTTTAAAAATGGATTGTATTAATAACATTTACATTGGAAAAGATGGCTATAGAATAGAGCAGTATGAAAAGCCAGAAAATACAGGAAAAATTATAAATACTATAAATAAGTTTAATGAGGCTGTTAAAAATATTAATGTGGATTTAATGCTTGTGCCTACGGCTTATACCATTTATGATGATAAATTGCCATATCACCACAAGGATATTAGTCAGCTTGAAACATTGAATAATATATATTCTTCTGTGTCTACAAGTAATATAGATGTTTATCCTAGTCTTATGCTATATAGAGATAATGAACAGCTTTTCTATAAATTAGACCACCATTGGACTACAGATGGTGCTTATTATGCCTATGTAAAGTATTGTGAACATAAGGGTTTTACTCCTGTTCCAAAGGAAGATTTTAATATACAGGAAGTAACAAATGATTTTAAAGGCACTATTTACTCTAAGCTTAATGACTATTCTCTTGAGGGCGATGTAATAAAAGTATATGGCTATAACAATGATTTAACTGTAAATTATGATAATAAAAAGACTACAAACTCCCTTTATAATATGGACTATGTTGATAAAAAGGATAAGTATTCACTTTTTTTAGATAATTTACATTCATATATTGAGATTACAAATAATAATATTGATACGGATAGAGAATTAGTAATTGCAAAGGATAGTTATGCTAATTCATTTATTCCTTTTTTGGTAAATCATTATAAAAAGATATATGTTTTTGACCCAAGAAGTTATAAAGGGGCAATAAGCGATTTTGTAAATGAACATAGTAATGTAAAAGATGTCCTTATGCTTTACAATATGAATACAATAGACCAAGATACAGGCATAAATGCTATTTATTAATGAGGATAGGGGCAAGATTTCTTGCTCCTATAACTTTAAAAATATTTTTTGTAAAAATATTAAAATTTTTCTTGACATTTGATAGAACCTGTGGTATTATTTAATAGTCGTTTGACGAAAAAGTACATAGGGGTGTAGTTCATCGGTAGAATAAGAGTCTCCAAAACTCCAGAGGAGGGTTCGATTCCTTCCACCCCTGCCATATGCGCGAGTGGCTCAGTGGTAGAGCATCGCCTTGCCAAGGCGAGGGCCGCGGGTTCGAATCCCGTCTCGCGCTCTCAGCTAACCTTTAGGTTAGCTTTTTTTATTTATATAAATTTTGGAGGTTTTGTATATGCAATATGTTCATAAAAATGTTGGCGTCTGTTCAAGAGAAACTATTATAGATATAGATGAAAACCATATTATTCAAAATGTTGAAGTTATTGGTGGCTGTGACGGTAATTTAAAGGGTGTAGCTAGTCTTTTAAAGGGTTTAAAGGCTGAAGATGCTATTTCTCGTTTACAGGGTCTTACTTGCGGATATAAAAATACTTCTTGTCCAGACCAAATTGCAACAGCTTTAACAGAAGCTATTGAAAAAATGGATAAATAATTTTACTGAATTAGGTACACTCTTTACGGTGTACCTTTTTTAGTTGCATCAAAAAATGGTTGCGAAAAATAAAATTGCAACCATTATTTTTTGTTATTTACAATATAATAAGATAATATACCCGTAGCTATACCTAAAATGATACTGGCAAGGACATCTGTAGGAAAATGAACATACAAATATAATCTTGAAAAGCTAATCATACAGGCTAAAATTATAGCAGGAATACCCAGTTTTTTATTGCAACATAGAAGGGCAGTTGCAAAGGCGAAAGAGGCGTATGTATGACCTGATGGATATGAAGAATCCAAAGGCGGATTTATAATCAGGTTGATATAATCTCTGATTTGAAATGGTCGTAGTCTACATACAATATTTTTTATAAATATATTACCAGTAAAAAGCATAATTATAAGAGATAAGCCACAGGTATAGCCGTATTTTCTTGTATTTTTAAATAATAACATAACTATAGTGAATATTATCCAAATTAAGCCAGCATTTCCCAAAGACGATATTTTGGGCATTATATTATCCATAAAATTCCCAGAAAAATATTTTTGAATACTGTCTAAAACTCTAAATTCCCAATCCATAAAAACAACTCCTATTACAATAATTATGTATTTTATTATAAATTTGACAACAATGTCAATACCCTATTGACTTTTATGTTGTAATACCATATTATTAAACATAGTTAAAGAGGTGGTATTAATGAACATATTATTTTTTTTGAAACCTAAAAGTGAGGTTGCCTATGTTACTGGCAATAGTACAATAAGACAAGGTATAGAAAAATTAAAAGCACATAGATATACAGCAATACCCGTTCTTGATGAAGACGGAAGTTATGTTGGAACAGTAAATGAGGGGGATTTCCTTAGATATATTGTTGAGAATAATCAATTTAATTTAAAAGATGAGGAACATAAGTATATTAGGGATATAATAAGATTGGATTGGAACCCATCAGTAAAAATAGACATTACTATGGACGAACTTTTTAAGAGGATAACGAACCAAAATTTTGTGCCAGTTGTAGATGATAGAAATTTGTTTGTAGGTATTATAACCCGAAAAGATGTTATAGAGTATTTCTATAAGAGAGAAATGGCTTTAAATGATTAATGTACAGGAGTATTTATTGGTAAAACAGTAAATACTCTTTTTTTGTTAAAAATATAGGCTTGTAATAATTATTTACTGAAAATCATATTATTTTTTGTCAGCAAAATAAGGAGGGCTAATGTGAAAGCCTATATTGAGCAAAGAGTAGTGGAAGTAGGTAAGTATATAATTGCAAGCAAAGCTACAGTAAGGGAAACGGCAAAAAAGTTTGGTATAAGCAAGTCAACTGTCCATAAAGATTTAACAGAAAGATTAACAAAAATAGACCCAATACTTGCCAAAAAGGCGAGGAGTGTTTTAGATGTAAATAAAATGGAAAGGCATATAAGGGGAGGTATGGCAACGAGAAAAAAGTACACCGGCAAATAATTCAATATAAAAACAGCATAGGCTGTTTTCAACCTATGCTGTAATGTTGTTTAATTATTTAACAACGATATTTACAATTCTGCCAGGAACATAAATTTCCTTAACAATATTGCCTGAAAGTTTATCGCCTAAAGCAGCCTTAGCAGCAGCAAGAACTGCATCCTTGTCAGCATTAGGGTCAACAGAAAGCTGAACCTTAACCTTACCGTTAATCTGAACAGCGATGTTTACAGTTTCTTCTTTAAGTTTGCTTTCATCATATTTTGGCCAACCATGAGTAAATACTGATGTATCATGACCTAAAAGCTGCCACATTTCTTCTGAAATATGAGGAGTAAATGGAGCAAGAAGTAATGTAAGAGTTTCAAGAGAGTCCTTATCAATACCACCAGCAGCCTTAGCAACAGCAATCATCTTGTTAGTATATTCCATAAAACCAGAAACAACTGTGTTAAGAGTAAGTGCTTCAAGACGCTTAGTGATTTCACAAGTAAGCTTGTTCTTTACAAATTCCATTTCAGCTGTTGGCTTTTCAATGAGCTTATCCTTATATTCGTTAACGAACTTCCAAACCTTGTTGAGGTAACGGAATACACCGTCAATACCGTTATCGTCCCATTCAGAATCAAGTTCAGGTGGTCCAATGAAAAGTTCGTACATTCTTAATGAGTCGCAACCGTAGTTTTCAACTGTTTCATCAGGAGAAACTACATTACCCTTGTTCTTACTCATCTTAGCACCATCTTTTGTAATCATACCTTGATTGAACAATCTCTTGAAAGGTTCATCAAAGTCTACAACACCGATGTCATGTAAGAACTTAGTATAGAATCTTGCGTATAATAAGTGAAGAACGGCATGTTCAACACCACCTACATACATATCAACAGGGAGCCACTTCTTTAATGCTTCCTTGCTTGCAAGTTCCTTGTCATTGTGGTTATCACAATATCTGAGGTAGTACCAAGAAGAACCTGCCCACTGAGGCATAGTGTTTGTTTCTCTCTTAGCAGGGCCACCACAGCAAGGACAAGTAGTATTTACCCATTCGTCAATAGCTGCAAGAGGAGATTCGCCAGTATCTGTAGGCTTGTAGCTCTTTACATTTGGAAGAATAACTGGAAGCTGGTCTTCTGGAACAGGAACTGTACCACATTTTTCACAATGAATAAGAGGAATAGGTTCGCCCCAGTATCTCTGACGAGAGAATACCCAGTCACGAAGTTTGAAGTTTACAGTTTTCTTACCGAAGCCTTTTTCTTCCATATAGTCAGGAACTTTCTTCTTAGCATCTTCTGACTTCATACCATTGAACTCATTAGAGTTAATCATAATACCGGGTTCAGTATATGCTTCTGTAAGGTTTTCAACTTCCTTACCGTCTTTGCTGATAACCTGAATAATAGGCAAATCAAACTTTTTAGCAAATTCGAAATCTCTGTCATCGTGAGCTGGTACACACATAATAGCACCAGTACCATAGTCAGCTAAAACATAGTCAGAAACCCAAATAGGGGTCTTAGCACCGTTAAGAGGGTTAATACCGTAGCTACCAGTGAATACACCAGTCTTTTCCTTATCTGTCATACGAGATACATTAGACTTTGTACTTGCTTCATAGCAATACTTGTCCATAGCATCTTTGTATTCAGCAGTTGTAATATCCTTTACAATAGGGTGTTCTGGAGAAAGAACCATAAATGTTGCACCGTATAAAGTATCAGGTCTTGTAGTATAAACCTTAATAGACTTATCTGTACCGTCAACAGGGAAGTCGATTTCAGCACCGTAGCTCTTACCAATCCAATCAGACTGCATCTTCTTAACCTTTTCTGGCCAATCAAGCTTGTCTAAGTCGTTAAGAAGTCTGTCAGCATACTTAGTAATTCTAAGCATCCATTGTCTTAAATTCTTCTTTGTAACTGTAGCACCACATCTGTCACAAACACCGTTAGTAGCTTCTTCGTTTGCAAGAACGGCTTTACAGTTAGGACACCAGTTTAAAGGCATTTCTTTTTCGTATGCAAGTCCATTTTTGAACATCTGAATGAAAATCCACTGAGTCCACTTGTAGTATTCAGGGTCAGTTGTGTTGATTTCCTTATCCCAGTCATAAATAGCTGCAATATCGTTAACCTGTCTTTTAATATTTGAGATACTCTTTTTTGTTGCCTCTGATGGGTGAGTACCTGTCTTGATTGCATAGTTTTCAGCAGGAAGACCGAAAGCATCCCAACCCATTGGATGAAGAAGTTCGTAACCTTCCATTAACTTCTGTCTACTTATTACATCAGAAAGAACATAGCCTCTCCAATGACCAACATGAAGACCGTTGCCTGAAGGATATGGGAACATATCCAAACAATAGTATTTAGGCTTACTGTCATCAGGTGGATTTACGGGATTTTCCTCCCAAATCTTACGCCATTTTTCTTCAATTTCTTTGAAATTATATTTTGTACTCATAAGAATCCTCCATATTAAGTAAATACATATATTTTATACCATATACTTAAAAATTTCAAGTAGTATTGTAGAATTTCTGAATTTTTATACAAAGTATTGCAACAAAAAAGCCGTAAAACCTTTGTTGGATTTACGGCTGAAATTTTATTCTTCCATTAAAATATCAAGTGTTTTTAAAGTGTTTTCTGTATTGTCTACAATAGGCACAAAACTTATATACGGAGTGTCATTTTGGAATAAGTTATATTTTTTTAAAATTTTAGAGTTTTTAAGGTTTATACCATAAGGTTTTAATTCACCTGTTTCAGGGTCTTTTGCATCTAACACAAGTCCTTTTTTTCTAAGTTCATTTACTTTTTCGTCAGATAAATAATCAGTAATAGGTGTTGTATACTCTACCTGTGTAAAGTTTTTTGTGTTTTCAGCATTACTTAAAAGCAAATGAAACTCCAAAGCATAAACATAGGTGTTAAATTTTTGGTTTAAATTTGCTTCAACCATTACATCTGTACTGTCAGAATAAAAATCCTGTAGCTGTACTGATGTATGTTCAGGTAAATTAAGTTCCTTATTTAGGTCGGCTGTCATTTTGTCGGTGTTTAATGCTGACAAAAATTGTCCATATATAGCAACACCACAAAAATTAGTATCAGGAATTCTTATAAACATTGTATATATTAAAGACGATAGGGCTAGTACTGCAAGTATTGTGCCAATGATGTGCAATTTGTAATAGTCCCATATATATTCAAACTTTTTCTTTTTACTTAAATCTTTAAATGTCATTGTTATCCTCTGTTCTAAAATATGTTTTTGTAATTATAGCATAAATGACATCTATATTAAAGAGAAAATTAATCTAAAATTTTACCGTCAGTTGAAATAGTTACAACACTCCAAGGAATAAACTTACCACTATCCATTAATGCTTTTTTAACGGCATTTTCAATTCCGCCACAGCAAGGAACTTCCATTCTAACTACTGTAACACTTTTGATATTGTTGTTTTTAATTATTTCAGTAAGCTTTTCTGAATAGTCCATATCATCAAGTTTAGGGCAACCAATAATTGTAACTTTATTTTTCATAAATTCATTATGGAAGTTGCCGTAAGCATAGGCTGAACAATCAGCAGAAACTAATAAATTTGCATTGTTAAAATATGGAGCATTAACAGGCACAAGTTTAATCTGAACTGGCCATTGTCTAAGCTGGCTAGAAATATTAACTTCTGTTGTTGGCTGTTCTTCTCTTTCAATAGCTTTTGCCATAGAACCAGGACAGACAAAACCAGATTTTTTCTTTGCCATATTTGCTTTAACAGCAACTTCATCATATGGTAAGGCTTCTCTTTCTACAAAAGAAATTGCATTTGTAGGACAGGTTGGCAAACAATCTCCTAAACCGTCACAATAATCATCTCTTAATAATACAGCCTTGCCATTTACCATACCTATTGCACCCTCGTGACAAGCTGATGCACAAGCACCACAACCGTTACACTTTTCACTATCTATATGAATTATTCTTCTAATCATTTTTTTGCCTCCTTAAATTTTACATGTTTATTGTACAGTAACTTTTTAATAAAGTATGTTGTATTTACAACAAAATATAAAATTTTTGGAGAAAAATTAATTTTACCATTTTTGTATAAAAGGAATAATGTAGTCACAAGTATCGTCTAAATTGTTTTGAATATTTGTACTTATGGTTTTTAAGCTTACAGGGTCAATTTCTGTAATATAATATCTATCCTTATTATCTTTATATACTGTTGCAACAAGAGTAGGAGAACTTCCTTGGCTATGGTAATCTGGAATATATGAAAACATATATATTGGGCTTGATATACCTAGCTTTTTAAGTGCTTCTACTGTTACATTTTTATAATCGCTGTATTTATCAATGTCTATATGTTCAGCGGTTTTTTGAGATTTTTTAATTGTAGCAACATCCCTGTCAATGTGTTTGATTTGGTAATTGTTTTCCTTTAAAGCATCCATATCTACAGTAAAAATTGTTGTATTATCTTGTGCTATAAACATAACTTCACATTCTTTAGAAGTATAGTAATCATAATAGTCACAGGAAATATTGAATTTGTTTTTATCTATTTCTATTCCATAGTAATTGTTAACGACTTCCAAAGCCTTTGTTATTGAATCTTCTTTTGATATGAAATTGCGACCTTCATTTATTAATTCAGGGGCATCTGACATTGTATTTTCTACAGGTTTGCTTAATTTATCTATTATATCAAGCATTTTAGAATAATCATTTTTGGAAATATACAAGTCATTGTTAATTTCAGTAAGAAGATTATCGAATATAACAAAGCTGTTAAAACATATTTCATTATGATTAGCTGAAATATAAAGATTTTTATTATCTTTTGTATATAAAATACTTCTGCTGTTATCTTTGTTTTTGAGGGTATATCCAGTTTCAGCCATCAATGTACTGAGTAGAGGCTTATTTATTACCTGTATTCTTGTAGCATTAGTACAAATTATGGCTGAAAGTGTAATTACAGAAAGAATGGCTACAGCAATAAGTGTGCGAAAACCTATTTTTGTCTTATTTCTATATAAAATATTATTTATTTTATCTTTGTGATTTTCAGAAAATACAATATCGTCATTAAAATTGTTTTCTATTTCATCGAATATTTTATTTTCAACTTCTTTAGCTGATTTGCTTATCAAATTATCTAAAATATCATCTATAAATCCTTTTGACATATTAAATTTCCTCCTTTAACATTGTTTTAATTTTTTGCCTTGCTCTCTCAAGCCTCTTTTGTACAGTTTTTGCGTTTAAATCTAGTAGTTGACTTATTTCATTTACAGAATAACCATGTACTGCGTGAAGCATAAGGGGTATTTGATATATAGCTTTTAATTCATAAATACACTTTTTAATGTTTTCAACAGAATTTTTATCAATTATTATATCAAAAACATCAGTTTCATTAATTACATTATCTTCCTCAAGATTTTCAGGCTGTTTCTTCTGTTTATTGTATAGATTTATAGCAGTATTTTTACATATAAGTCCTAGAAAATTTCTAGTTTTTGTTTTGTCTGAAATATCTATGTTATCTAAATGTTCCATTATTTTTATAAAAGAAATTTGAACAGCGTCTTCTGCAAGAATTTTATCTTTTAAAATGCTATAGGCAACTTTATACATAAATATGGAATAGTTACTATAAAGAATTTCAGCCAAATTTTTTTGCTTGTGTAATAAATTTAGCATTGTGACCTCCTTAAATATTAAAAACAAATTTGCTTTCTATAATATATAACAAAACAAAATTACTTTTTGCGACAGAAAATTTGTCTTTTATTGCAAAATCAAAATGTATTTGCTATTATTATAAAATAAAATTATTTAAAATAAAGGTGTTGGATATGGAATATTACGAAAAGGAAAATAGTGTAGTTTTAAAGAATGTAAAGAACTTCAATATTGAAGAAATATTGGAATGTGGTCAATGCTTTAGATTTGAAAAAATAGAGAATTTAAAGTACAAAATAGTTGCCTATGGCAAGGTATTATATATTACTCAAACAGAAGATAGTGTAGAATTTACTCCCTGTAATAAGGAAGATTTTGAAAATATATGGTACGACTATTTTGATTTAGATACAGACTATAACAATATTATAGAAGAAATATCAAAAAATGACCCAATTATGAAAAGTGCAACAGAATATGCTGACGGTATAAGGCTGTTAAATCAAGAACCTTATGAATGTCTTTTAAGTTTTATTATTTCTCAGAATAACAATATACCTAGAATAAAGAAAATAATTAAGGCTATGGCTGAAACATATGGAAAGTCTTTAGGAGATGAATATGCTTTTCCTAGAATTGAGGAAATAGAAAATGTTACAGTTGAGGATTTAATGGAGCTTAGAATGGGATTTAGAGCAAAGTATATTTTTGACTGTATATCTAAATTAAAAAATGGAGAAGTAGATTTATCAAAGGCTGATACTTTAAATACTGACGACCTTAGGAAAGAACTTATATCTATAAAGGGTGTAGGTCAAAAAGTGGCTGATTGTGTTTTACTTTTCTCTCTTAAAAGACGAGAAACATTCCCTACAGATGTATGGATAAAGAGAGTTATGGAGCATTTGTATTTTAATGATGAAGAAAAGGATATAAAGGAAATTCACGCCTATGCACAGGAGAAGTGGGACGAATATTGTGGCTATGCACAGCAGTATTTATTCTACTATGCCAGAAGTCTTAAAATAGGTACAGATAAGGAGAAGAAAAAATGATTGCAACTATTATAAATGCTGTAGCTATTGTTGTTGGTGGGTTACTGGGGCTTATTATAAAAGGTAGATTTAATAAAAAGCTGCAAGCCATAGCATCACAGGCAACAGGACTTTCTGTACTTGTAGTTGGATTAAACACAGCTTTGACACAACTTATTACACAGCCTTGCAATTCTGTATTGTTTGTAATAAGTCTTGTAGTCGGAGGTCTTATTGGTACTGTAATCAATGTAGAAGGTAGATTACAGGCTTTAGGTAGATGGGTTGAAAAGAAAGTTGGAGGAAGAAAAGGCGGAGTATCCAGAGCTTTTGTTACGGCAACGCTTTTATATTGTGTTGGGTCAATGGCTGTTGTAGGCTCTATAGAAAGTGGACTTCATCATAACTACAGCATACTTTTGACTAAAAGCATAATGGATATGATATACGCTGTTATAATTGCATCAACTCTTGGCTATGGTGTTATATTTTCAGCCGTAAGTGTTTTTATATATCAGGGTGCAATTACTATACTTGCGGGCATTGTAGAACCATATCTTACAGGAGATATAATGAGAGAAATTGCCCTTGTAGGTGGTGTGCTTATAACAGGTCTTGGAATTGATTTGTTAAATATACGCAAAATTAATGTAGGGAATTTGCTTCCAGCCCTTTTAATACCAGTATTTTATTATGGTATTTATTATATTATTTTTTAAAAAACAGAGAAAATCGAAGAAAATCGAAGAAAATCAAAGATAAATATGGAAAAACAATCATTATTCGGTGTTTTATATGGTTGCATAAAATGGGAATGTAAACTAATATATACCTAAAGTTAGCACTCACATAAGTTGAGTGCTAACAGCACGAACTAAGTTTAAGGAGGAATTGTAATGAGTTTAAAACCATTGTCAGACAGAGTTGTATTAAAGCAATTAGAGGCAGAAGAAACTACAAAGGGTGGTATTATCCTTACTACTCAGGCTAAAGAAAAGCCACAGGAAGCAGAGGTTGTTGCTGTTGGTCCTGGTGCTGTAGTTGACGGTAAAACAGTTCCTATGACTGTAAAGGTTGGTCAGAAGGTTGTATACTCTAAGTATGCCGGAACAGAAGTTAAAAACGATGATGTAGAATATGTTATTGTAAAAGAAAGCGACATTCTCGCTATTGTAGAATAATTTAGGAGGCATTGTATATTATGGCAAAGCAGATTAAATATGGTGTTGAAGCTAGAAAGGCTCTTGAAGCAGGTGTAAATAAGTTAGCTAATACAGTAAAGGTTACTTTAGGACCTAAGGGTCGTAATGTTGTACTTGATAAGAAGTATGGTACTCCACTTATTACAAATGATGGTGTAACTATTGCAAAAGATGTTGAACTTGATGACAACTTCGAAAATATGGGTGCACAGCTTGTAAAGGAAGTTGCTACAAAGACTAATGATGTTGCTGGTGATGGTACTACTACAGCAACAGTTCTTGCACAGGCTATGATTCAGGAAGGCCTCAAGAACATTGCAGCAGGTGCAAACCCTATCATTTTAAGAAAGGGTATGGCAAAGGCTACAGAGGCTACTGTAAATGCTATTGAAAAAATGAGCCAGAAAGTAAACGGCAAGGAACATATTGCTATGATTGCCTCTATTTCAGCTGCTGATGAAGAAGTAGGTAATATGATTGCTGATGCTATGGAAAAGGTTTCTAATGATGGTGTTATTACTGTTGAAGAATCTAAGTCTATGCACACAGAACTTGAATTAGTAGAAGGTATGCAGTTTGACAGAGGTTACTTATCAGCTTATATGTCAACTGATATGGAAAAGATGGTTGCAAACCTTGACAATCCATATATCCTTATTACAGATAAGAAGATTAGCAACATTCAGGAAATTCTTCCATTACTTGAAGAAATCGTTAAGATGGGTGCTAAACTCCTTATTATTGCTGAAGATGTTGAAGGCGAAGCTCTTACTACATTAATCGTTAACAAGTTAAGAGGTACATTCAACTGTGTAGCTGTTAAGGCTCCTGGCTTTGGCGATAGAAGAAAAGAAATGTTAAAGGATATTGCAGTTCTTACAGGTGGTACAGTAGTAAGCTCTGAATTAGGCATCGACTTAAAGGATGCTACTGTTGATATGCTTGGTAGAGCAAGAAGTGCAAATGTAACTAAGGAAAATACAGTTATCGTTGACGGTCTTGGCGATAAGGACCAGATTGAAGCTAGAGTTAACCAGATTAAGGCACAGCTTGAAGAAACTACTTCTGAATTTGATAGAGAAAAGTTACAGGAAAGACTTGCAAAGCTTGCTGGTGGCGTAGCTGTTATCAAGGTTGGTGCTGCATCTGAAATGGAATTAAAGGAAAAGAAACTCCGTATGGAAGATGCTCTTGCTGCAACTAAGGCTGCTGTTGAAGAAGGTATCATCTCTGGTGGTGGTTCTGCTTACATTCACTGTATCCCAGAAGTTGAAAAGGTTTACGCATCTCTTGAAGGCGATGAAAAGACTGGTGCTGGCGTTATCTTAAAGGCTCTTGAAGCTCCACTTCGTCAGATTGCTGCTAACGCAGGTCTTGAAGGTGCTGTAATCGTAAATCAGGTTAAGAATAGTGAAGTTGGTCATGGCTTCAATGCTCTTACTGAAGAATATGTTGATATGGTTAAGGAAGGTATTATTGACCCAACTAAGGTTACTAAGAGTGCTATCCTTAATGCAAATAGTGTAGCTTCTACAATTCTTACAACTGAAGCTATCGTTGCTGATGAAAAAACAGAAGAACCTGTAAATCCAGCTGCCGGCATGGGCGGTATGGGTGGAATGATGTAAAACACTAAGATAAAATGAGAGCTCGCTCTCAATTTTATCGCAGTGTTTTACCGACACGATAGTGGAGGTAGTGTGTAAGCCATTGTCCTTGCGAAGCAAGGTTTGAATGAACATTTTTGTTCATTCAAAGTATAGGTAGAGAAAGAGTGGGGAAAAGATATAGCTCGCTTTCGATTTTATTGCAATGTTTTACCGACACGAAGTGGAGGTAAGTGTTATAACAAGAAAAGTTCTTAACTTTTGGCTATACCATAACACAATTACATCATAACCATAAGGTTTAAAATAGAAAAATATTAGGGCGTGTTTATTGCACGCCCTTTTGTGATATACGAGGTGAAATTTTGGATAGTATAATTTTCGATTTAGATGGTACTCTCTGGAATGCAACAGAGGGCATAAAAGATACTTGGAATGAAGTTTTAAAGAATTATCCTAATATAAGAGAGCCAATAACTACTGAGGAATTGGAAGGTTGTATGGGGTTATTGTTAGACGATATTAGTCGTAGGCTGTTTCCAAATGAATCAGCAGAAATGCAACATAAGTTGATTGCTGAATGTTGTGAACTGGAAAATAAAGTTCTGGCAGAAAAAGGTGGTATACTTTTTCCAAAGGTAAGGGAAACTTTGTCAGAATTGAAAAAGAAATATAGACTTTTTGTGGTAAGTAACTGCCAAAGTGGTTATATTGAGGCTTTTTATAAAGGTAATAATATGGCTGAATATTTTGAAGATTTTGAGTGTGCAGGAAATACAGGAAAACCAAAGGGCGAGAACAATAAATTGGTTATAGAAAGAAATAATCTGAAAAGTCCGGTTTATGTTGGAGATACTCAAGGGGATTTACAGTCTGCTATTGACGCAAATATTCCTTTTGTTTTTGCTGAGTATGGTTTTGGTAATGTAGATAGGTATGATTACAAAATAGAAAAATTTGAAGATTTACTAAAAATATTTTAGGTTGAATGAAGATACACTGTTTTGACGACAGTGTATTTTTTTTGAATATGAAAGACAAATCCTATGGCTTGATTGTCAAGCCACAAATTAACAAAATTAATTTGTCTAAAAAACTCTTGACAATTAAATATTACAAGTGTAATATTACAGATGTAATATTTAATCAAAGGAGAGATTATATGAAAAAAATTGTTGTTTTATTGCTTATGGTAAATTTATTGCTTTTATCAGGATGTAAAAACAGTTCAGTTGAAACAGTTCAGAAAGATTATAGTAGTTGTTTTAATGGAATTAATGGTTGTGCAGTGTTTTATGACTATGACAAAGAGAAATATGATGTATACAATGAAGAGCAATGCAATACCAGATATTCTCCTTATTCTACTTTTAAAATTGTAGCTGTTTTGGAAGGTCTTAATGATGGCGTGTTAATTTCGAAAAATACCAAGATGAAGTATAATGGAGAGAAATATCCTTTTGATATGTGGAATAAGGATATGAATTTAAATGAGGCATTTCAAACTTCTTGTGTTTGGTATTTTAGGCAAGTAATAGATAACATTGGTCAGGAAAAATTAAAAGAGGCTGTAGATGAATTGGATTATGGAAATTGCGATGTAAGTAAATGGGAAGGAGAGCCTATTAATGTGCAACAAGAGTTAAATGGCTTTTGGCTCGGTTCTTCGTTAGAAATAACACCTATGGAAATGGTTAATATTGTAGCAAATATTTTTCAAGGAAAAACGAAATACAAAAATAACGAAATTAATATTTTAAAAGATATTATGAAGTCTGATAAAGAGGGGGTATATGGAAAAACCGGCACTGGCAAGGATAATACAGCTTGGTATACAGGATTTTATGAAATAAAAAACAAGAAAATATATTTTGCAATTCATTTAGACGATAATACAAAGAATGGTATAGTAGGTGCTGAAGCAAAGGAGATAGCAAATAATATTATTGATAGATATTACCGTTCTGATATGTGATTGACAGAGATTTTTTGTGATGATATACTCTGATTACAAAAGTAATAGGAGATGAGAGTATGAGTAAAAATTTGCCAAAAATTTCTGATGCTGAATTTGAAATTATGAAAGTAGTTTGGGATAAAGCTCCAATAAGTACAAATGATGTTATAGATTCTTTTAAAAATAATGATAAATGGAGTTCAAGAACAATACAGACAATGCTTATAAGACTAGATAAAAAGGGTGTGTTGGCTCATGAAAAAAAAGGGAGAACATATGAATATTATCCGTTGGTAGAGAGAAATGAGTATATAGAATTGGAGAAAAATAAATTTTTAAATAAATTTTTCGGAGGTGCTTTTAATAACTTATTTGTAAATTATTTGGAAAATGAAAATGTGTCCGAAAGCGAAATATATCAGTTGAGAAAAATACTAGATGAAAAAATAAAAAAGGAAGATTAATATGTCTTTTTCCTGCTTTTTAATGGAAAATTTTATAGTAAGTATTTTAATAATAATTGTTTATATATTAAAACTGATATTTAAAAATAAAATATCTTGTAGATTAAGTTATTTTATTTGGTTGACAGTCCTTGGTTTTATTATGATTTTACTTTTGCCATTACCAACCTTTGATTACGAAAGTATCATACAAGAAAATAGTTATATATGTAATGAAGGTGTAAATGAAGAAGTATTGTATATAGGTGAAAGTATAATTAATGATTTTGCAGAAAATATCAGTGTTTGGCAGGAAACTTTTTTTATTAAAATTTTATTTTATATTTGGGTTGGTGGTGTTGTTTTTTCAATTTTGATTTTGATTAGAGATATTATGAGTTTACATAGTATTGTAAAAAAATCAAAATGTGTAAATTCTGATGTTGAGCAATTAATGGAGAAATGTAAAAAGACCATTCAAACAGACATAAATATCTATATAATACAAAGCAAATATATAGATTTTCCTGTTTCCTTTAGATTGAGAAAGTATTACATAGCATTGCCTAATAATATAGATTTTGAAAATGAGGACCTTTTTAATATATTATTACATGAAATTGTACATATAAGGAACAGAGATGTATCAATTAATTATTTTGCTTATATTGTAAAATGTGTCTATTGGTTTAATCCAATAGTAAATTTGGCTATCCAGTCGGTGAAAAAAGAAAGAGAGTTATATTGTGACTATATAGTTATGGAGAAGTTGCCGGATAATGCTCTTAGAATTGCATATGGACATTCTATATTAAATATGGCTGAAAGAAATATAAAATATAAATCTGCTTTTATTGCAAATTTGTTTGTTGGTAAAAAACAACTTTCGAATAGAATTTTTGCTATTAATAACTACTGCTGTGGCGTTAGAAGCAATAAATTGATAACTAATACTTTTGTAGTAATGGTTACATTTATTTTTGTAATAGCTTATATTTTTAACTTTATGGGAAAGGAAAATGATATTTATATACCTGAAAGAGGTTTGAATATTAGTTACGAAAAGGGATTTGATTACTTAGAAAATTATAAAGGCAGTTATGTTTTGTGTGATGTGAAAAATAACAAATATTATGTTGGAGGTACAAAAGGTTTCAAGAGGGTATCTCCATACTCTACATACAAACCTTTCGGAGCTTTAAATGCACTTGAAAATAAAGTTATAACTATAAATAAAAATGAAATTTTATGGAATGGAGATGAATATCCTTTCCCACAGTGGAATGAAAACCAGTCTTTAAATTCGGCTATGAAAAATTCAGTGAACTGGTATTTTCAAAATATGGATAATCAGCTGGGTTTAAAGAAAGTAAAAGACTTCTTTATTAAAATAAATTATGGTAATAAAAGAGTTGGGTTATTTACTAATGACTACTGGTTAAAACCGGTATTGAAAATATCACCTTTTGAACAGGCTGATATGATGAAAAAACTATATAAAAATGATTTTGGTTTTTCTAGTGAGAATATCAATGCTGTAAAAAAATCAATTTTCATAAGTAGGGAAAAAGATATTAGCTTATATGGAAAAACAGGATCAGGAATTATAAATGGAAAAAAATCCAGAGGTTGGTTCATTGGATATGTGGAAAACGGAGAGGATATGTGGTCTTTTGCTGTATACATATCAGGAGAAGATAATGTAGATGGTATGAAAGCAAAAGCTGTAACTACAAATATATTAAAAGACAAAGGAATACTGAAATAGAAAAAGCTGTCGGAAAACCGACAGCTTTAAAAATCACTATTAAATTACTTAGGCTGCTTGCCGATGTAAGCAAGGATACCACCATCAACATAAAGAATGTGACCGTTTACAGCGTTAGATGCTTCAGAAGCAAGGAATACTGCAGGACCAGCTAATTCTTCTGGCTTTAACCATCTAGCAGCTGGAGTCTTAGCGATGATGAATGAATCGAATGGATGTCTTGAACCATCAGGCTGTCTTTCTCTTAAAGGAGCAGTCTGTGGAGTTTCGATGTAACCAGGTCCAATACCATTACACTGGATGTTGTATTCACCATATTCAGAACAGATGTTTCTTGTAAGCATCTTTAAGCCACCCTTTGCAGCAGCGTATGCAGAAACAGTTTCTCTACCTAATTCAGACATCATAGAACAGATGTTAATAATCTTACCATGACCCTTCTTAATCATTGAAGGAATAACTGCCTTAGATACGATGAAAGGAGCATTTAAGTCAACATCAATAACCTGACGGAATTCGTCAGCTGTCATATCGCACATAGGAATTCTCTTGATGATACCAGCGTTGTTTACAAGAATGTCAATAACGCCAACTTCCTTTTCGATTTTAGCTACCATGTTGTTTACAGCTTCTTCGTCGCAAACATTACAAACATAACCGTGAGCGTCGATACCAGCTTCCTTGTAAGCTGCAAGACCCTTGTCTACAAGTTCCTGCTTAATATCGTTGAAAACGATTGTAGCACCAGCTTTTGCCATACCACTAGCAATAGCAAAACCAATACCGTAAGATGCACCAGTAACGAGAGCAATCTTACCCTTTAATGAAAAATCAATACTCATTATAAATTACCTCCGTATTTATTATATAGTGATTAATCATAGAATTACCACTATGATTATTAATTATAATACAATATTTTCCTTTTGTCAAAATATTTATTATAAACTTGGCGTAAAAGGCGTTTTATATTGCGTATATTACAAAAAAAGAAGTATATACATATATTAATACAAAAAAATACATAAAAAATTAACAAAATATAATGCCGTAAAATATATTATTTGCGTAATATTGCTGAATTCGGCTTGATTTTTAAGTTTAAATGGTGTATAATGGACTAAAAAATTTTAAAGGGAGTTAGGGTGAGATATGAACACAGAAAACACAGAGACAATGGAGTTTGACTTTAGGCGAATACTAGAGGCTATAATTGACAGGTGGAAAATGATTGTTGTTGCGACAGTAGCATTGGGTCTATGTGCTGCCCTTTATAGCTTATTCCTTATTACACCTTTATATAAGGCTTCTGCAACAATGTATGTAAACAATAACAAAAATACTGTTTCAGAAAACCTTAGTAATAATGATATTACTGCTTCATTACAGCTTGTACCAACAGTAATGAGAATTTTCGATAGCCGTACTACACTTGGTGAAGTGGCTAAGAAAATTGACCTTGGATACACAGCTGACCAGATTAGTAATATGATTTCTTTTTCATCAGCCGAAGATGCTCAGATATTGACATTAACAGTTATCAATCCAAATCCTGAACATGCTTATATTATTGCAAATGCTATTGCTGATACTGCTCCAATAAAGGCAACAGAGATTATGGATGGTAGTTCTGTAAAGGTTATAGACTATGCTGAACAGCCATTAAGACCATTTTCTCCTAATGTATTTAAGAATACAGTGTTAGGACTTATTCTTGGTTTTGTAATAAGTATAGGTATAGCTGTTCTTATTGAAATTACAGATGAAAGTATCAGAGAAGAAAATGATATAAGAAAGTTATATCCAGATGTTCCTATTATAGGTACTGTTCCAGAAATAAAGGTTAATCTTGATGAAAAGACAAACTAAAAGGTGAGTGTTATGAAATTATTTGGGTTAAATAAAAAAACAACTGATACAGTTGTTGAAACTAAAAAAACTGCAGAGGAAAATAGATTACGACTTTTAAACGATGATACTCGTTTTGATATTAGAGAATCTTATAAGGAATTGAGAACTAATATTATGTTCTCATTAGCAAAGAAAGGTTGTAAGGTTATTGCTGTTACAAGTTCTATTGCCTCTGAAGGTAAGAGTACAACTTGCTTTAATACAGCTATTACATTTGCTGAAACAGGAGCTAAGGTTCTTGTTATTGACTGCGATATGAGAAGACCTAATGTAGCAAAGTTATTAAATGTAAAGGGAGATAAAGGTCTTAGTAACATTTTGGTAGGAGAATCTACAGTTGACCAGGTTCTTATTCGTTCAGAATATAGTGGACTTGATGTAATTACAGCTGGTAATATTCCTCCAAATCCTACAGAGCTTTTAACAAGTGATAATGTAAGTGCAACAATAGATGCCTTAAAGGAAAAGTATGACTACATATTCCTTGATACACCTCCTGTTACTATTGTAACAGATGCTATTCTTCTTTCAAAAGTGTGTGATGGTTTTGTAGTTGTTGTGCGTCAGACTAGAGCAGAAAAGAGGATGCTTACAGATGCAGTTAGTAAACTTCGTTTCGTAGATGCAAAAATTATTGGTTTTGTATTTAATGGTGTTGTTGTATCTAAATCTGGTTATGGATATTATAAGAAGAACTACAAGTATAGCAAGTATTCAACTTACTATTGATATTTTGGAGATGATATTGTGATAGATGTACATAGTCACATTTTGCCTAAAATAGATGATGGTAGCAAAAGTGTTGAAATGTCTATAGAGATGATGAAACAAAGTTATGCTCAAGGCATTGATACTATGATTGCTACGCCTCATTTCTATATAAGTCACATAGATGTTGAACACTTTGTGAAAAGAAGGCAGAATGCTTATGATACTCTTGTGGAAGCAATAGATGGAATGACGGATATGCCTAAATTAAATCTAGGTGCAGAAGTACTTTTCTTTAATGGTATAAGTGTATTTGATGACTTGGAAAAATTGACAGTAAATAATAATGGAGAATATCTGTTATTGGAAATGCCTTTTTCTAAGTGGAATGATAAAATTTTAAGAGAAGTTGAAAGTCTTATGTATGACAGAAAACTTAAAGTTATTATTGCACATATAGAAAGATTTATTGATTTTCAAAAGGGTACAAATTATATAAATGAGTTGCTATCTCTTGGACCTTTAGTTCAAATGAATGGCGAGTATATAAATGGATTTTTCACAAAATCTAAAGCACTTAGTATGATAAAAGATGGAAAGGTTCATCTTTTAGGGTCTGATTGTCATAATCTTGATAAAAGATGCCCTAACTTAGGCAAAGCTTTTAACATAATAGAGAAAAAACTTGGTCAAGATTTTGTTGACAAAATTAATAAAATAGGGTATGATATAATCTATAGTGGGCTGAGTGTATAGTTTTGGAATGAGTGTGTGTATATGCAACTGTGTATTATGTACAGTTGTAGCTTTATTCTGAAAACATTTACCACTTAATAACCTGTTGTTTTATGTATTTAAAATTAGGAAGAAAGGGGATTTGTTTGAGAAGAAAAACAAATAAAAAACATATAGGCTTGAAAGTCTTTTTGGTTATTCTTTTTTTCCTTATCCTTGTGTGTGTTGCTATTGCAGTAACTCAGCGAGATAATATCTCGGCAGTTATTGACGCATCAAAGTACAGTAAGGTTGATATCCAAAAACAAATGGACGATACCAAAACAGAAGTACAGAAAACACTTGAGGAATATAATGCTCCAGCTATCCGAGATTTTACTCCGCAAGAGGAGGAGGATATAAGAAAGGGCAAAATAACTGCTGATGAGGCTATAGCAAAGATTATTGAAGAAAGTGGCGTTTCTCAGGAAGTTCAAAATTCTTCTGATAATCAAGCAAGTGGTGATAATGTTTCTGATAATGAAAATTCTCAGAAAGCATCAAATGAAACATCAGCAAATAAAGGTTCTGAAGTGAATAATGGAGAAGAAACTGTATCAGGTGTAGTAAGCAAATATACTATCAGTTTGTATAAGCTTAAAGCCAATTATTTGGGACAGATTGGCAATGTAATTGATGAGGCAAAGGCAGCTCGTAAAAATGGAGCTAGTGCATCATCTTTGGCTTCACAGTATATGGGCGAGCTTGCTTCTTTAGAAAGTCAGGCTGATTCTGCTGTTGATGCTGAAATAAGCCAGTTGAGAGAAAAGCTTACTGCCATGGGTGCTGATACAAGCATTTGTGATACAATGAAGTCTTCATATGAAAAAGAAAAAAGATTAAAAAAGGCTTATTATTTAAGTCTTTATAATGAAAAAAAGTAGATATAATGTAAGTAGAAGGTTATTAATTTTAAGGAGGAATATAAAATTATGAAAAAGAAAATCGTTAGTTTTGCAGCAGTTTTAATGGCTATGGCTATGACTACTACATCAGCTTTTGCAGTAACACCTAGAGAATCTGGTGATGTTGATGGTTCTGGTACACTTACAGCAGGCGATGCAGTACAGATTCTTAACTCTGCAAATCAGGGTACTGAAATTACAAATGGCGACTTTGATGGTTCTTGGAAGACTACAGACCAAAAAGTAACTGCAGCAGATGCTGAAAGACTTATGGACTATGTACTTCAGCCAGAAAAGAAATTTGATGAAGTTGTTGGTTTAAGATTTTATAGCGTATCAGGTATTGGTTCAGCTGCTGGTACTATTGCTAATCCTTTAAAGAACCTTGAACTTAATGGTGCTAAGAACTATGATAATACATATGCTAGTTTAGATAGCGAACTTACTACTGACAGCAACAAGACTATTGTAGAAGTTGCTGACCAGATGGTTAGTCTTGCCCTTACAAAGGACGGTACAGCTTCTAAGCTTGCTGACAACCTTAACAAGGTTTACTTCCACAGCGAGAATAAGGGCGATGTATACCTTACTTCTAAGGATGGTTGGGCTAAGCTTGCTTATGCTTTAAAAGCTATTAACCCAGTTTCTCCTGAAGATTGTGAGCGTATCGGTAAGCCAGCTGATGAAGCATATAACACTATGGATGCAACTACAGCAGCAAGAGTTTCAGCTTTCAAGGCTATGGGCGACATTGTTACTAAGGCAGATGGTCCTAGCTTAACACTTTCAAATTCAGAAGTTGAAGAACTTTACAGCTTAGCTAAGAAGGCATTCCCAGGTAATGGCGAAATTAGAGCTGACCAGTATGCTCAGGCTGCAGATGATACTTATGCTATTTATAGCGAAAAGTACGGTGTTTCTATGGAAACTGATAAGTTAGGTGCTTTTGAAGTGGGTCAGAGCTCAGGCGAACATTTTGATGTTCTCGTAGACTTATTAAGAAACTACAATTCAAAGACTATTCAGGATGTAAGAACTAACCTTGGTGATAAGATTTCTGCTACAAGTGGTGCAAATACAGTTGTTGCTGAATTATTCGCAGCTGCAGTAGCAAAATAATTGAATTTTATATAATAATATAATATAAATTGGGGAGATTGTCTTATAGGCAATCTCTTTCAATTATAAAGATTTTTAGGAGGATTTTATGAAGTTAAAAAGAATTTTAGCTGGTGCATTAGCTGTAGCTTGTGTATCTAGTATTAATGTTTTTGCAGCTGATACGGCATCAAAGACAGGATTTTCAGATGTAAACGAAAGTACAGCTGAAGGTCAGGCTATTGTTAAAATGTATGAAGCTGGTTACATTAAGGGTTATGAAGACGGTACTTTTAAGCCTAACGGAAATATTACAAGAGCTGAATTAACTAGAGTATTTAATCAGGTTTTTGGTTATAAGGCTGACGAAGAAAAGTTGAAGTCTGTAAAGAACTTTGCAGATAATAATGAAAATGATGCTTGGTATTATAACGATGTAAGAATTGCTCAGAGTAATGGTTATATTAGTGGCTTTGGCGATAATACTTTCAGACCAAAGGATAATTTTACTCGCCAGCAGACTTGTGTTGTTCTTGCACAGGCAGCAAAACTTCCTACAGAAGTTAAAGATGATATTAAGATTAATGACGAAGTAGCACAGTGGGCTGAATCTTATGTAAAGAGAGCAATTTCAGCAGGTGCTTTTTCACTTGAAAAGAATGATACTTTCAGAGCAACTGATAATATTACTAGAGGCGAAGTTTGTTTAGCTCTTGCTAAGTATATTGGTACAAATAATTCTGAAAATACAACAGAAGTAACAACAAAGACAGAAGTTGTTACAAATGCTAATGGCGAAACAGTAACAGAAACTACTACAACTGAAGCAACAGAAACTACTACAAAGAATACAAGTTCTAGTGGTGGTGGCGGTGGTTCAAGTAGTGGTGGTTCTAGCTCAGGTGGTAGTTCATCAAATACTACAACTACAACAACAACTGCTACAACTACTACAGAGGCTACAACAGAAACTACTACTTCAAAGGTAGAAACTACTACAGAAGCTACTACAACTGAAGCTATTACTCTTAATGATTCACAGATGAAAGCTCTTAAAAATATAATAAGAGATACTAAGAGTTATCTTATTCCTTACTGTTCAACAGCTGAACAGAAAGAAGTAGCACAGTACATTTTAAGTGCTATGGAATCATACTATGCTGACCCAAGTTATGATGTACTTTCAGACATTTCAACTGCTAAGCAGATGTACTACGGACTTTCATCAGATGAAAGAAAAGAATTCCAGTCAAACTGCCTTTCTTCTCTCTCACTTTCAGATATTGAAGTATTAAAGCCAATTTTTGAACCTTTCTTATAATTTATAGGTTATGAAAAGAAATTGGTATAAGTATTTGTTTATAATAATTACATTTTTTGTGATTGGATTCATATGGTGGAATTCGTCAAAAAATGGAGAAGAATCCTCTGGCATAAGTCAGGGGGTTCTTTATGAGATAATGCAGATTTTTGCACGAATAGGCATAAGTACAGATATAACAGAACATATTATTAGAAAATTAGCTCATTTTACAGAGTTTACTGCTTTGGGAATTTTGTTAAGTATAGATACGGTACTGTTTTTAAAGAATATGAAACAGTATGTTTGGATTCCTTTGTTTATAGGGTTTTTAGTAGCTTTAATAGACGAAACAATACAATTATTTCCTGTAGGCAGAAGTAGTTCTGTAAAAGATGTATGGCTTGACTTTTCAGGTGTTATATTTGGAACTATCTTGTTACTTGTTTTAAAACAAATTTATCTTTTTAAATTAAGGAAGACCTTGAAATAGAGGTCTTCTATTTTTTTTGAAAAAAATTCCACTTAATTTTAATTTAATTTTACGGAAATTTCACTTGATATTTGAGTAATGTGTATTATAATGTCATTTGGATAATGTTTAAAATAAATTTTATACGAGGTGTTATGATGAATAACAGATATAATGGTTTTGATTTTATTAGAAAATATATCAATAAAAATGGCGATAAATATAAGTTTAAAGGGGAAACAGTTAAGGATTTTCAAAAATGGAAAGAGGCTGTTATTCCTAGATTAAAGAAAGGTTTAGGCTTTGAAAATTTTCCTAAAAGTAAATTAAGTTTTAGAAAAATAGAGCAAAACGAATACAAAGAATACATATTGGAAAAAGTTAAAATTTCTACCATGCCTAGTTTGGAAATGCCTTTTTACATAATGACACCTAAGAAAAGCAATGGTAAAAATATAATTGCACTTCATGGTCATGGCTGTAATGGAAAAGAAGGGCTTATATCTTCAGAAAAAAATGAGGATATGGTTTACAGCTATGCTTTGGACTTAATGAAAATGGGTTATACTGTTTATATTCCGGACCTTTTAGGCTCTGGAGAACGCAGACTAGGTGTGTACGATGATGTACAAAAATCAGATTGTGATGAATTGAATTTTGCATTAATTAGTTTGGGAATGTCATTACAGGGTGTTATAGTTTATGAGCTTATGTGCCTTGTAGATTATATAGAAAAAGAGGATTCTGTAAAGAAGTTAGGTGTAGTAGGTTTTTCAGGTGGCGGATTTAGCGGACTCTGGCTTGGCATTTTAGATGAAAGAGTTAAGTATGTAGTTTCAAGTTGTTATTTCCATAGTTTTAAGGATACATTGTTGTTTACAAACAAGTGTGGATGTAATTTTATACCAAAACTTTGGAATAGAGTAGATATGGGTGATATGGCTGCTCTTTTGGCTCCTAGACCTTTATATATTGAAGTAGGAACAGAAGATAGTCTTAATGGCGATAGAGGTATTATTGGCGTAAGAGAGCAAATTGAGCGAGCTAAAAATGTATATAGACTGTTTGATAAAGACATTGAATATAAAGAATGTGAAGGTCAGCATCAATGGTTTGGCTCTTGTTATGATTGGATAAATAAATTGTGAAAAAATAATTAAAGTTGTTGAATATATCCTATAGCTATGTTATAATTTTGGTGTAATATATAGATTATGCTAAAAACGGAGGTAGAAAATGGCAATTATTAATATACTTGATTGTGGTGCGGTTGCAGATGGCAAAACTTCTTGTACTGCTGCTATTAAAACTGCTATTGATAAATGTGCTGAAAATGGTGGAGGTACTGTTTTTGTTCCTGCGGGTACATATTTAACAGGTCCTATTTTCTTAAAGAGTAATATAAATCTTAATCTTGAAGCTGGTGCTACTTTATTATTCTCAAATGATATTGAAGAATATCCAGTAGTTACTTCTCGTTGGGAAGGTGTTAAGCAGGATTGCTACGCATCTCTTATTAATGCTGATAACTGCGAAAATATTTCTATTACTGGTAGAGGTACTCTTGATGGACAGGGTGCTTTTTGGTGGAAGATTTTTAGAGCTAAAGAAAACAAGTATCCAAGACCAAAGATGATTGCTCCTTATGAATGTAAGAATGTTCTTATTCAGGGTGTAACACTTACAAATTCTCCAAGTTGGACAATTAATACTATACTTTGTGATAATGTAACTATTGATAATGTAACTATTAACAACCCATACGATTCACCAAATACTGATGGTATTGACCCAGAATCTTGTTCAAATATTCACATTAGCAACTGTCATGTTGATGTAGGTGATGACTGTATTGCTATTAAGGCTGGTACAGAAGGTACTGCTGAAAGAGTTCCTTGTAAGAACATTACAATTACAAACTGTACTATGGTTCATGGCCATGGTGGTGTTGTTATTGGTTCTGAAATGAGTGGTTCAGTAGAAAATGTTACTATCAGCAACTGTGTATTCACTAATACAGACAGAGGTATCAGACTTAAATCAAGAAGATACAGAGGCGGAGCTGTTCAGGATATTAGAGTAGACAATGTAATTATGGAAAATGTACTTTGTCCATTTATTGCAAACCTTTACTATATGTGGGGACCAAGAGGTATGGACCCAGATGTTGTTGATAAGAACCCAGCACCTGTTACAAAGGATACTCCAGTTTTCAGACGCTTACATTTCTCTAATATGACTTGTAAAGATGTAAATGCTTCTGCTGGTCACTTCTTTGGCTTAGCTGAAATGTATGTTGAAGATTGTACATTTGAAAATGTATATATTTCTATTGCAGATAATGCTGTTGAAGGCGAACCTGCTATGTATGTTGGTGTTCAGCCTGTTAAGGAAAAGGGCTTTGTACTTACAAATACAAGAGGTATTAAGTTCAATAATGTTACAGTCGTTGGCGTAAATGGTCCAGCTTTCGAAGTAGAAAATAGCGAAGACATCACATTTACTAACTGTATTAATAAGAATAATAAGTCAAACAGTGAAATGGTTAAGCAGACAAACTGCAAAAATGTTGTTGTAAAATAATAAAATAATTATAGGCAAGCCTTTTATAGGTTTGCCTATTTTTCTATTTTTCTTCTTTTTTGCGCTTTCTCTTAGCTATCTCTCCACCTAGTCTGCCACTTTCTCTTGAAGTAAGACTTTTCCAGCCTAATTTTTCTATTTTATCCCATAAACCTATTTCTTTGGCTACTTCACACTTCATAATATATTCAGGTGTAATTTTTTTCTTCTTTTCCATATATTTTTCACTCCTTTATTAAAAGTTTGCCCAAATTCAACAAAAATATTTTACAGCATTGACAAGGAAGATATATAGTGGTATATTAAAAGTAAGTAATAAGATAGAGGTGCGATGTTTATTAGTAGATTTACTGACGGACAGAAACGGTTGAGGTAAGTAGAAAGGAAATGTTGCCGAAGAATTGCATTTTTTCTGTAGATGTAGTTCTGGTTGCTGTGGCTAATAGCCCTGTGACTGTCACTATGTAGGCGAGATAGCCTTTAGTGGAGCGCTATCTGTGTTAAGAATTCGCACAGACCGCTCGAAACGGTCTGTTTTTTTATACAGATTAAGCACTTATTATTAAATAAAATATATAATATAGGAGAGAGGAAAATGAAAAAGGAAAAGTACAATGTAGGTATTATTGGTGCAACTGGTATGGTAGGTCAGAGATTTATCACTCTTCTTCACGACCACCCATGGTACAATATCAAGGTTCTTGCAGCATCTCCAAGAAGTGCAGGTAAGGCATACAAGGATGCAGTAGGTGCAAAGTGGTGTATGGACGAAGAAATTCCAGCAAGCGTAGCAGATATGGTTGTTATGAATGCAACTGATGATGTTGAAAAGATTGCTAAGGAAGTTGACTTCGTATTCTGTGCAGTAGATATGAAGAAAGATGAAATCAAGGCTCTTGAGGAACGCTATGCAAAGGCTGAATGTCCTGTTGTTTCAAACAACTCAGCTCATAGACATACTCCAGATGTTCCTATGATTATTCCTGAAATCAATCCTCAGCATCTTGAAATTATTCCAGCTCAGAAAGAAAGACTTGGTACTAAGAGAGGCTTTATTGCCGTTAAGTCTAACTGTTCTTTACAGTCTTATCTTCCAGCTATGGCTGTTATTAATATGAAGTATCCTATTGACCATGCTTTAGTTACAACTTATCAGGCAATTTCAGGTGCTGGTAAGACTTTCGAAACTTGGCCAGAAATGGTAGATAACCTTATTCCATATATTGGTGGCGAAGAAATGAAGTCTGAAGTAGAACCTAACAAGGTTCTTGGTAAGATTGAAGGTAAGGAAATTGTACCTTCTAATGAACTTTCTATTGAATGTCAGACTTATAGAGTACCTGTATCAAATGGTCATACAGCTGCTATCTTCTTCTCATTCAAGGACGGCGTAAATAAGCCATCTGTAGAAGAAATTGAAAAGATGTGGGCAGACTACTCTGGTGAACCACAGAAGCTTAACCTTCCTCATGCACCAAAGCAGTTCATCCATGTTTATACTGAAAAGGACCAGCCTGACCAGCCACAGATTAAGACTGCTCGTGAAATTGATGGTGGTATGGCTATTTCTTGTGGTCGTCTTAGAGAATCTAACCAGTATGATTACAAGATGGTTTCTATGAGCCACAATACTCTTCGTGGTGCAGCAGGTGGTGCTGTTCTTCTTGCTGAACTTCTTACAGCAAAGGGTTACATGGACTAATTTTCTAAATTAATAATTGTGTCGGGATTGATACATAAGCAATTCCGACATTGAATATAGAAGGGAATTGATATAAATGGCAAAGACTTTACTTTTTACAGGTGCAGGTGTTGCTATTGTTACTCCATTTAATGCTGATGGTAGCGTAAACTATGACTCGCTTAGAAATATGCTTGAATATCAGGTAGAAAATGGAACAGACGCAATTATTATTTGTGGTACAACAGGCGAGGCCTCTACACTTACTGATGAAGAACAGATTAGTGTTGTTAAGTTTGCAGTTGATGTTATTAATAAGAGAATTCCAGTTATTGCTGGTGCTGGTAGTAATGATACTGCTCATGGTGTTCAGCTTTGTAAGAAATGCGAAGAAGTTGGTGCTGACGGTCTTTTGATTGTAACTCCATACTACAACAAGACTACTCAGAAGGGTCTTGTTAAATATTATGAAGCTATGGCAGGTAGTGTTAACATTCCTGTTATTGTTTATTCTGTTGCAGGCAGAACAGGTCTTAACATCAAGCCTGAAACTGTTGCAGAAATTGCTAAAATTGATAATGTTGTAGCTATTAAGGAAGCAAGTGGTGACCTTTCTCAGGTTGCTAAGATTGCAAACCTTTGTGGCGACAAGATTGCTATTTACTCTGGTAATGATGACCAGATTACTCCACTTTTATCTTTAGGTGGTAAGGGTGTTATTTCTGTTTTATCTAATGTAGCACCTAAGTATACTCACGATATGGTTATGTCTTTCCTCAATGGCGATGTAGCAAAGGCTGCTGAAATGCAGGTAAAGGCTATTCCATTAGTAAATGCTTTATTTAGCGAAGTAAATCCTATTCCAGTAAAGGCTGCCCTTAATATGATGGGTATGAATGCTGGTGGTTATCGTTCTCCACTTTGTGAAATGGAAGATTGTAACAAGGCTAACCTTGAAAAGGCTATGAAGGATTTTGGTATTCTTTAATACGACTTTTACCTATGAAAAGGATGTGTACAGATTGGTAAAAATTATAATGCACGGATGTAATGGTAAAATGGGTAAGGTTATTTGTGACTTAGTAAATAAAGATGCTGATGCAGAAATCGTTGCAGGTATTGATATTGCGGGTGCAAATGCTCCTTTCCCTGTTTTTACTGATATAAAGGACTGTAATGTAGAGGCAGATGCTATTATTGATTTTACTACTGCAAGTGCTGTTCCAGCTGTTATTGATTACGCAGTAGAAAAGAATATTCCAGCTGTTATTTGTACAACTGGTCTTTCTGATGAAACAATGGATATGCTTAAAAAGGCTTCTGAAAAGGTTGCTATGTTTAAGTCTGCTAATATGAGTCTTGGTATTAACCTTATTGCTACAATTTTAAAGAAGTATTCTGATGTTTTATATCAGGCTGGCTTTGATGTTGAAATTGTAGAGCGTCATCACAATCAGAAGATTGATGCCCCAAGTGGTACAGCAATTCTTCTTGCAGATGCTGTAAACGAAGGTGTTGGTGGCGACCTTGAATATGTTTATGACAGAAGTCAGGTAAGACAGAAAAGAAATAGAAAAGAGCTTGGTCTTTCTGCTGTAAGAGGTGGTACTATTGTTGGTGACCACGAAGTTATTTTTGCAGGACAGGACGAAGTTATTGAATTTACTCATTCTGCCCATAGTAAGGAAGTTTTTGCAGTAGGTGCTGTAAAGGCTGCTAAGTTTATAAAGGGTAAAAAGCCTGGTATCTACGATATGCAGGATGTTATGAGTGAAATTTAATTCAAAATATAACATAAAAGAGGCAACTGTTTCTGATTTACAGAAATGGTTGCCTTTTGTGTTACAAAAAATCCATTATTGGAACATTTATATCAAATACTTTTAAACTTAACCTTGTTTTTATAGTAGTTGTGTGGTATTCTATAGAAAATAAATTTACTAAGGAGGATAAAAATGGATAAAATTAGAGTTGCTATATTAGGGGCAGGTACTGTTGGAACAGGTGTATATAAGCTTATCAACAAACAGGCTGATGAAATGATTCACAAGGTTGGGGCTAATATTGAAATTGCTAAAATCTTAGTAAGAAATAAGAATAAAACTAGAGATGGTATTGATTCAGCATATCTTACTGACAATTTTGATGAAATTTTAAATGATGATTCTATCAATATTGTAGTAGAGGTAATGGGTGGCATTGAGCCTGCAAACACATACATTACACAGGCCTTAAAGGCTAAGAAGAATATTGTTACAGCAAATAAGGACTTAATTGCATCAAAGGGTCACGCACTTATGGAATTAGCAAAGGAAAATGGCTGTGATTTACTTTTTGAGGCAGCTGTAGCAGGTGCTATTCCAATTATCAGACCATTAAAACAATGTTTAGCTGGTAATTATATTTCTGAAATTATGGGTATTGTAAATGGTACTACTAATTTTATTTTAACTAAAATGACTAAAGAGGGTATGGACTTTGATGAAGCATTAAAAATTGCTCAGGATTTAGGATATGCAGAGGCCGACCCTACAGCTGATATTGAAGGTTATGATGCTGCCAGAAAGATGGCTATTATGGCGTCTATTGCCTTTAATACAAGAGTTACTTTTGATGATGTAGCTACAGAAGGTATAACAAAGATTACATCAAAGGATATTAAGTATGCAAAGGATATGGATTGCACAATTAAGCTTTTAGGTGTTGCAAGAAATGACGGTAACGGCATTGAAGTTATGGTTCATCCTATGCTTATATCATCAAATCACCCATTAGCTACAGTTAATGATTCATTTAATGCTGTTTTTGTTCATGGCGATGCTGTTGATGATGCTATGTTTATGGGTAGAGGTGCTGGCGAACTCCCAACTGCTAGTGCGATTATGGGTGATGTTATTGATTCAGCTAGAAATATTATACACAACTGTACAGCAAGAATTGGTTGCACTTGCTACAAGTCTATTCCAATTAAGAATATAGAAGACACAAAGTGCAAATACTTCCTCAGAATGCAGGTTTCTGATAAGCCAGGCGTTCTTGCAAGTGTAGCTAGTGTTCTTGGTAATAACGATGTTGGTATTGATAGAGTTATTCAGAAAACTAAGAAAAATGGACTTGCTGAATTAGTTGTTATTACAGACTTAGTTCTTGAAAAGAACTTCAGAGATGCTATAACAATTTTCAATGGTATGTCTATGATTAATGAAATTTCTTCAATAATCAGAGTTTACAAGAACTAAGAAAATTAATTCCTTAGTAAATAGAACACCTCCAAGGGAAAATTAAAATTCCTTTGGAGGTGTTTTTTATATTGTATGTATATGATTATGTATAGGCAAGTTTTCAATCTTATGTGTGTGGCTGTGTTCTTCAGTATTGCTATTATGTATATGAAGATGAGAATGAGTGTGACTATGCTCGTGACAATGAGTTACACCATTACTATGAGTGTGCATATGAGTATGTACATGTATATGCTCGTGAGAATGTTGTAACTGTATTGTATCATGAGTTACCAATACTGTACCTATAATCATCAATACAAGGGCAATATAGAAGTTTATTTCTATTGCAGTACCAAATAATGCAAAAGAGAAAATAACCCCTAAAAATGGCGAAATAGCGTAATATGCACTTGTTTTTGCTGCCCCAAGGTATTTTTGTGCCATAATGTAGAATTTAATACTTAATCCATAAGAAATAAAGCCTAAAAGTAATGTAACAAGTATAAATTTAATGTTAGCTAAACTTTCTTTTATTACTAAACCTATTATAAGAGAACCCATACCTGAGAATAGGCCTTTTAAGACAACAATTTCTGTAGAACTCTTGCTAGATAATTTTCTGGTACAGTTGTTTTCAAAACCCCAACATACACAGGCACAGAGGATAAGGAGTGAACCCTTTGAAAATGCAAAGGCTGACATATCCTCAAAGGAAAGTATAATTGTAGATACAGTTATAAATAATATTGCAGTCCACAATTTTGGAGATATAATTTCTTTAAAACAGACTAAAGCTATAATTGATGTAGCAACAATTTCGAAGTTGTTTAAAAGTGATGCATTAGCTGAATTTGTCATTGTTAAACCAAACATTAAAAAAATAGGTGCTGCAATATCCAAAACTATCATTCCTAAAGTGTAGGGCAATTCAGCTTTGGTTAATTTTTGCGTTTCATCGTTTTCTTTGTGTATTATAGAAAGCAAAAACATACCTATACCAGCACCTAAATATAAAAATCCGGCCATTAATGTTGGTGGTATGTGATTTAAAAGCAATTTAGATAGAGGTATGTTGATAGCATATAAGGCTGCTGCTAATATTGCATATATTAAGGCTGTTTTAGACATATTTTTCATTTGTATTCCTTCTCCTTTAAATTGAAATTATAATCTTCAAAAGGCATTATTATTACTCATTTACCTCTCGATTCATATATAGTATAGGATATTGGGTCCCTTGTTCATCTAAATCTGTTCTTTTATAAACTCTAAATCCCATATGCTCATAAAATTCTTTGGCAAGAGGGTTTTGTTCATTTACAGTCAATTCATTAATATTATAATTTGATATGCCATATTTAATTAATGCTTTTCCTATGCCTTTTCCTCTTTCATTATCTGCTACAAATAACATTTCCAATTTATTTTCAGCAATTCCCATAAAACCAACAGGGGTATCAAAATCATCTTTAGCAACAACTAAATGTGGAATATTGTTTAATGCTTCTGGAACATATTTTTTTATTTGCTGAATTTCATCGTCTGATAAAAAGTTATGGCTTGCTTTTACGGTCTTTTCCCATAAATGTATTAATTGTTTAACAAGGTTAGGGGTTCTGTAATCAATTGCAAATAATTTTATATTTTCTCCATATTATTTTATAGCCATTTTCATTTAAAATATCTATAGTTTTTGAAAGTTTTCTTCTTTTGCTAAAATATAATCTGCGTTATAGGCAGTAATAGTAAATATTTGCATTTTATTTATTATAAAAAATAGGGCAGGTTAAGAACCCACCCTATTGATTAAATAGAATTACTTATCTAAGTTGAAGTATTTAGCTGCGTTACCGTAGCAAATATCAGAAACTAACTTACCAGCAAATTCGATGTCATTAGCATATTCGCCATTTTCAATCCATTCGCCGATGATGTTACAAAGAATTCTTCTGAAGTATTCGTGTCTTGGGTAAGATAAGAAACTTCTTGAGTCAGTAAGCATACCAACGAACTTACCGAGTACACCTAAGTTACCAAGTGCCTTAATCTGAGCTTCCATACCGTCCTTGTTGTCATTGAACCACCAAGCAGTACCGAACTGAATCTTAGATGCAGCTTCAGGTCCCTGGAAACAGCCGAGGATTGTACCAAATACCTGATTATCAGCAGGGTTACCAGCGAATAATAAAGTCTTAGGTAACTTGTTGTTGTAGTCAAGAGCATCTAAAAGACCTGTTAAACCTTCAACAGTTGACCAGTCAGAGATACAGTCGAAACCAGTATCAGGGCCCATCTGTTCAAATCTTCTAGTGTTGTTATCTCTCTTGATATTTAAGTGAATTTCCATAGCCCAGTTTCTATCAGCGTACATTTCGCCTAAGAATAACATAAGCATAGTTCTATACTTTTCACAATCTTCTACACTTGGCTTGTTGCCAGCAAGAGCAGATGCGATAATAGAATCGATTTCAGCTTCGTCAGCCTTTCTAAATGGAACATAAGTAAATGCGTGGTCAGATGCCTTACAACCAAGAGAATCGAATAAGTCAGCTCTCTTAACGAGAACAGCCTTTAAGTCAGCAAAAGTCTTGATTTCAGTATTTTCTGTAGCACCAAGAGTCTTGATGTAGTCAGCATATGTTGGAGCATCAATGTTAAGAGCCTTGTCTGGTCTCCAAGCTGGATATACCTTGAATGCAGTTTCTTCAGCAGCAAGCTTCTTGTGCCATTCAAGTGAATCAGCAGGGTCATCAGTTGTGTTAATAGCCTTAACATTAGAACGCTTGATAAGTTCTCTTACCTTAAATTCAGGCTTAGCAAGCATTTCGTTAATCTTGTCGTGAATTTCAACGGCATTGTCCTTTGTTAAAGGTTCGTAAATACCGAAGTATCTCTGAAGTTCAAGGTGAGTCCAATGATAAAGTGGATTACCAATAGCATACTGAATAGTTTCAGCCCACTTTACAAACTTGTTAAGCTTGTCAGCATTCTTGCCAGTAATTTCTTCTTCAGGTACACCTAAAGAACGCATAGCTCTCCACTTGTAGTGGTCGCCACCAAGCCATACATCAGAAATATCTTCAAAGTTCTTGTTTTCATAAATTTCCTGTGGATTTAAGTGACAATGGAAATCATAAATAGGCTCGTTCTTTGCATAGTCGTTAAATAACTTCTTTGCAGTTTCAGTTTTTAATAAGAAATTTTCATCAATAAAACCCATTTTTTTGTGTCCTCCCAAAAATAAATTAGATTTTTATACAAATGAATTATAAAGTTACGCCATTCTTAAAGATAGCAATTTCTCTATATCCATTAATTTCGTTTTTAGTTTTCTTTCTGTCAGAAGCAACATCAAGGATATACTTGAAGAATTCTTCTGCATATTCGTCCATCTTTTTATCTTCAACTAATCTACCTGCATTCCAGTCAATCCAGTTAGACTTTCTTTCAGCAAGTGGAGTGTTAGTTGCAATTTTAACTGTAGGAACAGGTGAACCAACAGGAGTACCTCTACCAGTTGAGAATAAGATAATGTGGCAACCTGATGCCATCATACCACTAATAGCTACGATGTCGTTACCAGGACCCTGTAAGAGAGAAAGACCGTCAGCAACAGCCTTTTCGCCGTACTTTAATACACCCATAACATTTGAAGTACCACCCTTTTGAGTACAGCCAAGTGACTTATCTTCAAGAGTTGTGATACCACCTTTTTTGTTACCAGGAGATGGATTTTCGCCTACAGGTTCGCCATGACTAAGGAAATATTCCTTAAAGTTGTTAATAAGGTCAACTGTCTGCTGGAAAAGCTCAGGAGTTTTACATCTATCCATAAGCATAGTTTCAGCACCGAACATTTCTGGTACTTCTGAAAGAACTGTCTTACCACCATTAGCAACCATAATATCAGAAATTCTACCGATAAGAGGGTTAGCAGTAATACCAGATAAACCGTCAGAACCACCACATTTAAGACCAATAACTAACTTAGATACTGGACATTCTTCCTGCTTAAACTGTTCAGCATATTCAACAAGCTTGCCCATTTCTTCCATAGCAGCTTCAATTTCGTCTTCGTGGTCCTGAACAACTAAGAACTTAACTCTTTCATCGTCCCATTCGCCAAGAACCTTTTTAAATTCATTAAGGTTGTTGTTTTCGCAACCTAAACTAAGAACTAAAACACCGGCAGCATTAGGGTGATTTACCATACCCTTTAAGAGCTTCTGAGTATTTTCGTGGTCTTCGCCAAGCTGAGAACAGCCATATGGATGAACGAAGTTATAAATACCGTCAACTCTGCCACCAAAACGCTTATTAGCTTCAGCAACAATAGCATTAGAAACACCATTTACACAACCAACAGTATTAACAACCCAAATTTCATTTCTGATACCAACTTCGCCATTTTTACGAACATAGCCCATAAAAGTATCTTTTCTATTAACAGGAATATCTTTAAGTTTTGGATTGTAAGTGTATTCAAGTGTAGAACTAAGGTTAGTCTTTACATTGTGAGAATGTACCCATTCGCCAGCCTTAATGTCCTGTGTAGCATGACCAATTGGATAGCCATACTTAATGATGTTTTCCCCTTCTTTAATGTCAACAAGGGCCATTTTATGGCCCCTGTCGATATTGTCAACTGCTTTTACACCGAAGATTTCTTCGCCAGCAGTAATATTACGAAGGGCTACAACAACGTTATCATTATCATTTATCTTAATAGCATTGTTTGTATCCATATTTTCCTCCGAATTTATTTAATTATGCTAAAACCTTTTCAACTTCAGAAACAACACCGTTGTTTAAGATATTGTATAAGTGGTCTGCAACAACTGTAGGGAAGTTACCTAATTCAGTATTAAGGTCTTCGCCAAGCCAGAAGTCTTTATTTCCGCAAACCTTAGTAACGAGTTCAGCAATCTGAGCCTTATCAGTAACATCAACGCCTGTCCAAGCATTCTTGTAGAATTCGAGAACTTCTGGAGCATCCTTGATTAAGTATTCTTCGTCGCCTCTTTTACCGATTAAAGCACCTTCTCTAATTTCAGTACCTCTGTAGAATGCAAGGTATGCAGCAAATGAGAAAGTAAGAATCTTAGGAAGTTCCTTCTTCTGTGCATAGTATTCGTTAATAGTGTGAAGTACACGAGCTTCCCACTTAGAAGTAGAATTTAAAGAAATGTCTAAAAGCTTATGCTTGATGAATGGATTCTGGAATCTATCGAATACAGCATCAGCAAAGCCCTTGAGGTCTTCAAGAGTAAGTTCTGGGCTAACGATAGCAGGAATGATTTCGTTGTTAAGAGCATCTTCAAGGTACTTGTAGAACATCTTATCTGCCATTAATTCGCCAACTAAGTTGTGACCAGCAAGGAAAGCACCAAGTACAGAACAAGTATGAGCACCGTTAAGGATTCTAACCTTTCTCTTCTTGTATGGCTTTACATCTGGAGTAAAGATAACTTTAAGACCAGCCTTAGGGAATGGGAGTTCCTTTTCAAGTTCAGCAGGGCCTTCAATAACCCAAGTGTGGAAGATTTCACTTGTGTCAATAGCATTATCCTTGTAACCAAACTGTTCGCATAATGCTTCAGCTTCTTCACGAGGGTAACCAGTAACGATTCTATCAACAAGTGTGCTAGTGAAGATACAAGCATTTTCAATCCAGTTGATGAATTCGTCGCCTAACTTCCAGTTAGCAGCATGCTGAAGAACATACTTCTTTAATGTCTTACCGTTATCATCAATAAGTTCGCAAGGGATAAATACAAGACCTTTGTTCATATCGCCATTGAATTCCTTAAATCTTACATATAAGAAGTTACAAACCTTAGCAGGGAAAGAGTCCTGTGGCTGGTCAGTAATCATATCTTCTTCTTTCCAAGAAATACCAGCTTCAGTAGTGTTAGAAACTACGAATCTGAGTTCAGGGTTCTTTGCACAAGTGTTGTATGTATCAAGGTCAACATATGGGTTGATACATCTGTTTACGCAAGTAATAAGTCTTTTAGCTGCAACTTCCTTGCCATCTTCACGACCTCTAGCAATAAGAGTGTAAAGACCTTCCTGTTCGTTAAGAACATTTCTCAAGAAGTCACCACCAGGGATAGGCTGGATAAGAGTGATACCACCTTCAAATAAGCCCTGTTCATTAATTTCGTCGAACATATAGTCAACAAAGGCACGAAGGAAATTACCTTCACCGAACTGAACTATTTTTTCAGAGAGAGTTTTCTTTGTACCGATTTTTAAATCATCGTTGAATTTAAAACCGTTTGTTAAAAGTTGTCTGTTTAAATTTTCCATGGGATATATTACCTCCATAATATTATAGTAAAGTTATTTTACCTATTTACATAATACTATATTTTTATTTTAAAATCAATAGAAATGCAGTTTTTAAGTTAGTTTTTTTATTAAATTAATAAAAAATTCAGTATTGTAAATGATTACTTTGCTTTTATATTGTATTTAAGAACAAATAAAAAATAAGGTAGAAGCTGAAATTCAACTTCTACCTTATTGTGTCTTATTTTTAATTTTTTATTACTGTCTTCTTCGTCTTATAGGAGGTCTGTCTGAGCTTTCAGCTCTTCTGCGTCTTTCCTCCATTGACCTTTGCATTTCGCGTCTTCTTTTTTGTAATCTCAATTCGTCAGCACTTCTTGCTCTTGATGAACTACTACTTCTGGTTTTTGAACCAGAACTGCTATTTGATGAGTGTCTTTTTGTAGAATTGTGAGAAGAAGATTTCTTTCTGCGTTTCTTCTTTTTCTTTTTATTAATATTATTTCTGACAACTAATAAAATAATTATTATGATTACAACTGGAATAATGAAAATTAAAGCATTTAAAATCATATGTAAAAAAGATTTAACATTGTTTATTAATTTCATTTCAGCAAGTTGTTTATCAGATTTTGCCTCTACAGTGTTAGATGCTGTAATATCAGCAGTAGCAATGGTTTTATCTTTATATGTAAATTCCATTGTGCCGATTTTGTCACCCTCTTTTATAGGGGCATATATCTTTTTATCATTATTGTCTTTGCTATAATTAATTACAGCCTTTGTTTTTACATCTTTGGCAGAAACAAAACTTGGAAGTTTAGCACTTACATCGCCAGCAACAGTTACATTTAATTCGCCAACATTGTAATCTTCACTTAAATAAGTCTGATATACAGGAATTTTATCAGTATAAGTTCCGCCAGTATAAACCTTATTGTCTTTGTAAACTGAAAAACCGTAGTCAAGTAATGTCTTAGAGTCTGTATAAGCCTGATTATAACCATTTGCTTTCATTACAACAGATATAAGTTTTACGCCATCTTTTTCAGCACAAGTTACAAGAGTGTTTTTAGCATCATCATGGAAACCTGTTTTACCACCAATAGCATACTGATAATAATAATCAGAAGTTGGTTTAAGCATTTTATCCTTGTTATGTAAAAATCTTTGAGTATTTTTATTAGTAGCTGGAATTGTATGGTCTACAGTTCCCCAGATTTTACTAAAGTTTTCATCTTTAATAGCATTGTAAGCTATTAAACTCATATCGTATGGGGTAGTGTAGTGGTTTACATCGTGGAAACCATGAGGGTTATTAAAGTGGGTATCCTTACAACCCCAATCCTGAGCCTGTTTATTCATTCTTTCTACGAATTTTTCAACAGTACCGTCTATATGTTCAGCAACCATCATACAAACTTCGTTAGCTGATTCCATCATTATACCATAAAGACCATCAAGGAAAGAAATCTGTTCGCCTTCTTGTATACCAATGATACTACTACCTTGACCTATGCCATAAATAGCATTGTGAGATGCTGTAAGGGTATCGTCAAATTTACCATACTTACAAGCAAGGTAAGCAGTCATTATTTTTGTAATACTTGCAGGATAAAGTTTTTCGTGAGAATTCTTTTCGTAAATTGTAACACCAGTATTGGCGTCAATAAGAATAGCTCCTCTTGCATCAATATTTAAAACCTTAGAACTGTCAGCATAATTATTAATAACTGACGGTTCTTCTGTAGTAGCCTCCGTTGTTGTTTCAACTACAGAAGTAGGCTGAGCATAAATATTTGAAAAAAATGTTGTTAAAATTATTGAAAATATGGTAATATATATAGTAATATGTCTTTTATACATAAAATTTCTCCTAAAAATATTTACAAAGCAAGCTTATTTTAATCCTTTGCTTAAAAAAGCAACCTATGTATTATATAATAACTTTAATTCTAATTCAAGAGATAAAATGATTTTTTAATTTTATTTTTAAAATACAGTTGACAAAAATATTTTTATGACAGAAAATAGAGTAGTGTAAAAAAGGAATAATTAAATGTAGGGGTTGAAATGATGGCAAACAAAATTTTGGTTGTTGATGATGAAAAATTAATTGTAAAAGGAATAAAGTTTAGCCTTGAACAGGAAAATATGGAAGTTGATGTAGCATATGACGGAGAGGAAGCCTTTAATCTTGCTAAAAATAACAACTATTCCATTATTCTTTTAGATGTAATGTTGCCTAAAATTGACGGTCTTGAAGTATGCCGTATGATTAGAGAATTTTCAAATGTTCCTATTATTATGGTTACAGCAAAGGGCGAAGATATGGACAAGATTATGGGTCTTGAATATGGTGCTGATGACTATATTACAAAACCTTTTAATATTCTTGAACTAAAAGCCAGAATCAAGGCTATATTAAGAAGAAGTGTTAGAGTTGTTACTCACGAAGAATCAAAGAGCAATATTATAAAATCAAGAGATTTGGAAATTGACCTTGAAAGTAGAAGATGCTTTATAAAGGGCAAAGAAAAAAATCTTACTGCTAAGGAATTTGATTTATTAGAATTGTTTATGAAAAATCCTGGCAAGGTTTATAGCAGAGATAATCTACTTACTACAATTTGGGGTGCTGGTTATCCTGGAGATGTAAGAGCAGTAGATGTTCATGTTCGTAGATTAAGAGAAAAAATAGAGGCTGTTCCTAGTGAGCCAGAGTATATTCATACTAAATGGGGAGTTGGTTACTATTTCCAGTAAAATAAGATGGTATCAAACCGTTAGATTTAAACTTTTTACAGCTGTTTTGCTTGTGAGTATAGTTCCACTTATTATATTCTCTATCTATATGGTTCATACTCTTGGTCGATATTTTGAGGAGTCAAGTGAAAGAGAGGCTCTTTATCAGGCAAATAAAATAGCTGGGTCTATTCAGAAAGCAGGATACCTTACTTCTCCAAATAAAAAAGACGATTTAATCGCTGAATTAAGTGATAAAAGTAGTGAAGGCGGTTTCAGAATTATTGTTGTAGACGCAAATGGCTATGTTGTATCTGATACGAATAATTCTGCTACTGGTAAGGTCTATCTTGTGCCAGAAATACTGGTTGCTCTTTCCGGTAGAGATGAGGCTAATTTAAGGCAAGATGAAAAGGCTGTTTATGCCTCTGCGTATATTGAAAATTCGGCATCTAAAAAAATAGGTGCTGTCCTTGTAGTAACATCATTTGATGATATTCATACACTTTTAAGTGAAATTAATGCTCGTTGGATGGTAATTGCCATACTTATAGCTATTATAGTTATAATTTTAGTTTTTGTAATGGCAAGGATTATAATGGAGCCTTTGAAAAATATTTCTGTAACTATACAGAAAATATCAGCAGGGCAGTTACACCAGAGAATTGAAACAAAGGGTCATGATGAATTTGCTCACCTAAGTGAGGCTATTAATAATATGACTACTAGGTTGGAGCAAATGGACTCATCAAGACAAGAATTTGTTTCCAATGTATCCCACGAACTTAAAACGCCGTTAAGTTCAATAAAAGTTCTTACAGAGTCAATTTTATTACAGGAAAATGTTCCTACAGAAATGTATAGCGAGTTTTTAAGGGATATTAATTCTGAAATAGATAGAATGACAAATATTGTAAACGACTTGCTTTCTCTTGTGCGTCTTGATTACAACGGTGCAAAGTTAAATATAGCTGAAACTGATATAAACAAAATGCTTAGGGATATTATAAAGAGAATAAAGCCTTTAGCAGATAACAAGAGTATTACACTTAATTATGATGCTACAAAGGAAGTTGCTATTGACGCTGATGAAGTAAAACTTAGTTTAGCTATTTCAAACCTTGTTGAAAATGGCGTTAAGTATACTCCAGTAGGTGGGGAGGTTAGTGTTAGTCTTGATGCTGACCACCAGAATTGTTACATTACTGTTCAAGATACTGGTATTGGTATTGATGAAGAAGAACAGAGTAAGATTTTTGAAAGATTTTATAGAATTGACAAAACTAGAGATAGAGAAACTGGAGGAACAGGGTTGGGTCTTGCTATTACCCATTCTACAATAGTTCTTCACAATGGTTCTGTTAAAATTATAAGTGGCGAAGGTCAGGGTGCAACATTTATTGTGCGTTTGCCTTTAAAGTATCAGCAGAGTTAGGGGTGGTTATATGAATACTAAAAAAACTATTATGTCTATTATAATCACAATAATTGCTGTTGCTATAATTTTTGGTATATTTGTTTATATTAGAAATGTAAAAATGGCAGAGGGAACAGTTTCATATAATATGTATTATGTTAATTCTGCTGAAAGCTGTTTAGGTATTGAAAAAAAGACAGTAAATCTAGTTGATGATGATAAAGTAATGTTTAATACAGTTGTTGATGAATTTGGTAGTGGACCTAAATTTAATAATTCAGCATTAGTTTTGCCATCTGATTTTCATATTAATTCTAAAACCTATAAAGATAAGACAGCTTATATTGATTTGCAACCTAGTTTTAATAAACTTTCTCCAAGTGATAGAATTTTATGTATTGGAGCTATGGTGTACACACTTACAGATATGAGTTTTATTGAAGATGTTTATGTATCTGTAAATGGTATTACTTTAAATGAGCCACAGACTAATACACCATGGAAATTTAACAGAGAAAGCATAAGAAATAATCCTACTGTTAATCCTGAAAAGACTAATTGGCAGGTTGTGGAATTGTATTTTGCTGACAGAACAGGTACTCGCCTTGCTAGTGAGCAAAGAAGTATTGAAGTAAAGCAAAGCCTTTCATTGGAATACCAAATTGTGGAACAACTTATTGCTGGCCCAGAAAAAAATATGCTTGAAAAGACAATTCCAGTATCTACACAGATTAAGGATATTAAAACAGAAGATGGTATTTGTTATGTAAATCTTTCAAAGGAATTTATAAATAAAAAATTAGCAAATGTTACCAAACAGACAACAGTTTATTCTATTGTAGACTCTCTTACAGAATTAGATAGTGTAAACAAAGTACAGTTCCTTATTGAGGGCGAAAAGATAAATAGTAAAAAAGACGGAATTGACTTTAGTAAGTTATTTTCAAGAAATGAAGCTATGATTAGATAAGAGGGAATATGAAAAATCCAATAGTCGGTATATTGATATTTTTTGTAATAGGATTACTTTATGGACAGTATTTTGCTCCTTGGGCATATACTGTCCTTTTTATTGTTATATCAATAGCTTTAGTATATTCGTTGCTAAATAAAAATATAATAGGTATATTTTTTATATTTGGATTTGTTGCTGGAATTGCAATAATGAATATTAATACAGAAAAAGATTTATTTCCAGAAATTGTAAACACTAATAAAAAAGTACAGGTTACAGGTACAATAATAAGTGCAGGATATGCAAATTCTGAAAGTGGAAAATATATAGTCGATGTTGATGAAATTAAAAATGGCAGTAAGATATACAATGATAAATGTAGGGTATGTGTTTATGGCGAAAAAGGACTTTATATAGGAGATACCATAAAGGCAGTTGGAAAATTAAAAACCCCAGAAATAAAGAAAAATCCCTTTGATTTTGATAATTACCATTATTCTAAAATTAAAAGAATAGATTATACTATGTCAGGAAAAATAAAATACATTTCAACCAATGAAGAAAGTCCTTATTTGAAAATAGATAAATTAAGAAAAAATATTTATAGTGTTATACATATAATTTCTCCAAAAAGTAAAAGAGGAATTATTGCTGCCATGGTTTTAGGTTATAAAGATGACATAAGTGACAGTATATACGACCTTTATAGAAGTGCAGGAGTAGCACATATTTTAGCAATATCCGGATTACATATTTCTATTTTTGCCGGCATAATATTGTTTTTATTAAATAAGTTTAATAGAAAAATGGCGTCATTTGTTTTGATAGTGTTTATGGCTTTTTACTGTGTTATAACTGGTTGTGCAGCTTCTACTATTAGGGCAGTAACTATGATTTATGTGTTGCAGTTTGGTTATATGTTTTACAGAAAATATAACCTGATAGGGTCTACAGCATTTGCGTGCTTAGCATTGCTTATCTTTAATCCATACTATATTTATGATATAGGATTTCAGTATTCTTTTGGTTGTGTTTTTACAATAGGTATGGCTTTTGAAATTATAAAAGAATATAAAATTGAGGATAAATTTGCTAGATTATTTATAGTTACATTTCTTATTGGAGTAACAAGTAAGCTTATAACGGTATACCATTTTTATTCATTTAATCCCATTGATACAGTTTCAAATATGATAATAGTACCTTGCGTTAGTTTTGTGTTGCCAATCTGTCTTTTGGCTATAGCTGTAGGCTGTTTTTCAATACATTTAGGAGCTATTGCATTAAAACCAGCTGTTATGGCTTTTGATTTTTTTGATATTGTATGTAAAGTTGTAACGGGTACACCTTTTTCAAAATATACAATAGGTGCTGTACCCTTATTGACTATAATTACAATGTTTTTGATAGTTATATTTTTGTATAAATTTGCTTTAACTAGGCAGTTAATATATGTCGTACCAATAATATTATGTATCTTTTTATGTCGTATAAAACCAAACGAATACAATAGAATTGATGTTTTATCAGCAGGTAAAGCTGAATGTATAGTGATAAGGGACAGAGATTATGTTGGTGTAATAAATGGTGGTAAATATGGAAATAGTGCAACAGGAGAAAAGGTAATAGTTCCATATATGAAGTATTATAATGTAAAAAATATTGATGATATATTTATTACTTCTTCTGAAAATTATGTCATTGGTGGTATTCCGGATTTATTAAAAAATGTAAATGTTAAAAATATTTATATACCTAAAAATGTCAAGAAAACTGAAAAGTTGCAAGATATATTGGATTTGGCTAAAAAGAATAATGTAAGCATACATTATGTTTTAAAAGACGAGGAATTAAAAGCTGTTGAAAATCTTAAATATAAATGTTATTATATAGGCTCAGGAAAGTATGGCAAATATGGAATTAAAGTAGCATTAGACGATGTTACATTTTTGATACCTTTTAATATTTCAAACAAATATGAAAGGGATTTCTATAAAAGAGGTATACAGTCTGATGTGTTATTGCTTTCAAAAAGTGGTTCTAAAAAGGTTAATTCGCAGGATTTTATAAGTGCTGTTAAACCTAAAAATGCTATAGTTAGTACAAGTTCAGAAGATTATTCAGAAAAAGAAGTTTTGGGAATATTAAATAATTACAAAATAAATTTGTACAATACTAAGGCTGATGGTATGATAACTATAAAAACTGTTGATAAGGGCTATGAAATAGAAAAATATGTAGGAGGTGATATTTTTGCAGAGTTTAGATAATGATATTAAAAGTGGAAAATTTAAAAGAGTTTATTTAATATACGGGGAAGAATCATTTCTTGTTAAAGAATATGAAAATAAGCTAAAGGAAAGTATAATTCCGGCAGGGGCGGAAACTATGAATTTGTCTGTTTTTGACGGTAAAGGCTTTTCCGGTAAGGAAATAAGCGAGGCTATAGATACAATGCCTTTCTTTAGTGAATACAGATTAGTAATAGTAAGAGACAGTGGGCTATTTACTACTGGTAGAAAGGACGATACAGATTTACTTGCAGAATATGTAAAGAGTATACCGGATACTTCTGTTTTGGTTTTCTGTAATGAGAAAGTTGACAAGAGAAACGCACTTTATAAGGCTGTTAAGAAAAATGGCTATGTGTGCGAAATAAATATGCTCAAGGAGAAAGAGCTTACAAATTGGGTTATTAAACTTTCTGGAAATAAAATATCAGCTTCAGACAGCGAATATTTCATAAAAAATATTGGCGTAAGTATGGTTGCTTTAAAAGAAGAAATGATAAAACTTCTTAACTATACAGGAGATAAAAAAATAACAAGAGAGGATATAGATATTGCCTGTACAAAATCTGTTGAGTCCAATATTTTCGATATGGTTGGAGCAATAGGTGGCAAAAATACGGAGCTTGCCTTGGATATTTACGGCAATCTCCTTAATATGAAAGAAAGCCCATTAGGTATACTTAAAATGATTGCAAGACAGTTTAAAATGATACTGGAATGTAAATATCTTTTGAGAAAAAAGTATACAAAACAGCAAATAGCCTATGAATTGGGGTTAAGAGAATTTATAGTAGCAGGCTGTATAAATCAAAGTAGAAATTTTACTTTAGGAAGTCTGATGAAAGCTGTAGAAGATTGTGCAAAGTGTGATATTGATATTAAGAGAGGTCTTATACAGGATAAATTGGGCGTAGAAATAATAATATTGAAATATGCGAAATAGAGAACTTTATGTTTTTAGGTGTTATGATACAAATACGGTATTATAACACCTAAAATTAAGTTATTTGACTTTATTAATAAATTTTGTTGTTATTGTTTGTATTTTATTAATAAATACTGTTTCCTCTTCTTTCGTTTTCCAACTGTTAAATATAGGCTCAAGAGATATATGTATAAAAGTAGGATTAAAACAGTTTTCACTATTTCTTTTAGGGCTAATATCATCAAATTCAAAAATATTATTGGAAATTATTATATCTTTAATTATATCTTTATACTTTCTGTATTTTAAAATATGTAAATTCTTTTGTTCTTCACTTTTTTTATCATATTTATTATACATTTTTAATTCTAAAAATGGACCTGTTTTGTTTGTGTCAACTCTCCATTGAAAATAACATTCGTCAATATATTCTATATCTATGTATGTAAAAGGATAACAGGAATTGTTATGCCTTGTATTTATTTTAAATATATGGTTTTTATATTTCCTCCAATTTTCAGGAAAAAGACTGTTTATAAATTCATATTGGGCTATTTGTGATGTACTTATATTCCATTGTTCGCTATTATCTTTTTTATAGTATAAACGGTAATGGTTTTCTTTTTCTAAATTTTCACATAAATTGTAAAGATAGCTATCCAATAAATAATTTATTCCTTTATATTTTTCCAAAATTATTTTAAAATCATTTCCAGTTACTAATGCACCATTGTACTTATGGTTATTTTGAATATTATAAACGGTATTTTTGTCATTTTCAAATAGGAAACCTGTCTTAAAATAAACAACTACAATTTTGGTGTTTTCATTTATATTTAAGTGATTGTTTGAACCAGATTTTTTGAGGCTATTAACATAATTTTCAATTTGATTATTATGTTCAGAGGTATAGGTTTTATCTTCTATTATAACAGCAGTATTAATACCATTTAATATTAATAAAATATCTATTTTTTGAAATTGTTTTAATATTTTTATACTATCTATTTTATCAATATTTTTTATATTAAATTTTTTCAGTAAATCAATAGAGAGTTTCTTTAAATTACAATCATAATTAAAAAAGTTAATACACCAGCATATAAAAGCATCTTGGCTTAATTCAGTAGTGGCAAATTTGAATATATTGTTCATAAAAAAGCTCCTTTTAGAGGTACAAATAAAGTCATACACTAAATGTAATGTATGACTTTTAAGGTTAATTCTTATTTATCAAATTTTCTTTTTTACTTTCCAATTTTTCGATTTTCTTTTCGAGCTTTTCAATTTTCTTATTTTCTTTAATAGCCTGTTTTTCTTCTTTGACTACAAGTTTATCTACAAAATCATCATTGTAATTTCTTATATAGGCAATACCAATAGCTGTAGGACCTGTATGAGCACCTATAGTAGCACCAATATTTAACTTAATATAATTAGCATTTTCATCTAATCTTAAATCATCTGGACTTTCGTTTTCGAAAAATGAGAGTTTGGCAAAAGAAAATTCTTTTACATTTTTTATTTTCTTAGAAATGCCATGCTCTATTTCGAGAATGGCTTTTTTTCTTCCTCTTACTTTTTCCTCTGGCAAAAGTTCCCCGTCATCTAATTTTATTAAAGGTTTAATATTAAGTAATTTACCGGCAAGGGCAGAGGCTTTTCCAATTCTGCCACCTCTTTGAAGGAATTTTAAATCATCTACAGTAAAGAGTATGCCACTTGTAGTAGCGAGAATTTTACTTCTTTGACAAACTTCTTCAAAATCAAGATTATTTTCAGCCATTTTGCAACATTCTAAAACTAAAAGACCTTGACCTCCTGTAGCAGAAAGAGAATCAATAACTTCTACTTTGGCGTTGGCATAATCTTCTAATATCATATTTTTAGCATTAACAGCACTTTGGAATGAACCACTAAACTTTTGAGAAAGAGTAAAACAAATAACTGATAAATTTTCTTTAACAGCTTTTTCAAATCTAGTATAATAATCATCAATAGATGGGCAAGCTGTTTTAGGGTTTGCTTCAGAAGAAACTAATTGGTCATAGAAATCCTTTTGAGAAATTTCTTCTCCCTCTTTTAAATAAGTTTCCTCACTAAATGAAACATAGAAAGGAACAACATCTATTCCATATTTTTCTACAATTTCTTTGGATAAATCAGCAGAACTATCTGTAATAATCTGTATATTTTTCACAACTTCCTCCTAAAAACTACTTGGAATTGGAACTCCTCTAGGCTCAACAGGTGTAGAGAATACAATCTGTGTACTTGTTTTACCGAAAGTTTGGAGTCTACCTATAAACTCATCTAAATCCATTGTGCTAGGAAAAGCAACTTTAAGAAGCATACTGTATTCCCCAGTAACACAATTACATTCAAGAACATTTCTTTCTGCCTTAATAAATGGATAGAATTCTGGCTTTTGATTTGGATTCATTTCAAGATTTATAAAAGCAGTAATATGATACCCCAATTTATGTCTGTCAACTCTTGCTCTATAATTTTTTATAATTCCCTGTTTCTCTAAATGGTCAATTCGTGATGAAACAGCTGGAGAAGATAAAAATACTTGTTCTGCAATACTCTTTAGAGGAGTACGGGCATTTTCTTGCAAAATTTCAAGAATTTGTTTATCTATTTTATCCATAATAAACCTCCTGTTTCTTAATTTTTTTAAGTTAATATTCATTTTAACACAAATTTTTATGGCTGTAAAGAAAGAATTGTTAAAAAATTTAAGCATAAGGTGTAATTGTTTTCTCAATAAAATAATATGGAAAATCCGTTGTATATGGTGTATAATGTTCATAATAAGTAAATTATAAAAGCACAAAATGAAAATATATAAGTACGGAAATGAGGTAGTCTAATGAGAAATCTTACTTTATTAACTGACCTGTATGAGATAACAATGATGCAGGCATATTTTAAAAATAATAACAAGAACAAAATGGCTATTTTTGATGTGTTTTATAGAAAAAATCCTATGGACGGTGGCTATGCCATTTCTGCTGGTCTTGAACAGGTTATAGAATATATTAACAACTTGCATTTTACAGAAGATGATATAAATTACTTGGCATCTCTTAAAATTTTTGAAGATGATTTTTTAGATTATCTTAAAAACTTTAAGTTTACAGGGGATATTTATGCTATTCCAGAGGGTAGTGTAATGTTTCCTAGAGAACCTATGTTAAAAGTTATTGCTCCTATTATGGAAGCTCAGTTTATAGAAACAGCTATTCTTAATATTTTAAACCACCAAAGTCTTATTGCTACAAAGGCTGCCAGAATATGCTATGCAGCAGAGGGCGATGGTATTATGGAATTTGGTTTAAGGCGTGCTCAAGGACCAGATGCTGGTATTTACGGTGCAAGAGCTGCCGTTATAGGTGGTTGTGCCGGTACAAGTAATGTTCTGACAGGTCAAATGTTTGATGTACCAGTTATGGGTACTCACGCTCACAGTTGGATAATGAGTTTTGATGACGAATATACTGCTTTTTATACCTATGCAAAATTGTATCCAATGGCTTGCACACTTTTAGTTGATACCTATGATACTCTTAATTCAGGTGTGCCAAATGCTATAAAAGTATTTAAACAAATGAAAAAAGAGGGTATTGAATTAAAGAACTATGGCATTAGATTGGATAGTGGTGACTTAGCATATTTATCTAAAAAGGCTAGAAAAATGCTTGATGATGCAGGTTTTAAAGATGCAACAATTACAGCATCTAATGACCTTGACGAATTTCTTATTGCTAGTCTTAAAATGCAGGGAGCAGAAATTACAAATTGGGGTGTTGGTACTAATCTTATTACCTCTAAAGATTGCCCATCTTTTGGTGGTGTTTACAAACTTGCAGCTATTATGGAAGATGGAGAAAACTTTACACCTAAAATCAAACTTTCAGACAATAGCGAAAAAATTACAAACCCTGGAAATAAGAAAATTTACAGAATTTATGAAAAGGAAAATAACAAGATTAAGGCTGATTTAATTTGTCTTGAAAATGAAACTTTTACAGAAAATGAAGATATGCACCTTTTTGACCCACACGAGCCATGGAAGAAAACAGTATTAAAGGCTGGCACTTTCACATTAAAGGAAATGCTTGTAAAGGTATTTGATAAGGGTCAATGCGTATATCATAGTGATAGTGTAATGAAGTTAAGAGATTTTGCAATTTCTGAAATGGAAACTCTTTGGGAAGAAACAAAGAGATTTGAAAATCCTCATCAAGTTTATGTAGACTTATCTCAAAAATTGTACGATATTAAAATTAGTCTTTTGGAAAAGATGAGCAAGGAGTAACAAATGAGAAAGTTAGTTATTGCCGAAAAACCATCGGTAGCAAGAGATATAGCAAGAGTTTTAAAGTGCAATAAAAGGGGAGAGGGATATTTATATAATGATGACTATATTGTCAGTTGGGCCGTAGGTCATTTAGTTACCCTTTACGATTGTGAAGATTATGATAAATCTTTAAAAAAGTGGTCTGTAGAATCTTTACCGTTTATTCCGGAAAAAATAAAAATAAAGCCTATTAAGGCTACAAAAAGCCAACTGGATATACTTTCTAATATTATGAATTCCCCTAAGATAGAAAGCCTTATTTGTGCAACAGATAGTGGGCGAGAGGGCGAGTTGATTTTCAGATATATTTATGAATGTGTTGGGTGTAAAAAGCCTTTTAAAAGACTTTGGATTTCCAGTATGACAGATGAGGCAATAACAGCTGGCTTTGCTTCCCTTAAAGACGGTAGTGAGTATGATAATCTTTATGAGGCGGCAAAATGTCGTTCTGAAGCTGATTGGCTTGTAGGAATAAATGCTACAAGAGCTTTCACATTAAAGTATAATTCACTTTTGAGTATTGGTAGAGTTCAAACTCCAACTCTTGCCCTTATCGTATCAAAACAAAAGGAAATAGATGACTTTAAACCAGAAGAATACTGGGAAGTTGAGTCTGATTTTGGAGAGTATAAGGGGACTCACATTAATGACAAAAATGAAACTAGAATTAATAAAAAAGAAGTAGCACAAGAAATAGTAAACAAAGTAAAAGGCAAAACAGGTAGTGTAACTTCCATTGAAAATGAAGAAAAGAAAAATCCTGCACCTTTTCTTTATGATTTAACAGAATTACAGAGAGATTGCAACAGAAAATACGGCTTGTCAGCTCAAAAAACTTTGGATATTGTTCAGGATTTGTATGAAAAAAGAAAAATGGTTACATATCCAAGAACAGATAGCCGATTTCTTTCTGACGATATGATACCAAAGTTGCCAATTATGTTAAACAGGTTAAAGGCGACAAAAGAATATGGTATTTACGCCGACTATGTATTGTCACTTCCTAAATTGCCAATATCTAAAAGAATAATAGATAATAGCAAAATAAGTGACCACCACGCAATTATACCTACAGAGGCAAGAGCTAATGTGGAAAGTTTAAGTGCTGATGAATTTAAGGTTTATGACCTTATTGCCAGAAGATATTTAGCTGTTTTCTATCCAAATTACATATATAATACAACAAAGATAATAACTACAGTAGAACAGGAAAATTTCCTTACAAAGGGTACAACTATTGTTCAAAAGGGTTGGACAGAATTAAATGTAGTTTCTGAAAAGGAAAAGAAGCAAACTAAAGAGGATGTTCTTCCAAATGTTGTAGTTGGTCAGGAAGAAACAGCTAAAAAAGTTAAAATTAATTCCAAAAAGACTAAGCCACCAAAGGCATACAATGAGGCAGGATTGTTGTCGGCTATGGAAAATGCCGGTAGATTTGTAGAAGACGAGGATTTAAAGGAACAGCTAAAGGATTCAGGTCTTGGTACTCCAGCTACAAGAGCTGCCATAATTGAAAAACTTATAAAAACAGGCTACATTGTTCGTAAGGCTAAAAATCTTGTTCCAACAGAAAAGGGTATTAAACTTATAGAAATAGTACCTAAGGAAATGAAAACACCTGAAACTACAGGAAAATGGGAAAAGAGTATGACCATAGTTTCAAAAGGTGCTATGGAACCTGAAAAGTTTATGAACAGTATAAAAAGGTATGTCAATTATATTGTAGAACAGTCTAAACAAGGAGATTGTAAGGTTATTTTTGCAGCAGATAAAAGCAGAAAAAGAGGTAAAAATTCTCCTGAAGTTTTGGGAGTCTGTCCAAACTGTGGTGGGCATATTTTTGAAAATTCAAAAGGGTATTATTGTTCAAATTGGCGACAAGGCTGTAAGTTTACTATATGGAAAAATACATTAGAAAACTACTGTACAGCCATTGACCCAGATTTTGTAAAACAATTGCTTAAAGATGGAAAAATAGAAAATTTATTTGTGCGTAAACCAGATACAAATGAAAAATGCACTTGTACTATAACAGTAAATAAAACAGGACAATTAGATATATCAAATTTGAATGTTATTAACTAATATCACTAGATAATCCCTCTACTTCTGCTTGTTCAAGGAGATTTTCACATTCAAAAAAATCTAGGTTTTTGTTTAACGCAAATATTATAATACTGTCACGCTTAATTCTAGGGTATAGAATGCCTACCTTTGCTATTTTTAATAACTTTTGAGTAGTTTCTAAATCTAAACTCATTGCAAAGGCGATTTGAAGTAATTTATTTCTTGATGGATTACTCTTTTCGCCTCTGAAAATGTCGTAAATATATGATTCAGAAAGAGAAGTGGATTTTATAATTTTGCTTTTTGTTAAGTTTTCTTTTTTTTCAAGAAGTTCATTTAGATATTTAGCAACATTTTGTTCTATTAATTCATCGCGATTTGTAGATAAATATTGATTTATGTCAGAAGTATTATCAAGTTCTTTAAGTAGCTCATCAGTTTGTTTTATCATATATAATAGCTCCTTTTTTAGTATTATGGTATAATGATATAATATTTTAAAATTTTTTTCAAGAGGGACATAGTTATGGATTATTTTACGGAATATAAATTAAGTAAATATAAAGAAATCGAGCCACTAAGTGCTAAGGGGACAACTGTACTTGTTTACGATACTGTAGAAAGACAACTTTTTGTAAAAAAGGTAGTAAATGAAAAAATCTATAATATTTATAAAAAAATAAACGATATTGAATGTGATTATATGCCTAAAATTATAGACACTATAAAGGCTGAGGACGAGTATATTATCATAGAGGAGTTTATAAAAGGGGATAGTGTAGATTATTTAATAAAACAAAATGGTGTTTTTTCTGAAGAAAAGGCTGTTTCTTATATTATAGATATAGGAGAGGCTTTAAAGCAAATTCATGGCAGGAATATAGTACATAGAGATATAACTCCTAACAATGTCATTATTGATGAGAATGACAGAGCAGTACTTTTGGATTTTGATATAGCAAGAATGGAAGATAAGAGTGAAAGTAGAGATACTACATTACTTGGAACGGCAGGATTTGCATCTCCGGAACAATATGGCTTTGCACCAACAGACACCAGAGGAGATATATTCTCAATGGGAGCTTTGTTAAATTTTATGCTTACGGGAGATGTTGTTCAGAAAAAGATTTATACTAAAACAGGTCTTTACAATGTCATTTCAAAATCTATACAAATTGACCCAGAAAATAGATACAATAGAATAGAGGAGTTTATAATTGATGTATCTGCATATTGTCCTGAAAAAATAGTTACAGAAAAAAATTCAAAGCTGTTATATAAAATAACATATCATTTGCCTGGGTTTAGAACAAACATAATTTATAAAAAAGTAATTGCTATAATATTATATTTTATTTTTTTATGGGATGCATATAATACTATATTTTATAGGAAAATGTCTTTTAAAGAAGGTTTAAATGAGATTATATTTCTTTTTCTTTTGTTTATTTTTCCTATGTGGTTTTTTGGAGCAAGAGGCAGAATTATGAAAAAGATACCTATGCTTAGAGAGCTTAAACCTATACCTAGATTTATAGCAGCAGCCGTTCTGTATTTCTTTTTTCTTTTACTTTTTGGTACAACATTTTAAAAAAATCATACATATTACGCTGACAGCGTAACAAAAAATAGCACCTGATGTTAAAATAAGAACAGTCAGGTGCTATTTTTGTATAAAATCTGACATTATGGACAGATGTGTCTACAAATGTTAACTGTTTTTTATGTGAATAATAGATTTGATTATTTTAGAAATATCTTTTATATCACATTCAGATAATCCAGAAAGATAAGAATTTATTTTGTTAAGTTCTGGCGATGTAACATTTATAGTGGGTAAATCAAAGCTAAAAAGAATAGGCAATGTAATATTAAGAGCTTTTGCTATCTTTTGTATAGTTGATATTGTTGGTGATTTAAGACCCCTTTCAATCTGTCCTAAATGGGCGGCACTAATACCGGATTTGAAAGCCAATTCTTCTTGATTCATGCCCGAAGAAAGCCTTAAATTGCGTATTCTGTCGCCTAGCTGTTTTGTGAATTCGTCCACAGTAACACCTCCAAGGTAAATAATACAAATAATAGGACAAAATAACAAATTATTTTAGGAAGTGAATAATTTAATAACTTTAGATATTTAAGATGGTGAGAGGCTATTCTATAAGTTTTACAAATAAATTACCTCTTATTCAGATTAAGAAAATAAAAATATAATTTATAGATAGTATAAAAAATAACATCTATAGATATTGACAAAATAAAAATAATATTGTAATATATGATACATAAAAGCACTAATTTGATGAAAAATTTAGTGACTATAGATAAATTTAAGCCAAAAGGGTAAATGGCTTATTGTACAAAATAAGAAGGGGTGTAGAAAATGAAATCAAAAATTAAGTCATTTTTTAAAGGAGTTTTTGTTGTTTTTTTAGCTATTATTGTTATTTTTATGGTACTTTTATTTTTTGGTGAAGATAAATCCGGTGATTATAACGAAATAGCAGATTTAATAAAAGGCGAAAAAATTGAACAGGCTGAAAATTTATTAAATAAAAGCTCTTATTCAAAAATGGACTATTCTGATGAAGATGGCAAGAAAAAGATGGAGTTATACAGAAAGCTCTATACAAAGGAAAAGAAATATGATGAGGCTGCGGATGTTGTTATTGCTTATCTTAAAGCGAACAATATGGATATAAAAGCAGAAAATACCGATTCAGCTGATGGTGTTGAATTGTATGACCTTGTATGGAACGTTTCTGACATTTATAATAAGCTTTCAGCAGAAAAGCAAAAAGAAGTTATGGATTTGATGGGCGAAAGTTTGCAGAAAAAGGTTAACAGTGAGGGTAGAGAGCAAAGAGAAGCAAATTTAGCTAAAAATGAAGAATTTGAAAAAGTTGAATACTACATAAAAAATGAATCTCCTGAAGATGCAAAGAAGATGTTGGAGGAAAGCAGTTTTTCTAAGATAGGCTACAAGGAAAGTACTGATGAAACAGTAATTTCCGGAGGTATTCTTAAAATGCGATTGTATAAAGATTTATACATAAAGCTAGGAATGTATGATGATGCTGTTGATGTTATGCTGACTTTTGTAAAAGAAAATGAAGGTAATCATAAGAATGACCAAAGTGTTTCAACTTTTATTGCTGATATATACGATAAGCTTTCTGATGAAAAGAAGAATGAAGCAATGGAATTAATGGGAGATACTTTGACTACTGAACTTAATAGGCTGAAAGAAAAATAAAGAATTTAAGATTTATTAATATAGCATAAACACTTAGAAATGAGGGTAAATGTTTATTTTTGAATTGGAGGAGCTATATGAATTACTATGAAATATTAGAAATATCAAAAAGTGCAACTTTAGAAGTTATTAAAGCAGCATATAAGGCACAAATATCAAAATATCATCCCGATAATTTAGAAACTGGTGATTTAAAAAAAGCACAGCAAATAAATGAAGCCTATGAAGTTTTATCAGACCCTGTTAAGCGAGCAGAATACGATAAAAAAATAGCACTTGATGAAGGAAATGATATAAAAAATGGGGATGAAAAGGAAACTACAAAGTATAAAGATACACCAACTGATAATGAAAAATCAAGCGATGAAGAAAATAAGGATAGTGAAAAAACAGATATAGTAGAAGAAACTAAAGATTTAGGCAATAGTGATAGTGAGACTAAAGAAGAAAATTTAAAAAGTTTAGGAGTGTTTTTCTCTTTACCTGTACTTTATATTAGTTTAGTAGTGTTTTTCCCAGTTACAATAGTTTTATTTATATGGAGATGTTACAGACTTATAAGATATAAGAATATTAAAAAGAGAAAAAGACATATTGTTTGGACTGTTGTTTTTATTATAACTGCGATGTTGTTTGTTGCTTATGCACTAGATAGTGATGAAGGTGAAAAAGTAAATGTAGTTAATGAAGAAACAACGATAGCAGAATCGATTAATTCCGAAAAAGAGAAATCTGAAACTAAAAATTTATCAACAGAAATAAGTACTACAGAAATTACTACAATTAGTAGTAAAAATAAGGGCGAAAATAAAAACAAGAAACAGACAGAAGACGAGAATAAAAATGAAATTGCCATTGAGAAAATTCCTGAGTATTCTGATGTAGTAAATTCTACAGCGAAATATTCTTATTATGAAAATCCTTATTATACGCATGCACTTAAAAGATATGTTGATTTTGTAAATAAAGCTTACAAGAATGGTGGAGGAAGCCAACAGATAACTATTACAACTTTGGATGATTTATTTAAGGAAGCTGGAATATCTAAGCAATTACGAAAAAAAATAATTGATTCAGAAGGTGTAAATGTTTTAAAAGATGAAAATTATGTAAGGGTTGATATTAAAGAAAAATCTGGGCTTATAACTTCTCTTATGGATGGAGAAATGGAACGATTATATTTTGAGGTTTCAGACAAAGCAAAAGATTCAGAATCATTGCTTGGTAATAAGGTGTATTTCTATACAGGTAAATTAAAGGATAGTCTACCTGAGGGGAATGGGGCAATTTTTGTAAAAGATGGCTTTGGGTTAAGACTTTTCTATGTTGGCAAATTTAAAAAAGGACAATTTTCTGGTAAAGGGATATTAATGTCCAGTGAAGAAGGTTTCGGTAATAGCCTGTTTGATGGTAAAAGTATTGGATATACACCTTTTGATATTACTATAGGTAATGTGGTTACTTGTATATCAAAAAATTATAAGAGAAATTTGAAAAATGGTAAAAGTACGATTTACCAAAGTGATATAAATGAATTATATAATTCTTATAATTTGGATTATTCAAGTTATTGTGAAAACTATCTTAGTAAATATGATGAAGAAAAAGCAAGAACAGCTAAGAGTAAATGGATTAAAGAATCTGCTACATCTGAGTTAGAGCTTATTATGGCGGGGTATCTTAAAAGTACGAATTCGTATGAAATACATGTAAAATATCCAGTAATTAAACCTATTATAAAATATCAAGGTAATATGAAAAATGATAAATATAATGGAAAAGGTGTTTTATATACAGGTATAGGAGCAAAATGGTATGAAGGTAAATTTAAAAAAGATGAAATGAATGGAAAAGGCACTATATATTCTGCAAACACAGAGGAAAAATTATTTGAAGGAACATTTAAGAACTATGATGTAATAGAAGGAACATTGTATAATTCAGATGGAACGGTTAGAAAAAAAGGTAAATTTGATGACTTAGCTATAACCGATAGTCAAATTAAGACAGCAGAAAATATTGATATTCTATATGCTTATAGGGTTCTTTTGATAAAATATGGTGAAAAGGGGCTTATGGAAAAAGTTTCGGAAGATGGTAAAAGCATATTAGCTTATTAACTAAAGGATAGAAATTTAATTCCTTATAGCATAAAATTGTACATAATTTATTAATATTTATGTAGATATAATAGTGAACACAGTAAGTGTTGACAAATATAATTAAAAAAGGGGTGTTATTATAATGACAGTTTTAGGTGTAATTTTAATAGTTGTTTCGTTGTTTATTGCCTATATTATTTATAGTGTGGTATACGCTAATTCAATAGGATCAAGAGAATCTTTTTGTGGTGGCTTTTTGGTAATATGGGCGATAGTATTGGGGATTTTAGGTTGTATTTTAAAGAAAATAGGTATTTTATAAATTAATAAAATCCCAAAATGAAGTATAATTTGTATGAAATAGTTGCTGAATATCATAAACTACAGAATTTTAATTGATATTACATAGTAAGAAAAGGACTTTTATGTAAATGGTAACTATGCAAATACAGCTACTTTATGAAAGACAATAAAAATTAAAAATAAAAATCACAGGTTTAAACTCTTTCCATAAACCTGTGATTTTTTACTTTATAAAATTTGAATTGAATTTGAATAGTGAATTGGAAAGACAGAATTGTAGACATAAATTTACAATTTATTCTTGAATTATACACGCTTTTATGCTATGATTGTATAAATATAATTTATATTACACTAAGGGTTACACTAAGGAGGATTTTTTTGATGAAAGGCATTATTACAGTTTTAGGTAAGGACCAAGTCGGTATCATTGCTAAGGTTTGTACTTATCTTGCAGAAGACAAGATTAATATTTTAGACATTTCTCAGACTATTGTAAATGGTTATTTCAATATGATGATGATTGTTGATTTAACTGGCTGTAGTGATAGAGTATCAGAAGTAATCGACCAGCTTGCAAATCTCGGTAAAGAAATTGGCGTTGATATCAGACTTCAGAGAGAAGATATTTTCGACAATATGCACAGAATTTAATTGGAGGGTATATCTATGATTTCTCGTGGTGAAGTACAAGAAACTAATAATATGATTTCAGAGGCTAATCTTGATGTAAGAACTATTACAATGGGTATTAACCTTTTAGATTGTGTTGATTCAGACCAGAAAAAGTTAAATGAAAAAATTTACGATAAGATTACTAAGAGTGCTGAAAAGCTTGTTTCTACAGGCGATGAAATTGGCAAGGAATTTGGTGTTCCTATTGTAAATAAGAGAATTTCTGTTACACCTATTGCTCTTGTTGGTGCTAGCAAAAATCCAGCAGACTATGTTGAGATTGCTAAGACTCTTGACAAAGCTGCGAATGAAGTTGGCGTAAACTTCATTGGTGGTTACTCTGCTCTTGTTCAGAAGGGTTGTACTGAAAGCGACAAGGCTTTAATTGCTAGTATTCCAGAAGCACTTACTGTTACAAACAGAATTTGTTCTTCTGTTAATGTAGGTAGCTCAAGAAACGGTATCAATATGTCAGCTGTTAAGCAGTTAGGTCATACTATTAAGGAAATGGCTGAAATGACTAAGGACGATGCTTGTATTGCCTGTGCTAAGTTTGTTGTTTTCACAAATGCTGTAGAAGATAACCCATTTATGGCTGGTGCTTTCCATGGTGTAGGCGAAAGAGATAAGGTTATTAACGTAGGTGTTAGTGGTCCTGGTGTTGTTAAGAGAGCTCTTGAAAGTGTAAGAGGTGCTGACTTTGAAACACTTTGCGAAACTGTAAAGAACACTGCATTCAAGATTACTAGAGTAGGTCAGCTTGTTGCTTTAGAAGCATCAAAGAGATTAAATGTTCCTTTTGGTATTATTGACCTTTCACTTGCTCCAACTCCTGCTGTTGGCGATAGTATTGCAGAAATCTTCAATGAAATGGGTCTTGAACACGCTGGTGCTCCTGGTACTACTGCTGCTCTTGCTATTCTTAACGATAATGTTAAGAAGGGTGGCGTTATGGCATCTTCTTGCGTTGGTGGTCTTAGTGGTGCTTTCATTCCTGTAAGTGAAGACCATGGTATGATTGATGCAGTTGAAGCCGGTGCTTTAACTCTTGAAAAGCTTGAAGCTATGACTTGTGTTTGTTCAGTAGGTCTTGATATGATTGCCATTCCTGGTGACACTTCTGCTGAAACAATCTCTGGTATCATTGCTGATGAAATGGCTATTGGTATGATTAACAACAAGACTACTGCTGTTAGACTTATTCCTGTAATTGGTAAGGGTGTAGGCGAATCAGTAGAATTTGGTGGTCTTCTTGGTTATGCTCCTATTATGCCTGTAAATAAATTTAGCTGTGCTGATTTCGTAAACAGAGGTGGTAGAATTCCAGCTCCTATCCACAGCTTTAAGAATTAATTTTAAATTTATTGAATATAATAAATATACTAACTTTAGGTCCTATGGTAATGCCATAGGACTTAATTGTATAATTTTGAGGTGATAAAAATGAAATGTGACAATGTTTTAAAGTTTTTTGAGGCTATAAACCAAATTCCTAGAGGTAGCGGAAATGAAAAAGGTGTAAGCGATTACATTGTTTCCTTTGCAAAGGAAAGAAATTTGTGGGTTCATCAGGATAGTGCCAATAATGTTATAATCAAAAAAGGTGCTACAAAGGGGTATGAAAATGCTCCTACTGTTGTAATTCAAGGTCATATGGATATGGTTTGTGTTAAAAATCCAAATGTGGTTCACGATTTCCTCAAAGACCCTATTAAAATGATTTATGAGGGAGATTATTTAAGAGCAGACGGCACAACTCTTGGTGCTGATGACGGTATTGCTGTTGCTATGGGTATGGCACTTCTTGACAGTGATGATATTCCACATCCAGCTCTTGAAGTTGTGTTTACAACTGATGAAGAAGTGGGAATGTTAGGTGCTAGTAGTCTTGATATGACACTTTTAGATGGTAGAATTTTATTAAATGTAGACTCAGAAGAAGAAGGTATATTTACTGTAGGCTGTGCCGGTGGCAGAAAGACAAATTCTGTTGTTCCTGTAGAGTATGTAGAACCTAAAAATCAAGAATTTGCAAAGATAACTATTTCAGGTTTAAAGGGTGGTCACTCTGGTATTGATATTGTAAGATACAGAGCTAATGCTAATAAACTTATGGCTAGAACACTTGAAAGTTTAGTTGAAAATTGCAATATTGAAGTGGCTGAAATAAGCGGTGGTTCAAAGGATAATGCTATTCCTAGTATTAGTGAGGCTGTTGTATCTTGTAGTAGTATTGAAAATTTAGATGTTCAATGCAAACTTTTACAGGCTGAATTTTTAAACGAATACTATAACATTGATGACAATATTACTATTACTGTTGAAAAGACTGAAAAAACAAAGATATTCTCAGACGAAAGTACAACAAGAGTTTTAACAGTTATGAATAACATTCCAGACGGCATACAGTTTATGAATTTGGAACTTGATATGCCACATACTTCTAATAACTTAGGTGTTGTTACTACAGATGAAAATGGTGTATCAATGGTTTGTGCCATAAGAAGTGATATTCCGTCAAAGAAAATTGAACTTTATTCTAAAATTGAAAGTTTAACAAAGCTTGCAAAGGGCAATACTACATTCAGAGGTGATTATCCAGCGTGGGAAATGAAACAGGACTCTCCATTGCGTAACCTTTGTGAAAAGGTTTATACAAAGCAGTATGGCAAAGCTCCTGTTGTTGAAACTGTTCACGCAGGTCTTGAATGTGGTCTTTTTGCAGAAAAAGTGCCTGATTTTGATATGGTTTCATTTGGTCCAAATCTTTTGGATATTCATTCTCCTAGTGAAAGAGCAGAAATTCCATCTGTTGAAAGAACTTGGGAATTTCTCTTAAATGTATTAGCTGAGATTAGAGAATAGGAAGATATTAAATGAATCTGCCATGGGACAAAAGTTATTTTAAGCTATGCTTTTATATTATTTTTACTTTTATGATATGCTACATTTTTAAGGCTGTTGTAGACGGAGTTGTCTATGCCCTTGGAAACGTAAGTGGCATATATAATTGTGCTGTTAATATATTAACCTATATTACATCAATTTTTTCGGTGTTAATATTGGGTTTTGCTATAGCTTATGTACTTAATCCTATGGTGGATTTTTTTTGTGAACGAATAAGGAATAGATTTTTAAGTGTTTTTTTAGTCTATATAATAATATTGGGTTTTATATTTTTTATTTGCTATGTAACCATTAAGGAAATTAAGTTAGGTGGTAAAATTACTTTTGTAGAAGGTATGAATCTTATTATAGAAAACTTTAAACACAATATTGAAAATGTCTACGTAGATGTACTTTACTATTTGGAAAGATACCATTTGGATTTTATAATTAATTATATAAATATTTTTAAGGGGAAAATTTATGATACTATGAATAATGGTATTAGATTAGCAATATTTTATAGAACCCTAGGGCGAATAGCTACAGTTCTTTTAGGACTTATTATATCTTTCTATCTTTTAAAGGATAAGGAAAGTATTTCTGAAAGTTTTAAGAAGTATTGTAAAAGAATTTTACCCGAAAAAGTATATAACTTTTGTGCTGTAAATATTGAAGATATGGATAATGCTTTTTCAGGTTATATAAGAGGACAGTTTACTGACGGAATTATTATGTCAGTTATTATAAGTGTAGTTTTGGGAATAATGGGAATAAAATTTCCTTTGATAATAGGTATAATAAGTGGCTTATCTAATATTATTCCATATTTTGGAGCATTAATTGGTTTTCTTCTTTCTGTGTTTATGGCTTTGGTAAATGGAGATGTGTCAAAGGCTGTTATTGTGGGCATTGTAATTATTGTATTACAGCAAATAGACGGCTATGTAATATCTCCTAAAGTCTTAGAACATAGTGTTAAATTAAATCCAGTTGTAATAATAATTGCTCTTGCAGTAGGAGGAAAACTTTTTGGACTAATGGGAATGGTGTTGGCAATTCCTTTTGTAAGATTTTTAAAGATAAAAATAGAAAAACGGTATCAGATAGAATAAGTCTGATACCGTTCTGAATAGTGAACCGAAAGATAAATCGGACACACGAAGTGTGGCTTTCAACGAAGTTGAAAGTTCTGACCAGTGAATCGGAAAGATAAATCCGATGGCTTGTGTGCAAGCCACAAATTAGCGAAGCTAATTTGTTCTGAAGTGAATCGGAAAGATAAATCCGATGGCTTGTGTAACAAGCCACAAATTAACGCAGTTAATTTGTTCTGACCAGTTATTTTAGTGGTGGTGATGACCGCAACCACAATCGTGACCATGTTCGTGATGATGCTCATGACCGCAACCACAATCATGACCATGTTCGTGATGATGCTCATGGCCGCAACCACAATCGTGACCATGTTCGTGATGATGCTCATGACCGCAACCACAATCGTGACCATGTTCGTGATGATGCTCGTGACCACAATCACAGCTGTCGCCATGTTCATGTTCTTGCTTTTCTAAAGCATCTACAATTTCAAATATATTGCCATAAGCTACAAGTGAAACAAGTTTATCGTTTACGCCGTCAAGAGAGTATGTAGCATAGTCTACAAATTCTTCCTGTGTCATAGGGCAAGGAATATTCTTTAAGAATTTCTGCTTTAAGAATTTTTCTTTTGTCTTTGGAAGTTCAGCACAAACATCAGCAATATATGTATTCACATCGTTTGCAAGTTCTTCTGTAGTATATTCCTTTTCTAAATCCTGAGGAGTCATAATTTCTTCTTCAAGCTCTCTGTAAAATCTATTGCTAACAGCATTATTTACAGAAATAGTTGTTTTTAATTCATCTGAAAGATTATCCCAATCAGTAATTCCGTCCATAAGGTTGTTAATTTCTTCTTCAAGAGGCTTGCTATCTTCAAAACGGCTTTCAATTTCGTTTGAAACCTGTAAAAATACAGTATCAGCAAGTTCATCGTCTTTGTTTTCAATGTAGTCAACTACTGAATAGTAGAAATCCTTAATAAGCATTTCATCTTGGAATAAGTAGTCTTCGTCAATAGCAAAGTTTGAAAGAATAAGTAAGTAGTTTACATCGTTGTAGTAAATACTTAAAAGAGAGTAGATACTTTGTAAAGCCTCTACATTGTCATCAACATCAGCAATATAACTTTCAAAATCTTCCTTTGTAGCAGCTTCTGTATCAAGGGCATAAACAGCAGAAATCTTTTCATACATCATTGGAAAATCTTCTTTTATGCTGTCAACTGGCACATAGAACATATCCTTTAATCTGTCGCTACAAGCCTTTGCAAATGTAGGTGGAAGATTATCGATTAAAATACCTAATCCCTTTGTAACATAATCAGAGAACTTGTCCTTAGTCATTCTTATAGGAAGATTAGCCATAATATTTGAAATAGCAAATTTTCCCTCTATTGTTGAACAATCCTGATGTGAAGCGAAATGAGCGGCTGCACTAACTACAGATTTATTTGATAAAGGAACATCGTCACTAATGTTTGAAACATCTTTAAGTTTAAATTCGTTTACAAGGTATTCGCCCATTTGGTCATTTAAACAAGTGTAGCGATTTATTATAACGCCCATATTTACAATTTCCTTACTTAAATCAACAAGCTGAGAATTGTATTCACTTCTGTCAGCAATATCCTGAGCAAGAGCAAACTCAAGTTTTTTGTAACAGCTATATATTTTGTCTTTAAGGTCTAATACTCTTTTAGGAATTTTGTATTCTACTTCTTTTTCTGGAAGTTCTGTTAAATCGTAAATAAGATTTAAGAGAGCATCTTTTTGTTTATATTCAATGAGTTTAACTAACTTTTGTTCAAGTTTTTCCATTTTTATCCTCCTATTTCTGAAACCAATAACAATACTATACCACATTTGCAAAGTAAAGTAAATAAATAACCTTTTGGACTTGTAAAATCCGTCAAAATGCTTTAATATATAGTTATAATATATTGGGAGGTGTTTTCTTGAAGTATGTAGAAAATGCAAGAGTAGTATCAACAGAGTTTTTGCAGAAGGGTATCTGCAATCTCGTTTTAGAATGTCCAAAGATTGCTAAAGATGCAAAGCCTGGACAGTTTATAGAAATTTATCCGGATAATGGAGTTAATCTCCTTTCAAGACCTATTAGTATTTGTGGCATTGATGTTGTAGTTGGCAATATCAGAGTTGTATTTCAGGTTGTAGGTAAGGGTACAGATATTTTCTCAAAGCTTAAAAAAGGCGATAAGGTTAGAGTTCTTGGCCCTTGTGGAAATGGCTATACACTTAATGACGGTACAGCACTTCTTGTAGGTGGCGGTATTGGTGTTCCTCCATTACTTGAAACAGCAAAGAGATTAGATTGCAAGAGCAAAATTGCTGTATTAGGTTTCAGAAGTAATCCTTTCTTAGTAAATGAATTTGCTAGAGTCTGTGATAGAGTATATGTTACAACTGACGACGGTTCAGAAGGCTTTAAGGGTAATGTTGTTCAGTTAATGGAAAAAGAAAATCTTACAGCAGATATGATTTATTCTTGTGGTCCAAAGATTATGCTTAAATTCCTTTCAGAATATGCTATGAAGAATAATATTCCTTGTCAGGTTTCTATGGAAGAAAGAATGGCTTGTGGTATTGGTGCTTGTGTAGGTTGTGTAGTTGAAATAAAAGAGGGTGACGGAACAACATACAAGAAAGTCTGCAAAGACGGTCCAGTATTTGACTGTAAGGAGGTTGTTTGGTAATGGCTGATACAAGTGTAAAGATTTGTGATATTAAATTTAAAAATCCTGTTATGACTGCATCTGGTACTTTTGGTTGTGGTCGTGAATATTCAGATTTTGTAGACTTAAATAAACTTGGTGGTATAGTTGTAAAGGGTGTTGCCGACAAGCCATGGAAAGGTAATCCAGCTCCTAGAATTGCCGAAGTTTATGGTGGTATGCTTAATAGCGTAGGTTTACAAAATCCTGGGGTGGACTATTTCATAAAAAATGAAATTCCTTTCCTCAATTCTCTTGATACAAATATTATTGTAAATGTTTGTGGTCACTCTCTTGAAGAATATGTAAATGTTGTTACAGCTTTAAGAGGTCAAGATGTTGATATGCTCGAACTTAACATTTCTTGTCCTAATGTAAGTGAGGGTGGTCTTGCTTTTGGTACTGACCCTAAACTTGTAGAAAAGGTAGTATCAAGTGTAAAGCAGGTTGCTGACAGACCTTTAATTGTTAAACTTACACCAAATGTAACAGATATTACAGAAATTGCAAGAGCTGCTGTTGCCGGTGGTGCTGATGCTCTCAGTCTTATAAATACTCTTACAGGTATGAAGATTGATATTAACAGAAGAAAGCCTGTACTTGATAGAAAAGTTGGCGGTATGAGTGGTCCAGCTGTTAAGCCAGTTGCTGTAAGAATGGTTTATCAGGTAGCTAAGGCTGTTGATGTACCTATTATTGGTATGGGTGGTATCTCAAATGCAGAAGATGCTATTGAATTTATTATGGCTGGTGCAACAGGTGTATCTATTGGTACAGCTAATTTCATAAATCCTACAGCTACTATTGATACTATAAAGGGCATTGAAGAATTTATGGATAAGAATAATATTAAGACTCTTGATGAAATTAGAGGTATTATTGACTAATAAAATTGTGAATTAGGTGATAAAATGAAAAGATTTTTAGCATTGGGAATGGCATTGGCTATGGTACTTTGCTCCTTAACTGGTTGCAATACAAGTCATAAAGTTAATGCTGCTATTCAAGAAAATATTTCAACACTTGATAATAAACTTGCGAATCTTGAAGTAACTGTAGGAGATTTATATCAAGAGGGTATAGCTACAGATGAAATGAAAGATGAAGTAGATGACCTCCAACAGGAATTAAGTGAAGCAAGAGATATGTTTGCGGCTACTACTGACGGGGAGCAAGATGCAAACATTTCCAGTAAACTTATTGACCTTACTTCAAAGGCTGATGAACTTGAGGGTCAGGTTCAAGATGCTTTAGGTGGTATAGGTAATGTAGAAAATTATGCAAAGGCTATGAAGAAAGTTACTAGCGAGCTTGAAAGTGCTATCAAAACAGCTGTAGATAATGGCAAAATGGATAAGTCAAAATTGACAGAATTTCAAAATGCTAGTAGTAAGTTAGACGCTATTGTTAGCAATCCAGAAGAAACAACTACAAATAAGGCTGAATTATTGAAAATAAGAGAAAGTCTTGTTGCTCTTGCTTCTGAGGCTAGTGCCGGTAATGAGGTTATAGACGGTCTTGCTCAAAATGATAAAAAAACTGCTCAGCCAACAGTTAAGTCAGAAGATTTGACAAGTCTTGTAAATGCTTACACTACTTTGCAAAATACTGCATCACAGCTTTATGAAAAAGGCAATATTACAGAAAAACAGTATACTGAAATTTTAAATCTTGGTATGGATGTTTCAAAGTTACAGGAAAAAGCAAATAAGGGCGAAAAAGAAGATTCTGTAAATAGTGAAGCTAAGAAATTAGCAGGCAAAGTTGAGAAATTAGCAAATAAAATTAAATAGTATTGACTAAAAGGACTAGAATATAGTCCTTTTAGTTTGCTTAAAATCTGGTTAAATCCTCTTTTCGTAAGCATTTCAGTATGAAAAGAAGTAAAATATAAATGACACTTGCAATAGTTAATGAAATTAATATAGTAATGTTGTTTGTAATTTTAAAAATGTGGTTTGAAATAAACAACATAACTGCACAGGCACAAGTAATTGAAAGTATAGGTTTTACAAATAATAATGTTACACTAAAGTGAGTTTTTGTCCTCTCTTTTATTCTAAGAAGTGTAATTGTAGTAACAACTATTGATGTTATGAACCATATGAATATAAAGCCATTTAAACCATAAATAGGTACTAAAAAATATATACTTATCAAATTAATAAGAGATGAAATAGTATTGACCTCAAATATAAAAAGTTGCTCTCCAAGTCCGTTTAATACTCCTGAAAGTGTTACCTGCAAATATGTAAAAGGGCATATAAAACCGATTAGTTTCAGCATACTACCTATTTCCTTTTCAGAATAAATAAGCTGACCTATTTCGTAACCATAGGTTATAAATAGACCACCTGTTCCACAAGCTACAATAGCTGTCAGTAAAAGGGAATGTTTTAATGTTGAAGTAATACGGTTATAATTTTTTAGGGTATAACATTCAGCAATTACTGGTAGTATAGCTGTTGCTAAGGCTGTTAAAAGTGATGAGGGAAACATAACAAGAGGCATAGCCATACCACTTAACCTACCTAATTCGCTTAATGACTGACTTTGGCTCATACCAAAAAGCTGAAGTCTTTGTGGCAATATAATATTTTCAACTGTTGCGTAAATTGAGCTGGCAACTCTGTTTAATGTAAGAGGTATTGCCATTGAAGTTATAAGGGAAAGTGCTGTAAATGTGGTTATGGTGGGAATTTTTGGCTTTAATTTGTGGTTTACACAAAATAGATTAAGGGCGGTAAATAAAAATGATATTATTTCTCCCAAAGCCATACCTAGTATAGCAGCACCACAGGCATATTCTAACCCCATAGGTACAAAGGTATCTGCCAAAACATAAACTGCCAACATTCGCACTATTTGTTCTATAACCTGACTTATGGCAGGAACTTTTGCCTCCTGCATACCTAAAAAATAGCCCCTTATTACAGAACCGGCAGCCATAAATGGAAAACAGGGACTAAGCCATTTTAAAGAAAGTGTTGTTCGCTTATCTTTTATTATGTATTGGCTTATTTCTTCGGCAAAATTATGTACACTAATACTTAAACATAAAGCAATAGCAACGGAAATAATCAAGGAAATAGTCAATATTTTTTCGGCATTTCCCTGTTGTCCTTTTGCTTTTTCCTGTGCTGTCAGTTTTGACATTGTAGTTGAAAGACCGGAGGAAGAAATAGCCCATATTAACAAATATAAAGGTGTTATAATTTGATATAGTCCCATACCCTCAGCGCCTATGGTTTTGGACATATATATTCTGTAAAAAAAGCCTAGCACCCTTGTTATTATGTTAGCTGATGTAAGAATGATAGCACTTTTTATAATTGCTTTTTTGTGCATAGCTTCCTCCTGTTTGCTCTTATAATAAAAGTATGATAAAATAAATTAATTATGATAATTTTGAAAGAGGTGAGGAAATGTTTGATATTCCTGCGGAATTAAAAAAGTTACCAGAGTCCCCTGGCGTCTATATTATGAGGGATAAAACCGATGATATTATATATGTTGGAAAGGCGAAAATATTAAAAAATAGAGTAAGACAGTATTTTCAAAATTCAGCAAACCATTCTTTGAAAGTGAAGCAAATGGTAAGCAATATTGACCATTTTGAATACATTGTTACTGGTTCAGAGGTAGAAGCTCTTATTTTGGAAAACAATTTAATAAAGAAACATAATCCAAAGTACAACATTCTTTTAAAAGACGATAAAACTTATCCATATATAAAAGTAACTACCAATGAAATGTTTCCTCGTGTTTTTGTTACAAGAAAATTATTAAAAGATAAAAATAAATATTTTGGACCTTTTACAAACAGTTCAGCTGTAAAGGAGAACATAGCTCTTATAGATAAAATATGGCAGGTCAGAAGATGTAGCAAAATTTTTCCTAGAGATATAGGAAAGGGTAGACCTTGTCTTAATTATCATATAGGACAATGTAAGGCTGTTTGTACTGGAAAAGTATCAGAAGAAGAATACAACAAAATGATAGGAGAAATACTGGATTTTTTAGGTGGCAAAACAGAAAATGTAGTAAAAAATCTTACATCAAAAATGCTAAAATATTCAGCTGAAATGGAATTTGAAAAGGCAGCGGAAGTAAGGGATACTATTGAAAGTATAAAAATACTTAACCAAAAGCAAATTATTGAAAATCTCCATATTGATGACAGAGATGTAATTGGTTTTGCCAGAGGTATAAGAGAATGTATAATGCAGATTTTCTTTATTCGTGGAGGTAAGATTACAGGCAGAGAACATTTTATGCTTGAAGAATGTGAGGGCGTAGAGGATAAGGAGCTTATGACACAGTTCGTTCAGCAGTTCTATAGTGGCACTCCTTTTATACCTAAGGAAGTTATACTTCAATGTGAAATTGATGATTTTGATTTAATTAGTCAATGGCTTAGTGAACAAAAAGGACAAAGAGTTAATGTTCTTGTGCCACAAAAGGGCGAAAGAAAGAGTCTTGTGCTTATGGCTCAGAATAATGCAAAAATTGTACTTGATAAATTTGGTGCTGAAATAAGGAGAGAACACAAGAGAACAAAGGGTGCTTTGGAAGAAATACAAAAGGCACTTAATATTGATTTTGAACTTAATAGAATTGAAAGTTACGATATTTCAAATACTCAAGGTTTTGAATCTGTTGCGTCTATGGTAGTTTTTGAAAATGGTCTTCCAAAGAGAAGCGACTATAGAAAATTTAAAATAAAAACTATTATAGGACCTGACGACTATGGTAGTATGGAAGAAGTCATAACTAGAAGATTTACAAGATATATTAATGAAACTTCTGGAGATGAAAATGTTAAAAAGGCTGGTTTTGACAAAAAGCCAGATATGATTTTCTTAGACGGTGGCAAGGGTCAAATTTCAGCAGTTCAAAAGGCTTTAACCAATCTTAATTTGTATGTACCAGTTTGTGGTATGGTAAAAGACGATAGACACAGAACAAGGGCATTAATGTATAATGGAGAAGAAATAGAATTACCATATACATCGGAGGGATTTAAACTTCTTACAAGAATGCAAGACGAAGTACACCGATTTGCTATAGAATATCACAGAAAATTGAGAGAGAAAAAGCAAGTACACAGTATATTAGACGATATTTCTGGTATAGGTAGTGTAAGAAGAAAGGCTTTGATGAAACATTTTGGAGATATTAATGCTATAAGACGAGCTGAGGTTGAAGAACTCCAACAAGTAGACGGTATGAATATAAAAAGTGCTGAGGCTGTTTACAACTTTTTTAGAAAATAATTTATGTAAAATAGAGGTAGTATTCTGCCTCTATTTTATATTTTTCAAAATAAATATTATAATTATGAAAAATTTTGTTAAATGATGAAATTTCCATTGAAAATATTGTTGATTTGGTTTATTATAAGATAAATGAGTGTGTATGTTTTGTGAAAATTGTATACACAAGAAAGGAGATTATTATGTATTCAGTAACTATTCAGGAAATTAAAGACGAGTTTGAACTTGTCAATTTAACAGATGAAATAGATTTAAAAACCATTGAAATAGAAAGTCCGGAGGTAAACAGACCAGCCTTACAGCTTGCTGGATTCTTTGATTATTTTGATAGTGAAAGAGTGCAGTTAATGGGTATTGTTGAATACACTTATCTCTGTAAGCTTACTCCAGAATTCAGACAGGAAACTCTTGAAAAACTTTTCCATTATAAAATGCCTTGTGTAATTATGTGTAGAGATTTAGACCCTCATCCGGAAATGCTCTACTATGCAAAGCAGAGAGGTGTTCCTATTCTTAAAACAAAGGAAACTACTTCAGAATTTATGGGCGAGCTTTTAAAGTGGATGAAAGTTCAGCTTGCACCAAGAACTACTGTTCATGGTGTACTTGTTGATATTTACGGCGAAGGCGTACTTATTACAGGCGAAAGTGGTATAGGTAAAAGTGAGGCTGCTCTTGAACTTGTAAAGAGAGGCCACAGACTTGTAGCTGATGATGCCGTTGAAATTAAAAAGGTTTCACATACTACTTTAGTAGGTAGTTGTCCAGAACTTATAAGATATTTCATTGAAGTTAGAGGTATCGGTATTATCAATGTTAAACAGATGTTTGGTGTTCAGTCTGTAAAGGATACACAGGATATTGACATTATTATTAAACTTGAATACTGGGAAAAGGGTAAGGCTTATGACCGTCTTGGTATAAAGGAAAATTATATGGATATACTTGGAAACAAGGTTGTATGTCATAATATACCGGTTCGTCCTGGTAGAAACTTGGCAATCATTTGTGAGTCTGCTGCTGTAAACTGTAGACAAAAGAAGATGGGTTACAATGCAGCTCAGGCATTAAACGACGCTATTATGAATAACGCTATGAATGGTAATCATTAATTTATTAAGGAGAGAATAAGAATGTATTATTTAGGCGTAGATTTAGGTGGAACAAATATTTTCGTAGGTTTAGTTGATGAAAATGGTAAAATTATTTCAAAGGAGTCAACTCCTACAATTAGTGTAAGAAGTGCAGACCTTATTTTAGATGACTTAATTGCTCTTTGTAAAAAGGTTGTTGCAGAAAATAATTTAGAATTAAGTGATGTTGAATATGTAGGTATTGGTGTTCCAGGTGTTGTAAACAGAGAAACTGGTGTTTTGGAATATGCCAATAATCTTAATTTTAATCATACAAATATTGCTGAGTATGTCGGTAAAGCTCTTGGTTTACCAGTCTATTTGGAAAATGATGCTAACTGTGCAGCTATTGGCGAAATTACTGCCGGTGCTGGAGATGGCTTAAAAAATGTAATTTATATAACACTTGGTACAGGTGTAGGCTCAGGTATTATTGTAAATGGCAAACTTTTAAGAGGTGCTTTTGGCGGTGGTACAGAGGCTGGTCATATGGTTGTTATGTACGAGGGCGAACAATGTACTTGTGGTAGACTTGGCTGTTGGGAAGCCTATGCTTCTGCTACTGCTCTTGCAAGAGAGGGCAGAATGGCTGCTGCTAAATATCCAAACTGTGAAATATATAATCTTGTAGACGGTAACATCAAACTTATTAATGCAAAAATGGTATTTGATGCAGGAGATAAGGGAGATGAAGTTGCCTTAGATATTATTGATAAGTACATAAAATATGTAGCTATTGGTATAGTAAACCTTGTAAATATATTTGAACCACAGTCTGTAATTATTGGTGGTGGCGTATGTGCACAGGGTGTTAAACTTACAAGACCAATTCAGCAGATAGTTCGTGATAAGGCTTATGGTGGCAACTGTAAGACAGAAATCAAGGTTGCAAAATTGGGAAATGATGCAGGTATTGTTGGTGCAGCAATGTTAGGAAATTATCAGGAGTAAATATGGAAAATATTATTGAAGTATTGAAAAAGGCTATAGGCGAAAACAATGTAATTGAAAATGAACCTATGAGCAAGCATACTACATTTAGAATAGGTGGAAATGCAGATATTTTTGTTACACCTCAATCAACAGAAGATATAGAAAATGTAATTAAAATTGCTGAGAAAACGAATACACCATATTACATTATTGGAAATGGCAGTAATTTGCTTGTAAAAGATAATGGAATTAGGGGTATAGTAATTCAGATATACAAAAAGTATAGTGATATTACTGTAAATGGAAATGAAATAACTGTTCAAAGTGGAGCTTTACTTTCTACTGTAGCAAAAAAAGCTATGGAAAATAGTCTTACTGGTTTTGAGTTTGCAAGTGGTATTCCAGGCACTATAGGTGGTGCTGTTTGTATGAATGCCGGTGCTTATGGTGGGGAAATTAAAGATGTTTTAGTTTCTTGTAAGGTTCTTAAAGATGGTAAAGTTATTGAGCTTGACAACGAACAGGCTGGCTTTGAATACAGAAATAGCCGTATTATGGCTGAAAAAATGATAGTTTTAGAGGCTGTTTTAAGATTGGAAAAGGGAAATAAAGAAGAAATTTTATCAAAGATGAAAGAACTTAATTCTCAGAGAAATACAAAACAGCCAGTAGAATTTCCTAGTGCAGGCAGTACATTTAAACGCCCAGAGGGGTATTTTGCAGCAAAACTTATTGATGATAGTGGACTTAGAGGCTTTAGTGTAGGCAAGGCACAGGTTAGTCCTAAGCATTGTGGTTTTGTTGTAAATAATGGTGGAGCTACAGCACAGGAAGTTTTAGAGCTTATAGAAAAAGTAACAGAAATAGTTTATGATAAATTTGGCGTTAGGTTAGAGCCTGAGGTTAGAATTATAGGTCAATAAAAAAGGAGGAAAGCCTATGCGTTTTATAATAGTAACAGGTATGTCTGGTGCAGGAAAAAGTACCGTACTTAAATTTTTGGAAGATATAGGCTTTTTTTGTGTAGATAATCTTCCTCCAAGTCTTATTCCAAAGTTTGTGGAACTTTGTGAAAGCCCAAATTCAGGAATGGACAAAGTGGCATTAGGCATTGATATTAGAGGTGGCAGACTTTTTGGAGAGCTTTTTAATTTCTTAAACGAAGTTAGAAGTGAAACAAGTAAGTATGAAATTCTCTTTTTGGATTGTAGCGATGAAGTTTTACTTAAAAGGTATAAAGAAACTAGGCGTTCTCATCCCCTTGCGGTAAAGGGCGAAAGAATTATAATGGGAATTAAGAGAGAACGAGAACTTCTCCGAGATATTAAAACAAGGGCGGACTTTATAATTAATACTTCAAATATACTTACAAGGGAATTAAGAGTACAGCTTTCTTCTATATTCCTTGATGATGATAGATTTGAAAGTCTTATGATAACCGTTCTTAGTTTCGGATTTAAGTATGGAATACCAGCAGATTGTGACCTTGTGTTTGATGTGCGTTTTATTCCAAATCCATTTTATATAGCAGAATTAAAGCACCTTACTGGTAACGATGTAGCTGTCAGGGATTATGTAATGCAATGGGACGAAGCTAAAGAATTTTCTAAAAAATTAAACGATATGGTAGAATTTCTTATACCAAATTATATTAAAGAGGGCAAAAATCAACTTGTAATTGGTATAGGTTGTACAGGCGGAAAGCACAGAAGTGTAACATTGGCTAACGAATTGTACAATAATCTCAAAAGGACTGGTCATAGCGTTGTAATAGCCCACCGAGATATTGACAAAGACGCAAAGAGATAGTATACTTTACTTAATAATGATTTTGCTAAGTTAAGATACAAAACATCAAAATAAAATCTTTGCGGTTGTTCTGACTGCAAGTAGGTCAGACGGTGGTTATATGTCATTTTCAACTGAAGTTAAAAATGAAATACTTGATTACGAAGAAAGAAATTTTCATTGTCTTAATGCCGAACTTACAGCATATATTTTATTCTGTGGAGAGTTGTTTGGTAGTGACAATGGGTTTAATATTGTAATTCGAGATAGTGTGAAAGCTGTTTTAAATAGGGCTAAAGCATTAATATATAAATTGTATGAGGTAGAAGTAAGTATCAAAGGTAATGAAATAGTTATTGATGATAGTGACCTTGTGCAAAAAATAATTGAAAATACTAAAGTTAAAGACAGAGGCTGGTCAGATTATGGTTATGTAGTTGACCCCTCTGTTGTTTCTTCGATGTGCTGTAAACGAGCCTTTGTAAGGGCTAGTTTTGTTGCCTGTGGGTCTGTTGCTGACCCTAACAAGCAGTATCATATGGAGTTTGTTAGTAGTGATTATGACCTTATGACAGACTTGAAAGAAATTATTTCTGAGTTTGGCATTGATGGAAAAATCATTGAAAGAAAAACCTATTTTGTTGTATATTATAAAGAGGGCGAGCAATTAGTTGATTTGCTTAATATTATGTCTGCTCACAAGGCACTTTTAGAATTTGAAAATCTGAGAGTTATAAAGGAAGTAAGAAATAATATTAACAGAAAAGTTAATTGCGAAACCGCTAATCTCAATAAAATAGTGTCTGCCTCTGTGAGACAGTCGGAGGCAATAGAATATATAAAAAATACTGTCGGTTTAGATTTTTTGCCGGACAATTTAAGGACTATGGCTATTGCTAGATTGAAAAATCCAGACGCTAGTCTTAAAGCTTTAGGGGAGTTGGTTGACCCACCTATTGGAAAGTCTGGTGTAAATCATAGATTAAATAAAATATGTGAAATGGCTTCTGAATTAAAGGGGGAAATGCAAAATGAGTAAAAAGGAATTAGTTGTTGGTACAAGTCTTGTAGAAAGACCTATCGCTATGCTTGTTCAGACTGCTGGCAGATATGCTAGTGAACTCCATTTACAGATGGATAATAAAAATATTAATTTAAAGAGTATTATGGGTGTAATTTCAATTGGTAATCTTGTAGGCCACGATGTTGTTATTTCAGCTGACGGTCCAGACGAAGAAGAAGCCCTTGAAGCTATTGTTGAATTTTTAAGCTAATTGCTTGATAGATATATTGTTTTGACTGAGAAAAAGAGGAGTAACTATTAACATCTGACAGAGATTTGTGTACATAGGCTGAGATGCACATTGAGAAAAGTGATAGTGAAGGTAGCTTTGGAGTCATCAGACTGAATAGTTAGGTCTGGCGTAGGATTGCGTTAAATCATTTAAGTGCCTGTGTAAGCAGGAATTAAGGTGGTACCGCGATGCTTTCGTCCTTTGTTAGATGAAAGCATCTTTTTTTATATAAATATGTAACTAATGATATTTTTGGAGGTAAAAATGAGTAAAGAATTAGCAAAAAACTATGACCCTTCAATAGTTGAGGACAGAATTTATCAGAACTGGCTCGACAAGGGTTATTTTCACGCAGAGGTGGACAAGACTAAAAAGCCTTTTACAATCGTAATTCCACCACCAAACATTACTGGTCATCTTCATATGGGACATGCTTTAGATAACACTATGCAGGATATTCTCATTCGTTGGAAGAGAATGCAGGGCTATAACGCACTTTGGGTTCCTGGTACAGACCATGCTGCAATTTCAACAGAAGTTAAAATTGTAAACAAAATGCGTGAAGAAGGTTTAACAAAGGAAGATATTGGTAGAGAAGGCTTCCTCAAGAGAGCTTGGGCTTGGAAAGAAGAATACGGTAGCACTATTCTTAACCAGCTTAAAAAACTTGGTTCTTCTTGTGACTGGGAAAGAGAAAGATTTACTATGGATGCAGGTCTTTCTGATGCTGTTCTCACAGTTTTCTGTAAGTTATATGAAAAAGGCTACATTTATCAGGGCGAAAAGTTAATTAACTGGTGTCCTACTTGTCAGACTACAATTTCTGATGCAGAAGTTGAACACGAAGATAAGCAGGGTGGTTTTTGGCATATTAAATATCCTATTAAGGGTACTGACAGATTCTTAGAGTTTGCAACAACTAGACCAGAAACAATGCTTGGCGATACAGCTATTGCAGTTCATCCAGATGATGAAAGATATAAGGATATTGTAGGCAAGGTTTGTGTAGTTCCTTTTGTAAACAGAGAAATTCCAATTATTGCTGATGAATATGTTGATATGGAATTTGGTACTGGTGTTGTTAAGATTACTCCAGCACATGACCCTAATGACTTTGAAGTTGGCGAAAGACATAATCTTCCTAAGATTAATATTTTAAATGATGACGGTACAATTAATGCCAATGGTGGCAAGTTTGAAGGTATGGATAGATACGATGCCAGAAAACAGATTGTAGAAGAACTTGACGAAATGGGTCTTTTCATCAGAAAAGAAGAAATCAACCATGCCGTAGGTGTTCACGATAGATGTCATACTGTAATTGAACCACTTATTAAAAAGCAGTGGTTTGTAAAGATGGAAGAACTTGCTAAGCCAGCTCTTGATGCTTATTACAATAAGGACTTAAAGTTTGTTCCAGATAGATTTGGTAAGATTTATACTCATTGGCTTGAAGATATTCACGATTGGTGTATTTCAAGACAGCTTTGGTGGGGTCACAGAATTCCAGCTTATTACTGTGAATGTGGCGAAGTTATTGTTAGTAAAGAAGCTCCAAAGACTTGTCCAAAATGTGGTAGCACAAATATTAAGCAGGACGAAGACTGTCTTGATACTTGGTTCTCATCTGCGTTATGGCCATTCTCAACTTTAGGTTGGCCAGAACAGACAGAAGAATTAAAGCATTTCTACCCTACAAGTGTACTTGTAACAGGTTATGATATTATTTTCTTCTGGGTAGTTAGAATGGTATTCTCTGCTATGGAACAGATGGGCGAAGTGCCATTTAAGACTGTACTTATCCATGGACTTGTAAGAGATGAACAGGGTAGAAAGATGAGTAAGTCCCTTGGTAATGGTATTGACCCATTGGAAGTTATCAAGGATTACGGTGCTGATGCTTTAAGACTTACATTGATTACAGGTAATGCTCCTGGTAACGATATGCGTTTCTACTATTCAAGAATGGATAACAGTAGAAACTTTGGTAACAAGCTTTGGAATGCTGCCAGATTTGTTATGATGCACATTGGCGATTCTGAACCTAAGCTTGACAAGAGTAAGCTTACATCTGCTGACAAGTGGATTTTAAGCAAGGTTAATACTCTTGCAAAGGAAGTTACAGATAACCTTGATAATTATGAACTTGGTATTGCTGTACAGAAAGTTTATGACTTTATTTGGGACGAATACTGTGACTGGTATATTGAAATGGTTAAGCCTAGACTCTATAATGAAGAAGATGAAACAAGAGAGGCTGCTCTTTGGACATTAAAGACTGTTCTTATTAATGCTCTTAAAATGCTCCACCCATTTGAACCATTTATTACAGAAGAAATATTCACTTCTATTCAGTCAGAAGAAGAAACAATTATGCTTTCTAAGTGGCCAGAATTTACTTCAGAATTTGATTTTGAAGAAGACGAAAAGGCTATTGAGCTTATGAAAGAAGCCATTAAGAATATTAGAAATATCAGAGCTGAAATGAATGTTGCTCCTAGCAAAAAGGCTAAGGTATTTGTAGTAAGTGAAAACGAAGATGTAAGAAATATTTTCGAACATGGTAAGGTATTCTTTGCTACACTTGCTTATGCTAGTGAAGTTGTAGTTCAGGCTGATAAGACTGGTATTGATGATGATGCAGTTTCTACAGTAATTCACAATGGTGTTATTTATATGCCATTTGCTGAACTTGTAGATATTGCTAAGGAAAAGGAAAGACTTTCTAAGGAAAGAGAAAAACTTATTAAGGAAGTTGAAAGAGTAGAAAAGAAACTTTCTAATCAGGGCTTTGTTTCTAAAGCACCTGAAAAGGTTATTGCTGAAGAAAAGGCTAAAATGGAAAAATATTCTACAATGCTCAAGGCTGTAGAAGAACAGATTGAAAGATTAAAGTAATCTTGACATATTTGTTGCATAAATTTTTATAGAAAAAGACCCTTAGTATAAATTTTTACTAAGGGTCTTTATTGATATTTGTAAAAAATATAAAAAATTTACAAAAAATTGGTTGACATTTATTAATTTAGTGGTAATATTATATATAGTAATATAAATTTAAGACAAGTTTAACAAAACTTAATTAAATTTATTATTATATGCTTATCTTATACATCTTGAATGAGATGTTGATTACTAATATTTGTAATTCACTTATATGTCACGAGATTATTCATCTATTTTTAATCAAGGGTTTTGTGAAATTTGAAATAATTTATAGTCAGTTTTGTGCTGAAACTTGAAAAAGAGTTCAAAAAAATCTTGATAATAGAGCATTTTTCGTTAAATTTACAAATTTTTCAACATTTTTTTCAAAAAAGGCTTTAAAAAATTTGTAAAATATGTTAGTATAAGTGAGTATGTAGATTTAGGAAAGAGGGTGTTGTCTTTATTCGATATTGCCAACTGGAATAGGGGAAAGGCTTTATCGTTAAAATGATTTATTCTAAAAGGTATAAAGGGGTTATTTCTGGTATGACAATGCGAAGTCTGCCAAATATGAAACTAAAGGAGAATTTAGTATGAAAAATTCAAGAAAAATCACTTGGTTCACACAGTTCTCATATGGCTGTGGTAACCTTTTAGGTAGTGGTCCACTTGCAATTACAAGTGCTTGGCTTCTTATCTACCTTACAACTGTTTGTCAGTTAGACCCAGTTAAGGCTGGTACAATCGTTGGTCTTCCAACACTCTTAGATGTAATCCTCAACCCTGTAATGGGTTTCATTACTGATAACTTCTACAAGACAGCTATCGGTCGTAAGTTTGGTCGTCGTAGATTCTTCATCTTGTTAGGTATTCCACTTATGTTAATTTACCCATTAATGTGGTTACCAACAGGTAATTGGAGTGAAAGTGCAAACTTCTGGTATCACTTAATTACATTCCTTGCATTCGAACTTGTTTACACAAGTGTTATGATTCCTTACGAAACACTTGCTGTAGAAATGACAAGCGATTTCGATACAAGAACATACCTTACAGGTTCTAAGGCTGCCATGGGTAAGATTGCAAACTTCCTTGCTTCTGGTATCCCAGCTCTTTTCTTCTCTATTTATGGTGAAGCAAATGACAATCCTGTACCATATATTGCAACAGCTGTTACATACTGTGTAATTATGATGATTTCTCTTATCTTACTTTACATTAACTCTTGGGAAAGAAGTCCTGAAGAAGTTAAGGAAGAAAGTGACACAAGAGGCTTAGGCGAAATCCTTAAGAAGTTATACATTGATAACTTATCTACATTAAAGTTAAAGACTTTCAGACACCACTTAGGTATGTACCTTTTCGGTTTCGGTGCTGAATGGTTATTCGCATCAACATTTACTTACTATGTTGTTTATGCCCTTCATAATGAAAAGGCATTCGCTGCTGAAATGAACTCAATGTCAGCTATCTTACAGTTAATTTCTACATTCATTTGTATGGCTGTAGTTGCTAAGATTGGTTTCAAGAAGCCTTACATGTTAGCTTTAGCAGTTGTTATCGTTGCCGTTTTAGCTTATGTTGGTATCGGTTTCGGTGCTATGCATGGTGGCGACTTACACGAAGACAAGTTAATCGTTATTGCTATTACAGCAATCTTTGGTTTAGGTACTGGTTCTGTTTACTACATCCCATGGAGTACATATACATTTATGGCCGATGTTGATGAAGTTGTTACTAACCGTAGAAGAGAAGGCGTTTACGCTGGTGCGATGACAATGGCTGGTAAGCTTATGAGATTCATCGTTGTTCAGACTTTAGGTTTCGTACTTGCTGCTAATGGTTTCGACAAGAAGGCAGACAATCAGCCTGAAAGTGCTATTACAGCAATTCTTCTCGTATTATTAATTGGTGTTTGTGGTCTTGCCATTATCGGTATCTACTTCACAATTAGAATGAAGCTTGACCATAGAACTCACCAGATTGTTAAGGATGAAGTTGCTAGAATTCATGCTGGTGGTAAGATGGAAGATGTTACTCCAGAAGTTAAGAAGACTCTTGAACAGCTTACAGGTTTCAAGTATGAAGCTTGCTTTGGTAACAACGATATGGGTTACCATCAGGGTGTTAAGTTCTTCACTGGTAAGAACATCGCTTGCCTCATCATCTTCATTGCTTTCATCGTTGCAATGCTTACTAAGATGTATGGTGTTTGGTAGGATTAATATTTCCTATACATAAATCTTGATTATTATTGGCCAACAGTCCATTAACTGTGCTGTTGGCTGATTTACTTTAGAATAAATCATTTTAAGACAATATTGAAAAATCTACTGATTAACAAATGGCAATTCCAATATGAGGTTGGGTTTGTAAAAAAATAAGCCGAATGCAAAGGTATAAAAAGTATACTTGATGCAGTCGGCTTATTTTTTATTTAAAAAAGATAACTGGTGTAGAAATTCTACACCAGTTAAATTATATTATTCATTTTCTAAAAACAATTCCTTGAAATATGGTAATTCTTCTGCCCATTTACAGAACTGACGCCATTCATCAAGCTTGTGGCTCTTTCTAGCAAAGTACATAGCTCTTACATTTTCGTATGAGAAAGTACAAGTTCTAGTTTGATTATAGCTTGATGGTAAAAGCTGAATTATGCTGTACCATTGGTCTTTATCCTTTGTTTCTACAAAGTTTTGTCTAAGACTTTCTAATTCCTTAATAAAAATTTCTAAAGCTTTTTTAGCAGACGGGATAAGTTTATCGTGGCTAAAGTCATCAATTTCAAAAGGTTTAGAATGTATTTTGTGCATTGTACTTGTTGAGTTTGCAACAGTACCTACCTTGTATGTGTCATATTCTTTCCACCAGTACATAGGGGCGGTAATATCAACAGAAATAAAAATCTGTCTTATAAATTTTCTGTGGTCTGAACCAGCCTTGCAAAGTCTTTTTGCAAGACCTAAATCATTTTCACCAAAAACGAAAGTGCCATCTTCTTTAGTGTAGCTATCTATTTTTGCCCAACTGTTCATTGGGTTTCTAGCACCTCTAATGGCATTTTCAAAGTTCATTGTAAATGTCTTTTCAAATTTTATCATTATAAAAATCTCCTATGCTTTTAATTGCGTCCTTTTCTAATTAATTATACAGCATTTTGTTGTGGATTGCAATTAATAAAAAATACTGGTATTTATGCTAACTTTAATGTATAATAATTAGATAGGAAATTGCAGTTTTAGCTATGACTTGATAGCGTTTAACTATTGGTATATTATGGAGGATATATGAGATATATTAATACATTACACGATGGCGAAAATTTAATAGATTTTTATTTATGCAAGCAAAAACAGACTTTTAAGTCTAAAAATGGTAAAAATTATCTTTCACTTACACTTTTAGATAAAACAGGTACTATTAACGGTAAGGTTTGGGATATAAATAAAAATATTCAAAGTTTTGAAGAAGGAGATTTTATTAAAATTGATGCTAGTGTTCAAACTTTTAATAATGACCTCCAATTAAATATTAAGAAAATAAGGCGTGCTCAAGAGGGAGAATATTTTGAGGAGGACTATGTTCCATCAACTAAAAAAGATGTAAACGAAATGTTTAATCGTGTTACAGATTACATAAAGTCTGTTAATGACAAATATATCAAGGAATTATTAACTAATATTTTTGTTAAAAATACAGATATTGCAAATAGTTTTAAAAAGCATACAGCTGCAAAGACAATGCACCATAACTATTTAGGTGGACTTATCGAGCATACTCTTTCTGTTACAGATTTATGTGATTTTATGGCAGGTCACTATGAAAATGTAAATAGGGATATGCTTATAGCTTGTGCTTTACTTCACGATATTTCAAAAATTAAGGAATTATCAGAGTTCCCTAATGTGGAATATACAGATGATGGCGAGTTATTAGGCCATATTGTAATGGGCTGTGAATTTTTGGGCAAAGAGGCTGATAAGGTAGAGGGCTTCCCTCATCAGTTAAAATCTCTTATGCAACATTGCATTTTAGCACACCATGGAGAGTTTGAATATGGTTCTCCAAAGTTGCCAAAAACTATTGAGGCTTTTATACTTCATTGTGCTGATGATACAGATGCAAAGGTAAAAATGTTTGAAACAGCTATTGAAGAAAATCAAACAACAGGAAAATGGGTAGGCTACAATAGAATTTTAGCTAGAAATATTAGAAAGTCAGAGTATTAATATGGTACAAAAAAATCAAAAATTAGTAGTAGAAATAGTAGATTTATCTTCTGAAGGTGCAGGCGTTGCAAAAGTTGAGGGCTATCCAATTTTTGTAAAAGATACGCTTGTAGGAGAAAAAGTAGAAATTTTGGTTTTAAGGGCAAATAAGAATTATGGCTTTGGTAAAGCTATTAATATTATAGAGGCTTCTCCAGATAGAGTAGAACCAAAATGCCCTGTGGCAAGTAAATGTGGTGGTTGCTCTATTCAACATATGTCTTATGATTGTCAACTTAGATATAAGAAGAATAAAGTCTACCAAAATTTAAAGAGAATAGGTGGCTTTGATAATATTGAGGTGGAAGATACAATAGGTATGGATGAGCCTTTTTATTATAGAAATAAGGCACAGTATCCAGTTGGCTATGACAAAGGTATTATTACTGGATTTTATGCTGCCAATAGCCATAGAATAATTGATTTTGATAATTGCTATATAGGTAGTAAAAGAAATAGAGAAATATTAAATATAGTAAAGAATTTTATAGTAGAAAATAATATTACAGCCTACGATGAAACTACAGGTAGAGGTATAGTTAGACATATTTTAATAAGAGAGGGCCATTTTACAGGAGAAATTATGGTCTGTCTTATTGTGAATGGTAGTAAATTTAAGTATAAAACACAGCTTGCAAATGCTTTAAAAGATGTTGAGGGTGTAAAGTCAGTTTCTGTAAATTATAATACTACAAAATCTAATGTTATTTTGGGTGATAAGGTAGAAACAGTATATGGTAGTGATTTTATAACTGATTATATTGGTGATTTAAAGTTTGAAATTTCTCCGTTGTCATTCTTCCAAGTAAATCCGATACAGACACAAAAATTGTATGGAAAAGCGTTGGAATATGCAGATTTAAATGGCGAAGAAATAGTTGTAGACGCCTACTGTGGTATTGGAACAATTTCTCTTTTCCTTGCGCAAAAGGCAAAAATGGTCTACGGTGTAGAAATAGTCCCTCAGGCAATAGAAGATGCTAAAAAGAATGCAAAAAATAATAAAATAAATAATGCTGAATTTTATGTTGGAAAGAGTGAGGAAATAGTACCGGAACTCTATAAAACAAAGGGAGTAAAACCTGATGTAATGGTAGTAGACCCTCCAAGAAAAGGCTGTGAAGAAAGTCTTCTAAATCTTATGTTGCAAATGCAGCCAAAACGCATAGTCTATGTTTCATGCGATAGTGCAACTTTGGCAAGAGATTTAAAAATTCTCTGTGCCACAAATGAGTATGAGATAAAAAAGGTACAACCAGTTGATATGTTCCCTCATACAGGGCACGTTGAAACGGTGGTGTTGATGTCAAGGGTTGATAAATAATGCGTGAGAAAGCCTTTATTTAAGGGGTTTTCAGAAAATATGGTTTTTATCATAAAATACCCGTTTTCTTTTATAGGAACATATCTACTCGCAAAAATTGACTTCTATTTTGGGCAGCAAAAAAGATGTCAAGGGTTGTGGCACTAATATAGATTTTGGTAGTTAGTGATTTTGATGTCAAAACTTAACAGCATTTTGGCACACTCAATCGTTTAAGGTATGTTAGGCTGTGATATAGATGTTATAAAGAGGAGCACAAAGATATGGAATTTAGAACAGAAAGATTAATTCTCCGTCCGTGGAAGGAAACGGATGCAGAAAGCTTATATGAATACGCTAAAGACCCTGCTGTGGGTCCAATTGCTGGCTGGCCTGTACACTCGAATGTTGAAAACAGCCTTTATATTATAAAAAATGTATTATCAGCGAATGAAACATATGCTGTTTGCCTAAAAGAAGATAATCGTGCGATAGGAAGCATTGGTTTAATTCCACCTGCACAATCTCATACTCAAGCAAGTGACACAGAAATTGAAGTGGGATATTGGATAGGTGTTCCATTTTGGGGAAATGGTTATATTCCAGAGGCTGTCAGAGAAATTCAACGACACGCTTTTGAAGATTTAGGATGTACTGCAATGTGGTGTGGCTATTATGATGGAAACGAGAAGTCTAAACGCTGTCAGGAAAAATGTGGGTTCAAATATCATCATACCGAGGAAAACAAGCCGTGTACTTTGATTGGCGATGTTAGAACTGAACACTTCACTTATGTAACAAAAGAGGAATGGCTTAATCGTGAGTAAATACGAACCATTATGGAAATGGATTAAAGAAAATAGCACAGACAGTTTCAAACTGACATATGCTGAGATAGAAAATATTTCAGGTCTGCCAATTGACCATTCTTTCCTTATTTTCAAAAAGGAACTATTGGAGTATGGATTTAAGGTCGGTAAGATTTTGATGAAAGAGCAAGCGGTAGCTTGTGAGAGAATTAGCTAATAGGAGTTGATGGTAATGCCGAGAAGAAGCAAAAATACATTTGAAATTATTGGTGATGAAGTTCATATTTCTAGACCAGAGTGGCCTATTATTGGGAGGTTGTATCCTGGGGAAGTGGTATGACAGAGCCAGAAGATGTAATAATAATATAGGAGAGAATGGGAATAAAATAGAATATAGTATAAAGAAATATTGTTAAAATTATGTTTGATGTTACAAGGGGGACAGATTTGAATTTCCCTAGAAATTTCTTTGAGCCTTATGATAGAATGAATGATATACTTATTGAAGGTTTTGAATGAATAAGAGTGTTACTATCAATCTTTATAAAAACAGTCAATTCCTATATAGTTTAAAATATTAATAAATTCATTCCAATTACTTGGATAATTATAAAATCCCTGGCTATAGAGATTGATAGTGTCTGTGTGTATGTTTAATTTCCAATAAAAACCAGGAAAAAATTCCATAGGTTTATTGTAATTAATCATATCCCAATCTATAATATTCATTTTTTTCTAGCATTTTACATATTTCATTAATTTTATCTGTAATATTTATAGAATAAGTTTTTTGCTTATAATAGCACTGTAAAATGTAATCTTTGTTAGTAGTTTCTAATATTACATACAATTCAGGTGTACTTGTATTCATATTTTTAAAACAAATGTATAAAACAAAGAAATTGGAAACAATATATGTGATAGATATTGAAATATTTTTAGGAGGATATATTTATGACAGATATGTTTTGTTTCCAATGCCAGCAGACAGCCGGAAATAAAGGGTGTATACGAACAGGTGTATGTGGCAAACAGCCTACAACAGCAAATCTTCAAGACAAGTTAGTATATGAGTTAATTAGTCTTGCAGAAATGATGGTTGAAAAGGATATGAGAACAAAAGAGGCTGACCGTTTATTTATTGACGGATTATTTACAACTCTTACAAATGTAAATTTTGACAATGAGGCTATAGAAAATTTTATAAAAAGGATAGTGGCTGAACGCAATTCTGTAGGAGATACTAGGGAACACAATCTTGTGGAATTATGGAACGGGGATACAGATATTGTTTCTTTGCGTTCTACTTTGCTTTTTGGATTAAAGGGTATGGCGGCTTATGCTCATCACAGTATGAACTTAGGTTTTGAAGACGATGAAGTAACAGGTTGGTTCTACAAAGGTTTAAGTGAAATAAACAAGGAACACAGTCCAGAGGAATGGCTTGACCTTATTATGGAGTTTGGTAATGTAAATCTTAAATGTATGGAGCTTTTGGATACCGCCAATACAGAGAGTTTTGGAAATCCTGTTCCTACACGAGTAAACACAGATATTAAAAAAGGTCCTTTTATTGTAATATCTGGTCACGATTTAGGCGATTTACAGCAGTTACTTAAACAGACAGAGGGCAAAGGTATAAACATATATACCCATAGTGAAATGTTACCAGCTCATGGTTACCCAGAATTGAAGAAATACCCCCACTTGGCAGGAAACTTTGGTACGGCTTGGCAGTCACAGCAAAAGGAATTTGAAGATATTCCAGCACCAATATTATTTACAACAAATTGCCTTATGCCTTGGCGACCTAGTTACAAGGACAGAGTTTACACTACTTCAGTTGTAGGTTATGAAGACATAAAGCACATTTCGGCTAACGAAGACGGCCACAAGGATTTTAGCCCAATAATTAAACAGTCTTTAGAGTTGGGTGGCTATGAACACGACAGAAGTATGAGTGGCATTAACGGTGGGCATATGTTGACAACAGGTTTTGCTCACAATGCTGTGCTTTCTAATGCAGACAAAATTATTTCGGCTATTAAATCCGGAAAAATAAGCCACATTTTTCTTGTAGGTGGCTGTGATGGAGCAAATCCAGGAAGAAACTACTACACAGAATTTGTTAAGAGTACGCCAATGGATTCTCTTGTATTGACGCTTGCCTGTGGTAAATATCGTTTTAATGATTTAGACCTGGGAAAAATAGACGGTCTTCCTCGAATTATTGATATGGGACAATGTAATGATGCCTATAGTGCTATAAAGGTAGCTATGGCACTTTCAGAAGTGTTTGAATGTAGCATAAGTGATTTACCTTTAACATTGGTACTTTCTTGGTACGAACAAAAGGCTGTTTGTATTTTGCTTACACTTTTGTCATTAGGCATAAAAAATATGTACCTTGGACCTACTATGCCGGCATTCCTTTCAGAGGGTGTTTTGAAAATTATTATTGACAAATTTAATCTTCAGCCAATTACAAATCCACTTCAAGATATGGATGCGATTTTAGGCAGAGGTTGAAAACTTCGTTAATTTAAGTTATTGGAATTTGTCTTTCTGATTTATAGTCTATTGTTTTATAGCAGGACAATAGGCTATATTTGTATTTATTGAAATATAAATATAAATATGATAATATAAGGCTAATAAAACTAGGAGGGATTATTGTAATGTGTACAGCAATAACTTATAAAACAAAAGATTTTTATTTTGGTAGAACTTTAGACTATGAATTTTCTTATGGCGATGAAATTACAATAACACCTCGTAATTATGAGTTTAATTTCCGTCATACAGGTAAGGTAAACAGCCATTATGCTATTATTGGAATGGCACATATTGCAGAAAACTATCCTTTATACTATGATGCAATAAACGAAAAGGGTCTTGGTATGGCAGGGCTTAATTTTGTAGGTAATGCTGTGTATTCTGATATTTTAGAGGAAAAGGAAAATGTAGCACAGTTTGAATTTATTCCATATATTCTTAGTCAATGTGCCAATATATATGAAGTTAAAGAAAAACTTTCAAATATAAATATTACAAATACAAGATTTAGTGAAAAATTTCCTTGTGCAGAGCTTCATTGGATAATTGCTGATGAAAATGGAGCAATTGCCGTAGAGGCTATGAGTGACGGACTTCACATATATGATAACGAGGTTGGTGTATTGACAAATAACCCACCTTTCAATCAGCAAATGTTTTTATTAAACAACTATATGGGACTTTCTCCTAAACAGCCAGAAAATTTATTTGCCAAAGGTGTTAATTTGCAGACATACAGCAGAGGTATGGGTGCTATAGGTTTGCCTGGGGATTTATCTTCAGCTTCTCGTTTCGCTAGAGTGGCATTTACAAAATTAAATTCCGTTTCGGGAGATACGGAAATGGAGAGCGTAAGTCAATTCTTCCATATTCTTGGGGCAGTAGACCAGCAAAGAGGTTGTTGTGAAGTGGCAGAAGGTAAATATGAAATTACACTTTACACTTCTTGTTGTAATGCAAGCAAGGGAATTTACTATTATACTACTTATGAAAATCATCAAATTAATGCTGTAGATATGAATAAGGTTGATTTGGAAAGTAATAAATTGGTAAGATATACGCCTATTACTAATCAGCAAATTAATTTCCAAAATTAAATAAAATTTGTATAAGCCTACTTATTTTGAATTGTGGCAAACATCGGTGTACAAGGGGTACAAACAAGATAAAATAGAAATGAGGGGCGATAGAGCGGAAATGTCAGATTTTCCACTCTATCTGAACACGGTCGCTGGTGGCCTTGATCGTAGAGATC